>Ga0207891_1000012_pt1 | contig 424783 bp, 376 predicted proteins | sample LinPmetageLP50_FD_184061 | JGI IMG/M metagenome (GOLD analysis project Ga0207891, IMG submission 184061) | Marine viral communities from the Pacific Ocean - LP-50 (SPAdes) | ecosystem: Environmental > Aquatic > Marine > Oceanic | place: Pacific Ocean | collected 2011-08-27
GTGGTGTTGCCTATGCCCATTTCCCCGCCAATAAACAGTTGGCAGCCCTTGTCTGCGGCCCGCTGAGCCGCTGCATCGCCGTAGTTCAGGGCTGCACACACCTGCTCGGTGACCATGGCGTCGGTTGCCGAAAAGTTACGGGTGCAGGGGGCGATGCGAGCGTCTATAACGCCGGGCAAGTCGGGAGCAACATCCGATACGGTGCCAAGATTTACAACTTCCAGCCCCGCACCCAGGGACTTGGCCAGCACGCTTATGGCCGCGCCTCCATTGGCAAAGTTGGCAATCATTTGAGCAGTAACCGCTTGAGGGAAGACGGAAATTCCTTCATCACAGATACCGTGATCACCTGCAAACACGCTGATCTGGATACGGTCCAACTCGGGCCTGTCAGTGCCCTGAAGGCCAGCAAGCTGAACGGCAACGGTTTCCAGCTTGCCCAGGGAGCCAGCGGGCTTGGTCAGCACACCCTGCCGCTGCATGGCCTGCTCAAAAAAACGTGCTTCGGGTTGCGGGGGAGGGGTGGTCCAACTGCGTGGAAAAGACATTGCACATACCTTCATACATCAACAGATCGAAACGCAGGATCTGATAGCGGGGATTGGCACTCGAATTCAATATAAGGCGGGATCATACTCCGGCTGGGCGCAATCAGGTAGGCTTGAGGGCATCACTTTTCTCCTGACCCGGAAATTCCTGTGTTGCTATTCGCTCCGCTCATCGTGTGTGTGTTTGCTCTCGCCCTTGATAATCTGATCGGCGAGCCCCGCCGGCTGCACCCGGTAGTCGGATTCGGGCGATTGGTCACTGCCTTGGAAAAAAAGCTCAATAGCTCACCGGATACACCCTTGCGAGCTGTTTCTGCGGGAGTGTTAGCGGTGTTTTTGGCCACGGTGCCCATGCTGCTTCTGGCTGTTTGGGTTTCCGTAAGGCTGGAAGGGCCGCTATTGTTGTTGGTTCAGGCGGTGGTGCTCTGGCTGGCTATTTCGCTACGCGGGCTGGCGGAACATGGTCTGGCGGTCGCTACACCGCTCCTTCAGGGCAACCTCGAAATTGCCCGCGAGCAGGTCAGCCGCATTGTAAGTCGCAAGGCCAGCGAACTTGACGGGCATGGTGTGGCTGCTGCTGCAACGGAATCCGTGCTGGAAAACGGAGCTGATGCTGTTTTTGCCAGTTTGTTCTGGTTTCTGATTGCAGGCATTCCCGGTGTGGTGATGCACCGGATGGTGAACACCCTGGATGCCATGTGGGGTTATCGCAATCCGCGATTTCTGTATTTTGGCCGGGCTGCTGCGCGGTTGGATGACCTGATGGGTTGGCTTCCGGCCCGGCTGACCGCGCTTACCTATACGCTGTTGGGTGATCGCAAACTCGCTTGGCGATGTTGGCGAAAGCAGGCCCCGCAATGGGATAGCCCCAATGCGGGGCCTGTCATGGCGGCGGGAGCGGGAGCCTTGAATGTGCGGCTGGGTGGGCCTTCGCCGTATCCCTCTGGCGTTAAACAGCGCCCGACTCTGGGCGGCACGCAGGATGCGAGTTCAACGAGTATTGAAGCTGCAGTCAAACTGGTCCGGCACGGAGTCTGGCTCTGGCTCGCTGTTGTCTGGGCGGTCACAACACTTGGCTTTGTGGTAGTGCACTTATAATGATGCTTGAACATGGTGGTCAGTTGAATGACGCCGCAGAACGCTGGGGTATTCCCCGCTCGGAATGGCTTGATCTGTCCACTGGCATAAACCCGATTGGCTGGCCGGTGCCAAATATACCGGCTGAGGTATGGCAAAGATTGCCGGAAGCCGATGACGGGCTCGACGACATTATTCGCGAGTGGTCAGGTGCGTCTTCAACAGCCTGTGTTCCCGTGCCAGGTAGTCAGGCGGCCATTATGGCCTTGCCCAGATTGCGCAAACCCTGCCGTGTCGGCATACCGGTGCCGGGTTATCGTGAGCATGGACATAGCTGGCAGCATGCCGGTCACCGGATTATCCCTATAGGGTCTGAGCAAACCAGTGGTGGTTTTTCAGGTTGCGATGATCGCTGGCTCGATCAGCTGGATGTGCTGGTCTGGATTAACCCTAATAACCCCACCGGAGAAACAATTCCGCCCTCTACATTAATTCGCTGGCATCAACGGTTGCAAAAGCGCGGTGGCTGGCTGGTGGTCGATGAGGCGTTTATGGATGCGACACCGGCGTTCAGCCTTTGCTTCCATGCCGGGCTGCCAGGTTTGATCGTGCTTCGCTCGCTGGGGAAGTTTTTTGGTTTGGCTGGGGTGCGGGCGGGGTTTGTACTTGCAGATAACAGAATCGCCGAGGGTCTGAAACAGACTCTTGGCCCCTGGGTGCTCAGTGGTCCGGCGCGTTATGTGATGCGGCAGGTGTTAACCGACACAGCCTGGCAGTGGCAAGCCCGCATCTGCTTGCAGCGGAGTGCCTGCAAATTGCGTGAGATACTGCAGGCCGCCGGGCTGACGCTTGCGGGTGGTAGCGCTCTGTTTCAAACAGTTCGTGTTGATAACCCAAAGATTCTGGCGGATCAGCTGGCCGCACAAGCGGTGCTGGTCAGAGTGTTTGATCAACCGGGAATGGTCCGGTTTGGCCTCGCAGCAAATGAGAGGCAATTGCAAAAACTGATAAAGGCTCTTGCGGCCAGGAAATGCGATTAGTCATTGACCAGACATTAACGCATTGTTAGCCTTGGGGCTCGTTTGTAGGTGCTGTTGTAGCGCAATCATCGTCGCTGCCGCAGTGAAACGGGAAGCCGGTTAAAGTCCGGCACTGCCCCCGCAACGGTAAGTGAGTGAACGGCGAAGAGAGATGCCACTGTGCGCAAGCATGGGAAGGTTACGCCGGTCAGTGTTACAAGCTCACAAGTCCGGAGACCGGCCTGTAAACACACCGAGCGCTGCGGAGGGCAGTTGCGGTGGGTAAACACCGGCCTGTCTTACGGAATTTTCCCACCTTAGAAATAGCTTTATCCTGGATTTTTGCCAGAATCCGCCTCCCTTTGCAGAGCACCTAACAATTGGCCATGCGGGTGCGCGTGGTGAGTCTGTGAGTGCGTTTCATGAAAGTTTCCCGTTCAGTTGCCAGTGCTCTGGTAGTTCCTTTTGCCTTTAGTTCCCTCTCAATTGCGGTCGCGCAAGAATCCCAGGTTTCGCAGTTAAACCCGATTGTTGTCACAGCAACCCTGGGCCCTAAAACGGTGGGTGAGAGCCTGGCATCCGTTACTGTGGTTGATGAAGAAGAGATTCGTTCGAAAGCACCGGCTGATTTTTCCGATCTGCTGCGTGGCCAGCCAGGCATCAGCGTGACGGGTAACGGCTCCTTCGGCAAAACAACGAGCGTGTATACCCGTGGCGTCCAGAATGCCGGTACGGTTTTTCTTGTTGACGGTGTAAAGCTGCATTCTGCGACCGGTGGTGGTGCTCCATGGCAGTATTTCCCGACAGAGCTCATTGAGCGTGTGGAAATTGTGCGGGGCCCCCGTAGTTCGCTCTATGGTGCAGATGCCATGGGTGGCGTGGTACAGGCTTTCACACTGGATCCGCAACAGGGCCAACAAGGTTGGGTTGAGGTTGGTGCAGGAAACTTTGATACCCAAAAGGCCAGCGCGGGGGCATCCGGCTCGGTTGGCAATACACGTTTCAGCTTGAGCGGTCTGCACAAAGAGAGCGACGGAGCTGCGATAGTTGAAAACGGTGAAGACAAGGGCTTTCGCAATACCGCCGGGCTTGGCCGGGTTGTGCATACTCTGGATAACGGAGGTGAAGCGAGCATTATGCTGCTGCAATCTGAAGGGAACACCGAGTACGAGGGTGGTAACCTTGATTACATGATTCGCACCATCGGCCTTGGGCTGATGACGCCACTGAGTGAAAGCTGGAAAATGGGCGTTCAGTTCGCGGAATCACGGGACGAATCGGAGTCGTTCACAAGCTTTGGTGACAGCACGTATAACACTCGATTGCGAGAGGCCAGGTGGGAGAATACCTTTTCTTTCGATGTTCATGAGCTGGTTGTAGGCACCGAGCTGCAGCAGGATGAAGTCAGCAGTTCGCAGAACTATGCTGAAACCAGCAGAGCCAATACAGCGCTGTTCAGCCAGTTACGTCTGAATTTCGGACCGGTTGACGCGCAGCTAAGCCTTCGCGGCGATGATAACGAAGCATACGGGGCCAATGAAACTGGCGGTTTGGCGCTGGGTTACAGCTTTGACCGATCTCATCGTGTGCGTGCGAGTTACGGCACTGCGTTCAGAGCCCCCACATTTAATGACCTGTACTGGCCACTTTCATTCAACTATCAGGGTAACCCTGACCTGAAGCCTGAGGAATCAGAAAGCTATGAGCTTGGTGCCAGTGGCAACTATCAAAGATGGTTTTGGGATCTGGCTCTGTATCAGATGGACGTTGACAACCTGATTGGTGCTGGACAGATTGGCGGTGTTGATACACGGGTCAACGTGGATGAGGCGCGAATCCGTGGTGCAGAATTTGGCGGTGGGTATGAACATAACGGGTGGCGCGCAGGGGTGGCGTTAACCTACATGGATCCTGAAGATCGTGATACCAACAAACAGCTGGCGCGCCGCACCAGGCAGTCGGCCCGTGTTGATCTGGACAAGGCCGTCAATAATTTTACGTTTGGCGGCTCCGTCGTCGCTGAGGGGCATCGCTATGATGACGCAGCTAATACCGACCGATTGGCTGGGTTTGGAACGTTTGATCTTCGTGCCGGCTGGAATTTCGCGCCCAACTGGAGCGGTCGCTTGACCCTTGCCAACGTGCTCGATAAGGAATACTCAACCGCGAGGTATTTTGATGGTCGAAAATACATCGCCGCTGGTCGCACGGGCATGTTGTCGGTTCGTTACGACATACAGTAAACCTCGAAGACGGGAGTAAGTGTGTGCGTGTTCATCGGCGGAATTCCAGAATTGCACTGGGGTTTTTGATACTGATCGTGGTGCAGCCTTTGTTTGCCGCCGGGATACCGCGTTGTGCTGTTGATGACGCAGGGCAGGAACTCTGCATGTCTGCTCCTGCGCAGCGTATTGTCACCCTGTCCCCGGGGGCAACGGAACTCACGTTTGCGGCCGGCGCCGGTGACAAGGTGGTTGCAGCCGTCAATTACAGTGACTATCCCCCGGAAGCTCTCAAACTGCCTTTGGTTGGCAGTCACACCCGGGTGGATATGGAAGCGCTGCTCGCGCTCAAGCCGGACCTGGTAGTCACTTGGGTAACAGGAAATCCACCGGCACAGATTGAGCTGTTAGGGGAATTGGGTATTCCGATGTTTGCGATCGAACCTCGTACCTTCGAAGGGGTTTCCAGTGTTATTGAACGGCTTGCCACCCTGGCGGGAACCGAACAAGCAGGCTTGGCTGAAGCCGAGCGTTTCCGTTCCGGTATTGCCGCTTTATCAGAGCAGTATCGCAATGCTGAACCGATACCGGTTTTTTATCAGGTGTGGCAGCAGCCGCTGATGACCATTAATAGTGACCACCTGATCGGGAAGGTGCTCCAGTTGTGCGGTGGAGTGAATGTTTTTGGTGACATGCCACGGCTGGTTCCCCGAATCAGCGCGGAAGTGGTGCTGCAGGCAGACCCCCATGCGATTCTTACCGGCAGTGCAGATGGTGGCGCCGACGATCAGCTGGATGGTTGGAAACACTATTCCGGGCTCACTGCTGTGAAAAAAAACAACCTGTTTTTCGTGCCGGCTTCACCAATTTCACGCCCTACCCCCAGACTACTTGAGGCCACCAGAATCATCTGTGACTATCTGGACAGCGCCCGTGAGCGTTGAAAACACAGCGACGAACCGTCAGGTATCCGAGCGATGATCCGCCCACTGCTCAGTCTTGGACTGCTGGCGTGTGCTGCCATGGTGCTGGCTTTGGGGCTGGGCAGTGTGACTGTCCCGCTGCCGGATCTCTGGCAGGTCGTGCAGGGTGAAGGCAGCGCACTGAACCGCACGTTGCTGATGGATTTACGCCTGCCCCGTACCCTGGCGGCGTTTGCAACGGGAGGTCTGTTAGCGGTGGCGGGAGCGCTGATGCAAGTGTTGTTACGCAACCCCCTGGCGGACCCTTACGTGCTCGGGCTATCCGGTGGCGCGGCGGTAGGCGCGCTGCTGGCTATGCTGGCGGGAATGGGGACGTTACTGATCTCAGGGTCGGCCTTTGCTGGCGCCTTGCTGGCAACCCTTTTGGTCTTCGGTCTCGCCCATGGCACAGGCAGTTGGACCCCTTCTCGTCTGTTGCTGACCGGCGTTGTGGTGGCGGCCGGTTGGGGCGCTGTCATTACGCTTATGCTGGCAATCACACCCTCGTACAAACTCCCTGGCATGCTTTACTGGTTGATGGGAGATGTCTCATACGCCCGCACGCCCTGGCCAGCATTGATTGTTCTGGTTTTCTCCATTGTGCTGATTATGCCCCTCGCCCGTAATCTGAATGTGCTTGCGCGCGGCCCTATGCAGGCCGCAGCACTGGGCGTCTCCGTACGCCCACTGGAATGGACGATTTACCTTCTTGCCAGCCTGCTGACAGCTACCGCAGTCACCACTGCGGGTAGCATCGGATTTGTAGGCTTGATTGTTCCCCATATGCTCCGGCTGGTTCTTGGGAATGATCAGCGCATTATTTTGCCAGCCAGTGCCTTGGCTGGCGGGACTTTACTGGTGTTGGCGGACACGCTTGCACGTACGGCGATTGCTCCGGAGCAGCTGCCTGTTGGCGTGATCACTGCGTTGTTGGGCGTGCCCACATTCCTTTTTCTGTTGCACCGGAGCCGATGATGAGCAGGCTGCACAGCCGCGATCTGGTTATTAATATACCGGGTCGATCCGATGGCTTCCCTCTGAACCTGAACATTGAATCCGGGCAGACCTGGGGTGTGCTCGGCCCCAACGGAGCCGGCAAAACCACGCTGTTGCACACTCTTGCCGGCCTGCTACCGGCCCGTAGTGGCCAGGTCGTGCTCAATGACGCCTCCCTGAAAGAATTGAAACGCCGGGATATCGCCCGGAAAATGGGTCTTGTGTTTCAGGAGCGCCAGGACAGCTTCCCGGCAACCGTGATGGAAACGGCTCTTATTGGTCGTCATCCATGGTTGTCGCCGTGGGAGAGCGAGCAGGGCGAAGATCAGGCTCTGGCGGAGCAGGCGCTGGCAGCACTGGAGGCCGACCATTTGTCAGATCGTATGCTGAACACATTGTCTGGTGGGGAACGTCAGCGTGTTGCCATCGCAACTCTGATGACCCAGAACCCTGATGTGTGGCTGCTGGATGAGCCCACCAACCATCTGGACCTGCACCATCAGGTCAAGGTGATGAACCTGCTTCAGGACCAGGCTCAATACGGAAAGGCTGTTTTCATGTGCCTGCACGACCTTAATCTGGCTGCTCGATGGTGTAGCCATGTCCTGCTGCTGTATACCAACGGCGATGCCTGTTGGGGCCGAGCAGACTCGATGCTGGAGCCCTCTGCGCTCGAGCAACTGTATAACCAGAAGCTTGTCACCGTAGAGGCCGATGGCGCGTCACTGTTTGTACCCGTGCGCTCCGGGTCGAAACTCCAAAATGGTTATCAGAGGCCAGCCGCTGACATTTCACAATGATACGGAGAAGACTCATGCGTGATCGCGCAAAAGGTCCCGAACGCCATGCCAAACGTATGGCTGCCAAGCAAAAAATCATGCAGGAACGCATCGCCAATGCCCAGAACGAGCAGGGTGTGTTGCTGGTATTGACAGGTCCCGGTAAAGGCAAGAGCAGCTCCGGCTTCGGCATGGTTGCCCGCGCACTTGGTCATGGCATGAAAGTCGGCATTGTGCAATTTATCAAAGGTGCCTTCAGCACCGGCGAAGAAGCCTTCTTCCGGGATCTGCCCAATGTGGACTACCACGTGATGGGACAGGGCTATACGTGGGAAACCCAAGACCGCGAGCAGGACGTGGCGTCCGCCAATGCTGCCTGGGATATCGTTGCCGGCATGTTGAAAGACGACAGTTATGATCTGATTTTGCTGGACGAGCTCAACATTGCTCTGAAATACGACTACATAGATCTGGATCGTGTGCTGGATGACCTGCAAGCACGGCCAGATATGCAGCATGTAGTGGTCACCGGCCGTCATGCTCCGCAGGAACTGATCGACATCGCAGATACCGTCACCGAAATGGGCGTCGTGAAGCATGCCTTCAAGGATCAGGGTATCAAGGCTCAGAAGGGCGTCGAGCTCTAGCCATGACCACGCTGATGATTCAGGGCACCACCTCCGATGCGGGTAAGACGACCGTGGTTGCGGCCCTGTGTCGCTGGCTTGCCCGGCAGGGTGTTTCAGTGGCTCCGTTCAAGCCACAGAATATGGCCCTGAACAGCGCAGTGACCACAGACGGTGGCGAAATTGGCCGTTCTACAGCGCTGCAGGCGCTGGCTTGTGGCCTTGAGCCCCATAGCGATATGAATCCAGTGTTGCTGAAGCCGCAAAGTGACTGTGGTGCTCAGGTGATTTTGCGCGGGCAGGTACATGGCAATATGGATGCTCTGGATTATCACGCCTACAAAGCCGAGGCCAAGGTGGCCGTGATGGACGCCTGGCATTCACTCAGTGAACGCTATGATGTGATCATCGCCGAAGGCGCCGGCAGTCCCGCGGAAATTAACCTGCGTACCAACGACATCGCCAATATGGGGTTTGCAGAAGCGGCCGATTGCCCGGTGCTATTGGTCGGAGATATCGATCGCGGCGGTGTGTTCGCTCAGCTGGTGGGCACGCTGGAGCTGATTGCCAAAACCGAACAAGAGCGTACCAAGGGGTTCATCATCAATCGCTTTCGTGGCGATATCAGCTTGCTGGAGCCGGGCCTGGAGTGGCTCACGGAACGCACCGGCAAGCCGGTGGTTGGTGTGCTGCCATACCTTCATGGCCTGATTATCGACTCAGAGGACAGCATTGGTATCAGTGGCTCCAGCGACGCCGGCGCTCTGAATGTGATCGTGCCGGTGCTACCGCGCATCAGTAATCACAACGATTTTGACCCCCTGCGTCTGCACCCTGGCGTGAATCTGCAGTTCATCGGTCCGGATCAACCCATTCCAGCGGCTGATCTCATTATCCTGCCCGGCAGCAAAAGCACTCGCACCGACCTGGCCTTTTTGGACGCTCAGGGCTGGGCGCAGGCTATTCGCAAACATCTGCGCTATGGCGGCAAGGTGTTCGGCATTTGCGGTGGTTTTCAGATGCTGGGTGAGCGTGTGGATGATCCGGATGGCCTGGAAGGTCAGAGCGGCGCAACCGAAGGCTTGGGGCTGCTGGAAATGACCACCACTATGGTTGCCGGCAAACAGCTGAGGAATGTCAGCGGCACCCTGACCTTTCTGGCGGGCGAATCCAGCGGTAATGGTTTGGCTTTCAAAGGTTATGAAATGCACAACGGTGTGAGCCAGGGATCGGCGCTTGCGCACCCGTTGGGCCGGATGAATAACACCAACGAAGGTGCGATCAGTGCCGATGGCCAGGTGGCTGGCACTTACGTGCACGGAATATTTGACGAGCCGGCAGCGTGTGAAGCATTGCTGCGCTGGGCAGGGCTGAACCGCTCAGGCGCGGCGATAGACTACCAGCAGCATCGTCTCGCCCAGCTTGACCGGCTGGCGGATCAGGTCGAGCAGCATCTGGATACAGATTGGTTGCGCGAGCTTCTGGGCGTGAAAGCCGCGGCTGACTATCGTGAAGGTCGACGGGGTGCTGTTGTTTGTCCCCGACATTCGTAGGAGTACAACCACAGGCTGACGCAGAGCCCGGCCTGCCCGTCAGGTCGCGCGTTCAGAGTGAGCTGGCCGCCGTGGAGCTCCGCAATTCGGCGTGCAATGGCTAGCCCTAAACCCGCGCCATCACCGAGCCGCTGGTCGAGCCGGACAAAGCGACTGAGAGCCCGTTCCCGGGCTTCCGGAACAATGCCTGGCCCTTGGTCGCACACGGTGATGTGATAGCCGTTCGCGGAGGGCGCCAGACGGGTTTCCACAACAGTGTGTTCCGGGCTGTATTGAATGGCGTTGGCCAGCAGGGATCGCATTAGAGTATTGATCAGTGCATCGTTGCAACATGCCAGGGCTTGGCCGGCATCGTCATGCAAAACCGGTTCGATATTCTTTTTCAGGGCCAGCGGCGCCACGTCTGCAATGCTCTGTTCGAGTATGGCGGACAGATCGTGATATTGCTTCGAGAAACCGGCCCCCGAGTCGACCCGGGTCAGCAGCAGCATTTGTTCCACCAGGTGCGTCATGCGGTCAACCGATTGGATGAGGGGCTGGAACTGCTGCGGGTTGTCTTCGCAGGCTTTTTCAAGGTTCAGCCGTAAGGCCGCCAGCGGTGTGCGCAGTTCATGAGCGGCATCGGCTGAAAAACGTCGTTCCCGTTCCAGAGCCTGATTCAGCCGTTTGAGCAGACTGTTAACCGCCTGAACCAGGCCTGCGACTTCCTTCGGCGCCTGCCGATCATCAAGTGGATGGATACGTTCCGGGGCCATGTTGCGGATGGGGTATTCCAGCCGGCGTAGGGGGCGGAATCCAATCTGAATGGCGGCGCTGGCGGCCAGCAGCAGTAGCGGTAATGCAGCGAGTAAGGGCAATACGTTACCCAGGGCCAGTTCCTGGCTCAGCTCCTGGCGAATTTCTTCGCGCTGGGCGGTGCGAATCCAGAAACCCGTGGTTGGGTCCTGGAGTGTGAATACACGCCAGCGATAGCCCCGGGATTCGGCCCACGAGTAGCCCGGGGTAAGACTTTCAGCGTCATCAGCTTTCAGGGTGTCCAGCAGGGCGCTGCGGTCGGGCGTCCAAACCTCAAAGGCCAGCTTCTTCTCGTATTTGTGCCCGGCACCATCGGGCAGTATTTCGTCACCATCGGCTTCCGGGTCGACATCCTCAGCAAGCGGCAGGCTCAGCGTTTCGCGGAGGGTTTGCGGTAACTGCTCCATGGATTGGGTGTCAGTCAGATGGCGAACCAGGCCCTGCACAATTCGCGTGCTTTGAGCCAACTCGGCGTCGAACAATTCTTCCAGTTCGTGATTGCTCTCAATGTAGCTCAAGGCAGCAGCGGTCAGTGCAATCAGCAGCACAGTGGAGGTAACAAGTAACGTCAGGGTGCGGGTCAGGGACATTCCAGGGCTCCACAAGCTGCCTGGGTGTCCAGCAGGTAGCCAACCCCGCGGATGGTTCGAATGGTCGCCTTGCCCACCCGGCGTCGCAGATGGTGAACATGCACTTCCAGGGCATTGCTCTCTGCGCCTGGCTCCCAGCCATAGAGCTGTTCTTCAAGACGCCTGCGAGTGGCAACCTGGTCTGGGTGGCGCATCATGTACTGGAGAATCTGGAACTCACTACGGGCTAATGTAACGGACTCCGTGCCGACAGTTAGCTGGCCGGAGGCCGGATCCAGTGTTAGCCGACCAATAATCAGTTCATCGCGATTTGTTGATGATCTACGGCGGGTGATGGCCCTGATCCGAGCCTTGAGTTCTGCCATGGCAAAGGGTTTGGTCAGGTAATCGTCTGCGCCGGCATCCAGACCTTGCAGTTTCTCCTCCAGCTCCGCCCTGGCGGTCAGAATGATAATGGGAAGTTGGTTGCCCTGTTGCCGGGTGTGTCGAACGATATCAAGGCCGTCTACCCGGGGCAGGGTTAAATCCAGTATGGCCAGATCAAAGTGTTCATCCACCAGCGCATTCAAGGCCTGCTGACCATCATCCAGCCAGTCTACGGTGTGCTGGTCTGCCCGCAGCATGTCCAGCATGGTTTTGCCCAGCGGATGATCGTCTTCTACCAATAGTATGCGCATTAACCGGGATCCGTGTTGGGAAAGATGTTCAAATTAGCACTCTCCAAAAGCATTCTAAACAGGCTTTCTTAAACCAACCTTAAGGCCCGTTTAAGAATTCTGGCGCCGGAGCTTAAGGCTGGGTTAAGGCTTGCGCTCTAATCTGACGGTTCATTATCACGGGTGCCATGCCCCGAGAGCTGTTGGAGAGCGCATATGACTGATCCGCTAACGATGTCCACACATTGCCCACCGGATTCGCCGGAGCTGGTTCCCGCCCTTCGTTGTGCCGGTCGCTGGTTGAGTGAGATTAACCCGGGCACCGGGCTGGCGGTTACGGTCACTGAGTTTATTCGGCGACGGTTTCTGCAGGCCTACGGAGCAGAACCCGCGTTGCGGATTCCGTTGCTGTTGGCCCTGACCTCGGCGCAAGGCACGCTTTTGGCCGCAGTGGGGGTTCGCAATGCAGCTCTGGAACGCCTGTTTCTTGAAGATTACCTGTCTGTTCCAGTGGAAACTGTGATGCCGGTGGCGGGCGTACCGCGCAGTAAAATTGCAGAGATCGCCCACCTTGCCGGTGTGGAGGCCGGTGTTAGCAGGCATCTATTTGCGTCGCTGACGGTGTGGCTGGCAGGCGCCGGTTACGACTGGGTGGTGTGCACCGGCACCGATCAGTTACGCAACAGTTTTCATCGGCTGGGGATTGCCACTCGGGTTCTGGCCTGGGCCAACCCGGAAGATTTGCCGGATGGTGGTGCCGGTTGGGGCCGCTACTACGACCATCAACCGGTGGTGATGGCGATCAAAGTGGCTGATAGCCTCAGTGCCCCGCGGCAGGCGGACTTGTTGCGGCGAATTCAGCCAGCACTGCCCGGTGCAGGATCAGGCGGTTCAGAGCAGGGAGGCGCTTATGGTCGTCTTGCCTGAACTGCTCCACCGCCAGGCGATGACACACCCGTCGCGTATTGCCTTGCGCGGGCCAGAATCAGAATTCAGCTACGAACAGATGATGCGTGCTGCAGAGGCAGTGGCAGAACAGCTGCGCCTGCATGACATAAAGCGTGCGGGTGTGTGTGGAGACAACACCCTTGCCTGGATACTGGCCGACCTTGCCTGCCTGCTGGCTGGCGTTGTGTGTGTACCGGTGCCGGCGTTTTTCTCAGAAACCCAAATCGCACACCTGATTGAACAGGCAGGTCTGGAAGGTCTGTTATCCGGCGACGAATCAGAGGTAAGCGAGCCCTTGGGCCAGGGCGTCTGGTTGCGCCGGTTGCCAGGTTCTGCAGCGGTACCACGGATGCCGGAAGGCACAGCTAAAATCACCTTCACCTCTGGCAGTACCGGCAGCCCCAAGGGGGTGTGCCTGTCGCTGGAGCAGATGACTGCAACCACGCTGGCGCTGAAGGAGCGCTTGGCGGGCGTCGAACTGCAAACTCATCTCTGCATTCTGCCACTGGCCACACTGCTGGAGAACATTGCCGGGGTGTATCTACCGTTGCTCATGGGTGCCTGTGTCAACGTGGCGCCGCTGGAACATCTGGGAATGACTGGAAGCAGTGGGCTAAATCTGAACCGGCTGGTTGAGGGTATTCACCAGTGCCGACCCTGGTCCCTGATTCTGGTGCCGGAGTTGGCAATGGCATTGGTCAGCGCTGCTGAACACGGGCAGCTCGACAGCCGCTCACTGCGGTTTCTGGCGGTTGGTGGAGGCCGGGTCTCCCAAGAGCTTCTGTCTCGCGGCCGCGCTGTGGGGTTGCCGCTGTATGAAGGCTACGGTTTGTCGGAATGCGGTTCCGTGGTGGCATTGAATGTGCCGTCCGCCGAGTGTGAGGGCAGTGTGGGTAAACCTCTGCCTCACGTTCAGGTCAGGGTGGATTCTCACGGCCACATCCGGATTCGTGGCAATACCCACCTGGGCTATCTCGGCGATCAGAAAACGCCGTGTGAATGGCTGGATACCGGTGACTTGGGGGCGCTCAGCGCGGGCGGTTTCCTGTCGGTCAATGGTCGTTCAAAGAATCTTCTGATCACCAGCTTTGGCCGTAACATCAGCCCGGAGTGGCTGGAAAGTGAACTGGCTCAGGGGCTGGGTATTTCCCAGGCTGTCGTGTTCGGTGATGGTGAGCCGCAGTTAATGGCGCTGGTAACCGTGACAGATGGACGTTCGCCAGAGGCTCTTGCCCGATCTGTAAAGCAGCTCAACCAACGCCTGCCGGATTATGCCCGCCTGGTTGCGGTGTATATCCGCCGGAAACCGCTCAGGCAGTCAGAAGGTTATATCACAGCAAACGGTCGCCCGGTGCGGGCGCGCATACAGGCCCATTTGCCGACGCTGTTGGCAAAAGCCTTCCCCCTGTTTATTTCAACGTCGTTTAACCACCCGTCAGGAGAATCCCACATGGCATTTTTTGACAGATTGCAGCATGAAACCGCCGAAGCGCGGGCCCATGTTACCGGTGCGCCGGTCGTCAAAGCGATTGGCGAGGGCGATTTCAGCCTTGAGTCCTATACCTGGTTTCTGACTCAGGCTTTCCACCACGTAAAGCACACGGTGCCTTTAATGATGGCCTGTGGTGCCAGGCTGCCCCGGCGTTTGGAGTTCGTCCGCAAAGCGCTGGTTGAGTACATTGAAGAAGAATATGGCCACGACGAGTGGATCCTGAATGATCTTGAGGCTTGCGGTGCCGACAAAGAAGCCATTCGCACCGGCAAACCGGATTTGTCCATTGAGCTTATGGTGTCGTACTTGTACGACCAGATTAACCGGGGCAATCCGGCGGCGTTCTTCGGGATGGTTCAGGTGCTCGAGGGCACGTCAGTAGAGCTGGCGACACCTCTGGGCGAACAGATTCAGAAACTCCTGGGGCTGCCGAATCAGGCATTCAGCTATCTGTATTCCCATGGGGCTCTCGATCAGGATCACTTCGAGTTTTTCCGCAACCTGATGGACGGTATCACTGACCCGGATGATCAGCAGTCGGTTATTGATGCTGCCCGGGTGGTTTACCGGTTATACGGTGACATGCTGCACAGCATCCCGCTGCCAGCCACTCGCAAGGAGCGGCAGCATGAGGCTGCATGATCGCGTTTTTCTTCTGTTGGGGGGAACAGGCGGCATTGGCAAGGCTCTGTTGGATGCGCTGGTTCGGGCCGGCAGTCATGTCATCGTGGCTTCCCGACACCCTGAACGTGTTGGCCACCGGGAGAATGTATCTCCGGTGTGCCTGGATCTTGCGGCTGCAGATCTGGACCAACAGCTGGCGCGACTGAGTGATGCCTACCCGGATATAGACGGCGTGATCCATTGTGCGGGTCAGAATCGTTTTTCCGGGCTGGCGAATATGTCGGTTGCTGAGCTTGATGCCCAGCTTGGCGTGAACCTGAGATCTGCCATGCTTGTGGCCAGGCATTTTGCCCCTAAGTTCGAAAAAGCCGGCAGCGGTGCCCTGGTGTTTGTGGGTTCGACGTTCGGCAGCATCGGTTTTCCCGGCTATACCGCCTATTGCGCCACCAAATTCGGCTTGAGGGGGTTCACCGAAGCCTTGCGCCGGGAATTGGCAGATACTGCGGTTCAGGTGGTGTACGTAGCGCCCCGGGCCACAGCCACAGAAATGAATCCGGAAGTGGTTAATGAACTGAACCGTGCGCTTGGTAACAGCGTTGATACGCCAGAGACGGTGGCATCTGAAATTCTGAAAGCCATGGAAAACGGTGATCGCCGCCGGTTCCTCGGCTGGCCCGAGAAGCTGTTTGTGGTGATTAACGGGATACTGCCACGCCTTGTTGATAATGCCATGCTCAAGAAATTGCCGCTGATCCAGCGTTTTCTCAACGGGGGCCGATTGTTATAAGGTGGCTGGTTCTGGTTCTGGTTCTGGTTCTGGTCATGGTCCGGGCAGTTGCCCTGTCGCAAGTCAGTCTGGTTGATTGCGCGGCTTTCGTGGCTTCTTCAGTGCCTCAAAGCCGATAATTACATCCATCAGCTCGTTGGTGATCTCAGTTTGCCGCACAGATCGAAGTTCTCCTGCTACTTCCTCTATGCGCTCATCCACTGACTGTTCGGCCTGCTGCATCAGAGCCAGCCGTGCGGAATTTTCGGTCACCATGGCTTCTGCCGAAGCGCGGAACACGCTGGCGAAGATGTGGCTGCGAATCAGTGATGACAGCAGTGCGTCCGCTTCCATGGTGTAATCCGGGAGTGAGCGTGAATCCCAGTGCTTTTTACTCTGGAGCAGCGAGGGCGCAAGCGGAAGAAGGCTCTGTATTGTCGGCTCCCGTGAGCCGTGTTCGCCCCGCTGGGTAAATGCCAGAGTGACGGCCAGATGATGCAATGGCCGGCCTCGGCTAAAGCGGTCTATGCGGGTAACAATATCGCCCGCGAGCCGGCCAATGCCATCAGCAGAGGCCGGTGGTAGCAAAACAGCTTCTGGCGCCAGGCTCTGATCATCCAGGGCATCGTTCATTTGCGCGCCTATGCAGAGCAGGCGCTGCTTACCGATTATTTGGCTTTCGCAATGCAGCTGCACCACTTCTGCGAGCACCTCATTGTAGTTGCCGCAGAGGCCGTGGTCGGAGCCGAACACTATAACCAGATGCTCCACAGCATCTTCCTGTTGCAGGTTGATACCGGCAGTTCGATAAGCGAAGGCGGCAAAGCCCTGAAGTATGGTCTGGTGATAGGCCTCAATTGAACGGGCCGCGTGCTCATAAGGTGCCGCGTTAATCGCAGACAACGTTTTCATGGTGTGAACGATGCCACGAATACTAGTCAGGGTATCGCTGTGCCGGGTAAGCGTTTCAAGCGTCTGAGCCATGGCTGGCCTCGTCTGTGCCGGGAGTATCGTCCGTGCCGCTCGAAGACAGTGCGTTGCGAGCGGTGGCAATGATCAGTGCCCGGTCTTCCTCGCTCAGCCCTTTGTTTTCACCGATACGTTCGTCAATCACCTGTAACTGCTTTTGCGCAGCGGCACGGATACGTGCCATGGCACCGGTCATTTGTTGTTCTGACATCGCATCGAAAAGGCCTTCCATTGCTGCAATCAGAACAGCCAGTTGTTCGGCGGCAGGCATGGGATCACGCTCGGCCTGGCGCAGTGCATTGCGTACAGCGGTACCACGGGTCAGGCGTGCGCGCGTGGCATCGTCCAGCCGTGTACCGAAGCGTGCAAAGTCTTCCAGTTCCTCAAATTGCGACAGTGTGACTCGCAGGTTGCCGGCCACTTCGCGTAAAGCGCGGGTCTGTGCTTTACCGCCTACTCGAGAGACGGATAGCCCAAGATCAACGGCAGGGAACTGGTTTTTGCGCACCAGCCGTGGCGACAGATAAATCTGGCCATCGGTAATGGAAATCAGGTTGGTAGGGATGTAGGCCGAGAGGTTCTCTGCCTGGGTTTCAACCACTGGCAAAGCGGTGATCGAGCCGCCGCCAGCTTCCTTGGTAAACTGGCCGGCGCGCTCCAGCAAACGGGCGTGAACGTAGAAAATATCGCCGGGGAAGGCTTCGCGCCCTGGCGGTCGCCTCAACAGTAACGACAGTTCCCGGTAGGAGCGGGCGTGGTGCGTCAGGTCATCAAAGATCACCAGCACGTCCCGGCCCTGATCGGAAAAATACTCAGCCATGGCCATAGCGGCATAGGGCGCGATGTAGGCCAGCCCCGGTGTCTCTTCATCACCGGCGGACATAACCACGCTGCGGGCCATCATATTGCCTTTTTTCAAGGCGCCGATTGCCCGGGACACCGCATCGCCACGCTGGCCAATAGCGCAGTAGATACAGGTAATGTCTGAACGTGCCTGATTGAGTATGGTGTCTATGGCGATGGACGTTTTCCCGGTCTGGCGGTCCCCTATGATCAGCTCGCGTTGGCCCAGGCCAACAGGCACAGCGGCATCGATGGTTTTGATGCCAGTTGCCAGCGGGCGGAAAATGGCCGAACGGCTGAGAATGCCCGGCGCCTCGGCCTCAATAGGGTGCTCGGCCACCGCCGCAACAGACCCCAGGCCGTCCTTTGGTCGACCCATGGCATCAATTACACGGCCAAGTAGTGCAGGGCCAACGGGCACGCTCACGACCTTGCGAGTGCGGCGCACATCTTCGCCCAGAGTAATGAGTTCCGACGGCCCCAGCAGGATCACACCGAGCCTTCCAGGCTCCAGATCCAGAGCAATACCGCGCACGCCGCATTCAAACACCAGGAGTTCATCCGCCAGTGCCCGGGCTAGCCCGGTAACAATCGCAACTCCATCGCCCACTTCGGTAACTGTGCCAACTTCGGTCAACACCGGCGCGGGTGCGGGCGTTGCCAGCAAGGATTCACGCCAGGCATCGAAGGGTTCGACAGAAGGCTGTTCAGAGCGATTTTTCATCGTACTTTCTCTACCCTCTTCAGGCGTCACCGGGCTGAATTCGCCCGGACGCACCGGCGGCAAGGCGCTCATTCAAAAGTGCATCAAACGCTTCGGTGTAACTGTCGACTGTCCAGGCAACCTGTGCGCTGCCGACACGGAGAACCAGCCCCGGTGCCTGCTGCTGGTCAGTTTCAAAACGTAGTGTTATGCCTGGCAGCAGACTTTCAATATCAGCCTGCATCTGCGCCTGTGCGGCTTCCGGCAAGGTGTCGCGCGTTGTGGCTACGGCTTGCTGGCTGTCACCGGCAGCGTCCGACAGTTCGCCTGCAATGGGGCGCAGGCGCTCGCTGACGTGGCGAACAATGGCCTCCTCCAGTGATTCATCCGCAAGATCACGAAGGGCTTTTCGTGTCAGCTCCAGCAAGGTTTCCTCACCGGCGCGCTGCAGTTGTGCGGTGAACTTCTGGCGCTCACGCTCAAGGTGTTTGTGCCAGTCTTTCTGCTCTTGCTCAAGCTTGGTGCGCGCCTCCGCCAGCAATGCATCGCGCTGGTTTTCCGATTCCCGGAGGGCCCGTTCGACCACTGCGTCCTGGTCAGATAACAGCTGTTTCCGCTGCTGTTGAAAGTCAGCTTCAGCCGCCTGCGCTTTTTTCTTGGCCTCCCCGGCTTCGGCCATGCTGCGCGTGATCTCGGCTTCGCGGGCATCAATACCATCAAGAATCGGACGGTAGAGAAAGCGTTTCAGAAGCCAGACCAGAACCAGAAAGTTGGCGATCTGTGCAATAACGGTAACCCAGTCGATAGACATGATTGGTTCTAGCCTCCCGGGGCAACCTGTACGGCGGCCCAGAACGGGTTGGCGAAAATCAGAATCATGGCGACAACAAAACAGTAGATAGCGGTGGATTCGATCATCGCCAGGCTCACAAACAGGGTTCGGGACAGAGCTGGCGCGGCATCCGGTTGCTGAGCCATGGCGGCGATTGCAGCGGCGGCGGCCCGGCCCTCGCCGAGGGCCGGGCCTAGAGCGCCGAAGGAAACGGTCAGGCCAGCCGTGAAAATTGACATGGCGGCAATAATGGCGAGATCTGTCATGGTTTATCCTCGTGTTTTGGAGATGAAGGCGCGGGCTCTGCAGTAGCAGATGAAATGTAAACGGTGGCGAGCATGGCGAAGATATACGCCTGAATCATTCCGGTCAGTAGCCCGAGCATGTCCATGGCCACGGGAAAGAAAAATGGCGCGATGGTCAGAAGAATAGCGGCGATCACAGCGCCGCTCATTATGTTTCCGTACAGGCGGATAGCCAGCGATATGCCCCTGGAAAACTCGCCGATAATATTGAATGGCAGCATGATGGCGGAAGGCTGGATAAAGGTTTTCAGATAGCTTCCCAGCCCGCCAGTGGCGATGCCGAATACCGGTACAGCTACCAGTACAGACAGAGCCAGAGCTGCTGTGGTGGATAAGGATGACGTGGGCGGCGAAAACCCCGGTATCACCAGCATCAGGTTTGATAAGGCAATGAACAGGAACAATGTGCCGGAAAAATACATAACATGGCGTGCGGAGTTCCGGGTAACTTCCTCAATCTGACCCTGAATCAGTTTAACAATCACTTCCAGGGCCGTGCGCCAACGGTTGGGTGGCACATCAGGTCGCAGGTTGCGGGTAACCAGCATGGACGTGCCTACCAGCAGCGCCATAACGATCCAGGTGTTGACGATGGTGGCGTTGATTTTCCAGCCTGCGAGAGTGAAAACAATGACGTCGTCCGGGGTCAGCTGCATTACCTGCCCTCCTGCTCAGTGGTGACCGTCGATCTGCTCGTTCGGGCCCAAAGTACAGCGGTCAGCCGTATCAGGAAAAAAGCCAGCGCGTAGCCGGCTATGGCCCAGTTACTTCCGGCCGTTGCGGTTATCCAGAAGCCAACGGCCAGAAGTATCGCAATTCTGACGAAGGCACTCATCATCAGCCAGGTTGTGGGGCTCTCAGAGCCCAGAGCATGTCTCATTCCCCAGGCCAGACCCGCAAAGAACAGCGCGCTGACGGGAGCCCCCACGGATAGCCCCAACAATACGGCGTGCCAATCGACGGTTATCACTATTTGTCCCCTCTCTGGTCTGGCCCTTCTTTGCTGATCCAGCTCCAGGAGATAATAGCGCCGACCACGACACCTCCGAGAATCAGCGCAATGGGCCAGGAAAAGTCCTGCGGCGCTACCCGATTCAGCCATAAACCGAGGAATGCACCGCCCACCGTCGGTACGGCAATCGACCAGCCGATGATGCCGAATGCGCCCAGACCCCTCAGGGGGCTAGGGCCCGGAGAACTGCGCGCTTGCTTCATGCGCTCGGCACTGCGGCGGATGTTCTCTGCTGAACGGTCGTTTTTTATGGTCACACTGTGGGCTTCCGCAAATCGCCAAAGCGCCGGACAATGCCCGCTTCCAGCCGGGATAGCGCTGACCGGGCCACGCGTTCTTCTTCATCCACTTCGACAAACGCAGCCTGTATGGTTTCGTTCAGGGAATTGAGATCTTCACCCTGAACTCCGCGTCGTATGGCAATATCCACCCGATGGCCTTTTTTCACCAGTACACCCTCGTCAATGCCAAAAAACAGCTCTTCGCCGTTGGCTGGTGTGAGAATAAGTACGGAGGGCACCAGCGCCGTAACGAAGTCGATATGGTTCGGAAGCATCCCGAAAGCACCGTTCTCTGCCGTGGCAAATAGCTGGTTTACCTCACCTTTAAACAGTGTGCGGGTGGGTAACCTCAACGCTACCTGCATGCTGTCGGCAAGGCTCATGATTTTGCCTCCAGATCCTTCAGGGAACCGATCATATAATAGTCGGTTTCGTTATCGTGGAACTCGGTCTGGTTCAGAATGGTTTCGCAGCCATCCAGGGTATCTTTGATGGGTACACGCTTGCCGCCGGTGCCGGTAAACGAGCCGGTGGTAAAAAACGGCTGGGTAAGGAAGCGCTCGAGCCGCCGTGCCCGGGCTACGGTGGCGCGGTCAGCAGCGGAGAGTTCTTCCATGCCCAGCATCGCAATGATATCGCGCAGGTCTTCATATTCGGCCAGGGTGCGTCTTACCGCCCGGGCGATGTCGTAATGGCGCTGGCCGACGACGGCGGGCGTCAACATTACAGAGGCGGAGCCGAGTGGGTCGACCGCCGGATAAAGACCTTCGCTGGCGCGCTTGCGGGATAGCACTACTGAGGCAGACAGGTGCGAGAAAATATGCGCCGCCGCCGGATCGGTGAAGTCATCGGCAGGCACGTAGACAGCCTGAATGGAGGTAATAGCCCCATTGCGGGTCGAGGTGATGCGCTCCTCGAGGGAGGCCAGTTCAGTTGCCAGGGTAGGTTGGTAGCCAACCCGTGAAGGCATGCGCCCCATCAACCCGGAAACCTCTGAGCCGGCCTGCACAAAACGAAAAATATTGTCGATTAGAAGCAGTACGTCCTGTTTTTGGTCATCACGGAAATACTCCGCCATGGTGAGCGCTGTTTTGCCCACCAGAAAACGAACGCCCGGAACTTCATTCATCTGTCCGAACAGCATGACGGTTTTGTCCCTGACGCCTGCTTCACCCATTTCCCGGTAGAGTTCCTCCGCTTCCCGGGAGCGTTCGCCAATGCCACAGAACAGGCTCACACCCTGATAGTGCTGAACTGTGTTATTGATCAGTTCGGTGATCAGAACGGTTTTACCGACCCCCGCTCCGCCAAACAACCCGGTTTTGCCACCGCGCTCAATGGGTGACAGCAAATCGATCGCCTTGATGCCGGTTTCGAGAATATCGCTGTGAACGACGCGGTCTTCCAGGGCCGGAGGAGGTTGATGAATGGAGCGCCGCACGGTTGTCGCAGGGGCAGGCTTGTCATCAATTGGTTCGCCAAACACATTGAGCATGCGGCCCAGCACGGTATCGCCTACCGGAACCTGAACAGGCGCACCTGTGGCGTGTACGGGCATTCCAAGACCCAGCCCGCGCACGGGGGCCAGGGCCATGCAGCGCACTGCGCCGTTATCAAGCAGCGCCGAGACCTCCAGGGCAAGGTTACCGGCGCGGATCAGGTCGTGAATGCGAGGGGCAATGCCGGGGAACTTTACATCCACAACGCCACCGCGAATGCCGACAATTTGTCCAACACTCTCATTGTCGGAGTCCGGCATCAGATTCGCATTATTAACGACCAGATTGGACATACTAATGTGCCTGCATATTCATGAGTCTTTAGCGTCGGCTCTGGTAACCAGTGTACCCGCGCGTGCATCAAGAATGGCAAGAGCATCTTCCAGGCGGCCAATGCCGCTGATGCCCCCGGTGTCTGCGAAATCAGCAGCTGCCGCCACTTTCGGCCCCATGGAACCGGCTGGCATATCCAGCCTTCTTGCCTGTTCTGAGGTGATTCTGTGAATCGGGGCAGCGGCCTGTGTGCCCAGGTCATCGTACACCGCGTCTACGTCGGTCAGCAGTAACAGTGCGTCTGCGCCTAGCTGTCGTGCGAGCAGAGCGCTGGCGGCGTCCTTGTCGATGACGGCTTCAACACCGGCCATGCTGCCGTCGTTACGGCGCAGCACCGGGATGCCGCCGCCTCCGGTACAGATAACAATGACGCCCTGATCCAGTAGCAGTTTCAGCACGCGCATATCCGGAATTTCTTTGGGAACCGGCGATGGCACTACTCTGCGCCATTTGTCGCCATCGGCTGCAATGTGCCAGCCTGCGGCTGCAGCCCGGCTCTCTGCTTCCTCTTTATTATAGACAGGACCAATGAATTTGGTCGGCTTGGCAAATGCCGGGTCGTCCGGGTCAACCACCACCTGGGTGAGCAGAGTCGCTACAGGGCGGTCATGGCCAAGGGCATTCTCGATTTCCTGTTCGATCATATAACCGATCATGCCGCCGGTCTCGGCACCCAGTACGTCCAGAGGGTAGGCGTCCTCAGGTTTGTAGGCTGCACCCTGTAACGCCAGCAAACCTACCTGAGGACCGTTGCCGTGGGTAATAACGAGCTGGTGTCCGGCGCGCACCAGTTCCGCCAGTGATTTCGCTGCGGTTCGAACATTGGCGCGTTGAGTCTTGGCTGTCAGTGGCTCTCCGCGTTTTAGCAAGGCGTTGCCGCCCAGAGCTGCAACAATCAACATAGGGTGCATCCTTTATCAACGACCAGCTTCGGAATCAGGCTCCGAGCGTGGCTACTAATACCGCTTTGATGGTGTGCATACGGTTCTCAGCCTGATCAAACACGATGGAAGCCGGGCTCTCGAAAACCTCGTCGGTTACTTCCATGGCCTCAATGCCAAACGCCGCCTCTATCTCTTTGCCTACGGTCGTCTCGGTGTTGTGAAACGCTGGCAGGCAATGCATGAGGCGGGCCCGGGGATTGCCGGTTTTTTTCATGACTTCAGCATTCACCTGATAAGGCATTAACAGCTTGATGCGCTCCCCCCACTTTTCCTTTGGCTCTCCCATGGACACCCAGACATCGGTGTAAACGAAGTCAACGCCAGCCAGGGCCGTATCCAGGTCGTCAGTAATCGTAATGCGTGCACCGGTTTCCCGGGCTATCGCCTGAGCTTCCTCTTGCACCGACTGGCGCGGCCAGCAGACTTTTGGCGCGCAAAGGCGAACATCCATGCCCATTTTAGCACCGCCGATGAGCAGGCTGTCGCCCATATTGTTCGCTGCGTCGCCCAGAAAGGCATAAGCCACCTGGTGTAAGGGTTTTTCGACGTGCTCCTGCATGGTGAGGAAGTCGGCGAGAATCTGGGTTGGGTGGAATTCATCGGTCAGACCGTTGTAGACCGGTACACCGGCATATTCCGCCAGTTCTTCGACGATCTTCTGGCCGAAGCCGCGGTATTCGATGGCATCGTAGACCCGTCCCAGTACGCGGGCGGTGTCCTTTACCGACTCCTTGTGTCCAATGTGTGTACCCGTGGGCCCCAGGTACGTAACTCTGGCTCCCTGATCGTAAGCGGCGACCTCGAAACCTACCCGCGTTCGGGTGGAGTTTTTTTCGAAAATCAGGGCTATTTCCTTGCCGTTGAGCTGAGGAACCTCGGTACCGGCGTATTTGGCAGTCTTGAGGTCTGCCGAGAGCTTTAACAGGAAACTGATTTCCTGCGGAGAGAAATCCCGCAGGGTCAGAAAGTGCCGATTCTTCAGATTAAAAGCCATGGTGCCTGAATCCTTTGTTGTCAGATGGGGTCGCGCATCGTCGGGCAGCTCATGCAGCGTCCACCGCCCCGGCCACGCCCCAGTTCGGCGCCGGGAATAGACAGTACTTCAATACCTGCCGCTGCCAGTGCCGCATTCGTGTCATCGTTGCGGTCGTAACCGACGACCACGCCCGGGCTCAGTGCCAGCACGTTATTGCCATCGTTCCACTGCTCCCGTTCACGCTCCGCCGGGTTATCACCGCCTGTGGGGACGATGTCGAGAGATTGGTAACCAAGAACGTCAGCAACCACATCAAACAGTGGCCTTGGGTCCTGGCGGAAAGACAGGTGTTTTTTGCCGTCACCGGGGCGCAGGTCGTAGCAGACCACTTCGTCTGCGACCTCTTTGAAGGTGGTGACCACGTTGCCACCGCAGAAGGTAAAAATGGTGTCCAGATGCATGGCGGAACGGGATTTCGGAATCTGACAGGCAATCACCCGCTCCACAGTGCCTCGTTCGAACAGGGTATTCGCCAGTTGCCCGATAGCCTGCGGTGAGGAGCGTTCGCCCATGCCCACAAGAAGGGTGCCATTGCCGACGGGCATGACATCGCCACCTTCGAGTGTCGCAAGCCCATGCTCTTGTGTCGGATCACCCCAGAGCACATCGACCTTGCCAGCAAATTTCGGGTGGAACCTGTACACGCCAGCCATCAACAGGGTTTCGGGCTTGCGAGCGGCCCAGTACATCGGGTTCAGAGTAACACCGCCATAGATCCAGGCGCTGTTGTCTCTGGTAAAGAGATAGTTTGGCAGGGGGGGCAGCACAAAACCGTAATGCCCCAAATGGTTGCCAAAAAGCCCCGCCGGGTCAAAGGGCAGATCGGCCACCTCCAGCCCACCAATAAGGTATTCCGCGAGCTTGCTGCCGGGAAGCTCATCCATCCAGGCGCGCAAATCGGAAATCATCCCGACACCGACCTGATTCCAGGTAATGCGGTGATCCAGAATCCATTTGCGGGCTTCAGGGATGGCCAGTGTCTCTGCCAGCAATTCGTTAACATCCAGTACCTCGACGCCTCGCTCGCGCATTACGCTGACAAAGACATCGTGATCTTTCTGGGCCTGTTTTACCCAGAACACGTCATCGAATAGCAGCGCGTCGCAGTTGGAGGGTGTCAGCCTCCGGTGTGCCAGGCCCGGGCGGCAGACAATGACCTGTCGCAGAGTTCCGGTTTCGGAATGTACGCCAAGCTTGTGTTCGGACATGGTTCAATCCTCCATTAAATGAGTGCAGCTGCACTGATAACCACCGAAATGAAAATGGTAAGAATTAAGAGCAAAGGCCAGATAAACGCGATCCAGCGGTCGTAGGACACACGACCGATCGCCAGGCCACCGACCACTACGGCAAAGGTTGGATTGATCAGGTTTACCAGGCCGTTCGCAGACTGGAAAGCGGTGACCACAAGGTCGCGCCCCACATTGGCGAAATCAGCAAGCGGCGCCAGAATCGGCATGGATAGAACGGCCAGTCCCGACGACGACGGCACAAAGAAACTCATGCCAACCTCTATCCAGAACATCAGGTTGATAAAGGCCAGTTCGGGCAAGCCGCCGAGGGAGGTTTCCGCGCTGTGCAGGATGGTATCGGCAATCATGCCCTGATCCATGATCACCACAATGCCCCGCGCCAGCCCTACTACAAGTGCGACCCCCAGAAGATCGCGAGCACCATCAACAAAGCTGCCGGTGAGCTTCTTCTCGCCAAGGCGCGCGATAATGCCGATTACAACGGCAGAACCGAAAAACAGAGCACCCATACGGGCCATCCACCAGCCCTGCGACGATACTCCCCAGATCATGACAACGAAGGTGGCGGCAAATATCAGCAGGGCAATTATCTGGGTTCTGTTGAGAATGGAATCCTCCACGTCAGAGTCATGCCTGGCCAGGAAGAGCCTGCGATGGGCGTCCCATTGCTTGGATACCATCGAGCGCGAAGGGTCCGCCTTGACGCGCATGGCATAGCGCATAACGTAAGCCGCGCAAATCAACAGTCCGCCAATGAGCAGAATAAAACGCACAACAATGCCATCGGTAAACGGTATGTCTGCAGCGTTAGCTGCAATAACCGTAGCAAACGGGTTGATGGTGGAGCCCAGTACGCCAACACCGGCGCCAATGAGAATAATGGCCACGCCGGTTATGGCATCGTATCCGGCAGCCATCATCACCGGGATCAGAATGGCGTAGAACGCCAGTGTTTCCTCGGCCATCCCGTAGGTAGTGCCGCCGATGGCAAACAGAGTCATGAGGATCGGGATCATCCAGATTTCATGGCCTTTGAGATGGCGCATGGCACTGCGTATGCCCGTATCAATGGCACCTGTTGCGTTCATCACGCCGAGGAAACCGCCCAGGAAAATCACAAACAGCGCAACATCAATCGCATTGGCAACGTAACTGTCAGGATCGTAAAATCCGGCCGTGGGCGCGAGCATGATGTCCACAAAGCCCTGAGGGTTCGGGTCGACCGTTTGGTAAGTGCCCGGGACAGCGACTTCGCGACCGACTTCTTCGTTCATGGCACGGTCGTACTGACCAGCAGGTATAATCCAGGTCAGGGCTGCAACGAGGACGATCAGCAGAAACAGGATCGTATAGGCGGTTGGAAATCGCGTTGCCAAATCCTGCTCAGGGTCGTTTAACGAGTTATTAGCGGGGTTATCAGAAGAGTTCTCAGGGGAATAGTTCTTATCATTCACAGTATGCCTCCTTTATCCACACCGACAGGTGTGTATAGAGCCAATGAAAGGTCCCGATCCCGGCTGCGAATGCTGTTGCTCATACCCAGCCAACAGGGAGCGCGATTTCTGAATCGTTATTTGTCAGGGTAGACGAGCGGCGGTTGCCTCGTATTGAGTTAGGTCACTATTAATACACATATGGTATTAATTTCCGGGCGCCCACCCACGCTCTGGAAGAGGAGGTACTATGCGGTTTTCAGATATTCATGAGCGCGCGATTGTGCGCAAAGGCGGCACTGAGGAGCTGAGTGCTTTGCTGCCAAAAATGCTGCCGGCCACTGAGTTGGAGGCGCAAACGGATGATCGCTACCTCTCGGAGATTACCCGTTGTGTGTTCAAAGCCGGATTTGTCTGGCGTGTGATTGAGAACAAGTGGCCAGGTTTCGAAGTGGCTTTCCATGGTTTTGTGCCCGCCTACTGGCAGCAGGTGCCGCCGGACGTTCTCGAAGAACTGGCTCGTGATGAGCGTATTGTGCGCAATATGCAGAAGATTCGTACGGTGCCTGAGAACGCCCGCATGATTATGGATGCCGTTCATGAACACGGCAGTTTTGGTGCCTTCCTGAAGCAATGGCCGTCAGACGACCAGGTTGGCCTGTTGCTGTGGCTCAAGCGCCATGGTTCACGCCTCGGCGGCAACAGTGCGCAGTATTTCCTGCGCCGTGTGGGCTGGGACGGGTTTATTCTGTCGAGCGATGTGGTGTCGGTTTTGCGTCATGCAGAGCTGCTGGACGCATCGGCAACCAGCAAAAAAGGCCTGCAACAGGCCCAGGCAGCGTTCAACAACTGGCATCAGGAGACGGGTATGCCCTACAGCCATCTTTCGCGGATTGTCTCCTGCTCGGTGGATAGCTAAACACCAGCGTTGCATGTCTCACCTGTAATGGTCAATTTTCATCCAGCTGATTTATAGTTTGATGATCAATCAGGAGGGCTGTGTCATGACCATACTGCGTAACACGTTTTTCGGATTTGCACTCGCGCTTGCTTCTGTTATCGCGATCACAGGCGCAAGCCAAGCCATGGCTGCGAGCGCCGAAGACCTTGACCGCGATGCCAGACAAGCGCTGGATGCGCTCTACAAGGCCCACCCCGTTGCTAAAACCCTGTCTGGCGATGCCAAGGCCATACTGGTGTTCCCCAACATCGTTAAAGCCGGGCTGGTGTTTGGTGGTAGCTACGGCGAGGGCGTTTTGCTGAAGGGCTCAGAGGTGACGGATTACTATAATTCGGTCACTGGCTCCTGGGGCTTGCAGGCAGGGGCTCAGTCCTATGCCTATGCGGTTTTTCTGATGACGGACAAAGCGGTGTCCTATCTTGAAAAATCAAAAGGCTGGGAGATAGGTGTCGGCCCAACGGTGGTATTGGTTGACGAGGGCGTAGCGAAAAATCTCTCAACCTCGTCGCTTAAAAACGATGCCTATGCGTTTATCTTCAGCCAGCAAGGCCTGATGGCCGGGCTGAGTATCGAAGGCACCAAAATATCCCGTATTGACCGCTGAATCATATTAGCCTGCTGCTGGGCACTTACATGCCAAGCAGCAGCGCCAGCTCACAAAACACCACGCTGGCTCCCAGAGTGTCGCCGGTATAACCGCCCAGTTGCCGCTGCAGATACCAACCCCAAACCAGGGCAACCGTCAAAATGGCGGTTATGGCCACCAGCCATAGTCCCGGCAGCCAGGGGCTGAAAACCAGAGCTGTCACAAGGGTAAACACAACGCTGACAAGCAGGCGCTTGCGCGAGAAGCCTTCCGCCACTGGCTTGCTTTTACTCTTGTCCGGGTCTGTTACATAAGGCAGCCCGGCCATTAGAAGAAGCGGTGTCAGACGGCTGATAGCGGGAGCGACCAGTAACGCCAGCCAAATGCTTTGTGCATCTAGCAGAAGCGCCGCTTTCAGCCCCAGAGCCATCACCAGAGCCACGGTGCCGTAGGTGCCAATGCGGCTGTCTTTCATGATTTCCAGACGCTTCTCAACGCTATAGCCGCCACCCAGTGCATCCACACTGTCGGCAAGGCCGTCTTCATGGAAAGCACCGGTAACAAACAGATGGAAGCATAAAACCAGCAGCACACAGACCAGCGGGCTCCACGCCAGGCTAAGGAGGGTGAACAATCCGGCGTAAAGTGCACCCAGTAACAGGCCGACCAGTGGGAAATATACGCTGCACTGATTCATGAGTTTCTGGGAATAATCAATACGCACCAGCATCGGAATGCGGGTGAGAAACCCAACGGCCAACCAGAAAGCCTGCCATTCATTGGTTATCGATTTTGCTTTAGTGGGCACTTGTGACTCCGTTCAGCAGAGGGTGTTCCCTCGGACGATAAAACGCCGGCTATCGGGAGAGTCAGAAAGGTACCATGGCTCCGGATTGTTTGCCTGATTTAGTAGCCTTCCTGATTTGAAATAGCTGAGTGTGGCACTGTGAGCTACACTTTTCGAAACAATCGCTTTAAAGTCTGGAAGGCGACTCGTTCATGACAAAACAGTCTGGCCAAGCGCTGTGCCATACCGACACTGACCATCTTTTCAGGAAGCTGGCGTCGGGAATTCCCGGTGTTCTTTTCACTTACTGGCTGAGCGCCGATAGAGCGTCTCACCGGTATTTGTTTGTTGGCGACCAGGTACATGGCATCCTGGGGCTCGACCCGGTCGATCTGCGCCAAAACGCCGATGCGATGTTTTCTGCGATTCATCCAGCGAACAGCGCCGCTGTGGGCGCCAGTATCGAAAGGTCTGCACGGGCTCTCACGCCTTGGCGGCAACAAGCCCGTTTAAAAGTAAGAGCAGGCCACTACGAATGGTTCGAAGCCCACGCCATGCCCGAGCGTCAGTCTGACGGGAGCACGGTCTGGTATGGCCAGTTCCATAACATCCAGCACTACAAAGAACTTGAGCATACTCTCAGAACGAATGAGAGTGAGTCAGCCTTTCAGGCTGATTTTCAGAAGCTGATTGCAAGGTTGTCGACCGAGTTCATCAATCTGGGCTTTGGTAGCATCGATGAGTGCATTTCTGAATTGCTGAGAGCGATCGGCGGCTTTTTCAAAGTAGATCGAGCTTACGTGTACGAATTTTCGCCCGACTATCGCTTTATGGACAACACTCACGAATGGTGTTCGCCCGGTGTGCCATCTCTTATCGACAGCCAGCGTAATGTGCCGACGGACGGTTTCGACTGGTGGCAACGCAAGATTAAAGAGATGGTCAGTGGCAACCGGGTCATTTTTGTCGAAGCGACCGAGCAATTACCGGTCGGCCCCGAGCGTGCCATGCTGGAGCAACAGGGTGTCAGCTCCATGTTTTGCGTACCGGTTCGCGTCCGGGGTCTGGTGACCGGCTTTTTTGGCGTCGACTCCTTGCGCAAACGCGCCTGGCGCGAAGATCAGGCAGACCTTCTGATTATCGTATCGGGCCTGCTCTCAGGAGCACTTGAGCGCCACCGCCTGGAGAGTGAGCTTCTCAACCAGTCCATTCGCGACCCATTAACCGCTTTGCACAACCGCCGGTATCTGATGCCCCGGTTGAACGAAATGCTCAGCCGAGCCAACCGCCACGGGGAGCACTTTACTCTGGCGATGTTTGATCTGGACCGCTTCAAACACATCAACGATTCCAACGGGCACCTTGGAGGCGATTTCTGTCTGCGCACGTTTGCCGACATTCTCCTTGAACAGACCCGGGAAACTGACGTGGTGGCACGGTTTGGCGGTGAAGAGTTTGTTGTTGCGTTCAGTTGTGTGAGCCAGGCGGATGTGCGGGATACGGTAAGTCGCATTATTCGTGCGGTGCGCAGTCACAATTTCGTATTTGAAAACAGCGTCTTGCCGCTGACGGTCAGTGCGGGTATCGCTGCCATCGTGGAGCTGGATGACATTCCGGCGACGCCCGACCCGCTTATCCGGTTGGCGGACGACCGGCTCTATTGCGCAAAGCAGGCAGGGCGCGACTGCCTTGTTGATGCATCAGGGGTATCGCGCATATAAGCAAAGAGAATTTCACCTTATATTCCGTTTTGGTATATCCTTAGAATCAAAGTATAATACTCCACCCCAACGGAGGTGAATGCCGTGAGTAACCCCATCGTTCAGCATTTTTTTGATGAGCCCACCAATACGTTCAGTTATGTCGTTCGTGACCCTGTCAGCCAGGCCTGCGCCGTTCTTGATTCCGTGCTTGATTTTGATTACGCCGCAGGCAGAACCGATGTGCGCTCAGCGGATGAAATTGTTGAGTACGTTCGGTCAAATGATCTGAAGGTTGAGTGGATTCTGGAGACACACGTGCATGCGGATCACCTATCCGCTGCGCCCTATCTCCACGAGAAACTCGGTGGTAAAACCGGTATTGGTGCCCATATCCGGGATGTTCAGGAAATTTTCGGCAAGGCGTTTAATGCAGGAACAGACTTCGCCCGTGATGGCAGCCAGTTTGATCGCCTTTTCCGGGATGGAGATACATTCACCATCGGGGGACTTGAATGCCGTGTAATGCACACGCCGGGCCACACGCCCGCGTGCCTGACTTATGTCATCGGTGATGCCGCCTTTGTGGGCGATACGCTGTTCATGCCCGATTATGGAACCGCCCGCTGCGATTTCCCGGGCGGTGATGCCCGTGTGCTTTACCAGTCAATCCGCAAGGTTTTGTCTCTGCCTGTCGAAACCCGTATTTTCCTGTGCCATGACTACAAAGCACCTGGCCGGGATGAGTATGTGCATCAGACAACCGTAGCGGAGCAGCGTGAGGCCAATATTCACGTGCACGATGGCATCAGCGAAGAAGAGTTTGTACAGATGCGCACTGAGCGCGATGCTACCCTCGATATGCCCCGGCTGATTCTGCCGTCTGTACAGGTGAATATGCGTGCCGGAGAAATGCCTCCGGCAGAAGACAATGGCCAGGTGTACCTGAAAATACCGGTCAATCTGTTCTGAGCGCCGGATGAATCTCAAGCGCTATTTGCCCATTCTCCAATGGGCGCCACAATACGGTCGAAGCCAGGCCTCCAGCGACCTGGTGGCTGCGGTGATTGTGACCGTTATGCTGATTCCACAGTCTCTGGCCTATGCTTTGCTGGCTGGCTTGCCGGCGCAGGTCGGCCTCTACGCCAGTATCCTTCCGCTGGTGATCTACGCAATCTTTGGCACAAGCCGGACGCTTTCGGTTGGGCCCGTAGCGGTGGCGTCTCTGATGACGGCCGTTGCACTGGCGCCGCTGGCCGAGGCCGGGAGCCCCGAGTACATCGCGGGGGCTATCCTGCTGGCCATTATGTCAGGACTGATGCTCACGATGATGGGCATTCTGCGGCTGGGTTTTCTCGCCAACTTCCTAAGCCATCCCGTGATATCCGGCTTTATTACTGCCTCCGGAATCGTGATCGCTGCCAGCCAGCTGAAACATATTTTTGGCGTGCAGGCGTCGGGCCAGAATCTGCTGACGATTGGTCAGTCGCTGATTTTGTCGATAGGCGACACTAATCTACCCACTTGGATTGTTGGCACAGGTGCGCTGCTGTTTCTGGTGTTTGCTCGAAAATACCTCAAGCCGCTACTGATTCAGGCAGGCGTAGCCGCGCGCGCGGCTGATATCATTACCAAAACGGCCCCGATTCTCGCGGTGCTGGCCACTACCCTGGCCGCCTGGCAGTTCCAGCTCGATACGCAGGGCGTGCGTCTGGTTGGTGTTGTGCCTTCCGGGCTTCCTGAGCTGACAATGCCTTCAATGGACTGGGGTCTGTGGCGGCAACTTGCGGTCAGTGCCTTGCTGATCAGCGTTGTGGGCTTTGTGGAATCGGTTTCCGTAGGGCAAACCCTGGCGGCAAAACGGCGGCAGCGGATCGATCCGGATCAGGAGCTGATTGGCCTGGGTACCGCCAACCTTGGTGCAGGATTTTCGGGGGGTATGCCCGTAACCGGCGGTTTCTCACGCTCGGTTGTCAACTTTGATGCCGGTGCTGAGACTCCGGCTGCCGGTGCGTACACGGCAGCCGGCATTGCACTGGCCACGCTGTTTCTGACGCCGGCTATTGCTTATCTGCCGCAGGCAACGCTGGCGGCGACCATTATCGTTGCGGTGACGACGCTGATCGATTTGCCAGCGCTGGGGCGCACCTGGCGTTATTCGCGCCCGGATTTTGGTGCCATGCTGGCAACTATTCTGCTGACTCTTGCGCACAGCGTTGAGGCGGGCATTATTGCAGGCGTAGCGCTCTCCATCGGGCTGTTCCTCTATCGTACCAGCCGGCCTCACAGCGCAGTCGTCGGAAGGGTTCCCGGCACCGAACACTTCCGCAATGTGCTTCGTCACGATGTGCAGTTGTGCCCGAAAGTCACGTTTTTGCGAGTGGATGAAAGCCTGTATTTTGCCAATGCGCGCTTCTTGGAAGAGACGGTGATGGACTTGGTGATCAGCAAGCCGGAGCTGAAGGATCTGGTGTTGGTGTGCCCGGCGGTCAACCTGGTGGATGCCTCGGCGCTGGAAAGCCTGGAAGCCATTAATGAGCGCTTGAGAGATGCCGGCGTCTGTTTGCATCTTTCCGAGGTAAAGGGACCGGTGATGGACCGTCTGAAAAATACGGAACTGATCTCCCATCTGAGCGGGCAAGTGTTTCTGAGCACGTACGAGGCCTGGCAGACTCTTACGGGTACTCTCGTTTCCCTTAAAAAAACCGCGTGATCCGAGCGAATCTGGCTGGATTCTTTTGCCCGATGGCACAGATCATTGGCTGCCTGGCGGTTAAGGTCGTTATCATAAGGATCTGTTCCAGATTTCTGTGAGCGTTTGCATTATGGGCATGACCGAAAACCTGCTATCTACCACGCAGTGGCTGGTAACCCTGGCTTTGTTCCTGTTGATTCTGGTGCAGGCGGCCCGTTCAGTACGCTGGCGTAAACTGCGTTCAGACAACGCGTTGCAGCATTCGTTTTTTGGTGCGGCCGTGGTGCTGGGCTTTCTCTGGCAGTTGCGGGCGGGTATTTATCCCGGGCTTGCGATTCATATCTTTGGCATTACCGTGGTCACCCTGATGCTGGGTTGGGGCCTGGCGGTGTTTGCCGGGCTGCTGGCGTTGGTGAGTACCGTGATCACGGGTCGTGAGCCAGTCACGATGTTCGCCGCCAACGGCTTTGTGACTGTGATGATTCCGGCTCTTGTTACCCATGGCATCATGCTCTGGGAACGGCACCGGAACTTCAGCAATTTTTTTGCCTATATTTTTTTCTGTGGCTTTTTCGGAGCGGGTATTTCAGTGGCCGCTGCAGGCCTGGTTATGTGCCTGATGCTTTGGCTCAGTGGCGTGTACGAGTTTTCCGAGCTGGTTCACGGTTACCTGCGGTACCTGCCCCTGTTCATGATACCGGAGGGTTTTGTGAACGGCGCAATTGTTACGGGCATGATGGTATTCCATCCGGACCGGCTGACAACACTGGATCAACGTCGCTACCGGTAACGGGCTGCACCTAACCGGTTATCTGCTTTGCCGGCCGCTTGGATGTTCCAGAACGTTGCCTTCGATTTTGGTTTGCTGGTGCCATTGCAGCAGCCACTCCTGTATTTCGCTCGCCGGCATCGGGCGGGCAATGCCGTAGCCCTGGATATAATCGCAACCCAGCTGCCGCAGTGCCCGGGCGTGGTCCAGGGTTTCAACGCCTTCTGCCAGAATAGGGTGTGTAAACCGCTGGCCCAGAAAAATGACACTCTCCACAATGGCACGGTCGCTGGCATCATTGAGCATGTTGCGAACAAAACTCTTATCGATCTTCACCAGATCAACTGGCAAGGTGCGCAGGTAGGTCAGTGATGAGAACCCCGTACCGAAGTCGTCCAGAGCAATACGGAACCCCAGTTCCTGACAGCGCGCAAGCACGCTGCTGGCACGCCTGATGTCATCAAGCGCGGTTGATTCCAGTACTTCCAGAGTGATTTGCCTGGGCTCAACGGCCGGGTGACTGTGCAGATAGTTTTCCAAGTAGCGTGTAAAACTCCGGTCCATCAGGTGCCGGGCGCTGATGTTAATGCTGACTGACAAATCCTCACCTGCATCGCGCCAGAGATTCATCTGATAAATGGCTTCTTTCAGGACCCATTGGCCCAGAGGGACCTCCAGGTGGCTGTCTTCCAGTGTGGGCAGGAATGCGTTTGGCTGAAGCAAACCCCTATGAGGGTGATTCCAGCGAATAAGCGCCTCAAAACCTACGACTTTGCAGCCCGCTATTCGCACCTGGGGCTGGAAATAAAGCTCAAACTCTTCGTTTTCCAGTGCCTGGGAGATTTCGGTGAGCTGTTGACGCCGTTGTCGGCGATGCTCGTTCAGTTCCGGGTCGAAAAAGTGCAACAGGTTCCGCCCTTTTTCTTTTGCAGAGTACATGGCCTGATCGGCATGACGAATCAGGCCTTCAGCATCTGCACTGTCCGCCGGGTAGCGGGTGATGCCAAGGCTTGCTGTGAGCGTGATCGGGCCAGTGCCGACGCCAGGATCAAGGGGCTCATTGATGGTGGCCAACATGCGTTCATAGACGCTGTCGTGGTTCTCGCTCTGCAGGATCACACCGAACTCATCGCCACCAATCCGGGCAACGGTATCGCCACTTCGCAGGGTTTGGGCCAGGCGGCTTGCAAGAATGCGCAGTATCTCGTTGCCTGCGGCATGCCCAAAGCTGTCGTTGATGGCCTCGAAACCGTCCAGGTCCAGATAACAGACTGACAGGTTTTTGTGCTGGCGATCAGCGTGTGTCCGCGCCTCACGCAGGCGGTCTTCCAGTAGCTGGCGATTCGGTAAGCCGGTCAGCTCGTCATAGTTGACGGCCCGGTCGAGATCTTTGGCATGATTCTTCAGGGCCGTAATGTCTGTGAAAGAGGCAACGTGATAATAGCGCCCAGGCTCGTCCAGATGGACGCGGCTAATCGACAGCAGTTCAACAAATTCTTCGCCGCCTTTCCGGCGGTTCCAGATCTCACCCCGCCAATGATCTGTTCTTTCAATGCGGTGCCACATGGAGCGATAGTATGCCGGGGAATGGCGGCCCGAGCTGAGGATGGACGGGTTTAGGCCCAGTACATCACTGCGGCTGTATCCGGTTATGCGTGAAAAGGCCGGATTTACGTCCAGTATGCGGTTGTTCTGATCCGAAATAAGGATGGCTTCATGGCTGCGATCAAAAACACTGGCAGCAATGCGCAAGCCGCGCTCACTGTGTTTGCGATCCGAAATGTTGGTCATGACAGCGATGAAGCCCGGTAGCATGCCCTGCTCGGCATCGATCGGGACGCCATAGATGTGAACCCAGAACGGCGTGCCTGGGCGTGTGTAAAGCAGGATGTCTTCTTCGAACGGCTGTGCCAGGAGCACTTTGTGGCAGATGCGCCTGACTTTATCGGGGTCTGTGGCCGGGCCGTTAAACAAGTCTTTCGGGTGGGTGCCGCAGATATCCCCCAGCAGGTAGCCAGTGTATTGCTCAAAGCCGGGATTGGCCCACTGGATAGCGCCGGTGCCATCAAGAATCAGGACCATATTGCGGATGGTGCTGGCAACCAGTGACAGGCGCTCCAGGCCAACCTTGGGGGCGTGCCTTTTACGTTCCGGATGATCTGAATCTGACATGGTTAATTCTGTGGTCATTTTTTTAGTTGCGCCATCGGGAATGCTTCTGCAGCTTTCGTTGCAGGGTCCGCCGGTGCATGTGCAGGGCTCTGGCTGTGGCAGAGACGTTTCCGTCATGCTCGTTGAGCACCCTCTGAATGTGTTCCCACTCCATCTCCTCCACTGAGGGTGGCTCCTCGCGCAGTTCCGGCGTCACGGCCAGAGCTTCGAAACCGCTCAAGAGCTGGCCGATCGTAACCGGTTTGCATAGATAGTTGACGGCACCCCTGCGCATTGCCTCAACGGCCGTGGCGATACTGCCGTAGCCTGTTAACACCAGAATCTCCAAAGCGGGCTGTTTGGCAAGGAGTTCAGGCAGCAGCTGCAGGCCACTCTCACCCGCAAGATTGAGGTCCAGAACGCACTTTTGAAAGACCTGCGAATCCAGGGCCTGAAGGGCCTCTGCATGGGTATGGGTGCAGATAGCGTCAAGGTTTTGGCGATTCAGGGCTCGCTGGAGTATTTGCAGGAAGGCGGCGTCATCGTCAACAAGCAACCAGCTATCAAAATTGGTCATTGATTTCCCCCCATGCCTGCATTAACCGCTCCGGTTGCGGGCAAATCAATGATCATGGTTGTCCCATACTGATCGACCCGCGCCTTGAGGGTGCCACCGAGGCGCTGAATCGTTGCATTGGAAAGAAAGAGGCCGACACCCAGACCGTTCTCCGAACCCACGATCTGTTCGCCTGGGGTTTCCTGAAAGGCGTCTTCCAGACCATCTCCGCGGTCTTCCACGACCATTTCTACTCTGTTGGGCTCGGTGCAGCGCATGCTGACTGCCACCCACGATGGGCTGGCAGTCAATGCGTTAGCAAGAAGGTTGAGGATGGCCTGATCCAGCGTAGCATCGACCGCAACCCGGCAATCCGGAACTGCTGTCGACCATTCAACAGGCGCGGCCGGCCACAAGAGTGTTGCGGATTCTCGTAGCCGTGCCACCCAGTCCTGAGCCTGGAGGTTTTCCAGCTGTGCGGATTTAGCTTGCACTGCCGCACTGGAAAGTTGCTGCAGATGTGCGCCACAAAGGCCGAGCTGTTGCTCCATCAGGTTCAGGTCATCGGCGAGATCCGGGTCGGGAAAGGCCGAACGTATTTCATCAACCAGTAATGTCATGGTGTTCAAAGGCGTGCCCAGGCGATGGGCAACGGCTGCTGCAGAAAGCCCCAGGGCAATGATCTGCTCATCACGCAGGCGTGTCTCGCGAATAGTCGACAGCTGCTCCTGCTGTTGGCGTAATCGCCTTGCCAGAGCCCCCACAACCAGAAGCAGGATTGCCGCCGTCATGGCAAAGGTGACCCACATGCCGGCCAGGTGCAATTGCGCCAGATTGGCGTTGTGATGTTCATTGGTGATAGGCGTGTGCCATATCACCAATGCTGTGTAGACAGCGATGCCAGAGAGAGTCAGGGCGATGCTCTGGCTCAGTGGTACCAGAATGATGGCCACGGCGATAGGCAGCAATAGCAGAGACACCAGAGGGTTGGTGTAGCCGCCCGTCAAAAACAGCCAGCCACCTATTAAAACCAGATCAAGAGCCAGGCCAGCACTGACACTGGAGGGGGAGCGGGGCGGCCTCCGGGTAAACCAGAGCCAGCCCAGTGTCGCGAGAACACCATAGAGCAGGCACAGCATCAGTGCTTCAGCACGGTGCGCAAGCGTTACAACCGTTTCTGCCACCGCCAGGGCGGTAAGCTGAAGACCAACAACGGCAAGGCGCATGCTCAGCAGGTAGCGTGCCGCTTGTTGAAAACCTGTTTGAGAGTGAGTGAGCCATTCCATGGCGTGGATTCTAGCAGGGCGGCGCAAGCAGCGGTGGATCAGGTGAGTGCTTTTCGCGGTTTTCTTGATAATAGTTGATGGATGTCAGTCGGAAAATAGCAAACCAGACGCTGGCTGACGACGTCGCCCGTTAGCTGCAGCGGGTTGGTGTGAAAATCAAAAACTTGCAGTGCCTGTTCCGGCGTAGCCTGGAGGTTGTGAGCGTCTGCCTCGGGAAGCCGCTCAGGCTGATAGACGCAGTCGGGGCCATTGGGGAACAGGGCGACATACGCGATGTCGGTTTCCACAAGATCCTGGAAAAAATGTGAGCCATAGGAAAGGTCCGGAACCATATCGCCCTCCATTTCTGCCACCTCAACCAGTACGGCGACCCCTGCTATATCCGCAAACCGAACCGGCACGCCCAATTCTGGGCTGCTGGTGCCCCAGCGGCCCGGGCCAATAAGCATGGTGGTGTCGTCACTGCCACGAACCTGCTCGCCGACAAGGCTGGCCACTTCGTAGCGCTGACTGACATTCAACCGGCTGTATACGGCTGCGTTCACCTTGATAATACGCTGGATGCTCAGGTTTATGTTGCCGCCCATAAAGTTCCCGGACGTGCGGAAAAGAAGCTGCTGCCTGGGTATTTCTGCAGGAATTTCGGCCGCCATGGTTTCGCCGATGGTCGCCAATGGACGGCATTGCACCAGGTTGAAAGTGGGCTCGCCGTCGTCGTTCAGGTGCAGGGTAAATTCAACATCTACCGGGTGCTGATAGCCGGACTCCAGAGTTTTCAGAAGGTTTGACAGGCGGCTGATAAACCGGCTGTTGCGCACCAGTGGCTTGAACGTCAGCCGCCATACCCTGGCTGGGAGGCCCAGATCTTCTGCCCGTCGGCTCGCCGCTCGATCCACTTCGCCGAGGTGGTTCAGGGGGAGATCTGCAACGTCTTCCACGATCCGACTCAAAGGGCGGGTAGCCAGTGTTCCTTCCCACAGATCCAGCACATCCAGAAGGTGCTGGGAAAAGCGATAGCTTTCATCCAGATTTCGGAACGGCTGGCGGCTGGGGTAGTCCAGAGCCATAACGCATGCGTGGTCGCCTTCAATCCGGTCAACAGCGCGCGTCCCGAGCCCCATAACCAGACGCACCATGCCGGCGGTCGGGTCCATGTCGGTATCCCAGGCAAAGGTGTTGCGAGACACGCCAACGCCGGCGGCATCCGGTAAATAGTAACGCCCGTGAAAGCGGCCGTTAACCCGCTGAATCAGCAGTGCCATAGGCTCCTCGCGTTGATCCAGCCCGCGCTGTTTCCGGTACACCAGCGCGTCCTCACTCATGGTCGAGGCGTAAACCTGCCGGATCGCATCCTCCAGCGCTGCAAGCCGAAGCTCGGGGGGGCCCTGGTTTACCAGAAAAACGCTGTCGTATTTGCCGGCAAACGCGTTGCCGAAGCCGTCTTCCTGAAGGCTGCTTGAGCGCACCAGAATCGGGTACTGACCATAGTGGTCCAGTAACCGGGCCAGCTCTGTCCGGATTTCCGGAGGAAAGTCGCCCTTCAGAATGTTCCGTTGGAGCTGCGCGGCCTCAGTGAAATAACCGTCGGCCGAGCGCTGGCGCATAATCGCGGGCCACAGGCCGTTGTGAACGAGGAATGCGTAATAGGCGTCAGAGCCCAGATAGCTGGAGTCGTGTGGCTCCAGGTTGGCTTGCCAGATGTCGGGCTGGTTGGCGAGCAGAATGCTTCGGGCGATCAGCATGCCGGTTGCTTTGCCGCCAATATAACCGCTGCCGATCATTCTGGCGCGAATCGCGAGCAGGCCCTCAAGACTGAGGTAACGCTTGGCGAGCTCCAGCATGCGTGGATCCCGGCTGATCAGAACGTTCAGTACGCGATCCAGAATGTCTGCTGTCTGTTCTTCATCACCGGTCTCAAGCGCGTTGGCGACCTGCAGAAACAGGCGGTCCCAATAGTCCAGCAGTGGTTGACGATTCAGCTGGGCAAGTTCCAGCCCGGCCTGAAGTCGGGTTGCGTCGCTGCTGTCGGTAACGGGCACAAAGCGCCCGTTGCGCTCCCTGTGTGGCAGAAACATGGTTGGCGATTGTCGGCACAAGGCCTTGATGGGCTGAATCTGAACGTCGTCGCCCAGGCGGTGAACATCCACCATCACCTGTGTGGTTTGTCGAATACGGTCCAGTGTGGTGTGCGAGTGTCTGTCCGGATAGAGCGCAAACCAGGCAACCGTATCCAGTTCAAAGAGGAACGGACAGACCACGCGGAAGAAGTTGCCCACCATGGCATCAGTGGCCCAGGCGTTGAGCAGATCACTCAAACAATCGCACACGTAGAATGCGCCGCGGCCGTGCTCTTCAATCAGGCGCCAGACCCTGCCTGTAAAGGCTTCAAAGCCATCCAGGGCGTCGACGTTTTCAATGTGAATGTTGGCTTTTGCGGATACCAGCGGGGGGTGCTGGCCAAAACGGAGGTAGATAATACGGCGCCCGGCGGACGCCGCAGATTCAATAAACGGAGTAACGAATCGGCGGTAGTCGTCCAGATCGTTGATTCGCCAGACAACATTATCGCCAATTCTCAGACCATCCAGAACATCGTCAAGCCCCGGGAGGCCGGTAGAAACCCGGGTATTATCCTGTGAGTTTCCGCCGTCCCCGGTCATGAGCTGTTACTCCGTGGTCAGATGACGCCCATGGCTTCCATGGCGCGCGCTACTTTGATAAAGCCAGTGATATTGGCACCCAGCACGTAGTTGCCTTCTGCGCCAAATTCCGCCGATGTCTCATAGCAGCTCTTGTGGATATCGATCATGATGTCCTCAAGGCGCTTCTGAGTATAGTCGAAGGACCAGGAGTCACGGCTGGCATTCTGTTGCATTTCCAGTGCAGAGGTCGCAACGCCACCGGCATTGGCGGCTTTGCCCGGGCCATACATCAGCTTTGCTTGCTGGAAGATAGCGATGCCTTCCGGAGTTGTAGGCATGTTAGCGCCTTCAGCAACCGCAATGCAGCCGTTTTCAACCAGGGTTTTGGCGTCGTTGGCGTTAAGCTCATTCTGAGTGGCACAAGGCAACGCGATGTCGCACGGAATAGACCAGATGCTGCCGCCTTTGACGTATTTTGCGTCTTTGTGGAACTCGGTATAGGCGCTGAGGCGACGACGCTCTACCTCTTTGATCTGCCTGAGAGCGGCCAGATCAATGCCTTTTTCATCTACGACGATGCCGCTGGAATCGGAGCAGGCAATAACCTTGGCGCCCAGCTCATGAGCTTTGGCAATGGCATAGATTGCGACGTTGCCTGATCCGGAGACAACCACTTTTTTGCCTTCAAGGGAGTCACCACGGGCCTTCAGCATTTCGTGGGTAAAGAAAACGGTGCCGTAGCCGGTTGCTTCAGTGCGCGCTCGGCTGCCGCCCCAGTCCAGGCCCTTGCCGGTTAGCACAGAGGACTCGTAGCGGTTGGTGATGCGCTTGTACTGACCGAACAGGTAGCCGATCTCGCGACCGCCCACGCCGATATCACCGGCGGGAACGTCTGTATATTCGCCAATGTGGCGATACAGTTCGGTCATCAGACTCTGGCAGAAGCGCATGATCTCGTCATCCGAGCGGCCTTTCGGATCAAAATCGCTGCCGCCTTTACCGCCGCCGATGGGGAGGCCGGTCAGGGCGTTCTTGAAGATCTGCTCGAAACCCAGGAATTTGATGATGCCGAGGTATACAGACGGGTGGAAGCGCATACCGCCCTTGTAAGGCCCCAGAGCACTGTTGAATTCCACACGGAAAGCACGGTTGATGTGAATTTCGCCGTTATCGTCCTGCCAGGGCACACGGAAAATAATCTGGCGCTCAGGCTCACAAATGCGCTGAATGATCTTCTTCTCGGCAAATTCCGGGTATTTCACCAGAACGGGTCCCAGTGTTTCCAGAACTTCGTGTACAGCCTGGTGGAACTCGATTTCACCCGGATTGCGGTGCAGAACGTCTTGGTAAATCAGTTCCAGTTTCTCATCCAGTCGGGCGGTCATAGAGTCTTCCTCATTTCGGTTCTTGCTTATTGCAGGAAAGTGGAAAGGATGGTGGAAAAACGGGGCGGTGATTTCATCATATTGGAGGGCGCTTAGCAAGAGATGCCCGTTTTTGGTGCGCCAAGATTATACCTCCAGAGGGATGCGGCATTGTGTCTCACGCGCTCAGGAGCTGGCGCGTTTATTATTCCCCGACATTTTGATTCAGACACGCCCGCCCAAGGGGAAGCAGCAGTATGAGGGATCGAGCATTTTCCAGTCTTACACGGATGGTTGTTATTGGTTTCGCAGGGCTCCCGGGGCTGGCGTTGGCACAAGCTACCGAGGAAAACCTGGTCATTCGTGTAACGGAAGGGCGGTCAAGCGACAATGCTGATGCGGTACTTGCCAGTGAGCCGGTAAACCGGCTGGCTTCCGATCCTTCGGTATCGCTTTCCCGGATGGGCGGCCGCGGTCTGGAGCCTGTGATACGGGGGCAAAGCCAGGAAAGAGTGGATGTACTGCTGGACGGCATTCGGGTGGAAGGCGCCTGCCCCAACCGGATGGATCCACCAACGAGCCGGCTGAGCAGTGCATTGGCACCTGCCCTGGACGTTCTTACAAACAACCGCACCTTGCGCTGGGGCCCCATCGCCGGCGGGCAGATAATTGCAACCACTGCGGACCCGCAATTCAATGGCAATGCGACCACAGGCCAGATAACCATCGGTGGATCGGACAACGGCAATGGCAAGTTGGTAAACGCCGCGGCGGCCGTAGGCAGTGAGGAAGCGTGGCTGCGGCTTTCCGGCGGGTATGATGAAGCAGATGATTACGAAGACGGTGATGGCAACGAAGTGCGCAGCGCCTACAAAAACGCTGAGGGTCGTGTTGACGGCGCCTGGACTGCCGAAAACGGGTTCTTCGTCAAGGGCATGGTCAGTCGCCAGGAAGAGAGCGATGTGAAATATGCAGGCTCCGGTATGGATGCCCCGAAAACCGATACGGATATGTACCGTATGGAACTGGGCTCTCCGGTGGCTAATGGCGAGTGGAGTTTGTTGGCCTGGCAGGCCGATGTTGATCACACCATGGATAACTTCAGCCTGCGCCCTGTGGGAATGATGAAAATGCAGACGGACGCTACGACCGAAACTCGTGGAATGCGGTTTACCCTGGATCAAAGCCCCAACAGTTCAACCGACTGGGCAGTAGGTACAGACCTGGAGACCAATGACTGGGATGCGACGCTGTCTAACGTTACCAATCCCATGCCGATGACGGTCTCATTCATGTGGCCCGGTGTGGAGCGCGAGCGTGTCGGGATTTTCGCTGAGGGGTTCCGGCGTGTTGCCAGTAACGTGAAGATCGGAGGCGGCCTTCGATATGACCGTGTGGAAATGGATGCCACCAAGGCCGACGATGTTGCGAGTATGGGCATGACCCCGGCCATGCTTTACCAGAGCGCCTATGGCACAACCGATGTAAAGCCCGAAGATAACAACCTTAGCGGGTTTGTATCCAGTGAATGGCGCTTGCCACAAAACCAGGCGCTGACACTGACTGCCAGCCGAAGCGTACGGAGCCCCAGTGTTACTGAGCGCTACCTTGCCCGGAACACCATGACCGACAGCTGGATTGGTAACCCCGGCCTGGATACTGAAAAACATAACAAAATGGAGCTGGCCCTGAGTGGCAGTAAAAACCAGTGGAGCTGGAAGCCGGTGGTCTGGATTGATCAGGTGGACGATTTCGTAAGGCGCTATAAAGAAACGGCAGCTCAGTGTGGCAAGGCGAATGGCTGCACCCGTTATGAGAATATTGATGCCCGCCTGCTTGGCGTTGAGATGATGGTCGGCTGGACAGACGGGACATGGAGCAGCAGTAGCACGCTGGCTTCCGTTCGTGGTGAGAATCGTGACGATAACACAGCGTTGGCACAGATTCCTCCGGTTCAGTTTGTGCAAACGCTGGGCTGGCAGAGCATGGGGCACAGCATTGAAGCTCAGTGGCAGCTGGCCCGCCGTCAGGATCGCATTGATCCGGAATCCGGGCTGGATGCAGGGGTTTCACCCGGATACGGCGTGTTTAACCTCTCCGGTAGCCACCCGCTGATGGAGTACCTTTCCTTTAACTGGGCTCTGGATAACCTGTTTGATAATACCTGGGCGCCTCATGTGAGTCGCGCAAACACCGATCCGTTCAACCCCGATGCGGTGCGAGTGAACGAGCCGGGACGCACGTTACGCGCGGCGCTGACGACCAGGTGGTAAACCCTGTAATGGCGGTTACCCGCTACTCATAGCCAGCGGGTAACACTTCGCCCCGTGCAGGACATACTCTCCCTGCACGGGGCTTTTTTTTGGAGCTTCACCTTGAATATATTGATAACCTGTAGCTATTAACTAATAACTGTTTCTGAGGTGGCTGGTTGTGAGGCACATTTCGATACTGGGCACATTGATGTTTGGATTGGTTTGTTCCGGGTTTGTTCTGGGGGAGGGCGTATCAACCAGGCCGGAGACCGTTCCCGTTGAGCGCAGCGAGCTTCAGGAAACTCTGGTTCTTGATGGTGTCATCGAGGCGGTTCAACAAAGCACCGTATCCGCACAAACCAGCGGCACCGTGCAGCAGCTGCCTTTTGATGTGGATGATTCGGTAGCCGCCGGCGACCTGATCGTGCAGCTGGATAGCAGCGAGCAGCGCGCTCGGGTCAATCAGGCGCAAGGTGGCCGGGACGAAGCGCAAGCGGCTCTCAATGATGCCCAGCAGCAATTCAAGCGGGTAGAGAGTGTGCATGAGCGTGGCCTGGTTTCGCGGCAGGAGTTTGATCAGGCCAGGAACAATCTGGCCGGCGCTAAAGCGCGGTTTGAACGCGCCGAGGCAGCGCTTGCCGAAGCCCGGGAGCAGTTGAGCTACACCCGCATCATCGCGCCCTATGGCGGAATACTGACTGAGCGTCATGTAGAAGTCGGAGAATCCGTGAGCCCTGGGCAGCCGCTACTTAGTGGTCTGTCACTGGAGCAGCTGCGGGTCGTTGTTGACCTGCCCCAGCAGTATGCAGACCTTGCCCGGCGAGACCGACAGGCGAAAGTCACGCTTGCCGATGGGCGGGTGTTGGAAACCGGGGAAATGACCTTTTACCCCTACGCTAATCCTGCCACTCATACCTTCCGTTTACGCATGCGCCTTAGTGAGCCTAACGGATCCCTGTTTCCGGGTATGCTGGTGAAGGTCGGTGTTCCGGTCGCAACGCGCGATGCACTCTGGATACCGGCCAGCAGCCTTGTCCGTCGCAGTGAACTGAGGGCGGTTTTTGTGCTGGATGATCAGGACCGCCCGCGGTTACGGCAGATTCGTATCGGCTCGGAACAGGACGGTCGTCTGGAAATTCTGGCTGGCCTGAGCGAGGGGGAACGGGTTGTCATCCACCCTGGTGAGCTGATTGGTACAGATCGCCTGAACCTTTCACCAAAACCTGCCTCTGGAGAAAGTGTTGATAAGGAGTCAGGGAATTGAGTCGTGAACTGCCCCCGGTCGGTCCCTCCGGGGCGATTGCCCGGGTTTTCCAGAATAATCATCTGACGCCTTTGCTGGCGTTGCTCTCGATCATTCTGGGTGTGCTTGCGGTTGTGGTGACTCCGAAAGAAGAAGAGCCACAGATTGACGTCACCATGGCGGACATCATGGTGGCTTTTCCGGGTGCCAGCACTCAGGAAGTGGAAAGCGCCATCGCAACCCCGGCCGAACAGGTGATGAGCGAAATTGCCGGCGTTGAGCATGTGTATTCCGTGTCTCGCCAGGGCCAGGCCATTATTACCGTGCAGTTTGAAGTCGGCATTCCACGAAAAGAAGCGCTTGTCCGGCTTTATAATCAGGTTTACTCGAACCAGGACTGGCTGCCGCCGGATCTGGGTGCCACACAGCCGGTCATCAAGCCCAAAGGCATTGATGATGTGCCGGTAATGACCCTGACTCTTTACGATCCGGTTAATGGGCACACTGGGGAAGAGCTCACTCGTCTCGCCCACATGCTGGAAGTCGCGCTCAAGCGGGTGCCCGGAACCCGGGATGTCTACACCGTGGGCGGCGTGCCCGACCGGGTGGATATTCATTTTGATCCGGCTCTGCTTGCCGGATTCAACCTCACCCTCAGCGATATTCGCGATGCCCTGAAAGCTGCCAACAGCAGCAGCCAGGAAGCCCGTATTACCCGGGACAACCTCTCCATTCCGGTTCAGGCCGGCACGCTGCTGGAGAACGTAGATGATGTGCGCCACCTCGTTGTCGGCATGCATAATGGCGCAGCGGTGCATCTGGATGACGTGGCAAATGTGAGTCGCGGTGGCACGGTTGCGGACCAGAGCGTAATGACCGGTTTCGGGCCGGCAGTGGATGCGGGCAGTATCGGACAGCCTGGTGATGTGTACCCGGCAGTGACACTGGCAATCGCCAAGAAGCCCGGGCAAAACGCGGTGGATATCACAACCGCCATTGAGCAGCGGCTGGAGCAGATCCGCAACCGCGCCTTGCCTGAAGGTGTGGACGTTATCGTCACCCGGGATTACGGCGAAACGGCTTCGGCCAAAGCCCGCAAACTCATTTCTGATCTGATATCAGCTACTCTGTGCGTGGTTCTGCTGGTGCTTTTGGCCATGGGCTGGCGTCAGGCGATAATTGTTGGCGTGGCGGTGTTGATCACGCTGCTGCTGACGCTTGTGTTCTCCTGGGCCTGGGGCTTTACCCTGAACCGGGTTTCACTGTTCGCCCTGATTTTCTCCATCGGTATTCTGGTGGATGACGGCATTGTGATCACCGAAAACATCAATCGCCGGATTCGCAACTCCAACCACCCGTTGAAGGACATTATCCCGGTGGCAGTAGACGAAGTGGGTACGCCCACCATTATGGCCAGCCTGACCATTATGGCGGCCCTGCTACCCATGGCTTTCGTGACGGGGCTGATGGGGCCATACATGAGTCCCATCCCCATCAATGCATCTGCCGGCATGGTGTTGTCCCAGATCGTTGCCTTTGTGGTTGCACCCTGGCTGGCGTTCAGGTTGTTGAAACGGAAAGAAGGTGAAACTGTGACGGAAGCGGAAGGCGCCGGCAGTTCGGCCGATGGTGTCAGCCCCTTGTCCATGAAAATATTCGGGCGCGTCCTTACGCCATTCCTGGGGGACCACCGCTGGCGTCGTCGCTTGCTCGCGCTTGCGGTGATCCTGCTGACACTGGCGGCTGCGTCCCTGCCAGCGTTTCAGGCGGTGATCATGAAGATGCTGCCCTTCGACAACAAATCCGAGCTTCAGGTTGTGGTTGATATGCCCGAAAGCGCGCCGGTCGAGCAGACCCGGCGGGTGCTTATGGCAATGGGGCATTATCTGGAGAGTGTTGACGAAGTGACCAGTTGGCAGAGCTATGCCGGTACTGCCGCGCCCATCAATTTCAACGGGCTGGTGCGCCAGTACTATCTGCGCAGCGATCCGTATCAAGGCGACATCCAGGTAAACCTCAGTGATGAAAGTGTACGGTCCCGGCAGTCCCACGCTATCGCCCAGGCGCTGCGAACACCGCTGACCGTCATCGGCAAGCGCTACGACGCCAGCGTCAAGATTGTTGAAGTGCCGCCCGGGCCGCCGGTGTTATCACCCGTGGTGGCAGAAATCTACGGCGCCGATGCCAATCAGCGGGCTGGGCTGGCTCGCTCGGTAGCAGCCGGAATGGCTGAGGTGGAAGGGCTGGTGGATATCGACACCACACTGGAGGCCCCCACCCGCCAGTGGGAAATTGAAGTGGATCGCGCCCGGGCTGCTCGTCTGGGCGTATCCCAGGCTCAGGTTGTTGAGGCATTGCAGATGGCACTGGGAGGTATGAACGTCAGCTTTTTGCACGATGATCATGCAAAGTACCCTGTGCCGATTCGTGTAACCCTTGAGGATGCTGATAAAGCCCAGCCATCGGTGCTTATGTCCCTGCAGGTGCGCAGCCGCGATGGCAATCTGGTACCTCTGGCGAGCATTGCACAGGTGCGTGAAGCCGACTGGATGGGCGCCATCTATCACAAGAACCTGCTGCCGGTGACCTACGTAACCGCCGATATGGCGGGCGCGGTGGATTCACCCCTGTATGGTATGTTTGCCATGGTTTCACGCCTGAATCAGCAAGAGGGCGCGCCGGAACAGTTCTTTATTGACCAGCCACCCTTACCGGAAAAAGGCACGCTTAAATGGGACGGTGAGTGGCAGATCACCTATGAAACCTTCCGGGATATGGGCGCCGCCTACAGCGTGGGCATTTTCATGATTTTTGTACTGCTGGTGGCGCAGTTCCGTTCGTACATCCTGCCGCTGGTGATCATGGCGCCCATTCCGCTGACCATGATCGGCATCATGCCCGGGCACGCTTTGCTGGGCCGGGAGTTCACTGCCACCAGCATGATAGGCATGATCGCTCTGGCCGGTATTATCGTACGTAATTCCATATTGCTGGTGGTGTTCATCCGGCAGCTACTGGAGGAGGGCATCGAACTGGACCGAGCCGTGGTTCTGGCGGGTGCGGTGCGTATCAAGCCTATCGCTCTGACGGCAATATCGGCGATGGTGGGAGCTTACTTTATTCTCAACGATCCTATTTTCAACGGGCTGGCTATCTCTCTGGTGTTCGGGCTTGCTATATCCACCTTGCTGACGGTGTTGGTGGTGCCACTGATTTACTACACGCTCGCCAGGCGGGAGTGGGTTTAGTGGCTCTCGGTGCCAGTCCAGTAGCGCTGCATTTTTACGAACAGGAAAGAGGCGCTCCAGGTAATCAGCACCAGCCCTGTAAGCCCTTCGATTCCGGTCAGAAACCTCAGCTCACCGATTGGTTCGATATCACCATAACCAACCGTGGTGAAGGTACTGAAAGAAAAGTAAATGCAGTCCAGAAAGCTGCCATCGAAGTTGCCAATCAGCAAACCCCAGGTGTCGGCGTGATGCATGAAAAAATAGGCTGCCGCAAACACCCATACCTCTGCCGTGTGGGCGAGCAGCACGCCAAGGACGGCGACGACCAGGCGAAAGTGATGGCTTTCATGCATTTTCGCCAGTAGTGCGCTGAGGCGGACAAGCACCTCGTGGTGCATAAGCACAACAACCACCACAAGAGCCGCATTGATGGCGGTTGCGCTGAGCAGACTGGCGTAATCTTCGGCGAACAAACGTAGGGTGCTCCGTTAGATAGTACTCTGTTGTTAGTAGTACTCTGTTTTTAACAGTGCTCCGGAAGGGTGTTTCAGAGGCACCTTGACGATAGCGCCCGTCCTGTGGCGGAGTTTTATTTACCTTAGCTGGCTAATACGCAATGTCCAAACGACTTATACCTGTAATTATCCTGGCAGTCGGTATTCTCGGTTTCCTGTTTCTTAAAATGACTCGCCCGGAGCCGGCACAAGTGAGTGCAAGCGAACGCAGCTGGCGGGTGCAGGTTCAGATCGTTGAGCCAGAAGCCCACACACCCATGCTGCCACTGTACGGCGAGGTGGTGGCACCGGAACAGGTGTCGGTGGTAGCGACTCTGGCCGGTCGCATTGGTGAGCGGCCAGTGGCCGAGGGACAGCGGGTGAGTGCTGGTGACCTGTTGGTAGCTCTGGATGCTCGCGACATTGAACCGGTGCTGGCCCAGGCGAAAGCCCAGGTGGCCGATCTTGAGGCGCAGATCCGCTCGGAACAGGTGCGCTACCGCAATGATCAGGCCGCACTGAAAAGCGAGCAGGCGATTCTCGGCAATGCCCGTCGGCAGTTGGAGCGCACCCGCTCGCTGGTAGATCGTAACCTTGCCTCCCGTGAGAACCTGGAGAGCGTAACCGACGTTGCGGCCAGGGCCGAGCTCACCGTCAGTATTCGCCAGCGTGCCATTGACGAGCACCCGGCACGGCAACAAAGCCTGGAGGCCAGGCTGGCCCAGGCCGAAGCAACACTCGCGACCACCCAGCGGGATGCTGAACGATCCCGGGTTGTTGCTCCGTTTGATGGTGTTGTAACGGATGTTCAGGTTGCCGTGGGCGATCAGGTATCCCGAAACCAGCAGCTGCTCTCGGTCTATGCCATAAAGGGCCTCGAGCTTCGGGCCAGGGTGTCCGATATGTATCGGGCCGAGCTGCTTGGCGCCCTGGCTGCGGGCGAGGATCTTTTTGCATACAGCGATCAGCGGGAGATTCGCTTCCGGTTCGAGCGCTTCGCCGGTACCAGCGACCCGGCCGGAACCGAGGCGATTCTTGCGGTGACCGGCGACGCAGCGGGTTTGCGCCCGGGCGCCCTGCTGCCGGTCAGCCTTGAGCGACCGGAGCGCAGGGAAACTGTGGCCATTCCCTTTACCGCCTTGTATGGCGCAGACAGCGTGTACCTGATTGCAGACGACAGCCGCATGCGGCGCGTTACCGTCGAACGGGTTGGGGAGGCGCTCTCCGCCAATGGCGAACGCCGCCTTTTGATTGCCGGCGAGGCGCTGAAGCCAGGCGCACAGCTGATTGTTACCCATCTTCCTAATGCCCTGACCGGCCTTAAAGTCGACGTTGCTGGCTCTGGTGAAGATAGCTCGAACGAAGTTGGCTCAGACAAAGGTAAAGGGAGCGCCGTACAATGAGGCGCAGCAAAGGCGTCATAAGTTTTTTTGTACATCACAAGGTTGCTGGCAACCTGGTGATGCTGATGATGCTGCTTGCCGGTGCCTTGGCTCTTACCCGCATGAACGTTCAGTTCTTTCCTACCTTTGCGCTGGATGTGGTCAGTGTGCAAGTGGTCTGGAGCGGTGCCTCTGCGGAAGATGTGGAACAGGGCATAACCAATCCGCTGGAGCAGCGCCTGCGCAGCGTGGATGGGCTCAAGAAGATGACCTCCACCTCGGCTCAGAGCGTGGCGTCCATCACTCTGGAGTTTCAGGAAGGTACCAATCCGATCACCGCTCTGGATGATGTACGCCAGCAGGTGGATGAGTTCAACAACTTTCCTGCAGACGCAGAGGAGCCACAGGTCTCCCGGATTGAGCGTTACGAGCCCGTTGCCCGGATGCTGGTGTTCGGGGGCGTTGATCGCAGTGAACTGCGGGCTCTGGCCTACCGCTATGAGGACGAACTTCTGCAGCAGGGCATAGACCGGGTGTCTTTTCGCGGCCTTCCGGAGCAGCAGATCAGCATTGATGTCCCGGTGCAAAGGCTGGAGACGCTGGGGCTGACGCTCGGGCAGATTGCCGACAGAGTGGCTTCGGTTTCGCGGGATTTGCCTGCCGGGATAATGGCTCAGCAGGATGCTGCCCGTGAGCTGCGATCCATAGAGCAGCGGCGTAGCCCGCAAGCGTTTGAATCTGTGCCCGTGCTCAGCGGTGAGCGAGTTAAGCTGCGCCTCGGGGACATTGCCGATGTTCGCCAGGAGGATCGCGACAGCCAGGTTTCTCTCACCCGCAACGGCTTTCCGGCCATTGAGCTGCAGCTTCAGCGTTCGGAAAACGGTAATTCTCTGGCTGCGGCCAAGGTTCTGCAGCAATGGCTCGATGAGACGCGGGCTACGCTGCCACCCTCGATACAGCTTGAGGTTTACGATGAAACCTGGCAACTGCTCAATGACCGCATTTCCCTTCTGACCAGCAACGGCCTCAGCGGCCTGATACTGGTTGTGTGCCTGCTGTATCTGTTTCTTCCGGGGCGCGTGGCATTCTGGGTGGCGGTGGGGATTCCGACTGCGTTTCTGGCGGCTCTGGGAGTGCTCTGGCTCATTGGAGGCTCCATCAACATGATCTCCCTGTTTGCGTTGATCATGGCGCTGGGGGTGATTGTGGACGATGCCATTGTGGTGGGGGAGGATGCGGACGCCCATGCCCGCATGGGGGAGGCCTCCATTTATGCCTCCGAGGGCGCGGCCAAGCGCATGGTGTGGCCGGTGCTGGCCTCGTCTTTGACCACCGTCGCCGCCTTCATGCCATTGCTGGTGGTGGGCGGCGTCATCGGTAATATTCTTGGTGATATACCGGTGGTCATGATCTGCGTACTTATCGCCTCTCTGCTGGAGTGCTTCATTGTGCTGCCGGCGCACTTGCGGCACGCCTTCTGTCCCCGGAACACGGGTAAAGGTACGCAAGAACCTGCGCAACCCAGTCGTAACCCTATTGCACGCTTTCGTGCCGGCTTCGAACGCCGGTTTGATCGTTTTCGTGAAGGACCTTTTCGTCGGTTTTCTCAGCGCAGTCTGAAGCACCGGGGTATTACCATGGCCTGCGTTATGGCGTTGGCCCTGGTTACCGTGGGGCTGCTTGCCGGTGGCCGCCTCGGGTTCAACTTTTTCCCGACGCCGGAACCCTCTGTGCTTTACGCCAATGCCAGCTTTGTTGCCGGTACGGACCGCAAGACCGTTGACCGGTTTATGGCTGATATGCAGAAGACACTGAATGAGACAGAGTCGGCGCTGGGTGGCAATCTCATTCTGCACGCAGTTACCACGGAAGGCGCCACTCTGGGCGCGGAAGGTAGCTCCCGGACCGGTGATGAACTGGGTTCTATAATGATTGAACTGGTGCCTTCAGATCAGCGTCCGGTGCGCAACCCGGAATTCATCAACGAATGGCGCAGCCGTCTGACTCTGCCGGCCGGGCTGGATAACCTGGCCATCTCCGAGCGCCAGGCCGGGCCGCCGGGCCGGGATGTGAATGTGCGACTGATCGGTGACAACTCGGAAAACCTGAAGTTTGCCGCAGAAGAGCTGGCGCAGGCATTATCAACCCTGCCCGGTGTGCTGGATGTGGAAGACGACATGCCCTGGGGCCGGGAACAGCTTATCTATCAGGCCAGTGCCTATGGCCAGGCGTTAGGCCTCACCACCACCGATTTGGGTAGCCAGCTGCGGGCTGCATTCGATGGTCAGATCGCCCAGATTTATCAGGACGGGCGTGATGAGATGGAAGTGCGGGTACAGCTGCCCCGGGATCAGCGCGAGCGTTTGTCTACCCTGTCGCGCGTGACCGTGCGCATACCCGATGGGCGCTTCGTGCCCCTGGGACAGGTGATGAACCTGGATCATCGTCAGGGTTTTGAAGCCCTACGCCATGCTGACGGCATGCTTTCTGTGGAAGTGACCTCCGCCCTGAATACCCGGGTGAGCACCACGGCGCAGATCCTCGAGAGCCTACTGGCCGATGCGCTGCCGGATATTGCCAGCCGCTACAACGTTCGCTACAGCTTTGAGGGCCGCTCGGCGGATCAACGGGAAACCATTGCCGATATGAAAACCGGCCTGTTGATCGGGGTGGCGTTGATGTACGTGATACTGGTCTGGGTGTTTTCCTCCTGGAGCCTGCCGTTGATCGTGATGGCGATCATTCCCTTCGCCCTGGTAGGTGCGCTGCTGGGCCACTGGCTGATGGGGCTCCAACTTACCGTTTTATCACTGTTCGGGCTGTTTGGTCTGGCCGGTATTGTGGTGAACAACGCGATCATTCTGGTGTCTTTCTACAATCAGCAGCGCCAAAAGGGGCTGAGCATTGACGAGGCGCTGAACGAAGCGGCTGTGCAGCGGGTGCGTGCCGTACTGCTGACTTCACTAACCACCATTGGTGGTTTGCTGCCCCTGCTTTTTGAAACCTCACTGCAGGCGCAGTTCCTGATCCCGATGGCGACCTCCATTGCCTTTGGCCTGGGGCTCTCAACGTTTCTGGTGCTTTTGGTTATTCCGGCCTTGTTATCCTGGCTCGAACAGTTCCGGGAATGGCGAGCCGGGCGTCACGGTGGGGAGGCAGAACCACTGGGGGCAGCGGAATCATAAACGGCAGTAAGGAGAGGAACCTGTATGACTGAATCCCTGCTGGCAGTTCGGGGTCTGAGCAAGCATTTCGTCAGCGGCAACGAAACCGTTCCGGTCATTGAAAAGCTGTCGTTTACGCTCGGGCAGGGGCAGTCGTTGGCGCTGACCGGTCGCTCTGGCTCCGGCAAAAGCACCCTGCTGAACCTGTTGTGTGGTCTGGAACTGGCGGATACCGGCACCATCGTCATGCATGGCCAGGTTTTTGAGGCTGGCGGTACAGCGGCGCGTCGAACAGCAACAGCATGGTCGGCGTTGCGCAGGCAGCACATTGGTGTGGTGTTTCAGGAGGCGAACCTGATGCCCGCGCTGTCGCTGCTGGAGAACGTGCGGTTTCGCGCCCAGCTTGCCGGTCGTGATCCGGCCAACAGTGAGGACTGGCTGACCCGCCTGGACATTGGTGAGCTGGCGCAACGCTATCCGGATCAGGTATCCGGTGGCCAGCGTCAGCGCGCCGCTTTGGCCATGGTGTTTGCCATGGGACCGGCGCTGATTCTGGCGGACGAGCCCACAGGAAGCCTCGATCGCCATACCGCCGACGAAGTCACTCAAGTGTTATTTGATCTTCAGGCCCGCCACGGCTGCGGGCTGATACTGGCTACCCACGACGCCGAGCTTGCTGCCGGTTGCCAGCAGCATCTGGATCTTGGCCACCTGAACGCCGTATGAAAGGCCTCCCGTCTCTCTTTTCGCCTGGCTTTCCCACCTACTTCCTGCCCCGGGCCCTGCTCAGCCATTATCGTCGCCATCCGATGCAACTACTTGCTCTCGCGGCCATGATTGTTATTGCCACCATGTTGTGGACGGGTGTGAATCACCTTACCAGCCAGGCCAGAACAAGCCTGGATCAGAGCGTGCAGGCCGTGGCAGAGCGCCAGCAGTTAGTGCGAGACGATGGGCGGGGTTTGGTCGTTGACGATTTTGTAACCCTGCGCCTTGCCGGCGTGTGCGTTATGCCCTGGCTGGAGGTAACCCCCGAAACCGGTAACCGCCTTGTGGGGATTGATCCACTGGCCGCTCACTGTTTCGGGGCAGGAACCGGGACAGCTCAGGTGCTGAATCAGCCTCTGGATGGAAAACCGTTTGTGGATATGTACGCCGCAGCCGGTGTCAGCGCCCGCGAAAGCCGATTGTACCTGCTGACACCTGAAGCCACCCAAGCTACTGATCTGCCGGGTGGCTACTCTCTGAAAACCTTCTCAGCCAACCCGGACACCGGCGAACTTGGCGATAGTTTTCTGCTCAACCTAGAAGCCTTGGGGGTGTTGGTACTGCTGATCACGGCACTGTTATTGCGCGCCGTTTATCTGCTGGGGCTGGCGCAGCGCCGGGACAGCTTCGCCTTACTGCACCGGTTTGGCGTGTCGCCAGAGCAGGTTCAGCGTTGGCTGGTGCTGGAAATCCTGGTGCTGGCGCTGGTGTGCGTTGTGCCCGGCTTTTGGTTGGGCCGATGGCTGGCGGCAGGGCTGGGGAGTGGGTTTGGACAGGCCCTTGATGGGCTGTTTGATATTCCCCTATATGCCGGACAGGGGCAGGGTTGGATAACGCCGGTGCTGGTAATGCTGGCGGTGGTGGTGATTGCCTGCCTGGGGGATCTGGTTTTACTCAGATTCCGCGGCCGTCTTTCCTTGCCAGTGCCCGCTCGGGCCGGATTGGCGACGGCCTTGCTGGCAGCAGGGTTGGTCCTGGCCTGGCTGGGACCGTCGCTGGCATGGGTGTTTGTGGCCGTGGCTCTGGTTTTCGCCGGTGCCGGCTGGCTGACACCGGCAGCTGTTGCCCATCTCGCTCACTGGTGCGCAGATCGTTCGCAAGCCCCACTCGCCCGGTGGCGCTATCGGGAACTGGCGGTGCTGGCGCGCCAACTGACATTGCCACTGGTTGCTTTACAGTTTGCCCTTGCCATGGTGCTTGCAGTTCAGGCGCTGGTTACCACCTTTGAGGATACCTTTGATCGCTGGCTGGGGCAGCGACTGGAGGCCGCTTATTACGTTGAAGTGCCCGCGGAGGCTGGCGGGCGCAAAGCGGCGGAATGGCTGACCAGCCAGCAAGCGAGCATTCCCGGCTTGCAGTGGCACAGAGTGGTTCGGGGGCAGGCCCAGCTGGCAAACGCGGGCAACCTTCAAGTGGATGTGTTTGCGGTCTCACCCGTGGGCTCCCTGATGCGCGCATGGGCGTTACTGGAAGCTGCAGATCAGCCTTGGGAAACGTTGGCCTCAGGCGAAGGTGTGATGATTAACGAGCAGCTGGCGCGCCGGCAGCGGCTTCAAGTTGGTGACCGCCTGCGACTGATTCTTGGTGATCAGCCTCAGGCGTTTCCGGTGTTGGGCGTTTACCCGGACTACGGTCGGCCGGTGGGTGAAGTGCTGCTGAACGCGGAAACCCTTCCCGATAATTTCAACGTCCGCTTCGAGAGCTTGTCCGTTACGCCCGGCGAGCCCGGAATCGCGCCGGTTAGCGATACACTGCAGCAAATCTGGGGCGTAGAAGCGTTAGCCATGAGAGACAACGGCACTATCCGCGAGCTGGCCACCGGTGTGTTTGACCAGACGTTTGCGCTTACTCGCGCCATGACTCTGCTGACTCTGATTCTGGCTGCTTCCGCGTTGCTGATGATGGGTTGGGTGTTTTTCTCAACCCGGGCCTGGTACTTCCGGTTATTGGTGGTCTGGGGCATGTCGCAGCGCGAGGTTGCAGGTCAGTTGCAGCGGTTGGCGCTGTTATTAACCGGAGGTATCGCCGTATTGGCCTTGCCTCTGGGCATCTGGTTGACCTGGGTGTTGGTGCATCGGATCAACCCTCTGGCGTTTGGCTGGTCGTTGCCCATGGCAGTGTATCCGGCGTTCTGGTTGGAGCTTGGTATTCTCAGCCTGGCCATTGGCTTGAGCATCGCGGCACTGATGCGTCAGCAGCTCGGCAGGCCCGCCGTTGCGCCTGCATCCGCCAGCGCTCTGACCGGAGGTGAGCGATGAATCGGCACATAGGCTTGCTGTTGTTGCTGTTGGCAGGTTGCTCCGGCGATGCAGCGGATGAAGGTTTTGCTGGTCTGGCAGGGCTTGAGCAGGGCGCAGCATCCGATACGCCGTATTTGCAGCCAGGCCCTGGAGACCAGCTGAGCTTTCCTGCCGATTTCGGGCCGCATCCGCAGCATCGCATCGAGTGGTGGTACCTCACCGCAAACCTTGAAACCGCCGGGGGCGAGCCTCTGGGACTGCAATGGACACAGTTTCGGCAGGCGCTCGAGCCCAGAGTCGCAAGCGAGCCTGCGCCAGCGTCCACCGACTGGCCACTGCAAGCCGCCTGGATGGCCCATGGTGCAGTAAGCTGGAAGGGCCAGCATTATTTTGCCGAAAAACTTGCACGCGGCGACATGGGGAATGCGGGTGCAACCGCCGTTCCACTTCAGGTGTGGCTGGATAACTGGCGGCTGACCGGTAACGCTGATAACGATCAATGGCACCTGCAAGCTGTTGGTGGTGGCTGGAGCTATGACCTGACTCTGAACATTGAGGGCGCGCCCATGGCCCACGGCGAGGACGGGTTCAGCGCCAAATCCGCCAACGGGGAAGGCTCGATGTATTTCAGTTTGGTGGACATTGCCATTACCGGCGAGGTGACGCTGGATGGCGAGGTGTTGGTGGTCAGGGGAAAGGGCTGGTTTGATCGGGAGTGGAGCAGTCAGCTTCTGAAAACCGGGCAAAAAGGCTGGGACTGGTTTGCGCTGCACCTGGATAGCGGTGACAAGTTGATGGCCTTTCGCTTGCGGGATGACAGCGGCAGTTTTTTATCAGGCACCTGGCTTCCCGCAGAAGGTGATCCCGTGCCACTGAGCTCTGAAGATCTGAGCCTGAAGGAGCTGGGGCGGCGCAACGAAGTGCCCGTGCGTTGGCAGCTCAACGTTCCGGCCTATCAGGTAGAACTGCAATTGAATGCGCCACCCGGTGATTATCTTAACCGGGGGCTTTACCCCTATTGGGAAAGCCCGGTCAGCGTGTCAGGCAGCCACTCCGGCGAGGGCTACATGGAACTGACCGGTTATAAGGCGCAGTGAACCGGTTCGCTCAAATGAACGCCGTTTCCAAGGTGTAAGCTCCCGTGCGTTTATTCGATTGCACTCGCGCCTATACGGTGAACACTGATGTCCGCACCGTTGAACTCTTCCTCCTCGGTCAGGCGCAAGCCTGAGATGGCATTAACGGCGCCATAGACGATCAGGCCGCCAACAAAGGCCACGATTACGCCTGCCATGGCGCCGATGATCTGGGACATCAGGCTCACACCACCGAGTCCGCCCAGGGCTTCCTGGCCAAAGATACCGCAGGCAATCGCGCCCCAGACACCACAAACACCATGCAGGGGCCATACGCCCAGAACATCATCGAGGCGCTCGATTTTGTCCTGGGCCCATTCGAACAGATAAACGAAGAGACCGCCGGCTACGGCGCCAGTAACCAGCGCACCGACAGGGTGCATAAGGTCGGAGCCTGCGCACACCGCGACCAGTCCGGCCAGCGGCCCGTTGTGAATGAAACCGGGGTCTTTTTTGCCCACCACCATGGCGACCAGAATGCCACCAACCATAGCCATGAGGCTGTTTACAGCCACCAGGCCACTGACGCCATCAAGGGTCTGCGCAGACATGACGTTGAAGCCAAACCAGCCGACGGTCAGGATCCAGGCACCCAGAGCCAGGAAAGGGATGTTTGATGGGGCGAAGGCCACCACGCGGCCATTGCGATAGCGTCCTTTTCTGGCGCCAAGCAGAAGGATGGCTGCCAGTGCAACCCAGCCGCCCATGGCGTGCACCACAACGGAGCCGGCGAAGTCATGGAAGGCGGCACCAAACTGGTTCTCCAGCCAGTTCTGAAAACCATAGTTACCGTTCCAGATCAGCCCCTCGAAGAACGGATAAACCAGCCCGACAATCAGGCCTGATGCGATCAACATGGGGTAGAACTTTGCACGCTCGGCAACGCCGCCTGAGACGATGGCCGGGATGGCTGCGGCAAAGGTCATCAGGAAGAAGAACTTGACCAGTTCGTAACCGTTATTGGCCGTCAGCTCCGCGGCTCCGGCCATGAAATGGCTGCCGTAGGCTATGTAGTAACCGACGAAGAAGTAGAGCACTGCGGAGACGCCGAAGTCGGTCATGATTTTAACCAGGGCATTGACCTGGTTTTTATGCCGGACCGTGCCCACTTCCAGGAAGGCAAAGCCGGCGTGCATCGCCAGTACCATGATGGCGCCGATGAGAATAAACAGTGTGTTGGCGCTTTCAGTCAGGGTGTGTACTGCACTCGTGATGTCCACAGGTTTTCTCTCCTGATGTTCTGGTTACCAGTCTCTGGCGGGCTGTGTGCATTAACTGAGAGCAGAACCAGCAATAAGTGTTCCAAAATAATGCGAATTGCCGGGAGTGTAGGCTTGGCGGGAAATCGGGGCACAAAATTGAGGGTATGAGTTGTGTTTTCGCACCTAATCGATGCATTTTTTGCAATCGTGCTCAGAATTGGGCGTTACACGTGTCCCCGGAGGCTACCAGGTAATAACACTGGTCGAATCCGACTCTGAGTTCAAATCCTCCCCCGGACTAATGGTGATGGGGCGAATATCGATAATGGCTTCGCGCTCATTGGCATCTTTTTCAATCAGCTCACGAAGCCGCACGCCTTGCTCCTCCAGGGGTTCGGACAGATCAATGATGATCTCCACGCGGCGGTTTTTCGCACGGCTTTCTGCTGAAGCGTTTTCCACTCTGGGCTCAGTGTCGGCTAGCCCTTTAACAGCCAAACGAGTGGGCTCAACATCGCCGGTGGCCAGCAAAACGTTTGCGACCGCTGCGGAGCGGGCTGCGGAAAGATCCCAGTTGCTGTAGAAGCGGGACGTCCGTATTGGTATGTCGTCGGTATGCCCTTCCACCATAAGTTTGCCCGGCATATCTGCCAGTACTTTCGCCATCTCCAGAAGCAGGCCTTCAAACTCGTAGGTCAGCTCTGCCGAGCCAGAAGGGAATGAGCCTTTCTCCTCTACTCGTATGACGATACGGTGCTGATCCTGGTCTTTTTCCACGGTAATACGGCCATCGTCAATGGCCTCCTCAAGAACTTCCCGGATGCGCGCGGTGCTGGCCTCAAGAGATTCCTGCGCAGCCGCTTCCAGCGCCTCTTCCGTCGTGCTCTTCAGAGTCTGCAGCTCCGGCTGCTGATCGGTTGTTGTCTGCTTTATTTCGTTGACCAGCGTTGGCTCGGGGGGCGCGGGAGAAAACTTGTCGAAAATCGGGCTGGTACCCTGGGGAATCTCCAGCGCCGGTACGTCGCGCTGAACGCCAAACGCCTTTGAGAGTTCACCGGCAATCTGCTTGAACTTCATCGCGTCAATTTCAGAAAACGACAACAAAAGCACAAAGAAGCACATCAACAGTGACATCAGGTCGGCAAAGGTCACAACCCAGGCCGGGATGCCCGGTTTTTCCTCCTCTGGCAGCTCATCCATGGGGCTTATCCGCTGGCGGCCTCCGCCTCAGGCGCTTTGTCACGCTGGTTTGGAGGCAGGTAGCTGGAGAGCATCTGTTCAATAATACGCGGGTTTGTACCCTGCTGAATGGCCACCAGTGCGTCTGTGTAAAGCATCTGCAGGCGGGCTTCTTCTGTCATTCGCAGGGACAGCTTGTCGGCGATAGGCGTGGCGATCATGGTCGCAATCATGGCGCCATAAAGCGTGGTCAGCAGCGCGACGGCCATAGCCGGGCCGATGGACTTGGGGTCTTCCATGTTGGAGAGCATTTGTACCAGGCCAATCAGGGTACCGATCATACCCATTGCCGGCGCCACATCTGCCATGGCTGTAAACACCTTGGCGCCAGATCGATTGTGATCCAGAGTCATCAGGCGTTCTTTATCCAGGAGGTGCTTGATCGTCTCGCCCGTCTGGCCGTCTACCAGCATCTGTATGCCGTTGCCAAGGAACGGAGAAGCAACGTCGCGCCCTTCAAGACCGAGCACGCCTTCTTTGCGGGCGACATTGGCAACGTCCACGAGTTCTTCAATGCTGGTCTGGGTCTCCGGGAGCTTGAACTTGAACGCCCGGGCCGCCGCTTTGAAGGCCCCAAGAAACTGCGGAATGCTGAATTTGGCGAGCACAACCAGCAGGGTTCCACCGACAACAATCAGCAGGGATGCGGAATTGAGGAAAACGTCCGGGGCCGCGCCAAGAACAACGGCAGTTACAATAAGAAAGATAGCGCCAATAAGGCCGATCAGGGTGGCGAAATCCACGTGCTCTCCAGAGGATTTGACGATTTAAAGTAGGGTGGTGAGATTACCTGTAGTTCATTATTCAATCAATCCGCTTGTGCCGTTTGTCCGACTTCTTCTTTTATTTCTTTCCAGGCGGCGTATTTGTGCAAATCCGATTCAACCAGCTTCAAACATAGTGCAACCACGCCAACATCATCCACAAAACCAATGCCAACAATCAGGTCTGGAATGAAGTCCAGCGGGTTCATCACGTACAAAAGCGCACCCGCCATGGCGGCGATGCTCTTCCAGGGAACGTTGCGGTAGCTGCCGTTCCAGTAGTCGCGGATCATGGAAAACATCAGTTTGATGTCGGCGCTGAACCGCTCCAGTTTTCCACTGCCTTTGACCTTTTCCTCTATGGATTTCTGTCGTTCCAGCAAAGTTTCCAGGTCGGCCCGGTTTACTTTCTCTGCTTCTGCATTCAACTGTTTGCGTGCATTCTTCTGACTGAACAGAGCCATGAGCAAGTGTCCTCTTCCGGAAAACGATAATTAGTCGGCCTTATATACTGTCATGAAGCAGGCCAGTCTGCCGCATCCACTGTATGCAGTCCGACGGGCTGCTCAGCATAGCCGCGCCAACTGTTAACAAACGTGCCAGCAGGATCGTATTGCTGCGTCTGCTTCTCCAGATTGAACCGGCGAAGCCCACGGGGGTCGGCTCCCACACCGGCCAGGTACTGCCAGTTACCGTAGTTGCTTGCCACATCATAATCGATTAACTGTTCTTCAAACCATGCTGCACCGTAGCGCCAGTCCAGCTCCAGTTCGTTAACGAAACAACTGGCGAAGGCGCGGTTTCACCGGAGTTTTCGATCAGTTTGCGAAACTTTGAAAAGGTATCAGGTAAATCCTCAAGGCTCATGGGGAGCGAGCCTTCGGTATACAGGCTGAGCGTTTCGAATTCCTGCAACATTGTGCTTGGCAGCTTGTCACGAATGGCTTGCCACTGGCCTGCTTCCCGTGTTCCAGGTTGGCGCGAACGGATTACTCTACTCATTTTATGGTCGCGCGTGAGTGCCGGAATCACCTCTTCGGGCTTGCCATAGGCGATGTGCAGTCGCTGGCCGAGAGCCCGGAGGCTGCGTTCCAGACCCATCAGGCTTTGCCATAAAAAACGCCAGCGGTGGGTGCCCATGGCTTTGGACTGCATAGGGCCGGATATGAACCAGCGTGGATCAACCACGTAAACACAGAGCAGCATGTCTGCTCTGGAGGCTGCCAGCAGGGCCGCGTTGTCGTGCAGGCGGAGATCCCGGGTAAATCAGTAAAGTGTGCGCAAAGTGACAATCCCGTATATCCGACGCTCAAAGAATGTCAGTAACAGATTTACGTGGCGGGCTGCCATAGGGATTGCCGGACGGCAGACGAGCCGGAGCTGTTTTTCAATGTTACAGTAGCTGTTATCAGGCCGGTGACGGCTTTGCCAACTGGATTATAGGAGATTCAAGATGATTAAATCCCGTGCCGCAGTGGCCTTCGAAGCCAACAAGCCGCTGGAAATCGTAGAGGTTGATGTGGCGCCACCCCAGAAGGGTGAAGTTCTGGTTCGAATTGTTGCAACCGGGGTTTGCCATACTGATGCCTACACGCTTTCAGGTGCTGATCCGGAAGGCCTCTTCCCCACCGTTCTTGGCCACGAGGGCGGCGGTATAGTGGAAGCGCTTGGCGAAGGCGTCACCGGCCTTGAAGTTGGCGATCATGTAATTCCGCTTTACACCGCTGAGTGCGGTAAGTGCAAATTCTGCACCTCTGGCAAGACCAATCTGTGCGGTGCCGTGCGCGCAACCCAGGGCAAGGGTGTCATGCCGGACGGCACATCCCGTTTCTCTTATAAAGGCGAGCCGCTGTATCACTACATGGGCTGCTCGACCTTCTCGGAATATACCGTTCTGCCGGAAGTTTCCCTGGCCAAAATTCCCAAAGAAGCACCCTTGGATAAAGTGTGCCTGCTCGGTTGTGGCGTAACCACCGGCATCGGTGCCGTTCTTAATACTGCCAAGGTTGAAGAAGGCGCAACGGTGGCGATCTTCGGCCTGGGCGGCATAGGCCTGGCAGCCATTATCGGCGCCAAAATGGCGAAAGCCGGCCGTATCATTGCCGTGGACATCAATCCGGGAAAATTCGACATTGCACAGCAGCTTGGCGCTACTGATGTGGTTAACCCGAAAGATCATGACAAGCCGATCCAGGACGTGATTATCGAAATGACCGACGGCGGCGTGGATTACTCATTCGAATGCGTCGGCAACGTTCAGCTCATGCGCTCGGCGCTGGAGTGCTGTCACAAGGGCTGGGGTGAATCCATCATTATCGGCGTTGCCGGCGCAGGCGAGGAAATCAGCACCCGCCCATTCCAGTTGGTTACCGGCCGGGTCTGGAAAGGTTCAGCGTTTGGTGGCGTAAAAGGCCGTACGGAATTGCCGGGTTATGTGGAGAAAGCCGAGAAGGGAGAGATTCCGCTGGACGTTTTCATCACCCACGAAATGCCCCTGGAAGACATCAACAAGGCGTTTGATCTGATGCATGAGGGTAAGAGCATCCGCACGGTCATTCACTTCTGAACCTGATCGTTAACGCCCCTGGAGCATGAAGGTTTCATACTCCAGGCGGTCGAACTTGCGTGACAGCAAGGCCAGTCCGATAACGGAAGAGAAGAATGTGGCGCCGGCATAGCCGTAACCATAGAAGCTGGCGCCTAGCTCAATCGTCACGAGGGTAAAGATAAGGTTGCTGGAAAAGAAAATCACGCACAAAGATACGTTGATGTGGCGGGAGTCCAGATAGAACAGCACGTTCTGGATGGCCAGAAGAATAAGCTGCATGCTCACGGATACCAAGTCTATATAGAACATAGGCAGGTACAGTGTGGATATCCCAATAGCGGACAGCAGCTCGTCGCCCCAGATAAACAGAATGATCAGTGTAAAGCTCTGTACCTTGCAGATTTCGTAAATGCCACTCCGTGCTACGCGCACCATTTCATCGCGAAAACCATTGATGCGGGCCAGGGTGTCGCCCTCCCGCACGGCACTGTAAAAGCGGTCGTGGGCTTCGGAAAAGTCGGTCTCCATACGCACCAGAAATACCGCCATACCCGGGATAATGGCCAGGTAGGCAAGGAATATCGACAGGTCGTAGATGGCCGATGCCCTGAGGGTTCCGATCACGTGCTGGGATGTGTCGGGGTGGAACCAGAAGATAAATTTGTCGGCCCACACCGCAGCATTAAACAGCAGACCGGTCGCTATCAATGCGGGGAAAATCTGTGACCGGCGGGTGAAGTCGAAACCCACGGGGTTGTCACTGGGATATTGCCGGATGATGGTGAATAGAAAACTGAACAACAACAGGCCGTGGCCCAAAAGCAAGCCGCCTAGCAAGCCTTCCAGACCAAATCTGGCCAGCAGCAGTGATGCGATAATTGCGGTGGTGTAGCTTACGGCAAACAGGGCAACGATCAGGCCATAGGACTTCATGCCTGAAAGAAAGATGGTTACCGGCCAGACATTACACAACACCACGAAATTGGCCAGCATTAGCAGCTTGTAGAGAACGCTGGTGTCCGGCAACAGAAAGAGTATGGCCGGTAGAGCGCCAGCCAGCGCCAGCAGGGTTGAGAGCCAAAGCACGCCCATCAGGTTGGGTAGTATCAGGTCGTTGCGCTTTTCATAGAGCCGGTCGGCAACCCAGCGTGTAAACACGTGCTGGAACAACCCGGAGAGCGTCAGGGAAATCGCCATCAGGTAGGTCACGGAAACCAGAAACTGGATGATCTCTATATCGCGAACCGACAGGCTGAGGCTGACGATACCAATCAGCATTACCCCTAGCACTGACAGTACCCAGGGGCCAGAGCTGATAATACTGGCCAGGCCGTAAGCGCCGATCAGGCTGCTCAGGTTGTCGCGCTTCAGAATGCGTCGGAGTTCAAACCCAATGCCTGCCATCAGTCTTCCCGGTACCCGGTTGAAATAGCGGTGTCGTAAATAGTGCGATAGGAGTCAAACATGGCGTCCAGCGTGTAGTAGCGTTTTACGCGTCTCAGCCCTACGGCACTTGCCTGTGTCCAGAGCCGTTCATCCAGAAGCAGCCGAATCGCCTCCCTGGCGGTTGCTTCTGGATCAGCAATAGGAACGACTGCGCCGCTGCACCCCAGGTTTTTATCTTCATCGGTACCGCCTTCAATAAGTTCACGGCACGCGCCCACATCCGTGGCCAGGCATGGAAGCCCGGCGGCCTGGGCTTCCAGAACAACCAGTGGCAGTGCCTCGGAGATAGATGTCAGAACCATCAGGCCCAGCTGCGGCAGTATGTCGTTCACATCCTGGAAGCCCAAAAACTTCACGCAGCTTTCGAGGCCCAAACTGCTGACTAACTCCCGACACTCGGTTACATAGGCCGGGTCTTCTTCTTCAGGGCCGACAATCCAGCCTTCGACGTTCGGAACAACCTCGTACACGGAGCGCATGGCCCGAATGAAGGTTTTGATGTCCTTGATCGGAACCACTCGGCCAACCAGGCCCATGACCATGGGTACGTCTTTCGGCCGGGCAGCGAGAGCGCCTTCGAAACGTTGCGGGTCAATTCCGTTTGGAACAATCTGGGTGCGGGCAGGGTCGGCACCGTCAACGAGTTGTCGTTGCTGGTTGCCCAGATAGAGGGAAATTATGGGGTCGGCCTGTTGATAAGCCAGGCGGCCCAAGGACTCAAAAAACCGGATCCAGAGTTGCCGGATATACCCAAGCTGGTCGTTGAGGTTGGTGCTGACCTTGTCGCTGACATCCCGTATCCACTCGGCCTGGGAAAGGTCAATTTTACGCTCTTTGGTGTAGATGCCGTGCTCGGTGAGGATAAAAGGCACGCCTCGTATATCGTTCAGCATTGCGCCCAGTAGCCCGGCGTACCCTGTGGAGATGGCATGTACCGTTCGGGTGGCCGGAATATTGCGGGCGATTTCCGCAATTCGGAACAGCGGCGCATGCATGATTCTTATGGTCCAGAAATAATCGACGAAGGACGGCTCTGTGCAGTACTGGCGGTAACTTTCGTCAATCATCTGCCAACTTTCCTGGCTGTACAGAAAGTCTTCTTTGCTGATTCCGGCTTTACGCCCGAGATCACGGAGAGCCTGGCTGAGTACTCCGGCTGGTACAGGCTCATTACTGCGGAACTGATCGTGTAGCTTGCGCTGGGTATCGAACGCTGTGCGTTTGCCTTTGCTGGGTTTGGGCTTGGCGTCTGCCAGGTTGTCCATCAGATAATGGCATTCCAGATGCACGACGTTGTCCGGCAGCTCATATTGCTGCTTGCCGTAATGGTTGCGGTCGCCACCCATAAAAACCAACGAAAAGCGGTATTGTGGAAGGCCAGTGATAATTTGGTGTACCCAGGACGAAACGCCCCCCCGAACAAATGGGTAGGTGCCTTCCAGTAGCAGTGTAATATCGGCTATTGGCGATTCTGGAACAGGCTTGCGGCGGATCATAGCCAACCCTCCATCAGCTCTTTTACAGCGGGCATAGGGCTAAACCGTGAACAGTTGGCAAGATGGAAGCGGACTTTGCGAAAGTCCCGCGCCAGGAACGCCATTTCTGCCTGATAAGGATAAATCAGCTCTGGTGGTGCACCATTGGCAAGAGCGGCCTCGAACGCACGATTGGCGGCAGTGGTGTGGTTCAGCGCAAGTTCGATCCGGCCCAGAAGGCGCCAGTCATTGTGTCGGGACATGGCTTTGGTCAGGTCTGCCAGGAGATCCCGGGCGTTTTCCAGGTAGTACTGCCTGAGGCCGCCTTGTGCCAGACCGAGATAGGCTATTTCCCACCAGGTATGGGCCAGCCGACGGGTTAGAAGGTGACGGTCCGGGTGATCAGGTTGCCCCAAAAGTTTTTTCAGGCTTTGAGCCCGAGTGGTCAGGTGCTTTTCTTTTTGTTCCAGCATCGAGTACGCCAGCAGCCGGACATCGTCGGATGGGTCCTTGAGCGCTTCCTGAAGAATGCTGACCGCTTCTCTATCAGTCAATTGACGGGAGGCCAGCAATGCCTTCAGACGTTTCTCGGGAGCATTGGCTTCTCTGAGCACTTCGCGCAGGCCGCCGTCGCTGAAAATCATTTGTTGGTTCATATCTACGGGGCTGTAGGGCAATTCAGGTATGGCTGTTTCCTGCCATGGAACACTGTGCGTTGAGCGCGGCAAGTGCAGTGGTAGCAACATGCCGGCAAATACACCGATGCTGCCAATAACGGGAATGGCAAACTGCAGCGTGAACAAAAAACTGCCGGCTTGAAGGCTTTTGCGTTGATAACTGGCAGGTAACAGAGGCAAGGACACCAGTGTAAGCACCAGGGAGGCCAGCGCATGCATTGCCAAATAGGTAGCAAGAGCCGCGACGGGGGGGAGGTCTGCGAACAGTGAAGCAATGCCGCCTGCCTCTAACGCCAATCCCAGTGAAATCAGCCAGCCATTCATGCAGGCTCCTTCTGAACCCGGTCAAGCCACTCGGCGCTATTCATCGTGCGACTGACTTGTTGATGCTGGATGCGTGCGATGGATGTCAGGTTTTGCCCTGACTGCCGGCGGATATCGTCTGTTAGCCGCTGTAGATACGCCGCGCAGCCCAGTTCATCAGTCAGGGGTAGCAGAATGGCCAGCTGGTTTTCGGGTGCGTTGGAAGGACTGGCGATTACGTCCAGGCCTCGGCGCATTTTCTGCATTCGCTGGGTTATATGAGCAGCGGTGGTGGCATCGGCGAAGGTGAAGTGAATCAGGGCCGATGGCAGTTCATGTTCACGGGCATCGGATATTACCCGGGCCAGCTGGAACTCAAAATGACGCCAGTCGGATGTAGACTGCTCGGGAATCCGAAGGTGTTCCTGAATCATATCCGCCATGTGCCCGGCCATAATGGCCAGTAGGCGTAAGGTTTTGGGCTGAAAGCTGAAAAATGGCATGGATTCAACGGTCACCATTCCGATCATGGTGTTTTCAGAATCAATGAGAGGCAGCGCCAGCAACAGGTTGGTGTCCAGGTTGTCTCGATTGTCGCGGTACTCTGTATGCACAGAAACCAGCGTCTGCTCTTGCAAGGCGTGAGACAGCAGGGGGTCGCCTGCCGGCACCTGATGGAAGTTTCCGATACTGGCGACGGGGGTCTCCGCAAGCCTGCCCCCGTTAACCGGATAAATAGCGGCGACCTGTAACTGCCCATAACGTACCAAAAGGCGCATCAGCAACTCGCCGGTTTCCCGGTTGAGCCCACTGCCCTGGGCATAAGATATTTCGCTGTACAGGCGTCTTAGTGCTTCACGAAGGCTGTTAGAACTGCCTGCTAGCTGTTGCTCGAGGCGGTCGTGGGATACCTTTAGCAGATAGAAGTTTCGGGTGAACTCCTCCAGCCGCGTGTGCCGGTACTGATTCGCCGCAACCAGCTTTTCAATTCGGCGATCCCAATAATCGCGGAATTCTCCGGCGAGCAGGCCTGCTGTCATCACCCCGACGCCCCAAATGTAAGGCAGCTGGTTTCCCGGCAATAGATCAGCCCGCAGAAGCAGGCCGGCTGTTGCCAGTATCAGCGTGGACGACACCAACGCCATGAAGAAGCCGTATCTCAACCCTGCAATCAGTGTTGCCAGCACAGGCCAGGGAAATAGGTCTTCAACAAACAACGGGTTGTCTGGACGGTTCCAGAAGCCCATGGCGATAAACAGCGCTGTGATGGCGATGGTTTCAAACCATTTAAGCCAGACAGCTGATTCTTTGCCCGCCAGGCCTGAGTCACTGTATGTGTCGGGTGTGGTCATATAATTTTAACGTGCAGAGTTGAATACAGGCAGTTCGTCAAGTAGCTCATCAAGCACCTTGTGGCCTGCCACGGTTACGCCTTCACGGCCCCAGCCCGTGCGTGCGCCAGTGGCTGACCAGATCACTGAGTTGTCGTCAGCGTTGCGGAACTCCAGAGTAAGACCAACCGCGGGCTCCCCGTCGAGCCCGGATTTATAGCGCCACTCGTCAACGGTTCCCGATACGATAATTTCCGCACCGTCTTCCCTTGCGGTCTCAATGGCTTCCAACTGTCTGGCCCGGTTGTCGTATATCAACGGGTTGTCGTCTGCCGGAAGATAAAGCTCTACTTCCGCAGCCCCCCGAGCCCGCAAAAGTGCACTGAGAATGCTCGCAGCCTGATCACCGGCTTGGGGTGTCTGTGACAGATTGCCTAGCGGGATAATCGCAAATCGGCTGTTCAGATCGACAGGCTCAGCTTGTTGCTGGCTTTGCAAAACGGAGCAACCCGCCAGAAAAACCAGTGCAAGCCCGACGGTCATGGATCGGATGAGCATTATGAAAACTCCTGTTAATGGCCCAGATAAAGGGTATACGTTAGTTTGGCATCTGCACGGGGTTGTCCGTCCAGACTGTCTGTGCTGAAGCCGGCTGAGAACGCCAGTTCATCATCACCCGCAATACGCCAGCCAAGGCCCATGCGGGCGCCAAAGTCGAAGCTTGAGGTGGATAATACATAACCGCTGTCCAGCGCAAAAAAGAACCTCGGGGACGGCGTGGTTCGGTACAAGGCATGAGGTTCGCCGTGAGACCACTCGGATGTAAAGCCGATACGCCGGTAATCCTCAGTTAACAGGCCCCCGGGAGATAGGGGAGTTGCCAATGCGGCCAGGGTTTGCGGCTGCAAACGGTTGCCTAGACTCAATTGCTGGCTCTGGTAGCTCAGAGAAAGCCTCCAGGCGGGGTCATTCCGGAAGAGACTGTAAGTGGCAAACAGGTTGGCATTGTAACCTTTGCCGATCTGGCCCCCGAATGCCTCATCGATCGTGAGATAGTCAATCTTGCCGGCAATCTCCAGCCTTTGCCAAGGCGTGTAGCCGGCGGAAAGCGAAACCTTGTTGGCAGAGGTTAGCCACCAGGCTTCCGCGCTGTCTGTCACCCGATCATTAAACGCAATACTCGCCCCGGCCGTCATGCCGTCGGAGGGCTGTGTGGTTAGCTCCAGCATGCCAGACAGTTGTTCTCCGTTGGCCAGCGTGTAAGAGCCAAGCTCGGCACTGACCAGATAATCATAATAATTGCTCTGCCACTGAAGACGACCACTGGTGCCTGGCTCTGGTTGCTCTTTCAACAACCCGCGATCGTGTGCATTGGTCTGCTCAATCGCAAACAACCAACGATAGCGATCATGGCTGAATTGGCCCGTCAATCCGGCGCTACGCAGTGAGAACCCGCCGAGATCGCGTAGTTGGAAACCTGCCTGCAATGCCCTGTTATTGAACCGGTAGAGTGGCTCTATAGGTGCTTGTGGCGGATCACTGAGTACTTCGTGTAACTGCGCGATCAGCTCGGGATCGGGCGTTTTCAGTGTGCGGGCAATGGCCACCGCCTGTTTGCGCAGCGCCTCGGCTTCCGCCTCCGTTCCTGCGCCGTAGTTTTGCGCGTAGTCAGACAGTGCCAACAGCTGGCTGGGGTCTCCGGTAAGTTGCGCTCGGGCTGTTTGCAACCAGGCATTGGCCATTTCCGGCTGGTCCAGCGCAAGGTTACCGTATATTTGTAGAACATAGGTGTCTGTAGAAGGAGAGTCGGCCAGCATGGACAGAATTTGTGGCAGCTGAGCCGGCAGAAGATCTGGCTGGCTTAGCAAAAACCAGCCCCAGTTGGCCAGCAAGCTTGGGTTGTCCGGGGATAGTCTGGCGGCCGCCAAGAAAGCGAGCTGCGCGGCTTGCGGATCGTTACGGTTTTGGTGCAATCGTGCGGTCAGGATCCAGAATCGAGCGTCGTTCCTTGCACCTGACAACTGGCTGTTCCACTCCGTAAGCGATTCGGCCAGCTCGTCGAAATAACCCAGAGAGCTTTGCAGCTCGGCCATGATAGCCAGGTGCCGTAACTCTCCGGTTTCTTCATATTGTTGACTACTCAATCGCAGGGATTCTTCGGGAGAGCCGAACTGCCAGGAATACCCAATGATCTGGTCTCTCAGCTCTGTAGTAACCGAGCCTGGCGGCAGGGCAGCGATGCGCTCATAGTATTGCTCAAGCAAATCGCTTCGGTTCAGCATGCGGGCAAGGTCCAGACGCATAGCCTGGACCTCCTGCGCCAATTGCGGATCCTCCGGAGTGAAGTCCAGAACAGCCAGCGCTGACTCCGGATCCCTTGTGCGCCAGTACAAATTGGCCAGCCGTACTTTTTCTTCGTCCGTTAGGGACGGAGCTGCTTCCAGTAACTCGATGGCCTCGATGAATTTGCGGCTATTAACCAAGAGTGTAAATCCGCGCTGGCGTAGTAAAGAGCTGTCAGGGAATCGCGATATGCCTTCTGTCAGGTAGCGGTCTGCGGCGTCCCAGTCGCCTATACTGATAAGCGTATCGGCAAGCTCCTTGTAACCTTCTTCGGACAGCTGTCTACGAGTTGCGCGAACCTTGTGAATTTCAGCCAGTGTGGACCACTGGAATAGCCCAGTTGCCAATTTTGTTGCCCGGTTATACGCCAAAGAGGACGTGTCTCCAGAAGGCTGGTCAAGAAACAGGTCGCGCCAGTAAGGCAGTGCTTCTGCTGGCTGGCCGTTCCACTCGTAAAGGCGAGCGATGCGCTCTCTGTCTGTTCGGGCCAGATCGCGCCCGTTGGCTTCCATCCGTTTGGCTGTTGTCAGAGCTTCGCCGATGTCGCCCTGCCCCAATTGCAGCAGAAGCAGCCGTCGCTGTACGTCCATATCCCCGGGTTCGGCCTGTGCCAGCAGTGCGAGCCATCGCGCGCCTACCTCGGGCTTGCCTGCCAGGCCAGCAAGGCGCAGGCCTTCGCGCAGTTGCTGAGTGTTCAGCTTGTTGCCTTTGTGCGCAGCCTGAAAGCGCTCCAGGGCTACTTGGGGATTACCGGTGGCGAGATCCAGGCGTATCAGGTTGCGGGTAAAGGCGGCCTTCTCATTTTGTGAAACCAGAGGCAGGAGAGTCGCAAGAGTGCTCTTCGCGTCGTCCGGGTTACCCATGGCCTCTTGCTGGACGGCCAGCTCCTGCCCTAATCGCAGGCGGTCTGTGCCGGTTGCCAGTTCAAACAGTTGCCGGCGCGCTGCAAACCGCTCATCCGTTGTCAGCAGTGGCAGCGTGCCTGCAACAAGAGCCTGCTTTTGCGCCACTGAATAATTCTGGCCCAGTGCCTGCTCAAGTGCTGCCACAAGCCTGCTCCGAACCTGCGCGCGGGCGGTTTCTGTTTCAGCACGGAAAAACTCACCCCTCAGAAGTTCTGTTTGAGTGGACATGACCTGAAGGGAAATGTCCGCGTTGTCGAGCAGTGGCGCCAGTGTTGACATGGCCTTGCCATGCTCGCCAACTTTTTGCAGCATGAGGCTCAGGTTCAGGCGCAGGGGTTGATTGTCCGGGTCGGACTTCAGCAGCGTTTCAAGGTAGGCAAGGGATATGCTGTCTGGCGATTCCAGGTAGCGCGAGTCCTCGTATATGGACTGGCGTGGAAACAACAGGTACAGAGTGACCAAGATAAGCGCGACCAGAGCCAGCAAGGCTGGAAGGCTGAAGAAAGCCGGCTTGCGTTGACGCATGAATCAATCACACTCCAGTTCGAAGCGGCCCTGGCGTCGTTCTTGGGCGCTGACGCTGAAGTGTACAAGGCCGTCTGAGTCCTTGCGGACAGACAGTAGCGGCCCCTTAACAGAGCAGTGAGATGTACCTGACAGAGTGAAATCCAACGGTTGATAGCCCTGCAGTTCCAGTGACACCTGCCAGCGATTGTTTAGCCGGCTGCGTTGCCAGGCAATAATCTGCGCATTTGCTGAATCGAGCACAGGGCCGAGCGGTTGTTTACGAGTCAAAACCAGTAACGGATCATCGCCGTTGAGATGCACAAAACGCAGGTTACCGACGTCGTGAAAACCGGCAACGCCCTCGCTGAGATCCATGTCTGGATATTGACCCCGGCTGATACGCACGGTTGAAGGTGGTCGGATGCCGCGCCAGCGAAAGCTGTTTTCGCCAGGCTTCAGGAGAGCCGAATAGTATTGTCCTTGTACCCGTTTGGCATAGTCACTCAGATGAAGTGGGGTGACCGGCTGAGAGAGCGCATACTGGTAGACTTCTTTCAGTGCTTTCAGCGCTTCGGGCTTGGTGCCGGAATAGAAGTGATAATAAATGCTGATGGGCTTCAGGCGATTGTTGGCTTCCAGAATCCGGAACGTATCAATGACATTGCGGAAACCGTAAAACGGACCGGTCCAAAGGTTGGTGTAAAGGTTTTCATTCATAACCGGGGCGTAAACCTGCAGTTCGTCACCCATGGGGTTGGCATCTGGCCAGGCACCGGCCAGCCCCGAATCGAAAGGTAGTGGGTGTGTATCGCCACCGTTCACGTTGACCAACCCCAGCTCCCGAGTGATCTTCAACGCTTCGCGTCCAGGGCGGGCATCGCCGGTCCAGAGAAACACCGACACAGGCTTATTAGCGGGTGCCAGGCGGTCGTTGATGTAGCTCACGGAATCGTTGATCTCCCGGGTGAGGGTGGGGGTGTATCCGGGAATGTCCATCGAGTACCCGTAAAGAGTGTCCTCCGGATCTGGAGCCATTGCCGGTTCCCCCTCAACCATTCGCCAAAAAAAGGGATGGCCGTAGGAGTGGGAAGCCACTTCGACATTGTTCATCCGAAAAATGGCGCGGGCGCTTGCTTCCGCTTCACGGCTGAGTTCAGGGTAGAGGCCGTCCGGCGAGGTTTCGGCCTCGATAACCGAAATCGTATGCGGGATGTCGAAGACCTTCAGAATTCTCCGCTGAATTGCTTCTGAGCCCAAGGGCCTTCCGGGCAGCTCAGCCCGGGACACCAGTCCATCGCCATCGATGTGTGCCGTGAGGATGCGCCGACCGCTTTCGGTGGTGCTGTCGATCGCGGGGAAGTTCGTTAACTGCAGGGCCTGCTTCAGAAAGCCGAACGGATCAAACAGCCAGTAGGCTTCTTCTCCGGGGCCTGTTTCGAAAATGAACGGCACGGCGGCTACGCCACCCTGTTTATGGGTATAGACCGGGCTAAACCGGGTTCCAGCGGTGTCTGTGACCGTCAGCCAGTTATTGGCGGATGAAAGTTGAGGCAGTGGATCGGGGGTCGCAGTGGGCAGCCGTTTACTCTCGAAGTTACCCATGGATGGGTGCACGGGGGACGCATCCAAACTACCTGTTGGAACAGCTATTCGCCGGTTTTGCATCAGGTTTTTACACGGGGAAGTGGTTGGTGGCCGACCAAATATCACGACTGGCAGCTCAGTGGATTGCCTCTGACTCAGCCAGTGGCAGAAACCAGGTCGGCTGGCGCTGGTTTCCCACCAAATTACTGCACCGACGTAGCGATCATCGAGGGGCTCGCTGAGAAAGGGCTGCCGGGTAGAGCGGTAGACCGGCACCAGCCCCAGCCGTTCCAGCAGTATCCCCAGGCGTCGATGTGCTGCGCTTCGATCGGTTTGGTTTTCAGGCTGGTCGTGAAACACCAGAACGTGACGTTTCTTAACGGGTGGCTGTGTGGGGCCAAGCCGGTTCAGGTCATGATCAGAGACGTAAGGTATGAAACCGTCCTGCACCAACCGGTTTGACTGAGCGCTGGCCTTGTCAGCGTTTGGGGCGTAGTCAATCGCAATGATGGGGATATCCGGGTGCGCCTCGCGCCAGTGGGCAAGCTGTCCGGAGAGCCAATCTCGATCATTATCCGGAACGCTGTAGTAGCGGCGCCCGCCGGCTTCATATCCGTTGCGCCATGACTCAAACGCCAGTGCGTCAACCAACTTGTGGGTTTGTTCAGGCAAATGAAAGCCACGATTGATGATGATACGGCTTTCTGGAAAGCGTTTTCGGATAGCTGCGATCAGAAGCCCCTGCGATTCTGCAAACGCTTGCTGGTTTTCCTTACCTTCAGGGGTAAGTAAATGACTGTCCAGCGTATCCAGGAAAACACCTCGAAACCCACGGGCCATCTCGGGAGCCACCAGTTTTTCCACCATGAACCCCCTGACATCAGCTCGGCGGATGTCCAGAACGAGGCTCTTCCAAGCCTTATTCTCACCCAGTATCCAGTCTTTTCTCAGGCTTGTTGCGGCCTGATGCGAGCGAGCCATTTCTCCCGCGCTCAGATAGGCGATCGGGCGGGCGTTGCTTTTATTGAGAAGATCAAGACGAGCATCGGTCACCCGGTCTGCCTGCATCACCAGCCAGTCATAAGCGTAAAGGCTGCCTATTGGTGCTTCATTGCCGTAGTAAAAGCCAACATTGGTGGGAGCTGCCGGGTTCGGTTCACTTGCAGCCAGCGTCTGAATTGACAGTAAAAAAAATACGGTTAGCAGAGTATATCGAATCATGTTATTTCGGGGCTGGATCAGACACCTAATAAGAGTGGGCTGGCCGCTCGGGCAGTATTAATGAGCGAAGGAATAGCTAGCCAGGCAGGTTTAAGGTTATATGCTTTAGATATCTACAGCAAGGCGCTAATTTGGTCCGCGTTCGCGCGCTGATGAGTCATCTCCGGGGGAGTCGATTGTGCAACATCAGCAAATGTTTTTATTTCGGTCGGGAAACAGCCAGAGGGCGAATCCAGCTAAGAATGGTCATTCGGAAGTCACGTTCCCTGAAATCTGATACTGGAGTCAAAAATAGTTGCGCAATCTCTACACTGTTTGCGCATAAAGGATAACCCCTATCTCGATGCCTCAGCAGAATAATGTTGACCACACAAAAGTGGCATAACAATAAACTGACTGAGAGCATGATATGTACAACAACAATGCACTGCTTCGTCTGTTGGCCCTGGTGACAGCCTCAATGATGGCTTCCGCAAGCGCCGCGGAAAAACCCAACTTCCTTTTGATTGTGGCCGACGACCTCGGCTACTCCGATATTGGTGCTTTTGGCGGAGAAATCGAAACCCCGACCCTGGATGCCCTGGCTGATGAGGGTATTCGCATGACCAATTTTCATACCGCGCCGACCTGTTCGCCGACGCGATCCATGCTGCTTTCCGGTACGGACAGTCACCAGGCTGGTATGGGCAACATGGCCGAACTGTTGACTGCCGAGCAGAAAGGCAAGCCGGGTTACGAAGGTTACCTGAATGATCTGGTAGCAACACTTCCTGAAGTTCTCCGTGATAATGGCTACAGCACGTCCATTGCAGGTAAATGGCATCTTGGACGCACCGAGGAGCTGAGCCCGGCGGCTCGTGGTTTTGACCATTCTTACATTATGGTTCAGGGCGGCGCGAGTCACTTTGATGATGCCCGAGCCATTATTGGCGTTGACCCGAAAGCCATTTACCGGGAAAACGGCAAGCAGGTTAAAGTGCCTAAGGGGTTCTTCTCGTCTGATTTTTATACTGACAAAGTCATTAGCTATATTGAAGCGGCGGGTGATAAGCCTTTCTTTACGTTCCTGTCCTTCACTGCGCCCCATTGGCCTCTTCATGCGCCGGACTCCTACATTGAAAAATATGCAGGTCGCTATGATGAAGGCTACGAAGCCATTCGCCAGCAGCGCTTGGGCAAGATGAAGGAAATGGGGCTGATCGGCCACAAGCTCGTGAGCAACTTACCTTTCAATCAACTACCTGGCTGGGATGAGCTGACCGACGAGCAGCGCAAAACTGAAGCGCGCAAGATGGAAATCTATGCGGCCATGGTCGACAGCATGGATGACAACATCGCCCGGGTTCTGGAACATCTGGAAAAAACCGGAAAGTTGGACAATACCGTGGTGATGTTCATGTCAGACAACGGCGCAGATGGTAACAGCCCGGAAGTACTGCCAGGGAACAAAGCATGGATTGCGAATGAATACGATAACAGCTACGAAAATATGGGAAGGCCCAACTCTTACGTCTGGTATGGCGCCCAGTGGGGGCAGGTTGGTGCCACGCCATTCCCGATGTGGAAAGGCTTTCCCTCTGAGGGCGGGCTGGTGGTTCCTGTCATTCTCAGCTTGCCGGGTGATGGCCGCAAAGGCGACATCAACCACGAGTTCTTCCACGTGATGGATATTATGCCGACTTTTCTGGAGCTTGCCGGTATTGAGAAACCCTCCAGCCCTTATAAAGGTCGTGAGATTTTTGAAATGCAGGGCGTTTCGATGCTCCCTGGTCTGGATGGCAACGCCCCGCAAGACCGTGTTGTTGGCTGGGAATTGTTTGGTCGTTCTGCTGTACGTGTAGGCGACTGGAAAATTCGCTTGCTGGAAGCGCCTTATGGGTCTGGCCAATGGCAGCTATTCAATCTGTCTGAAGACCCCACTGAAACTACAAACCTGGCAGCTAAAGAGCCTGAAAAACTGAAGGAACTGGTTGCGCAGTGGGACACGTATGTCAGCCGCAATGGTGTTTTCCCCGCTGATCCGGAAGACATGAAAAAAGTGGGTTACAGCTTCACTACCTGTCTGTATGGCAAGTGTGTTGAGTAATTAACTTATAACATTCCAGATACGGGAAATACCATGAAGTTACATGACGTTATGATGGCTGCTGCAGTTTCTGCAGCGGTAGTGACACCGGCTTTTGCGGTCGAACTCGAAAAACCTGCGTTTTACGGCTATCTCAGCGCTGGAGCCCTGAAGATTGAGGGTGCGGATGCCGAGGTGGATGCTTTTGAGATTGAACTTGGCGTGCAAGGCAAGGCTCTTCTCAGCGAAGGCCTGAACCTGAATTACAAGGTAGAAGTTGATCTGGCGGATGCCGCCAACAATGCCGATAAAGATCCAGGTCCAGGCCGGGGAAGGGATGGCGAAGGGGATATCCACGTAAAGGAAGCCGTGTTCTGGTTGCCCACAAAGTACGGCATGTTTGTGGTCGCTCCACGGGGAACCAGTGGGCAATGGCGCGATATCTACGGCTCTATCAATCACTATGAGTACAACGAACCTCACGAGGCGCTCAATCCGGATGGTATCTTTGCCCAGCCGGACCGAACGTCTGGCACGATTGCTTACCATACTCCCTGGTTTATGAGAACCAAACTGGTGGCTGCCGCCATAACACTCAGGGAATACAACGAGCAGGATGCAGACGGTAAGTCTGTGCGCCTGGTGCATGTTAATGGCGGTCTGAAGGTGGCTATTGGCACCACCTTGATTGCGCAGGAGCAGGTGCCAACCAATGACGACTATCTGATATCCGCTGCCGGTATCAGCTACAAGAAAGGAGGGCTCACTCTGGGTGCCGTCTGGGAAAATAACCAGGACTCACCCTATCGATTGAACTCTGGTACCTTCACGACAGCAGATTTTGACTCCTACGGAGTTTCAGCCTACTACGTAGCCGACAGTGGCGCCGGTGCCGCACTCGGGTACAAGGAAAAGAACCACGATTTTGACGCGGCCGACGAGTCTGTATACACCCTGAAAGTAGAGCAGAGAATTACTCCGCAACTGAAAGTTTGGGTCGAAACCGGGCAGTACGAAGAGCTCCCCAGCAACTATGCGGTGGGCCTTAATGTAACTTTCTGAACGTGAAATGCCCTCGCCTGGCTCAGGGTTAGTTAACCGCCTTGAAGCCGGGCTTTTTTAGTGGTTATGAATCTGGATTCCCGCCTTTGGCGAACCGTTTCTGACGGTAGCTCACCGAAGGCGTCATGATACTGGCGAGCAAAATTGCTCAGATGGTTGAAGCCAAAAGCAACGGCGACGTCACCAATGCTGGTGTCAGGGCTGGATAGTAAGCGTTCCCGCACGCCCTTCAGTTTGTGGCATAGAATATATTTTGCCGGTGTGGTGTTGAGGTAGTCTCGAAAGCCTGACTCCAGAGAGCGCCGGCTGGTCTTGGTAATTTTCAGGAGCTCACTGACGGATATAGGGTCGCTGATATGAGCGTGTATCCATTCCGTTGCCAACCGTACGCGACCAGGCAATATGTTGATGCAGTCCTGGCCTGACATCTGTATCGGTCCGGAGAAATGGGTCAGAAGAAGAGACTCCCATTGCTTCTGCAGCCTGGCATTAATCTCGCCACCGCAGATTTCGTGATGCCGGGCGATACATACGATTCCGTTTTTGAGTAGCTGTGCGTCCTGATGTTCAGGTTGAAGTATCGTTGTGTCTTTGCGAAGTAGCTCCAGGCTGGGTACGCCAAGGTGGTCGATCAGAGCTCGCCGCGAGAGATTAATGACCACCGCGCGAGTGGATTTTTCCCATACCAGGTCGGCCTGTTGGCCCGGTGCAATGAGAATCAGGCCTCCGGTTGTTATGTGAGTGTTGCTGGTCTTGCAGAGAATGCCCCCGAATAAAACCAGAATTGCATGAAAGGTTGTTTGGGGGTCGGACTGGATGTGTACTTTTTCAGACCAGCTAGCTCCGAACAGGGTAGAGCCCGCAAGTGGTTGCCAGGTCAGGATGTTTTCAGTTTTGCTCCCGGAAGATAAAGGAGAGACCTCCCGATGATCGATCCGTGAGTTTATAAAGTTGTGTGCTTCATCGAAATCAGGCGAATGCACGCCGATGTTCTTCAGGAAAGGCACTTGGTGTTGGTTCACGGCAGTCTCGTTATTATTGTCAGCATGATTCCGACGTCATCGCCGGTTAATTGATAAGAGCAGTGCAATTAGCAGGCCAATCAAGTCGAAGTGGACTGGCCCTTGCATGCTGGAGGAATGCGAAATTCATTGTGGTCATTCGACATCTGATGGATTGACCATATTGTGAAATTTTGAAAATAGCAGGCCGGAATTGAATGATATGATCAACTATTTTTGGCGTCTGATATCCCTTTCTCTTCTGGCGCTCATTAGTACATCCGCTGCAGCGGAACCAATGGAATGCGCAAGTTGCCATACCGAAGAGGTCGAGCAGTGGTCTCGATCCCAACATGCAGTTGCCATGGCGCCGACGGGCAAGGACAGTGTTGCTGGAGACTTTTCAAATGCGATTTATCAGGATAATCAGCTCGAGGTGAAATTCAGCCGAAAAGGGGATGACTACCTAATTCGTGTCGAAGAGGCGGGAACGACCCGGGAGTGGCAGGTACAGTACACCTTCGGTGTTTACCCGCTGCAGCAATATCTGATCGATATTGGCAGCGGACGGCTGCAAGCTTTTAATATTGCCTGGGACACCCGTGAAAAGTCCGCCGGCGGCCAACGCTGGTTCCGACTGGATGCAGCCGGAGAAAACCAGCCGGGAGGCGCCATGCACTGGACTGGTATCTATCAAAACTGGAACAGTCAGTGTGCTGACTGCCATTCAACTGGTCTGAAACGTAACTACAACAACGATTCAGACAGCTACCAGACGAAGTGGCAGCATGTGGCTGTGAGTTGTACGGCCTGCCATGAATCAGCAGAACAACATGCCGAGACCCAGAGGAGTGGAAAAAATCATGCTGCTGGTCTGGAACTGGCCGCGATGGGAGCATGGCTGGTCAGCGAAGGCAAAAGACCTCCTCGCCACCAGAGACCACTATCCAGCACCACTCAGGTGTCCACTTGCGGCAGTTGTCATTCGCTGCGTACAAGCCTTTTAGATCAGACCGGTGGGCAGATCCACGACGAATTCAGTCTCACCAGACTGAATCAGCCTCTGTATTTTTCGGATGGCCGTGTACGGGAAGAAGTGTTTGTGCTCGGGTCCTTCGAGCAAAGCAAAATGTTCCAAGCCGGCGTGGTGTGCAGCGACTGTCACAACCCGCACAGCGGCGAACTCAAAACTGAAGGCAATGCAGTGTGTGCCCAGTGCCACAACGCCGGAGATTTCGATACGCCGGCGCATCATCGCCATCCCGAAGGCAGCGCTGGGGCCAAGTGTGTCAACTGCCACATGCCGGAACGTACGTTCATGAAAATTGACGCTCGTCGCGAGCACAGCTTTATGGTGCCCCGGCCGGATGTTTCCAAAGCCAGCGGCAGTCCGGACGTCTGTCTGGATTGCCACACGGACAGGAATCGTGACTGGTCCATCGAAACGGTGGAAGGCTGGGCCCCGGGGCTCTATCAATCAGACAGCTGGCACCATGCGCAACAGCAGAGTATGTCTGAGATGGTGGACTATTTGACAGACGATGATCAGCCGGCACTTCGTCGTGCAACACTGCTGGAGCAGCACGGTGAAGCACTGTCTGATAGCAGGCTGTCTTTGATAAAGGAACTGCTTAAAAGCGAGCACGCGGTGATTCGCGAAAGCGGTTATCGGGTGTTGCGACATGTCGCTGTGGATTCGGTCCGCGACCTGGTAAAAGTGGGTCTTGATGATCCGAAACTGGCCGTGCGCATTACTGCGTTTGAGGCGCTGGTGAGGCTGGGTGTGACGCTGGATTCCGAACGGTGGGAGCGTGCCCGCGATGAGTATGAACAGTTCCTGAATGTTCAATCAGACTTACCTTCCGGTCGTGTGCTGAAGGCCCAGTACCTGCTGGCAAACGGTCTGGTCTACAAAGCTGAAAAGGAACTGGACATTGCGCTGGAGAAAGATCGTGGCTACGTGCCGGCCGCCATTCAGTTAACGGGCATTCTCCGCTCGGGAGGCCGCAATCTTGAGGCTATCCGGGTGATTGATGAGACGTTGGCCTCATCGCCTGATGAGGCTCCGTTGATTCATCTCCGGGGACTGATCAATCTGAAGCTGGAAGATTATCCTGCCGCCCTCGCGAACCTTGAGCAGGCCGCCAGGCTTGAGCCTGGGCAATGGTTGTTTGGATATCGCTACGCCGTAGCTCTGTTCCAATTGGGCCATAAGGAAAGAGCTCGGGAGGTAACCCAGTCACTGCTGAAGAGTTTTCCCGACAACCGTCGTGCCCGGGCTCTGATGAATCATCTGTAGGAAGTGAATTACGCTGACCGGTCAGTGGCTTTGCCCCTTATGTTCAGGAAACAACCAGAACGAAAACCACCGGGTCATTCGCGGCATCAGTACGTAGCTCATCAGAATCATCACCACATCGCGTGGATTGGATCCTCCGTCATGATGCGCTTTCCTTCATAGGGACTTGGCGGGCTTTGCCGGTTTCGGCTGGCATCAAGTGTTTGATAAGGAGTTGCTGTCGGCTAGCATGGTAGCCGACAGCCTGGCCGGCCTTGACGGTATCGAGAAGCTGCTCGCTGGTTGTGACCGCTATCTGATGAATATCGTGAATTTCTTGATTCAGTTGCGATACCGTCTGGTTTTGCTGCTCACTGGCGGCCGCAACCTGTTGGTTGAGACCATCACTTTCGGCAATGCCCATCACAATAGCCTGGAGTGATTCAGCGCTCGCGGACACCTGCTCGACGCTGATGGCAGACTGGCGCTTGCCCTTTTCGATGGATTCGACCACCCGCCGGGTGCCCTCCTGCAATGCGGTGATCATCTCCTGAATCTCGTCTGTGGATTCTTGGGTACGCTTTGCGAGAGAGCGGACTTCATCCGCCACTACGGCAAATCCGCGCCCGCTGTCACCGGCCCGGGCTGCCTCAATCGCCGCGTTTAGTGCCAGCAGGTTGGTCTGCTCCGCAATCGCGACGATCACATCCAGAATCCGGCCAATGGACTGACTATTCTGATTCAGTTCTTCCGCAGTCTGGCTGGACTTTTCCAGCTCCTGGGCCAGAGCGTGGATGCTCTCTTGGGCGGCTGCCGCTGAGCGGGCGCTATCTTCTGCGGCTTCTCGGTTGCGTGTGCTCAGACTGGCGGCATGCTGGGTAGTCTCTGAAACTTCCCGGATGGTTGCCGTGAATTCCTCGATGGAGGTGGCTGCAGTGGAAAGGGCCGCTTGCTGCTTTTCCGAGGCGTCTGTGCTTCCCTGAAGCAGCGCGTTGGCCTGCAGGACGTTGTCTTCAATTTGCCCGCCGCTGTCGCGAATCCGGGCCACCATGACTTCCAGTCGAACCTCCACCAGTCGCATAGCGAGTTCGATCTGTCCCGCCACACCGGCGCTACCAGTATAGACCAACTGTTTGATCGGGTGGCTGACAAGGCTGCGGCAACGATGGAAAAGTCGGGTCAGGGGCTGGTTGAGGCTATACAGCAGGCCAAGAGAAACAGCACTGCCCAGAGCGAACAGCGTGGCAGACAGGCCCGACTGGCCGGTCATGCCTGCGATCAGGGATGGAGCAAGGCAAAGGGTGCTCGCCAGCCATTGCACGGTGCTTGGCGCAAGCCTGGGAATTCTCAGGGCCAGGGGTTGTTTACCCCTGCTGCGGGCACGATATACCTGCTTGGTACGCTGAATGGTGGCGGCATCCGGTATTCGGTAAATGGCCTGGTACTCAAGAACAGTACCCTGTTCGTCGGTAATGGGCGTAACAAACGCATCAAGCCACCAGTCAGACCCGTCGGCTGTGCGATTCAGGATCATGCCCATCCACGAGTCGCCCTTGCCAAGGGTCTCCCAAAGATCCTTGAGCGGGCCTATGGGCATTTTTGAATGCTTGAGCTTGTTGAAGGAGGCGGCTTTCAGTTCGTCTTCAAAGAAACCGCAGAGCCGGCAGAATGCTGAACTTGCGTAGGTGATTTCGCCTTTATTGTCGGTCAGCACCAGTAACTGACCGTGCTCGAGGGGGGAGTTTGGCAAAGGTTCAAATCGGGACATCTTGTTCGACCTCCGAAACGAAAAAGGGGCCCGCGACAGCGGGCCCAAGACAGGATCAACAATGAAAGGCAGGTTAGGCTTAGCTGCCCGTTGCGCGCATATGCTGCACATTGAACATTTGTGGCCTGGATAGCTCAGGGTCAACCTGGCCTTTGAACTGGCCAGTGGTGCAATGGCTGGCCTGGACATCGATCATGCTGAACGAGTCATCGATAGACACGCCGGTGCCCTTGTTCTTGGGCAGGTGGAAATCAGGGTGGGCCTGGCCGATGGTGAAAGTCTTCCACATGCTTCCTTTACGGTCATAAGACACGGTGCGGGGAATGGTGAAAGTCTGGGCATCCATGTAATGCACACGCTTTGATAGTGGGTGGCTGTCATCCACCGGTACCGACTCTACTTCGTAGACTTTGCGCAGTTGCCAGGTGATGTCCGGGAAGCACCCACCCTGACCGTTAAAGGCAATTACCTGATAACCGTCGTCATCCTGATGGGTTTCGGTATCCAGGTTCATCTCATTGTGATTGTAGAACGGCATCAGCATGTAACGGGTGCCCTTGTAGGTCCAGTTCATGTCTGAAATGCGACCGTTGTACCCCTCAAAGTCTTCAATCATCAGATCCGATCCGAGGAAGGCATCAGTGACCTGCCCGGTCGCCAGGCGGCGAACCCGGCGTTGGAAACCCAGATAGAGCCAGGAGTTATCCCGCTTGAGGTCATCTGCTGCGCGGTGGATCAGTAACTGGGTATTGCGCACATCCGCCGGGTCAAGCACCTGAACATAGATGGCGCGGAACAGGTCAGACGGGTTGGGTGTGATTGCTGGTGTTGGTTCCTGAATCACACGGCCCTTGTAGTTCAGGAAGTGGAAGTTGAACTTGATAGTCCGCTCCACTTTGCCTGAATCCATATCCCGGTATTTCCAGTAGAACGGATAGATAGCGGCACTGTCACCCCAGTTGTAACCGTACTTGTAGTTCCAGGCGAGTTTTTCGCCCGCCCGCGCGTCATCTGGGTCCGGCGTCTGGGGGAATGGGCGGCCGGCTTTCCAGCCGTTGATTTCACCCACCTGTTCGCCCAGGGTTACCTCTCCCAGAGAGTCACGAGTTGCCTCCACATAGGCCGGGTGCAGGCCAAACGACGTGGTTTTTCCGACGGTCATGGAGGTCCAGCCGTTCTCTATGAACGCGAGGAAGGCGGGATCAATGACGTCCTTGAACTGAGCCACGTTGGACTGGTCAATAGTCATGCCGACGCTGAGACCCTCATAGCCAGGTATCTCATCGTTGTAAGGATGGAAGGACGCGTTGATCACCTCATCACTGGCATAGGTGCTGGCGGAGAATATCCCTGCAGTCAGGCCGACCAACAGACCGTTGAACACGGATTTTTGTAGTCTTGTTTTCATGTTATTTCCTCTATCAGAAGCTGTAACGGGCAGTCAGCTGAATTTCGTCTTCTTTCTGGGCCATACCGATGGGGCCCGACTGGAAGCGTCCAAGGGGTTCATATCCCGAGAGGCCTGCAGACTCGCCCGGCAGGTGATTGATGACACCCGGGGTTTGTGTGAACGGGTCCCATGGGTTGCAGGAACGACAGTCATCGAACTCACGAGCACCATCGCCTACCTTGAAATTGCCGCCGAGAGTCAACTTGAAATTGTCGTTGACCAACCAGTCGACTGAGGGTGCAATGGCAGTGGCCTGGGCCCGGAAATCATGAGCGGTGATAATTTTCGGAGTCAGGCGACCGTTCATATAGAAGCCCTGAACCAGAAGTGTGGCGGTCCAGTTATGCTCGTAGTTCGGAATACCGGCTTCGCCGTAGGTTCTTTGCTCGCGCTCGTGATCGAGAATGTGCTCGCCGAAGATCTGACCGGAGAACAGGAATGAGTTATCTTCGTTAAGAAAGGGGATGGCGATGTTCTTGTCTGCACCAATGACGTATCGAAGCACGTCAGACTCGGAATAGAGCTTGTCGCGAAGGGTGTTCGCGAACTCTTCGCCTGAGGTGTAGGCGGTTTCGACCCGAAATACCGTATCGATGCCCTGCGAGTAGTAGTCTACAGAGCCACCAACCAGGTTAACCCGTGGGAAGTGGATGTCGAAGGCAATCAGGCTCGGCCATACACCGGTCTGGCCGGTAAACCCGTTCTGGGCCGGAATGCCGCCTCTCAGGGATGGCAACTGGGAACGGTAAGTCAGCGCGTTCAGCGAGAAACCGAGATCACCATAAACACCTTCAAGCTTCATGCCTAACTGGGTATTGGCCAGGCTCCAACTGGGCATATGTGCCTCTCGGATACCAATCTGGCCGGGTCCGAAGTCAGTGGCCAAGCCGCCATCCGGAGTTGCACCTGCGAAATTGGCCACAGTGCCACCGTTTTCCCAAAGGTTGTTCATGCCACGGAAGAAACAGCCGGCATCAAGAATCACGTTGGGTTGACCACATTGGCCGATATCATGTGGGCGGAACTTGTCGAAATTCCAGACGACCTGGAAGTTCAGATCGTCGAAGGCTAGTCCGTCGAATACCTCTGTAGGGCCCATACGGTAATCCGTACGCAGGATCCACATGGGAATCCGGATATCTTCCAGTTCGTCGTAGATGTTGTTGCGGGAGTAATCTACCGGGTTGATGACATCCAGTACCCGGAACAGATCCGTTCTGCCCCAGATTACCTGCTGTTTACCCAGGCGTGTGCTGAGGATATTTCCATTATCGAAATTGATATCAAAATCGGCATAGAGCTCTCGAACGAAGTCGGCGCGATCGTTGAATTCCTGAAATCGCAGTTCATTGGTATCCTTGTCCAGGTAACCGTCAATACAACCACGGTCGTCTTCGTCGCAGGGGCGTACCGGAACACCGAAGGCTACCCCATTGTCTTGCCCGTGCAGGTGTTCTCCAAGAACAACCATTCCTTCATTAGGATTCCGGGTTGTATCAAAACCCAGGAAAGGGGTAGGCGCTATTCCGCCGCCATGAGGAACGTAACCGCTTCCGACGTCTTGCAGTTGAACCGGGCCTCCCGCATTCCGCCCATACTCATCATCATTAAGATCGTAAACCCCGTCATAACTGCCACGGAGAGTCGCGTTGAAACGGACGTTGTTAAAGATGCCGACGTTCCCGGCGCTTTTCTCCATCTCCATCTGCAGCGTGTTTCGGAACTTGGAAAGCCCTACGCCTTCCCGCCCGTAAGTCGCATTCTCAACGTATCCGTTAACGCGGGTGTCTTCCGCTGCCAAGGTGTTGGTCATCGGTAACAGCGCCAGGCTGGCACTACCCGCAAGGGTATAGCACCAGAATCTCAGGCCTTTTATTGTTGTTTGCATGGCATGTCCTCGTTACAGGTTTTAGTGGGGCGCTGTACCGGCTTCAGGCCCGGTACTGTGCTCCAGGCACGAACCCATCATCCTGTTCCCGCACGGAACCAGAAGAAGATGGTGTTGGTTTGGGGAGATCGGCATGGAGGATGCCGTCTTCGTCCGCATAAACGTCGGTGACAAAACGGGGTTTGAACACCAGCACCCAGGAGGGCACCAGCAGCATGGCGGCCATGCCGTTGATCACAATCATCACGCACAACAGCAGTGCGGCATCAGACTGGAAACGGAGGTTCGAGAAGATGACCCACATGATGATGCCGGCCATCAACGTAAGGGCGGTAAAGCTGATAGCCATACCGGTGGTGGAAATTGCGCGGCGAACGGATTCTCGCAGGTCGCCGCACTTGGCCATTTCTTCCCGGATTCGGTCCATCATGTAGATGGAATAGTCGATGCCGACGCCAATGCCTACAGCAATCACCGGAACGGTGTTTATGTCGATACTCAGACCGTTAAGCCCCATGTAGGCATAGGTCAATGTGGTGGCAAACAGCATCGCCAGTAGCATCATCAGTCCGGCATGCCAGGAGGTGTAGAACAACATCACGAAGATGAAAATCAGCAGGAACACCAGCGGCAATACAACCACGTTGGTTTCAAAGGCTGACTCGTTCATTGCAGCGGCAACGCCGAGAGTGCCCCCTGCCAGGCGGATAGTTAGCCCTTCAACGCTGCCGCCGTTCTCTGCAATCCACTCCTTGGCCATATGAATGGCACGGCGGATGGTTTCGCCCTGGCGATCTTTGTAATAGAACACCAGATTGGCGATGCGATCGTCGGTGTCGTTGAACTCATCCAGTGCCCCGGGGATCGGGCTGGAGGCCATGTAGGTAAACATAAGGCCGCCCACGTAACCGGCATCGTGCGGGATTTGGTACCAGCGCGGGTCATTGTTATGCATCAGGCGGTTGACCTGTTTGACCAGATCCGGCAGGCCTTTACTGCCGCCCACTTCGGGGTCCGATAACATGTGTGACTGCAGGTCTGCCAGTGCGGCCAATACTTCCGGCCGCTTTAAACCGCCGTTCTCTTCCGTCTCTGCAACAATGTAGAGCTCTTCGGAACCCGGGAAGCGGTTATTCACCACACGGGACGAGATGTTGTAGTCATGATCCGGATACAGAATCGGTGATCCGGGCTCTGAATCGCCGATCTGCACATTGGACGACGCCAATAATCCTGCCACCATGGCCAGCGCCGCCGCACTCAGGACGACCCTTGCAGCACCGGGTCGGGTGACGGTACGGGAACAGCTGGCGCCAATGTGGCGCAGTACGGTCTCGCGAATTGCCGGATTTTTTGGTGTTGGCAATATGGACAGCAGCAGAGGCACACCAATCAACACGGTCAATACAACGGTAATGGCCCACAGGGAAGCGTAGATACCCAAGTGGGTATTCAGGGGTATGGAACCGATCGCAATCAGAGACAGGCCAATGGCATCGGACACCACACCCAGAGAGCCGGGGCGGAACAGGCTGTCGAAGGTGGCCTTCGCCGCCTCTGGCCCGCTGCCACGTTCCAGGGTTTCAGCGTAGTAGCGCTCAACGAGTTGCACGCCGTGGCTCATCGCCCTGGCCGCAATCAGGAAGGGGATAACCAGCCCGAGTGGGTCCAGGTTGTAGCCGAGCAGGCTGATAATGCCGAGGCCCCAGATGGTGGATACAAGCACGCCACCCAGGGGAATCAGAACGCCGTAGGCCTTGCGGAAGTGGAAGATGAGCAGGGCCAGCATGGTAACGACGGTGAAAATGAAGATCTGGAGAATCTGCTCCATGTAGGTATAGGCCCAGCCCACCAGAACCGGTTGACCCGTGGCATAGATCCTGACACCGGCCTGCGCTTCCTCGGCGCGCAGTTGCTGAAGCTGGGCAAAGGTTTTCTCATAGTCCAGTTGGCCCTCGATAAGCTGTGCCTTGACCAGCGCCATCTTCATGTCTGGCGCTACCAGGGGCCCGTAAACCCTTGGGTTGGCGGACACGTCGGACTTCATGGACTGCAGGGCTTCCTCGGAGTACGCCCCGGACGTTGAGTCGTAATAGGGCTCCGAATTGATACTGCCAACTTCCGTCAGCCAGATTTTGCGTGAGTTGCGGTGCGTCACGCTGGAAACCAGGTTGTGATTGACCCCGGGCAGGTTGTCTACCGCCTGCGTGATCCTGTCGATCTTGGCAAGTTTTTCGTTGGTAAAGATGTCGCCTTCCTCGAACTCAATGCCCACTACCAGAACATTGGCGCCACCGAAGCTGTCCTTGATGCTGTTGTGAAGCTCGATATACGGATGTTGCTGCGGCAGAAGGTCGGCGAAATCGGTATAGATTTTCAGTCCGGGAATGCGCAGAGCGAAGGCCAGTGTGAGAATGGCAATCACACTCAGCACCTTGCGCGGGTTATTGAAAATCCACAGCTCCAGCACGTGCAGCAGGTGGGTAAAACGGTGCAAACCAGGCATGGAGGCGCTCCTCAGTCAGTGCTGGCCGAGAGGGCCATGGGAATTTCAAGGTTCAGCAGAAGGCCACGGGCACCTGCGGCGAGCAGTCGGTTATCGGACATCAATAGTCCGCTGCGCAGATACAGGGGCTGGTCAGAGGTGGAAATCTTCTGCCAGGAGTCACCGGAGAGCTTCAGCACCGTAGCGTTGTCTGCGAGCGCGTACAGCCCGGAAGGGCCGGCAACGAACCCGAAAATCGGAGCATTGATTCCTGTAAGGGATCTTCCCCAGCTTTCTCCACCATCCATCGTGTGGTAGATAAATCCGTTCAGGCCGCCTACCCAGCCCTCATTTTTTGAAACGAAATGACTCGTATGGGCGTAAAACTCATCCGGGAGGTAGCCGGCGTAATCCCAGCTTTTGCCACCGTCGCGAGTGTTGAGCACCATGCCGTACTCACCCGTGATGAAGGCATTGTCGGCATCAATGAACTGCAGGTTATTGAGGATGGCATCCTCGTTGAGGGAGGTCTCCGTCCAGGTCTCACCCTGGTCGCCACTGCTCTGGATGGTGGTGAAGCTGCCGGCGGCCCACCAGCTACCATCGGGGGCGCAGTTGGCTGTCATCATCTGTTCCTGGCTGGGAAGGGCGCGCGCTGTCCAGTTTTTACCACGGGTATCGCCGTGCCAGATCTCGTTATTAAATGTTAATGCTATGAAGCTGCCATCGGGACAGGTGTCGACATCTATGAAGCTGTTGTCGGTGGGCAGAGAGATTCTTTTCCAGCTTTCCCCGTTGTCCGGGCTCCGCAGTAACGAGCCTGCGTTACCTGCAAGTACCACCAGCGACTCGTTCCGGGTCATGGACTGATAAAAGTCTGTACGCTTCAGGGGCTCCTGTGATTGCGCCCGCACAGCGTCGAGGTTAAGGGGCGCTTCGCAACCGGTCAGCAAGAGCGACGACAGAGCTGCGACGGCAAAGGTATTTCGGAAGGTGCCGGTTGGGCACGCCAAGGCATATTGCATGTTGCGTCACCGTCTTTGTTTTTGTGTGTAAAGCGACTTGACAGAAACGTTGCAACGGTTATGCCATTCTGATTTATTTATTTTAAAATATTGAAAATAAACAGAAAATTATTCTAACTGATCATTTTTGGGGGGTGGTGAAGTGCAGTGCTGCGGAATGATTTTTATCAAATAATCAAATGTAGATGGTAGGTTGCTGATTTCATCAAACAGGGAATTGCAAAGAACATCCTTGTTCAGCAGAGACGTAGGCGAGCTCAGCTTTCCGAGAGAAGCCCGGATTTTTTGAGCCGGTAAGCCAATGCGGGGCGGGTGAGCCCAAGCAGTCGCGCGGCTCCTGAGACATTCTGGTTAGCCTCATGCATAGCCCGTTGCATCAGGGTTTTTTCCACTTCATCCAGGCTGATCCCGCAGTTCAGTATGCCGTCTGCCCAATGCCCGGATGCGCTTTGTGTGTTACCGGCTACAATCTGGCCGTCATCATCAATGACTTCCGAGGCCTGAGGCGAAGCCTGGTGGAATTCGCTATCCGGGAAGACCGCAAAAAGCGCATCCTGGCTGATGGTTTCTTTGTTGTCGGTAAGTATCACACCCCGCTCAATGACGTTCTCCAGTTCTCGAATGTTGCCGGGCCAGCGATAACGCAAACACAACTCCAACGCTTTGTCCGAGAGCCCAAGTGTGCGCTTGTTGTACTCGGTCTGGAACTTCCTGAGAAAGTGCTCTGCCAGAAGTGGCAAGTCTTCCAGCCGTTCGCGCAGAGGCGGGATCTGTACTGGAAAAACATTGAGCCGGTAGTACAGATCGGCCCGGAATCTACCTGCTTCTACGGCTGTAGCGAGGCTCTCATTTGTTGCTGCGATGATCCGGACATTAACGGAACGGGTGCGATTGTCGCCAACTCGCTCCAGTTCACCCTCTTGAAGCACCCGCAACAGTGAGGCTTGTGCGCGGGGTGTCAATTCGACCACCTCATCAAGAAAGATGGTGCCGCCGTTTGCCCTCTCAAAACGCCCCGGTCTGGATTGATTGGCGCCGGTAAATGCGCCTTTCTCCACGCCGAAGAGCTCTGGCTCGATCAGGTCGGGTGGAATGGCGGCGCAGTTGACAGCGATAAAAGGGCCGTCAGCCCTTTCACTGCGCAAGTGCACACTGCGGGCAACAACTTCTTTGCCAACTCCGGTTTCTCCCAGCAGCAGCACCGAGACTTTGCCTAATGCTGCTTTATCAATCATTTTGCAGACTTTGTTGTAGGAAGCCGACTGGCCAATGCCATAGTACTGGCCCTGTTGTTTTTCGAGACTGCTGCGCAGCGAGCTGACCTGGGATTGCAGGTCGTAAAGCTCCTCTATGATGGGATCAGCCTTGAAATAGCGGGCGAACTCTTCGGCATCTTCCCACTGCTCCGCAGGCTTCCCCACAATCACGCACTTCTCGTCTCCGCAGCCCCGGCAGCTGATTTCGCGGAAGATGATCTCACGCCCCATGAAGGAGGATGTATACGCGCATGCGTAGCCGAGCAGGGACCAGCAGGCAGGCTCATCCATCTGTCCCAGTTCAGTCTGGCAGATCTCTACCTCAAAGGAGTCAATCCATTCTATTTCTGCATAGAAATTCCCGGCTTCCTGGTCGATATCCACCTGAATGGGAATGACCTTGACCATGCCTTTCAGGGCGTGGAGCTGGGGGCCTGCCAAAAAAATATCGATCTCATCGCAGTGAGGGCGAAGTTTGCGCGCCAGCTCGGCATCCCGCAAGCCGGACTGATAGCCGAGGCGCAGAAAAAAACCTTTTGCCCTTTCGACACCCATGGTGTTGACCATTTCGCGACGAAACGCAGCCATCGCACTCACCGCCATCAACAGCATACGCTGCTCACCAAGCCAGATTTTTCCTTCCAGGCTCAGGAATCGAATTTGATCTGTAAGATCTTGATAATCTTTGTATTTTAGTTTTGATTTATAGCTGACGACCATATCCAGGTCCCTTATTATTTTTGTATGGGGTGAGCGCGAACACCCATGAAGCGTTCTATTTATATAACCCCTGATCGATGTCAAAAATCAACCAAATGGTAAAAAACAACCGGAAAGTCGCAGGTATGCCCGAGCGTCTCAGCATTTGCTCAATTTCTATTATTTTTTCATCAAATGATCAATTTCTCCTGATCAATCTCAAGGCTAAAGACTCGGTTTGAGACTCCGACTCGGTTTGGAGTGTTCTTGAATAGTGTTTTGGAACAATTAGTTAGTGTTTTGATAAATGGCTTCTGACCAATTGTGGCACAGCCGTTGCTGAACTCCTGTAAGCCAATATCAAAACCAACGAGGTCAACGATGGAACAGCGAGCAAAGACCTTTAACGAATTAACCCGCTATATCCGTGTCCGCAGTGCTCCGGAAGAGCGGTTTGTGGAGTTCGATTTTGCGATCGGCCACCCCGAACTTTTTGTCGAGCTGGTGCTGCCCCGGGAAGCCTTTCGGATCTTTTGTGAGCACAACAACGTGGTGCACATGGACTCCGACATGATCCGCCAGATTGATGAAGACATGATCAAGTGGCGCTTTGGTGAGAAAGGCCACCGCTGAGCGCAGAAGATAAGCAGCGCCAACATCCAATTCATAAAAACAACGATGGGAAGGCAGACATGAGTGTTGAGATTAAAACCACCTCGGTGGAACCCATTCGCAATACCTACTCGGCTATTGCGCGTCGCTTCGGCGATAAGCCGGCAACTCGCTACCAGGAAGCCAGCTTCGACCTTGCGGCCACAACCAACTTCCATTATCGCCCGCTATGGGATCCGAAGCGCACCTTGAATGACCCCACACGAACAGCCTTGCGCATGGAAGATTGGTATGCGGTGACCGACCCGCGCCAGTTTTTCTACGGCGCCTACGTGGGCAATCGGGCAAAGATGCAGGAAGCGGCAGAAAGCAGTTTTGCGTTTTGTGACAAGCGTAACCTGCTCACCCGCCTGCCTGAGGAAACGCAAAAGCAGCTCCTGCGCCTTTTGGTGCCATTCCGCCACGTTGCGCTAGGCGCCAACATGAATAACAGCAAGATTGCCGGCGATTCGACAGCAACCACCGTGTCACAGATGCACATGTTTGCCGCTACCGATCACCTGGGGATGGGCCAGTATCTGTCTCGTATCGCACTGCTGCTTGATGGCAGTACCGGCACCGCTCTTGATGAGTCCAAAACCTATTGGATGGATGACGAGCTGTGGCAGCCTCTGCGCAAACTGGTAGAGGGCATTTTGGTCGTTGATGACTGGTTCGAAATCACCCTTGTGCAAAACGTACTGCTTGATGGGCTCATGTATCCGCTGGTTTACGACCGGATGGATGCGTGGTTTGGCGAACAGGGAGCTGAAGATATATCCATGCTCACCGAGTTCCAACGCGACTGGTACAAGGAGTCCCTGCGCTGGACCAATGCCATGATTAAAACTGTCGTGGCTGAGAGTGACAGTAACCGCGAGCAAGTCCAGAGCTGGGTGAAAAATTGGGAGCCTATGGTCTACGAGGCGCTCAAGCCCGTCGCTCAGGCCACAACGGGACTGGACGCTCTGGATGAACTCCGTGCCGAGCTTTCAGCCCGTCTTAAAAAATCAGGTCTTGAAAGCACAGGAGTTCAGGCATGAGCCAGAAAGTATTTATGGCATTTCAGGATAACGACAACGCCCGTTATCTGGTAGAGGCGATCGTTAAAGATAATCCGGAGGCCGAGGTGCAACATTCGCCGGCGATGATTCGCATTACCGCCGAGAAGCGTCTGGTGATCAACCGGGAAACAATGGAAGAAACACTTGGCCGGGATTGGGAAGTTCAGGAAATGCTGCTCGAGGTAATTAGCATTGGCGGCAATGTCGACGAAGACGACGACCATTTCATTGTTTCGTGGAACTGATCAGGAGATCTAACATGGCTAGCAAAAACAAGAAGCTGAACCTTAAAGACAAATACCAGTATCTCACGCGTGACATGGCGTGGGAGCCAACCTACGAAAAGCACGAAGATATTTATCCGGATGAGAGTTTTGAAGGTATCAAGATCATCAATTGGGACCAATGGGAAGATCCATTCCGCCTGACCATGGATACCTACTGGAAATATCAGGCAGAGAAAGAAAAGAAGCTTTACGCCATTTTTGATGCATTTGCCCAGAATAATGGCCAACAGAATATTACAGACGCCCGCTACGTAAACGCTTTAAAGCTGTTCCTTTCTGGCATATCACCCGTTGAATACGCTGCATACCAAGGTTATGCGCGAGTGGGTCGCCAGTTTAGTGGTGCCGGGGCGCGAGTAGCCTGCCAGATGCAAGCGATTGACGAGTTGCGCCATGCGCAAACGCAGCAACACGCGATGAGTCACTACAACAAGCACTTCAACGGTTTGCACGATGCGTCGTATCAGCACGATCGGGTCTGGTTCCTGTCGGTTCCCAAATCCTTTTTTGATGATGCACGTTCGGCCGGCCCATTTGAGTTCCTGACGGCAATTTCCTTCTCGTTTGAATACGTGTTGACCAACCTGTTGTTTGTGCCATTCATGTCTGGTGCCGCCTACAACGGAGATATGGCAACGGTGACATTCGGCTTTTCCGCGCAGTCGGATGAAGCACGCCATATGACGCTGGGCCTTGAGGTCATCAAGTTCATTCTGGAACAGCACGAAGACAACGTGCCCATCATTCAGAAGTGGGTAGACAAGTGGTTCTGGCGCGGCTTCCGCCTGTTGAGCCTGGTGGGCATGATGATGGACTACATGCTGCCCAACAAGGTGATGTCCTGGGCTGAGGCCTGGGAAATGTATTACGAGCAAAGCGGTGGCGCCCTGTTCAAGGATCTTGAGCGTTATGGCATCCGCCCGCCCAAGTATCAGGACGTTGCCAACGCCGCCAAAAATCACTCGAGCCACCAAACCTGGGCCACGTTCTATCAGTACAGCCAAGCGACCAACTTCCACACCTGGATGCCTCAGGAAGACGAGATGGCCTGGTTGTCGGAGAAGTACCCCGAGACATTCGACAAGTACTACCGTGACCGCTTCGAGCATTGGGACAAAGAGCAGAAGGAAGGGAACCGCTTCTATAACAACACGCTTCCCCAGCTTTGTCAGGTGTGTCAGATACCAAACATTATGACCGAGAAAGACGACCCGACGGTGTTCAGCCATCGTCAGATCAAGCACGAAGGTGAGCGTTATCACTTCTGTTCGGATGGTTGCTGCGACATTTTCAAGAACGAACCTGAAAAGTACATCCAGGCTTGGCTGCCCGTGCATCAGATTTATCAGGGTAACTGCGGCGGTGCGGACGTAGCGACAGTGGTTGAGAAGTATTACCACATCGTTCCTGGCGTCGACAATATGGAATATCTCGGCTCGCCCGATCACCAGCGCTGGCTGGATATCAAAGGTCTGAAGCCCCTCTCGGCAAGTCGTGAAAAGAAAGCTGCCGCCTGACCGGATTTGCCCGCCCTCTTGGCTGTAGTCAGGGCGGGCCTCTATAACAAAAAGGAGTGCACCATGAGTGTTAACGCTATTTCCGAGTATCACGCAGAACCCAAAGATCGTGTCGAGAATTTCAATGGCATGCAGTTGCTTTATGTCTATTGGCCTCATCACCTGATGTTCTGCGCCCCCTTCGCGATGCTGGTAGCGCCGGATATGACCTTCGGTGCTTTTGTGGACGAACTACTCAAACCTGCGGTTTCGGGGCATCCGGATTCCGAAACAGCGGATTTCCTGAATGCGCAGTGGCGGCTTAACGAGGAAGCATTCACACCGGACCAGACGGCCACACTGATTGCCAACGGTATTGACCACAAGAGCATGCTGACCGTAACCACACCTGGCCTGGAAGGTATCCAGGGTTCTGCATCCTGAGGACTGAGTGATGAGCTATACCGTTACCATCGAACCGATTGGCGAACAGATTGAAGTTGAAGATGGCCAGACTATCCTGCAGGCCGCACTGCGACACGGTGTGTGGTTACCGTTTGCTTGCGGCCACGGAACCTGCGCGACCTGCAAAGTCCAGGTGATTGACGGTGATGTGGATGTGGGTGAAGCCTCGCCATTTGCGCTGATGGACAGCGAGCGCGATGAAGGCAAGGTGCTGGCCTGCTGCGCCACCCTTGAAAGTGACGTCACCATCGAAGCGGACATTGATGTGGATGAGGACTTTGAGGGCTATCCGGTTGAGGATTATCAGGCCACCGTTACGGAAATCGTTGACCTGTCGCCGACCATCAAGGGTGTCCATCTCAAGCTCAACCGTGCGATGACCTTTCAGGCTGGCCAGTACATCAACATCGAGTTGCCTGGTGTCGAGGGACCTAGAGCCTTTTCCCTGGCTAATCCTCCCAGCCGTTCAGACGAGGTGGAGCTGCATGTACGGCTGGTCGAAGGCGGAGCGGCGACAACCTATGTTCATCATCAGCTAAAAGTAAGCGACACATTGAACCTGTCTGGTCCTTACGGGCAGTTTTTTGTGCGCAGTTCGCAGCCAGGTGACCTCATATTTATTGCCGGCGGCTCTGGGCTTTCCAGCCCTCAGTGCATGATTCTGGATCTGCTTGAACAGGGTGACGAGCGCAAAATCGTGCTGTTCCAGGGCGCCCGCAATATGGACGAACTCTATAACCGTGAGCTGTTCGAAGCACTGGATCGTGACCATGAAAACTTCACCTACGTTCCAGCCCTGAGCCAGGCGGAAGGCGATGCCAGTTGGCAGGGTTTCAAGGGCTATGTGCACGATGCTGCGAAAGCACATTTTGACGACCGTTTTTCCGGTCTGAAAGCCTACCTCTGCGGGCCTCCTCCGATGATTGATGCTGCCATCACCGCACTGATGCAGGGCCGCCTGTTCGAGCGGGACATTTTCATGGAGAAATTCCTCACGGCGGCCGACGGAGCAGAAGATGCACAGCGTTCGGCACTGTTCAAAAAAATATGAGGGAGGCCGGCTATGGAGGAGTCGTATCAGGTCACCGAGCAGTGCAGTGGTCAGACGTTCCGCTGTAAAGCCGGCCAGAGCATCCTCAAAGCCATGGAGCAGCAGGGGCTCAAGTGCGTGCCGGTCGGCTGCAGGGGCGGGGGGTGTGGCTTCTGCAAGATCACTGTGCTCAACGGCGATTTTGAGTGTGGAAAGATGAGCCGGGTGCATGTCCCCCCGGAAGCAATTGAACAGGGTGAGGTGTTGGCCTGCCGCATCTACCCACTGAGCAATCTGATTATTGAATGCCGTCCGCAACCTGCGGGCAGGCTCGCGAGCGAGCACACAACAACAAAAGTACTGAGGTAAGCATCATGAAGAAGGGTGTAATGCGTCCCGGCCATGTTCAGATCCGTGTTCTCGATATGGATGAGGCTGTCAAACATTATAAGGACCTTTTGGGCCTTATCGAAATGGACCGTGATGACCAGGGCCGCGTGTACCTGAAGGGCTGGACGGAAGTGGACAAGTTCTCCGTCGTGCTTCGCGAAGCGGATGAGCCTGGCATGGACTTTATGGGCTTTAAATGCCTCGACGAAGACGTGCTGGGCCAGTTGCGCAGTGAACTCCTTGAGCGTGGCTGCGAGGTTGAAGATATCCCTGAGGGCGAACTGAAAGATTGTGGACGGCGGATTCGTTTTATTGCGCCTACCGGCCATGCCTTTGAACTCTACGCCACCAAAAAACAGACCGGGAAATGGGGCGTAGGCAATCACAACCCGGAAGCCTGGCCGCGCGGCCTTGAGGGTATAAAGGCAACACGCTTTGACCATTGCCTGCTCTATGGCCCGAACCTGGATGAAACTCTGGATCTGTTCCGGGATGTGCTTGGTTTTGACTTGGCAGAACAGGTCATTGCGCCTGATGGCAAGCGGGTTGCTCAGTTTTTGACGGTCAGTACCAAGGCTCATGATATCGCGTTTATTCACCACGAAGAGCCGGGCAAATTTCATCACGCGTCGTTTTTCCTGGAGACCTGGCAGGATGTTCTCAAGGCGGCAGATCTGTTGTCCATGACAGACACCTCCATTGATATTGGTCCGACCCGTCATGGCCTCACCCATGGCCAGACCATCTACTTCTTTGACCCCTCCGGTAACCGAAATGAAGTGTTTGCAGGCGGTGATTACCACTACCCGGACCACGAACCGGTGACCTGGGATGCTGAAGAACTGGGCAAGGCCATTTTTTACCACGACCGGGTTTTGAACGAGCGCTTCCTGACGGTTCTGACGTGAATCTCTTTTGGCTTAACAGGGCATAGCAGCAATGAAAGAAATCAAGCACTACATCAACGGGCAATACGTGGGTTCGGCCGGTGGCCGGCTGTTCGACAACGTTAACCCGGCTACCGGCAAAGTGATCGCCAAGGTTCACGAAGCCGGGCGAGAGGAAGTGGACGCGGCAGTGCAGGCGGCGAAAGCTGCCCTGCGTGGCCCTTGGGGTAAAATGACCCTCGATCAACGCGGTGCCATTCTGCACAAGGTGGCGGACGGCATTAATGCGCGCTTCGACGAGTTCCTGGACGCCGAGTGCCAGGATACCGGCAAACCGAAATCCATGGCCAGCCACATCGACATTCCCCGGGGTGCGGCGAACTTCAAAGTGTTCGCGGATATGGTCAAGAGCGTACCCACGGAATCGTTTGAAATGCCAACGCCGGATGGAACCGGGGCCATTAATTACGCTGTGCGCCGCCCTAAAGGTGTGATTGGGGTAATCAGCCCATGGAACCTGCCATTGCTGCTGATGACCTGGAAAGTTGGGCCGGCACTGGCGTGCGGCAACACTGTTGTCGTCAAGCCCTCAGAAGAAACGCCGACGACTACGGCCCTGCTTGGAGAGGTGATGAAAGACGCCGGCGTTCCGGATGGCGTATTCAACGTGGTCCACGGATTCGGCGGCGACTCCGCTGGCTCCTTCCTGACCGAACACCCTCTGGTGGATGGTTTTACCTTTACCGGTGAAACCGGTACGGGCGAAGTCATCATGAAATCTGCGGCCAAGGGCATTCGTGACATTTCGCTGGAATTGGGTGGCAAGAATGCCGGACTGGTGTTCGCTGATTGCGATATGGACAAGGCGATTGAGGGCACCATGCGCTCCGCGTTTGTCAATTGCGGCCAGGTATGTCTGGGCACAGAGCGGGTCTATGTCGAGCGTCCGATCTTTGATGAGTTTGTAGCCCGACTTAAAGCCGGTGCTGAAGGGCTCAAAGTTGGTCCTCCCAACGACCCCGAGGCCGATATGGGGCCTCTGGTCAGTCTCAAGCACCGGGAGAAAGTTCTGTCCTTTTACCAGAAAGCGGTGGATGACGGCGCGACGGTCGTCACCGGTGGTGGTGTGCCGGATATGCCGGAAGAACTGGCAGGTGGTGCCTGGATACAGCCCACAATCTGGACCGGCCTGGCAGATGACTCGGCCGTGGTGACCGACGAAATTTTCGGCCCCTGTTGCCACATTCGCCCCTTCGACACCGAAGAGGAGGCCATCGAACTTGCTAACAGCCTTCCTTACGGACTCGCGTCTGCGATCTGGAGTGAAAACATCACTCGCGCGCATCGTGTTGCTGGCCAGATTGAAGCCGGGATTATCTGGGTGAACAGCTGGTTCCTGCGGGATTTACGCACCTCGTTCGGTGGCAGCAAACAGTCCGGTATTGGCCGTGAGGGTGGTGTGCACTCCCTGGAGTTCTACACCGAAATGAAAAACATCTGCGTCAAGCTATGAGGCGGGTATGACGGTGAACGTGGCAACCACAGCCAGCCCCGAGATTGGTCGCGAAATTGTCGCGGCGGGTTACCGGACGAATCTGCACGACGAGGGTGACGGCTTCCCGGTCATGCTGATCCACGGTTCCGGTCCCGGGGTAACTGCCTGGGCGAACTGGCGGCTGGTCATTCCAGAGCTGGCCCGCCAGCGCAGAGTAGTAGCACCGGACATGCTGGGGTTTGGCTACAGCGAGCGCCCGGAAGATCAGTTCTACAGCCGGGACCGATGGGTCGACCACGCGGTGGGGGTAATGGATGAATTGGGTTTAAAGCGGGTGGATCTGATCGGTAACTCCTTTGGCGGTGGGATTGCCCTGGCTCTGGCAATTCGGTACCCCGAACGGGTTCGCCGGCTGGTGCTCATGGGCAGCGTAGGGGTGAGTTTTCCGATCACCCGGGGGCTGGATGAAGTGTGGGGCTACCAACCGTCCTTTGAATCCATGCGCCAGCTTCTGGACACCTTTGCCTTTGATCGGAATCTGGTGAATGACGAGTTGGCCGAGTTGCGCTATTTGGCCAGCATCCGCCCCGGTTTTCAGGAGTCATTTGCCGCTATGTTTCCGGCGCCACGCCAACGTTGGGTGGATCGCCTGGCCAGCCCGGAAGCGGACATTCGTGCCTTGCCCCACGAAGCGCTGGTAATCCACGGCCGTGAAGACCAGGTGATTCCTGTTCAGGCGTCCCTGACACTCGCAAACTGGATCAATCGATCCCAGCTTCATGTCTTTGGCCGATGTGGTCACTGGACTCAGATTGAACACGCCAATCGCTTTGCGCGATTGGTCAACGATTTTCTCAGCGAAGCCGACGCTATGGCTTCAGGAGCACATTAATGGAACAGAAACGAATCCAGGAACTGGGTGACGAACTTTACCAGGCCATGCTGGCCCGCGAAGCCGTTGATCCACTCACCAGCCGCGGCGAAGACATCACCATCACCGACGCTTACCACATATCCCTGCGCATGTTGGAGCGTCGGCTTGCCGCCGGCGCGTCGGTAATCGGCAAGAAAATCGGGGTGACCAGCAAGGCGGTGCAGAACATGCTCAACGTGCACCAGCCGGATTTCGGCTATCTGACCGATGACATGGTGTTCAATAGCGGCGAAGTCATGCCCATCAGCGACCGCTTGATCGCGCCTCGGGCCGAAGGCGAGATTGCTTTTATCCTGAAGAAAGACCTGATCGGGCCGGGTGTGACCAACGCCGATGTGTTGGCCGCTACCGAGTGTGTGATGCCCTGTTTCGAGATTGTCGACTCCCGTATCCGTGACTGGAAAATCGCGATTCAGGACACCATTGCTGACAACGCCTCCTGCGGCCTGTTTGTGCTGGGTGACCAGGCCGTCTCACCGCGCAAAGTGGATCTGGTGACCTGCGGCATGGTGGTTGAAAAGAACGGTGCCGTGCTGAGCGCCGGGGCCGGTGCTGCCGCTTTGGGTTCGCCAGTGAACTGCGTTACTTGGCTTGCCAACACGCTGGGCGAGTTTGGTATTCCGCTAAAAGCCGGTGAAGTCATTCTGTCCGGTTCGTTGGTGCCACTGGAGCCGGTCAAGGCCGGAGATTATATGCGCGTGGACATCGGCGGCATTGGCAGCGCCTCCGTGCGCTTTGCCTGATCCGGATACGAGAGGAATACATTATGAGTAAAAAACTCAAAGCGATCATTATTGGCCCGGGTAACATCGGCACGGATCTGCTGATGAAAATGCAGCGTTCCGACTGGATTGAGCCGGTGTGGATGGTGGGTATTGACCCGGAATCCGAGGGCCTCAAGCGTGCGGCCGAGATGGGCATCAAGACCTGCGCCACCGGCGTAGACGGCATATTGGAGCAGGTCATTGAAGATGATATTCGTATCGCTTTTGATGCCACCTCCGCCTATGTCCATGCCGAGAACAGCCGCAAGCTGAACGAACTGGGTGTGATCATGGTTGACCTGACACCGGCCGCCGTCGGGCCGTTCTGCGTGCCGCCGGTGAATCTGGCCGATCACGCCAGGAATCTTGAAATGAACGTGAATATGGTCACTTGCGGTGGCCAGGCCACCATCCCGATGGTGGCAGCGGTAAGCCGCGTTCAGCCGGTGGCGTATGGCGAGATCGTCGCCACCGTATCCTCCCGATCGGTAGGCCCGGGTACACGCCAGAACATCGACGAGTTCACCCGCACCACGACCGGTGCTGTGGAGAAAGTGGGCGGCGCCAAAGAAGGCAAGGCGATCATCATCATCAACCCGGCCGAGCCGCCGCTGATGATGCGCGACACCATCCACTGTCTTACTGAAAGCGAGCCGGATCAGGCCGCCATCACGGAGTCCGTGTATGCCATGGTCAAGGAAGTGCAGAAGTACGTACCGGGCTACAGCCTGGTTAATGGCCCTGTCTTCGATGGCAATAAAGTGACCTGTTATATGCAGGTGGAAGGGTTGGGTGACTTCCTGCCCAAGTACGCCGGTAACCTGGACATCATGACGGCAGCTGCCTTGCGCACCGCCGAGATGTTTGCTGAAGAAGCGGCCAATGGCGTTATCACACTGCCGGCACGCGGCTAAGCGGGAGAAATAACAATGAATCTGAACGGTAAAAAAGTCACGTTGCACGATATGAGCCTGCGCGACGGCATGCACGCCAAACGCCACCAGATCAGTCTGGATGAAATGGTCAGCATCGCCACCGGTCTGGATGAAGCCGGTATGCCGCTGATCGAGGTAACTCACGGCGACGGCCTGGGTGGCCGCTCTCTGAACTACGGTTTCCCCGCCCACAGCGATGAAGAATATCTCAGCGCTGTCGTGCCAAAGATGAAGAACGCCAAAATTTCCGCGCTGTTGCTGCCGGGGATTGGAACCGTTGACCATCTGAAAATGGCCAGGGACCTGGGTGTTTCCACCATCCGCGTGGCCACCCACTGCACCGAAGCCGACGTGTCGGAACAACACATTGGAATGGCTGCCAAGATGGGCATGGACACCGTCGGCTTTCTGATGATGGCGCACATGGTCAGCCCGGAGAAGATTCTGGAGCAGGCCAAACTGATGGTCGGCTACGGTGCCAACTGCATTTACGCCACGGACTCTGCAGGTTACATGCTGCCGGATGAAGTGACCGCCAAGATCGGGTTGCTGCGCTCCGAGTTGCCATCCGGTGTCGAAATTGGCTTTCACGGCCACCACAACATGGGTATGGCCATCGCCAACTCATTGGCGGCGATTGAGGCCGGCGCATCCCGTATTGACGGCTCGGTTGCGGGCCTGGGTGCCGGTGCCGGTAACACACCATTGGAAGTGTTCTGCGCCGTACTGGATCGCATGGGTGTGGAAACCGGTGTTGATCTGTACAAGATCATGGACGTGGCCGAAGACCTTGTGGTTCCCATGATGGATCAGCCGATCCGCGTTGATCGCAACGCTCTGACACTGGGCTACGCGGGTGTGTATTCCTCATTTCTGTTATTCGCTGAGCGCGCAGAAAAGAAATACGGCATTTCCGCCCGTGACATTCTGGTGGAGCTGGGCCGTCGCGGCACGGTGGGCGGGCAGGAAGACATGATTGAAGACCTGGCACTGACCATGGCCAAACAAAAGGGGTTGATCTGATGGGTGAAGTTAAAGGCAACAAGCTGACACGGGCACAAATCGAAGATCTGGCAACTCATTGCGAGAACGCCGAACTGCAGGCCCACGACATCACTAAGGTCACCAACGATTATCCGGACATGACTTTCAAGGATGCCTACGACGTACAGTGGGAAATTCGCCGCCGCAAGGAAGAGCGTGGCCACAAGATTGTGGGCATGAAGATGGGACTGACCTCCTGGGCCAAGATGGCGCAAATGGGTGTGGAAACCCCGGTCTATGGTTTTCTGGCGGACTACTTCAGCGTACCGGACGGTGGTGTGGTTAACACCAAGGAGCTGATTCATCCGAAAATCGAAGCCGAGATTGCCTTTGTCACCAAGGCCCCTCTGAAAGGTCCGGGTTGCCATATCGGTGATGTACTGGCGGCCACCGATTTTGTGATTCCGGCGGTAGAGGTGATCGACTCCCGCTACAAGGACTTCAAGTTTGATCTGGTGAGCGTGGTGGCCGACAACGCTTCTTCCACCCGGTTTATTACCGGTGGCCAGATGGCCGACGTGGCGGATGTGGATCTGAAGACGCTGGGTGTGGTGGTCGAGAAAAACGGTGAAGTGGTTGATGTAGGTGCCGGCGCATCGGTATTGGGTCATCCGGCGTCCAGCGTGGCGATGCTGGCGAACCTGTTGGCCGAGCGGGGCGAACATATCCCGGCGGGCACCTTCATCATGACGGGCGGCATTACCGCCGCCATCTCGGTAGAGCCCGGTGACAGCATCACTGTGCGTTATCAGGGCCTGGGTACAGTGTCTGCCCGCTTCGAGTAAGGAGGATGTATGCCGATTGCCCAGTTGTATGTCATTGAAGGCAGAACGGATGAGCAGAAAGAAACTCTGATCCGGGAAGTGAGTGAAGCCATGGCTCGCTCCCTGGACGCACCTATGGAACGTATCCGGGTGATGATTACTGAGATGCCGAAACAGCACTTCGGGATAGCCGGCCAGTCGGCGAAAAAGATGGGGCGTTAGCCGACAAGGTGTTGGCACATGGACGGGCTACAGTCCCCCTGCGTCAGAAGGAGATAGCCGGTATTACGCCAGTGGGATTGCGCAGGTCTTGCTGGTATTTAATCATCTTAAACCGGATGATTGAAGAAATTGCATAAAGAGGCCTGTATACCATGCTCAGCATACTCATGATCGGCGCAGGGGGTATTGGCGGCTATTACGGTGCGCGGCTGGCTGAGGCGGGCCACCGGGTTGTGCTTACGGCTCGTGGCGCGCACCTTACTGCCTTGCAGTCAAAAGGTCTCGTGGTTCACTATGAAGAACGGCTGATAAAGTGCCGGGTTCCGGCAGTTGATCATGCTGCTTTGATACAGAATTACCAGCCTGGCGATTTTGATGTGATTGCTGTCGCCCTCAAATCCACTGCAACAAAAACGGCGTTGGATGAGCTTGGCCCCTGGCTGGCGCAAAGCGATGTGCCGGTTTTGTCGTTGCAAAATGGTGTGGACAACGAGCCCATGATCGCGCGGGTGCTTGGCGAAAGCCGTGTTCTGGGCGGGTTAGCGGTTCGCATCGGTGGCCATATCGTTGAGCCAGGTGTGGTTGAGGCAGAAGGTGTTGCTCAGATTGTCATGGGCGAGTGGCCCTGTGTTCCGGATGAGCAGGACGCCCGTCGCCCGCTTCTGGAAATCCTGCAAAACGCTTTTGGGCAGGCTGGCATTCCTACGACGGTTTCAGATGATATTCGCTACGAGCTCTGGCGCAAGCTGGTGATCAACAACGGCGTTAACCCGATTTCTGCCCTCACCGGGCTGGACACGCAGAGCCTGACCCGACACCCGCAATTCAGCCGGATTGTGTATGGGATGATGGCGGAGGCGGCCGCCGCGGCAAAGGCTGACGGCGTGGAGCTTGGCAAAGAAGATGTCGACGAGATGTTCGGGCTGATCAGCAGCTTTAATGCGATCAAAACATCAATGCTGGTTGATAAGGAAAAAGGCCGCCCCCTGGAATTGGACAGTATTGCAGGGGCGGTGCTTCGGCGTTCCAGAGAGCTTGGTATCGATGCACCTTACACCGCTACTGTTAATGCTCTTCTTGAGCATGGCCTGGGCTAGCGGTCCGTCAGCTTGATTTCGATACGCCGGTTTTTCTGCAGTGCCTCGGGTGTTGTGCCCTCTGCAACGGGAAAGAACTCGCCAAATCCTGCAGCGACCATCCGGTTTTGTGGCACGTTCTGGTTCGCAAGATAGCGAACTACCGCGACCGCCCGGGCGGTTGATAGTTCCCAGTTGGAAGGGAACTGGGGGGTGTTGATCGGGATCAGGTCGGTATGGCCATCAATGCGCAGAATCCAGTCCAGGTCGTCGGGAATCGTTTTGACCACATCGAGCAACACGCCGGCCAGCTTGTCGAGCTCGCGCTTGCCTGCGTCGCCCAACTGGGCTGAGCCGGAAGCGAACAGCAGTTCGGATGGCAGCAGGAAGCGGTCGCCGACAATACGGATATTTTCATTGGCAGCCAGAATGTTCCGCAACCGTGAGAAAAATTCGGATTGATACTGCTCCAGTTGGTTGATGCGCTCCGCCAGCAGTGTATTAAGGCGCCGGCTGACATTTTCCAGCTCGTCTTCCTTGTCGACGGTCATCTCTTTTTGGAGTTTCAGCGCAGCCGTTATCTGTCGTAGCTGGTTCTGCAGCGAAGCAATCTGGTTGGACAGCCGCATGATCATGTTCTGCTGGCTGGCAGAAAGCTCGTCCTTGTCATCCAGGTCCTGATTCATGTTCGCCAGTCGTTCCGTCCGCGCTTCGGCATCGGCAGTTAGCTGCATCAACTGGTTGCGGGAGGCATTCAGCCGATCCTGCAGGTCTTCGTTCTGCGCCAGACTGTCGCTGAAGTTGCTCTGAACGGTGAGCATTTGTTGCTCCAGAGCTTCTGTTTTGCTCTGTTCCAGCCCCAATAACTGAGATATCTCAGTTAGCCGCTGGTTCAGTCGGGCCAATTCAGAGTTGCGGTCAGACAGCGTCTGAGACAGAAAAAGCTGGCTGACCACGTAAATCAGCAGCATGAAGATCACCAGCATCAGCAGAGCGGAGAGCGCGTCTACATAACCCGGCCATACGTTGGTGGTGCTTCGGCTCCGGCGTCTGGATCCGATCATGGCTGGCGTTCATTGCTGGTGAATGGGTCGAGCAGGTTAGTCACGCCGGTCAGCCATTCTTCCAGCCCGTCGTAGAAACGGTTCTGGGCATGGCCGGCCTGGATATCGAGAAAACCCAGAATCAGCGAGCCGCCAAGGCCGAGCAGTGACGAACTGAATGCCGTCCCCATGCCCTGCAAAGGCGTCAGCAACCCCGTCTGAAGATCCGCAAATACCTTGCCGAAGTCGCCCTGGCCCATATCCAGGTTGGTAATGACCTCGCCAACGGCATTGATGGTGCCCAACAAACCCCAGAAGGTGCCGAGAAGGCCAAGAAAAACCAATAGATTAATAAAGTAGCGTGTAATTTCACGCTGCTCGTCCATCCGGGAGTGAATTCCATCCAGAACCGTTCGAAGTGACATGGTCGAGAGCGTGAAACGATCACGCTTCGACTCTTCGCCCAACTGCCGGGCCAGTGGCTTGAGCAGGCGGGGTTCTTCCAACACCGAAAGGCCTGAATGGCCGGTGCGGAACTGGGCGATCCAGCGCAGCTCAGGGAACAACACAAATACCTGGCGATAGGTGAGGCCGATGCCGACAATCAGGACGCCGACAATCAAAAGATTGAAGACCCAGTTCGCCATAAATGCGGTGGCCAAGGGCTTGTGGACCAACACGCCGACGACGGCAACAACCGCCAGAAAAAAGGTCATCCAGAAAAGGGTGTGCTTTGGATTACTCATGGAGCCCCTGCTGTTATGAGAATTCCCACGAAACATAGCACAAACATCCTATTTGCGAGGTAGAAGATTCGTTAGACCTATTTGTTGATCGCACCCATGGATTCATATAGAGTGAATTGATTCACAATAAATACAATGGTGCGAGAAAATGTTTTCCCAGTCGCTTGCCTCCTCAACGATTTTCCATGGTGCTCACCCTGAAGAGGTATCGGCATTCGTGAACCAGCATATCGGAGGCCACAGCCTGAGCTTGCTCCGTAGTGAGAATCTCGCTGCAAGCCTGAGCTTTGGGGAGTTCGCAGGCTTTGGGCTATCGAAGGTCAGTTATGGCAACCATGTCAGGATCAAGTCTCCGGCACTCGATGACATCTACCATTTTCAGGTGGTGACACGGGGCGAATGTCGCTGGCGGCAGGACGGGGAAAATTTACGAGTGCGTCGGGGCCAGGCAATGATGATTAATCCTGACGAGGTTATCGATCTTGAGTACACTCAGGAATGTGAAAAAGTCATTATCAAGGTGCCTGCATCGATAATGAAATCTGTTTGTAGCACCGGGAGTTCTGTGCGTGAACAGGTGGTGCGTTTTGATCGCCGGCCAATAGATATGCGGCTATGCCCATCCTTGATGAGCATCCTTGACGCCGTCTTTTCTGAGCTCGAAGAGTCTGGCGACTCGATTCTCGGGCCTGTTACTTTGCCGTACAGGGAAATTGTTCTGAAAAAACTGCTCAAGGTATTCCCTAACAATTGGAACGCTTCGGATAGTATTCAGCCGGTTTCCCCCTCTATGAAGCGTATAATTCGTTACATAGAGGAAAATGTAAAAGAGGACATTGAGCTTGAAACGCTCTCCCAAATTTCCAACATGAGCATTCGCTCTATCTACAATGCTTTTTCAAGGGTGTTCTCAACCACCCCTAAAAGTTATGTGAAACTTGTTAAGCTCAGAAGGCTGAGGAATGACTTGTTGCACGGCCATTGCCGAAATATCACTGAGGTTGCGTTGGACTACGGCTTTAGCCACCTCGGTCGTTTCTCATCAGACTATCGCAAACGGTTCGGTGAGCTGCCATCTGAGACTATGCGACTGGCGGGCTGACCACATATTTGACGCGTAATCTTGTCTGCGCACCGACGCACTTGGTTAAACAGATTCGAACCCTCGGTGATATCTGTATCCCGCTCAAGGCCAAGCAGCGTAATTACGGTAACTATGCTCCCATTCAGATCAAATACGGGCATGCTCAATACATTGATTTCAGGCAGATAGTCGCTGAAAAATGCGCAATAACCTTGCTCTCGGATAAACTCCAAATGGCTCCCCAGTTTTTCTCTGGGGATGTCTTTTCTATTATGTTTTGGCAGTGTCCGCGATTGTCGGTAATAGTGGTCGATCAGCTCGCTGCGGCGCTTTTGAGGCATGCTTGCCAAATAGATTCGACCAGATGCAGAATTGAGAGCTGAAAGCTCAGCACCAAGGCGAACGTTGACTGCAATTGGTTGGCTGGAGTCGAGCCACTTTATAACCAGTGGTCCGTTGCCATTCCAGACAGTGACCGAGACGGTCTTGTCAGTTTCCTCATTTAGTAGATCGACAGCTGCATAGGACAACTGGATCGGATTAATACGGCGCAGCGCTGAGATGCCAAGCGTTAAGCTGGAGTTCCCTAGAGTGTACTGGGTCTGGTTGACCTGATTTATATAATCCTCTCGCAGAAGGCTCACAAGATACTTATGGGCACGGCTGGGCGAAAGGTTCAGTGCTCCGGATAGTTCCTTCAATGTCGGTGGTTTTGCCGCGCTGGAGATATAATCAAGAATGTGAAGGCCGATCTCCAGGGAGCCGATTCCTTGTCGTTTTGGGCTTTCTTCTGCCATGGACATTGCCGTTATAAAGTAGGGAGTTGAGTCGAAGGGTGAAGCATAACAGACGCCGCAAGACGGTCGACGTCCGCTTTTTTAATTGAAGCTTTTACTTCTGAGCGTCTGCCCTAGAAAGAATATTTCGCCATCAACTCGACTTGTTGTCCCCTTGGGATGAGGGGGCCAAATGCCAGATTATACTTTCGCCATTCCAATCCAATTTCCAGGTCGCTCGTAATATTATGGATCACGTTTACGCGTTGAGCCTCGTAGTTAGTGCCTGCGCTACCGTCAACGTCCACCGCTGTGTATGCCAAATTGGCCCAGTTCGATGGCATGTGCAGCAGGGGCAACACTGAGGGCGGATGCAATCGTCAGTGTTAACAGTGAGTTACGATGGTTAATTTGCCTTCTCCTTTTTGTTTGGCACATGAACTATCGGTTATCCGGGCTCTGTCAAATATCCGGTTAATGAACATCCCTATCCGTTTTCTGTATATTTAGACACTGAGTGCGTTTTCGACTTCTTCCAGGTTCTGATCGAGTTCGTCGGAGCTGCCGTCAAAATAAACTTTACCTTTTACGATGACAACATGACGGTCGCAGAGTTTTTTCAGGGCCTTGATGTTCTTGTCCACTACCATCGTCGAAATACCCGACTCCCGGATGGTGCCGATAACATTCCAGATGTCTTTCCGGATAAGTGGCGCCAGGCCTTCGGTGGCTTCATCCAGGATCATCAGACGGGGGTTGGTTACCAGGGCACGACCAATTGCCAGCATCTGTTGTTCACCGCCTGACAGCTCCGTGCCCAGGTTTGATAGCCGCTCCTGAAGACGGGGGAAAGTTTCCATAACTCGGTCAAACTCCCAGCCGGATTTGCCGTTGCTGTCGGCACGGGCGGCCATTTGAAGGTGCTCTTTTACGGTCAGGTTGTGGAACATGCCCCGGCCTTCTGGCACATAGGCGATATCGCGACGCATGCGTTTCCAGGTTGGCAACTTGCTGATGTCTTCGCCGTCGAAATAAATATGACCACTGCGCGGCGATACAATGCCGAGGATGGATTTCAGCGTGGTGGTTTTCCCCATACCGTTACGGCCCATCAGACTCATGGACTCGCCCTTTTCAAGCCGGAATGACAAGTCATGGAGGATATGGCTACGGCCATACAGGGTATTGAGGTTCTTCACTTCCAGAAGACTGGTGTTCATGCGGCTTCCTCCTCCTCATCATCATCTTTACCGAGATAAGCCTCTTTTACACGAGGCTCGTTGCGCACTTCATCTACCGTGCCGGTGATCAGATGAGTGCCGTTATCCAGTACGGTCAGTTGGTCTGAGAGCTCAAAAATGGCATCCATGTCGTGCTCGACGAGCACAATGCTGTAAGTCTTTTTAAGTTCGCTCAGTAGCTCGATAATGCGCTGGGATTCCTCATGGCCCATACCGGCCATGGGCTCGTCCAGCAACAGGATGCAGGGATCGGTCGCCAACACCATGGCGAGTTCCAGCTGTCGCTGTTCACCGTAAGATATTTCCGCCGCGATGGTGTTAATTCTGTCGGCCAGACCAACCTGGTGAAGGGCCTTCTCCGCGGCCTCCCTGACCAGCTTGTTGGCATGGCGTGATGCAAACAGGTTAAAGCTTCCGGTAAAGCGGCGTTGAGCAGCCACTGCACAGTTTTCGAGACAGCTGGAATCGGCATAGATGTTGGTTTTCTGGAAGCTGCGCCCGATACCACGGCGTACGAATTTCCAGGGTTTTATACCCTCGATCCGCTCGCCCTTATGCAGGATGCAACCGCTGGTGGGCGTTAGTGTTCCACACAACATGTTAAGCAATGTGCTTTTGCCCGCCCCGTTCGGACCGACCACCCCGTGGAGTTGTCGATCGTGAAACTGCAACGACACATCGTTGAGCGCCTTGATGCCACCCCAGTGCTTGCTGAGCGATTCGGTTTCCAGAATGATGTTGTTGGCCATGATTATTTCTCCAGCAGCTTTTCAAGGTAACCGGCCAGGCCTTTGCGCAGCAGCAGGACCATCAGGATTATGGCGCTGCCCATAAACAGCATCCAGTCTTCGCTCATGTGTTCGAACAGATACAGCAGGCCCTCGTAGGTGATTGTGCCGAGGATGGCGCCGTAGATAGTGCCCATGCCGCCGAGGATCGACATCACCAGCGCGGTGCCGGACATTTCCCAGGTCATGAATTGCGGATTCACATAGCCGTATTGCAGGGCAAACAGTAGACCGGCATAAGTGGCCAGAGTGCTGCCAATGACGTAACTGATCAGGCGAAATGCAAAGATGTTGTAGCCCAGAGCCTCAGTGCGTTCAGGATTCAGGCGGCTGGCTTCGACAATGCGGCCAAAACGTGAACGGAGAATGATTTTTATGACCAGCAGCGTAATCAGCACAGCCAGCAACGCCAGGTAGTAAAAGTGTGTCGGGTTGTCCAGGTTCAGGAAATTCAGGCCGAAGATGCTGGTTTCCGGCTTCATGAAAATGAACAAGCCGTCGCCACCGCCAAACTCCAGCGAGTCGAAGAAGAAGTAATAGCCCATCTGCGATATGGCCAGGGTAATCATAATGAAGTAAATGCCGGATGTGCGAAGTACCACTGCGCCGATAACCAGTGAGATCAGGGCGCTGATGCCCAGGACGTAGAAAGCGTAAATCCAGAAGTTGACCGCTTCGTACTCGGGAGTAATTAGAATGAACAGGTAGCCACCCAGCCCGTAGAAGAGTGCGTGCCCCAAGGTTACCAAGCCAACACGTCCCACCAGAAAATCCAGCGACATAACGAATACAGCCAGGATCAGGATGGTGGTGGATTTCCCCACGAAGAAGGAATTATCTTCCAGGAACAAGGGGATGCATAGGGCGATCAGAAAGAAAATCGCCAGGAAAATGCGTTCAGTGCGCTTTTCAAAAATCATGTTCGGCTCCGCTTACTTGGCGAACAGGCCCTGGGGTTTCACCAGTAGCACCAGGATCATAAAGATGTAGATAATCATGTTGGACATCGTGGGCATCAGAACCGCAGCAAAGGTGCTGATAACTCCGACCAGCAGGGCTCCCACAAAAGCGCCCTTGATAGAGCCCATGCCTCCGATGACTACCACCACGAAACAGGTAATCAGCACGCTTTCCCCCATGCCCGGGACAATGGATCTCATGGGCGCGGCGATAATGCCTGAAATGGCGGCCAGCATGACGCCAATGGCGAACACGATGGTGTAGAGGCTTTTGATATTGACGCCCAAGGCTTCCACCATTTCCCGATTGGATTCACCGGCGCGAATCAGCATGCCCAGACGGGTTTTGCTCACAACAAAATACAGCGCGGCGGCGATGGCAATACAGATTCCTGCGGCGAAGATGCGGAAAACGGGGTAACTGGAATTGTCTGTAAAGGGTACGGAGCCGCTAAGCGCCCCGGGAACAGAGACCCCGTAGGGATCGTTGCCCCAGAGAATGCTTTGCAGGGAATTGAATACGAAGATCATGCCAATGGTCAGCAGCACCTGGTCGAGGTGGTTGCGGTTATAGAGCCGCTGTATCAACAATCGCTCAATGAGTATGCCCAGACCCAGTGCGATTACTGCTGAGAGAATGGCTGCGGCGGTAAAGCTGCCCGTCACTGCCACGAAGTACCACACCAGATATGCGCCCACCATGTACATGGATCCGTGGGCCAGATTGAGAATGCCCATGACACCAAATACCAGGGTCAGGCCAGAGGCGATCAGGAACAACAGCAACCCATACTGGACACCATTAATAAGTTGCACAAAGAAAAGTTCGGTAGACATAGTGGTACCCAACGGTTTACGGAAAATTCAATTCAGGTTTCGGGTGGGCAGCGTCGGGAATGCCCCCGGACGAAAGCCAGGGGCTAGCGGACCCCGTGCTAGAGCTTGCAGCCGCGAGCCGGGTCTTCCAGCGCTTCGGCAGCTATGCTCTGCACCACATTTACGCCATCTTTCACTTCCCGTAGGTAAATGTTCTGGATCGGGTTATGAGCCTTGGAGAAGGTGAATTTCCCCCTTGGGCTGTCGATGGTCAGTTTCTCCATGGTGGCAATAACAGCCTGCTTGTCCGAAATGTCGCCGTTGAGCTGGTTGATAGTGTTGGCAATAGCTTGTCCGGCGTCGTACCCCTGAACGGCATAAATATCCGGGTAGTGGCCATACTCGGTATTGAAGGCTTCGCGGAACTCCCGGTTTTTGGGAACGTCAAGCTCTTCTGCGTAGTGCAGGCCAGTGACCACACCCTCGGCGGCGTCGCCTTGGGCTTGAAGTGTGCCCTCGGTAAGAAAGCCGGAGCCCAGCAGCGGGATCTTGCCGCGCAGGCCCATGGCGTCGTAATCTTTCACGAACTTGATGGCGCCACCACCGGCGAAGAAGGTGAACACGGCGTCTGGGTTCTTGTCTGCGATGGCACTGACGTGAGACTGGAAATTGGTAGACGGGAAGGGTAGTAGTACCTCCTCGATAATCTCACCGCCACCCGCGGTAAACGATTCTTTGAAGGCATCCAGGCTCTCGCGACCCATGCCGTAGTTCCAACTGATGGCATAAACCTTCTTATAGCCCTTCTCCAACGCCACCTTGCCCATGGGGTAAGAAGGCTGCCAGGACGAGAATGACGTGCGGAATACATTGGGAGAGCACAGAGGCCCGGTTGCCGCAGCTGAGCCCGCGTTTGGGATGATCATGATGGTGTCCTTGCCACGCAGCATCTTGATCATGCCCATGGCAACCCCGGAATGGACCGGACCGATTACGAAGTCTGCTTTGTGCTGATTGAGCATCGAGGAGGCCAGTTCCGGCGCGCGGGACGGTTTGGCTTCGGTATCAAGCTCGATGAATTCCACAGGAGATCCGTGCAGCTCTGATGCATTTTCCTTCAATGCCAGCTTCAGCCCATCCCGACCCGCTTCGCCAAGTTGTGCGTAAATGCCGCTAAAAGGCAGCATGAGTCCGATTTTCACCGGATCGCCAGCGGCCGCCAGGGCGGAAGAAGAGAGCCCGGCGGTAAGGGTAGTTGCCAGTACAGCACTGGCAAGGAATGTGATCCTGCTCATTTCAACACCTCAGATTGTTGTTGTGGGTTCTGTCATTAGAGGCGTGAAGTCGCTGCGGAAATATCCGTTTTCTGCACAGGGGTGTCCGGTGATTGCAGTGGTATCAATGGGACTTTGAAATTCAGGAGGTTAGCGGGCGAAAAAGTACCAAGGTATGGTGTACATCGGCGCCAGCTGGTCAGCCGTCGGCGCTGAGGTCAGTGTAAAGTTGATGAGTGAGGTTGCGTTGAACCTGCAGCCGGTCAGTAATGCCCTGGACCACATCCATGCGTGCCACTGCCCCGGCCTGAATATCCTTCATGGCTTGTAAGGCCTCGTCGGACTGGTCCAGGCACTGATTGCACGATTCCCGGATTCTGTCCATACCGTTACCAGCCTCGACCGAGGTTGTATTGAGACAGTTAGCAATGGCGCGAATGCTCTCGCTGGATTCGTTCGCACGCACCGCCAGATTGCGTACTTCGTCGGCGACCACGGCAAAACCACGACCGTGTTCTCCTGCGCGGGCGGCCTCAATGGACGCATTCAGCGCGAGTAGATTGGTCTGTTTGGCGATGTCCTGAATATTGCCCACGATGCTGCCAATTTCCTTGGACTGATTGCCCAGCTGGGTGAAGACGTCATCAATGCGGCTCATGAAATCGACCAGTTCCCGGATAGACGCCTCGGATTCGGAAATGCAGCTCGCGCTTTGCGCTACTTTGGCGCCGGAGGCTTTGGCGAGTTTGCCGGCCTCGTCCATTTCCGCAAGTATGACCTCTACGTTATTGCGCAGGTCATCCAGGTGACTGATCAGCACCGGGTCTGGTGATTCCTGAGCCGGGGCCGGACTTTGTATCTCCGGCTCTTGCACAGGTTCGGGTATCGGTTCCACGACAGGCGCTTGTTCCCGGACGGTAACTGTCGCTGGCTTCAGTTTGGCGCAGAGTGTCAGCGTGGTGGCGGAAAGGCCGAGTGTCAGAGCGGCGAGAACGACCTGGATTGGAGTCCCGGCCATTGTCAGCAGTGCAGCGGAGCTGGCAATCGCCAGCATCAGCACTCCGTAAACCAGAAACTTGGAGGATCCTGAGCTGGAGATTTCTTGTTCGAGGGTGAGGGTATTGGTCATGGTTCTGTTTCCACCGGGCAATAGTTCACAAAGTGGATGAACGCTAAGGCATTTTGTGCGGCGAACCTATCCGTGGAGTGCAGAGGTTTGTCCGTATTCTGAAAAGCGGGTTTGAAAAAGAACCGCTGAAACCAAACCCGGGACGACCAGGTTTGGTTTCAGGGCTGGGGGTCAGGCCAGGTTATCAATCAGGATCCGGTTAAGTTTTTCCGGACACTCCACAGACGGCACGTGCCCCACGCTCTCCAGGATGACCGGTGCGACGGCGCCACTGAACCGGGCCAGAGCCTGCAGTGTCTCCGGCGGTGTCGCGACATCGTCAGTGCCGCCCACCAGCACCAGAGACGTACCGAGGTTCTGCAGTTTTTCCCGGAAGTCGCACCTGCCCAGCATCTCACACAGCAGCGCATAGCAGCGGTCATCACCGCGTCCCATAATTACGCGCCAGCCCTCGATCAGCGCTGGCTGCTGTTCACAGGCGGCAGAACCAAACCAGCGTGGCACGATGTCTACCGCCATGGCATCAAGGCCGAGTTCTATTACGTTCGCTGAGCGGGTATTCCAGGCCTCGGGCGTGCCGATCACGGCGCCAGTATTGGTGAGCGTGGTGGAGAGCAACCGGTCCGAATGCTGGCTGACGAGCTGCTGGCCAATCACACCGCCAATGGATGTGCCGATAAAGTGGAAATGCTCGGCGTCAGCGACTGCAGACAGTGCGAGTGCTTCCTGCGCCAGGTCTTCCGGCGTGATCTTGTCGGACTCTTCCAGCCACGCGCTGCTGGCACCATGGCCGGGCAGGTCCCAGGTCAGTACCCGGAAATTGCCCAGCAGCGTTGGCAGCATGTCGTCCCATACGCCCTGAGTCATGCCCAGCGGGTGTGCCATAAGCAACAGTGGTTTCGTGCTGTCACCCAGCAAGCGATAACAGATGGTGCGGCCGTTGTGTTTCAGAAATGCCATGTGCTCTCCTTACTTCAGCCTTTTTCAGACCCGTTCGATGAGTGTAGCAATACCCTGGCCGACACCAACGCACATGGTGCATATAGCGTAACGCCCCTGGGTGCGCTGGAGTTGGTGGGCGGCGGTCATAAGTAACCGGGCGCCGGACATGCCCAGAGGGTGGCCAAGGGCAATGGCGCCACCGTTCGGATTCACCCGTGGGTCGTCATCAGCGACGCCCAGCTCGCGCAGCACTGCCAGACCCTGGGCGGCAAAGGCTTCATTCAGTTCAACCACGTCGATGTCTTGGATACCGATGCCCTGTTTCTCCAGCAGTTTGCGAACGGCGGGCACCGGGCCAATGCCCATTATGCGTGGCTCTACACCGGCTGTGGCCATACCCAGGATGCGGGCTATGGGTTTGAGACCATGAGTCTTAACCGCGTCTTCGCTGGCGACCAGCATGGCGGCGGCACCGTCGTTTACACCGGAGGCGTTGCCTGCGGTGACGCTGCCGCCGTCACGGAACGGTGCAGGCAGAGCGGCCAGCTTCTCCAGGGTAGTGCTGCGGGGGTGCTCGTCGGTATCGAACACCAGTGGGTCCTGCTTGCGGCGCGCAATGGAGACAGGCGCGATCTCTTCGGCGAAGATGCCCGCCTGCTGCGCCCGGGCGGTTTTTTGCTGGGACCGCAACGCAAACCGATCCTGATCTTCCCGCGACACCTTGAACTGTTCGGCGACGTTCTCCGCCGTTTCCGGCATAGCGTCGATGCCATACTGCTTTTTCATCAACGGATTCACGAAACGCCAGCCAATGGTGGTGTCTTCAATTTTCTGGCTTCGGGAGAAGGCGCTGTCGGCTTTACCCATAACGTATGGCGCGCGGGACATGGATTCCACACCCCCGGCCAGCACCAGGTCCATTTCGCCAGCGCGAATGGCTCGGAACGCCGTGCCGACGGCGTCCATACCGGAGCCGCACAAGCGGTTAAGCGTCGTGCCGGGTACCGAGGTGGGCAAGCCAGCCAGCAGTGCTGACATGCGGGCCACGTTGCGATTGTCCTCGCCGGCCTGGTTGGCGCAGCCCATCATCACTTCTTCGATGGCGGCCGGGTCCAGTTCCGGAGCCTGCTCCAGTATGGCCTTGAAGATATGGGCCGCCAGATCGTCGGGACGAACACTGGACAGTGCGCCGCCGAAGCGGCCAATAGCGGAACGGCGGGGATGGCAGAGATAGACATCAGTCATGGTGGGTCTCACTGTTGGCCGGAATGGTGGGCGGTAGTGCGCGCTTTCAGGTCGCGCAGGACTTCGAGTTCTTTGGCGGATGGCTCCGGTGTGGTATCCAGCTGCTCCGCAAAGCGGATTTCCCAGCCCGTGGCCTCAATGACGTCTTCCCGGGTCACATTCGGGTGCAGCGAGGCGACCACCAGCTCTTTGGTCTCTGGATCCGGCTTCAGAATACACAAGTCGGTGATCACTACGGTGGGGCCACGGCCAATGTTCGGAACGTTATCCCGGGCCTTACCGTCGCGGCCGAAGCCAACGGTGGTCACGAAGTCCACGTCTTTCACGAAGGTGCGTTTGGAGTGTTTGACGGTAATGAACACTTCCTTTGCGCTGGTCGCAATTTCCGGGGCACCGCCGCCGCCGGGCAAACGAACCTTGGGCTCGCGGTAGTCGCCGATCAAGGTGGTGTTCAGGTTGGCGTAGCGATCAATCTGGGCGGTGCCCAGGAAGCCCACACTGACGTGTCCGCCCTGCAGCCAGTAACGGAACATTTCCGGTACTGAAACGGTAGTCAGGGCAGACTCGCAGAGCTCGCCGTCACCGATAGACAGTGGTAGAACATCCGGCCTGGTTTGCAGGGTGCCGGATTCGTATATCAGAGTCACGTCCGGCGCGTGGGTTAGACGGGCAAGGTTAGCGGCCTCGCTGGGCAGACCAATACCGACGAAGCAGGTCATGTCATTGCGCAACGCCCGGGCGGCGGTGACGCTCATCATTTCTGAGGAGGTAAATTCAAGGCTCATCACGCAGCTCCTTTTTCAAACACGTTGTCTTGCAGCCAGGTCTGGAAGGTCTCGCGGTCGCGAGCGATGCCGTCCCATTCTTTGTAGAAAGCGTTGTCGCGGTCGTAATAACCCAGCGCGTAGGACGGGCTGGCGCCTTTGGGTGCCTCGGCGATGGCGGTGATAGCCCAGGAAGGCAGTACGCAGGCGTTCACACTGGCACCCAGGTCATCCACGATCTCCTCGACGGTGACAATGCTGTGTCTGGCGGCCAGAACCACTTCCTTCTGGATGCCAATTATCCCCTCTACCAACACGTTGCCCTTGCGATCGGCGCGTTGGGCGTGAATCACGGCGACATCAGGACGAACGGATGGCACCGCGGCCAGGCGCTCACCGGTGAACGGGCACTCAATGAATTTGATCTGGTCATTTACTTTCGGCAGGTCGCTGCCCACGTAGCCGCGCAGCACGGCGAGCGGTAGCCCGGCGGCACCGGCTTCATAAGCGCAGGCCATGGCGGCGTGACTGTGCTCGAGAATTTCCAGTCTGTTCGGCCAGCCGTTTTCAACCGCATCCCGCAGGCGATGCAGAGAGCCCACACCGGGGTTGCCGCCCCACGAGAAAATCAGCTTTTTGGCACAGCCGGCACCGATCATCTGGTCATAGACCAGATCCGGGGTCATGCGGATCAGAGTCAGGTCGCGTTTTTCCTGGCGAATAATTTCATGGCCCGCGGCAAACGGGATCAAATGCGTGAAGCCTTCCATGCAGACCGTATCGCCATTGCTGATGTAGCGGCTTACGGCCTCCTGAAGAGAGAGAAATTCGGCCATCAAAGAATCTCCATAGCAGTGATTGAGCAAAGTTCGATATACGAACATAAGTTTAATATGCGAACATAGTGGCGCGAAGGTTTTACCGTCGTCAAGTCCGATTTTTCACCAGTTACAAAAAATGCACGGATGTTCGGATACCGAACTAGCTGTTACGATGCGAGTGCCGTCTCGTGGGCGATGAAGGAGCAGGAATGGACAATCAGATTCTCAAACCCGGAGATCGGGATTACGTTGGCGCGCTGGCGTCCGGGTTGGAAGTGTTGCAGGCGTTTGATGCTGGGAACCCCCGGATGACGCTGAGCGAAGTAGCGGTGCGTACCGGTATGGACCGGGCCAAGGCGAGGCGGTTTCTGTTGACCCTTCACGCTCTGGGATTCGTGAAGCGAAGCGGCCGGCAATTCGAGCTTACGCCTCGGGTATTGCAGCTCGGCTATGCCTACCAGGCCTCAAACCAGTACCGGGCAGTTATTCAGCAATACATGGAAGATATCACCGCTGAGCTGGGGGAATCCTCATCGCTGGCGGTACTGGATGGTGACGATGTGGTGTACGTGGTGCGATCCTCGGCACGACACCGCTTGATGGCTATTACCCTGTCAGTGGGCACCCGCTTGCCGGCGGCCTATACTTCGATGGGGCGAGTCTTGCTGGCGCAGTTGTCTGAGGCGGAGCTGGAGGCCTTCTTTGCCCGGGTCAAACTTGAGGTTTTCACTGCCTCCTCCGTGTCCAGTGCGAAGGTCCTCAGAGATGAAATCATCAAAGTCCGGAAGCAGGGTTATGCCATCGTGGACCAAGAGCTGGATTCGGGATTGCGTTCCGTGGCAGTGCCGGTGTTTGCTGGCAACGGAGAGTTGCTGGGGGCCATCAATATCAGTACCAACGCGGCGAGGGTCAGCATGGAGACGCTGATGGACATTTATCTCGCCCGTTTGCAGAAAGCGGCTGAGGCGGTGCGGCGAACGACACAGTAGTGTTTCAGCTGCGAGATCACGGATACCGACCGGTCAACCGGTTCTCCACCAGCTCATCCAGAATGGTGTTGGCCAGGCGCATGACCGCATTCGGGTTTTCACCCTTCCGGCGGGAAGCGATGACCGGCGTGGTGATGTTGTCATCTTCCAGCGGCATGTAATCCACGCCTTCCCGGTGAAGGCGGCGAAGTTGCTCTGGTACCAGGGTGAAGCCCATGTCCGAGGCCACCAGAGACAGTGCGGTCTGCACGTCGTTGACTTGCTGGATGACGTTAACCCGCAAACCCCTGCGGTGAAACAGCCCCAAGGTGATATCCGCAAAGTTTGGTCCCGGCCCGGACGGAAACGTGACCATGGGCCCGGTGGCCAGTTCCGTCATGGACGGTGGGTGGCGGGTGAGCGGGTGGCCAGCGGGCAAGGCGGCAACCAGAGGTTCATCGAACAGCAGTTCCTGCTCAACGTCGGGATCTTCAATTCGCACCCGGCCAAAGCCAATGTCAATTTTACCGTTTTTCAGGGCGTCTACCTGCTCGCGGGTTTTCAGTTCATGGAGGATGATTTCCAGGTTCTTGTTACGGCGCAGACGCCGAACCATCAGCGGTAACTGGCCATAAAATACCGACGGTACAAAACCGATGGAAAAAACGGTTTTGCGATGTTGGGCAATCCGCCGGGTGTCCTCCACAGTGGTCTCTACCTTATTTAGAACCTGGCGTGCCTGCTCCAGAAAGTATTCCCCTCCGGACGTCAGCTCCAGCCCCCTGGGTTTCCGCTGAAACAGTTCAACGCCAATTTCCCCTTCGAGCTGTTTTATGGCGCGGGTGAGTGGTGGCTGGGCGATAAATAGCTTTGCTGCCGCACGGGTCAGGTTCAGCTCTTCTGCCACCACCACGAAGTACCGCAAATGTCTCAGCTCCATCCATACCTCCAAGGTATTGCTCAGTACTAAATCAATATTGGTTGATGTCCGTGAAACTTCGTACTGTTCGGGCCACAAGCATTTTAACTTGCGATTCGGAGAGCACATGTCCGCGACGATTCAGTCCATTGAAGCCATTCTGGTCGATATACCGACCATTAGGCCACATAAGTTGTCGATGACAACCATGGGGGTTCAGACCATGGTGATCGTTCGGATGAAAGACTCCGACGGTATCGAGGGGCTGGGTGAAGCAACCACCATCGGTGGCCTGGCGTACGGCCCTGAAAGCCCCGAGAGTGTGAAGCTTACCATTGACCACTACATGGCCCCGCTGCTCATGGGTCAGCCACTTGATAGCCTCAATACCTTAAAGGTAAGGCTGGCTGGTGTCATTTGTGGCAACAATCTCGCTCGATCCGCAATCGAAACGGCGATTCTGGATCTGCAGGGTAAGCGATTGAATCGACCGGTCTCCGATCTGCTCGGTGGCGCTGTGCATCAGCATATTCCTGTGCTCTGGACTTTGGCCAGCGGCGATACCGACAAAGACATCGACGAAGCGCTCAGTCTCATTGCGGCAAAGCGGCATTGCGATTTCAAGCTTAAAATTGGTTCTCGCCCGGTGATGGCAGATGTTCGCCATGTGGCGGCCATCAAGGAGGCCGTCGGTGAGCAGGCCGGTGTTCGGGTTGATGTCAATCAGGCCTGGGATGAAGCCACCGCCGCAAAAGGCATGGCCGAGTTACAGGCAGCGGGGATAGATCTGGTAGAGCAGCCCACTCCGATGAAGGATCACGCTGCGTTGGTACGTCTATCCGCCAAATTTCACCTGCCGATTCTTGCTGACGAGGCTGTGTCTGATGCCCGCGACATGTTCAATCTGGCGGCTGGCGGATTTTCCGGTGCGGTCGCCGTGAAAATCGCCAAAGCTGGCGGCCCTGCGAGTGCGCTGGAAGTGGCTGCGGTTGCTAGTGCCGCAGGTGTTGGCCTGTACGGCGGAACTTTGCTGGAAGGTACGATCGGCACCGCCGCCGCCCTGCATGCCTGGTCAACCCTCGGAACTATCGAGTGGGGGACGGAAATGTTCGGCCCTTTGCTGATGAAAGACGACATTGTGATCCAGCCACTGAACTACCGGGACAACGGTGTCGAACTGCCGGCCGGACCGGGGCTCGGCGTGGCGATTGATGAAGACAAACTGACCGAATATCGCCGCAAAAACCAGTAAACGAAGGAGCGCTCATGTTGTTCAAAGTTGAAATGAAGGTAAATATTCCCACCGATATGGCGGCTGATGTAGTGGCCGATATCAAGTCCCGGGAAAAAGCCTACGCTGCCGAGCTGCAGCAACAGGGCAAATGGCGCCATCTTTGGCGTGTGGCAGGCAGCTACGCGAACGTCAGCATTTTCGATGTTAAAGACAACGCGGAGTTACAGGACCTGGTCAGCAACCTTCCGCTGTTCCCCTATATGGACATTACCGTTGCTCCCCTGTGTCGTCATCCGTCGTCCATTCATGAAGACGATCGTTAATCAGAGAGTGACTTTGCCTGCTATGACGGGCATTGAACCCAAGATGTTGCCAATTGATGGGATGTCTTGAGCAACAAGAACAACAGACTGAGGAGACCAACAATGACCATTAAGACCATGCAAACCGCTGATGTAAAAGAGCTGCTGGAAAAAGTGGCTGGCTTTGATCAGACCGGTGGGAACGAGCGCACCAAGAAAATCGTTCATCGCGTTATGCACGATATTTTCCAGATCGTTGAAGATTTTGATGTCACCCCTGAAGAATTCTGGAGTGCGGTTTATTACGTCGGTGAGCTGGGCGCAAACGGTGAAGTGGCGCTGCTGGCTCCGGGCCTGGGTATGGACCGCTATCTGGACATACGTCAGGACGCGGAAGATGAGCAGGCTGGGCTGACCGGAGGCACTCCACGCACAATCGAAGGTCCTTTGTACGTAGCGGGCGCTCCGGAAAGTGAAGCATATGCTCGTATGGATGACGGTTCCGATAAGGAGGCGGAAGTGATCCTGATCAAAGGGCAGGTCACCGATGAGAAGGGCGAGCCGCTGGCAAATGCCATTGTGGATATCTGGCATGCCGACACGATGGGTGCCTATTCCTACTTCGACCAGTCGCAAAGCGAGTATAACCTGCGTCGCCGCATCAAGACTGACGCCGAAGGACGCTATGCCGCCCAGAGTATCATGCCGTCAGGCTACGGCTGTCCTCCTGACGGCTCTACCCAGCAGTTGCTGAACCAGCTGGGCCGTCATGGTCAGCGCCCGGCACACATCCACTACTTCGTATCCAAATCCGGCTATAAGCATCTGACAACTCAGATCAACATCGCCGGCGACGAATACACCTATGACGACTTCGCGTTTGCAACCCGCAAAGAACTCGTCGTGGAGGCGAACCGTGTAGAACAGTCGGAAGCTGGCTCCCGGCACGGTGTGAGCGGCCCGATTACCGAAGTCGAATTCGATGTGACTCTGGTACCTACCGACAAGCCTGAGCTTCAGGAACGACATGCACGCCCGCGTGCCCTGGAAACGGACGTAGCCTGAGCGCCGCTGCGACCTGACTGAATCTTCAACGTTTTTGTGAGCCCGCCGGCCTCGTGATGGGGCCGGTACGGGGACACTCACGCCCACAACAGGCATCACAAGAACAAGACGGAGTGAACTGTTATGACCATGAAACTTGATCAACTGGCACAAAAGGTCCGCGACGCTGTCGTGGCTGACCCTGAAACCGGACGTTACCAGTGCGATCGCGGAATATTTACTGACCGCGAGCTGTTTGAGCTGGAAATGAAGCACATTTTTGAAGGCAACTGGGTATACCTGGCCCATGAAAGCCAAATCCGGGAGCCAGGTGATTATTTCACCGTCACGGTTGGTCGTCAGCCGGTGATCATCACACGGACCAAAGATGGTGAACTTAAAGCCATCCTGAACACCTGTTCCCATCGTGGCGCCATGTTGTGTCGCAAAAAACGTGGTAACAAGGCGTCGTTTACCTGTCCGTTCCATGGTTGGACATTCCGCAACGACGGCCAGCTTCTGAAGGCCAAGGACCAGAAGAAGGGCGGTTACCCGGAACAATTCAATACCGATGGCTCCCATGATCTGAAACAGATGCCGATGTTCGAGAATTATCGTGGCTTCCTGTTTGGGAGCCTGAGTGCTGATGTCCAGTCGCTCGAAGAGCATCTCGGAGAGACCACCAAGATCATCGATAACATTGTGGACCAGTCGGAAGATGGACTGGAAATCCTTCGGGGCAGCTCGACCTACACCTACGAAGGCAACTGGAAACTGACTGCTGAAAACGGTGCTGACGGTTACCACGTTGGCACTGTGCACTGGAACTATCTGTCCACCATGGGCCAGCGCAACTATGACAAGGGCGGCACCGAGGCGGTCGACGCCAAGAGCTGGTCAGCCGACGGTGGTTTTTACTCCTTCGAGAACGGCCACATGATGCTTTGGACCCGGCTGCTGAATCCGGAAGTACGTCCGATTTTCAGCCAGCTGGAGCGCCTGCAGAAGACCTATGGCGAGGCCCGTGCTGACTCTATCGTTCGCACCACCAAGAATCTGTGCCTGTATCCGAACGTCTACCTGATGGATCAGTTCTCTACCCAGATCCGGGTGACTCGCCCGATTGATGTGAACAAGACCGAAGTCACCATTTACGCTTTTGGTCCGAAGAACGAGCCGGCTGAGCTGCGCACCAAGCGTATCCGCCAGTACGAGGATTTCTTCAATGTGACGGGTATGGGTACGCCGGATGATCTGGAAGAATTCCGTGCCTGCCAAAGCGGTTATGAAGCCGAGGGTATGCGCTGGAACGATATGAGCCGCGGCGCGGCGCACTGGATCGACGGTCCGGATGAGCATGCCGATCAGATCGACATGAAGCCAACCATGAGCGGTGCCCGGCCTGACGATGAAGGCTTGTACGTCAACCATCACCAGCACTGGCAGTACGAAATGACCCGCGCCATCGACGCCGAGCGTGCCCGTTTTATTCCAGTGACTTCAGAGGAGGCGTCCGCATGAGCCTGAGCTATCACGACATCGAGCAGTTCATCATTCGCGAGGCCCGTTTTCTGGATGACCGCGAGTGGGATCAATGGCTGGCGTGCTACCACGAAGACGTTACTTACTGGATGCCAGCCTGGGATGACGACGATGAGCTGACCGAAGATCCGCAAAGCGAGATCTCACTCATCTATTACCCCAACAAGGATGGCCTGGAGGACCGGGTTTACCGGATCAAGACTGAGCGCTCGGGTGCCAGCTCCATGCCTGAGCCGCGCACGTCGCACTTCACCAGCAACCTGGAGATCCTGTCTCAGGACGAAAGCGAAGTGACGCTGCGGTTTAACTGGTTGACCAAAGCCTATCGCTATAAGAAAACCGCCGAATTCTTCGGAACCTCCTTCTATACCCTGGATATCACAGGCGAGCAGCCATTGATCCGGGAGAAGCGGATAGTTCTGAACAACGATTGCATCAATCAGGTGCTGGACGTTTACCACCTGTAATTGATGGGGAGAGCATCATCATGAGCTATAACATCGCGCTTAACTTTGAAGACGGCGTTACCCGTTTTGTGTCTTGCGGCGAAGGCGAAACGGTCCTTGATGCCGCCTATCGCGCAAAGATAAACCTGCCTATGGATTGCTCGGATGGCGTTTGCGGCACTTGCAAATGTGCGTGCCGTCAGGGCGAGTTCGACTTGGGTGACGACTACCTTGACGAAGCGCTTTCTGAAGAAGAAGTTGAGCAAGGCATGGTTTTGACTTGTCAGATGGTGCCCTCCGGTGACTGTGTGGTGGAAGTCCCGGTGGCTTCCACCATGTGCAAAACCGGGAATGCCAAAAAAACCGGAACTGTAACCGAAGTGAACCTGATCTCACCCACAACGATCGAATTGAAGATCACAGCAGACGACGACTTGGTTTTCCTGCCGGGGCAATATGTGAAAATTCAGGTGCCAGGTACGGAGGAAGCCCGTTCGTATTCCTTCAGCTCAAAGCCTGGTAGCCGTGATTTGAGTTTTCTGATTCGCAATGTATTGGGCGGGCTGATGAGTTCGTGGCTTGTAGGTAAAGCTCGCTCTGGTGACAAGCTAAGCCTGACAGGGCCTATGGGCAGTTTTTATCTGCGACCTGTTGAGCGGCCAATATTGATGCTTGCGGGGGGAACCGGCTTGGCACCTCTGTTGGCCAAGCTGGAGCACATGAAGGCCAGCGGATGCAACGTACCGACGCACCTGGTTTACGGGGTCAGAAATGACGACGATCTGGTGTGCCTGGAGGCTTTGGATCGTTTCTCTGAGGATATTGATACTTTTAGCTACGTTACCTGTGTGTCCAGTGACGAAAGCAATCATCCGCGCAAAGGTTATGTCACCCACCACATGGACAAAGCGCCGCTCAACGGCGGCGATGTAGATGTCTATGTGTGTGGCCCCCCCCCTATGGTCGATTCCGTGCTTGGTTACTTCCGTGAGCAAGGTATTAAGCCGCACTCCTTTCACTATGAAAAATTTACACCGAGCGAGTCAGGATCCGGGGAGAAAGTGGCATGAAAGCCCGTTTCACCAATAAAGTTATGGTTATTACCGGTTCGGCCCAAGGCATTGGCAAGCGTGTTGCTGAACTGGCAGCCGCAGAAGGGGCAAGTTTGCTGTTGGTGGATATCGCGGATTACGTGCACGACGTTGCGGCAGATTTGCGCGATCAGGGCGCTAGTGTGATTGCCGTTCAGGCCAATCTGGAGACCTGGGTCGGCGCTGAAAGCGTTATGACGGAGGCCTGCGAGCAGTTCGGCCGGATTGATATTCTGATCAACAATGTGGGCGGTACAATCTGGGCTCAGCCCTTTGACCAATACGCGCCGAAGCAGATTGAAAAGGAAATTCAGCGGTCGCTATTCACCACTCTTTGGTGCTGCCGGGCAGTCCTGCCCTTTATGCTCGAACAGAAGGGCGGCGTGATCGTGAACGTATCATCCGTATCAACACGCGGACTGATGAGAGTGCCTTACGGTGCGGCCAAGGGAGGCGTGAACGCTATGACAGTAAATATGGCGTACGAGTACGCGCCACACAACATCCGGGTGAATGCAACCGCGCCCGGTGGTACCGAGGCGCCACCGCGGCTGACGCCGCGCAATGCAAAAAATCAGACCGAGCAAGAAAAGACTTGGTACCAAGGGTTGATCGACCAGACTACGAAAAACAGCTTCATGCACCGTTACGGTACCTTGGATGAGCAGGCAGAACCCATCCTTTTCCTTGCATCGGATGCTTCCAGCTATATTACTGGAACGGTTATTCCTGTGGCAGGCGGCGATTTAGGCTAAACCGGTGAGAATCGCTTGCCGATGTCGGTATCAGCGGTGCGGTACATGGTTTCAAACTTTTCCTTCTTTGGCCCCGTTGCTTAATGTCCGGGGCTTTTTTCATGGGCCGAATTTATAACAATCAATATCGGGTTCACACTTATGCCGAGACTACTGAACGATCTTTCCTTGCCGGCTATTGTCGCCGGCTTTCTGGCTGTCCTGGTGTCCTACTCGGGACCATTAGCCATTTTTTTTCAGGCTGGGGCGAGCGCGGGCATATCCACGGAGATGATGACCTCCTGGGTCTGGGCGATTTCCATGGGCGCTGCAATATCCGGCATTATTCTATCAATCTGGCTGAAAGCGCCGGTGGTGACAGCCTGGTCGGCACCCGGCACAGCCTTGCTGGTGTCGCTGTTCCCGGGACTGTCTCTGAATGAGGCCGTGGGTGCTTACATAACAGCCGCAATAATTATCTTTATCATTGGTGTTTCTGGGACTTTTGATGCCTTTGTTCGCGCTATTCCCAAGGGCATTGCTGCGGGGATGATGGCGGGGATACTGTTCCAGTTTGGTGTGGGAGCGTTCACCGCTATTGAAACTACTCCGGCTTTGGCCCTCGGCATGCTGGCTTGCTATGTTGTATTCAGGCGCCTGTTCCCAAAATATACCTTGGTTTTGTTGTTGATTGCCGGTGTTCTCCTCGCAGTTGCATTGGAGGGGGCGTCGCTGTCTGGTGTGCGCTTGAGCCTGACGGTGCCGCAATTCATTAAACCAGAGTGGTCTCTAGGTTCCACCCTGAGCCTGGCCGTCCCGTTGGTTTTGGTGAGCCTTACGGGACAATTCCTCCCGGGGATGGCAATAATTCAGGGGGCAGGGTATCCAGTGAAAGCAAAGCCGATCATTGGAGTGACCAGTTTGGTCTCATTGCCAATGGCGTTTTTCGGCGGCATAACCACGGTGGTGGCAGCAATTACGGCGGCGATTTGCACGAGTAAGGATGCCCATGAAGATCCGTCCCGCCGTTACATTGCTGGCGTTTTTAACGGAGTTTTCTATCTTGTGGGAGGCCTGTTTGCAGGAACCATTGTCAGCCTGTTTACATCACTGCCTGCAGCGTTTGTTGCAGTGTTGGCGGGATTGGCTCTGCTGGGTGCTATTTCCGGGAATCTGTTTTCCGCGTTGGAAGATGCGAGCCATCGTGAAGCGTCTTTGATTACGTTTGTGGTCACGGCGTCTGGCATGTCGTTATATGGACTGTCTTCCGCGTTTTGGGGAGTGGTTATTGGTTACGGCTGCTATTTGGTGCTGAACGTTCGCAAGAGCGCCTGAAAACTGCGGCAGATGGACTTTTTATCTACCGCAGCGTCGTCCGTCAGCCTTGCTGCAGCGCCTGAACCACCGCTTTGGCAGCGCCTTCGGATGAAGCAGGGTTTTGACCAGTAATCAGTTTGCCATCCACAACAATGTGTGGAGCCCAGTCGTCACCCTTGGAGTAGGTTGCGGTATTTTCCTTCAGCATGTCTTCGAGCAGAAAAGGTACGATTGATGCGAGACCAACTGCTTCCTCTTCGCTGTTGCTGAAGCCGGTGACTTGGCGACCGCCAACCAGGTTCTGCCCCGGTTTGATCTCCACATTTTTGAAAACAGCGGGTGCGTGGCAGACGGCGCCAATGATCTTGTCCTGCTCGTAAGCGGCTTTGATCAGAGCGACAGATTTTTCGTCGTTCACCAGGTCCCACAGAGGGCCGTGACCACCCGGGTAGAAGACTGCGTCAAACCCGCTCATATCGACGTCGCTGAGTTTTTTCGTGCTGGCGAGTGATTCTTTGGCGTGCGCATCTTCCTGAAAGCGGCGGGTAGTGTCCGTGAGCGCTTCGTCGGCTTCGCTGTTGGGGTCAACCGGTGGCTTGCCGCCTTTTGGTGATGCGATGGTGATATTTGCACCTGCGTCGCGGAATACATAATAGGGCGCAGTGAATTCTTCCAGCCAAAAGCCGGTTTTATGGCCAGTGTCGCCCATCTGGTCGTGGGAAGTCAGAACCATGAGAATGTTCATAGTGCGCGTCCTTTTCGTTGAGTAGTAAAAGTCACCTGTTTTACCAGACCTGTTACCTTGTCTGGTGCTGCTAATCCGATAATTCAACCATTGTGATACGCGTCTATTTACGTAACCTGAGCGGTCACAGATCTGAGAGCGTCTATACTGCCTACAGGTTGCTTTCGATAGATTGATTAGAGAGGGTGAGGGGATGCTTGTTGAGAGGTGATAAATAATGCGAGCACTGACTGCCGTCTTGCTGGTGGCGATGTCTCTTGCCGTGAGTGCTCAGCAGGGCACCGAAACCGTTCGTGCCCTCACAGTTACGGTGGGCGCCAATCATGCGCCGCCTTATCGGATTATTGAAGGCGGGCCACCCTCAGGTCTCTACGTAGAAATTTTCAAGGAAATTACGGATCGGCTGGGCTGGAAAACCCATTATCGTGAAGCTCCTTTCCGGCGGGTCGTGAAATTGGTTCGACAGGGCGGGGTGGATGTCATGCTTGGAGCCCTGAAGACGTCGGAGAGAGATGAACTGATGGCGTTTGTTGCGCCGGCCTTTCCGCCGGAGCGCAGACTGTTTTTGTATCATAACGACGCCAACCGTATCGAGCGCTATGCGGATCTTTACGGGAAAACCATTGGGGTACTGGAGGGCTCCAGTTACTTCAAGCGGTTTGATAACGATGAGCAGCTGCGTAAAGAAGCCGCCCCTCGGTATGAGAACCTGATGCTGATGATGGAAAAAGGCAGGGTGGATGTTGTTGTTGCCCCGGAACTTATAGGGATGTATTCGGTTCGTGAGCTTGGCCTGCCGGTGAAAGTGTCTCCATTTTACATGCCCGGTGAGCGTTCCTGGATCGCAGTTGCCAAAACATCGCCGGTACTGGAGTATTCAGACGACATACGCGCTGCGCTCAAGCTGATAGAATCTGAGGGTATATACGAAGATCTGATATTGAAGTATATGGATCAGTACGCCCGATGAGCCCGCAAGGCAGTCCGGGCCTTGCAGCTTACTTGGCCGAAATATACGCTTCTCCGTTCCGGGAACCAGAATGACCGCTCATTTGTCAGCTTTCAGGAAAACACGGCATATGACTGTCAGCTTGCTCTTCCCTTTGCTGATAGCCGTTATTGTGTTCTGTAGGTCCGGAGTGGCGGAGCCTCTGTGTAAAACACTGACGGTGAGCGGCAATCCGGAGTACCCGCCACTGCTGTGGGAGGATCCTGGAAACTCGGGGCAGCTTACGGGTGCTGCAACGGCTTTGCTGCAGGAGATTCTTGAAACTATGGGTGTGGAGCTCCAGGTTCAGAATCTCGGTTCCTGGGCACGCGTCCAGCGCCTTGCAAGGGTGGGTGAGCTCGATATGATTGCCGGTGCTTTCATCACTTCAGAGCGTATCCGGTATATGGACTATCTGTTGCCGCCTTTTATCCATCTTCCGACCGCCGTTTGGGTGCCCAAAGATCGGGTGTTTGAGTATCGCCATTGGCCCGATCTGGTCGGAAAACAGGGAGGCACGCTGATTAACAACAGCTTTGGCCAGGGCTTTGACCGCTATGCTGAAAAGAATCTGGAGATTCTCGGAGTCAGAACCATTGAGCAATCCTTTGAGATGGCCTTGGCCGGGCGTGTGGATTACGTTTTGTATGAGCGATTGCAGGGGCAGGTAAAGCTCCAGCGTATTGGGCTGGCAGAAGAATTTGTACCTCTGGACGTGCCCGTCAGCAACGAAGGACTTTTCTTCACGTTTTCCAAGAACTCGCCATGCAACACGTTCGAATTCCGTGAACGCATTGCAGATCGCCTGTATATACTGACTCTTTCAGGCCGTCTGGACGAAATTATCAGTGAATACACGACCCGCTACATGTTCTCGCAGCCTCAGTAGTTGTTGGGAGCTTTTTTTAAACCCGTCAGAGAGTTCTTTTCAGCATGGCAATCTGGACCCGCAAACCGGACCTTGAGCACCTGGCCAAGGCCAGCGCTAACACTGCAGTCAGCCACATGGGTATTGAGTACACCGAGATTGGTGACGATTACGTGACAGGCCGCATACCGGTCGATGAGCGCACGGTTCAGCCGTTCGGCATCCTTCATGGAGGGGCATCGGTAGTACTGGCCGAGACGTTAGGCAGCATGGCCGCCAACTGTTGCCTGAAAGATCCGAATACCGTGGCGGTGGGGCTTGAAATCAACGCCAACCACATTCGCCCTGCCACCAAAGGCTGGGTTTATGGAACGGCCAGGCCCATCCATATTGGCAGTGCGACTCAGGTATGGGAGATCCGTATGGAAAACGAAGAGGGTAAAACCACCTGTATCTCCCGGCTGACGATGGCGGTTACAAAGCGACCTTAAGTCCTCTCCAGTCCATCGTTCAATCGAACGATGGCAGCTCCGGTTTGGCAACAGGTTTGCCGGCTTCCTGCCAGGCATCAAACCCGCCCTCAATCGATTGCACATACAAGTAACCCATGTCCTGCAGAGCCTTGGCGCTTAACGCTGCTCGGCCCGAGGTTTTGCAGTAAACCACAATTTTCATGTCCCGGTTGGCCAGTTCCGGATCATTGCTGAACTTGAATTCCAGCATGCCCCGGGAAATGTTGGTGGCTTGGGGGATGTGGCTATGCCGGTATTCGTCTCCGTCACGAACGTCTATCAGCAGATCGGCAGCCTGAATCGCCTCGCCGGCTTCGTTCAGGGGAATTTCATGGATATGCTGCCTGGCTTCGGCGACAAAATCCTGAGCTTTTTTCATGGCAGCCTCTCCTTGTGATGAGCGTGTGGTCAGGTTAAGCCATATTGCCCGAGCGCGTCACCCACCAGGTGTGTTAAATTCGCTCACAACGTCATGAGGAAGCTATTATTATGGGTGCGCAGGAAGCCCGCAAAGGTGTCTTTTACGGCCTGTTCGCCTACACCATGTGGGGCTGCTTCCCGCTGTACTTCGCATTGTTTGAGGGGGTGCCCGCCTGGGAGGTAGTCGCTCATCGGGTAGTCTGGTCCTGTGTTTTGCTCGCCGTTATTGTCACGTCCCTTAAGCGCTGGCAGCCTGTGAGAGCAGCACTGGCACAGCCGAAAAAGCTGGGGTTTGTTCTCGGTTGTGCTGTGCTTATTGCCGTCAACTGGGGGGTCTACATTTATGCCGTTGAAACCCGACAGGTTCTGCAAGCCAGTCTTGGCTACTTCCTGACGCCTCTGGTAAACGTCGGGCTCGGCATGCTGGTGCTCAAGGAGAGTATTTCACGGTTGCAGGTTGTGGCTGTAGTTTTGGCGGCCATTGCGATTCTCTATCAGCTTCTCTTGTTGGGTGTGTTGCCCTGGATAACGCTCGCGCTGGCATTCAGCTTCGGAACTTACGGCTTACTCCGCAAGCAGGTTGCTCTTGACGGGCTCTCTGGCCTGTTCGTGGAAACGCTGCTTTTGTTGCCAGTGGCCATCCTGGCGCTGTCGATTCTGAATTACGCCGGAGCCTCTCACTTCTCGGAGGATACAGGGACCATGCTTTTGCTGCTTTCGAGCGGAGCAGTGACGGCGATTCCTCTGCTGGCCTTTGCCGGTGCAGCTCGCAGGTTGCGCCTGTCGACGGTTGGATTCCTGATGTACATCAACCCCACCATCCAGTTCCTTATTGCGTTATTAGTGTTCAGTGAACCACTCAGTACGGAAAAACTGACGAGTTTTATCATGATATGGGTGGCACTGGGGATCTATTCCTGGTCGGCCTGGGCCGGGCGAGCGCGGGCTTTACCATGAAGCAGCCAATAATCGGATATCACAAGGATGAAGAAGATCACTGGGTCGCCCGACTGGCCTGTGGTCACAACCAGCATGTACGCCATACTCCGCCTTGGGTGAACCGGCCCTGGGTAATCACTGAAGAGGGTCGGTGCTCTATGCTTGGCTTTGAGCTGGCCTGCCGAAAATGTGATGAGGGTGTGGCTCCCGATTTTGTTCAGGGCAAGACATAGTTTTATTCAAGATATTCCTGATTTTGTCGTTAACACCTTGAGACAACGCCTTTCCGAGGATCTGCCGTAATGAATTTCCTGAACAACCTGCGCATACGAACCCGCCTGCTCCTGGCTGTGCTGATACCGGTGCTGATAACAGCGGCCACCGTCGCCTGGATTTCGGTGAGTCAGATACAGGCCAATGGAGAGGCCGAATTGAAGCGCCTTGAGTCGAGCTTGCTGGAGGCCCGGAAGGTAGGGCTGAAGAACCTGATTGACGCTGCAAAATCAGTAGTGTTAGAGGCTAAAAACAATCCTGTACTTTCCGAAGACGAGGCGAAGGCAGCCGCGGCGTCGCGTTTGCGCTCAATCCGGTTTGAGAAAACAAACTATGTGTTTGCTTACAGGCGTGATGTATACAATCTGGCATACGCCCCGGATCCATCCAAAGAAGGCCCCAGCAATAATCCCACGCTCAAACGGCTGGTCGGGGACCTTTTCGATGCCGGGGAATCCGGAGGCTACTACGGTTATGACTGGATGAACCCGGCCTCCGGCAATGAAGAGCCCAAGGTTTCCTATTCCACGATCATCCCTGGTTGGGACTGGATGATCGGAGCCGGTGTCTACGTGACTGATATCGACAAGAAGGTTGCCGCGGCGCGTGTCGACATCGAGAATAACATTGTCTCAACCCTCGGCTTTATCCTGCTGGTTACCGTCATCGTCGTGGTCATTTCATTGGTAATCGGTGCTTTTGTTGGCCGGACGGTAACAAAGCCGCTGAAGATCGTCAGCGATATGATGCAGGAAATCGCTGATGGCGAAGGCGACCTGCGCCAGCGTTTGCCGGAAGATGGCAGAGATGAGCTTTCTGAGCTGGGGCGCCGCTTTAATGCTTTCGTTGTCAAAATTCAGGCAACCATTCGGGAAGTAGGTGCCACGACAGATCAGGTTGCTTCGGCCGCGGAAGAGCTTAGTCGTGTTGCCAATGAAACCCGGGCGTCGGTGCAAGAGCAGGGTTCGGAAACGGACCAGATTGCTTCAGCGATTAATGAAATGGCCGCGACCATCCAGCAAATTTCCGGTAACGCCAGCGAAGTGGAAGGTGCTGCATCGGATGCTGATCGCATGGCCCGAGAGGGCGGCGAAACCATTGCAAGTGCTCAGGGCGCTGTAAACAAGCTGTCTGAGGAGATTCAGGAAAGCGCTCTCAGTATCAATGCATTGGCTGAAAAATCCGACGATATCCAGCAGGTTCTGGGTGTTATACAGGCGGTCACCGAACAGACCAATTTGCTCGCGCTGAACGCGGCAATAGAGGCTGCCCGCGCCGGCGACCACGGTCGCGGTTTCTCCGTGGTCGCGGATGAAGTGCGCCAGCTTGCGCGTCGCAGCGCGGAGTCTGCAGATCAGATTCGGGAAATGATCGATGGCTTCGTGAGCGAGTCACGTTCCGCTGTCGAGCGCATGAACCGATCCCGGGATCGTTCGTCCGAAACGGTGGAACGTATTAACCACGCAACGGGCGCTTTGACCACCATTGAAACGTCCATCGGACAGATTCACGACCAGGTTACCCAGATTGCCACAGCGGCAGAGCAGCAAAGCCAGGTGGCGGAAGAAATCAATCAGAATGTGGTGCGCATTGTCGACGCGGCGCAACGCAGCGATACAGGGGTAACTCAGACCAATGAAGCCAGTCAGGAACTGGCTCGGCTGGGCGAACGATTGCGAGATCTTGTGACTCAGTTTAAGGTCTGATTAAGGCATCGTGAATTTCGTCGCGCCCGTGCTTGCAGGAACAACTCTTGGCGCGGGGCGCAATCACGGGCTAAGATTATGGGCGCTTTCGCGATAAAGATATAACATAACAACACGACAAGTGGTGCTAACAATGATGACTCGCCTGTTCAGAATGGCAGCGGTGACGCTGTTGTTCTCCGTCAGTTCGCTCGGCATGGCTCAGGAAAGCTTTACCCTTCGCCTTGCACAAACCTGGGGGCCCAATTCTCCCATTCTCGGTGAAACCACCGAGCACATGGCCCAGATGGCCGAAGAGATGTCTGGCGGCCGCCTGAAGATCCGCATCGACAGTTCCAACAAGCATAAAGCGCCTTTCGGTATTTTTGATCTGGTGCGTAATGGTCAGTACGACATGGGCCACACAGCCTCTTATTATTATAAGGGCACAATTCCCAATGCGATGTACTTCACCACAATACCGTTTGGTCTGATTGCACCGGAAATGTATGCCTGGTTTTACCATGATAAAGGCATGGAGCTGATGCAGAAGGTCTATGAGCCATATGGACTGCTTTCTTTCCCGGGTGGTAATACCGGTAACCAGATGGGCGGTTGGTTCAACAAGGAGATCAACTCGGTAGCGGATCTCAAAGGCCTGAAAATGCGTACCCCGGGGTTTGCGGGTGAAGTTATGGCCGAGCTTGGCGTTGCAGTAACCAACCTGCCTCCCGGTGAGCTATACACGGCACTTGAGCGCGGAACGGTTGACGCGGTTGAATGGGTAGGGCCAGCGCTTGATTTCCCTATGGGCTTCCATCAGATCGCCAAGTACTACTATTCAGGCTGGCAGGAGCCGGGTGCAGAAGTACAGTTTCTGATCAACCAGAAAAGCTGGGACAAGTTGCCGAAAGACCTGCAGGCAATTCTGCGGATCTCCATGCGCACAGCCGCTTATGACATGTACATCCAGACCACCCACGAGAGTGGCGTAGCCTGGGATCGCATGAAAGAAGACTATCCGAATGTAACGCACAAGACGTTCCCGCCGGAAGTTATTGAAGCGATGCGTGAGGCAACTGATAAATTGCTGGCAGAAGCAGCCGAAAAAGACGAACTGGCCAAGGAAATTATCAACTCTCACTTTGATTACCTGAAGCAGGTCCGCCAGTGGACCAACATTTCAGATAAAGCCTACCTGGACAGCGTTGCTGGCCAATAAAGCCTTCCAACAGGCCCCGGCCGCATCGGCAGCCGGGGCGCTTTCATGAAAAACAACTCTGCGGAGACATCACTTTGCCTGTGTCGGGCGTTTCGGCTAAACCACCGGATAAAAATTGTCGTCTAAAAAAACGACACTAACCTTTTTATGCTGCGCTCTTTCTGAAAAAATACGCCGCTTATTATTTGGGCAGGGCTGATGACTAAAACACTCCTATCGCTGAGCGGTATCAGCAAGCAGTTTGACGGCAAGACCGTACTGGATGAACTTAGCCTCACGATTGACGATGGTGAGTTCATTACCCTTCTTGGGCCCTCCGGCTGTGGTAAAACAACCCTTTTACGCATGATGGCGGGTTTTGAGCTCCCGGACCGGGGCACCGTTACGCTGTCCGGAGCCGATATCACACAAACCCTGCCAGAACACCGCCCGCTGAATACGGTTTTCCAGAATTACGCGTTGTTTCCTCACATGTCGGTTTTCGACAATGTGGCCTATGGCCTGAAAATGGAGAAACGGCCAAAAGTCGAGATACGTGAGCGTGTTGAAGAAGCCTTGGCCATGGTTCAGCTGGAGGACTTTGCCGGGCGCAAGCCGCACCAGCTTTCCGGTGGTCAGCAGCAACGGGTTGCGATTGCCCGGGCGGTGGTCAAGCGCCCAAAGATGCTGTTACTGGACGAGCCTCTGTCTGCACTGGACTACAAACTGCGCCGCACCATGCAGGTGGAGCTCAAGCGGCTGCAGCGCGAACTGGGCATTACCTTCGTGTTCGTCACTCACGATCAGGAGGAAGCGCTGTCGATGTCTGATCGTATCGTGGTGCTCAAGGATGGGCATATTCAGCAACTCGGCACACCCCGGGAAGTCTATGAGCGCCCGGCGAACGTTTTCACGGCGCGCTTTGTGGGCCAGACCAACTTCTTTCCCGGTCGTGTTACCAAGATTGAGGGTGAGCGCATCAGCGTGGATGTGTTTGGCCTGAACCGGGAACTGAGCAAGCCGTCGTTCCGTGTTGTGATGCGTCAGCCACTGCACGTTCTGTTACGCCCGGAAGATATTCGGGTACTCGCGCCAGATGATACCGATGGCGTAGCTGGCAAAATCGTAGAGCGTAACTACAAAGGCAGCACCCTGGATTCGGTTATTGAGCTGGAAGATGGTAGCCAGGTGATGGCCAGCGAGTTTTTTGATGAAGACGATCCCGCGTTCGATTACAGCATTGGCGAGCGCGTGCGTGTCAGCTGGGTAGACGGCTGGGAGTGGCTTCTGGCGGAAGAAGGCGATGAGCCATTGACCGATGAAGAGGAGTTGGCTGCCGATGATGCTGAGCATTAAGCAACAGCCGTTCAGAGCGGCTGTTCTGGTGCTGGTGTGGGGTTGGCTGCTGTTCCTCGTGCTTGCGCCCAATATGCTGGTGGTGGGTGCCAGCGTAATGACACGCGACCCCTCAACCTTTATTGCCTTGCCACTGAACCTGGATGCCTATCGGCAATTGTTCAATCCGCTGTACCTGGAGGTGTTCCTTCACTCTCTGTACATGGCGGCCATGACCACGCTGATTTGTCTGTTGGTCGGCTATCCCTTTGCCTGGGCCTTGTCTCGGGTGGAAAAACGGCGGCAGATGCTGCTGATCTTTCTGTTGATTGTACCGTTCTGGACAAACTCGCTGGTACGCACCTATGCCCTGAAACTGATCCTGGCAACTAACGGGCTGCTGAACAGTGCACTCATGTCCCTCGGCGTGATCGACGAACCGGCGCAGCTTTTGTATACCGAAGGTGCCGTGATTGTTGGCCTGGTTTATCTGTTGCTGCCGTTCATGATTTTGCCCCTGTACTCGGTATTTGAAGATTTAAGGCAGGATGTCCTGCTCGCTTCGCACGACCTGGGGGCAGGGCGGCTCGCTACGTTTAAAAATGTCATCGTACCGCTGACACTGCCGGGCGTGCTGGCGGGTGTCATGCTGGTACTGTTGCCTGCTATGGGGTTGTTCTTCGTGCCGGACATTCTGGGTGGTTCGCGCAACCTGCTGGTGGGCAATGTGATCAAGAACCAGTTTCTGGACGCCCGCAACTGGCCCTTTGGCGCGGCTGCCAGCATCGTGCTGACCCTCACTATGGCGTTGCTGATGTTTGCCCATCGCTTGAGTAAGCGCCGCCTGGGCGAGGAGGGGGCGTGATGCGTTGGCTTTCCCGCAGTTATCTTGCTCTGGTTTATTTGCTGCTGTACGTGCCGATCAGTGTGTTGGTGGTATTTTCTTTTAACAACTCCCGTACCGGCTACAGCTGGGGCGGCCTCAGCCTGCGCTGGTACGAATCTCTGTTCAATAATCACGCCATGGTGCAGGCAATGTGGAACTCGCTGTGGCTGGCACTCACGGCGGCCACTGTATCCACTTTGATCGGAGCGCTGACCGCTCTCGCTTTGCATCGCTATCGCTTTCGTGGCAAGAGAATGCTGAACGGGATGCTGTTTGTGGTCATGATGTCGCCGGAAATTGTGTTGGCGATTTCATTACTCGGGTTGTTCCTGTTGCTGGGACTTCAGCTTGGATACGTATCGCTGCTGCTGGCACACGTTACTTTCTGTCTGCCGTTCGTCGTGATTACCGTTATGGCAAGGCTTGCCGGGTTTGATGAGCGTTTGCCGGAAGCGGCAAGAGATCTGGGCGCGAGCGACTTCACCATGACCCGCACAGTGCTGATACCGGTTATCATGCCGGCGTTGATGGCCGGCTGGCTGCTGGGTTTCACGCTTTCCATGGACGACGTTGTGGTGAGCACCTTTGTAAGCGGCCCGAGTTACGAAATTCTCCCTCTACGCATCTATTCGATGGTGCGTGTAGGGCTAAAACCCGAAGTAAACGCACTGGGCACTTTGTTGCTGGTGTTCTCACTGGTGATGCTGATGGTGTCGCAATGGATTCTTTCAAGGAGTAAACAATGAAGAAACTCGCACTGGCTGGCTTGCTGGCACTGGGCCTGACGGGCTGCAGTTCTGATGATCCGCAGGTACTGAACCTGTATAACTGGTCTGAGTACATGCCGCAGGAGGTGTTGACCCGCTTCGAGGAGGAGACCGGCATCAAGGTTGTCTACACCACCTACGACAGCAACGAAGCCATGTACGCCCGGCTCAAACTGCTGGACGAGAGCGCCGCTTATGATCTCGCGGTACCGTCGACCTACTACGTGAGTAAAATGCGCAACGAAGGGCTGTTGCTGCCCATTGATCGAAGCAAAATCAGCGGCTTTGATCAGCTTGATTCCGAACTTACCGGCCTGGATATCGATCCGGACAACCAGTACAGCGTACCTTACCTTTGGGGCACAACGGGTATTGGTGTTGATGCCGCCGATATCGAAGGCGAGCCTGTGACCGCCTGGGAAGACCTCTGGGATGAGCGTTTCGAGGGTCGGGTCAATCTGACCAATGACATGCGGGAAGTTTTCCATATGGGCCTGCGCGTTCTGGGCTATTCCGGTAACAGCACCAATCCGCAACAGATTGAAGAAGCCTATGAAAAGTTGACAGAGCTGATGCCCTCCGTGCGTACCTTCAACTCGGACGCCCCCCGCATGCCATTTCTTGAAGGCGAGGCGGATGTGGGGATGATCTGGAACGGTGAGGCCGTTATGGGTAAGGACAGCATGGAGGCACTCGAGTATGTGTATCCGGAGGAGGGCGTTATCGCCTGGCTGGACAGTTTCGTGATTCCGAAGAACGCCAAAAACCCGGAAGCCGCCCACAAGTTCATCAGTTTTGTACTGCAGCCGGAAATTGCGGCACTGATCAGTGAAGACATTGGCTATGCCACGCCGGTGCTGTCAGCCAGGGACCTGCTGGGAGACGAGGTTGCCGGGGATCGTGCCAGCTACCCCACGCCAGAGGACATGGTTAATGCCGAGTTTCAAGCCGATATTGGTGACGAAGCTCTGCAGGTATACGCGAGGTATTGGGAAAAGCTGAAATCCGGCCTGTAAAGCCTAGGCCCCGGGCTTGAGATTGCAGGGCCAGCACCAGGCTCTGCAATCCCGGTTTTTTAGGTGATTCACTGTACGTAGTTTGTACACGTAAGAGCGAGGGTGCTCTATACTTGCCCGTAAAGCCCTTAACGGCAGGATCCCGGCATCAATGCCCGCACACTTTCTGAAAATCCTGATTATTGTGCTTGGTGTTCTATGCGGGTTTGGGCCTGCCGCATCTATTGCAGCGCCGCAGCCCGTGACCGATGGCTGGGAATACCGTTGGGGCGATTTACCCTTCAGTAGGTCAGGCGTACCTGACTGGTCCGTTGCGCAACAACCGGAGCAGTGGCACACCATTGATTTTCCCTCCAATCCCCCGGGCCGCAATGGTCGGGATCAGGTGTGGTACCGGGTAGCCCTGCCGGCCGGTGACTGGCAAAATCCCGTTCTTTATATTTTCAGCGTCGACCTGATTGTCCAGGTCTGGCTGGATGGCGAAAATATCTATCAGTACGGCACCTTCGATAAAGACGGCCGTGGCAGATTTGAAGGCTGGCCCTGGCACGAGATTGCACTCCCGGATGGCTATCAGAACAAGCCGCTCTACTTTCGTGTGTTTTCTGACTACACGGACATAGGCCTCTGGGGTGAAGTGAGTATCATGGATCACTCAGAGCTGGTTCTCTATATTTTTGAAAACTCTCTCGAGGCCCTGCTTGTCGCCGCTTTCTCGCTTTTGGTGGCTTTGCTTGCGCTGATATTCTCGCTGCTTCAAGGTGGCAGAAAGACCTTTTCCAGTATTGGCCTGTTTGCGTTGGCCTCATCCGTTATGCTGGTGGCCGAGAGCCAGGCCAGCCTGATGATTGTTCCTTACGCCCTGTTGTGGGATTACCTGGCGGCGGGAAGCTACTTCCTGCTACCTGTCGCACTGGGGCTTATGCTGGATCAGTGGCTGGAAGACCGTCCATCCAGGGCGTTCAGTCTGATCTGGAAACTGCACCTGTGCTATGTGATTGGGGCACTGGGGCTGGCTTTGGTGGGTGTTGTGGACCTCTCGTCCACCTTTCCTCCTTTTGATGCCCTGCTCCTGCTTTCTCTGTCTGTGATGGGCGTGTTGACGTTGCCCCGCCTGCGCTCGCTCACGGGTGAACAGCTGGTTCTTGTGCTGGCATGCGGTATCTTCAGCGCTTTGCTCATCGCGGATATGGCGGTGGCTCACGGTGTTCTGCCCTGGAGCCAGGTTCCGGTCAGTCTGGGTTTGCTTTTCTTTGTTCTCGCAGTCGTCATTATTTCGTTGAGACACTATGCGTTAACCCAGAAGGCCCTGCAGGAATTGACGGTGACACTTGAGCAGCAGGTGGCTGATCGCACGGAAAAAGCGGAAACCCTTTTGCAGCGTGAACAGGCCAGGGCAGGTTTGCTGGCGTTTGAGAACGAGAAAAGCCAGATATTTGCAGAGGTGATTGCCGAGCTGCAGGGGTGTGTAAGCCTGGACCAGGCGTTTCAGTTGCTCGTTGAGGCCATGCCAAGGCTCTGCAGCCCCCTCAAGGGCATGATATACCGGCAAACGGCCAGCGGTACCTACGGTCGCCTTGTGCATTGGGGCTATGGCGATGCGCATCCGGAGTTGGCGCCGGTTGTTACGGATCTCAATAGTCTGCCTGCTCCGATTCGTCTGGTTGCGGGATCCGTAGAGGATGCCGAGGCTGCAGGCAGAGGCTGGCAACAGGGTCTCGTGTGTTTTCCCATCAACATTGAATTTGCAAGCCGTGACGCGGCACTTGAAGGCCTGTTGCTGCTCGATGGTGACAGCATCAGCAGCTCCGGTTATACCGCCTACGGCGCAGCGAGACTTATGTCATCCATCAACCTGGTTGCTGAGCGCATAGGGGTTACGCTTTCAGGTATCTCATTAAGGGAGGATCTGCAACGATTCTCATATGAAGATGCGCTTACTGGTCTGAAAAATCGCCGGTATTTTGATCAGCTTTTTGCGCATGAAACAGCCGTGGCTTTACGTAAAGGCACGCCACTCTCGCTTTTGCTACTGGATATCGACCATTTCAAACGCTTTAACGACACTCACGGGCATGGGGCGGGTGATACGGCGTTGCAGGCTTTTGCTTCGATATTGAAATCCCGGTTTCGTGGCAGCGATATCGTGTGCCGGTACGGGGGGGAGGAGTTTGTTGTTATTTTGCCTGGCTCCGATACCTCAGGTGCCAGAGAGCGCGCAGAGGAACTGCGCGAGGCGACGCGGAGAGAGCCAATCATTTTTGAGGGCAACAATCTGGGGTGCCTGACGGTGTCGATCGGTGTGGCTAACTGGCCGGACAGTACGGACGAGCCGGGGCAGTTGTTGAAGCTTGCAGATGAAACATTGTATCGGGCAAAAATCCAAGGCCGCGATAACGTTGGTGTTTTTTCGTAGCCTTAGATCACCCCTAGACCACCAGTACCGGGCACTTGGCGTGCGCGGCAACACGGTGTGAAACACTGCCGAGAAACATCCCGTCCTTGTCGCTGTGAGTGCCTCGCGTTCCCACCACGATCAGATCCGCTTCCTTGTCCTGGGCAAATTTTATAATAATCTTTGAGGGGCGTCCGGCTTTTACAAAGCCGCGAACCCTGGCTGCTCCGTGCTCCTTTGCCACGCCCTTGGCGTGATTGACCACCCCTTTGGCGTATTCGGAAAGCACTTTGTCGGGAATATCCATACCATCGGGCCTTCCGATGGAAAGCGACGCCTCAAACAGGCTGTGGTGCTTGTACACACAGAGCAGGAAGATCTCCGCGTCTGGCAGGAGTTTTTGCAGCTCAATGGCTTTGTCCAGCGCCCCGAGAGACGTTTTGGAGCCGTCCACCGCGACCAGTATCCGTTTGAACATTGTTTTCTCCTTAAAAATCCAGAACCGGGAGCTCGTCAGTCTGCAAAGGCAAGATCACGCAGGAACAAGGCAATCTGCGGAAAGGCAATGATCAGGGCAGCGGCTGCGACCAGCATAATGATAAAGGGCGGTGTGCCCCGGATAACTTCCAGATAAGGCCGCTTGAATATTGCAATCGCCGTAAAAATATCACAGCCAAACGGCGGCGTTGCCGAGCCGATTGCAACCTGCAAGGTAATGAGCACACCCACCAGAACCGGGTCCAGGCCAGTTGCCTGAATGGCGGGCGCAAAAATTGGCGTCAGTACCAGAATGACGACGATGGGGTCGACAAACATACAGGCGATAAAGAACGCCACACAGATTGCGATAAGTACGCCTACCGGGCCGGCTTCATTAACGCCTACCGACTCCAGTATTGCCTGCGGGATCTGGGCAAAGGAAATGATCCAGGAGAACCCGTTACCCACGGCCACCAGAATGAACACGACTGCGGTGATCAGACCAGTGGATTTGGCAATCTTGTATATCTCGCCGAGTTTCAGAGAGCGAAAAACGATGAATTCCAGGAAGAACGCATAGAGTACGCACACGGCTGCCGCTTCGGTTGGACTGAAGATGCCGCCGTAGATGCCACCAACGATAATAACCGGGAAAAACAATGGCCAGCTGGCGTCGCGAACAGAGAGAGCACGCTGGCGCCAGGTCGCTTTGGGTTCGGTAGGCACCTTGTTTTTGTATGCGTAGAACAGGCAGTAAAGCGAGAACATGAACAGGATCAGCAGGCCCGGGCCAATGCCCGCGATGAACAGCTCCGCAATCGACGTTTGGGAGATAACACCGTAAATGATCATGCCGATACTGGGGGGGATCAGAAAGGCAATGTCACTGGCGTTGATGATCAGTGCCAAAGTAAACGAATCGGAATAGCCTGCCTTGAGCATTTTCGGGCGCAGGGGGGAACCAACAGCGACAACCGTTGCCTGCGTGGAGCCGGAAACGGCGCCAAAGAGCGTGCAAGAGGTCGCAGTACTGATCGCCAGCCCGCCTTTTATGTGGCCGATGAAGGCCATAACCATATTGATCAGCCGATCTGCGGACTGGCCGCGTGTCATGATGTCTGCAGCGAGAATAAACATGGGCACGGCAATGAGCGAAGCTGGCCGGATGCCCCCCATCATCTGCTGAATGAATGTGCCCATCTGGCTGAAGCCGTCGAACATCATCACAAAGCCAACGACGGCTGCGGTCGTCAGTGGAATCATCATGGGGAAGCCGAGGAGCAGCAGCCCGATCATAATGATCATTAGAATTGTTGCCATAGGTGTGCCCTTTTTTATCGTGCCCGGTACGAAACCGGATCAGACTTCCGATTCTGAATCAGCGTATCCGTCAATTACCCCGGTGGAGAGGTAAACGTCTTCACTGGTGAAGTTCTTGACGGCGGTGAGGAGGTACTGAATGCCGGTAACGGCAAAGCCCACAGGCGCCCAGATATAAATCCACCAGATCTCAAAGCCAAGCGCGGGCAAGATGCGACCACGGCCATACAGAGTCTCGATATAGCCGTAGGAGTGATAACACAGGAAGAACATTACCGCAGAGGTGAACAGGGCGATAATAATCATCAGTACCTTGCGACCTTTGGGCGGGAGCGCGTCGTAAACAGCAGACATCCGGATGTGTCGACCGTAACGTGCCGCGTAGCCGATGCCGGCAAAGGTCACGAGAATAATCAGGATGCGGTTTATTTCGCCCGAGAAGAAGAAGCCCTCTCCAAATGCGAACCGCGCAACAACGTTGACGCAGGTGTTAATGGCCATGAGGATTATACCTGCGGCCAGTATGACGGCTTCGGCTTTGGCGATCCATCCGTCTATGGTTCCCAGAAACCCGGGCAGACCGGACTCAAAAGTGCCGGTATCGTCGTCTATCTCCGGGGCGTTCTCGGACATGGGGTCTGCTCCAGATCATGTTGCTCCCGGCCGGTCGTTGATGTTTGGCAGGGCGGGGTTAGTTCATTGGAGTGTCCGCCGGCGGGCGCCGGCGAACACAGGAGCAATGCAGGATCAGTCTTTCTGCACGTCTTTCAGGTCTTGCTTGAACTGGTTTAGCAGGTCTTCGCCGCCCTGGCCAGTCATCTCAATGAACTTCTTCTCGACTTGAGGAGCTCGAGCCTTGAAAGCTTTGATCTGCTCTTCATTGAGGCGCGTCACAGTAACCTCGTCGCTGGCCGCCTGGATTTTTGCGAGCGCTTCATCCGCGAGACCGTCGATGTGGTTGATGATTTCCTCGAAGGCGTAATCGGCAGCATCCTGGATGAGCTTCTTGTCCTTGTCTGGCAGACCATCGTAGAAATTCTTGTTGGCCATAGCTGCAGTGGTGAACCAGCCGTGACCGGTGTAGATCAGGTTGGGCGACACTTCATACAGACCGCCAGACTCAATCCAGAAAATCGGGTTTTCCTGGCCGTTGATCATATTGGTCTGCAGTGCGCCGTAAACTTCACCCCAGGGCAGCGGCGTGGGTGTTGCACCGAACGCGGAGTAGGTTTCTGACAGCAGTGGGTTGGTCATAACCCGGATCTTCTTGTTCTTCATGCCCTCAGGGGTAGTGACTGGCTCATCCAGTGTGATAACAAATTCGCCCTCCGGATACATCTGCAGAAGTTCAAGGCCGTTTTCCGCATAAAGCTCCGGAAAGTCCTCGTTGATGGCCTTACTCTCACGGAAGAACTTGATGACCGTATTTATGTCTGTGGGCATCAGGTAAGGAATGAAGAAAATCTGTGCTTCCGGAATCAGGGCGCCGGTAAAGCCAGGCGACTGGTTAACAAAGTTCAGAATGCCCGCCTGGGTCTGTTCCATGATGTCGTCGGACTCACCGAGCTCACCAAAACGATACACCTGAAGAGTGTGATCGGAATTATCCTCGATGTATTCCTTGAATTTGTATGCGTATACATCCTGTACGTCGCCTTCATACTCTTCGTGTGCGTAGCGCCAGTTGGCGGCATTCACGGAGTTTGCCGCGGTCATTGCCGCGAAAGCGAACGCTGAAATTCCGGCCAGTTTCTTGAGTTTACTTATGCTGCTCATCGGGTTTTCTCCGTTCGTTTTAGTCCAGATATTTATTGTTACATTATTAAAGACTGGCAAAACTTGTCGACTTACGCAAGAAATTGGCCTATTTGCTTTATTTTTGACCTGTGCGTGTTTTGTGGATGCCTGCTCTTGAGAGAAACATCCGAAACTCTTCTGTGACCCGCTCAAGGCTGTCTCCGAGGCGATGGCCGTCGGGCAGCATCAGAGCGGGGAGCGCCTGCTGCCGGGCCAGCTCCAAAACCGGCAGCGGGGGCACAACGTCATCATCCCAGCCGTGGATGATCTGCACATGCCTGGCCTGGATTTGAGGGCTGGATTGAGGGTAGGCCGGCATCGCCAACGCTGGCGCCAGCAGAAAGCATCCGAGAACCGGCATCTGCGCGCTGGTTTGTGCGCACACCCAGCCGCCCATGCTGGAGCCGGCGAGAATGGTGTTGTCCGGGTCTGCGCCGCTGGCAGAAATTGCATCCTGCATCTGAGCAAGGCGAACCGCCGGATCCATACTGCTCCGGTGGTCAATAGCATGGGCGTGAACATTATCGAAGGTTTCTGCCAGGGTTTTCAGGGCCTGTATTTTGGTGCTATCAGGGCCGCTTTCCATTCCATGGGAAAGGAAAATGTGTGTGGTGCTCTGTTTTACCATGATTCAGCTTGCCCAAAGTTGGCTTGTCAGGGTTGTGGAGTCGTTGCTCTGACTTAGCGCCGCGTCTCCTCGAGAATGTCTAATGCATGACGGCGCTTTTCCGGGGCATGGATGTCCACGGTGAACATCATTTCGTCCACCGTTACAGCGGCCAGCAGTTCATCGAGTTGATTCCGGATGGCTGCCGCATCGCCGAGTAGCTGAAGCGCCAGAAAATCTTTCACTCCGGCTCGCTCACCGGCATTCCATAAATCGTCCATGGACTCCACGGGCGCCTTCATCCACAGAGGTTGCCCCCGGAACAGCGCGAGGATGCGCTGGTAGCTGGTGGTTGCCAGGTATTTTGCTTCTTCCATGGTATCTGCAGGCACGGCGGGAACTGCAAGAATGGTGTAAGGCTGTTGCAGTTGTTCCGAAGGCTGGAAGTTGTCACGGTACACCTTGAGTGCCTCTCGATACAGGCGCGGGGCAAAGTGCCCGGCAAAGGCATAGGGTAAGCCCCGCATGGCGGCTAGCTGTGCGCTATAGAGGCTGGAGCCGAGGAGCCAGACCGGCACGTTGGTGCCAGCACCGGGAATGGCCTTGACCGCCTGGCCGGGTTTCAGGGGGCCAAGCAGGGATTGCAGTCGCGCAACGTCCTCCGGGAACTGCTCCGCGCCCAAACCGTCCCGACGCAGGGCACGAGCGGTTATCGGGTCTGTGCCTGGTGCACGCCCAAGGCCCAGATCAATGCGGCCCGGGTAAAGGCTTTCCAGAGTGCCGAACTGCTCGGCGATGACCAGCGGCGGGTGGTTGGGCAGCATCACGCCCCCGGAACCAACACGGATGGTTTGGGTCTTACCGGCAATATGGCCTATCAGCACCGAGGTGGCGGAGCTGCTGATGCCTTCCATATTGTGGTGTTCAGCCAGCCAGAACCGCTTGAAACCGAGCTTTTCGGCATGCTGGGCATAAGCCACGCTGTTTTTAAGGGTGGTACCTACGGAATCACCTTCGCGAACCGAAGCGAGTTCCAGCAGTGAGTAGTCAGGATAGTTGCTCATGGTGCTAGGATAACACTTGAAGCCAGCGCTGCCCCAGACCATTTCAGAATGCCCGGGGGCACCCTGACGTCCACTATTGTGAAGGAAACCATTGTGCAGCAAAGCGCCTATTATGAAGACGACACCACGCTGGCCCAGTATCTGGAGTTTCATTTTGGTGAACAGTGGCACGGCGAAGCGAACTTTCCCCGTGGCCTGGCCAGGGTGGCGATTGATGCGATGGACGGCCGAACACCAGGGCGCGCGCTGGACATAGGCTGTGCCTGTGGGCGCACAAGCTTTGAACTGGCACGGTTTTTTACTCACGTGGACGGCATCGATTTTTCCAACAAGTTCGTGGAACAGTGTCAGGTGATGGCCCGGGACAAGGTGGTTCGCTACGCCCGCCCGGAAGAGGGGGCGCTGGTGAGCTATCAGGAGCGTTCTTTGGCGTCACTCGGCCTGGAAGACACCGCGGAGCGGATAGCTTTTCATCAGGGGGACGCTTGTGATCTGAAGCCTGAGTTCACCGGGTATGATCTGGTGCTGGCCGGTAACCTGATCGACAGACTCTACGATCCATCTCTGTTTCTCACCCGTATTCACGAGCGGATGAATGACGACGGGCTCCTGCTGATTGCTTCTCCTTATACCTGGTTGGAAGATTACACGCCGAAGGAAAAATGGGTGGGCGGTTTCCAGAAAGACGGGAAAGATTACACCACCCTTGACGGGCTTAACGATATGCTGGCACCGCACTTCACGTTGTTGCTCGAATCCAGAAGCCTGCCCTTTGTTATCCGTGAAACACGTAACAAGTTCCAGCACAGCTTTTCCGAACTGACGGTCTGGGAAAAGCGCAGAGATTGAAGGCCACGGGCAAGAGGCTACTTGCCCGTAAACACCGCAGGCCGTTTGCTGACAAAAGCGGCTACGCCTTCCTTGAAGTCGGCCGTTTCCGCCGCCTTCAGGAATGCCTGGTGTTCAGCGTAAAGCTGCGCGGCCAGTGACTTTCCGCTGGCCTGGTCAACAAGCCGCCGGAAGGCGCCGAAAGCTCTGGTTGGGCCACTGGCAGCCCGCTTCACATTAGTCGACAGCACCTCATCAAAGGAACCTGGGGCGGCAACCTCTGCCAGCAAGCCCCAGTCCTTTGCTTCAGTTGCGGTCAGTTGGCGGCCCAGAACCATCATTTCCGTTGCCCGTGCCGTGCCGATTTTCTGGGGTAAAAACCAGGTCCCGCCGCAGTCTGGCACCGTGCCTATGCCGTTGTACCCGATAAGAAATCGTGCGTTTTCCTCCGCTATGATGATATCCGCCATCAGAGCCAGGCTCAGCCCGGCGCCCGCCGCTGCACCCTTCACGCCGGCAATGATCGGAGCGTCCACGCTTCTTAGCAGGAGGATCGCTTCGTTGAGTGGTACGAGCAAGCTGTTGATAACTGCCTGAGCGTGTTCCGAAGTACCGGCCATGCTGGCGACATCGCCGCCGGCCATAAAGGCCCTGCCGGCGCCAGTCATTACGATGCAGCGCAGTCCTGGTTGCTCTTTCAATTCCTTGACAGCCTCCAGAAACGCTTCGGCCATGGCGGTATTGATGGCATTGAGGACATCGGGGCGGTTGAACGTCAGGGTGGCTACGCCGGTTTGTTCATCAAACGTCGAGATTAAGGGACTTTCTGTCATGGTTGTGAATTCCGTCGCTGAGAGTGTTCGGGTAACTGTTTGGATAATTCTTCACATAACTATTCAGGTAACTGTTTAGCAAACTATAGAACAGAGTGTCTTGGTTTTTATGACGGGAATAGGCTATTTTAAATCGAGCTCAGGAAAATGACCTGACGTTTACGTAAACAACAATAACCATAATCGCTGACGTGCGGGGAATAATGTCCAGTATCCTCGAAATTAGTAATCTTTCGCTCTCGTTCGGTGGCGTGAAGGCGCTGCAGGATGTCAGCTTCCGGGTGCCCGAAAACACCGTAACCACAGTGATCGGCCCGAACGGCGCCGGTAAGACATCACTTTTTAATTGCATCTCCGGTTTCTACAAACCCCAGCAGGGCACCATCAGCTATCAGGGTAAGGCGCTCACAGGTATAAAACCGCCGGCCCGCGCTGCCCTGGGCCTTGCGCGCACCTTCCAGAACATCGCCCTGTTCCGCGGTATGACGGTGCTCGACAACATCAAACTCGGCGCTCATGTGCACATGAAAAGCGGTCTTCTTGGATCCCTCGCGTATTTTGGTGCGGCGCGTCGCGAGGAAATGGCGGTGCGCCAGGAAGTAGAGCGCCACATCATCGATTTTCTGGAGATTGACCACATACGGCGCCAGCCGGTTGCCAGCCTGTCCTATGGCTTGCAGAAACGGGTGGAGCTGGCCCGCGCCTTGGCCATGCGGCCGAAGGTGCTGATGCTGGATGAGCCGGTCGCCGGGATGAACCGTGAAGAAAAAGAAGATATGGCCCGGTTTATTCTGGACATCCGGGAAGAGTGGGGCGTAACGGTGCTGATGGTGGAGCATGACATGGGTATGGTCATGGATATTTCCGACCACATCGCCGTGCTCAACTTTGGTCAGGTGATTGCGGAGGGCCAGCCAGCAGAGGTGCAGAACAATCAGCAGGTTATCGAAGCGTATCTGGGCACCAGCGACATGGAAAGCCTGCGCAAGAAGCTTAACCCCGACCGCGAGGTGGCCTGAATGGACTGGTTATTTTTCGGGGAAATCAGCCTTGCGGGCCTGGCTATGGGTGGTCTCTATGCCCTGATCGGGCTGGGTTTCGTGATCATTTACAAAGCTACCCGGGTCATCAACTTCGCCATCGGCGAAATCATGATGTTCGCGGCCTATCTTTTTCTGGCCTTTGCCGGTGGCATGGAAATGTCGCCCTGGGTAGCGCTTCCGCTGGCGGTGCTCGGTGGAAGCGTGCTTGGTGGCGTGATTGAAAAAGTCATGATTCGCCCAATGCTGGGAGAATCATCTATTTCCGTGGTTATGGTCACTATCGGTATCGCCAGTATTCTGGTGGGAGTGGTAGAGATGATATGGGGCGCTGATCCGCAGCTTCTGCCGGGTTTTCTGCCCCGCAAGCCGGTGTTCATAGGCGAGATGTACCTGGCGCCCAAGATTGCCTACGGCTTCCTCATTGGCGCTGCACTGCTCATCGTTTACCTGCTGTACTTTCGCTTTTCCCGTGGTGGTGTGGCACTTCGGGCAACCGCTTCCGATCAGGCGGCCGCTTATTCCATGGGCATTAACGTGCGCCGGGTATTCAATCTGGCCTGGGTGTTTGGCTCTCTTGCGGCGTCGCTTGCGGGCGTTCTGGTGGCCGCAACCGGTGGGCTCAGCCCGCAGTTTGGTGCTATCGGCCTGAGTGTTCTGGTGGTCGTGATTGTCGGTGGGCTCGACAGTATTGTCGGTGCATTGATTGCCGGGGTTTTTATCGGCTGGCTGGAAACGGTGGCAGGCGCGTATCTGGGCGGCGAGTACCGTATGCCGGCTACGTTCGCGGTATTGGCCGTTATTCTGGTTTTTCGCCCCTATGGCCTTTTTGGCACCCACGAAATAGAGCGAGTGTAAGATGCGCATCGGTGACGCCAAACAAAGCTATGAGGCCGACGAGGCCATCCTGACCAGTTCCACACAGAAAATCTGGTTTGCACTTTTCCTGCTTGCGCTTCTGTTGTTCCCGTTCATGGCCGACGCCTACCTGCTGTACCTGGGTTGCCTGGTCGGCATTGCGGTTATCAGCACCACGGGGCTGAATATTCTCACCGGTTTTACCGGCCTGATTTCTCTCGGGCAGGCGGGCTTTATGGGGGTGGGTGGTTACACCGTGGCCTGGTTGTCCGCGAACACAGGATTACCTTTTCCGGTTACGCTGTTGCTGGCCGGGCTGCTTGCGGCGGCGGTCGGTATCCTTGTCGGGCTTCCATCCCTCAGGGTAAAAGGCCTGTATCTGGCGATTGCCACGCTGGCCGCCAGTGTGTTTCTGCACTTTATCTTCGCAGAGTGGGAGTCTGTGACCGGCGGTATGGGCGGGCTGAGCCTGGAGCCGGCTCACCTGTTCGGGCTGACGTTCCAGAGCGATTTCGGAATGTACTTCATCATTGTGCCGCTGGCGGTAGTGATGGTACTTGCCGCCAGAAATGTATTCCGTACCCGCATAGGTCGGGCGTTTATCGCAATCCGGGACAGGGATATTTCGGCCGAGATTCTTGGCATCAATCTACTGCATTACAAGCTGATGTCCTTTGCGCTTAGCTCGTTTTATGCCGGGGTTGCCGGTGGTCTGTTTGCTTATTTTTTCCGGGTTGTCACGCCGGAAAGCTTCCCCCTCTCCATGTCCATTTTCTATCTGGCAGCCGTTATTGTTGGCGGCATGGGCAATCTGCTGGGAGGCATTCTTGGTGCGGCTTTCATGACGCTGATTCCGGAAATTCTCAAACTGCTCACAACCGCTCTTACGCCGTTTTATCCGAATGCACCGATATTCATGTCGCCGATGCTCGAAATCATCTTCGGTGCCCTGATTGTCGGTTTCCTGATTTTTGAACCGCATGGGCTGGCGGAGATCTGGCACCGCATACGGCGCTTTTTCAGTTTATGGCCCTTCAAGAACTAGTGGATTTAACAACAAGAAGCCGCAAGGAGAAGAAACATGTTCAAAAGCATTCTCGATAAGGGCCGCAGGCTCGCAGGTATCGGCAGTGTTGCTGCTGCTCTGGTGGCAGCGGCGCCCGCGATGGCACAGGATAAAGAACCCATTGTATTCGGTGGCTCTATCCCGCTGTCTGGTGTATTCGCCTTTGCCGGCGTGCACCTGCACGCTGGCCTGACGGACTACACCAGCTGGATCAACAGCGAGGGCGGAATCAACGGCCACCCGGTGAAGTATGTAATGGAAGACACCGGCTATGAAGTAGACCGTTCTGTAGCCGCCTTCAAGAAAATTACCGGCAGTAATACGGTTCCGGTTTACTACGGTGACAGCACCGGGTTCATGAAAACAATCGCCTCAGAACTGAACAGCAGGGGCACCACGCTGATGAGCGGTGCATCCTTCGCGACTGCGCTGACGGACAACGAGCAGTATCCGTATCAGTTCATTCCCGGCCCGAACTACAGCCAGATGTTCGGCATCATCCTTGAGTACATTGCGACTCAGGGCAAAGATGGCGATATGCCTTCCGTCGCATTTGTATACAGCGATACCGAATTCGGTAAGGATCCCATCGAAAACGGCAAGGCCAAAGCCGCCGAGATGGGTATCGAAGTGGTCGAGGAAATTGTGACCAAGCCGGGCAGTGTGGATGTGTCTGCAGAAATACTGAAGCTGCGCCGGGTGCGCCCGGACTTCGTGGTATTCCACGGCTATGTGTTGTCGCCCATAAACGAGTTCATGGTGCAAATGCGGCAGATGGGGCTGGATACCCAGTTCATGGGTACTTTCTGGTCCAGCGACAAATTGATCATCAACAAGATGGGTGCAGACGCTGACGGCTACATGGGCGTTATGCCATATAACTATTATGACAGCGCGGAAGGCGGACCGATGCTGGACGCATTGCGCGCCACAGCGGAAAAGAGCGATCCGGATGCCGGCTACCGCCCCACCGGCTACATGCAGGGCTGGTTTAACGCGATGGTATGGACGGAAGTGATCAAGCGCACCATGGACGCAGGCAAGGAGCTGACCGCTGAAAACATGGCCGAGTCTCTGGCTTCTATCAAGGACTGGGATACCGGCGGCATTATCGGTATTCCGGTTACGGTGCAGGACATGTCGTTCCCGGTGGGTCGTATCTGGCGTGTAAACGCGAAAGAAGCCCGTTATGAGCCGGTATCCGACTGGATTCACCTCGACTGAGACGCTGTATGGAAGCCTTGCTGGAGATCGATAACATAGAAGTGGTTTACAACAAGGCGGTGCAGGTTCTACGGGGCCTGTCACTGCGTGTTCCCCGGGGCGCCATTGTGGCGCTTCTGGGCTCCAACGGTGCTGGCAAGTCCACCACACTGAAAAGTGTGTCCGGGCTGCTGGCACTCGAGGACGGCGAGGTGACTGCCGGAGAGATCCGCTTCAAGGGCCGCCCTTTAAAAGGGATGGCACCGGAAAAACTGGTTCGCGATGGCCTCTTTCATGTAATGGAAGGGCGTCGCGTCTTCGAGGATCTGACTGTTGAGGAAAACCTTGTTGCGGCAACCTACGCGCTCAGCGGACGCAAAACGTCACTGAACGACTCCTACGAACTGGTTTATGACTATTTCCCTCGCCTCAGGGAGCGCCGCAAGCAGCTTGCGGGCTATCTGTCGGGCGGCGAACAACAGATGCTGGCGCTTGGTCGTGCTCTGATTGCAAAACCGGAACTGATCATGCTGGATGAGCCTTCTCTGGGCCTGGCCCCTCAATTGGTAGAAGAGATATTCACCATTATCGCCCGTATCAATCGGGAACAAGGTACAGCAATACTGCTGGTGGAACAGAATGCGGCTGTCTCTCTGGCGATAGCCTCGTATGGCTACATCATGGAAAACGGCAAGATCGTGATTGACGGCCCGGCGGACAAGCTCGCAACCAACGAGGATGTGCAGGAATTCTATCTGGGCGTTGGTGGTAAGGAAGGCGAAGCCCGCAGCTACCGGGACATCAAACACTACAAGCGCCGCAAGCGGTGGCTGTCATGACAACATCGCAAATTCGTGATATTACGCTTACACAAATGCTTCGGGCGCACGCGAAAGAGCGCCCCGATATGCTGGCGCTACGCCAGAAAGATTTCGGTATCTGGCAGGCTTATTCCTGGCAGGACTATTACGAACGCGCGCGGCACTTTGGCCTGGGTCTGCGTGCGCTCGGTCTTTCCGAGGGTGGCCACGTCGCTATTCTTTCGGAAAACCGGGTGGAGTGGGTTATCGCCCAGATGGGCATCGGCCTGGTAAAAGGAATCTGTGTGGGCGTTTACCCTACCAGTCCGTGGAATGAAGTGGCCTACGTGCTCGAGCACAGTGATGCAGAAATGGTGGTGTGTGAAGATCAGGAGCAGACCGACAAGGTTCTGGAGGCCTGGCCTGAACTGCCGCAGCTCAAACACAACATCGTTATTGATCCCAAAGGGCTGCGATCATATCCCGACCCGCCGTCTTCGTTCGAAGAAATCGAGACCTTTGGGCGAGAATTCGAGAACAAGCATCCAGAGTTGATTGACCAATTGCTCGACAGCCAGCACGTGGATGATATCGCCCTGATGATCTACACCTCCGGCTCTACCGGCCGGCCCAAGGGTGCAATGATCAGTTGGGGCAATCTGCAGGCAGGTGCACCGGGGCTTATCGAATTACTGGGCGTGGATCAGCACAGTACCAGCTTGTCCTACTTGCCACTGTGCCATGTGGCAGAACAGGCCCTTACCAATATTGCCCCTGTCTATGTCGGCAGTGCAGTGAGTTTTGGCGAAAGCTTGCGCACGGTTCAGGAAGACCTGCGAGAAATCGCGCCGACGTTTTTCCTCGGTGTACCGCGGATCTGGGAAAAACTCCATTCTGCCGTTTACATCAAGATGCAGGAGACAGGGCGCTTTCGGCAGATGCTTTTTGATCGTGCGATGAAAGCCTGTGAGCCAATGGCGACCAAGCCAAAGGCAAAATGGAGTATTGGGGAGCGGCTAGCCTACCGCATGTATTATTGGCTGGTATTCCGTTCTTTGCAGAACTTTATCGGGTTGCGCCGTTGCACCATTGCGCTTACCGGTGCTGCCCCGATTTCAACAGGCATTCTTCAATTCTTCCGTACTTTGGGCGTGCCTCTGGTTGAGGTTTTTGGTCAGACGGAGAGCACGGGTGTTGCGACCGCACAACGCGTGGACAACGTTTGCCTTGGCACGGTCGGTACGGCGGTTGCCGGGCTTGAGGTGACATTGGGTGAGCAAAATGAAATCCTCATGCGGGGCGGCACGGTTTTCAAAGGCTACTACAAGAACGACGAGGCCACAGAGGCTACCCTGAAGGACGGTTGGCTGCATACCGGTGATGTTGGTGAATGGAAGGACGGTCAGCTGAGAATCGTTGACCGGCTCAAGGACATCATGATTACCGCCGGCGGCAAGAATCTGTCGCCCACGGAAATTGAAAACACCATCAAGGCGAGCCCCTACATCAAAGAGTGCATTGTCATTGGTGAAGCTCGCAAGTATGTCTCGGCTTTGATTCAAGTCGATTTTGAAACCGCCGCCAAATGGGCAGAGCAGGAACGGATTGCCTACACCACATTCCGTAGCCTGACCGAGCAAGAGAAGGTGCAGGAGCTGATCCAGGCAGAGGTAAACCAGGGTAACGACAGGCTTCCGCAAGTGGCGCAGATCAAACGTTTTCATCTGCTGAGCAAAGAGCTGGATCACGACGATGATGAAGTGACGGCCACCATGAAAGTGCGCCGGAGCAAAATCTATGAGAAGTATGCAGAGGTGATCGAGTCGTTGTATAGCTGACAAGGCTTGAAAATGAGATAAGGGGGGAAAGATCAGACAGAATAGCTTGCGAACGATCTGGATCAAGTCTACTTGACGGAAGCTATGGTTTGCGAAGCTTATTTTGATTGATAATGGGCCCCCCCAAATTTTGAGCCAGCTATCATGACTGAAATCACCCGTTCCGAAAAACCACCCGCCCGGCTTGGCCACCGGCGTGCCTTTATCCATCAGGGTATCGGTATGAAAGTGGCCCTTATCGTTTCTGCATTTATTTCATTGGTCTTCAGTGCTTTTGCCAGCGCGGCAGAATCCGGCGCTGCGAATCTGACTCACCATCCGGTTGGCTATCTTGCCGTCGCAATCTTTGTTATTGCCTATGCGTTTGTGATGCTTGAGGAAAAGCTGCACCTGCGCAAATCCAAGCCGGTGCTGCTGGCTGCAGGCCTTATCTGGTTCATGGTTGCCGGTGCGGCAGCCATGAGTGGTGATACCGAAAGCGCCAATGCGGCCTTGAAGAACAACCTTCTGGAATACTCCGAGCTCTTGCTGTTTCTGCTGGTTGCCATGACGTATATAAACGCCATGGAGGAACGCCAGCTTTTCGATGCGCTCCGCGGCTGGCTGGTGAGCAAAGGCTTCAGTTACCTCAGCCTGTTCTGGATTACCGGGCTGCTGGCATTCTTTATCTCACCCATCGCCGATAACTTGACCACTGCGCTGCTGATGTGTGCGGTGCTGATGAAAGTGGGTGAAGACAGCCCTCGTTTTATAGGCCTTGGCTGCATCAATATAGTGATCGCGGCAAATGCCGGCGGGGCCTTTTCTCCGTTTGGCGACATCACAACGCTGATGGTCTGGCAGAAGGGCGTGGTCGAATTCACCGAGTTCTTCAGGCTATTTATTCCCGCCGCAGTCAACTTCCTGGTTCCAGCTGTCATCATGAGTTTTGCCGTTCCCAGTGAGCCGCCGAAGGATGCATCGGATCCGGTGATCATGAAGCGCGGTGCCCGGCGCACAGTCGGGCTATTTCTTTTGACCATCACAACTGCGGTGCTGGGCCACAATTTCCTGCATCTGCCGGCCGTGGTTGGCATGATGATGGGTCTGGCTTATTTACAGTTCCTGAGTTACTACCTGCAGCGCAGTTTTAAACGCGGTGTTGCCCGTGAACGGGTCTGGGCGGAAAACCACCAGAATACCCGTCTGCTTGAGCGACTCGACAAAGCCGTGCCTTTCGATATTTTCAACCCTATGGCCCGCACAGAGTGGGATACGCTGCTGTTTTTCTACGGTGTTGTGCTGTGTGTGGGCGGCCTTGGTTACATTGGCTATCTTTCTGAGGTGTCCCAGATTTTGTATTACGACTGGAATGCGACCGGTGCCAACATTGCTGTCGGTGTTATATCTGCGATTGTTGATAACATTCCGGTGATGTTCGCCGTGCTCTCAATGGAGCCGGACATGTCCCACGGCCAGTGGCTGCTGGTTACGCTCACAGCGGGTGTCGGTGGCTCGATGCTGTCTATCGGCTCAGCTGCCGGCGTGGCATTGATGGGTCAGGCCCGGGGCTACTACACCATCATGTCGCATCTGCGTTGGACACCGGTGATTATGCTCGGTTATGTAGCTTCCATCGCAACGCATATGTGGCTGAACGCCAGCCTGTTTTAATAGGTTCTCAGCGGAGCCCGTTCAGGGCTCCGCTGTTCAAGTCGCCCTGCCCAACGCCTCCTCTCTCAAGCCTGATCAAAAGCTTCAAAACACACCATTTAACGAATCCGTCAGCGCTGATTTTTGTGCTCTGAATGCCATGTGACACAAGGCGTTGAAGGAATTGCACAGAGGTTCTGTGTTTCTGGCTAACGTTTATGCTCGCGTTGCCTGTTGCCCGGGAATAATGTTTTCGACGTGCGCCGAACCTTTTACCGGGAACGCGCCTGCAAAAAACAAACAATAAGCAAGCAGGTAATACCATGCGTCAGAAAGCAAAACTCTCGAAGATATTCACAATTTCAGCGATCGCCAGCGGATTGCTGCTGGCAGGTTGTGGCGACGATGGCGAAGACGGAAAGGACGGCAAAGATGGTGTTGCCGGAAACGCCGGACAGAGTGTTGTTGTCTCAACCACCTCCGGATTCGCGATTACTGAAAATGCCGTTTTTGTGGCGCCGGATGCGGAAAGTGGCGATGACATTACTGAAACGCTCTCCCTTGCCTTGTTTGATATCCAGGAGGATGCGTTGGTTGTGCTACCCAAAGGGCGCTTCGTGGTGACGGAAGGCATTGTCGTTAACAGTGCACGCGGGCTTACGATTACCGGCCACGGTATTAATGAAACCATCCTGGATTTCAGCACATCCAATGGCGACGATGCGTTTCGCTTCCAGGGCGGCAATGGCATTACCGTCCGCGACCTGGGAGTGTATGAGGCGCCCAAAAACGGCATCAAGACGACCAACGTTAACGGTATCCACATCGCCTACACTGCCACCGTATGGGAAGGCGAGCTGGAGTCAGACAACGGCGCCTATGGTCTCTACCCGCTCCAGAGCCAGAACGTGCTGATGGAGAACAACTACGCCTACGGCTCGGCCGATGCGGGGATTTACGTGGGCCAGTCAGAAAATATCGTAGTGCGTAACAATACCGCCAAGAACAACGTGGCTGGCATTGAAATCGAAAACTCCAGCATGGCGGACGTTTACAACAATATTGCGGTTGGAAACTCCGGCGGCATTCTGTCGTTTGATTTGCCGGGGCTCGAAAAGGCCTACGGTGGCAACGTACGCATCTTCAACAACCAGGTTTACGCTAATAACGCAGAAAACGTGGGTGCCGGCGTGGTTGGTGCTGTGCCACCAGGTACAGGTGTGATTGTGCTTGCAGCCAGTGGTGTGGAAATCTACAACAACCAGGTTACGGACAACGAAACCACCGCTATTGCGATCACCAGCTACTTTTTAATTGATGACGAAGTAAGCGGCTATCCCGCCAGTTTTGGCGCGACCATGCAAGATGGTTGGAGCCCAACGGTGAAAAACGTCTACCTGCACGACAATACCATCGCCCGTAATGGCAGCGCCCCGCGTGGCGACTTGCTGGCTCCGATAATCGGCGGTTACACATCCGATCAGAACAGCTCCGGAATGGCACAAACCTTCCCGGCCATTCTGTATGACGGGATTGGCGAGCTCTTGTCGAACCTGGGACCACAGGGGCTGGGGCCATTCAATGCATTCGTTGGGGCGGACGCTGCTGCGGACGGGGTGAATTACGATCCGTATGGCGCCGGCGACCTGATTTGCGCGAACCGCAATATCAATGGCAATGCGGCGCCCGAGTACGACCAGGTCAACACTGGCGTGGTTTACCCGACTGATCCAGCGAGCGCCACGTTCGATGGGGGTGGCAACCCCGTGCCACAACTACTGATCGACCAGATGGTTAACAACACCTATCTCAACTGCGTTCAGCCACGTCTTGTGCCGGCGAAAGTGACGTTCAGAAACAACGTCTATGGCTGCACCGGCGATGACCTGGCGGAAGCGGCTTGCGCGCTGTAACCAGTCGCTCTGAGTTGTGGGCTAGATCGTAATAATCAATAACGGTGTATCGCCGGGCCAACCTGTCCCGGCGATACACCGCTGTACGAGAGCAATACCTATGAGAAATAACAATAAAGCGACAGCAGCGATTCTTACCACGTCTCTTTTCCTGGCGGCGTGTGGCGGGGGCGGTGGAGACGGTGGTGGAGATGATGCTGGCGGTACACCTCCGCCAGCGGGCAGTGCACTGAATGCCGGGGCCGGTTCGCCAACAGGTGCAGAGGGCAGCTGCAGCGCGACAAGCGCCGGAGTTAACTGGGATGCCTTGATGACGGAGATCTGCCCCAACCTCTCGGATTACAATCTGTTTGCCGATGCGACGGATCCGACGGCCGGGCCAACCCGTGGTGGTGTTCCCTATGATCTGTCTACGGCTTTGTTCTCCGATTACACCAGCAAATACCGTTTCATATTCGTTCCAGAGGGTAAAACCGTCAGCTATAACTCTTCAGAAGTACTGGATTTCCCGGTAGGAACGGTCATCACCAAAACCTTTGCGCTGCCCGCCAACACCGCCGTGCGTGATGGTGAAGAACTGGTTATTGAAACCCGACTTTTGATCCACCGCACTGATGGATGGTTCGCGCTTCCCTATTACTGGTCGTCAGATTCCGACGCAACCCTGGCTATTGCCGGAAAACGCCTGACAGGGCTGAGTACCATTAACAACCAGGGGCAGCAGATCACGTTTGATTACGCCGTTCCCAAGGCTGCGGATTGCTCTTCCTGTCACTCCATTGTGCCTGGTCTGTCGGGTTCAGGTGACGAGCGTGAGCAGATCTTTCTGCCTATTGGTCCGAAGGCGCGTTATTTGAATAATGACTATGCCTATGCGGACGGTATGGTATACAACCAGCTTCAACACTGGGCTGAAGGTGAGTTACTGACAGGCTTGCCACTGAACCTTCAGGGTGTCGAGCAGGCGCCGGTGTTCAACGATCAGGTGCCTGTTTCTTCACTCAGCGCGAGCGAGTTGGACGATGCAGCACGGGCCTATCTAGACATCAACTGTGCTCATTGCCATCGTGCCGAACTTACGTTGCCGGCAGATTACGCAGGGCCTGCGGGTAGCAGCGGTGTGCAGTTGGAGTACAACCGGAATTATGCCGAATCGCCCAGCAAGTTCGGTGTGTGCAAGGAGCCGATTGCCGGAGGCAAAGATGGTTACCCATACGACGTGATTCCGGGTAACCCGGATGACTCTTACTTGTTGTTCCGTATGACCACCCTTGATAACCGCCATAAGATGCCGGAGCTCGCCCGCAATACGGCGCATCAGGAGGGAACAACGCTGATTCGCAGCTGGATTGACCAACTGCCTTCGGCGAGTTGCTCTCCCGCTCCATAACGAGTTGTGCCATGCCTGGATGGTTCCGGGCATGGCCATTGGCAATGAGTGAGATCGTAAAGAAAGAACAGCGCATGCGATCAATGGGCCGTATGTTCCTGGCGGAATTCGGTAGGCGTTGATTGTTTGATTTCCCGGAATGCCCGGTTGAATGAACTCAGGGACCGATACCCGACATCCAGGGCAATATTGAGAACGGGAGTTTCTGGATCCGTAATCAGGCGCTTCGAGGCTTCGGCAATCCGGAGCTGGTTGATGTAATCGTTGAAGTTACGATAGCCCAGATGCTTGTTAATCAGAGCGCGGGTGCGGTATTCCGGCAGGTCGAGTTTCTCCGCCAGCATTTTCAGGGTCAGATGTTCTGTGCGGTAATACCCGCCTGCCATCAGGCTGGCAAGGCGCTCTGCGTGTTCATGTTGGAAGCTGGCCTGATGTTTATCTTCATAAATCAGCTCGTGCGTCTCAGTCTCGGTGGGTGGGGCCAGGCCGCTTTGGAATGATAATTCACTGAACCGACCCTGCAAAAGAAAGGTTGCCACTGCAATACCGGCAATCGAGACCACCAATGCCCTGTTAATCGCGTAAGCAATGCCGAGGTTAAATGCCAGAGCCACCCAGAGCACGGCGATACCCGCGATAAACAAAACGAGAGCCCGGAGTTTTCGGCGCGGCTCCACAAGGTCGGCGGGCCAATCCGCAAGAACAATCCAGAAGCCGTTAGCGATAATAACGAATTCAAACAGTTCGCCGAGTTCCCATCCAAAGAGGAGCAGCCAGCTTTCAGCGTTCTGATGGCTGGAAAGAACCCTGGCGATCCCGGGAGCAACCACACTGTAGAGCGCCATAGCGCTCCATATCGAAAACGGGTTCAAGCGCTGACGAAATGTGACCTGACAGAGCAGCCAGAATAAAGCCGGAAGCATGCCTTGCAGGTTCAGGGTGAGCCAGTGCCAGTGTACCGCCGTGAGGGGGTGGAGCAGAAAACCCGAGCTGGCAATGAGAAAAATAGCGAACACCCGTGCAGCGGATGAGCGATGTAACTCACGGGTGGTCGTAATCAGGAGAATGACCAGGCAAGCCAGGCCAAAACCGGTCAAAATCAACATGCTTTGAACACTCGACGCTATTCTTGTTGTTTGCGTTAAACGGATGCAAACATGTCACTCGGGCGTGTCGGTGTCAATTGCGGCGGCTTCCGGGCAGGAACTGGAAGCCGTTAACCGGAACGTAAGTGCCGAGGAGTCCAGGCAGTTGATGAATGTGACAGTGCTGCCAATCAATGCTGTGTTTTCAGGTTTGGTCAGGGGGTTCTGTAGAGTCGCCCAAGTTTCATATTCAGCGTTTTGATATCACGTGAACCCAGGTTAAAGCCCGCATTCATCATCATGTCAGTTTCTCTACTGCTAAAAATATTTGTGTTTCTGCTGGCACCACAAACGTTTATCGGTCGTGTTTTTTATAAAATACAAAGCGTTCGCGAGCACCGTTTGTCGGGGCTCGCTGACTGATGGAAGGTGATCGAAAGGGGGAATAAAGAAACCATAGTCAGCTCCTTCACTGGGACTGCCGGCACCATAGCAGCTCGGGGAATAGAGACAAGGATGTGCCGGGTTGCAGTACGTAACGGCCATAAAATAAGCCGTACAAAGGATGGAGAGCTGCGCTGTGAGTTGAACGGACTTGGCTCTGGACTAGACTGTAACTTAGCCGAAAGTGGGCAGGGTGAAGGGGTATTCAGGTAAATGAGTTCAGTTGGGCGGGGTATAACTCGGGATTTGAAAGACTTGTCGCCAGCCTATTTCGGCATGGTGATGGCAACGGGTATCATTTCTTTAACAGCCCACATACTGGGTTTTGGTGTGGTGGCAAAGGTGTTGTTTTACCTGAACCTTTGTTTCTATGTCGCGTTATGGGCCGCTACGCTCGCACGTTTTGTGATGTATCGTCAGGCGTTCCTTCTCGATGTGATAGACCATCTTCGTGGCCCGGGCTTTTTTACCTTGCCTGCGGGCTCCAGTGTTCTTGGCAGTCAATTTATCATGTTGACGGATTTTACCCTGGCCGGGCGCGTGCTCTGGGTTTTTGCGATTCTGCTCTGGCTGGCACTGACCTACACAATATTCACTGCGTTCACAGTCAAAGAGGAAAAACCGTCTCTCGATAAGGGGATTACAGGTGGGTGGTTGCTGGCAGTGGTAGCAACCCAGTCGATCGCCGTGCTCAGTGCATTGATTGCAGTGGATATGCCGCAGCCCTACAAGCTGGGCATTAACTTTCTGGCGCTATCCATGTGGCTTTGGGGCGGCATGCTTTACATCTGGATGATGTCGCTGATCTTCTATCGCTACACGTTTTTCAAGTTCTCTCCGGGTGATCTTGCGCCTCCGTACTGGATCAACATGGGCGCGATGGCGATTTCGACACTGGCTGGTTCCCTGTTGATTGTGAATGTGAAAGATGCGCCGTTTCTGGACTCATTGCTGCCCTTTCTGAAGGGCTTCTCTGTGTTCTATTGGGCCACTGGAACCTGGTGGATACCCATGCTGTTTATTCTTGGTATATGGCGGCATGTGTACAAGAAGTTTCCGCTGGAATATGACCCCTTATACTGGGGTGCGGTGTTCCCTTTGGGCATGTACGCCGCCAGCACTTATGAGATGGCGGCCGCTCTGGGTTTTCACTTTCTGGATTTCATTCCCGTCAGCTTTTTCTATCTTGCGCTTGTTGCCTGGGCCATTACGTTCACTGGCCTGGTGCGATCATTCAGGCCGGCGAAGTTGAAGGGTTAAGGCCATAGGGTGAGCCCTGCGCATCCCCGGCAACCTGTCTTTGCATGCGTAGGCTGTTGAGCAGAACACAGAGGCTGCTGAGTGACATGGCAATGGCTGCAATAACCGGTTGAATCCAGCCCATAACGGCGAGCGGGATTACCAGCGCGTTGTAGCCGACCGCCCAGAACAGGTTCTGGTACATGAGCTTGCGTGCTCTCTGTGCCAGTTGCAGGGTGGCGGGCACCTTGGCGATGCTTTCGGTGAGGTAAACCGCCGCTGCTGCGCCGGTGGCAGATGCGGCGTTACCAGCGGCGATACCCAACCTGGCACCGGCCAGCGCCAGGCCATCGTTGAGGCCGTCGCCCACGAACACGGCGTTGGTCTGTTTTTCGAGGTTTTCGATAAAGCTGTGTTTCTGCTCGGGGGAATAGCCAGAAAGCACATGCTCAGACGGAATGCCAAGACGGCCGGCCAGATCCAGGCAGGCTTTGCGCGTATCACCGCTGAGTAAATAGAGGGTGTAGCCCTGATTTGTCAACTGGCGGATTGTGGGCAGAGACTCCGGCCTGAGGGTTTCCTGAAACCCGATTTTCCCGGCATAGCGCCCGTTGCAGGCAACGTGGACGCTCATTCCGGTATCTTCAGTGGGTGGCACCTCGACGCCCTGCTGTCGAAGCCAGCTTGTCTGCCCTGCCAAAGCGGTATTCTCGCCATTGATCCAGCGCGTGCCTGCGCCTGCGAAGCTTTTCCGAGTGCCATCGGATGTCAGCACAAGAGCTTGCGCCGGTTCCGCCATAAGCCCTCTTGCAACAGGGTGCGGTGACTCCCGGAGAACGTTCCGGGCCAGCTGCAACAGCGTGCTTTCGGCCCATTCGCTGGCTGGTGTGATGCTGTCCACGCTTGGTTCGCCCGTGGTCAATGTGCCCGTCTTGTCGAACACAATTGCGCCAACCTCTGCTGCGGCCTCCAGTGCAGCAGGATCCCGCAATACAATGCCGCGGTTGACCATGTTGGCGTGGCCCATGGTGATCACCAGTGGAATAGCAAGGCTGAGGGCGCAGGGGCAACTGATGATCATAACCGCCAGCCCGCGGGCTGCAGCCTCCGGAGCAGGTACGCCTTGAACAAGGGCCAGCCCCACGGCCAGCGTGGCTGCGATCACAATCACAGGAAGCAGGATGCGGGCGATGCGGTCTGTTAGCCGCTGCAGGGTGGTTTTGCGGCTGAGCAAGGCGCTGATGGAGCGTGATAGTCGGTCGATGCGGCGTTGCCCAATGCTTGCTGTAACCACCAGTTCAAGCTCACCTTCAACCAATCGACAGCCCGCCAGCAATTCTGCCCCCGGCCTGAGTGCCTGGGGCAGGTGTTCACCAGTCAGCATGGACAGGTCCGCTTGCCCATGGCCTTGCACGATCTGGCCATCCAGAGCCAGTTGTTCACCGGCCCGAATAACAATACGTTCGCCGGTCTCAATATCTTTGGCTGGTCGGGATTCCAATGTGCCGGCAGAGGTTTTCAGAGTGACCTGCTCGGGGACGTCCTGAAGATAACGGCGAATGATTTCCGAGGCACGACGGCGCACGCTGGTATCCAGTAATCTTGCGATCAGCTGGAAGGTGATCAGCATAACAGCAGCGTCGAAGTACACATGGTAACTACCGGAGGCAAGCTGCCAGGCGGAGATGATGCAGGCCGCGAAGACCGCCAGGAAGATCAGGCTATCGAGGCCCGGTGCGCCGGCAATAAGCGTGCGCCAGCCCACCCGGTAGAAGTGAGAGCCGGAGTAAAGAACAACCGGCACCGCGAACAGACCACTGGCGAGGGCCAACGGCCAGAGCACTTCCGGTTCTGCTGCGCCGAGTGGTGCGAGATAGATCAGCAGCGCCGGCATCATGCTCCACATGCCAAAGACCACGGCAACCGCCAACCGTCTTTGCAGGTGCTTACGCACGGACTCTGCCTGGAGTTTGCTGCGGTCAGGATCCACCGTGCTGTGCAAGCGGTAACCCAGGCGGGCTACGGCGCGCTGAAGGTCTGCTAAATGGGGCTTCTCTTTGTCCCAGCAAATCATGGCCACGTCTGCTGCGAAATTGACAGCAGCGTCACTGACACCCGGTTGTTTCTTCAACAGTGCTTCAACGGCGATAGCACAGCTGCCACAGCGCATCCCCTCAATCATCAGGATGTCATGGTGCTGTTGTTCCTGCACTGCGCTCGCGTTGTTGGTGGCCATCTCAGGGTTCCCCGAAAACCTCCTTCAGCTCTTCGGCAGACCACTCCTTGCGATCGCCGAAGCGCTCTTTGTGTTCGGTCACGACGGCCGGGTCGACCTCGCTTGCACCATTGCCCCATTCGCTGCGGGCATAGCTCAGAACAGCGGCCAGTTCGGCATCGGAGAGATTGCCACCAAACTTGGGCATAACGCCCTGGAAGGTATTGCCGGCAACCTCAATCTTGCCTTGCAGGCCATCGTGGACAATAGCCACAGGGATAGGCGCGTCTGCCAGCAGCCATTCGCTTTCAGCCAATGGCGGGAAAGCGCCCGGCACACCCTGCCCATTGGCCTGGTGGCAGGCGCTGCACTGGGCACTGTATATGGCCGCGCCGTTCGGTTTTGCGGAAGCCGCTTTGTTATCAGACTCGGAACTCTCAGAAACTTCAGTGTTGCTGTTGGCAGAGTCATCTGCAGGTATGGATTCCTGCTGCACAGTGGACACCGCTGAACGGCTGTCACCACCCAGCATCGGCTTGCCAATCTGCCAGGCGTAATAGCCAACGCCCCAGATAATCAGTATGGCAATCCAGGCCAGTACCACCTTCGGGATTGCGCGCGTGCCTTCCTCGGGCTCGGGCGCTTCCCGGAATTGAGCGCGATGATCATGCTGGTCCATGGCGCACATTACTCCTTGGGTTCATCGGATTTTGGCTGCCGTTTCGGCAAGGTCGGCGCCGGATAGGTATGGTCAAGCGCAAGCATGTACTCAGCGAGTGCGAGCGCATCATCGGTAGCCACAATATTTCCGGATTCCGGGCCGTAGGGCGGTGGAATATTCACCACTTTGTCGCCCTCCGCCGGTTCATCCACATGGCGGAACAGGAAGGGGTAGGAGGGCATGATGCTGCCTTTGATAATCGCCCTCGGGTTGTACAGGTGCATCAGCTGCCAGTCTATGCTGGGCTGGCGGGCGCCTATGTTGAACAGATCCGGCCCGGTGCGCATGGTGCCCAGCAAGTGTGGCTCGTCGTAGGCGTAGTCACCGGGCACTGACGGGCGGCCCCAGCCCCTGTCCTTGTCTCCGGGCGCAAAGCCCGGATCCCGAGGCTGCTGGCTATGGCAGTAAACGCAGCCATTGGAAATGTACACCTGGCGGCCACGCTGTTGCTGTTCCGTGTAGGGCTTGAGATCTGGTGGAACCTGTTCTGCTGACATTTGCAGATAAGGCATCACCACCAGCGTCAGCGTGGCCAGCAACAGGATAAGAGCTGCACCGACCATGATTGCGAGAGCACGTTTCATTGAGCGTTCTCCTTGATGGCTGGGCGGAAGAGGGTCGGTTGCTCAGTGGCAGCGCCACGGTGCAGTAACATGGCGATGAAATGGAACGCGAACACCAGGTGCCCAAGTGTCATCAGAGCGCCACCGACAGTGCGGGCCTGAAGTGCGGGCAGTGTCATGCGAACTATATCCATGAAGGGCATTTCGGCATCGAGCAATGCGAGGCCCTGCTTCCAGCCACCAACGGTCAGGGACACCACGTAGATCAGAATACCGGCACTCACCAGCCAGAAATGCAGGCTGATCAGCCGGCGCCAGGGCCATTCCCAGTTGGTGAGGCGTGGCATGATGAAGTAAACCGCGCCGAACAGGATGAAGCTCAGGAAGGCGTACATGCCAAGATGAGCGTGGGCAACGGTGTAATGGGTGAAGTGGGTAATGACGTTGATGCTGCGCAGGGCTTCCATGGAACCCTGAAGCGAAGACACGGTATACATGAGCGCGCCGATCCAAACAAAACGCAGGGTGGGCGAGTCTTTCAGGCGCCCGAAGTTGCCCATCATGGTGCCGTGATGGTTGATCGCCACGGTAATCACCGGAATCGACATCATTACGCTGTGAACAATCGAGAGGGTCACCAGCCAGGTGGGTATGGGGCCGCCAATCAGGTGGTGAATGCCCACCTGGCTGTAAAACAGCGCCAGTGACCAGAAACCAATCAACGATAGCTGGTAGGAAATAATCGGTCTGCCGAGAATTTTCGGGATCATGTAGTACGCAATGCCAATGCCGATAGGCGTTACCCAGAGCCCGAGAACGTTGTGGGCGAACCACCAGTTAACCGTGGCGCCGGATGCCCCGGGAAAGGCAAAGGGCAGGTTGGCGATCAGGAACAGGATGGGAAACCACACCAGCGCAGCCATCAGGTACCAACTGGTTACGTAAAGATGTTCCACCTGGCGATTGGCAGCGGTTAGCAGCAGGGGGATGGCACACAGGGCTCCGCCCACCACAAACAGCAGGTCTACCTGCCATGGGAATTCCAGCCATTCCTCGCCGTCAGACAGGCCCAGCGTAATGGCGCTCAACCCGAGAACCAGGCCAATATTCCAGATAAAGGCGCCAAGAACAGCGTATTTCCCGCCAGCCAAAGAAGTTTTGAACAACCGTGGTATCAGGAACAGGGCAACGCCTATACCGGCCATGGACGCCCATCCGTAGGTGACAGCGTTCAGATGCACTGGGCGTACCCGGCCGAAGGTAAGAAACTCGCTGGCGGCCAGAAACTCCGGGAGATGCATTTTAATGGAGGAGGCCAGGCCGAAAAACGAGCCCAGAAGCAACCAGAAAACGGACGAGCTAAGCCAGGTCAGGACCGCGGTTCGGGACGATTGGTCTGCTGTCCAGCGAGCCTCAATGGCGGCCGCCTGTTCGCTGTTGTCACCGGTAAAAGGTAGGTCGGATGGCCTTGCAGGATCCTCGCTGTGACCTTCTTCGCCCGGGGAGAATATAGTGCGTGCTGCAGCCTGACCATGGCTGAACTGATTGTTGGCGATAGACCAGATCAGTAACAGCAAGCCAACCGTGGAGAGCACGAAGGTAATAATCAGGAGAACAGCGATGGTGGGCGTCATGATCTTTCCTGTTGATACATTACAAATGCATGTTAAATAAAACAAACATTACATTTCAATCAGATGCTTTTTTTATAAGCAGTATTTGTACTCGTTTGGAAGATAGCGAAGAGTTGCACTACATTAACGCGACTGGCCGGATTGAACGATGGCTTGAATTGCTCTAAATCAAGTCGAGGCAATTGCGAGGCTCTGACGGCGGTTGGAGGTTTTTATCGCATGAATTTCCGGGCTGGTGACTCGGCATCGGCGAATGGTGTCGTATTCTGTACCAATGCATCAAGCTGGTCTACGCTTGAAACTGCAACAAAAGGAACGCTTGCTGCGCGCTGTAACCGCTTCTAAGCTTTTGCGATAACGATGCAATCGAAGAGGGAATTTTCGATGCTTACCAACTCAATTATGCGATTTATATTGTTTTCAGGAATGTCTCCTTTCCTGCTTAGCGGCTGCTTCGATGGATCCAGTAGCTCTTCCAGCCAGCCAGATCTTGAACTCACCAGTCTGTCCAGCGCTCCGGACCAGGTCAGTGGTGACGATGTCCTGATCGGCCTTGAAGGCGACTCTGCCACGATCGCTGCGGAAAAGGACAATCTGGAACTCTGGCTCAATGATGCCAAAGTCAGCCCGGTGATCAGGGAAGGGCGAAATGGCCCGGAAATTCTCGTAACAGGTCTTTCAGAAGGTGCAAACCGGCTGGAGCTGCACCATGTTGAATACGGCCCGCTGAGCGACCTCACCCTGAATGTTCACCCGGTAACCGGCCCGATTTTCTCTGGGCCGCAGCAGTACCCATTCGTGTGTACGGTAACAACGGAGCTGGGCAAACAGCCCATTGTGGATACCGAAGGCAATACTGGCTTCCCGGTGATGGATGGCGGTGGTAACCAGATTGGTTTGAGTAAAGACTGCTCGATCGACTCTTATGTAACCTTTGTCTATCGCACAACCGGCGATAACTGGGCGCCCTTACCCAGTGACGGTACTCGGCCTGCGGATATGGCTACCACAGAGCTCACCGATGGTCGCATCGTCGATTTTGTTGTGCGCCAGGAGCGGGGCACCATTAACCGGTTTATCTACAGCTTTGCCACGCTGGCGTCCATGGGAGACGAAGCAGATGACGCCGCTACCGAGAACTGGAACGGGCGCCTGTTGTTTCATTTTGAGGGCGGCGTTGCCATTGGGCACACCCAGGGCCGCCTCAGTGGCCGGGCCCTTGAGGCGGAAGTGCTTAAGAAAGGCTACGCGGTTATCTACTCTTCCGGCACTCGCACCAACACCCACTATAACCTTCAGGTAGGTGGTGAAACGGCACTGATGGTGAAAGAGCATTTCATAAAGCGCTTTGGTGTGCCCGAGTATACCGTTGCCATTGGCGGATCCGGTGGCGGTATCCAGCAGTACGTCTATTCCCAGAACCATCCTGATCTTCTGGACGCTGGTGTGCCTCAGTACTCCTATCCGGATATGGTGACCCAGATCATTCACATTGGCGACTGTGAACTGCTGGAGTACTACATGGATGTTACTGATAAAGACAACGCCAAGTGGCAGACAACCAGGAACCGGAGTTGGCTGGTGGGGCTGAATGCCACCGATGCTTACGCCGACCCGTTTGCGGCGGCAAAACAAATGCTTGGTTACAGCACAGCGCCCGGAATGACCGAGTGCATCCCGGCCTGGCGTGGGTTGACGCCACTGGTGATGAATCCGGCCTTCGGTGAGGCCCGCAACCAGAAATTGATGCAGCCTGACGGCGTGATGGATGACGTCCAGTGGACTCACTACGATGACCTGAGAAATATCTACGGCATCGACGGTAACGGCAATCCCCGCACTCTGTACGACAATGTTGGTGTGCAATATGGCTTGGGGGCGCTTCTGAAGGGCAATATTTCAACGTCAGAATTTCTGAAACTGAACGCCCAGATTGGTGGTTGGAAACAGCCCTCTGAGATGGTGCAGGAAGGGTTTCCATTTATTGGCGAGTTTGCAGATGTGATGGCGGATACCAGCAAGTTTGATCCGTGGAGTTCCCGCAACATGAATCTGAGCCCGGATGGCACCCAGCTGGCGCCGCGCACTCAGGGTGATCTGCCTGCGATTCAGGCCGCCTATGATTCCGGTATGGTCTTCGATGGGCAACTCAATATGCCTGTCATAGATTGGCGTCACTATCTCGAGGAGGTGCTGGACATGCACAACAGTCATCAGTCTTTCTCGGTTCGCCAGCGCATCATCAACAAAATGGGAGGTGCCGGTAGTCAGGTGATCTGGTTTACCGATACCCGGCCGACGGATGTCTCAGACCCGGACGAGCCAGAGCCGCTCGAGGAATCAAACCCGACCTGGGCGGCACTGAACGTACTGCATGACTGGCTGATGAACATCCGCGCGAATCCCGGGCAAAGTATTGCTGACAATAGGCCGGCCGCTGCGGTGGACACCTGTTATGAAACCGATGGCACGTTGATAGCAGCGGGGGATGATGTCTGGAATGGTATTCTTGACGCCGAGGCTGAAGGTGCCTGCACCGCGAGGTTCGAGACTTACACTACGTCGAGAATAGAGGCGGGCGGACCGATAGAGGGCAGTGTGTTCAAGTGCAGTCTGAAACAGGTTGCAACCGCACTGACAGACAGCACCTATGGAACGGTTTCATTCAGCGCGGCGGAGGTTGCCCGGCTGAACGAGATTTTCCCTGATGGTGTCTGCGATTACAGCCAGCCGGATCAGGGTCGTCCTGCTGGTTGAGCGTCGGGCTTTCAGCGAAAGAGTCAGGCTGACTCTTTCGCTACTACTGCACCGCTATTTGTTGCATTTTCTTCAGACAGGCCGCCAAAGCGACGATAAAAACCCGGTGTCGGGCCGGGCAGTGGGCCTGAAGCATTTTCCAGCAGACTTGCCAGGAGCTCATCAGAGCGGCCATATATCGCCCGGTAGAGATTGCGGCACAGTTGTTTTGCGCTACGCCCTTCCCAGTCGCCCGGTAATAGTTCGTCTGGCAGCAAGGGGTCCCGCAGCAGTATTTTGCGATATTCGTGAATCAGCAGAATGCGCGCGGTAACACAGTCTTCCGGGGAGAGGTTGTCGTTGGTGCTGAGTTCTCGCCACAGTGGGCGGAACTTCTCCAGAAAACGTTTATAACGAAAGCCCAGTTCGTCCAGGTTCCAACTTTCCTTGACCTGTCTGCGCAGAGCTCTCGGGCTACGCTGCTCCAGCGGTTGGGTCTGCATCACGATGGTGTCTTCCAGCGCACCCCATTCCTGAAGTAGCGGCACCAGTTCATGGCGAGTGAAGCGTGGATGTTCCATAACGCCTGCTGCCATGCTGCCAAAGCTCAGCCATTTCAGCTCTTCACGTACTTTGGCTCGGGTTTCCGGTTCCAGCTGGTTGAGAAACACCAGGCACCAGCTGCCGTTCCAATCGTCGGTGCCGAGCGTGTATACATGCTCAAATGCCTGCTGAAAGCGCCTCAGGCCGACCCCGGTAACGCTGTAATAGCTGCAGCGGCCCACCTTTTCCGTTTGCAGCCAGCTTTCCTGAACCAGCCGGTAGACAGACGTACGGACCAGCCGCTCGCTCACGCCCATGGGGGTCAGGAGCTTCATCAGGCTGCCCAGCCAGACGTTTCCGCCGCGCGGGTGGATGATGTCGCCGTAGGTTGTAATGATCAGCGACCCGGCCCGTAAAGGGCGCTTTTGTTGGAAGTCCCGGATCAGGCTCTCGAGTTGTTGTTTTGCAGACATGATTCTCTTTTCCCTTACAAGGCCATTCCGGCGCTCATTATCCTCGATACAGGCTTCGGGTAAAGCTGCATCCAGTCAGTGCGAGCAATTACAGCTTTTATGCACAAACCTGCGGCTGCCGGAGCGGGTCGGGTGTTCACGAGAAAATGTCAAAAAGGCACTTATGTACTAATACATTGGTATGGATTGCTGTAAAAGTTGTGTGCCTGGACGCTGTCCTCAGTTGACACCGGTTTAGTGATACAATATTTTCCATTGATATCCGTCAACGGTATCGTATTATTGACGTGGCGGATAGCCAGTAATGGTTGTTATAGATGAACGTCTGTCACACCAAACTGAAAACAGGGCCTTGCGAAGATATACGTGATACGGAAAGTGTCATTTTGGCAGGCAAAACGTTCTGTTTTCGGAAATTCGGGGGCCTATAAAACCAAAATGCCCTGACCACACTTGGGAGAACAACAAAAATGTTCAAAAATATCACGCGTCGTGCAAGTAAGTTTGCGGCCATTGCAGCGGCCGGCTTGCTGGCCATGAACGTCCAGGCAGCTGAGCCTATACGTATTGGTTCCTTTCTTTCCGTTACCGGTCCGGCCTCTTTTCTGGGCGATCCGGAGCTGAAAACCCTGGAAATGTATGTTGAGAAAATCAACAAAGATGGCGGTGTACTGGGCCGCCAACTTGAACTCATTCATTACGATGATGCAGGCAACGCCTCCAAAGCCCGTAACTTCGCAAGCCGGCTGATCCGGTCAGACCGCGTCGATATCATTGTTGGCGGTAGTACTACAGGCGCCACCATGGCGGCCGCACCGATGGTCGAGCAGGCGGGGATTCCTTTCATTTCCCTGGCGGGCGCTGTTGTTATTACCAATCCGGTCCAGAAGTGGGTTTTCAAGACCCCGCAAACCGACCGTATGGCGGCAGAGCGTGTGCTGAATGACATGAAAGCGCGCGGCCTGACTAAAGTCGGCCTGATCTCGGGCACCGGTGGCTTCGGTAGTTCCGGGCGAGAGCAAACTCTTGCCGCGGCCAAGGAAATGGGCGGAATCGAGATTGTTGCGGACGAGACCTACGGCGGCTCCGACACCGACATGACCGCTCAGCTCACCAATATCCGCGGCACCGACGGTGTGCAGACGATTCTTAACTTCGGCTTTGGTCAGGGCCCGGCCATTGTTACCCGTAACTACGCTCAGTTGGGTATTGAACTTCCATTCTATCAGTCTCATGGCGTAGCCTCTGATGGCTTCCTGGAGCTGGCAGGTAGCAGTGCTGAAGGCCTGAGATTGCCTGCGTCACCGTTGCTGGTGCCGGATTCACTGCCTGAGTCTGATCCGCAAAAGCCGGTGGTTGAAGCGTACAAAACCGAGTACGAAGCCCGCTGGAACTCCAAGGTGTCTACCTTTGGTGCTTATGCCTACGACGGCCTGATGCTGGCAGTTGAAGCCATCGAGAATGCCGGCAGCACAGATAAAGCCGCTGTGCGCGATGCGCTTGAGAACATTCAGGACCACGTAGGCGTTACCGGTACCTTCAATATGTCAGCCGACGACCATAACGGTCTGCAAGCTGATTCTTTCCGCATCCTGGAAGTCAAGGATGGCGATTGGAAGCTGATTAACTAAGCCTGTTTCCATCCGTACCACAGGCTGGCGGCTTCCCTCAGGGGCAGCTGCCAGCCGCTGCGCGAGCGGACCCGATTATGTTTTCTGAATTCCTGCAGTACCTGTTTACCGGTATCACCATTGGTGCCACCTACGCCCTGATCGCTTTGGGTTTTACCCTGATTTATAACGCCAGCCACGTCATTAACTTTGCCCAGGGCGAGTTCCTGATGATTGGCGGTATGGCGACCGTATCTTTGACAGCCATGGGCGTGCCCATGCTGCTCGCGATTGTACTTGCTGTGGTTTTGGCAGGTGTGTTGGGCGTTGCCCTTCAGCGCCTGGCGATCGCGCCCGCGAAAAACGCGGATGTGGTTACGCTGATCATTATTACCATCGGTGCGTCCATTTTTATTCGCGGCCTGGCGCAGCTGGTGTGGGGCAAGGAATACCATGTAATGCCTAACTTCAGCAGCGACGAGCCAATACAGATTTTTGGAGCCGTGCTTAACAGCCAGAGCCTGTGGGTGCTGGGTGTTGGTGCGGTGCTCGTAGCAGTGCTGGTGTACTTCTTTACCCGCACGCTGACCGGCAAGGCGATTCTTGCTACCTCCATGAACAAGGATGCCGCTCGCCTGGTGGGCATTCGTACCCAGGTAGTGCTGATGCTGGCATTCATGGTGTCTGCATTGCTGGGCTCCGTAGCCGGTATCGTAGTAGCGCCGATTACCTTTACCTCTTACGACATAGGTATCATCCTCGGTCTTAAAGGCTTTGTGGCAGCGGCCATTGGCGGCCTGGGTAGCGGTATGGGTGCCGTAGTCGGTGGCTTGGCACTTGGCGTGGTGGAAGCCATGGCTGCAGGTTACCTGTCGTCTGACTACAAGGATGCAGTGGCCTTCTCGATGATCCTTGTGGTGCTGTTCTTCATGCCCAGGGGCCTGTTTGGCGCCAAAGTTGTGGAGCGGGTGTGATGATGGCCCGACTGTCGCAATTCCGTCTCAAAGGCCTGGTGTTTATGGCCATCGTGGTGTTTGCCGTACCGCTGTTCATCTCCAACCCGTTTCACTATGGCCTGGCCACGCAAATCGCGCTGATTGCCGGTGCGGTTGTTGGCCTTAACCTGCTTGTGGGTTTCGCCGGCCAGATCAGCCTTGGCCACGCGGGCTTTTTCGGTATGGGTGCTTACTTCAGCGCCATCATGACCAGCAACTATGGTTGGTCTGCCATTCCTGCTCTGATTGTGGGGGCTGTTGGCGTTGCAATCATTGCGTGGGCAGTTGGTCGCCCGATTCTGCGTTTGAAAGGCCATTATCTTTCGATGGCCACCCTCGCGGTGGGATTCATTATCGCGATCATTCTGAACAACGAACGGGCAATAACAGGCGGGCCGGACGGCATGCCAGTGCCTGCGTTTGACGTGTTTGGTTGGGAGCTAAGCCCGTTCGGACAATATTCCCTGTTTGGCATGGACATCAGCGGTGATCTCGCCTGGTATCTGTTTGCGGGTGTAGTGCTTCTGGCTGCCGTCTGGCTGGCCCAAAACCTGATTGATTCGCCTATTGGCCGAGCCTTGCGTTCGGTTCACGGCTCGGAAGTTGCGGCCAGTGTGGTGGGTGTAAACACCGCGAAGTACAAGAGCCTGGTGTTCGTGATTTCAGCGGTATACGCCAGCGTTATGGGTGCGCTTTACGGGCACTTCCAGGGTTTTATTACGCCTTCTGTAGCAAGTTTCGACTTTTCCATCCTGTTGATCACCATGGTGGTTCTGGGCGGTATGGGCTCGACCATCGGGGTGATTATTGGCGCTGTGGTGCTGGAACTGTTACCGCAACTGCTGGCTGATTTTCAGGAGATGGAAATGGTCTTGTTTGGTCTGATTCTGATGCTGACCATGATTTTTATGCCCAAGGGTCTGTTGCCAACCGCCGCAAACCTGCTGGCAAAACGACGCTCGAAGTCTGCCGGAGGTGACGCATGACCGCTCTGGTGGAAGTCAATAATCTGTCCAAGGCGTTTGGCGGCGTACACGCCGTTGAAGGCGTAAGTTTCTCGGTGGATGCTGGCCAGGTGTACTCGGTTATTGGCCCTAACGGTGCCGGTAAAACCACGCTGTTCAACCTGATCACAGGTCTGTACACGCCCACCAGCGGTGAGGTGAAGCTGAATGGTGAAAGCATCGCGAAACTCGAGCCCAACCAGTTGGCTGAGCGGGGCATGTGCCGAACGTTTCAGCAGATGCAGATCTGTATGAACATGACGGCCATTGAAAACGTGATGCTGGGCCGGCACCTGACCCTGAAAAGCAATCTGTTGACCACACTGTTCCGCTTGCCAGCGCTCACCCGTGGTGAAAAAGCCGCGCGTGAGAAATCCGCTGAACTGATGGAGTTTGTGGGATGTGGAGAGTACCTCGATACTGAAGCTTCGGCCATGTCGTATGGCGCGCTTAAACGGCTGGAAATTGCCCGTGCACTGGCCGCAGAACCCAAGGTCGTGTTGCTGGATGAGCCGGCAGCTGGCCTGAACGCTGTTGAGACCGCTGCACTGGAAGAACTGATTCGCAAGATTGCCGAGCAGGGCATTACCGTGATGCTGGTAGAGCATGACATGAAGCTGGTGATGGGTATTTCCGACCGCTTGCTGGTGCTTAACTACGGGCGAGTACTGGCGGAAGGCACGCCGGAACAGATTCGTGAAAACCCGGACGTGATTGCAGCCTACCTGGGCGGTTAAACGGAGCGAGGAATAACCATAATGACACAGACACCGACCAACGTTGCGTCTGAAGACAGTTACAGCCTGCAAGCCATCAGCACCATTGTTCAGGAGCATCAGGCCCTCTGGCGCATACTGGATCTGCTGGATCAGCTCCAGCACGATATGAACATCAACGAGCAGCGACCTGATGAAACGCTGTTCAGCACGATCTTCGATTACGTTCAGCATTTTGCCCGGAGAGTACACAGCTCTCCCGACGAGATAGTGCTGTACCGAGTTCTGGGGGAGAAGTCGCCGGAAACCAAGCCGCTGCTGGACAAGCTGGCGCATGGTTACGTGATTGGCGATGAAAAGATTAACGAGTTGCGCCATCTTTTAATGGTGTGCATGGAGCAGTGGCCGGATGGCCGGGAAGACTTCAGCCACGCGCTGGCAAGGTTTACCGAGGCCTTACGCAAACACATCAAGAAAGAAGAAGGCGTGATCATTCCCCGGGCGCGCAAGCTCCTGAGTGAAGACGATTGGCGCCTGATTACGGAATCCCGGGACCAGTCCAACGATCCGTTGTTTGGTGAGCGGGTGCGGGACGAATTCCGCGAGCTACGCCATCGCATTGTGAGTTATACGCCGGAACGTCTGGGCGGCCTGGGACTGCACCACGTGCCGCGAAGATCTGCACAGCGCGCCACAGAGGAAATGCTCTCCATCAAGGGCCTGAAAACCTCCTATGGCCAGATTGAAGCGCTTCACGGCGTTGATATCCGTATCAACAGCGGCGAAATTGTTTCTTTGGTGGGTGCCAACGGTGCGGGCAAGTCGACGCTGCTGATGACGATTTCGGGCCTGCAGCCGACAGACAGCGGCAGTATTAACTTTGAGGGCAAAGACCTGCTGAAAATGAGCACGGATCAGCGGGTTGCCAATGGCATTGTGCAGGTGCCCGAAGGCCGGCAGGTGTTCAAGGATCTGAGCGTTGAAGACAACTTGCTGTTGGGCGCCTATACCCGTGGGCGCAGCCCGGAAGTGGAAGGCGATATTGAGCGTATGTATGAGAAATTCCCCATACTGCGGCAGAAGCGCCGAAACCTGGCGGGTGAGCTGTCCGGTGGCCAGCAACAGATGCTGGCCATGGGCCGCGCGCTGATGGCAAAGCCCAGACTGTTGCTGCTGGACGAGCCCAGCATGGGGCTGGCGCCGCTGATCATTGAAGAGATCTTCAATATCGTCAAAGAGCTCAAAAACGAAGGCATGACCATCTTTCTGGTGGAACAGAACGCCTCCCAGGCGCTTGCACTTGCTGATCGTGGTTACGTGCTGGAGACAGGCCGGGTGGTCATAGAAGGCTCGGGTCGTGAGCTGCTGAGTAACGAGAAAGTACGTGAGGCGTATCTGGGTATGTGATGTAACAGGTACAAAAAAACCGCCAGAGCCTGAAGCTGCTGGCGGTTTTTTTATGGCCGGAAGAATTACTCCGGCTTTTTCGCAACCAATGTCAGAATGTCGTAGCTGGCAACCAGCTCGTCTTCCTGATTGGTGACCTGAACATCCCAAACAACCACGCCTTGCGGGTGGCCGTCCGGAGATGTGCGGCCCTGATCGATCTTGCGCTTGCAGGTCAGGCGGGCGCGAATGGTATCGCCCGGCGCAACCGGCTCGATAAAGCGCAGCGTATCCAGGCCGTAGTTCGCCAGCACCGGGCCTTCGCCAGGGTCAACGAACATTCCGGCTGCCGCAGACAGCACGAAGTAGCCGTGTGCAATGCGTTTGCCGAACTGGCTGTTCCTGGCCGCAATCTCATCAAAGTGCATGTAGAAATGATCGCCAGACAGGCAGCCGAAGTTCACCAGATCTGCTTCAGTAACCGTGCGGCGGTGGGTCTGTAGTGACTGGCCGATCTGCAGATCTTCGAAGTGATAGCGGAACGGGTGTATGTCGTTCTCGATCACCTTCGCCCCACGAATGTACTCACCGGTAACTGCGGCCAGCATGGTGGGCGAACCCTGAATGGCTGTGCGCTGCAGGTAGTGGAACACCGCACGGATGCCGCCAAGTTCTTCACCGCCACCAGCGCGCCCCGGGCCACCGTGCTTGAGCATCGGCAGGGGAGAGCCGTGACCTGTGGATTCTTTAGCCGCTTCCGCATCCAGCAAATGCAGGCGGCCGTGGTAGGCAGCCAGCGCCGGTGCCAGTTTGGCAATCGTGACCGGGTCGCGGGTGGTTACTGTGGTAACCAGAGAACCGCGGCCCTTGGCGACCAGCTCAATCGCTTCGTCCAGGGTGTTGTAGGGGATAATCGTGGCAACGGGGCCGAAGGCTTCGATGTCGTGTGCGCCACAGCCGTTTTCAGGATTGCGGCACAGCAGTACGTGGGGCTCGATGAATGCGCCCTTTTCGGTGCCTTCGCCGGTGGGCTTGAAGCTGCCGTCACCGCCGACAACCAGTTCACTGGTTTTCAGCAGTTCCTGAATGTTGGCTTTAACGTCTTCCAGCTGGTCGAGAGAGGCCAGAGCGCCCATGCGTACGCCTTCGACCGAAGGATCGCCGGTGGTGATTTTTGACAGCCGTTCTTTGAGCTTGTCGCACACAGCCTGTACGTGTTCCTGCGGCACCATAACCCGACGAATTGCGGTACATTTCTGTCCGGCTTTGGCGACCATTTCGCGGCCGACTTCTCGCACAAACAGATCAAATTCTTCATGTTCCGGTGTTACATCCGGAGCCAGAACCGCACTGTTCAGCGAGTCTGCTTCGGCATTGAACGGAATGGAGCGGTTGATGATGTTCGGGTGAACACGCAGCATGCGCGCAGTTTTGGCCGAGCCTGTGAAGGTGACGACATCCTGCTCTTCCAGGTGCTCAAACAGATCGCCGGTGCTGCCAATAATAAGCTGCAGGCTGCCTTCCGGCAGAGCGCCGGATTCGTGCATCAGACGCACGGCCAGCTCGGTCACATAGCAGGTGGACGTAGCCGGCTTCACAATGGAGGGCATGCCCGCCAGGAACGTGGGAGCGAACTTTTCCAGCATGCCCCACACAGGGAAGTTGTAGGCGTCGATATGAACGGCCACACCGCCACGGGGCACCATGATGTGGGTGCCGGCAAAGTGGTTGTTTTTGCCAAGCGGCGTTACCGGGCCTTCGTGTACCACGTTGCCGGATGGCAGCTCACGGCGCCCCATACTGGCGTAGGAGAACAGCGTGCCGAAGCCACCGTCGATATCAATACCGTTATCCGCTTTGCTGGAGCCGGTGTGCATCGAGAGGGCATAGAGCTCTTTTTTGTGCTCCTGCAGGTACATCGCCATGGCTTTGAGGGCCAGAGCGCGTTCCTGAAAATCCATGGCCAGCAGGTTTTTCCCGCCAACTTTGCGGCCGTATTCAACGGCTTTTTTGAAATCCAGAGTATCGTCGTGCGTATGCGCAACGATCTCGCCGTTGATGGCGCTGGGCAGGGCTTTTGCCTGCTGCTCACCGATCCATTCACCGGCAATAAAACTCTTGAGAACTGACATGTACAAAAACTCCAGAATGTCTATTCGTCGTAGTCGAGAACAACTTTGTCGCTGACCGGGTAGCACTGGCACGACAACACGTAGCCGGCTTCCACTTCGTAGTCTTCGAGCGCAAAGTTCTGGTCCATCTCCACTTCGCCTTCCACGACCTTGGCGCGGCAGGTGGAGCACACGCCGGCTTTGCAGGAGTAGGGAAGATCGGCACCTTCGGCGTTACCGGCATCAAGGATGCTTTTGGTGTCGCGTACAAGATCGAAGGTCAGCGAGCGGCCATCTGCTTTCACCGTCACAACGCTGACAGCTTGCGGATCGATTTTGGTCTCTGCGCGGTCTTTGCGTGCTTGGGGCACACCGCCGGCGGGCGTAAAGAGTTCAAAGTGAACTTTTGACTTGTCCAGGCCGTGGCGCTCCAGCGAATCACGCACGGTTTCGGTCAGCATCTGGGGGCCACAGAGAAATGCGCCGGTCAGGTTCTTGGCGTCAATCCAGTGATCAAACAGCTGGTCACATTTCTTACCATCAATGCGACCGTTGTACAGGTCTATGTCCTGCTCCTCCCGGGTGAAGATATACACCAGGTTAAAACGGGTCATGTATTCGTTTTTCAGATCCTGCAGCTGGTCGCGGAACATGGTGCTGCTGGTGCCCTTGTTGCCGTAGAACAGGGTGAACTGGCTCTTGGGCTCGGTTTCCAGCGTGGTTTTGATGATGGACAGGATCGGTGTGATGCCACTGCCCGCGGCGACCGCCAGATAGTTGCCTTCACGCTCCGGGTCCAGATCAATGGAGAAATGACCTTGCGGTGGCATAACGTCCAGCGTGGAGCCAGGCTTCAGTTGCTCGTTGGCAAAGCTGGAGAATACGCCGCCGGGCACACGCTTGATGGCGATGCGCAGCTCTTGATCATTAACGCTTGAGCAAATGGAGTAAGTGCGGCGTACTTCTTCGCCGTCCACTTTGGTCCGCACCACAAGGTGCTGACCCTGCTTGTACTTGAATTTTTCTGCCATATCGTCGGGCAGATCAAAGCACAGGGATACGGCGTTTCTTGTTTCCGGCCTGACCTCTTTGAGGGCCAGTGAGTAGAATTTATTCATGATCGTATCGGCTCTATATGCATTTGAAGTAGTCGAAGGGTTCACGGCAATCAAGGCAGCGATAAAGCGCCTTGCAGGCAGTAGAGCCAAATTCGCTGATGCGCTCGCTGTTCTTGCTGCCGCATAGAGGGCAAGCAATCACTTCTTCGGCGCCCAGCAGGCTCATTTTGCTGGCACTGCCCTGGGGCGGTGCTATGCCAAAAGCCCGGAGTTTTTCCCGGCCTTTCCCGGTTATCCAGTCTGTGGTCCAGGCCGGCGTTAGCACGCGATTGATCTGCGGGTCGCGAATGCCGGCTGCGCGCAGGGCCTCCTCGATCAGCTCTTCAATCAGCTCGGTTGCGGGGCAACCTGAGTAGGTGGGTGTTACATCCACGCTCAGGTGTTTGCCATCCCAGCTCAGGCTGCGAACGATGCCCAGTTCCACTACGCTGACCGCCGGTACTTCCGGATCTTTGACGTTATCCAGCAAGGCCCAGATGGCGTCTTCTGTCAGCAGTTCCGGGTGGGCGTTGGCCGGCACCCGATCGCTGGCAATCAGCACGTCTACAGACGATGGTTCACGTTCATTCACCGGAAGACTCCCCTTTGTTAATCAGACCGGTTTACCAGGTGGTCGCATCCGGGTAGGCGCGAGGCAGAAACTGCATTACGGCCAGGATGTGCCCCAGGTGCTCGGTGTGCTCGCCGCGCTTGCCGCCCATGTACATCCAGGCATCTTCTGCGCCGGTTGTCAGAGTGGCCTGGGCTGCGACTTCACGCACCATGCCGAACCAGTCCTGCTTCAGTTGCTCAGGGTCAGGGCCAATGCCTGCCTCGAACATGGCGTGGTCGATTTCATCCGGAGTTACCAGCTCGCCGGTGAAACGCCATAGCAGGTTGAAGGCGTCCTGAATGCGGCGGTGGCTTTCTTCGGTGCCGTCGCCCATACGCTTTACCCACTCAGAAGAACGGCGCAGGTGATAGGTCGCCTCTTTAACGGCCTTGGCTGCAATGGTGGCAACACGCTCATCGCTGGCGTTCACCAGGCTTTTCATTGTGAAGTAGTGCCACACATCGAAGAAAAACTGGCGAGCTATGGTGACGGCGTAGTCGTCATTCGGCTGTTCCACCATCAGCAGGTTGCGATAGTCGTGGGCATCCCGCAGAAAGACCAGTTTGTCGGCGTCGCGGCCGTCGTCGATCAGTTCAGCGGCGTACTCGTACCAGTTGCGGGCCTGGCCAACCAGGTCGAGCGCCACATTCATCACTGCCAGTTCTTCTTCAACCGCTGGGGACTTGCCCGTCAATTCGCTGAGACGCTGGCCCAGAATCATGTCGGAGTCCGCCAGGCGTAGCAGGTATTCCTGTAAAACTTCTTGCTGTGTCATGGTTTGCTCCTTACATGTGCCCGACTTCGTCAGGCAGCTTATAAAAAGAAGCGTGCCGGTAAACCTTGTCTTCGGACGGGTCGAAAAGAATCTCTTTCTCGTCCGACGCGGAGGCTGTGATGGTTTCGGATGGAACAACCCAGATACTCACACCTTCGTTGCGACGGGTGTAAAGCTCACGAGCGTTTTCCATGGCCATTTCATTGTCGGCAGCGTGCACGCTACCTACATGCTTGTGGTTGAGGCCGTGCTTGCTGCGTACGAATACTTCGTAAAGGCGCCATTCTGACATTGTTATTTCTCCTGTTTACGCGGCTTTTTCTGCGCGCTGTTTTTGTTTTGCGGCGTAGGCAACGGCGGCTTCCCGTACCCAGGCACCCTCATCAATAGCTTTCTTGCGAGTGGCAATCCGCTCACGGTTGCAAGGACCATCGCCCTTGAGCACGTCGTAGAACTCTTTCCAGTTGATCTCACCGAAATCATAGTGGCCGCTTTCCTCGTTCCACTTCAGATCCGGGTCAGGCACTGTGCAGCCGAGGAATTCGAGCTGTGGAATGGTTTGATCAATGAACATCTGGCGCAGCTCGTCGTTACTCTTGCGCTTGATCTTCCACACCATGGACTGTTGGGAGTTTGGGGACTCGTCATCGTGCGGGCCGAACATCATCAGTGCCGGCCACCACAGGCGGTTAATGGCGTCCTGCACCATATCCTTCTGCTCTTGGGTGCCTTCACGCATCATGTCCAGCAGGATTTGATAGCCCTGACGCTGGTGGAAGCTCTCTTCCTTACAGATGCGGACCATGGCGCGGGAGTAAGGGCCATAAGATGTACGCTGCAGAACCACCTGATTCACAATGGCAGCGCCATCTACCAGCCAGCCCACTGCACCCATGTCGGCCCAGTTCAGGGTAGGGTAGTTAAAGATGCTTGAGTACTTGGCTTTGCCGTCGTGCAGTTTCTGAATTTCTTCATCACGATCAGCGCCAAGGGTTTCCATGGCGCTGTAGAGGTACAGGCCGTGGCCCGCTTCGTCCTGAATCTTCGCCATCAACTGCAGCTTGCGCTTGAGCGTCGGCGCGCGGGTAACCCAGTTGCCTTCAGGCAGCATGCCAACAATTTCCGAGTGCGCGTGCTGCGAGATCTGGCGGACCAGCGTCTTGCGGTAGCCTTCCGGCATCCAGTTCTTGGCTTCAATCTTGGTTTCGGCGTCTACCTTCTCCTGGAAGTCCCTTTCTTCGGGAGACATCTCTTCCAGAGTCTTGAGGCGCTTTGTACCGGTCTCAACCATTTGTGCGTACATAACTCTCTCCGAATCTGACTTGTTTTGGTCTGCTGTCTGTATACGGCAGTGCACCGCGACGAATCGCGGGCTATGACTTCATACTATATGATACTGAATAAATATCAAGGAATCGTATTTTGTATCATGTTCGTGTTGTAAGACTTTTGTCGTATGATTAACCGTTTGAAAAACAACAACTAACAGTTTCTTATTAATGATTGCTTTGGGTTTGGTTAAACACCAAGAAAAAATAAATGACCGGGCGACGCGCACCACCCGATCACGCGTTTTAGTCCTTGCGACGGTCAAATACGTGGTTCGCTTTGCCTTCTGAGCGGCTCAGAGTGCCTGCGTCATGCACCTCGACAGTGGTGCTTATGCCGATGTAAGACTTGATGTGATGCCCCAACTCTTTGGCGGCGTTTTCCTTGATGTTTTCGCCTTCTGCACCCGCTTTCAGTTCGACCCGAACATCCACGCAGTCCAGGTTGCCCTTTTTATAAATCACGATTTCATAGTGAGGCGCCAGGGCTCGGCACTTCAGTACCTGTTCTTCAATCTGGGTGGGGAATACGTTGACGCCACGGATAATCAGCATGTCGTCGCTGCGACCGGTGATCTTGTCGATGCGGCGCATGGGGCGTGCCGTGCCCGGTAGCAGGCGGGTCAGATCACGGGTGCGGTAACGCAATACCGGCATGGCCACTTTGGTGAGGGAGGTGAACACAAGCTCGCCGTACTCGCCATCTGGCAGCACTTCGCCCGTTTCCGGATTGATGATTTCCGGATAGAAATGGTCTTCCCAGATAGTCGGGCCATCTTTGGTTTCCAGACACTCCATACCAACGCCAGGACCCATAACTTCCGAAAGGCCATAGATATCAAGCGCCTGGATGTCGAGACGATCCTCCAGTTCCGTGCGCATTTCGTTAGTCCAGGGCTCGGCCCCGAAAATGCCCAGACGCAGCGGCAGCTTTTTGGGGTCAATGCCCTGGCGGTCTATTTCATCCGCAATGTTCAGCATGTAGGAGGGCGTGACCATGATGATGTCGGGCTCAAAATCCTTGATCAGTTGAACCTGTTTCTCGGTCTGGCCGCCCGACATGGGAATAACGGTACAGCCGAGGCGCTCGGCACCGTAGTGGGCACCGAGACCGCCGGTGAACAGGCCATAGCCATAAGCAATATGAATCTTGTCCCCGGCGCTGCCGCCGCCGGCGCGGATGGAACGCGCGACTATGTCGGCCCAGGTTTCGATATCACTCTGGGTGTAGCCCACGACGGTGGGTTTGCCGGTGGTGCCGCTGGAAGCGTGGACCCGGACAACCTTCTTCATGGGCACTGCAAACATCTTGAACGGGTAGTTTTCCCGCAGATCGTCTTTGCCGGTAAACGGTATCTTGGCGATATCTTCCAGGCTATTGATGTCCATCGGCTTGAGGCCAATGGCGTCAAACGCGTTGCGATAGTGCGGCACGTTGGTATAGGCATGCCAAACGCTCCAGCGCAGGCGTTGCAGCTGCTCGTGGCGCAGTTCGTCCACGCTGGCCGTTTCCATCCGGTCCAGTTTTCCGAGTTTATGCATGGGTAGATTCATGGTTGCTTCCTGTCTTGTTCTTGTCGCCCCTGTTTGCGGCCGGGCAAGTTTCTGTTCGTGTAATCGGCCCGGGGTTGCCCGGGCCGCTTCAATAACTCTTTAGTAACTCTTCGATCACTCGGCGCTGTCCACGCGCTCGATAATCAGCGCAATGCCCTGACCTACGCCGATGCACATGGTGCACAGGGCATAACGGGCGCTTTGGCCCTGCTGATGACGACGCTCCAGTTCATTCAAAGCTGTGGTCACAAGGCGAGCTCCGCTCATGCCCAGCGGGTGGCCCAAAGCAATGGCGCCACCGTTTGGGTTCACGTGTTCGGCATCGTCCGGCAGGCCCAGGTCGCGCAGCACGGCCAGTGCCTGGGCGGCGAAGGCTTCGTTAAGCTCAATCACGTCCATATCGGCCAGTTCAAGGCCTGCGGTTTTCAACACTTTGCGGGTAGCTGGCGCGGGGCCCATGCCCATGATGCGCGGTTCAACACCGGCAGTTGCCATGGCGACAACCCGGGCGCGGGGCTTCAGATTGTGCTGCTTCAGGGCATCGCCGCTGGCCAGCAACAGGGCGCAGGCGCCGTCGTTTACGCCGGACGCGTTGCCAGCGGTGACGCTACCGTTTTCACGAAAGGGTGTTCCCAGGCTCGAGAGTTTTTCCAGACTGGTTTCCCGGGGGTGTTCATCGGTATCAACAACGAGCGGATCCTGCTTACGGCGGGGCACGCTTACCGGCACGATTTCATTATCAAAGCGGCCCGCTTTCTGGGCTGCAGCGGTGCGTTGCTGGCTGCGCAAGGCGAAAGCATCCTGATCTTCACGGGAAATACTGAAGTCAGCGGCGACGTTCTCGGCTGTCTCGGGCATTGAATCAATGCCGTACTGCTTTTTCAGCAAAGGGTTAACAAAGCGCCAGCCGATGGTGGTGTCGAACATTTCGGCTTTACGGCTGAAAGCGGAATCGGCTTTGCCCATCACGAAAGGTGCGCGTGACATGGATTCCACTCCACCCGCCATCATCAGGCCGGCCTCACCCGTGCGCAATGCGCGGGCAGCGCTGCCGATGGCGTCCATGCCGGAGCCGCACAGGCGGTTTATGGTGGCGCCCGGCACATCAATCGGCAAACCGGCCAGTAGCAATGACATGCGGGCTACGTCGCGGTTGTCTTCGCCGGCCTGGTTGGCGCAGCCGTAGAGCACGTCGTCGATAGCCGACCAGTCCAGTTCGCTGTGGCGTTCTTTCAGTGCCTTCATGGGAATGGCGCCAAGGTCGTCGGCGCGCACGCTCGCCAGAGTGCCGCCGTAGCGACCAATGGGTGTGCGTACCGCATCAACTATGTAAGCATCGTGCAGGCGTTTTTCATTGCTCATTGATCATTCTCCGACTGGATAACTTCGCCGCGTACCTGATAGGACTTGCCGCGAAACAGGGCTATTACATGGCCGTTCTGGTTGGTAACAGTAATGTCGTACACACCGGTGCGGTTGCCACGGGACTGCTCGACCGCGTTGGCTGTGAGTAGATCGCCTTCACGGGCACCAAGCATGTATTCAATGGAGCAACCGGACGCCACCGTGGCTTTGTCGTAGCTGTTGCACGCGAAGGCAAAGGCCGAATCCGCCAGGGTGAACAGGTAGCCACCATGGCATGAGCCGTGGCCCTGAATCATGATGCTGGTGACCGGCATGGTGACCGTCGCCTTGCCCGGAGACACGTGGGTGATTTTCATGCCCAGGTTGCGGCTGGCTTGATCCCGGTCGTACATGGACTGGGCACAGTCCTGTGCAAGCTTTTGCGCATCGGGTGCGTGATGTTCGTTACTCATGAGTAGAACCCCCTTTCGGCGAACCGGTTTTTCCGCAACAGCAAGGCTGGCCGGTAGCGGTCTTCGCCGTAACTCTGCTGAATGTTTGCCAATACTGTGTGTACAAGGCCTAAGCCGAGATTGTCACTCCAGCGCAGCGGGCCTTCCGGGTAGTTAAGGCCGGCCTTCATGGCAAGATCGATGTCGCTGATAGACGCCACACCATGCAGGGCAGCATCAGCGGCTTCATTGGCTAGTGTTGCAACGGTGCGCATAACCACCAGGCCCGGGCGGTCGGCGATCTGGCTTACGGCAATGCCGGCTTTTTGCAGCAGGGCACAGGCGTCGTTTGTAGCTTGAGAAGACGCCTGATCGGCAGAAGCGACAGCGAGGCGGCTGGCTTTGGCATAGTCAAATGCCAGGTCCAGAAGAATCAGATTGTTGCAGGCTTCAGCTGCTGCGCGTTCGGTGGCCAAGCGGCCGTCGGTCAGTGCAAGCACAGCCTCGCCAAACCGCAGGCGGCCGGGGCCGTCCCGTTCGATGATCTTGAGCCCGCTTTCGCTCAGGCGGGCAACAAGTGCGGCCAGCGGGCCCGGGTTGCCTTCCACAATCAATGTGTCTGCACCACTGCGCACGGATTCGACGGTTGCAGGCTCAGGCTTTTGCGAACCCTCGGCGTAGTTGTAAAAGCCTTGGCCACTTTTGCGGCCCAGGCGGCCAGCTTCAACCAGTTCTTTCTGCACCAGAGAAGGCAAAAAGCGGGTGTCCTGATAGTAGGAATTGAAAACCGAGGAGGTCACCGCGTAGTTTACGTCGTGGCCAATAAGGTCGGTCAATTCGAACGGCCCCATACGAAAGCCCCCGGCTTCACGCACGATGGCGTCCAGGGTCGCGCTGTCTGTTGTCTGTTCCTGCACCAGACGCAGACTTTCAGCGTAAAAAGGCCGTGCTACCCGGTTAACAATAAAGCCGGGTGTTGAGGTGGCAGTAACCGGTTTTTTGCCCCACTGGGCTGCCGTTGCGTAAACGCGCTGTGCGATCTCGTCGCTGGTGGCCAGGCCTTTGATAACTTCTACCAGCGCCATCAATGGCGCAGGGTTAAAGAAATGCATGCCCACAAGGCGCCCGGGGTACTTCATTTGGGCGCCCAGAGCTGTCACGGATATGGAAGAGGTGTTGGTGGCCAGAATGGTGCTGTCCCCGCACACTTCCTCGAGGTCCGCCAGCAGGCTGCGCTTGATGTCGAGATCTTCAATGATGGCCTCGATCACCAGACCGGCTTTTGCAAGCTCGCTGAGTTCCTTGACCGGCCTGATGCGATCCAGAAGAGCGTCCAGCTCTGGCTGCTCCATCTTTCCCTTATCAACCCGGCGTTGCAGCTGTTTGGAAATACCCTGCCGGCCAGCTTCAGCCGCGCCGTCTCGCTGATCGAGTAGAAAAACCTCATGGCCCGCCTGTGCCGCTACCTGGGCAATGCCGGAGCCCATGGCGCCGGCGCCGATAACGGCAATGGGGATATTGGTGGCAAGTGGTTGCATGGTTTACTTTCCCTTGAACTCAGGTGCGCGCTTTTCCATGAAAGCAGCAACGCCTTCACGGTAGTCGTCGGTACGCCCAGCCTCCCGCTGAAGATCCCGCTCTAACAACACCTGTTCTTCAAAACTGTTGTCGGTACTCGCGTGCAGGGCGCGTTTGATCATCGCCAGGCCTTTGGTGGGTTGGCTGGCGAAATGGCGGGCCAGTTTCATGGCTTCATCCTGCAGTGCGTCGTCTTCTACACACTTCCAGATCATGCCCCACTGTTCCGCTGTTTCAGCGCCGAGCTTGTCGCCCAGCATGGCCAGGCCTTTTGCCCGGGCCATTCCGACAATCCGTGGCAAGGTCCAGGTGCCGCCCGAGTCCGGGATAAGGCCAATTTTGCAAAAAGCCTGTACAAAGTTCGCGGAGCGAGCTGCAAGCGTGATATCGCAGACGAGTGCAATGTTCGCACCCGCGCCGGCGGCAACGCCGTTAACGGCACAGATAACCGGCATGGGAAGATCCCGGATCGCCTGCAGCATCGGGTTGTAGTAAGTCTCGATGGAGTACCCCAGGTCCGGCGCTTCTGCACCCGGGTTTACGTTGCGATCCGAGAGGTCTTGTCCGGCACAGAAACCACGGCCATTGCCCGTAAGCAGCATGACCCGCACGGTATGATCGTTGCGGATGGTCTTCAGCGCGGTGCGCATCTGCTCGTGCATCTCAACGTTAAAGCTGTTGAGGCTCTTGGGGCGGTTCAGGGTAACTTTGGCAATTCCCTGGTCGATATCGAGAAGCACACTCTGCTCGGTCATGGAATAATCCTTGTTTTAGCAGTGGAACCCGGTTTGGTCGCTTCGGGCGGGTGTTTTATTCAGACAGACAACCGCCTTGATCCGGCCCTTCCGGGAGCAGTATCTGTGGCATGGCGGTTCCGGCATTGCGTTGTTCTAAGGGTTTGTCGGTAAGGCCTGATGGTTATCAAGGCGACTTCCGCAGGGCGGTGTTCCGCCTCATTGATTTCTGGAAAGAGTATAGGTTCGAATTGATACCGGTCAAGAATCTCAAGCCAGGTTTTTGTATCACGTTATGGGGAGGTCAATTCGCGCGTCTGTAGACTTATGATTTTCATGGTTATTTTTTTTATTAGCCTTTAGTCTTAGATGGACGTGAAAGACACCATAACGGGCCCCGTCACCGTGTAGGCCGTGTACTATCTGTTCTGATACAGAAAAAGTAGCCTAAAATACAAAAAACAAACATGTTATGAGGAGCACTTTATGCCCTTTTACCGGATTGATGGTGTAACCCCAGTGGTACATCCATCGGCCTACGTGCACCCTACCGCCGTGCTTATTGGCGATGTGCATGTTGGGCCGGACTGCTATGTCGGGCCTTGCGCGTCTTTACGCGGTGATTTTGGCCGTATTGTGATGGAGCAGGGTGCAAACCTGCAGGATACCTGCGTGGTGCATGCCTTCCCTGGCCGGGACGCGGTTATCCGGCGCAACGGCCATATAGGGCACGGCGCCGTGTTGCACGGTTGCGTAATAGAGGAAGATGCCATGGTGGGAATGAATGCTGTGGTTATGGATGAGGCTGTTATTGCTGCTCGCTCCATCGTGGGTGCCGCCGCCTTCGTAAAAAGTGGCTTCAGCTGCGAACCGGCTTCGTTGATTGTAGGTTCGCCAGCTAAGGTGCTGCGCCAGCTGAGCGATAAAGAAGTCAGCTGGAAGCAACGTGGCACCCAGGAGTACCAGACACTGACACGCCGGTGCCTGGAAAACATGCGGGAGTGCGCGCCGCTGGCCGAGGTGGATGCTGATCGGCCGAAGCTGCAGATTGATGGGCATGATCTGAAGGACCGGTAGTCGCCGGCAGCAGCCATGTTAACGAAAGCGGCAGAAGAGTTGGCGCAAGCCCCTCTGACGGGCTTTTTTATTCCGGAAGAACGTCCCCGCCCGGGGCATTCAGGAAAACGTCAATTGGCTGTGGAATACCGAAAAAATAGCCCTGCAGATAGACCTGAGGGTGCCTTGAAGCCAGAAAGTCTGCATGGGCTTGGGTTTCCACACCCTCAGCAACGACGCGCACTCCCATGGTTTCGCCGATGCGCACGACCATTTCAACGATGTTGGCATTCATAGGCTCATCCGGCGCTGAAAGCACAAAGCTCCGGTCGATTTTAACCTCGGATATAGGAAGGCGCTGCAATCGGGACAATGAAGAGTAACCCGTTCCGAAATCATCGAGTGAGAAGACGCAGCCCAGGCTCTGGATGGCCTCCATTTTCTCCACAACCGTGTTCAGATCGTTAGCTGATACGCTCTCTGTCAGCTCGAGCGTGAGCAGCTCTGCAGGGAAACCGGAGTTCGTCACTGCACTTTTCACCGTCCCGACAAAGTCGTCTTCTGCAAAATGCTTTGCGGAGATATTCACGGCGCACCTGAGAGTCGGGTTCGTACGGTGGAGCTCGCGCATCTTCTCCAGCGTTTTGTGCAGAACCCAGCGTTCGATTTTGACAATTTGTCGGGAGCTTTCTGAATGCGGTATGAACTCACCCGGGCCAAGAAGGCCGCGCTCGGGATGATTCCACCGTATCAGGATTTCCAGTCCACACATAACCCTGTCTGGGGAGAGTTGGGGCTGCGCGTAAAGCACCAACTGATCCTGTTCAAGAGCCTGGTTGAGCTCTGATTCAATCTGTAGCTGATGGCGGATTTTTTTGCTCATCGAATCTTCAAAGATGGCGATTGGCCGGTTAGCAGCTTTGGCACTGCGGTGTGCCGTTTCGGCGTGTTGAAGCGCAGAAGAGGGTGAATCGGAACTTTCAGTGGGGTACAAGGCTGCGCCCACGGTTATTTCGAGGCGCAAATCGGGGCTGCCTTCCTGTTGAAAGGGCTGGGTCAGGCTGTTCTGAATCCGGTCATATAGCGCGAGAACGACCCGGTATGCGTCATCAATAGCCCACTGTTTAGGGGCCAGGACAATGCCAAACTCGTCACCGGAAAGCCTGGCTATGGAGTCGTCCGACAAAACAGCATGGCGCAGGCGCCCGGCGAACTCCCGGATTATCTCGTCACCGCATTTGAAACCGTAGGTTTCGTTGATATAGCGAAAATTGTTGATATCGACCACGAGGACTGCGGTGGAGACGTTGCCACGATTGCAAAACTTCAGCACGGTACCCAGCTGGCTCAGAAAAAGAGCACGATTCGAAAGGCCGGTAACCGGATCGCGCCACCTCAGTTCTTCTAACCGCCGCTCCGTCTCTTTTACGCTGGAGATGTCATTGAAAACGATAACGTAGTGAGTAATTTCATTGTTGTTTGAACGAATGGTACTGATGGTTCGGAGCTCAGGATAGAGCTCCCCGGTTTTTCGGCGACTGTGAAGCTCTCCTGACCAGTGGTCATGCGCAGTCAGATAAGTGCGGATGCTGTCCAGGCTGAGTTGAGTGTCAATGTCCCTGCTCAGGTGCGCGTAACTGTCGTGAAGTACATCTTTCTCGGAGTACCCCGTAATGCGGGAAAACGCTGCGTTAACCGCTATTATTTCATCGTTGGCATCCAGCAGGATGATGCCTTCCGACGTTGCCATGAACACTCTCTCGAACAGGTTGCTGTTGGGCTGATCGGAGTTATCGAGTTGCTCAAGTTGCTCTTTGAGAGTCTGATTGAGCGCCGTGATATGATCAAGCATTCCACTAAGGGATATGTGGGTGCGTACACGCGCCCTGACGGCAGGCAGGTGGATTGGTTTGCGGATATAGTCCACAGCACCGGCTTCAAATCCCTTCTCTTCTGAACTCGAGTCACTCAGGGCCGTAATGAATATAACCGGTACGTGCTGTAAATCTCGCCTGGCTTTCAGGTTGCGGCACATTTCGAGGCCATCCGTTCCCGGCATCATGATATCCAGCAGGATGAGGTGGGGCTTGTCGTCTTGCTCGAGAATACCCATGGCCTCGACAGCACTGGTTGCAACAATCAGATCGTAGTCCTGACTGAGCGCCTCTGTCAGAACGCGAATATTGGTAGGTTCGTCGTCAACAATCAGAATTTTCGGGTTGTAACCCAGTTTTAAAATAGCAGAATCATCCCGCCTGGATAAATCAAAGTAAGGGTCTGACACAATCGCGCCCTCCTTCTTCCTTGGCTTCATAAAGACTCCGATCCGCGGCTTCAATTAGCTGGTTTGCACAGGATGAAGATGAAGGCTGTATTGATGAGCAACCTATAGAAACAGTAAAAGGTATGCAGTTTTTTTCACCGTGCAGGCATCCCTGCAGCTCTTTCTGCAATGCCCGGGCAAGGTTTTTTGCAGCCGTTATTGTGCTGTTCAGGTCCGCCCCGGGGATAAGTGCGGCAAACTCGTCGCCACCGAGGCGTGCAACCACTTCGCCGGCCCTTGCAAAGCTGGAATTCATAGCGGCTGCAAGCTTTTGCAGGCATAAATCGCCTTGGGCGTGTCCGTGCTGATCGTTTATCTGTTTGAAGTGATCCAGGTCAAGCAGCACAAGGCCAGCGGGGCTGTCCTGGCGTCTGGCTCGCCGCCACTCCAGCTCAAGCTGTTGATTGAACAGGCGCCGATTTCCGATGCCGGTTAGCGGGTCAGTCAGTGCAGCTTCGGCCAGCATGTCTGTCTTACGTTTCAGATCGATAAACGTGGATACTTTGGCGCTGAGGATGGTTTTGTTGAACGGTTTCAGCACGTAGTCCGTTGCGCCGTGCCGGAAGGCCTCTTCAATATCCGAAGTTTGGTCAGAGGCCGAAATGCAGATAACAGGTACGTAGGCATACAATTCAGAAGCCCGCAGTTCATTCAGAAAATCGAGCCCGGAACCGTCTGGCAGATAAAGATCGAGAAGCACGATATCTATTTCGTCAGACAGCAACCGCCTTGCTTCCGTAAGGCTCTGGCTGATGACCAGCTCGCAGGCGTCCCCCAGAATGCCAACGAGGCTGGCAATGCCGACGGGTTCATCTTCTACGATTAGCACCGTGGGTGCGCTATTTATGTCCATCGGGCTAGCTGTCCAGGCTTTCAGGTTCGATCTTCGACAGCAGATCGGTTGCTTCTTTAAATTTGTAGGTTTCAAGTGCCCGGCTTAGCCGGGATGCAAGGATGGTTTCGTTGTTCTCGCGCAGAAACTCCAGCACTCGATCAATATCACTGTCGCTCGCAATACGGTTGCTACCCAGCCGCTGTGTCATTCGCTTAATGGTGTGGTTGATCGGCTCTCTTCGAATATTATCGGCCAACGCTGGGGTTTCTGTAATCCAGGCTATTTCAGATAGCAGCTGAACATGCTCCCGAAGCGTTGTCAGAAGTGCCTCCGGGCCAGGTATTGATTGGCCTGATTCAGTGGCTTTTTCAACCCGCTCTGCAACGCCCACCAGCTCCGTATTGGCGATGTTCGCCGCAGCCCCTTTTATTTTGTGAGCAATGGCTTTGGTTTCTGTCGGGTCATTGAGCTGCAAACAGCGTTCGATGTCAGCGGTCATTTCTGTGGAGCTGGCCAGAAAGCTGCGCATGCACCGGTTGAAAAGGGCCGGGTCGGCTCCAAACATAGTCTGGTAAAGAGGTTGGGAAATGAACCCAGGCAATCCCGTTTCGGGAGTGTGCTCCGGTCGGGTTGTCGACCTGGCCGAGGCTGGTATTGGGCTGGAAGTAGCATGTTCTTTGAAAAAAGCCTGCAGCAGCCTCTGAATATCTCCGGGAAGAACGGGCTTGGTGAGGTAGTCGTCCATACCAGCTGCGTAAGAGCTGCTGCGATCATGCTCGGAGATCGATGCGGAGAGAGCTGCTATAATCGGCTGCTTGACGCTCTCATGGCTTCGAATCTGACAGACAATATCCTGTCCGGTTTCACCATCCAGATGCAGATCCATAAGAACGAGATCAAACGAGTGGGTTTCAAGCTGGTGCATGGCCTGAGCTCCGTTATGAACAGACGTCGAGTCCACCCCCAACGAGCATAGATAGCTTGCGACGATTTCGCAATTCAACTGTACGTCATCGACGATCAACGCCTTCAGATTTTGGTATAAAAGGTGGGGGGCAGATATAACCGTGTGTTCCTCCAGCTGCTGTGGTGCCAGCTGTTCAAAAAGCTTGGAGGGTGTCAAAGGTTCGAATGCAAGCCGCCCGCCAGCGTCCTGAAACTCCATCATCCAGTCACGTTTGAAACCGGCGGGGACAACCAGAAGAAGTCCCTTCAAAAGATATTGCTCCGAAGCTCCCAATAGTTCCTGCACGAATGCTTTGATGAGGTCTGTTTCGATACTTTCCATATCGACAATAACCATCGAAGGTTTGGTGTCTGTATTACTGGGTGCGTTTTCCAATACCGACTTGATCTCCTGCAGAGTTTTAGCCGGTATCAGTTCCAGAGACCAGTGTTCCCGGTAGGTTTCCAGAAGGGACAGGTTATGCTTCATACCATAGTGATAGACCCGGATAGGGCTGGAAACATGGCGAGTACCGATGCTTCGTTCGTTCTCGGCCAGATCAACAGGAATCATGAGTGTAAACTTGGATCCCCGGTTTTCAGCACTTTCCAGCGTGAGCGTCGCTCCCATCAGCTGGGCAAGATGGCTGCTGATTGCCAGGCCAAGGCCTGACCCACCGAAAACGCGGCTGGTGGATTCGTCGGCCTGACGAAAGTTCTCGAAAACCCGCTGTTGGTCCTCTTCCCTGATTCCGATACCCGTATCCTTTACCGTGATTTTGAGTGTCCCATGAGTGTTGTCACTGCCGCTAAACCCGATGCTCACGCTCACGCTGCCTTCGTGGGTAAACTTGATGGCGTTCCCGACCAGGTTGGTGCATATCTGGGAGATTCGCATTAGGTCGCCTGTTACACGCCTGGGTGTGGACGGCGCGATGTTAACGCGCAGTTTCAGACCTTTCTCTTCGGCAACGATGGCAAATAGCTCAACGCTGCGTTGGACAAGAGCCTCGATTTCAAACGGTTTGTAATCCAGCTCTATGTGATCTGCCTCGATTCTCGACAGATCCAGAATGTCGTTTAAAAGCTGCAGCAAAACCTCTGATGCTGAAAACGCTTTGCTCACCAAACGCCGTGAGTAGTCGTTGAGTGGGGCTTCTTTTAACAGCACCAGCATGCCGATAACGGCGTTCATGGGCGTACGGATTTCGTGGCTCATGTTTGCGAGAAATGCTGTTTTCACCTTAACGGCAGACTCTGCCTCCAGCTTCTGCATGTTGAGTTCAGCGGTTTTCTCTATGACTTCCTGTTCTACCCGCCGTTTTGCGTTGGATAGCAACATGAATGCGGCCAGTATCAACCCGTTTATAATCAGGCCGCTTAAAAGAATAGCGGTGGGTAGCCTGCTTACGTTGTACTTTTCGAAAAGCTGCGTTGTCTGGACATCAAACTTCCATTCCCGGCCGTATATACCCAGAGGGTAAGAAGCCTGGAACATAGGCGAGGTGTCGTAGTTGTTCTCTGTTGTTTCACTGAATTCGCTATATAGCTGGTGTTTGCCATCGCTGATTCGAAAATGCAGTAGTCGATTAGTATTTGCCAGGGTGCCTTCCATTAGCCGGGAGACAATAAACGGTGCATACACAAGGCCCAGGAAATCCGCTTCTTTGTTTTCTTGTTGCCGTGCTTCCGGAGTGCGATAGAAAGGACGAAAAAACAAAAAGCCCGGCTTCTTTTCGTCGTCCTGCACCAGCGCTATCGGGCCAGTAATTTGGGTCTCGCCAGTGCGCATGGCTTTTAGAGCAGCCGTGAAGCGGTTTGACTCATGGGCCATGTCAAGGCCGATGGCAGCTTCGTTTCCGGCTAAGGGCTCAAGATAGGTGATGGGCCAAAAGTCGGTTCCTGTATGAGGCGGGTGAACGCGAAAACCCGGGCGCTCTTGTCGCTCTTCAGCAAGATAGGATTCAAGATTGCTTTCCGGCACCCTTTCAATAACGCCGATCCCGCTCACCCCTGGTAAACGGTCTTGTACCGCCAGTGACTCTGCGAAGCGCTGCCATTGAGTGCGTGAGATGTCGCCGTCGTTTGCGCGGATGGTGCCGACGCCGGAAAGCAGAGCAAGCTCGTATTTTTGCATCCGGTCCATCAATAACCCATTGAGCTGCTGAACCCTCTGGTCAAACTGGTCTTCAGCCCTGACATCGGCAATTCGTGCAGAAAATTGCCAGGCCGTGATGGTCAGCAGCAAGGAAAGACCGAGCACCACCCAGTGCAGATTTTTTATTTGAGCAGCAGCGCCCCGGAGCTTTACCATATACTGATCTGGCCTGAGTGATGGGTTTATGTACGATAAGCCACACTAGCCGAGATTGCGCAAAAGTTATAGCTCGACAGTAAGTTACCGCGAACTGAGAGGGTTTGTGGAGCGGTCGCTTTCAGCCAGTACGTTAATCAGGCCAGGTGCAATCATGGCGCTTCATTTATAGCGGTGTGGGTTAAAAAGGTGATTATGAATCCCGAACAATGGCAAAGCGTTCTGGACGTTATTCCAGACGTACGTGACGGGCTGACCCGCACTGAGCGGCTTATTCTATATTTGATACATGAGACTCAAAAGGAGCGGAACGGGCGCAATGTTCCCACGGCCATGCTTTATGGTCGGGTCTTGGAGTACGTCGATATGAGTGAAGCCGAATTGCACGTTTATCTGGACCGATTAGGTGTCAGGGGCGATGGCACTCAATAGCAGCGTGATACCGTGGACCTGCTCAGTGGTCCAACACATAAAGCTGGCGGCCGGCTCCAAGCCCGGCCATGCTGTAGCCGACGCTCTGTGCCATACCAGACAAGCGCGCGGCGATGTCTGCATCGCGCGCTCTTACAGCAATCAAGGCGGGTATTGCCCGGAATGCCAGTGCAGGTTGCCAGGCGTCTCCAAAAGCTATACGCAGCGGCTCAGTCGCCCCGGCTGCCACCGCAGCACAGGTGCACAGTGCTGCCGTATAAATGCCGGGCATTGATCGATCAGAAGAACACCCCCGGCAGCCAGGTAGCAATTTCCGGAAAGACCATAATGATACCGATGGCGATTATCTCGATGATCACAAACGGAACCACGGAGGTGTAGATGTCCTTCATGGTAATGCCCGGCGGAACCACGCCCTTCAGATAGAACAGATTGAATCCGAAGGGTGGTGTCTTGTAGCCGATCTCCATGTTGATCACGAACAGGATGCCGAACCATATCGGATCGAAGCCAAGGGATTTCACGATTGGCATGAACACCGGCAACGTGATCAGCATGATGCCGACCGGGTCGAGCACCATGGCCAGGAAGAAGATGATTACCATCATTGCGATGATGATGCCCCAGGGGCCACCGGGAATGTGCTGCATCATGCCTTCGATGAGTTCCTGTGCGCCCATGCTCTGGTATGCCGCGCTGAACGCGTGAGCGGCAAACAGGATCCACATGATCATGCCAGTGAGCTTGAAGGTGCGCACAGCGGCTTCCTGCAGGATGCTCCATTTGAGCTGGCGATAAACGGCCGCCGAAATCAGCGAGCCGAGTACGCCCATGGCGGCAGCCTCTGTGGGTGTGGTAATGCCCCCGATGATCGAGCCCAGAACCATGACGACCACGCCAATGGGCAGCAGTACTGCTCTCAGAGCCCGGAGTTTTTCGGGCAAAGTGCCACGTTCCTCTGGTGGCAGTGCGGGTGCCAGGTGCGGCTGGAGGGTTGAGCGCACGAGGATGTAAATAACAGTCATAACCATCAGCAGCACACCCGGCATGATGCCGGCAGCAAACATCTGGCCTACGGATACACCGGTAATCAATGCGTAGAGAATCATCAGTATGCTGGGGGGGATCAGAATGCCCCAGCCGCCACCCGTATTGATTACGCCCAGCGCCATCTTGCGGTCGTAGCCTCGCTCCAGCATGGAGGGGAGTGCGATGGTTCCCATGGCAACCACTGCTGCGCCGCTGATGCCAACCATGGCCGCAAATACCGCACAGATAACCAGGGTTCCTATTGCCAGACCGCCGCGAAGGCCGCCAAACCAAAGGTGCATCATCCGGTACAGATCTCTTGCGACACCCGTCCGTTCCAGCACCATGGCCATGAAAACAAACAAGGGTATGGCAACCAGGGTAAAGCTGCCCATGGTGCCCCAGATCTGCGAGGCCACCATATAGAAGGAATCAAATCCCCAGGTGAAATAGAGAAAGATCACTGAAACACCGCCGAGGACAAAAGCCAGCGGCAATCCCAGTATCAGGAAGAACAGCAGGGAACCGAAAAACAGCAGGGTCAGGATTTCAATACTCACGACTGCTCTCCTTCGGAAATGCTCTGATCGGGACGGTAGTAATCCAGGTTGAAGGCAATGGCGATGTCTTCAAGGAGCTTGGCCAGGCCCTGCAGTACCAACAGTCCGGTGCCGACGGGGATGGCGAGTTTGACTGGCCAAACCGGCGGGTTCCAGGCTGAGTAGGTGGTCTCCCAGCTCGATATGGATTCGCTGGCCATATCAATGCCGAACCACAACAAGGCAAGAGTAAAGATGAAAAATATCAGTGAGGTGAAGATGTCCATTACCGCCCGCTTGCGGGGGGGCAGCTTTGAGTGCAGAAGGTCGACATTGACATGGCCCCGATGAGCCATGATGTAGCCTCCGGACATGACCGCATAAACGCCGAACAGCATCTGGGTAAGCTCGTTGGTCCAGACTGTGGGTGCGTTAAGCAGATAACGAAACCCCACCTCCAATAGCAGGAACGCGAACATGGCGAAAACGAGCAAGGCTATCCAGCGCCCGACAAAGTCATTAAGGCGGGTAACCCCGCTAATGAATGCGGTCAGCACACTCATGGCATTCTCCAGGAGGATGTTGGGTTGCTTCAGGGATAAAAAGGCCGGGCGTCAAAGACGCCGGCCTCTATCCGTTATCTGATCTCTCAGCTCAGAGGTAGCCGAGCTCGGCCAGGTAGCCTTTCAGCATGTCCAGCGCCTTCTTGGCGTTTGCGCTGCGTTCGCCTTCCTCGTCCCACATTGCTTGAGCTGCCTTTACCAGTTTGTCCTGAACGTCATCCGGCAGAACGTTTACCTGCACACCCTGTTCGGCGATGACCTTGGCCAGGGTAAGGCGTTCCTTATAAAGGTATTCGTTGGTACGAATCCAGAATTGCTCATCAAGAGCATCTTTGACGATCTCCTGCATGTCTTCCGGCAACTTGTTCAGCGCCTTCATACTGACAATGATGACGTCCGTGCCCGCAATGTTCAGGGCTGGTTGAACGTGGTACTTGGCCACTTCATACAGAGCCATGCTGGCGGCGCCCTGAGCTGCACCCCAATGGGCACCGTCAACAATGCCCGAGTCCAGTGCCGAGTAAAGCTCGCTACCCGGAATATAAGAGGCTGCAGCACCCGCTTCGGTCAGGAACTTTTGCAGGACACCCGAGGAGCGAATCTTCAGGCTGGTGAAATCTTCCCAGTTATTGATAGGCTTTTTGATCACCATCTCGGTGGGGTAAACCTTGTCGGTCGCCCAGTAGACGTTGTGCTCTGCCGCTTCGTCACGGAGCATCTGTTCAAAACCCATGCCCTGGTGGAAGTACTCAGCTTCCCATACGTTGCGGAACGCAAAGGGCAGGCCGGACGCAATGCCGGCAAGGGAGACTTTATCCTGAGCGTACGATGGTGAAATTGTGCCCATTTCCAGAATGCCGCGGCTCACGGCATTGAATGTTTCCTGAGCCTTGAACAGCGCGCCGGCTTCATAAAGCTTGAGCTTCAGACGTCCGTCTGTGCGCTCTTCCAGAACTCGTTGCAGCCTTACCAGACTGTCTGTGTAGGAGCTGCTGGCGCCTGGCCAGTGAGACTGTACCTTCCAAGTGAAGGTTTCCTGGGCTGCTGCGGGCGCAGCGGCCAGGGCAGCGGAAACACCCAAGGTAAGAGCTGACGCGTAAACGGTCAGGGTTTTGCGTGCGTTGGCAAAGAGATTCATGACTGTGCCTCGTTCGTTGTTGTAATGATGCTTATTGTTGTTTCACTGTGCAGAACTGACGACTGCAGGGTGAACTATTGTTTTCTGAATCTAACACAAGATCGGGCTTTTGCAATAGGATGTTTTAGGCGTAGACAACAGAAACTATTTGAAAGGATAGCTCAATGATCGTCAGTCAGCAGTCTCACGGTGTGCTTCAGCTTGTTATCAATCGTACTGAGAAGAAAAATGCCCTGACACGGGACATGTACCAGCAACTGAGTGACGCGGTAACCCGTGCCAACGAAGATGAGAGCGTGAGTGCTATTGTCATTTCCGGAGCCGGTGGCGTGTTCACGGCGGGAAACGACCTGGATGATTTCCGGACTCGCGCCACGGATGAGCACCCGAAGCCCTCCGCCGGGCTGGCGTTCATTGAGGCGCTGATGAATTGCGATACGCCGGTTATAGCTGCCGTTGAAGGCCTGGCGATAGGAATCGGCACCACTTTGCTGTTGCACGTGGACGTTGTGGTCGCTGCCGAAAGTGCAAAATTCAAGACAGCGTTTGTGGACCTTGGGCTGGTGCCGGAAGCTGCATCGACAGTCACTATGCCTCTGCATCTGGGGTCTCGTAAAGCTACCGATCTTTTATTGTTGGGCGACGTGATCAGTGGCAGTGAGGCCCGGGATTGCGGGCTGGTAAGTCGCATCGCGGGTGACGGGCAAGCCTTGTCTGAAGCGTTGGCGATTGCCGAAAACCTGGTCAGTAAGCCCCGTGAGGCACTGCGGGCCAGTAAGCGACTGATCCGGGCGCCTTGGCGAGAGCAGATAGAACAAGCGCTGGAACGGGAAAGAGCGGTGTTTACTGAGCGGCTTCGGTCAGAAGATTGCCGGGCCGCACTGGATAAGCTGGCCCGGCGCTGAGCGGAATTAGTATGGGCTAGTGGGGGTAGTAGCTGGCCAGTAAGGCTCGCGCAGCTCCCGCTTGAGAATCTTGCCAATGGTTGAGCGGGGCAGCTCTTCCCGGAATTCGATAGCAGAAATGCGCTGGCTCTTGCCCAGTTTTTCGTTGGCCCATTCGAGTATTGCCGGCCCGGAATCTTTGTGTCCGGGCTTGAGAACGACCAGACCCAAAGGTGTTTCACCCCATTGTTCGCTTGGAATGCCGATAACTGCTGCGTCGTCTATCGCTGGATGCGCCAGCAGCGCCTTCTCAAGATCAATCGCGTAAATATTGAACCCACCGGAAATGATCATGTCCTTGCGGCGATCGAGAATATGAATGAAACCGTCCTCGTCGATTCGTCCCATATCTCCGCTGCGATAAAACATACTTCCTTGTGGGCTTTGCCACAACATTTCCCGGGTCTGCTCTGGTCGGTTCACATAGCCCCGCATCATCGAAATGGCACGACCGACGAGCTCGCCTATTTCGCCTTTTGGGAGTTCGCGGCCATCTTCGTCGATTACGCGCACTTCCGCGCCCTCCGTTGGGACTCCCACCGAACTCCACTTGTCCGGGTGCGCGGTACAGTCGAGACTGGTTGAAATGCCGCCCTCTGTGAGGCCGTAAAGCTCCCGTATATTGCCGGGCCAGCGCGCCAGGGCGTCCGCTATTACATCCGGTCTTAGAGGTGCACTGGTGCAGAGCTTCAGTTTGAAGCTGGAGAGATCGAATCGATCAAACTCTGTATCAGCCAGAATCCTCTGGTATTGCACTGGCACCAGCATCGCGTGGGTCACACGGTGTTTTTCGGCCAGTTCCAGAAACCGCCGGGCGTCGAACTTTGCCATTATGACCAGGGTGCCGCCATGGAACAGCGTGGGTAACACCGACACCAGTGTGGTGTTGGAGTAAAGCGGTGTTGAGATCAGATTGATCGCTTCTCCGTCGAGCCCGAAGCGGCTCATGCGCACCATTTGCCTCTGTCGGAAGCGGTAGTCATGAAGGATGCCTTTCGGGGTGCCGGTCGTGCCGGAGCTGTAGATGATGTTAAAGGCGTCATCCAGTGTTACTTCTGCGGGCGCTGGGTCCGCTGAGGCATCGCCAAGCCAGTCGCTCAGCGTCTCGCCAATCCCTTCACCATTTTCATCCAGCGCAATAATGCGGTCGGCTGGCAATCCCTGCAGCCTGCTCTGGAAGCTGTGGAGAAGGTCCCGGTTTTTCCGCGACACAAACAGAAATTCCGCGCTGCAATCGGACAGCATCAGGTTCAGTGCGTCGGGGCTGGCCATGCCTGAAAGCGGCACCATGCAGCCGCCTGCAGTGAGTACGCCAAGATACAGCGCAACATAGTCAGCACTGTTCTCCGATAACGCAGCAACTGAGTCGCCGGTGCGCAGGCCGGCATCTCTCAGGCGGTTGGTGATCCGGTTGGTCCGGTCCAGAAGGTCGCGCCAGCTCAAAGTGCCGTGTTCACTGATCAATGCGGGGTGGTTTGCGCGGGTGGCGGCAAACGACTGTATCCGGTGGCCGATGGCCTCCATGGGTTCATTTTGGGTTACGGGTGCATACACCGGCATTTCGCTCAGGTTACTTTTCATTTTTGTGCCTTATGCTGCTATGGTGTTTTGACTAGTGAAATTTACTTCCGATTATATTGACTCAAAAGCGGAAGGCATGACAAATTAATGCGAAAGCAAAACCGCCAGCGCAATAATAAAACCCGCGAAAATAAAATTTGAGATACAAGGAGCAGCGGCATGGGGCGTTTTGATGGTCGGGTGGCTATTGTTACCGGAGCAGGCAGTGGTATCGGTCGGGCAACTGCCTTACGACTGGCCCGTGAGGGTGCCCAGGTGGTGATGGCTGATACTTCCGAGTCTGGCCTGGTTGAAACCGGGAATCTGATGCCCGCAAGCGCTGAACATCGCCGGCGCATCGTCAACGTTGCCGATGAGGCTCAGGTAAGAGAGCTGGTAAGCGAGTCTATTAAAGCGTTCGGGAAGATCGACATCCTGTGCAATATCGCGGGCATTGCGAGCACAGGCAAAGGCCATCCGCCGGTAACAGAAAACGAGCGAGACGAGTGGGACAGTGTGTTGTCCGTTAACCTCGTTGGCACCATGCTGCTCATCAAACATGTTGCGCCTCACATGCAGGCCCGCAAACTCGGTTCGATTATTAACACAGCTTCGGTTGCGGGGATCCGGTCCGGCGCCGGAGGCAACGCTTACAGCGCCTCCAAGGCTGGAGTGATTAATCTCACCATGACCGCTGCGTGTGATCTTGGCACCGACAATGTTCGTGTGAACGCCGTGTGCCCGGGCCTCGTGGAGACCGGCATGACGAAACCGATATTTGATTACGCCCGCGCCCACGAAAAAGCCCACAAACTGGGCGCTCGCTGCGAACTCCGCCGCTATGGCAACCCTGAAGAAATCGCAGCGGCCATTCTGTTTTTCGCCAGTGACGATGCCAGCTATATCACTGGGCAAGCGCTGCCTGTGGATGGGGGCAATACGGCCTCTCTGAACCTGCCAGGGATGAAAGTGTAATGAGTAAGCAAGAACTTCCTTCTATTGATCGCACACACGCCGATGGTCGTTATTTGGACGGTACAGAGCTGCCGGGCTTTCATAGCCTGCTCGGATACCGCCAGGCCTCCTGGGAGGAAAATGAAGCGGTTATTGCGTTGGAACTGCAACCGAGGCATTTGAATCTGGGCGGAGTTATCCACGGCGGCGTGCTTACCTCACTGCTTGATATTGCCATGGCGCAAGCCGGCACACACTGCCCCTACCCGGGGCGGATGCGCAAAGCCATCACCCTGTCTTTAACCACGACGTTTACCGGCCAATGCTCCAGCGGCACCATTCATGTGACCGGGCGCAAGCGGGCTGGTGGTACGCGGATTTTCAACAGCACCGGCGAAGTCCATGACGACAAAGGCAACCTGCTTGCCATTGCCGAGGGCACGTTCCGGATCCGGTCTGGCAGTGACAAGCCCGAAGGCGTTCCTATCTGATTTTCAGAACATTTAACAAAAGCCTGATCGGCGATGAAGGCCGGTCAACGAATCATTATTAAAGAGGAATCGGCATGTACGAGTTATCTGACAAAACAAAAAAGCTGCAGGCGCAGCTGAATGAGTTCATGGATGCGCACATTTATCCCAACGAGCACACGCACCACGAGCAGATTGAAAAGGCAGAGAATCGTTGGGCGCCGGTTCCGATCATCGAAGAGCTGAAGGTAAAGGCGAAGGCAGAAGGCCTCTGGAACCTGTTCCTGCCAGAGAGCGATCTGGGGGCTGGCCTGACCAACTTTGAATACGCCCATTTGTGCGAAATCATGGGTCGTTCTGAAATGGCGCCGGAGGTGTTCAACTGCTCCGCGCCGGATACCGGCAACATGGAAACCATCGCCCGGTACGGCAATGAAGAACAGCAGGAGCAGTGGCTCAAGCCTTTGCTGGCGGGCGAAATCCGCTCCTGTTTCTCCATGACTGAGCCGGATGTGGCCTCCTCTGATGCCACCAATATTGCCTGTGAAATTCGTCGCGAAGGCGACGAGTACGTGATTAATGGCAAAAAATGGTGGTCTTCCGGTGCCATGACGACGTCGGCAAAAATTGCCATCGTAATGGGCAAGACCGACCCAACAGCGCCCAAGCATCAACAGCAGTCCATGATTCTGGTACCGCTGGACGCACCCGGCGTGAAGCTGGTCCGCCCGCTGACGGTGTTTGGCTATGATCACGCGCCTCACGGCCATGCAGAGGTGCATTACGAAAATGTTCGGGTTCCTGTCACTAATATGCTGCTGGGTGAGGGGCGTGGCTTTGAAATCGCCCAGGGTCGTCTTGGGCCAGGCCGAATTCACCACTGCATGCGCACCATTGGTGTCGCTGAGCGCGCGCTGGAGCTGATGTGCAAGCGTGCCAACGAGCGCGAGGCATTCGGCAAGCCGCTGTCCAGTTTTGATTCTATCCGTAAGGACATTGCCCGCAGCCGTATCGAGATCGAGCAGGCGCGGCTGTTGACGCTGAAGGCTGCGCACATGATGGATACCGTGGGTAATAAGGTAGCCCGTCAGGAAATCGCCATGATCAAGGTGATTGCGCCGAGCATGGCTTTGAAGGTGCTCGATCGTGCCATTCAGGTGCACGGTGGTGCCGGTGTGAGCCAGGACACCTTCCTCGCGTCAGCCTGGGCCAAGGTCCGGACGCTGCGGTTGGCGGATGGCCCGGATGAGGTGCATCTGGACTCTGTCGCCAAGATTGAACTGCGGCAGTATCGCTGATCAGACCGAAACCTTGGAGGAGGCGCGAGCGGGAAGAGCGTTCAGGGGCACGCTGTGAATACGTCCCTGTACGCTTGTCAAAAACATCCGTGTTTTTGACATCCCCTGAACGCTCTTCCCGCACGCTCCTGCAGCTTTGAGTATGAGGATCGAGTTATGAATAACCCGCTTTTTGATATGACCGGAAAGGTTGCTCTGATCACCGGTTCCACCAAAGGTATCGGTCGTTCAATTGCTGAAGAAATGGCCCGGCTGGGCGCGAAAGTTGTTATATCCAGTCGCAAAGCCGACGCTTGTGAGCAGGTTGCGAATGAGCTGAAATCGCAAGGTTTCGAGGCCATGGCCATACCCTGCCACGTGGGTAAAAAAGACGACCTGCAGAACCTGGTGAACAAAACCAATGAAGCCTGGGGCACGATTGATGTGCTTGTATGTAATGCCGCCACTAATCCGGTTTATGGCCCGACCTCTGAAATGACCGACGAGGCCTGGGACAAGATCATGGACACCAACGTTAAAGGCTCCTTCTGGCTCACCAACATGGTGCTGCCGCAGATGGCAGAGAAAGGTGAGGGTGCCATCGTGATGCTGTCCAGCATCGCCGGAATCCGTGGCAACACGACCATCGGCACCTACGGTGTATCCAAAGCAGCGGAAGCCGCACTGGCGAGAAACCTGGCGGTGGAATGGGGCCCGAAGGGCGTCCGTATCAACAGTATCGCCCCGGGTCTGATCAAAACCGACTTTGCCAAAGCACTCTGGGAGGACCCGGTTCGGGTCAAACGTGCGGAAGACAAAACCCCATTGCGCCGAATTGGTGACCCGGTGGACATCGCCGGTTTGGCGGTATTTTTATCAACAAAAGCGAGCGCTTACATAACCGGCCAGACCATAGTAGCTGACGGCGGCGAAACCATCTGTTGAGACAGGGCCTCGCGATTGGTGGTTAGGCCGGCGGGAGGAGTACCTTTCTTCCGGGAAAAAGAACTCGCTGCGCTCAGACACCTTTGTTCCCTGCAGAAAGGCACACCACCCACCGCCCACTCATCTTTTTGCAGTCTGCGGCACTTAAAGATTTGAAGAAGGCTAAGACGAATCATGAGTATGAAGCCGGAATTGGTAGAGGTTCTGCCAGCACATAAATTTGATGAAGCCAGGCTCCTGGTTTGGCTCCAGAAGGCCATGCCGGATTTCGGTAACCGCCTTGAGGTAAAACAGTTCCAGGGCGGGCAATCCAACCCCACGTTTCTGTTGGACACCGATAGTGGGCGTTACGTTCTGCGCAAAAAACCACCCGGGAAAACCCTGCCTTCCGCCCACATGGTGGAGCGTGAATACAAGGTGATGCGTGCGCTGTCTGAGCACACCAGCGTGTCAGTTCCTGGCGTCCGGGTGCTTTGCGAGGACAGCGAGATTATTGGTACGCCGTTTTACGTGATGGACTTTCTGGAAGGCCGCATTGTCAGTCATTCCGCCTTACGAGAGCTGGATCGTGAGGAACGGTTGCCAGCCCATCACTCAGCCATCGACACACTCGCAAAGTTGCACTCGGTTGATGTGAATGCCGTTGGCCTTGGCGATTATGGTCGCCCGGAAGGTTACGTAGCACGACAGGTTTCGCGCTGGAGCAAGCAGTATCTGGCGGCCAAAACCGACGATATGCCCGCCATGGACAAGCTTATGGCCTGGCTTCCTGAGAACCTGCCGTCTACCGATGAGTGCGCCATTGCCCACGGCGATTACCGCTTCGGGAACCTGATGTTGGCGCCGGACAAATCGGAGGTTATTGCTATTCTGGATTGGGAACTTTCAACTCTGGGGCACCCGCTGGCGGATCTGGCCTACTACTGTCTGCCTTATCACCTTCCTTCGGATATGCCGGGTATGCGTGGACTGCTGGGGGAAGATCTGGAAGCACTGGGTATTCCGGATGAGCAGGCAACCATCGCTCGCTATTGCGCCAAAACAGGCCGTGAAGGCATTGCAGACTGGCACGTGTATCTCGCATTTTCACTGTTCCGGTTAGCCTCTATCGTTCAGGGTGTCTACAAGCGGGCGCTTGACGGTAACGCCGCCAACGCCAATGCCCTGGAAGTAGGTAAGCGGGCCAGCCTGCTGGCCGAAACCGGCTGGGCAATTGCGAGTGCGGGAGAGCGGATATGACCGCCCCCATGGTTCGGCGAATCCTCATCACCAACGATGATGGTATCAACGCTCCGGGGTTGGCGAGGCTGGAAAACATTGCTCGCAATCTGGCGGAAGAGGTCTGGATTGTTGCTCCTGAGCATGATCGCAGTGGTGCAGGCCAGAGTATCTCGATACACCACCCTTTGCGGGTTTACGAAACGGGAGAAAAGCGCTTCGCGATTTCCGGTACGCCGGCGGACTGCGTGCTCTACTCCCTTGCCCAGTGGTTTGGTGAAGCACCTCCGGACCTGGTGTTGTCTGGCGTTAATTGCGGTGCCAACATCAGCGATTCAGTGCAGTATTCGGGAACGGTAGGTGCTGTGCTCAGCGCGCACCACATGAACATTCCCGCCATTGCTCTCAGTCAGGCCTTTTTGTCTCGAGAAGGAATCGACTGGTCTCCGGTTGAACAGTTTGGCGAAGCGGTAATCCGGAAGCTATGGCAGCCGGGCGAAGCCCTGGCCTGGAACGTTAACTTTCCCGCCTGTGAGGTCGGAGACATTGTGTCTGCGCGCTGGTGTAAGCAGTCAAGCGGCTCCATCCAGCAAGCCCGCCTGAAAGCCGGCCAGGACTCTCGCAGCCTGCCATACTGGTGGCTGGGGTTTGATCGCAGTTCGCGGCACATCGTAGCGCCGGATTCCGATGTTGCTGTGCTGAGAGACAGGGCGATTGCTATCGCGCCGTTACGGCACGAAGACCCCCTGCCCGGGGAAACCAAAGAATTTGATCTGCCCGCAATGCTGGCAGGCTGATTTAAACCTGAAGAGAACAACAATCATGTTCACACGCCACTATGCGGTTTGGCCTAAAGAGCTGCCCAAGACCATGACTCTGCCGAAAACCAGTGTTTTTACCAACCTGGAAATCTCGGCCCTGCGCTACCCCGAGCACACCGCCATTATTTTTTATGATGCGCCCATCACATACCGTCGCCTGCTGGCGGAAGTGGAGGCCATGGCAGGTTATCTGCAGGCACAGGGCGTGAAAAAGGGTGATCGGGTACTGCTGTATATGCAGAACTCGCCGCAGTACGTGATTTCTTACTATGCGATTTTGCGAGCGGATGCAGTGGTGATTCCGGTCAACCCCATGAACCGGGCCGCAGAACTCGAACACTTTATTGCAGATACCCGCTCGGCCGTCTGCCTGGCGGGCCAGGAGCTGGCTGAATACATTGCGCCGATGTTGGAAAGTACCGACCTGGAGCAGGTCGTGGTGGCTTCATATAACACCTACATCAAGCCTGGTACCGACCTGGACTTGCCTGCGGAAGTGGCAAGCCCGGCCTGGTCGGGCGATGTTCCAGGTCTGGTGAGCTGGGAAAGTGCCATGGCTGCAGGCCATAGCCCCCGAAAACACACGGCCGGCCCGGAAGACCTGGCGGTGATTCCCTATAGCTCGGGTACAACCGGTGCACCAAAAGGCTGTATGCACACTCATCGATCGGTGATGGCAACGGCGGTACATCGGGTGTTCTGGAACCTGAGTACTTCCGATAGCGTGCAGTTGGCCACCTTGCCGTTTTTCCATGTAACTGGCATGACCGGCTCCATGAACGGACCGATTTTCGCCGGGTCCACTTCGGTGATTATGACGCGCTGGGATCGCACCACCGCATCAAGGCTCATTGAGCGCTACAAGGTCACCGGCTGGACCAATATTGTCACCATGGCCGTGGACTTTCTTTCCAATCCGGATATTGCGAAATACGACCTCTCCAGCCTCAACATGATTGGTGGCGGAGGCGCTGCCATGCCGGTCGCCGTGGCAGAGAAGCTGAAAAAGTTGACGGGCCTGAACTACATCGAGGGTTATGGCCTGTCAGAAACCATGGCTGCAACCCATATCAATCCCAACGCAAAGCCCAAAGCCCAATGCCTGGGTATCCCGGTGTTTGATGTGGATAGCCGGATTATCGATGTGGATACCCTCGAAGAGAAAGGCCCGGGTGAAACCGGTGAGATCGTCTCCTGTGGCCCGCAAGTAACCATTGGTTACTGGAATCGGCCGGCCGAAACCGATGCGGCGTTTATCGAAATTGACGGCAAGCGCTTTTTCCGCACCGGCGATCTCGCGTACTACGACGAAGAGGGTTATTTCTTCATGGTCGATCGCCTTAAGCGAATGATCAACGCATCCGGATTCAAAGTATGGCCATCGGAAGTGGAGGGCCTGATGTACCGGCACCCTGCCATTCATGAGGTTTGCATTATCTCTGCCCCGGATCCCAAGCGGGGTGAAACCGTGAAGGCCTGTATCGTGCTCACCCCTGAAGGGGAAGGCACCACCAGCGTTGAGGACATTACAGGTTGGTGCAAGGAACAGATGGCCGTCTATAAAGTACCTACCATTGTTGAATTTGTGAGCGCGCTGCCAAAATCCCCCACAGGCAAGCTGATGTGGCGAGCGCTTCAGGACGAAGAATGGAAGGGAAGGGACAAATCATGAACGATAAACCCAGCATTCTGATTGTTGGCGCCGGCGCTATAGGCAGCTTCTACGGTGCTATTCTCAAGAAAGCCGGTTGTTCGGTGAGCACGGTGCTGCGTTCAGATTATGGCGCCGTTAAAGATTATGGTATTCGTATCACAAGCCCGCTCGGAGACCTGTCCTACGAGCCCGATCATGTATACCGTGATGGTGATTTGCCTGAGGAATCGCCGGACTTTCTCATCCTGTGCGTGAAGGTCTTGCCGGGAGTGGATCGGGTTGCACTGGTCGCGCCCTGGATGGGCGAGAAAACCCGCCTGGTATTGATTGAAAACGGGCTGGATATCGAGCGAGAGCTGGCCGACGCATACCCCGACAACCCCCTTATAAGCTGTCTGGCTTTCATTGCCGTGAGCCGGACAGAATCTGGCGTTGTGGAGCATAAATCCTACGGAAAGCTAGTGATGGGGCGTTTCCCGGACGGCGTTGATGAGAACTGCCGGGTTTTGTCTCAGCTGTTTACAGAGGGCGGGATTAATATCGACCTGACCGAACGCGTTGTGGGTGAGCGCTGGCGCAAGTGTCTCTGGAATACCCCGTTTAACCCCCTGTCGGTTGTTGCTAACGGTGCAGATACCCGAACCATTCTGGACACTGAGGGCGGCGAAGAGCTGATCCGGGCCATGATGCGTGAGGTGATGGTTGTGGCTGCCGCTGAAGGCTATCCAATGGATGAGGCTCTGATCGATAAGAATATTGAGGGCACCCGCAAAATGCCCGCCTACAAGAACAGTATGGCGCTGGACTACCTGAACGGCCGCCCGATTGAACGGGAGGCGGTTCTGGGTAATGTGGTGGCATTAGCCAAGCGCCATGGCCTTTGCGTACCTCACCTGAATACGGTGTTGGTTACGCTGAAGATGCGTGCAGCGCTGGAAGGGCAGGAATAGAATTTGAAGTCAGCCGACTCATTCAACGCACATACATAACCAGGTTTTCTGTGACAACGGCCGGCTTGTCCTGGCCGTTGATTTCTACCGTGGTTTTGTAGGTCGCCAATGTTCTTTTGTCGTCTACGGGTGCAACGTCTATCAGCTCGACTTTGGTGCGTATATCCGAGCCTGCCGGCACGGCGGCTGGAAAGCGCAGCTTGTTCATTCCGTAATTTATGGTGGCCTTGGTACCTGTAACCCGCAGCGCCTGCGGGTTGAGCCGGGACATCAGAGATACCGTCAGGTATCCATGGGCTACCGGGCTGTTCCACGGCGATTCGCGCTTTGCCCGTTCCACATCCACGTGAATCCACTGGTGGTCACCCGTGGCATCGGCAAAGGCCCCGATCATCTCCTGTGTGATCGTGAGCCAGGGGCTGTAGCAACAAAGGCTTCCTTTGTGGCTAACGAGCTCGTCGAGTTGTATTTCCACCATGGTGTGCCCCTTTTATACCGCGTAACCAGGATTTTTGCTGTCGAGAAGCCGAAGCAGTGCCGGCCAGGTGAGCGCCGCTGCGCTGCCCAGGGCTTGGGACTGATCCGCGGTCGTTTTGATGGCCTGCTCTGAGGGCGTCCACACCGGGCCACAACTCTGTGCTTTTACCTGTATCTCACAGGCCTTCATCAGGAAATACAGGTACGTAAAGGTTTCCGGAACGTCTTTACCTGCGGTCAGAACGCCATGATTGCGCAGCATCATCATGGACTTGTCCCCGAGATCCCGTATCAGGCGCTCACGCTCATCCAGGTTCAGAGCCACGCCTTCATAATCGTGGTAACTCAGGTGCGCCAGGCACAGCATGGCTGTTTGACTCAGGGGCAACAGGCCGTCTCTGTGGGCGGAAACCGCTACGCCATCTGGCGCATGCAGGTGCATAACGGCACCGGCATCGTCGCGCCCCATGTGCACGGCACTGTGGATGGTAAAGCCGGCTGGATTCACGCGGCCAAGGCCGCCGGATTCCACAACCTGTCCGTCTCTGTCCACTTTCACCAGTGAGGAAGCCGTGATCTCGTGGAACAGCAAGCCATAGGGGTTAATCAGGAAATGATGTTCAGGGCCAGGCACCCGGGCGGAAAGGTGGGTGAACACCAGGTCATCCCACCCGAACAGGGCGACAAGACGATAGGCCGCGGCCAGTTCACTGCGAACCTTCCACTCTGCCTTTCTCAGAGCGTCGGCGCCGGTATTTGCGGTGTCTGTTGTCATAGTTTGTTCACCTTACTTCTCACTTTGCATAAAAAAGGGGGTGGCAAGCCACCCCCGAAAAAGACCTCTGACTGATCAGAAGGAGGTCTCAGGCTCACTGATCAAGGAGTTTAGCTTGCTTGTAAAAGGGACGCGTAGCGCTCCAGATGGAAATCATCGTCTCCCAGTTGGTGGTTGATCATGATCAGGCGCTTGGCGTAATGGGCAAAGTTGTATTCCCATGTCATGCCTATGCCGCCATGGGACTGTATGCCCTGTTCCGAAATGAACTGCCCGCTGCGACCGATAACGTTTTTGGCCGCAGCCAGCACACGACGGCGCTCATCGCTCTGTTCTTCGTCTGCCACGCTGGCGGCCAGAGTAGCCATGGAGCGAGCCTGCTCCAGTTCAGACATCATGTCGACCATGCGGTGCTGCAGCACCTGAAATTTGCCGATCGGCACGCCGAACTGCTTGCGCTGCTTGAGGTAATCCAGAGTCAGCTCGTTGGCCACTTCCATAACCCCGACGGCTTCGGCACACAGCGCTGCGATTGCTCGGCCTGCCTGATACTCAATCACCTCGGCGGCCTTGCCTTCTTCGCCCAGCAGGGCATCGGCACTTACCTGAACGTTGTTCAGGGTAAGGTCGCAGCCTTTGGAGCCATCAACGGTCGGATAAACCCGGCGCTCGATTCCGGCGGTGTCCGCCTTGAGAGCAAACAGGCTGATGCCGCTTGCATCGCAGGATTCACCGGAAGTGCGTGCCGACACCAGAATAACGTCAGCGCAATGCCCGCCAATGACGACAGCCTTGCGACCGTTGAGTAGATAACCGCTGTCTTTCTTCTCGGCGCGGGTTTCTACATCGTTCAGATTGTAAAAGCTCTGGGGCTCCTGAAGCGCAACCGCTGCTTGCAGCTCGCCACTGGCAATGCCGCCCAGCCAGGCTTCTTTCTGACTGTCGTTGCCGGCCTGGCCTATGAGGCCACCGCCAAAAATCACTGACTGCAGGTAGGGCTCCAGGCAAAGGCCTCGGCCCAGTTCGGTCATGACCGACTGCACTTCCACACCGCCGCCGCCAAAGCCGCCAAGCTCTTCTGAAAAAGGAACGGCTGTCAGGCCCAGTTCACTGAGCTGCTTCCAGAAATCCACGCTGAACCCGGCGTCTGTTTCACTGAATTCAAGACGCTTTTCAAAACTGTATTCACCGCGTACCAGACGGGCCACGGTGTCCTGCAGCATTTGCTGCTCTTCATTGAGTCGGAAATCCATGGTCGTCTCCTTAAAGCCCGAGAATCATTTTCGACACGATATTTTTCTGGATCTCGTTGGATCCGCCGAAAATCGAGAGCTTACGGTTATTGAAATACTGAGCTGAGAGAGGGGCGGCGTTCTCGTCTGACAGAAACTCGCCGTCGTAATCCAGGTTCAGCTCTTCTTCCACAAACGGAATGGCGTAAGGCCCTATGGCTCTGCGTGCCAGATCATTAATAGACTGGCGGATTTCCGTGCCTTTCACCTTCAGCATGGAGCTTTCGGCACCGGGCATGCCGCCGCCTTCAACTGCGGCAATAATGCGCAGGTTGCTGATGGTTGCCGCCATAAGGTCAATCTCGACTTTGGCAATGCGCTGGCTGAACGCTGTATCTTCAATCAGTGGGCGACCATTCTTGATGCGGCGTGAGGCAAGCGCTTTCAGGTGAGACAGCGCTGCCCTGGACAAGCCGATACCGGCCAGGCCTGTGCGCTCGTAGGTCAGCAGGAACTTGGCGTAAGTCCAGCCTTTGTCTTCTTCACCAACCAGATTTTCAACCGGAACTTTTACGTCTTCAAAGAAGACTTCGTTCACTTCATGCTCACCGTCAAGAGTGATGATCGGGCGCACGGAAATACCAGGCGTGTTCATGTCGATCAGCAGGAAGGAGATGCCGGCCTGAGCTTTCACCTCGGTGTTGGTGCGCACCAGGCAAAAAATCATGTTGGCGTACTGGCCAAGGGTGGTCCAGGTCTTCTGGCCATTCACGATGTAGTGGTCGCCCTGGCGAACTGCACGGGTCTTCAGGGAGGCCAGGTCGGAACCGGCACCAGGTTCGGAATAACCCTGACACCACCAGTCTTCACCGCTGAGGATGCGTGGCAGATACGTCTGCTTCTGCTCTTCGTTGCCGAATTTGATGATAACCGGCGCCACCATGTTTACGCCAAATGGCACAGAGCGGGGCACGCCGTAACGACAGGACTCTTCATCCCAGATGTGCTTTTGAACAGGCGTCCACTCAACACCACCGTACTCTTCCGGCCAGTGCGAGGCGTACCAGCCCTGTGCGCTGAGAATTTTCTGCCAACGCTGGTGATCCTCTTTGGACAGGTGGCGGAAGCCTTTCACTTTGGCGGCGATGTCTGCCGGCAGTTTCTCATCCAGGAACGCTCGCACTTCGTCGCGAAAAGCGAGCTCCTCAGTGGTGTAGTTCATATTCATTGAGTAGCCTCGTCGTGTTGGACTGTTTGGCTTCAGCTAAACGCTGCGATACCGGTCTGGCCACGGCCAAGAATCAGGGCGTGGACGTCATGAGTGCCTTCGTAGGTATTCACCGCTTCGAGGTTCATAACGTGGCGGATCACGTGGTATTCGTCGGAGATACCATTGCCGCCGTGCATATCGCGGGCAACCCGGGCGATATCCAGCGCTTTGCCACAGTTATTGCGTTTGAGCAGAGAAATTGCATCTGGCGTCGCGTCGCCGTTATCCATCATGCGACCCAGTTGCAATGCGGCCTGCAGGCCAAGAGTGATTTCGGTCTGCATATCGACCAGCTTTTTCTGGATCAACTGGTTGGCAGCCAAGGGCCTGCCGAACTGCTTGCGCTCAAGGGTGTAATTACGAGCGGCGTGCCAGCAGAATTCAGCTGCGCCCAATGAACCCCAGCTGATGCCAAAGCGGGCTTTGTTCAGGCAACTGAAAGGACCCTTCAAGCCTTCCACTTCAAGCTTGTTTTCGTCTGGTACAAACACTTCATCCATAAAGATGGAGCCGGTGTCTGATGCGCGCAGAGAGAACTTGCCTTCAATTTTCGGGGTATCGAGGCCTTTGGCGCCTTCACGCTCGATAACAAAACCAGTCACCTTGCCGTCCAGCTTGGCCCAAACCACGAAAATGTCTGCAATAGGGGAATTGGTGATCCAGGTTTTGGAGCCGCTCAGCAGGTAGCCACCCTCCACTTTCTTGGCGCGGGTTTCCATGCTACCCGGATCAGAGCCGTGATTGGGCTCGGTCAGGCCGAAGCAGCCAACCAGTTCGCCGGAAGCCAGCTTGGGCAGAATGCGCTTTTTAAGGGTTTCCTGGCCGAAGGCGTGAATCGGGTGAATGACCAATGAGGATTGAACGCTCAGTGCGGAGCGATAGGCAGAATCAACACGCTCTACCTCGCGGGCGATCAGTCCGTAGCAGACGTGATTGAGGCCCGGGCCGCCGTATTCTTCCGGCAGGGTAGCGCCCAGCATGCCAAGATCGCCCATGTCGGTGAAAATGCTGCGATCGAACTTTTCATGGCGATTGGCCTCGGTGATGCCGGGCATCAGGCGCTGATCACAGAAACTGCGAATACTGTCCCGAACCTGGCGCTCGGTTTCATCCAGTTGCTTGTCAAACTGCAGAAGGTCATCCCAAGGTGCAGAAGCCATGCTGTTTCTCCTCAGTAAAGAAAGGGTGCCCGGGGTTAAAAGATTCCGGACTGCCATGTCATTTGTGTTTGTCATTTATGCTAGTATAGTTTCATTAAGCGAAACTGAGTTTTGTATTTACTTAGCAAAAGATTAATCCGGGTGTGTGTGAAATGCAAGCAGAGACCACCTCTGTCAGTGTAGCTCTGCAAAGAGCAGGGCGGGCATGAGTACTGCAGATCGCTGGCTGTTACCTTTGGCAGTATTGATCGAGTTGATTGCTATAAGTTTTTCAAGCACTCAGCTCGGTGCAATCGCGGGCGTGCTGTTCATTTTTTGTTTTCTGTGGGCGGGTGGCCGTCTGCAGTCATACTCCCGCATTTTGTTGCTGGTTTCTTTGGCAGTCACCGCATGGTTTTTTGGTCGTGGCCAGCTGGGCATGGACAAGCTAGTCAAGGCGTCTGCCGATGCTGCTTTTTACGCCGCCTTTCTTGGCAGCCTGGGGATGATGCAGTGCCTGGTCCGGCGGTTTGAAGTTCTGCGCCGGATTCACGATGTCCTGCTGGGTGGTCGCGCGTTCTGGTTGTATCCGAAGTACGCCGTGGTTAGCTGTGGCATAGCGTCGGTGTTGAGTTTTGGCATGATGAATTTGCTCTGTGGCAGCCTGTCGGAAACCCTGCGGGAGCGCGGAATTACCGGTGAGTCCCGACTGCAGTGGTTGCGCAGTGTTCTGATCAGTGCACTGCGTGGTTTTGCGCTGGTTCCCCTGGTGGCGCCGACCAGTGTTGCGGTGGCGATACTGACCCGGGAACTGCCCGAGTTAACCTGGCTTATGCTTTTGCCCTATGGCCTGGCAGCGGCAGTGGTCCTGATCGGAGTTGGCTGGTTTCTGGAGCAGCGCCGCTTCCGGCAGGTCAGCAGTGAGCGTGTGGCTATGGAGCAGTGGCCGTCGGGCACTTTGCAGTTGCTGGGGCTGGTCATGATCGTGTTTGTCATGATGGCTGTTATCGTGGCTTTGACGGATTTCAAAGTATCCGTTGCCGCCATGATGGCGGTTCCATCCGTTACGCTTCTTTATATGGCGTCGCAGGAAAGATCGCTCGGGGTAGTGCTCAAGGAGAGCGTGACTCAGGTTTCAGCCATGAATAATGAAATGGCGATTTTCGCGGCGTCGGCGATTTTGGGGGTGTCAGTGTCCAGCGCGATTCCGGCGAATGCGCTGAGTGGGCTTGCAACTTCCGCAGGCGGAATGTGGGTGCTCGCCGTGGTCGGTATGCTGAGCTTGCCGCTGTTATCAACCATCGGGATTATCCCGATTACGGTACTCAGCGTTCAGGCAGGCCTTCTGCCGCAGTTGATTGCAGAAGGTATGGATCCGATTCTGATATCCGTCGCTCTGGTTATCGGCTTTTCCCTGGCGATGATGCTCTCGCCCTTTGGGCCGTCTGTGATGCTGCTGTCCCGCTTTGGGCAGGTACCGCGTTGGGTGGTGGCATTCCGCTGGAATGGTGTGTTTGTGTTAATCGCAGTGCCATTGTTACTGGCGCTATTGGCTTTGGAGATTCTTGTCTTACCCGGAGTTTGTGGTACTTGAGTTCATCAACGATTAAAATGCCGCACACTTTATATACATGAAATTTATATCCCGAAAAACGGGGACAGGCGACGTTGTTGGAGGACGCCACACTATGCCTAAAGCAAAAACCACTTCACCGGAACTGATGGCAGCCTCCGGTGATGACGAGCCGGTGAAGCCGGAGAAAGACCGGAAGTTCGTCGAGGCGCTGTCGCGTGGTCTGGATGTGTTGCGTGCTTTCAGTCAGGGTTCGGTGATTCTCGGTAACCAGGATATTGCCCGGCTTACCGGCCTGCCCAAGCCAACCGTATCCCGTATGACCTATACGCTGACCAAACTTGGGTATCTCAGTTACAACACCCAGCTGGAAAAATATCAGCTCAGCTCCGGCGTGCTGGCGCTGGGTTATGCGTATGTGTCCAATCTGAAAGTTCGTCAGTTGGCCAAGCCTTACATGGATGAGTTTGCTCGCCAGAATAATATGTCTATCGGCCTGACTTGCCGCGATCGCCTGCATATGATTTATGTGGAAAACCGCCTGCCGCCGGAAGCCTCGCTGTTGCGCATGGATATAGGTAAAAAATTGCCTTTGGCGACGACGTCTGCGGGCAGAGCTTATTACTGCGCGATTTCAGACAAGGGGCGAAAGGTTATTGATGACGCCATGGCGTTGAAATATGGCTCGGAAGCCTGGCCTGAGAAAAAGGAAGGTCTGGATCGCGCCATGGAAGACTATAAGAATCATGGCTTCTGCCTTTCGCTTGGTGAGTGGGACCGCAACATCAACTCTGCGGGTGTCCCCGTTCATTTGCAAGACGGAACGACCATGGCATTGACCTGTGCAGCACCGTCTTACCTGGTTCCAGCTGAAAGGCTTCGCGACTCGATTGCGCACCAGCTGGCGATGCTGGCAAGTGACATTGAATCGCTGGGCGTTTAACCCGGCCGCATAAAAAACCGCAGGATTCCCTCCTGCGGTTTTTTTATGCGCGGTATTAAATGGTGGTTGAAACCCGGAGAGAACTTGTATTAAATCGTACAGATGTTTCGCTTGTTAAAACTAAATTCCATATAAAGCGAGGAAGAGATTATGTCTGAAGTCGTAACTTACAGTCTTGAAGGCAATATTGGCGTGATTACAGTGGATTACCCGCCGGTCAATGCCCTCAGCCATGCGGTGCGTTCAGGCCTGGTTGCCGCGCTGGAACAAGGGCAAAAGGATTCTGAGGCCAAGGTGCTTTTGCTGGTGTGTGAAGGGCGTACCTTTATAGCCGGTGCCGATATCCGCGAATTTGGTAAGCCCATGCAAGAGCCGGGATTGGCTGCGGTGGTTGAGCGGTTCGAGAACAGCGACAAGCCTCTTGTTGCCGCGATCCATGGCACCGCGTTGGGTGGCGGACTGGAAACAGCTCTTGGCTGCCATTACCGGGTTGCACTGAGCAGCGCCAAGGTTGGTCTGCCGGAAGTAAAGCTGGGCCTGCTGCCCGGCGCCGGCGGTACTCAGCGTTTGCCTCGTCTGGCCGGCGCGCAGAAAGCTCTGGAAATGATTACCACAGGCGAGTTCGTCGCAGCCAAAGATGCGCTGGCCTTCGGCATTGTGGATGCCGTTGATGATGGCAATGATGTTAAAGCGGCCGGTATGGCCTATGCACAGAAGATTGCCGACGAGGGCAAGCCTGTTCGTCGGGTTCGTGACCTGACGGACAAGATTGCGGCCGACAAGGGCAGCGACGTGTTTGAGCAGTTCCGTGCGGCTCTTCAAAAGAAGGCTCGCGGTCAGTTTTCTCCGTTCAAGTGTGTGGATGCCGTTGAAGCAGCGTTTAACCTGCCGTTCCCGGAAGGTATGAAGCGCGAACGCGAACTGTTCATGGAGTGCATGGATTCACCGCAGCGCGCCGGGCTGATTCACTCCTTCTTCGCAGAGCGCCAGGTTTCCAAAGTAAAGGGCTTGCCCAAGGATACGCCAGTACGTGATGTGAACAGCGTTGGCATCATTGGTGCCGGCACCATGGGCGGCGGCATTGCCATGAACTTCGCTAACGTTGGTATCCCCGTCACCATCGTGGAAATGAAGCAGGAGGCCCTCGATAAAGGGCTGGGCATTATCCGCAAGAATTACGAAAGCTCCGCAAAGAAAGGTCGTATCACCCAGGAGCAGGTGGACGACCGGATGGCTCTGATCACCGGCAGTCTGAACTATGACGATTTCAAGGACGTGGACCTGGTGATCGAGGCCGTGTTTGAAAACATGGCTGTGAAAAAAGAGATCTTTGCCAAGCTGGACAGTGTCTGTAAGCCCGGAGCCATTCTGGCGTCCAACACCTCCACTCTGGATATTGACGAAATTGCCTCGGCTACCAAGCGCCCGGAAGATGTAGTGGGCATGCACTTCTTCAGCCCGGCCAATGTGATGAGGCTGCTGGAGAACGTTCGCGGTAGCAAGACCTCTGACGAGGTGAAGGCGACCGTGATGGCCGTCGCCAGGAAAATCAAGAAGGTGGGTGTATTGGTGGGTAACTGCCACGGCTTTGTGGGCAACCGCATGCTGCACAAGCGCGGCACTGAGGCCATGGCGCTGGTCAATGAAGGCGCTACACCACAGCAGGTCGACAAGGTGCTGACGGATCTGGGTTATCCCATGGGTCAGTTTGCCATGTCGGATCTGGCTGGTATTGATGTGGGGTATCGCATTCGTGAAGAGTTGCGTAACGCCGGCGAAAATGTAGCGCCCAGCTGGATGGACAAGCTTGCAGAGCAGAATCGCCTGGGCCAGAAGACCATGGCGGGTGTTTACAAGTACGAAGAAGGCAGCCGTAAGCCGATTCCGGACCCTGAGGTGGAGCGGATTATTGAGGATTTCCGCAAGGAGCAGGGTATTGCTTCCCGTGAGATTACGGATCAGGAGATTCTTGAGCGCTGCATGTATGTGATGGTGAATGAGGCAGCGAAGATTCTGGAGGAGGGTATTGCTGACCGGGCTCTGGATATCGATGTGGTCTGGATTTATGGCTATGGTTTCCCGGCTTACCGTGGTGGTCCTATGTTCTGGGCGGATCAGATTGGTCTGGATGTGATTCTGGCTGCGGTGGAGAAGTATCACGCTTCGGTTGGTGGGGATCAGTGGAAGCCGGCTTCATTGCTTAAACAGTTGGTTGCTGATGGCAAGAAATTCGGCGATTTGTAAGGTCGTTATCGGCTGGCCTCTTTGCCTGGTGCATTGGGGGCTGGCTCGATATGGGTCGCTTTTTCTTCTGGAAAAAACAACTCGCTTCGCTCAGACATTTTTTTCCGGCAGAAAAAGCGACCCACACCGCGCCGAATCAAACGGTTCAGGTATCGCCCGGCCACTGAATTCTGAGTGGTGAGCGCACCATTTTATGTCGAGGTAATTTTTATGTCAGACGCACTTATTGTTTCTACCGCACGCACCGGTCTTGGGAAATCCTACCGAGGGGCTTTGAACGCCACGCACAGTGTGGATCTTGCAGGGCATGTGATTAAACACGCGGTTGCTCGTGCGGGGATTGATCCGGCGATTGTTGAAGACGTGATTTTGGGGGCAACGTTCCACGAGGGCGCTCAGGGCAAGAACATGGCTCGTTTGGCGGCGATTCGTGCTGGCTTGCCGGTGACCACGGCGGGGCTGTCGATTAACCGTTTTTGCAGTTCCGGTTTGCAGTCGATCGCGATCGCGGCGCAGCGGGTGGTTTCCGATAAGGTGCCGGCTATGGTGGCGGGTGGCGTGGAGTCTATTTCTCTGGTTCAGAACGACAAGCTCAACAGTTTTCATGCGACCAATGAGTGGTTGATGAAGAACAAGCCTGAGCTGTACATGTCGATGATTGAAACGGCCGATATTGTCGCCCAGCGCTATAGCGTCAGCCGTGAGTCTCAGGACGAATACGCTCTGATCTCGCAGCAGCGTACGGCAGCCGCTCAGGAAGCCGGCAAGTTTGATGATGAGATCGTGCCTTTCGACGCGACGATGATGGTTAAGGACAAGGAAACCGGTGAGGTCAGTAAGAAAGACGTCACTCTCACGCGTGATGAGTGTAATCGTCCGAATACGACGCTTGAAGGTCTGCAAAGTTTGAATGCAGTGCGTGGTGAGGGCAATTTTGTGACGGCAGGCAATGCCAGTCAGTTGTCTGACGGGGCTTCTGTTTGTACGGTGATGAACAGCACCTACGCTGAAAAGCACAACATCGAACCCATGGGTATTTTCCGTGGTTTTGCGGTAGCAGGTTGCGAGCCTGATGAGATGGGTATTGGCCCGGTGTTTGCCATTCCGCGTCTGTTGGAGCGCAATGGTCTGACCATGGACGACATTGACCTGTGGGAGCTGAACGAAGCCTTTGCGTCGCAAGTGGTTTACTGCCGTGATCGCCTGGGTATTCCGATGGAAAAGCTGAACGTTAACGGCGGTTCAATTTCCATCGGCCACCCCTACGGCGTAACCGGCTCCCGCCTGGCAGGCCATGCTTTGATTGAAGGTAAACGCCGCGGCGCCAAGTACGTTGTAGTCACCATGTGCATAGGTGGCGGCCAAGGCGCAGCTGGTTTATTTGAAGTTGTATAAATAATGAACGCCAGCATCCTCAGCAAAGGCAGGCGGAACTAAGGTGTCAGATTGGTCCGGGGGTGGGGTGCCTTTTCTGTCGGGAAAAAGATGTCTGAGCGCAGCGAGTTGTTTTTCCCAGAAGAAAGGACACCCCGCCCTCGGGGCCAGCCCCCAAGGTTTCAGCTCCTCCAGATCACTAAAAGGAAGCACCGACAATGGACAGAAAAGCCAAAGCCGTAGTCTGCCGCGAATGGGGCCAACCCGTTCAGGTAGAGACCATCACCGTTGAAGGTCCGAAAAGGGGTGAAATAACACTGAAAATCGCTGCCTGCGGCGTATGCCACAGCGATCTCTCCGCCACCACCGGCAAAATCCCGTACCCACCACCTTTGGTGCTTGGGCATGAGGCTGCTGGAGTGGTCATTGAAGTTGGCGAGGGTGTAACCGAATTCCAGGAAGGTGACCACGTCGTCAGCTCCTTTATTTCCATGTGCGGCAAGTGCCGCCAGTGTGTGCGCGGCCGGCCAGTGCTGTGCGAAAACGCCCGCAAGGCCATGTTTACATTGCCCGATGGCACCGTGAGAACCAAAGACGCTAACGGTGAGCCCCTTAACGTATTTGGAGCCTGCGGTGTGATGGCGGAATACGCTACCATGCATGTGGATAACTGCGTGAAAGTCGACAAAACCGTACCCATGCAGAATGCAGCGCTTGTGGGTTGTGCCGTGATGACCGGCGTCGGCGCCGTCTTCAATACTGCGCAGTTGGAGCCAGGCTCTCGTGCGGCAGTCTTCGGGATAGGAGGCGTTGGCCTCAACGCAATTCAGGGCTGCGCAACGGCAGGTGCCGAGATGATCGTGGCCGTAGACAGCAACCCTGCCAAGCTGGAAATGGCGAAAGAGTTTGGTGCGACCCATACCATCAATATTAACGACGTAGAAGATGCCGCCAAGGCCGTTAAAAAGCTGACTGGTGGCGTGGATTATGCCTTTGAATGCGTTGGCGCAGGCGCTGTTGTAGAGCAGGCTTATAAAAGTCTGGGGCGAGGGGGCACCGCTGTTGTTGTCGGCGTGTCTGACCCGAAAGACAAAACCTCAATAACCACCCTGACGTTGCCGGCAGACGAGCGCACCCTCAAAGGAAGCTGGCTGGGTTCGGCCCGCCCGCAATACGATTTTCCGCGCATCATCGGGTTGTACAAAGCCGGCAAGCTGAAGCTGGATGAGCTGGTCACACGCACCTACCCCATTGAAGAAGCCGCTCAGGCTTTTGATGACATGGTGGCAGGCAAGAATGCCCGCGGCGTGATTGTGATGGAGCCCTGATATGAAAACCAGAATTACCGAGATGTTTGGCATCCGCCACCCGATCATTCAAGGGGGTATGCACCATGTCGGCTATGCCGAGTTGGCATCAGCCGTATCCAATGCCGGTGGCCTGGGTATCATCACCGGGCTTACCCAGCCTACGCCTGAGGACCTTGCGCGGGAGATCGCCCGCTGTCATGAGATGACCGACAAACCCTTTGGTGTGAACCTCACCTTCCTGCCTTCGTTCAATGCGCCGCCTTACCCCGAGTATATCGACGCGATCATCGAGGGCGGGGTAAAGGCCGTTGAAACAGCGGGCCGCAGCCCGGAAAAGTACATACCTCAGCTAAAGGCTGCGGGCATCAAGGTGATTCACAAATGCACCTCCGTGCGCCACGCCCTGAAAGCGGAAAGGATTGGCTGTGATGCCGTCAGCGTTGATGGCTTCGAATGCGGCGGTCACCCCGGCGAAGACGACATACCGAACTTTATATTGTTACCCCGGGCGGCGGACGAACTGAAGATTCCGTTTGTTGCCTCCGGCGGTATGGCCGATGGCCGTAGCCTGGTGGCAGCCATGGCTCTGGGTGCGGAGGGCATGAACATGGGCACCCGCTTCCTGGCAACCAAAGACGCCCCCATTCACGACAACGTCAAACAGGCGATTGTGGAGGCGGATGAGCTACAGACTCGTCTGATCATGCGCAACCTGCGCAATACGGAACGAGTTCTGAAAAACGCCGCCGTTGAGGAAATTATCCGTATTGAAAAGGAAAAGGGAAAAGCAGTGGCCATCGATGATATCCGTCATCTGGTCACCGGCGCCAAAGGCCGTCTTGTGCTGCAGGAAGGTAAAATGGACGAAGCCGCCTGGAGCTGCGGCATGGTGGCGGGGCTGATTCATGATATTCCCACCTGCGATGAGCTGATTCGGCGCATCGTGGCGGAGGCCGAGGCCATTGTGCGCCAGCGCATGGCGGGCTTCCTGGAAGGCTAGTGCTTGCGATTTCCCGGGCCTACCGGGAAATCGTCTTGTTGACAGACGCTGGCTCATCACTCTCAAGACCGTTCGTGTCTGAAGGCGCATTCCAGCTCGTTTTTGTTGTGCCGGTGCAGGTTCGGACTCCGGTACGGAAATTCGGAACCCGCCATTCGGGTTAGCCCTCATGGTTTCATCCGTCTTTATCCAGCCGTGATCCATGGCCCGGCCTCGTAGCGTCAAATTATCGTCGTTAGCGACATTGGGATGCACTCAACTGAATTGGAATGCAGTTTTATTTATTGAGCCCTGTTGCGGAACGCTTTGTGATTTACAATTTAATTCGTGGTAATAATGAATTTCGTACGTATTAATGGGAAAGAGTGGATTCGTAGCACGGAGCTGGCTGTGTGCGCTAACGCCTGCAATTGAAGGGAAATACTATGCGTTCTGGTAAAACGACATGGGCAAGGTGTTTATTGCTCGTTGCCGCAGTTTTTGCGCAAGCGGCAGACTCGAAGGAGCTGGTATTTCTTAGTTGGCCGGATTACATGGATCCGGAACTGCTTGTGGAGTTCAAGCAACGCACCGGTATTACGGTTAAACAAAGTTATTTCGATTCCGATACAGCCAGAGGCGAACTGCTGCTCGAGACAGAGGGCAAGGGTTTTGATGTGGCGCTTATCAATGGCGCCTCAATCAGGATCCTGGCGAAGCGCGGTTGGCTCGAGCCACTTGATGAGTCGAGTATTCCTAACCTGAAGCACGTGGATCCTCACTGGCGTACCGCGTTTGAAAAAGCCGAAGATTTTGGCGTGCCCTATTTCTGGGGCACGCTCGGCATTGTCTATCGTCAGGATATGGTTCCTTTCCCTGTGACCAGCTGGATGGACCTGTTACAGCCGGTAAATGAGCTGCACGGCAAAATCAGCATGATTGGCGATAGCGCGGATATGATTGGCGTGGCTCTCAAGGCCCTCGGCTACTCGCTCAACAGCACCGAGCGACGAGAGCTCAAGGAAGCCGAGGCATTGCTGCAAGCGCAGGCTCCTGCGGTCGAAACCTACCGTTATATTTCCCTTAACGAAGATTCCGCGTTATTAACCGGCCAGGTTGCCATGAGCATGATGTACAACGGCGACACCCGGATGTTGCAGGATTACAGCGACAACATTGCTTTTGTACTTCCGGAAGAGGGCAGCAATATCTGGACCGACTATTTGAGCGTGCTGAGCGCCTCATCCAATAAGGCGGACGCTAAACGATTCATCAACTTTCTCAATGAGCCGGAGATCGCTGCGCGGCTGGCACAGTATGTTCATTATGCTACTCCTAACCAAGCCGCCGAAGCATTGCTGCCGGCAAGCTTCATAGAGGATCCGGTTATCTATCCGAGTGCCGAGGCGCTGGAGAACTCGGAAGCCTATCAGCGCTTGCCTCCCCGGGCTCAGAAAAATCGCGCGGCCATTTTCTCACGTATTGTCTATTGACCACCGATCGCTCATCTCACGGGCCTTTTGCGATGAATAGAAACAAAGCCCTCGTAAACAAACATAAAGCCTTGCTGGTGGTGCTGTTTCTGTTTGTGCTTGGTGTGCCGGTGCAGGCGGCAGCGCCAGTGGAACTGAACTTCCTCAATTGGTCGGACTACATGGATCCCGAGATCCTGAAAGAGTTCGAACAACGCACCGGCATTGTGGTGAAGCAAACCTATTTCGAATCGGATGCTCATCGGGATGAGCTTCTGGTCGCAACCGGCGGACGAGGCTTTGATTTAGCGCTTATCGATGGCACCGCGATTCGGATTCTGGCGAAGCGCGGCTGGCTAGAGCCAGTCGACGAAACAGATATTCCCAACCTGAAGCACATTGATCCGCGCTGGCGCGCTGTTCACGAGGAGGCAGAGGTGTATAGCGTGCCCTATTTCTGGGGTACATTGGGCATCGTCTACCGCCAGGATCTGGTGCCTTTTCCGGTGACAAGCTGGATGGATTTGTTACAACCCGTGCAGGAGCTGCGCGGCAAGGTTGCGATGATCAGCGATACCAGAGACCTGATTGGCGTGGCACTGAAAGCGTCAGGCTATTCGCTCAACAGCACCGATACGCAAGAAATCAAGGAGGCCGAGGCGCTACTGCAAGCGCAGGCACCTGCAGTCAGGACCTACAAATACATTTCCAGGGATAAGCATTCCGCCCTGTTAAACGGCCAGATTACCATGAGCATGATGTATAACGGCGATGCCTTGATGATTCAGGATCACCACGACGAGATTGCTTTCGTACTACCCAAGGAAGGCAGCAATATCTGGGTCGATTATCTGAGTGTTCTCAGCGCCTCTCCCAATAAATCAGCCGCTAATCAGTTCATCAATTTCCTCAACGAGCCGGAGATCGCTGCGCGATTGGCGCAGTTCGTCTATTACGCCACTCCAAACCTTGCAGCTGAAGCACTGTTGCCGGCTGAGTTCAAAAACGATCCGACTCTTTACCCAAGCAAGGAGGTGCTGGGCAAATCGGAAACTTATCATCGCCTGTCGGCTCGCGCGCAAAAGCGCCGTGCAGCGATTTTTTCCCGTATCATGAACCGGGCCCCATAAACGCTTATGCGTCTTCATGCCAAGGTTCTGTTAGTCGTTGTACCCCTGGCGGTTATTCCACTGTTGATCCTGGGCTGGTTTGCCTATGACCAGCTGCGTACGACGGCAGTGGAGCGCAGCTCAAGCCAGATGACAGCGCTGGTAGATCAAATGGCACGCAACTTCCAGATGCATCAGGACGTTGCAGAAGCGAACGTCAAACTGTTTTCCGATGCCTCGCTGATGCGTGCTTACGCGCTGACAGAAGACGAGGAAGAGCGGTATGTGTTGATGCTGCCTTCCCTGCTCAAGTTGTTCTCCAGTTATCTACGGGCCTACCCTGACTATTCCGAGATCCGTTTTCTGCTTCCGGACGGCTACGAGGATGCCCGCTCCACATCGATACCGATACGGAATGTCACCGAGGAGGAGGGCGATACACCGTTCTTTAAGGAGCTCACCCGTTTCGAGGGCGAGACATTTATCAAAGTGTCCAACAGTCCCGATATTGACGCGGTGACACTGCAGGTCGCACGGCCCATCCGACTGATCGACCTGGCCACTCAGGACCCACTCAACAGCACGCCGACGCTACGCGGCTACCTGGTGGTCACCGTGCGGCTGGATTTCATGGCAGAGCAGGTGGCTACCAGCCGGGTTGGTGAAAACGGCCATACGTTTATCGTCAGTGAAACCGGCGAGATCCTTTTCCATAAGGATCCCGCGCAGCTGGGCAAGAATATGCCGGCGTCACTGATTACCAAGGCTTTGGAGGCCGGGGAAAGCGCACAGCTCGTGCCTGTGATCTATCAGGATTCGAAGAGTCTGTTGTCTGCCCGGCGCTTGAGCGAGGGCTTATTGCTGATCGGTTTGCTGCCGGAAGCAGAACTGCTTAAAGCGGGCGGACGTCTTGGAAGAACCGTCGCTTGGGTCGTACTGGGCACCGTAATACTGTTGATTACCGTTTTGTTGGTCGCCATGAGCTTTCTGATGACCCGGCCATTAAGGCATTTGATGATCGCCATCAGCGAGATCGGCGATGGGAACCTGACGCCGAAGATCGCGTTATCTTCGAAGGATGAGCTTGGCCAGTTGGTGCGGAGCTTTCAGGAGATGGCAGGTAACCTGGAAAAGTCACGCGTCAAGATCGAGCGTCTGGCCTATCACGACAGCCTGACCGGCCTGCCCAATCGATTCCTGGCCCATGAAAATCTACGCCACATGATCTCTCTCGCCCGCCGGCAGAATGGCAAAATGGCCGTACTGTTTCTCGATCTGGATAACTTCAAGCGGGTCAACGATACCCTGGGTCATCAGGTGGGTGATCAACTGCTCAAGGAAATGGCGGTCCGTCTCACGTCTATCCTTCGGGCGGAAGATTTCATCCATCAGGATACTGTTCCCGACACATCGGGCGTTCTTGCTCGCCTCGGTGGCGATGAGTTCATTGTGTTGCTGCCCAAGGTCAATGATTCCCTGGACGCAGCCAAGGTTGCCTCACGCATTCTCGATATCGTGAAAGTACCCTTCTATTTTGAACATCAGGAGATCTACAGCGGCAGCAGCATCGGTATATCACTGTTTCCCGATGACGGTACTGAGGTGGATGATCTGATAAAGCGTGCCGATGCCGCCATGTATCAGGCCAAGGAGCAGGGGCGTAACAATTTCCAGTTCTATTCCGCCTCATACAGCCTCGCCGTGTTTGAACATATCTCGCTGGAAGGCAGGCTAAGGCGGGCGTTAAGCAACAATGAGCTGGAGCTTTATTATCAGCCGTTGGTGCAGGCCCGAACCGGTAAAGTCGTAGGGCTGGAGGCGCTGTTGCGTTGGGATGATCCACTTGAGGGCATTATTCCCCCTGACCGGTTTATTCCAATCGCCGAAGACAGCGGGTTGATTCTGCCGATTGGTGAGTGGGTTCTGCGTGAGGCGGGACGCCAATTAAGCGTCTGGCAGGCTGCGGGGTTTACCGATGCCTTTGTTTCGGTCAACGTCTCTGCGATGCAACTACAACGCCAGGACCTTGTCACTATAGTGAGTGAGGTGTTGGAGGATAACTCGCTTTACCCCCGGCAGTTGGAGATTGAAATTACAGAAACCGCGTTGATGAGGGTCCGGCCGGAGGTGATCAGTGATCTGGATGCGATGCGTAAAAAAGGCGTGACGATTTCACTCGATGATTTTGGGACGGGTTACTCATCCTTGAACCTTCTGCAGGAATTGCCCATAGACAAGCTCAAGATCGATAAGGGCTTCGTGCGGGATATGCTCGTTGATCCCAAGGATGCCGCCATCGTATCGGCCATTCTGTTTATCGCCAAAAGCCTGGGCCTCCGTTCAACCGCCGAGGGTGTCGAAACCCCGGAACAGGCGGCTCGTCTTGCGGGTGAGGGGTGTGATCAGCTGCAGGGCTATCTGCTCTGCCGGCCGTTGCCCGCGCCTGAGATGACCCGGTTTTTGAAGAATAGAGAACTCACTGCGGCTCTCAAACCAATATAGAGGCCGCATCGATATCCGTTTTTGGCGGGACGAGGGGCGCTAACGCCTATGTCTGACAAAGAGCTTCGTACCAAATCCGATAAACAGTCCATCGACCAGTTTATCCAACAGGTTCGCAAACTGCCTCAGCAAGGCGGGGGGCGAGGTGGTGAGCCGGGACGGCTGATATTCGCTCTCGATGCCACTGCCAGTCGTGATGCTACCTGGGATCAGGCGTGTCACTTGCAGAGCGAGCTTTTTCTGGCGACCAGGGATCTTGGTGGCCTGGCGATTCAGCTTTGCTACTACCGCGGTTTCCGGGAATTCAAAGCCACGGGTTTTGTCAGCGAGACCGGCCAGCTGCTAGGCCTGATGAACGGCGTTTCCTGTATGGGCGGGCGAACCCAGATTAGCAGGGTGCTGGCGCACGCCAGGGACGAAACCCGGGCAAAGGCCGTCAAGGCCGTGGTGTTTATCGGGGATTGTTGTGAGGAGCTGGTAGACGAACTCTGTCATATTGCAGGTGAGTTGGGCATGTTGAGAACCCCGGTGTTCATGTTCCACGAGGGCACCGACCCACATGCCAAAGCAGTGTTTCAACAGGTGAGCAAACTGTCGGGGGGCGCCTATGCGCCCTTTGATCGTAACAGCCCTCAGGTGCTGAAGGATCTTATGGCCGCTGTTGCGGTCTATGCTTCCGGGGGAGCCAAGGCTTTGCAGGATTATTCCAGCCGTAGCTCCGCGGAGGTTAAGCGTTTGACTCAGCAGATCAGATAGCGCTTGTTTCAATCAACCGGTGGGCCATTTTGCCCGGAGTATCCGCGTGCCATTAACGCTTCTGGTTATCGCAATAACAGTTGTGGCGTGGGTCTGGTTACGCAACCAGCCGCCCAGCCAACGAAAACCGGCTATTATTAAACTGGCGTTGATTGCCAGCGTTCTGATACTGGCTCTTTTGGCCGTTACCGGTCGTTTGAACATCCTGTTTGCCTTGCTGGTTTTCCTGCTTCCACTGTTGCGCCGGGTACTGCCATCTTTGTTGATGGGTCGGGTGGCGGGTTTGGGAATGGGGGGAGCCAAGGCCAAACCGGGCAGCCAGTCTCATGTTTCCAGCGATATCCTCGACATGACCCTGGATCACGACTCCGGAACCATGAGTGGTGAGGTATTGAGAGGCCCCATGGCCGGGCGGGCGCTGGCGGATCTGGGCGAGAGTGATTTCATCGAATTGTTGCAGTATTGCCGTGACAACGACGAAGATTCTGCCCGGCTTCTGGAAACCTATCTGGACCGTCGCTTCGGTGATTCCTGGCGCGCTGATGATCCGGCTGGCGCTGACGCCGCCGCTGGTAGTGAGCGTGAGCATTCCGGCAGCGGTGACCTCACCGACAGCGAAGCCCTGGATATCCTCGGGTTGGAGGCGGGTGCCAGCCGGGATGAGATCGTCCAGGCCCACCGCCGGGTGATGCAAAAAATACACCCGGACCGTGGTGGCAGTAACTACCTCGCAGCTCGCGTGAATGAAGCCAAAGAGCGCCTGCTGAGCTGAAAGGCATAATGGCACCTACTGGATCGCTAAAGGACAGTTAAATGAGAGACGGGGAAGCCGATCGGAACACCTCCTCCAAAAAGAAGGCCGAGGAAGTGGCGGAAGAGCAAGAGACTCGTGCCAAAGCGCAGGATCGCGAATCCCGCGAGCAGACGCCAACGCAGAGCGAAAAGTCACTGACTCAGAAAGAGCGCAATACCGTATCCGAGCATGGCAATCTGTCGCCCCTGACCGTTTACTCTATTATTCTGCGCGAGGGCGAAGATGAGCTTCGTCGGCCAAAAATCTCACTTTGGTGGTCGGGTGTGGCGGCAGGAGTCGGAATTTCGACCTCAGTCCTTGTCGAAGGAATTATCCGCTCCAACCTTGGCTCGGATCACCCGTACCTGACGCTGATTGAAAGCCTTGGTTACTCGTTCGGATTCGTTCTGGTTATCCTGTGCAGGCTTCAACTGTTCACCGAAAACACGATCACAGTTGTGCTGCCGGTTCTGGCTGATCCGACGCGCAACCGGTTCTATTGCGCCGCTCGCCTTTGGGGGATTGTGCTCGCTGCCAATTTGTGTGGCACGTTTCTTACTGCCGCCATCGGCGTCCATGGGGGTATCCTTCCCGCCGAAACCCTCGCGGCGATCATGGAAATATCGCACCATTTGGCGGAGCTGACTCCGGTCGAGACGTTTTTACGCGGTATACCATCCGGTTTTTTCATAGCGGCAATGGTTTGGATGCTGCCTTCGGCGAAGAGATCCGAAGTGTTGGTTATCGTCATGTTCACCTGGTTGATCGCGGCGGGTGATTTTACCCATGTCATTGCGGGATCAAATGAAATTTTCACTCTGGTGCTGAGTGGGGAAATGAATATCCTTACCGCCTTGATCTACCATATTTCCCCTGTACTCCTCGGCAACATTCTCGGCGGTACGGGTTTGTTCGCAATGCTGGCCTATGGCCAGGTTCATGAAGAAATGTGATGCGAAGCGGAGCGAAGGCGTATGGCCTCAGACGACCTATAGAGACGCCACGATTCTATTTCGCTAAGCTGGCTTCTACCCGAGTCAGAAATTCACCAATATGCTCGAATGCTTCCTCTGCCTCTGGCAAAAGAGGCGTGAACAGATGCCATACATGAACCATGTCGGGCCAGGTTTCTATTTCTACCTGGGAGCCAGCCGCCTGCGCTTTCGCTACGTATCGTTGGGCGTTTTCCAGCAGTAATTCCGATTCACTGACGTGAATGAGTGTTGGCGAGAGGCCGTGAAGGGCGCCTCGCAGTGGAGAGGCTATCGGGCTGGTGGGCAGCACCCGAAAGCCCAAAACCGTGCCCCACCACAGTAGCGGAAGGGGTACCCGCGCCAGTTTCTCAATGGTTGGCCCGAGCATGGCATCGGTTTTCAGGTTGGCCCGCTTGCCCAGCGACGTAAGCATGAGCTCAGTAGACGGCGACAACGCAATAGCGGCATTCGGTGGTTGCAGCCCCTGGTCTCGTATCCAGGCAATGAGCCCAAGAGTATGGCTGCCGCCGGCGGAGTCCCCGGCGACCACCATGAAATCGGCCGCAGCCTTCCCGTCCGGGCCGTTGTCGAGTAGCCAGCGGTAAGCCTGCTGGCAGTCGGCGATGCCATCGAGGTAGCGGTTTTCCGGCATCAGCCGGTAATCAATGGCGAATACGCAGGCGCTGGCGAGTCTCGACAAACGGTCCGTGATGGCGCGATGGCTTTTGGGGCTGCCGGCGATCCACGAGCCACCGTGAATGTAGAGAATCCTGCGGTTGGGTTTTGCTCCGGGTGCAATCACCCATTCCCCCTTGGGCTCGTCGGTTGCAGAGGGACGTATTTCCGAGACGAATTCCAGGCCGTCGCTCATGCTGTCCATGTAGCGTCGCAGTGCCTTTACGCGAGCCCGGCCATGAAGGCCGTCAGCCGCAGTATGCATTCCCCGAACCTTTTCAAGGACGTGCTGGCGGGCTTCGCTTTGTTCAGGGCGAGTGGTTGTTTCGCGTTCATCCCGCGCACTGCGTTTGCGGCGCCGTAAAAACACCACCGCCGCCACCAGCGCGACCATCATCAGGCCAAACCATATCATTGCAAACCAGGCGATTCCGAAAATCATGAGTAATCCTTGCGTGGTTTCATGGCAGCTCATCTGAGCCGGCAGGGGTTGTTACAAACAACCAGGTGGTAGTATAAGTAAAATGCTATGGGTTGAGTCACTTTCGCGTTCGGCCGGGATTAGTTGACCACCACAGTTGCGCAACCTCAATCTGGCGAGGCGGATGGTTAGCCTGTCTGTGTAACCTCATAACCGCTATAATTCCTGAGCCCTGATCGTTTGGTCCGGCAGTTCAACTATACGGGGGATGTGCATTTGCTGTCGGGTGGTTGTCGTTTGGCAAGTCGGTGTTTTGCCTTTATATGGCTTTTGCTGGCGGCGGCCTCAGGTTGGAGCGCAGAACGTTTTCTTGTGCTGGATGAGCGCATGGCACAGCCGTTGGACGGCTTTGTTTCGCTACTACGGGACCCCGGCGGTGAGCTGACGTTCGAGCAAGTGCGCAGTGGAATCGAGCCCTTCGGGCCAGCAGTGCCAGGCGATCTCCACCAAGGCTACACCCCCGATGTGTTCTGGATGCGGATTGAAGTGGAATCCCGCTCAAGCCAGCGGTTGGACCGAATGCTTGAGTTTACCTACGCCTATCTGGATGACATTAGCCTCTATCGGGTGAATACCAATGGCACGGTTGAGCGGATGCGCTCAGGGCGCACCGTGGCGCCGGCAGATCGCGTTGTGGCCCATCGCAAGCCGGTGTTTCCGCTTTCGTTTGAGCCTGAGGAGCGGGCGACGCTGTACCTGCGGGTAGCCACCCACGCCAGCATGACCCTCAACGCACGGCTGGCGCCAACGTTTGAGTTCTACGAAGACAGTGACCTGGAATATGTCTGGCTTGCCCTGTACTTCGGAATGTTGGTGGCGTTGGGTGCCTATAATTTCCTGTTGTTTCTTGGTACCCGCCAACGCTCCTTTCTGCTGTATTCGTTGTTTGTGTTCAGCTTCGGTGTTGCCGCCTCCAGCATGAACGGCCTGGGCCCTTTGCTACTGTGGCCAGGGCTTGTCGGGGAGTGGGGCAACCGCATTCTGCCAACCGGATATACCCTGGCCGCTACCTTGGCGGTGATGTTTGCTCGCAGCTTTCTGAATATGCGCAGCATTGCCCCGCGCTGGGACCAGGCGCTATCGGTTATAGCGGTTTGTTGGTGGTGCGCGACTCTCGTGACGTTACTGGTTTCAGTGCAGGATGCCCTCAAGATCATGTCGGCGATGGGTGTGTTGACTACGGCGTTTTTGATCACCAGTGGGGTTGCGGGTGTACGCTATCGCGTTCCTGCAGCCCGGATATACCTATTAGCCTGGTTGCTCCTGTTGGTTGGCGCCGCGTTGCTGTCGGTCCGCAACCTGGGCTGGATACCATCCAATTTTTTCACCGTTTACGGCCTGCAGGTCGGTTCCGCAATTGAGATGATCCTGCTGTCCTTCGGTCTGGCGGCCCGATTTAACGAACTCAAGCGCCAAAAGGAAGAGGCCCAGCGCCAGTTGTTGCTGTCTCTACAGCGACAGGAGCGCGAACTTGAGCGCCGGGTTGTTCAGCGCACTTCAGAGTTGGAGGTCGCCAAGGCCGAACTGGAGCGCCGTGTAGTGAAAGACCCACTCACAGGGCTCTACAACCGCTATGGCCTGATGATTCATCTCGAAAAATTCACACAACGGGCGCAGCGGCGGGATGAGCTTCTGGCGGTAATCCTGATCGATCTGGACGGCTTTAAACCGGTGAACGACCAGTACGGCCATGAAGCGGGTGATGTATTGCTTCAGACAATCGCCCGTCGCCTGCAGCAGGAGGCTCGGGACAGTGACTGTGTGGCCCGGATGGGAGGCGATGAATTTGTGGTGGTCACCGAAAACGTCATCTCAAAAGCCAGCGTGTTGGAAATCGGCCAGCGGTTACGCGAAGCCATCACACAACCGGTGACTCTGCCTTCGGGAGAGTCGGTATGGATTGGTGCCAGCGTGGGTATCTGTACCGGTCGGGGTGGGGAGCAGACAGGCAGTAACCTGATCCGGGGAGCGGATGAGGCCATGTACCGGGTCAAAAGGGAACACAAGAATGACGTTTGCCTGTTGGCTTAGGGGGTTGAACACCGGGCAGGCTTTAGTCGAAGCTTCTGTGAGTGGTGATGCCGAGACATTGGTTGGGCAAAATTCGGGCACAAGAAATTTTTAAAGCCCTACGCGTTTACGTAAGGTCCTGAAACTATGGCGCACCCGACAGGATTCGAATCTGTGTCTCCCGTTTAAAGCCGGACACCTAGGTAAGACCAAAGGATTTCTGGATCAAGGCCAAACGACTCCGCTGGCGAGTGTGGCCCTGAGAGTCGGCTGAATGGAACAGTAGCCATCCCCTGACGATCGCCAAATTCCCAGTCAGGAATACGGTTAAGCCCAAAAGGAAAGAATGACGGTATGGGTCGTGTTCGGTTTTATCGATCCATCAGATATAAGTCGGAAACGGTTAAGTTGGAAAGGGAGGGTAAGTCAGACTGAATACCAATAATAAATTGATTCGCGTCAAGACAAGTGCCGCTAACTTATATATATCTATCTGTTATTAACAAACAATTAAAAAAATTGCGCAGATGTCGTGACTAATAATGGATTGTGAGCAACTAATCGGTCGACAAGAACTCATTCCCTCACCTCTTAAACAGCAGAAACAAGGCACTTTTCGACTAACGTTGGGTCGTAAGTTAGCGTTGGTGACGCTTGCGTTCCTGATTCTTTGGAGCGCGCATGCGGGGGTTGGTCATTTTGGCAGAACCCAGGCTGCTTCCTTTAGCGGGTTGGTGAACGAAGCCGGGAAATTGCGAATCCATAGTCAACGTATCGCTTTGCTATCAATCGTCTGTGGTAGTTACGACTCCCGGGAAAGTGCTGCAATTGCTTTGTGTCTTGATGCTATAAAACGGAGCATCGGCAGCTATGAATCAAGTCTTCAAATAGTGGCGAATGCTCCTTTCAAATTATTGTTCAAGAGTGACCGGCAGCAAATTGATGCCTATGTCGCAGAGCTGCAGGCCGATTGGATTGAGTATCGAGCTGCCGCAGAGCTTGTCCTGGAGCCGATGACTGAGGGGGTGCTTTCTGATCAAAGTCAGTACTTTGAGGCAAACAACGAGCGACTGCTGGCCCGGGCGGAAGCCCTGACTGAATTGCTGGTTGCAAGCCAGCGTCGAGTTCAGGTTGCGCAAGACAAAGTATTGAATGCACTGCAGTTCTCAGGACTTATTCTGTTAATTGTGCTTGCTTTGATAGGTTATCGGCAGGGAGTGCGGCCTTTGCGTGAACTGGCACTGCTGGCACGGCGGGCTGAACAGGGTAATTATGGATGGCGTCTTGATTATCAGGCAAGCGATGAGGTGGGCGAACTGGTTGAGGCCTTCAATAAAAGCAACCTTCGAACCCAGCACCTTCTTGATCAGCTCCGGGAGGAGGCGGAAATTGCGCGGTGCGCTGAAATAGAGGCAGATAGTATTTTGGAGTCTGCTGCTGACGGCATCATCATTAGTACAAACGATGGCTGCATCGTTCGAATCAACCGGGAAGCCGAGAGAATTTTCGGTTATCCCCGGGAAGATCTGGTGGGGCGCAGTGTGAATGAGCTGGTTCCCGTGCGCCATCGAAAGGCGCACGGGACATATCACAGTCGTTATCTCAGGAAGCCAAAAGCTCGGACGATGGGCGGTACGATTGCGGCATTGCGCAAAGATGGCGATGAGGTCTCGGTCGAAATCAGCCTAAGCCCAGTACAGGATGGCAGTCAGCAACGAATGATCGCAGTAGTTCGGGACGCAACCCAGCGCCTGAAGATTGAAGCAGACCGACAGCGTTTACTTTCGATCATGGATGCTACGCCAGATGTCACCGCCATGTTTACGGTGGATCGCAAGCTGATATACCTCAATCCGGCTGGACGCAGACTACTGAGAAGCGTGCCCATCGAGGAGGTAGCGAGTCAAAGGTTCGATGACCTGCTAACTGCGGAATCACTGCGACTGATGTGTGAACATGCTATGCCCAAGGCCCTGTCAGATGGCCTTTGGAGTGGGGAGCTGAAGCTGTGGAGTGAGTCCGTAGGTGAAATCCCGGTTCTGCTGCTACTGATTGCGCACAACAACGACAAGGGAAACGAAAGACACCTGTCGGCAATCGCGAGAAATATCAGTGAGCGGAAACGGTTTGAAGCTGAATTGCTACAGCGGGCAACCCATGATCAATTGACCGGCCTGGCCAATCGCGTGCTATTTGAGGATCGCCTTAAGCAAGCCATCTATCAAGCGCAACGGGATGGGCTGATGGTAGCTGTTGTGTTCATCGACCTGGATAACTTCAAGTTGATCAACGATACGATGGGGCATGCAATTGGTGACATGCTGTTGCGTGAGATAGGGCTGCGCCTGGAGGCGCATCTGCGCAAGCATGATACGAAGGCGCGTCTGGGGGGTGACGAGTTCGCAGTTATTCTGGATCGCTTGTTTAGGCCGGAAGACGCCATTTCAATTGTACAAAACCTTGGAGAGGCACTGCGTCAGCCAACCCGTTTGAAGGGGCGAGAGCTGACAGTGACCACCAGCATGGGAGTCAGTGTTTTTCCCGCAGATGGCCGCAATACTGAAACCCTGCTAATGCACGCTGATACGGCCATGTATCAGGCGAAATTTGCAGGACGAAACAGACATTGTTTCTTTGTCCCCGCGATGAATTTGCAAGTGTCAGAGCGGCTGAATATAGAAAATGATTTGCGGCACGCCGTGGCCCGCGATGAGTTGAGGCTCCACTATCAGCCGGTAATTGATGCAAAGACCAAAGTTGTTGTTGGTTCTGAGGCGCTGCTGCGGTGGCAGCACCCCAAACATGGTTTCATGCAGCCGGATCGGTTTATCCCCATAGCAGAGGAAAGTGATCTCATTATCGAGATCGGGCAGTGGGTATTAGAGCAGGCTTGCCTGCAAGCGCGAAAATGGCAGGATGCCGGACTAATACCTGGATTTGTTGCTGTTAATGTCTCGGCGCGCCAGTTACGGGAGCCAGCGTTAACCCAAGCTGTCCAGAAGGCGCTGGAGATCAGTGGCCTTACTCCATATATGCTTGAGCTGGAGTTGACGGAAGGGAGTGTTTTGCAGGGAACAGCTATTGCTCGTCAGATACTCGATGAAATTCAGGGGCTGGGAGTGAGGCTAGTTGCCGATGATTTTGGGACAGGGTATTCCAGCCTGAGTTTTCTAAAGCTGTTCAGATTTGACAAGGTCAAAATCGATCGCGAGTTTGTCCGCGATATGCTCACAGATCAGGGTGATGCCGCCATTGTCAAAGCAACAATCGCCATGGCGCATGCATTCGGCGCCACGGCTGTTGGCGAAGGGGTGGAAACGCCGTCTCAGGCTGATGTTTTGCTTCGTTGCGGTTGCGATCTATTGCAGGGCTATTTCTTCGGAAAGCCGATGAGTGCATCTGAGCTGCAAACGTTTCTGCAATCGGATTAGCGTTATACTGCTTAACAATACAATAAAATCATAATAGGCCGCGCGAACCATGCTGAACACACTTTTGACCCCTGGCGTTGATTTTTTTGGGAAGTTGCGATAATCAAAGTGGTAGCCGTATTGCTCTGGCTAATCAGGAAGGTAGGATATATCAGTACCTTGGGTGCGAGCCAGAAACAATCAGCGTATCGGCGGCACGGATTAGTCAAGGCGGCAACTGAAGCCATTGATGAAGTGAGATCGCTTGCAGGGCGCACTCAATGTTCGACTGAGCAGATCCGCGATACAGTCAACGGTTGCAGGAAGGGGCATAAACAGCGTTCAGAGCATGGACACAGTCAAATAAAAAGGCCCTACGCTTTCACGTAAGGCCTTGAAAATATGGCGCGCCCGACAGGATTCGAACCTGTGACCCCTGCCTTCGGAGGGCAGTACTCTATCCAGCTGAGCTACGGGCGCATTCGAGATTAGCGACTGTGCGTTAATTTCGAGTGCGCAATCTTACGTGTGCGGGCGTACTCTGTCCAGCACAGGTTCGTTGGTTGTGCGTGCTTGTTATCGCGGGAAAAGGGGCGTTGGCGTTATGTTTGCCAAGGCGCTTTCATTGCTGAACGACACTTCACCATCCTGAATGGATATCTGGAAGTTCATGTTGCGTTCTACCAGCCCAGCGAGGATTTCTGTGGATTCACTTGGCAGTTCAATAATCGTGAGGTTACGGAAGCGGCTGAGCTTATTTTTGTGCTTCTCCAGCCATACCGGCACGGCGCGAGCACCATATGCGTACAGAATAACCTGGCGTGAGCGGTTGCAGGCTTTGCGTAGGCGGCTTTCGTCGGGCAGGCCCAGCTCAATCCACAACTCAATTTCGTCACTCAGGCTTTTCTGCCACAGTTCCGGTTCGTCGTCGGTGCTCAGGCCTTTGGTGAACTCCAGATCGTCACTGGCGTTCAGAGCAAAGGCCAGCAGGCGAATCATCATGCGCTCGTCATTCTCTGATGGGTGCTGAGCTATGGTGAGCTGATGATCTGCGTAATAGTGCCTGTCCATGTCCGCAATATTAAGCGTGGCTTTGAAAATGGTTGCTTTGAGCGCCATGGCCGTCCTGCAGTGGTATCAAGATGTTGGTTTGCGCTAGTGTAATGCAATTCTCCGGATGATGAGCATTACGGCATGTCGATGTTGCGCGGTTTTCTGATACTGGTTCTGTTTTTTCTTTTTGGCGAGGCATTGCGACTGGTGTTTCTCATTCCGGTTAGCGGCGGTGTGCTGGGTATGATCCTGATGACGCTAACGCTGATGTTGCGAGGCAGGGTAAGCGATGCGCTTGCTTCGTCAAGCCAGGCACTGATCTCCATCCTCGTACTGCTGATCATGCCTGGCGTGGTGGGGGTATTCTTCATGGCGTCGCAGTTTTCCGGGCAGTGGCTGGCCGTCTCGGCCGCACTGTTGGTGGGTACTTTTCTTAGCGTTTTGACGACGCTGCTGTTAATGAAGAGCATGGTGCGACTGTCTGCGAGGAGCCAGGCAAATGACTGAGCTTGTTGAGCGCTTTGTCGCACTCCCTGACATTTTTTCTGCCAGCCCGATATTTGCAATCGGGCTCACCTTGAGTGCTTTTTTTGCCGGGAACTGGCTGTTTGCCCGCATGGGGCGCCCCCTGTGGATGCCGCCGGTGGTGCTCTCGGCCGTGATGTTGGCGGTGGTGATTGCAGTTCTGTCAGTAGACTATGTTCGCTATCAGGAAGGAGCGCTCTGGGTAACGGTGTTGCTTGGCCCCGCCACGGTGGCTTTGGGGATTCCGCTGTATCAGCAGATTCACCATATCCGGGCCATGTGGATCCCGATTGTAGTCACACTGCCGCTGGCGGCCACGATGGCGGCGGTGTATGCCGTGGCAATCGCGTGGGCGATGGACGCTACGCCAGAGGTGCTGGCATCGTTGGCTCCCAAGTCTGTGACAGCACCGATCGCTATTGGTATCACCGAGCAATTGGGTGGGTCGGTGCCACTGATGATGGGCGGTCTGTTGATAACCGGTGTGGTTGCAACGCTGTTTGTTGATCTGCTGGCAAAGTGGGTACCGGTCGAAGATGAGCGCATTCTCGGTTTTGCGCTTGGCCTGAATGGCCACGCGATTGGTACGGCCAGGGCGTTTGAGATCAGCCATACCGCTGGTGCTTTTGCCTCTCTGGGCATGGGGCTTACGGGCGTTTTTACCGCACTTATCCTGCCTTTGGTTTTCCGCCTTTAAACACTGATGGAGGCTGCGTATGCAAACCGTCATTCAGTTCACGAATAGCCGCAAGTTGTAATTTCGATTGCCGTACGTAGTTTCCAAGACTAGTTTCTATGTTAGACGTCCGGCGCGCCTGAGCTTCGATGTGTCTTTAGAAAGCGCCGTAGGAAAAACTTGGAAAGTGCCGTAAAAATTCGTAAAACAACGACGGAAAACATAATGAAAAAATTACTTGCAGCTTTAGTCGGTACCATGGCGCTGGCCACGGCTCCGGTTGCTCTGTCTGCCGAGGCGACGAAAGAGCTTAAGATGGCGTACGACGCCGATCCGGTCACCCTTGATATTCACGAGCAGCTATCCGGGGGCATCCTGCAATTGTCCCACATGTCTTTTGACCCGTTGGTGCGCTGGACGAAAGATCTTGGTTTTGAAGCCCGCCTGGCTGAAAGCTGGGAACGCGTGGATGATAAAACCATGCGGTTCAAGCTCCGTGAAGGGGTGAAGTTCCATTCCGGCAACGAACTCACCACCAAGGATGTGAAGTTCACCTACGACCGCCTGAAGGAAAGCCAGGATTTCAAGGCCATCTTCAAGCCGTTTAGCGGCATAAATATTGTTGATGACTACACTTTTGAGCTTGTGACCAGCGAGCCTTTCCCGCTACTGCTCAACACTGCAACCTACATTTTCCCGTTGGACAGTGAGTTTTATTCCGGCGAGACAGCAGACGGTAAGAAGAAGGACGCTATTCAAAAGCACGGCAACTCCTTTGCATCCGGCAACTTGTCTGGCACTGGCCCCTACTTGGTCACATCACGCCAGCAAGGCGTGCGCATGGAATTTGAGCGCTTTGCGGACTACTGGGATGAAGAATCCCCCGGCAACGTAAAGAAAATCGTGCTGACTCCGATCAAGGAAAACAACACCCGGGTTTCTGCACTGCTGTCTGGCGGCGTGGACTTCATCGCGCCGGTGCCGCCTACGGATCTCGAACGCATCAAGCGCGACAAAAATTCGGATCTGGTCACCATGAGCGGTACCCGTATTATCCTGTTCCATATGAACCAGGAGCGGGTTGAAGCGTTCAAGAACCCGAAGGTACGCCAGGCCATTGCCTACGCAATTAACCAGGAAGGTATTGCCGCCAAGATCATGAAAGGCTTTGCTACGCCAGCCGCCCAGCTCTCCCCGGCTGGCTATCAGGGCCACAACGAATCCCTGAAGCCGCGTTATGACGTGGCAAAAGCCCAGCAGCTGATGAAAGAGGCCGGTTATGAAGAGGGCTTCACCATCACCATGATGGCGCCAAACAACCGTTACGTGAACGACGACAAGATCGCTCAGGCCGCAGCTGCGATGCTGGCCCGTATCAACATCAAAGTGGATCTCAAAACACTGCCCAAGGCCCAGTACTGGCCCGAGTACGACAACCGCTCGGGAGACATGATGTTGATTGGCTGGCATGCAGACACCGAAGATTCTGCCAATTTCTATGAGTTCCTGACCTTCTGCCCGGAAGCCGACAGCGGCTCTGGCCAGTATAACGCCGGCAACTACTGCAACCCGGAAATCGATGCGCTGGTTGAGAAGGCCAACGTCGAGACCGATGTGGACAAGCGCACCGCGATGCTGCAGGAAGTGGAGCAACGCCTGTACGACGATGCCGCTTTCATTCCTCTGCATTGGCAGGATCTGGCCTGGGCCAGCAAGAAAAACGTGAAGATCGAACCGATTCTGAACGTGATGAATTTCCCCTACCTGGGTGATCTGGTCGTCGAGTAACGGGGGGCTTATCCCTGGCTCCAAACCCCTCTCCCGCAATGGGAGAGAGGCTTTAAATTACTCATTAGCGGTAAATTCTTCATGTTAGCGTTTTTGGTTCAGCGCATATCCCAAGCCGTTCTGGTCATGTTCGTGATCAGTGTGATCGCGTTTGCCATCCAGGATGGCTTGGGCGATCCACTTCAGGAAATGGTGGGCATGTCCGTCTCCATGGAGGAGAGGGAAGCTATTCGAGAGGAGCTGGGGCTGAATGATTCCATGGTGGTTCAGTATCTGCGTTTTGCGGGCAATGCTGTGCAGGGGGATCTGGGCAACTCCTATTTTTACGGTAAGCCTACCCTCGAGGTGATTTTTGAGCACCTGCCGGCCACTTTGGAGCTGGTAATCGGTGCCAGCCTGATCATCATGCTGTTGTCGGTGCCCATTGGCGTCTATGCCGCCATTCGGCCACAGGCTTTGTTGGCCAAGTTTTTTATGGGCGTGAGTACGGTCGGGATATCCATCCCGGTCTTCCTCACGGCCATTGTTCTTATCCAGATATACTCCATCGGCGTGACCGTCGAATGGTTCCCTGTGGACACAGGCTGGGGCCAGTGGCTAAACGGTGCTTTGAGCACTGACGGCGGCATGCCGTCCTATGGCCGGGGTGATGATCTTACTCATCTTTTTGGCACCTGGTATTCCGGTTTCTTCTCAGAGATCGGGCTGATGCATCTGGTGCTGCCCTGCGTGTCGTTGGCGTCCATCATGTTGCCGCTGTTTATCCGCCTGATTCGTGCAGAAATGATGGAAGTGCTGCAAAGCGATTATATCCGCTATGCCCGGGCCAAAGGCCTGAGCGCGGTGCGGATCAACTTTCTCCATGCCCTCAAGAACACCATGCTGCCGGTTATCACAGTGGGTGGTGTGCAGGTAGGCGTAATGGTGGCTTATACGATTCTCACAGAAACCGTTTTCCAGTGGCCCGGCGTTGGGCTGATGTTTCTGGAAGCCATTACCCGCAGTGATATTCCATTGATTGTGGCCTACTTGATGGTGGTGGGGTTGATTTTTGTGATCACTAACACGCTGGTGGATCTGGTATACGGGCTGGTGAATCCCACGGTGAAACTGACAGGTAAGAAAGCATGACAACAGCGACGCTTTCCCGCTGGAATCGCTTTCGCGAGTCCTTCCTCTGGTACAGCTTCAAGCGCGACAAGGTGGCGATTGCCAGCTTCATCGTGCTGCTCTTGATGGTGTTTGCGGCCATTTTCGCGCCTCTGTTCGCCCCAACGGATCCTTACGATCTGGCGCAGATCGACATCATGAATTCAGAACTGCCACCGGTGGGTATGCCGGGGGCCGATCCGGCATTTCCTCTGGGTACAGACGCCCAGGGCCGGGATATGCTCTCTACCATTCTTTATGGTACTCGCGTGTCTCTGCTGATCGGCTTTGGTGCCGTGGTGCTGCAGGCTGCGTTGGGTATTCTGTTCGGGCTGCTGGCGGGCTATCTGGGCGGCAGGGTGGATTCCATCCTGATGCGCATTGCCGATGTTCAGCTCTCCTTCTCTACCCTGATGGTTGCGATTATTGTGGGTGCGGTATTCAAAGCCAGTTTTGGCAACCTGATGTTTGGTGAGATCGCCATTTATATGCTGATTTTTATCATCGGCATTGCCGAATGGCCGCAGATTGCACGCACCGTGCGTGCGTCTGTGCTGGCGGAGAAAAAGAAGGAGTACGTGGATGCTGCAAAGGTGATGGGCTTTCGCACCAACCGCATTATGTTCCGCCACATTCTGCCGAACACTCTGTCTCCGATTTTTGTTATCGCCACAGTGCAGATCGCCAACGCGATTATTTCCGAGGCGGCGCTGTCGTTCCTTGGGCTTGGAATGCCGGAAACCCAGCCGTCTCTGGGCTCGCTGATCAAATCCGGTTTTGATTACATTCAGAGCGGTTCCTGGTGGATTACCCTGATTCCCGGCCTGGTGCTGGTCGTGCTCGTACTGGTCATCAACCTTCTGGGTGACTGGCTGCGGGATGTCATGAACCCACGGCTGTACAAGGGCTAAAAACCATGAAAAGCGACACGCCATTGCTGGAAGTAAAAGATCTGGATGTCCGATTTGCCGTGCGCGGCGGCGACCTTACGGCCCTGCGCGGTATCAGCTTCAGCCTTGATAAAGGCGAGCGGCTGGGCCTGGTGGGGGAGTCCGGCGCCGGTAAATCCGTAGCGGCTTTCTCGATTCTCAATTTGATAGCGCGCCCGGGTTACATTGCTGGTGGGCAGATTTTATTTGAAGGGAAAGATCTGGCTGCCATGAGCGAGCGGGAGCTGCGCAAGATTCGCGGTAACCGCATTGCCATGATTTTTCAGGATCCGATGATGACGCTTAACCCGGTGCTGAGTATTGGCACCCAGATGGTAGAAGCCATCAAGGCGCATCGCCGGGTCAGCACAAAAGCGGCGCGGGATATTGCCTTGAGCAAGCTGCGCAAGGTGCAGATCCCCTCGCCCGAAAAGCGGCTCGACCAGTATCCTCATGAGTTGTCGGGTGGTATGCGCCAGCGGGTGATTATTGCGATCGCCCTGCTGCTCGACCCGGAAATCATCGTTGCCGATGAGCCCACCACTGCGCTTGATGTCACCATCCAGGCGGAAATCATGGCGCTGCTGCTGGATCTGTGTGAACAGGAAAATGTCGCGTTGATGCTGATTACCCACGATCTGGGTGTTGTATCCCAGGTCACCCAGCGCATGCTGGTGATGTATTCGGGTCGCATTATCGAACAAGGGCCCACCCGGGAGATCATCAACGATGCCCAGCACCCCTACACCCAGGGCCTGATCAATGCGCTGCCGCAAATGGGTGAGCCTGGTGCACGGTTGTTCCAGATTCCCGGCTCCATGCCGTCCCTTAAAAACGTGCCGACTGGCTGTCCGTTCCACCCGCGCTGTGATTTCGCCACCGATCAGTGCCGGAAAACCATGCCCGAGTACGTGCGTTCCGGCAATGTGGATGTGGCGTGTTATGAGGTCAGCAACCTGATTGAGCAGGAGAAAAACATGCAGGAGGCCGGTTCATGACCTCCCCCTTGGTAGAGATTCGTGGCCTGGAGAAACGGTTTGACCTCTCTGGCAGCCTGCTTGAGCAAATCACGTTCAAGGGCGGCCGCTTCCAACGCAAGCAGGAAGCCGTTCATGCCATCAACGGTGTGGATCTGCAGGTGTACAAAGGCGAGGCTCTGTGTGTGGTGGGCGAATCCGGCTGCGGCAAGTCCACCATTGCCCGCACGGTTATGGGGCTATTATCGCCCAGCGCTGGAGAGGTTCACTACGGCGGCCAGCGCATTGATAACCTCAAAGGCCGGGATGTACTGCCGTACCGCCGCAAAATGCAGATGATCTTCCAGAACCCCTATGCCTCTCTGAATCCGCGTATGACGATTCAGCAGACTCTGGAAGAACCGATTCATTTTCACCGTCCGGACTTGGCCCGCAGCGAAGTGCGCGGCAAGGTTCAGGAAGTCATGGAGTCTGTAGGGATAGATCCGGACTGGGGCAGCCGGTTTGGCCACGAATTCTCCGGCGGCCAGCGTCAACGCATCGCCATTGCTCGAGCTTTGGCGGTAGACCCCGAGTTTATCGTGGCGGATGAGCCCATCTCTGCGCTGGACGTGTCTATCCAGGCACAAGTACTGAACCTGCTGATGGAGGCACAGGAAACCCGCAATCTGACCTACCTGTTCATCACCCATGATCTTGCGGTGGTAGAACACTTCGGTACCCGGGTGGCGGTGATGTACCTCGGGCGGGTGTGTGAACTGGCAGAGACCAAAACGCTGTTTGCCGAGCCAAGGCATCCATACACCCAGGCGCTACTCTCGGCAATTCCCAGGCTGGAAGACGCCAGGCCCAACTACATTCGGCTACAGGGGGAAGTACCAACGCCGGTCAACCTGCCTTCCGGATGCGTGTTTCATGGCCGTTGCCCTTATGCCAATGAACGGTGTCGCCAGGAAATCCCTCAGATGATCGCCACAGATGGTGGTGCGCAGGTTGCCTGCCATGCGGTGGAAGAGGGGCGGTTGTAAGAGACTGGCTATAGGCTATGATGCGCGCAGTTGAGTAGCCTTTTAAAAAACCCGTCAATCTTTACCCGTCATCGCTGGGGAATCCATGGAAATACGTTGGCTGGAAGACTTCATGGCGCTGGCCCGCACGCGTCATTTTTCACGTGCCGCCGAGCTGCAGCACGTGAGTCAGCCCACATTCAGTCGCCGCATCAAGCTGCTTGAAGATTCCATGGGTGCCACTCTGATTAACCGCCAGACATTGCCACTGTCTTTGACACCGGCGGGTGAGCGATTTTTTGAACTTTGCCAGCGGGTGACCCGTGACGTGCGGGAGGTTCGGGGCCGGATTGCCGAGTTGGAAGCGGAGGTGTCTGCACGTATCAGTGTGGGCTCCACCCAAGGACTTTTTTCCCATTTTTATCAGGGTTGGGCCAGTGATGCCGGCGTTGCAGGCCGCCTTCAGCTTAACCTCAAGGCGACGAGCTGGGTGGGAGAGCGGTTTCTGGATGCTTTGGACGGTGGCGAATGCGATCTGGTTCTGTGCTACTGGCATCAGGATTTGCCTTGGGGTGACCGCCTGACCCGGGGGGAATACGAATCCATCACGCTTGCCCGCGAATGGCTGGTGCCGGTGAGTGTTGCGGCGGACAACGGTGAGCCTCGATTCCCCCTGCCGGGGGCCTCAGGCCAAACGGTTCCGCTGATTGCCTATCACTCACGGGGCTTTCTGCAGTCCGCCATTGAGGCGCACCTGTCGCGCAGCAAAGAGTCCGTAAACCTCTTGCCATTGAACGAGAACACCCAGTCGGCAAGTATCAAGGCGTTGGTGAAGCAGGGCTTTGGCATGGGCTGGCTGCCTAGCCGAATGACCGAGAAGAGCGAACACTTTGGCAGCCTTACCCGGGCCGGGGATGAGCGCTGGGATGTGCCTCTGGACATCCGCCTGATCCGCCTGCGGGAACCACGTTCAGACGACCTGTTAACCCTCTGGAAAACACTGGAAAACCAACATGCCTGACACCGACCTGCTATCCCTTCAGATTGATCACGTGGGTATTCTGCAGAGCCGCTATGAGCAGGTTCTGGAAGACCACGGTTATGACGGCCTGCTTATCAGCTCTGGTGCGGCCCCCATGCGCTACGGCGATGATCAGTCCTGGCACTTTCAGGGCTATGGCCCGTTCCTGCATTGGACCGGGCTGGCAGGCTTTGAGCACGCCTGGCTAGTGATCCGGAGGGGCCAGAAACCACTGCTGTCACTGTATCAGCCCGTTGATTTTTGGCATGCGAGTCTTGAGCTGGCGCAGGAGCCCTGGCTGAAGGAATTCGAACTTCGTTTTAGTGAAAGCCGATCGGCGCCTGCGATCGACAGGATGAACCAACTAGCTGTGATCGGTGATCCGTCCCTGCTGACGGATGTGCCTGGCGAGCACAATCCGGGCGCGCTATGCGCTGCGCTCGATGAAACCCGGGTGCACAAAACAGCCTACGAAATAGCCTGCCTTGCTCACGCCAACAAGCTGGCGATGGCAGGCCACCGCGCTGCCCGGGATGCATTTCTGGCCGGCGCCAGTGAGTTTGAAATCAACCTTGCGTACCAGCGTGCAACGCAGCAGCGTGAGGTCGATGCGCCTTACCCCAGCATCATTGGAGTAAACGAGCACGCCGGCACACTGCACTATCAATATTACGACACAGCGGCCCCCACAAAATCCCGCAGTTTGCTGATTGATGCTGGCGCGCGTTATCGAGGCTATTGCTCAGACATTACCCGCACCACAGCTGGCGTTGGGGAAGGGCGCTTTGCCGCCCTGGTGCAGGGGCTTGAACAGTTGCAGTTCCGGCTCTGCAAAATGGTAGCGCCGGGTGTTGATTACGTGGACATCCACCGCAAAACGCACCTGGGTATTGCCGCACTGTTGAGCGCGGCAGGGCTGGTCAGCGAACTGAGCGACAAGGACATGGTGGCCGACGGTGTTACCCGGGCCTTTTTTCCTCACGGCATCGGGCATTTCCTGGGTGTTCAGGTTCACGATGTTGCCGGCAAACCGGTTCCGTCGCCCGCCGACGCACCTTTCTTGCGCCTGATGCGAACGCTGGAACCCGGCATGGTGGTGACGATCGAACCGGGGTTGTACTTCATTCCCTCCTTGCTGGAACCGCTATTGTCTGGCCCTCTTGGACGCCACATCAATCGGCCATTACTTGATGAGTTGCAGGGGTGTGGCGGGATACGCATAGAGGACAACGTGGTGGTAACGGATTCAGGCGGCCGAAACCTGACCCGGGAAGCCGGGGGCTGAAACAATCCGTTGCACAAAATTAATACGATATGCTTGCAATCCGGGATGCTAATGACAATAATTATCAATAACATTATTGTCGTTGGTGGAGTTGCGTTATGTATGTATGCCTTTGCCACGGAGTCACAGATCGGGACATCCGTGAAGCGTCAGAGAACGGTGTGTCTTCCATGCGTCAGCTTGGGAAAGAGCTTGGTGTAGGCACCCAGTGCGGGCGCTGCGCCTCCATGGCGCGCGGCATTCTGCGTGAAAGCCGAACTCCGGATTACCTGGCGCTGGCGAACATGTTGGCGAGTCCCGCCTGACGCGTCTGGTGTTTATTTCCTTTCCGCAATTTTGTAATGCGCCTTAAAGCGCTATCCTTGTAGGGTGACGAGAGAACCACTTAGAGAGCTTTGAAAGCTCACCGAACCCGAATCAATCAGCCGGGTAGGCCTTTCGTCCGAGAAGGGCGAGTTAGCCGGCTGGGATCAAGGAGTGCTGCAATGAAAGGCGATAAAAAAGTCATCCAGTTTCTGAACAAAGTTCTTGCCAACGAACTGACGGCCATCAACCAGTATTTCCTGCATTCACGCATGTACAAAGACTGGGGCATCACCAAGCTTGCGGCCAAGGAATACGAAGAGTCCATTGACGAGATGAAGCACGCCGATCAATTGATCGAGCGCATCCTGTTTCTGGAAGGCCTGCCCAACCTGCAAGACCTGAACAAACTGATGATCGGCGAGAACGTTGAGGAAATGATTGCCTGTGACCTCAAAATCGAACACATCGCCCATGTCGACCTGAAAGAAGCCATTGCTTACTGCGAAGAAATTCAGGATTACACCAGCCGCCAGCTGTTCCGCAGCATCCTCGACAGCGAAGAAGAGCACATTGACTGGCTCGAAACCCAGCTGGAAATGATTAACCAGATGGGCATTCAGAACTACATCCAACTGCAATCTGCCGCAGCGGAGTAATACCGACAATGGATCTGTCCTGTTTTAAAGCCTACGACCTGCGCGGCAGTGTGCCAGAGCAGTTGAATCCGGCTTTGGCCGAGCGAATAGGGCGCGCCTATGTGGAAATCACCGGCGCCAAAAAAGTCATCGTCGGATACGACATCCGCCTCTCCAGCCACGAGATCACCGAAGCCCTGAGCTCGGGCCTGATGGCTGCCGGTGCCGACGTGTTCGATATAGGCTTGTGTGGCACCGAGTACGTGTATTTTGCCACCAGTCATTATGGAATGGACGGTGGCATCATGGTCACCGCCAGCCACAACCCCAAAAACCATAATGGCATGAAAATGGTGGGGTCCGAATCCCGCCCTATCAGCTCTGATAATGGCCTGAACGACATTCGCGACAGAGTGCTGGAGCCCTTTGCAGATGCGCCGGTGCAGGGCAGATATGAAGCGCTGGAAGTCACCAGTGCCTACATAGACCACCTGCTTGGGTACATTGATGCGGCCGCCCTGACACCGATCAAGATTGTCGTCAATGCCGGCAATGGCGGTGCTGGCCTGGTGATCGACCAACTCGAAAAGCACCTGCCTTTCGAGTTCATCAAAGTGCACCATCAGCCAGATGGAAACTTCCCCCACGGCGTACCCAACCCCATCCTCGAAGAAAACCGTGCGGCTACAGCCGACGCAGTGATTGAGCACGGCGCCGCCATGGGCATTGCCTGGGATGGCGACTACGACCGCTGCTTCTTCTTCGACGAAAACGGCCGGTTTATTGAAGGCTACTACATCGTCGGTTTGCTGGCGGACCAATTCCTGCGCAAAACCGGCCCCGGAAAAGTCATCCACGACCCGAGACTGATCTGGAACACCCAGGACCTGGTAGAAGCCGCCGGCGGCGAAGCCATCGAAAGCAAAACCGGCCATGCCTTCATCAAACAACGCATGCGCGACGAAGACGCTGTTTACGGCGGCGAAATGAGTGCCCACCACTACTTCCGCGACTTCGCCTACTGCGACAGCGGAATGATCCCTTGGCTGCTACTCGCCGAACGCCTGTGCCAGTCCGGCAAGCCGTTCTCATCCCTCATCGACGCCCGCATCGAAGCCTATCCGGCCAGCGGCGAAATCAACCGCACCATCGATAACCCGCCCAAGGTTATCGCGGCCATAGAGGAAAAATACGGCGCCAAGGCGAAAAGCGTCAGCTACGTAGACGGCCTCAGCGTTGAATTCGACAACTGGCGCTTCAACCTGCGCATGTCCAACACCGAGCCCGTCGTGCGCCTGAACGTGGAATCCCGTGGTGACATACCGTTGATGAAAGCGAAAACTGAAGAACTGCTCGCAGAAATGGAGCGATTGAATAACTAGGTATTACCGACTCGGTGGCGGTGAGCAAAGATGAATGCTACCGCCTGATTTCGGGCCGGGGTGCCGGTACAGGTTGCGAAAACTGTGCGGAGCCATGGATGGCGGAGCCCAAGCGTCACAGGGATGTGCCGCAAGGAGCGTGTTTTCGCAACCTGTACCGGCACCCCGGCAAACTCCCAAGCTAAAGAAAATCAGAGCCAGTCGTTCAGCATAATCCCAAGCCCGAACCGCTCAATCCGATGGTTATAATCAATCAGACTCTCCCCATACCCATTGTAATACTGGAAAAACCCCTTAATCGTATCGCCAATAGGGAAGCTATAACCAAATTCCACAGACGTGCGGTTATCCGAACGCAGGTTGTTGAAAAGCTGCAGGGAAAATGTCCGATCCTCTGCAAGCTTGTAAACAATGTTGTAGTTGGCGTACCCCAGATACCTCTCAATGTCTGCATTGTCGTCCTCGCTGGTGCTCTCCGGAATCCGATACCAGGGCCTTACAGCAAATAGCCAGCGATCATAAGTAACGGCGGCGCCTGCCACAATCCGGTTCCAGCTACGTGAGCGCGGTTCCGACTGGCCATTGGACTGGTGATTGATGCCAATCGTAAAGCCACTAAGCGTCACATCGCCCATGTTCCAGTTGGCCTGGTGACGGAGAAAAATCTCGGGTTCGTAGTTGGTCTCACGGAACGGCGCAGATTCATCCTGATTATAAACCTGCCAGAACGAGCGCTGGGTATAACCGAACCATAACGTTGTGCGATTATCCAGCCAGCCTGTCAGCATTGGAACCTTGAAGCTGATCTGATACTTGGCTTCCTCGTTTTCAAGCCCGTAATCGTAACCTGTCGCACCCAGCCTGGGGCTAGTCGGCGTTGTGTTGGGGTCATCCGCCCAGGTGAATGGCATGATGTAAGTGGGGCGATGGCTAATGAAACTGCCAGAGAATGAAAACAGCGCTTTCTCGGCGGTTAGGGATTGATCCACGATATTGGTCATCACGCCACTGTCGGGATCATCCTCGTCGATGGCCTCAGCCAGTCGCGCCTGGCTTTCCCTGTTCGGGGCCAATGTGTCTGCTGCCAGCTCGGCGTCTTCGACGTCCTGCTCGCTCGCCTGGTCGCGGGCGGATTGCGGATCGTTGAATGAGTCGTAACAGGCCAGGCGCTGAACACCCTCCCGAATCAGGGCGCAGTCCTCAGGGGAGGTTGCCTGGCGACTCTCGATCAGAGTGGATTCCTGTGCAATTGTCAGTGCTGGCCACAGAATTACAAACGTGGCGGCCTTCAAAACCCGGGAATTGGGGCGTTTGTACATACTCCGAATCTCTCTATGCGGCATTGAGGCTGAGCCATGTGCTGGCGATACCGTAAACCCAGACGCCGATCAGGGTAACGGCCAGTAAAGAAAAAACAATTTTGTGTCGAAGCTGGTTGGCAGCACTCACCGCTACAACCCAACGCAGGTACATAAGGCCAATGAAGCTCAGGAAAACAGCAAAGCTTGCGAACGCGGGTATCAGCAGCCAGGCGGGGTTGATACTATGGCCGGTATCCGTCTGGCTCGAGAACCAGCCCATGGAGGCCAGCAGCACTGCCAACGCGCTGAACTCAGTAATCAGAAGTGCTTTACGCAATGGGTGCGGTGCGGGTTTCTCCGGGTTATTCATGAATCCGATCCTGGAAGTTCTGAGGTAAGCTGCGACATGTTAACCGGATGTCGTGAAAGAGTCTCCACGCTTACGTAATGGCAATAAAAATGGTGGAAATCAATTTATGATTTTGCTATTCGGTTTTTTTGCCGGGGTTCAGTCGCTATAATGCGGCAACCAAAGATTATAACGCTCAAATGCGAGGTGCATTGTGAAGATGAAGAGAGTCCTGGCTGTCGTATTGCTCGGTTTTGGCATTACTGCTGGCGCCGTTATGGCAAGTGTTGAAGATGAAATCCGTGCGCGTATCCAGCCGGTTGGTGAGGTTTGCCTGCAGGGTGATGCGTGCGGTGAGGCTGCAGCTGCTTCTGAAACAGCCAGTTCCGGGCCCCGTTCAGGCAGCGAAGTCTATGATGCGGTGTGCATGGCATGCCATACCACAGGCGCTGCCGGCGCACCGGTAATCGGTGATGCGGGTGCCTGGGCGCCGCGCGTTGACCAGGGCATGGAAACCCTGATCAGCCACGCTATCAATGGCTTCAACGCTATGCCCGCCAAGGGTGGTTGCGCAAACTGTCCGGATGAGGAAATCCAGGCTGCAGTGGAGCATATTGTGGCAGAGAGCAAGTAAGTCCAAAGTTCTTGCCATCAAAACCTCGCCGAGTGCGGGGTTTTTGCGTTTATAACGCCTTTTACAAACCCAGATCACCAAGAAGCGCGCTCAGTGTCGCCTTGCCTTTTTTCTGGTTGGCCTCGGCATCCAGATCTCCGGTGCCCTCCCAGCGCACGTCGTCCTGGGGAAGTTCATCCAGAAACCGGCTGGGAATGGTTTCGATCTTTTCTCCATACTGTCTGCGCTGGGCGGCGTAGGTCAGGGTAAGGGTCTCCTTTGCGCGGGTAATGCCCACATACATCAACCGCCGCTCTTCTTCGATATTGCCTTCTTCAATGCTGGACCGGTGCGGCAGGATTTCCTCCTCCAGCCCCAGAACAAATACATGCGGGAACTCCAGCCCCTTGGACGCATGAAGGGTCAGCAGCTGTACCTTGTCGCTGTCATCCTCTTCTTCCCGTTGCTCCATCATGTCGCGAAGAATCAGCTTTGTGATGGCGTCTTCTATGCCCAGCTCATCAGCAGTGCCCTTGCCGTCTTCCAGCATCCGCTGGATCGAATCCACCAGATACCAGATGTTCTCCATGCGGCGTTGGGCCTGTTTTGGCGTGCCGGAATGCTGGTGTAACCACTCTTCGTATTCAATATCGGTGAACAGCTGCTTTATTACGGGCACCGGATTTTCACTGTGCAGGCGCTCACAGGTGGCATCTACCCAGTGGGCAAAACGCCGCAGTCGATCCAGGCCCTTTTCGGTGACATGGGTTTCTGCGCCCATATCACTGAGGGACCGAAAAAGGCTGACGTTGCGAGCGCGAGCGTAATGGCTGAGCTGCTCCAGGGTGCGCGGGCCAATTTCGCGCCGTGGTACGTTCACCACCCGCAGGAAAGCGGTGTCGTCATCGGGGTTAATCAGCAGGCGCAGATAGGACATGGCGTCCTTGATCTCGTTTTTCGAGAAAAACGACTGGCCACCCGAGATGCGATAGGGAATCTGGTAGGCCTGGAGTTTCATCTCCAGCAGCCGGGCCTGATGGTTGCCACGATAAAGCACGGCAAAGTCCCGGAACGCCAGCCCTTGTTTCAGCTTTTGGTCGAGAATTTCTGTGGCTACCCGCTCGGTTTCGGCGTCTTCGTTGCGGCAGCGTATGATGCGGATCTCATCGCCAATGGTGTGATCGCTCCACAGAGCTTTTTCGAAAACGTGTGGGTTGTTGGCAATGACCGTATTGGCGCTGCGAAGAATGCGCGATGTGGAGCGATAATTCTGTTCCAGTTTTACGATTTTCAGGCTTGGAAAATCCTCCTTCAGCTGAGCCAGGTTTTCCGGCCGCGCGCCCCGCCAGGCGTATATTGACTGGTCGTCGTCGCCAACAACGGTAAACGCAGCCCGCTCGGCAACCAGCATCCGCACCAGTTCGTACTGGCAAATGTTGGTGTCCTGATACTCATCCACCAGCATGTAGCGGATTTTCCGGCGCCATTTTTCCAGCACTTCAGGGTTGTTGCGGAACAGCTGTACGGGAAGCAGGATCAGGTCGTCAAAATCGACTGCGTTGTAAGCCTTCAGGTACTCGCTATAATGTTTGTACACGATGGCAATGCGTTGCTCCCGCTCGTCAGCCGCTTTGCTGTATGCTTCAGCGGGCCCGCGCAGGGCGTTTTTCCAGGAAGAAATGGTCATCTGGACATCATTGAGTTCATCCCCGGCGTCGGCGCTGGTCTCCTGCAGCATCAAGTCCCGTAACAGGGCTTTGGCATCTTCCGCGTCAAAAATGGAGAAGCCGGGGTGGTAGCCAAGGTGATTATGCTCCTCCCGGATCATATTCAGCCCGAGATTGTGGAAGGTGGATACAATAAGGCCGCGAGCCAGCTTGCGGTCGACAATTCGGCTTACCCGCTCTTTCATCTCACGGGCGGCTTTGTTGGTGAACGTAACGGCGGCAATATGGCGACCCGGAATGCCAACGTGCTCGATCAGATAGGCAATTTTCCGGGTGATGACGCTGGTCTTGCCACTGCCGGCACCGGCCAGTACAAGCAGCGGGCCATCAATGTAGAGGACAGCTTCATTTTGTCGCGGGTTAAGTTTGTTCACAAATACACGGCCAGAATGGGTTGAGACGAGGGGGTTTCTTGGTAAGACAATAGTCTACACCAGCCCGACTGTACCTTGTCGATCTATCGGCTATCCTTTTAACAGAACGGATTGATTGCACACACACCCATGGATCCTGCTCAATGACCTTGCCACTGGAAAATGTCGGACATGACCAGCTTCGCGTTTTGGTTCTGACACCGGATTATGCCGATTTTCTTTGGCTTGGTGCGTTGCTGGCAGGCGACCCGGAGATGAGCCCGGACTCAACCTGGTGTCCGGATCTGGTGGATTGCGATGATCTTATCCGCAATGCCAAGTTCGACATTATTGTCTGGAACTGCGTTTTCCATGGTGGGTCAGAAACCGCCTTTTTGCAGTATCTGGCGGTAGCCAGTGGTGGCCGTCCTGTTCTTGCGTTGAGTGCCGAGACTTCGGGTGCGCGCGCGCCCGATCTGCTTTCAGGTGGTGCAGCAGATTACTTGAGCCGTCAGGAGCTTGATCACTGGAGTTTTCGCCGGGCAGTGAAGTGCCTCTGGTATCGCGAGCAGTTGGCGAATTCAGCTCACAGCCAGCTTGGTCGCGGCGTTGCAAGCGGCTTTATTAACCGTGATTTGTTCTTCGACAGGCTGCAGCAAGCGCTGCTAAGAGCTCAACGTGGAAATCACCGGCTGGCGCTTTTGCATCTCAATATCGATGATTTTCGCAGCATTAATGAGTCTTTTGGCTACCAGAAAAGCGATCAGCTGATGATCAAGTTGGCCGCTCAGGTCCGGCAGGGGCTGCGTCGCGTGGATTCCCTGATGCGCATTGGCGGAGATGAACTCGCCATTATCGTTGAAAAAATCGAAGACTCCCTCGATATCACCCAGATCATACGCAAAGTAGTCAACGCCCTCGATGAGCCGGTAACGATTGATGGCCAGAGCGTCGTTGTCAGTGCCAGCTTGGGTGTGGCCACGTATCCGGAAGCAGGAGAAAGCCCCGAAAACCTCATGCGCAGGGCAAATCGGGCAATGTTTGAGGCCAAGCGGGATCCGGGCACCAGTTATCGTTTCTACGACCGCCAGCTGCATATTTCTGCCGGTTACCAGCTCCGGCTGGAAGCAGACCTTCGCAATGCCCTCAGGGGTAATGAGCTGGAGCTGTATTACCAGCCAAGAATTGATCTGGCCAGCAATGAGGTGCGCGGCGTTGAATGTCTTCTGCGCTGGAATCACCCGGAGCGCGGCCTGGTTGGGCCGGACGAGTTTATACCTGTTGCAGAGCGCAGTGGTTTGATCGTGCCTATTGGTTACTGGGTAATAGAGCAGGCCTGCAAACGCTTGCAGGAATCTGCAGAGCTGGGTTTTCCGGGGCTGGTATTTGCCGTCAATCTCTCATTTCGGCAGTTTCACGATCGCAAGATGACCGAGACCATTTTCCGCATCATCTTCAACGCCAATGTTGATACCAGTCTTCTGGAACTTGAACTGACAGAAAGTGCCATGATGCACGATCCCGAATACGCACAGCGTTGCCTGCGCGAGCTCAATCAGTTGGGTATCAGTTTTGCGCTGGACGATTTCGGTACGGGCTTTTCTTCCCTCAGCAATCTTCAGCATTTGCCGATCTCACTGGTTAAAATCGACAAATCGTTTGTGCAGGCGCTTGGGCAGTCGGCAGATGCAGAGCATATTATCCGGGCCATTATCAGCCTGGCACACAGCCTTCAGATCAGTGTGGTGGCCGAAGGCGTCGAGACGGAAAGCCAGCTTGAGTTTCTGCGTCAGCAGCACTGCGATGAAATCCAGGGCTACTTTTACGCCCGCCCCATGCCCTGGGCCGACCTTGTGCAATTCCTGAACAAGCGTGGCGAGTCCGCTTGCCTGCAACTGTAAGCCGCTGTACCTTTGCTGCTTTATCAGAAACGCATCAGACAGAGGTTGCATGAACAGTATCTCCAGGCGCATAGCTGACGAACTCGGCGTACGTGAGCAACAGGTTAATGCCACCGTCGCCCTGCTGGACGAAGGTTCCACCGTTCCGTTTATTGCCCGATACCGCAAAGAAGTGACGGGCTCTCTGGATGACAGCCAGCTGCGTACGCTTGAAGAGCGCCTGCGTTACCTCCGGGAACTGGAAGATCGTCGCGGCACAATCCTCAAGAGCATTGAAGAGCAAGGCAAGCTGACCGACGAATTACGCGCCAGCATTCTGAGTGCGGATGCCAAGAACCGCCTCGAAGATCTGTACCTTCCCTACAAGCCCAAGCGCCGCACCAAGGCCCAGATTGCCCGGGAGGCGGGTCTGGAGCCTTTGGCTGACGCCCTGTATGGCGACCCGACCCTGGAACCTGAAGCTACGGCCGAAAGCTATATCAATGCGGACGCGGGCATTGCCGATACCAAAGCTGCACTTGATGGCGCTCGCTATATCCTTATGGAACGTTTTGCCGAAGATGCGGAACTGTTGGGCGAGTTGCGAGACTTGATCTGGCAGCAAGGGCAGTTAAAAGTCACGGTTATTGAAGGCAAGGAAAACGAAGGCGCGAAGTTCCGGGATTACTTCGATTACAGTGAGCCTTTGAAGAAAGTGCCTTCGCATCGGGCGTTGGCAATACTGCGTGGCCGCAACGAAGGTATTCTTTCCTACACGCTGATTGTAGGCGATGTCGATGACGACCGCCGCCAGCCACACCCCGCTGAACAGCGCATTGCTGCGCGCTGGAACATCCGGGACAACGGTCGAGCCGCTGACAAATGGCTGTCAGAGGTGGTGCGCTGGACCTGGAGAGTAAAGCTTTCCACGCAGATCGAGACCGATCTCATGGCCCAGGTGCGCGAAGCTTCGGAAACCGAAGCCATCAATGTGTTTGCAGCCAACCTGAAAGACTTGCTGTTGCTGGCACCGGCCGGGCCGCGACCAACTCTGGGGCTGGACCCCGGCCTGCGTACGGGTGTAAAGGTGGCGGTGATTGATGGCACGGGCCAGGTTGCCGGGCATGGCGCTATTTTTCCTCACGCGCCCAAGAACCAGTGGGACAGCTCCATTGAAAAACTTGCGGCCTGGTGTCGTGAATACCGCATTGAATTGGTCGCCATCGGCAACGGCACCGCATCCCGTGAAACCGAGAAGCTGGTGGCTGATCTGAGCAAGCGCTATCCGGAACTCAAGTTGGCACGCATCGTGGTGAGCGAGTCCGGAGCTTCGATTTATTCCGCCTCGGAGTTTGCCTCCAAAGAACTGCCCGATCTGGATGTGACCATTCGCGGCGCAGTGTCCATCGCTCGCCGGTTGCAGGATCCGCTGGCCGAGCTGGTGAAGATCGAACCGAAATCCATTGGCGTTGGCCAGTATCAGCACGATGTATCCCAGGTTCAACTCTCTCGCAGCCTGGATGCCGTTGTTGAGGATTGTGTAAACGGTGTCGGCGTCGATCTGAATACGGCCTCTACGCCTCTATTGGCAAGAGTGTCGGGCCTTAATCAGACCATCGCGCAGAATATTATCGAATACCGCAATCAGAACGGCATGTTCCACAACCGCAAGCAGCTGTTAAAGGTTGCCCGTTTGGGTGAGCGCACCTTTGAACAGGCCGCTGGCTTCCTGCGCATCGCCAGCGGAGAGAATCCTCTGGACAGGTCATCGGTGCATCCTGAGGCTTATGGTGTGGTAGAGAGCATTGCAGCAAAGAACAGCCGTAAAATCGACGGGATTATTGGCGATGCGGCGTTTTTGCGTGGTCTGAATCCCCAGGATTACGTAACAGATCAATTCGGTTTGCCGACCATCAGGGATATTCTCTCTGAGCTTGAGAAGCCTGGCCGGGATCCGCGTCCGGAATTCCGTTCTGCAAGCTTTGAGGAAGGTGTGGAAACCCTGGGTGATCTTGAGCCGGGTATGGTTCTGGAGGGGTCTGTTACCAACGTCACCAATTTCGGGGCATTTGTGGATATCGGCGTTCATCAGGACGGACTGGTGCACATTTCTGCGCTTTCCCATACCTTCGTAAAAGACCCTCGTGAAGTGGTCAAGGCCGGGGATATTGTGAAGGTCAAAGTCATGGAAGTGGACATCCCCCGAAAGCGTATTGGGCTGACCATGCGTATGGATGACCAGCCAGGTGAAAAAGCGGATTCAAAGCGGTCTGCTCCCGGGCGCGGTAGCCAGAATGCGGGTAATCGCAGCGGGCAGTCGGCGGGTAAGTCTTCAGCCAGATCATCAAAGCAGGCACAGAACAAGGGTGCTGATCAGGGTGCCATGGCCGGGGCTCTGGCGCAGGCGTTTGCGTCGGCCGGCAAAGACAAGCGTTAAGCGGTTTCAACTATTTCCATCAGCCGGCGGTGCTCACAAGGCACGACCGGCTGCAGCAGGAGTCAATCATGGGCGAATCCCGCCATTCTGTGTTCCGCCAGTTCGCAGCCAGCGACTGGAATGGATTTCTGAAAGGGGTCGAGAAAGAAGGTTTGCGCGTGGACCGCAACGGGTTCATTGCACAGACGCCGCACCCTGAGGTTCTGGGCGCTGCGCTTACGCATCCGTCCATTACCACGGATTATTCCGAGGCCCTGCTGGAGCTGATTACACCGGTGTGCAGTAGCACGTCGGAGATGCTGAAGTCCCTGCGCAACACCCATCGCTTCGTGCAGAAAAACCTGGGGGACGAGGTTTTCTGGCCGGCCAGTATGCCCTGCGAGCTGGATGGTGACGCCAGTATTCCCATCGCGGAGTATGGTTCGTCCAACACCGGCCAGCTAAAGCATGTATACCGGCAAGGACTGGCGGTGCGATATGGGCGCATGATGCAAAGCATAGCCGGTGCGCACTACAACCTCTCGTTACCGGACAGCTTCTGGGATATCTGGCAGCGAGCGCTCGGCGACCAGCAAAGTATGAAAGATTTCAAATCCGAGCAGTATTTCTGGCTGATTCGCAATTTCCGCCGCAGAAGCTGGTTGTTGATGTTGCTGTTCGGTGCCTCACCGGCTCTGGATGCGAGTTTTGTTGACGGCGTGCGTCACGATCTTGGTCGATTTGAGGAGCGTAGCTGGTTTGGTGAGCATGCCACGTCGTTGCGCATGGGCGACCTGGGCTATCACAACAACGCCCAGTCGTCGTTGAATATCTGTTTCAATAAGCTGAGTACCTACACCCAGACGTTGGAGAGGGCCATCCATACCAATTGGCCGGCCTATGAAGCCATCGGTACCCAGCGTGATGGGAAGTTCATTCAGATCAATACCAGCGTGCTGCAGATTGAGAATGAATACTATAGCGCGGTACGTCCCAAACGCACCGCCAAAAGCGGCGAGAAGCCGATTCACGCACTTGAATCCCGAGGCGTGGAGTATATTGAGGTGCGTTGTCTGGACCTTGATCCCTTCTCGCCGGTAGGTGTCAGTGAGGCTCAAGTCGACTTCCTTGATCTCTTCCTGTTGGATTGTTTGCTGTCAGAGTCGCCGCGAATCGACGATGCGGAATGCAGCATGCTGGATGACAATTACAAAGATGTCGTCGCCAAAGGGCGCAGTCGCGAGCTAACGCTGTGCCGGGCTGGTGAGCGCACGCCAATCGGTGAGGCCGCGACGGCAATACTGGATCGCCTTGAACCTCTGGCTGAAATACTGGACGGCTGGAATGGCGGTGAGGTATACCGCAAGGCGCTTTCGGCCCAGCGGGAAGTTTTATCGGGTGATAGGCAGGTGCCGTCTGCCAGAGTCATTGAGGCCATGCAGGCTTCCGGCCTCGGACATCGGGACTGGACGATGGACATGGCGCTCAAACATCAGAACACACTCCGGCAGGAAGGCATGGATGCCAGAGTAGAGGCTGAATTTACCGCTGCCACCAAGGATTCTCTGGCAGAGCAGAAGCGCATTGAGGTCTCGGATACCTTGCCATTCAGTGACTTTCTCGAGCAATATCTGAGCTCCTGAGGGGCGCACATCACAGAAGTTGAACAAAAATTTGTCACTTTCTGACGCTGGTGCTAACTTCAGTAGCTTCAGTTACAGGGAGAAGTGGCATGGCAAGGGATATGAAGCTCGGCTGGGACGTTGAGGCGCTGAACAAAGCCTATCGCCAAGGCTATTTGGCGGCCTCCGTCGGCATGAACAAAACACGCTGCCCTTATCGCGGAGACGTAGTCATAGCGGCCTGGGAGGCCGGCTGGGATGATTCGGTCGAGGCTGTCCAGAAACAAGCCGCCACACAGAGTGTTCTGGGCGACGATCTGTTCTCCCGGATTGCCTGAAGCGTTTTAATCGAACGCTATTTTTGTACGACGAATTCCGTAAACAGCACGCCGGTGATAGTTTCGCCGGTTTGCTGCTCTTCAAGCACCCCGTTAATTCTTGATTTCGCCTCTTCGCGCAATAGCTGCTGGCCTTCCATGGTGGTCAGTTTGTCGGTATCGGTTTGCTCACCAAACAGCATAACAAGTTCGTGGCGTAGCCTCGGCATATGGGCCACAACCGCAGTTCGTGTGGTTTGCCGGGAAGCGCGCAGGGTGACCGCTGCTTTCAGGTAGGTCAGTTTGCCGCCAGGGCTGCCGACGTGTGTTACGAAAGCGGGCTCCATGGGAATATAATCCGTTATGCCCGACTCTTCAGCCGCTTCCTCCTCGGCGTTGGCGGTGTCTTCCGCCCATGCGGCGGGGAGCAGTGAAAACAACATGAAGATGCTCAATAAAACGAATTTTGGCTGAGGTGTCATAAGCTTGCAGTTAGTCATGGTTTAGGGTTTAGTGACAAAATCAGCAGCGTTTCCGCCGGATAAGCCGAGAATAGCAGGCCCGACGGAGCATTTGTGGAAAACTGGGGAAACTTTGTGAAAGGAAGAGTAATTTTTGCACTTGTTTTTGTCGTCTGCGCCGGATTATTAGGCGTGGCGTTTTACATGGAGCATGTGATGGGGCTGGAGCCCTGTCCTTTATGCTGGCTTCAGCGCTTTGGCTTTATGGGTGTTGGCCTGGTGAGCTTTGTGGCCGCTTTGCATGGCCCTGGAACGCTTGGTTTGCGTGTGTATGGCCTGTTGTTGGCGGTAACGGCGGGTGCCGGGCTGGGTGTGGCTGGCCGCCAATTGTGGTTACAGAGCCTGCCGGCCGACCAGGTTCCCGCCTGTGGTCCCTCTGTGGACTACATGCTGGAGGTGCTGCCTTGGGCAGAAGTGCTTTCTACAGCGCTCAAAGGCACCGGCGATTGTGCCGCGGTGGTTTGGCGTTTTCTTGGGTTGAGCATTCCCGGCTGGACGGCTGTCTTTTTTACGATGCTGGTTATCTTGGGCCTGGGTATGCTTTTTCACCGGGGAAAACCAAAAGGCTGGATCGCAGGCTGAAACGGTTGCGGCAGGCAGTGGGCTTGGGGTAACTTGATCCTGACTTAACGAATATCAGCTCAGGGCTGAATTGCCGGACTATCTAGCTAGCGGAGAACAGGCGTCATGTTGGAAAATTGCCGAAATGCCAGGGAGCGTTGGGGTGGCGTCAGCGAGCTTATTGATCGTTGGCTCAAGGATCGTCAGGAGCTATTGATTCATTACTGCGATTTATCCGGAGAAAGTGATTTTTCGCAAACAGATGCCCTCAAGCAAAAATTTGTGCGGCTTTGTGAGGTTCTGGTGGACTATGTCTCTACAGGCCACTTCGAAATATACGAGCAGCTGGTCAGGGAAGCCCGGGAGTTTAACGACGGTGGGCTGGAGTTGGCGGCGAAGGTTTATCCGCGCATTGAGCAAACCACAGAAGTTGCGCTTAACTTCAATGACAAATTGGGCGATAGCGAGCTTTCCGAGCACGACGTGAAAGCGCTGTTTGATGAGCTTTCCCGGTTGGGTGAGACGCTGGAGAGTCGCTTCGAAATGGAGGATTTTCTGATTGAGCACCTCCACAATGTGCACGCGGATAAAGTGGCGCCGGCTTGATTTGATTGGAGTCGTTATAAAAAAGCCTCAGCAGCGGTAACGCTGGCTGAGGCTTTTTTTGACTTCAGGCAGGCTGAAGCGCTTTGGCTGCGCCGCCCGGATTGCTCGAAGGCGGCGCTTTCTTCTTAGTTCGCGCCCGGGTTGATGTTCAGCAGCTCTACATCGAAAACCAGTGTTTCGTTCGGGCCGATGGCGCGGTTGCCGCCTGGGCCGTAGGCCAGGTCAGACGGGATATACAGCTTGTAGCGAGCGCCTTCGCTCATCAGCTGCAGGCCTTCAGTCCAACCCGGAATAACCTGGTTCAGAGCAAAGGTTACTGGCTCGCCACGCTCGCGGGAGCTGTCAAATACCTCACCGGAAAGCAGCTCGCCGGTATAGTGCACCTGCACCGTATCGGTTGCTGCCGGCTGTTCACCGTCGCCTGTTTCCAGTACTTCGAACTGAAGGCCTGATTCGGTTGTTTCAACACCGTCGCGCTTGGCATTTTCAACAAGAAAGGCTTCGCCGGCTTCAAGGTTTTTCTGTGCCAGCTCTTCCATCTGCTTGCCTTGTTCTTGCTGCAGCGTCTGCTGATATTCCATCAGGGCCTGCTGGATCTCTTCACGGCTCATGCGCTTGGTTTCCTCATCACCCGCATGGCCATGCTGAATGCCCTGGAGAAACTGATCCATCTGCAGGTTTGGTAGATCGTTGTTCATTCTCTCACCCAGCACCAGGCCCATGCCGTAGCTGACCTTCTGGTCGGTGGAGTCCAGCTTTGGGTCCACCGGGGTCTCGGGAGGAGTTGAGCAGCCGGCAACGATGCCGGTCATCGCCAGTGCAAGCAGGGTTTTTTTCATTACATCGTCCTTTTGGTTCAGTACAGAGTGGGCAATAGCCCACATATTGTGTGTGTCAGAAGGGGAAAGGTAACGGGTTCGGGACGCAGATTCCACTGAACATCTGTTAAGGCGCTACAGATTTTGCGCTGCGCCCGCAAAGAGGTTGTCAGCTGCCATTGTTTCTTGCACTTGGGCCAAGATAGAAAGGCGCACTGTAGGGGGATTGCCAGTCAGTTTCCGGGTTGGTTCTCCTGGCGCCGGCGCGGTTTTTATCCGCCTTTTCTATGGCCAGTGTGTTCCAGGAGCCCTGCTTAGGGGGCTGGTCGGCGTAATGCCAGTTGCCGTCGGTGTCTTGCCACTTGAAGACAATATCCGGGCCGTCGGTTGGAACTGGCGAGGGCACCAGGCCTTCAAACGCCGGTATTTCGGGCTGTGTTTCTTCGGCAACGGGTTCCGATGCCTGTTCAGGGTCGTTCAGCCCGAAGAACATCAGCAACAACAATAGACCGAGAGCCGGAAAGGAGAGCCGGACGAGCCATTTGATCATCATGGCTGTGTGTCTCCCGGATGAATGGTGAAGAGAGCACCGCTCAGTGTGGCCAGAAGCGGTCGTGTAGTCTCGGTCATGCCGGATACCGGTGCTGCCGCAGCGAGATTGCGTCGGATCAACTTCTCACGTTCTTGCATGTTGCTCCGTTCGGGGTTAAGCACGGTTAAAGTCCGCCAAGCCAAAGCTAACTCAATGCGCTCGGATTCCAGTTCAAGACCGGCCAGGTTTGTGCGCAGAGTCTTGTATGAAGCTTGCGCCTTTGGCACACAAGTGCGAATGGCGCGCAAGCTGCCGGTTACACGGTCGCGCCACTCTGTTACCGTAGCGTCCTCAATTCCGGTGTATGCGCGGCCGTTCAGTGCCAGCCATCCGGCGCATAAAATTCGTGTTACGCTCCAGCCCTCATTCTGAAGAGCCAGACAGGTTTCCTGCGCCGCTGAGAGCTGCCAGAATGTCAGTGCAAATCGCCAAAGTGGATTGTCCGGTTCGATATTTTCCGGCAGCTCCATGGTTTTTAACGACAAATTCAGGCTGGTTTCCGAACTGAGCGGCATGTGCGCTAAACCGTCCCTGACTATTCTACGTTGATTATATGACAACATGTTAACGATAACCGATCTCAGTTTACAACGGGGTGGCGTCTGGTTGCTAGATTCCGTCTCTCTGACGGTGCAATCCGGCCAGCGTGTCGCGATTGTGGGCGCTAACGGTGCTGGCAAGTCCAGTCTCTTCCAGTTACTGCTGGGCCAATTGGCGCCAGAGCAGGGCAGTGTCTCGCTTCCCGGCGGTTGCCGCATTGCTCATATGGCGCAGGAGGTTGAGGCGACGGGGCGCAGTGCCAGAGACTTCGTGCTGGACGGCGACCTTGATTTGCGACGGCTCGAGCGGGAACTTCACCAGGCTGAAGCCCGGGGTGACGACAATGCGGTTGCGCACATACACGGCGAGCTGGATATACACGAAGCCTGGTCTGCCGCCAGGCGCGCAGAATCCCTTCTGCGAGGCCTCGGGTTTCAGAATGGCGATGCAGACCGGCCAGTATCGGCCTTTTCAGGTGGCTGGCGTATCCGGCTGAACCTGGCTCAGGCGCTTATGCGGCCTTCAGATCTTTTATTGCTCGATGAGCCTACCAACCATCTGGATCTGGACGCGTGCCTGTGGCTGGAGAATTGGCTGCGCCGCTATGACGGCACCCTGCTGTTTATTTCTCATGATCGGGATTTCATGGATCGAGTTGCTACTCATGTGGTTCATTTTGATCGTCAGAAGCTGGAGTTGTATACGGGTAATTACTCGGCGTTTGAAGGCCAACGCAGTGAGCGGCTTGCGCAACAGCAGGCAGGTTTCGAGCGGCAGCAAGCGAGAATTGCGGAGATCCAGCGCTTTATTGATCGCTTCAAAGCACAAGCTACCAAAGCCCGTCAGGCACAGAGCCGGGTGAAATCACTGGAGCGAATGGAAAAGATTGCCCCCGCGCACATCGATTCGCCGTTCAGCTTTGAATTCCCGATGGCAGACAAAGTCTCCAACCCACTGCTTTCTATACGGCACGGGCAGGCTGGACATGGCGAGAGCGTTATTCTCAACAACATTAACCTGACCCTGCTGCCTGGCAGTCGAATTGGCTTGCTCGGCCCGAACGGCGCCGGCAAATCCACCTTGATGGATGCATTGCTGGGGAAAGGCGAAGAAGGGGCGACAAGCACGCTGCTATCCGGCGAGCGGACATGTGGAGAGCATCTGGCGATAGGCTACTTTGCTCAGCATCAGCTGGAATCCCTTGATCTCGACGCCAGCCCCTTCCTGCACCTGCAAAGGTTGTCGCCTCGGGCGTCTGAACAGAGCGTTCGGAACTTTCTGGGTGGCTTCGATTTTCATGGCGATGAGGCTTTAAGCCCAATCCGCTCCTTTTCAGGTGGTGAAAAGGCCCGCGTTGCGTTGGCAGTGATCGCCTGGCAAAAGCCCAACCTGCTTCTTCTGGATGAGCCGACCAACCATCTGGATCTGGAAATGCGCCAGGCACTGACCATGGCGCTGCAGAATTTCGAAGGCGCCATTGTGGTTGTCTCTCACGACAGGCACCTGTTACGTAACACCGTTGATGAATTCTGGCTGGTAAATGACGGCCGCGTGGTGGAATACCAGGGTGATCTGGAAGACTACGAGCGCTGGCTGGCAGACCGTCGCAAGGACGATATCGAAGCGCCTAAGCGCCAAGCCGCTGGAGCCGGAAATGCCGACAACTCTAGCGCCGAAAAGGAATCAGATGCTGGCGCGGGTATTGGAGAAAGTGCGGAGGATCGAAAAGCGCGAAAGCGCTCGGAAGCGGCACTCCGACAAAAGCTGAGCCCCTATCGAAAGCGGCAGACAGCGCTTGAAAAGCAGATGGAATCGCTGCACGAAACCCTGAGCAGCCTGGAATCGGAGCTTGCCGACCCGGGTATATATGGTGATGAATCGAAAGGCCGGTTAAAGGAGTTGCTGGGCAAGCAGGCAGATGCCAAAGCCCGACTTGAGGGCACCGAAGCGGAATGGCTCGATGTCAGCGAAACGGTAGAAACGATGGAAGAAGAGCTGGCTGGCTAGCCTTTCAGCCTCCGGCTAGCTCAAGCACAAAGTCTTGCTTGGCCAGGTAATCCTGCTCGTTCCTCAAATCTGCAAACGTCAGCGGGCGCTCATCGAACCAGCCTTCCGGGAAGGTCAGTAAAAGGCCATTTTCCCTTGGCTGAAGCGTGAATGCCGGTGGCGGTTCCAGGTTACGGGAATGTTGAATCAGCACGGCCAAGCGCACCAGTATGCAGAGATGTCGCAAACGCTTCAGGTCGCCGGGATCGACGCCATCAAAGATGGATGCGGTGAATTTGCGCCGATGGCCCCGCACAAGAATTGCCAGTTCCTGTTGGGCCTGTTGGGTGAAACCGGCCATGTCGGAATAGCGCAACAGGTAGGCTCCGTGCTTGTGATACTGGCTGTGCGAAATGGCCAGGCCAATTTCGTGCAACTGGCAAGCCCAGCGCAAGACATCTTCATCGTGAACCGTATCGAGGCCCCAGGCATCCGCAATCTGTTCCCAGGCTGCAATCGCAGTTGCCTCAACCGCAGCGCTCTGACTCTGATCTACGTGGTACCGCTCCTGAAGCGCCGAGATGCTGCGTTCACGTACATCTTCGTGTTGAATTCGCCCGGCAATTCCGTACAAAAGGCCTTCCCTGAGTGCACCATCAGCGAAGGTCATATCCTGTATGTTCAGGGACTGGAAAGCGCCCATGAGGATGGCAAAACCAGCCGGGAAAATATTCTGTCGATCCGGTCGTATGCCCAGCTCGCCCAACTTCTCCACACTGCCCATATCCACCAGACGCCGGCGTAACTCTTCCATGGCACTCCAGGAAATGGTGCCATCGGTTATCTTCAGCGTCGCCAACACAATGCTTATGGCCTTGATAGAGCCAGACGCGCCCACGGCACTCTGCCAGCCCACCGACCGAAAACGCCTGCGGATACTCAGGAGTTCCTGCTCTGCGTGAGTAATAGCGTTGTCCATCTGTTTACGGGTAATCCGGCCATCGGAAAAATACCTGTTCCGGAAAGAGACGCAGCCCATGTGCAGGCTCTCGAGCTCCTGAGGCTCAAAGCGTTGGCCGATAATCAACTCCGTACTGCCGCCACCGATATCGATTACCAGACGGCGCCCTGCGTCATCAGACAAAGTGTGCGATACGCCCAGATAGATCAGTCGTGCTTCCTCGCGCCCGGCAATGACCTCCACCGGATAACCCAGGACTTCCTCCGCCCTGGCTATGAACTGGCTGGCATTACGCGCCACCCTGAGGGCGTTGGTGCCCACTATCTGAACACCTTCCGGTGGCGTGCCGTTAAGTCGCTGGGCAAACCTGCGCAGGCAATCAAGACCACGCTCCTGGGCCTCCTCGGTCAGACAGTTTTCGGAATCAAGGCCGTCGCCGAGCTGCACTTTCTCGCCCATTTTTTCCATGGTGCGAATTTCGCCGTGCACAAGCCGGGCTACAACCATGTGGAAACTGTTTGAGCCCATATCAATGGCTGCCAGCATATCCGGCGGAGCAGAAGCATTTTCGGCAGAAGAGGTGGCCGTCACTGTGATCAGAATCCTGTGGTATGAACGTGCGCGTACTATAAGCGATAATCCCCGGACCTGTCAGTAAATGCCCGGGTTTGACGTTGGCAGAGCGCTGGTAGAATTGGCTAGGTTCAGAAGATCGCCGATTCAAGCTGGTGGATCTACTGCTTCACATAAGCGGGATCAATCGCGTAAAGTAGTAATCAAAGCACTAATCAGGAAAATGAAATGAGCGGAAATATCGTAAACGTAACGGATGCATCCTTCGAACAGGACGTGCTTCAGTCTGACGTACCCGTACTGGTAGACTATTGGGCGGAGTGGTGTGGCCCCTGTAAAATGATTGCACCGGTGCTGGAAGAAATTGCCGATGAATACGATGGCAAGCTGAAAGTCTGCAAACTCAATATCGACGAAAACGAGCAGACACCGCCCAAGTTCAACATTCGTGGTATTCCGACCCTGATGCTGTTCAAGAACGGCAACGTCGACGCTACCAAAGTGGGTGCACTGTCCAAATCACAGCTCGCTGCATTCCTGGACAGCAATCTCTGATTGCATCCTGACTGCCTGAAAACCGCCCCTGGGCCAAGCTCTTGGGCGGTTTTTTTTGGTTTGGACTCATCATGACCGAAACAGCCCCCCAAAAAGCCTGTGCCCTGCTGCTAGCCGGCGGCGCCGGAACCCGCATGAACGGCAAAGACAAAGGCCTGATGCACTGGCGCGAACGCCCAATGGCCCATTGGGTAGCCGAAGCCCTGAGCGCTGTCGCCGCCCCGGTCCTCATCAGCGCCAACCGCTCCCTGAAAGACTACCGCCTGCTCGGCGACGTACTGCAAGATTCCCCCGACTTCAAAAACCAAGGCCCACTCGCCGGCCTGCTGGCAGGCCTAATCGAAGCCCAAAAGCGCGGCTTCGACGCCATACTCGTTTGCCCCTGTGACACCCCCGGCATTAAGCCAGAAGTATTCCAGGGATTGTTAACCGCTTGGCGTGAACAGCCCGAGCTACCCGTTATCGCCCAGTGCGACGGAAGATCCCATCCTTTGCACGGCGTATACCCGGTTTCACTGGTAGGCCTGCTGGAAACCCAGCTACGAGACGACAACCGACGAGTCATGGTATTCGCTGAAAGCGCAGGCGCGAGAACTCTGGATTGCCCGGATGCCGCAGAAGCGTTCAAAAATAGAAACCGGCCAGAAGACTTGATGAATTAGAAGCGGCTGAAGGATGGGCTCATACTAGGGCTTTGGCGCGGGTCGTCTCGCCGAAAATGTGCGGAGCCATGGATGGCGGAGCCAAGCGTACACGGACGTATTCACAGCGTTTTTCGGCGAGACGACCCGCGCCAAAGACCGACCGGCAAGCACCAGAAGTTATTTCTCCCAAGCCTCTCCACGAGCAACATCCGAAGCCTTCTGCTCCACCCAATGCTCCCCAGCCTCAGAAAGCTCCTTCTTCCAAAACGGCGCAGACGTCTTCAGCGCATCCATAATGAACTCACAAGCCGCAAACGCATCCCCTCGATGGGCGCTGCAAACACCCACAAAAACAATCTGCTCCTGCAGCAACAGCCTGCCAACCCGATGAATCACCCGAGCCTTACGCACATCCCAGCGCCGCGAAGCCTCCTCAACAAGTCCCGCAATTACCTGCTCCGTCATCCCTGGATAGTGCTCAAGAAACAACCCCGACACTTCCTGGGTATCGCCGCTATCCCGCACCAGCCCGGTAAACGTAGCAATCGCCCCCGTACCGGCACCGCTGTCCCGCAGAGCCGTATACTCAGCGCCCGAATCAAAATCCTCAGTCTGGATACTGATCATCTTAGCCCCCGGTTACCGGCGGGAAAAAAGCCACTTCATCCCCCGCTTTAACAGGTGTAGCCGGCTTTACCATAGCCTGATTAATGGCAATCATCACCGGTTGACTGCCCTGCAGTTGTGCCCAGGGCCCGCCGCGTCTGGCCAGAGATGCAAGCAGATCGCCGGCCGTTTGAGCCTTGTCGGCCGGGAGCGTGAGTTCCTCTGTACCCAACTCCTCCCGGAGACGGGCAAAAAAACGAACGGTGAGGGTCTGGTCAGTCATATCAGCTCAACAACTCCGTAAATGGGTAGTAGGTCAGGAGGTCACCCTCTGCAACCATCGCGTGCTCAGGAACCACGGCCAGACCACCGGCCCAGCAAGCAGAGCTCAACACGCCAGAACTCTGGTTCGGATAAGCACTGACCCGTGTATCGCCACTAACAGACTCTGTTCGCGCACGGACAAACTCTTTACGCACAGAAGGTGAAGTGACCGTAAACGCAGCGGGCACCTGTTGTCCGACAGGGTGAATCTGCAGACGGCCTTGGCAGGTGCGTATGTAGGGCATGCCGACGATCAGAAAAGTAACCAGCACCGCAGCCGGGTTGCCGGGCAGGCCCAGTACCGGCGTGCCGTTAATTGATCCGAATGCGAGAGGCTTGCCAGGCTTGATAGCCATACGCCAGAGCGAAAGCTCGCCGGACTCCTCCAGCACCGCGCGCACGTGATCTTCCTCGCCTACGGAAACGCCCCCGCTGGTGATAATCAGATCCGCCTGTGCCGCTGCACGCTCCAGTGTTTCACGAGTCACAGAGCGAGTATCCCGCAATGTTTCGCATAGCACTAAGTCACAACCCGCTTCTGCCAGCAGGCCAAGCAGTGTGAAGCGGTTGGTGTTGTAAATCTGGCCTTGCGCCAATGGGGTGCCGGGTTCGACCAGCTCGTCGCCGGTCGACAGAATTGCGACCCGCAGTTTTTTCAACACAGCGACTTCAGATACACCCATAGAGGCCAAAAGCCCCATTTCCTGAGCGCGGATTTTTGTACCTTTTTCCAGAGCCAGACTGCCCTGCGCAAGATCCTGGCCGCGCCGGCGGATATTCTGATCTGCCTTTACATCTGCATTAATCAGAATACCACTATCGGTAACCTCAACACGCTCCTGCATTATGACCGTGTCGGCGCCGGCCGGAACCTCTGAGCCGGTGAAAATGCGAGCAGCAGTGCCGGGTTTCAGCGGGCAGGGAGCGGAGCCTGCCGGGATCCGGTCAGATACCGAAAGAGCCTGGCCAGGCACGTAATCCTCGGCGCGCAAAGCGTAACCATCCACGGCACTGTTATCTGCCGGGGGCACATCCGCCGGGACCTGATAATCCTGAGCCAGTATCCGGCCGAGGCTTTCAGTGAGTGGCAGATGCCGGGTTTCAGTAATCACCGCCGCTTGGCTCAGCAGGTGAGCAATGGCTTCTTCAACCGGTGTCAGACTGCCTGACATGATGTCTCTCCGTGTCCAGAATTAGCGGGCGGCGCGTTTGCCAATAACCTGTTGAAGGCGCTCAACGGCACGCTCCGGCTTGCGTCCAACCAGAGCCGAGAAGTTGCAGGGGCCGTGACGGCTGTCGAGTTGGGTGCTCAGAATGCCGTTCCAGCCGGTCCGGCAAGCTCCCGTAGAGCCTGGCAGGCAAAAGATCGCAGTATGGTTGGCAAGGCCGCCGAAAGCCCGGGACTGAATAGTGGATGTGCCTATCTCTGACGCAGACTGGCGGCGGAACTCCTCACCAAAACCCTCAATGGTTTTGTCCAGCAGTGGCGCAACGGCTTCCGGCGTGCTGTCGCGCTCGTGAAAGCCTGTGCCACCGGTAATGATCACTACATGGACATCGGGCTCAGCAATCCAGGATGATATTGCTGCGCGCACCAGATAAACATCATCGGGCAGTATGCGTCGCGAAATCAAGCGATGTCCGGCCTCTACAACGCTGTCCTCAAGAAACTGGCCGGACGAGTCTTCATCCGGCCCTCGGGTATCGGAGATCGTGAGAATCGCGATATTGAGAGGTTTGAGTTCGCTGGTTCGTTCACTGCTCATGGACGGCGCTCCGAAAATAACAAAAATGTTGATTGTAAGTATCCCCATCAGTGGCAGGGAATGGAAGGGAGTAACCCATCAGGGGGAGGCGCCGGGCCTTGTTGGCGGGCTTTTGGGCGGCAAGATTAACGTTTATTTGCCCCCTGCACTTGACATTGGCGGGTAAGGTAGCAGATTATCGCTCTTGCCCTACGAACGGTTGTACCCACTCTACTGGCTTCAATATTTATATTCCGGATTTTGTCTACGCCGGTTGCTTCATCTGGCCAGAACCTGTTTTAACAACCAATCAATGAATTTGTTCAGGGGCACCCCTGTCATCCCAACTTCCGTTTAATTCCATTCCTGAAAATCTAATAACCTATGAATCTTACTGAACTCAAGCAGAACTCCATGCCCGAATTGCTCGATATCGCGCAAGAGATGGGCCTCGATAACCTGGCACGTTCGCGTAAACAGGATGTTATCTTCACCATATTGAAGAAGCATGCGAAAGGCGGCGAAGATATTTATGGCGATGGCGTACTGGAGATTCTGCAGGACGGCTTCGGCTTCCTCCGCTCTGCCGACGCATCCTATCTGGCCGGGCCAGACGACATTTACGTCTCCCCCAGCCAGATCCGCCGCTTCAACCTGCGCACCGGTGATACCGTTGCCGGCAAAATCCGCCCGCCCAAAGACGGTGAGCGTTACTTTGCCCTGTTGAAAGTCGCTGAGATCAATTTCGACAAACCGGACAACGCCCGTAACAAGATCCTGTTTGAAAACCTCACGCCGTTGTTCCCTGATGAGCGTATGCAGCTGGAAGCCGGTAACGGCAGCACCGAAGACTTGTCTTCCCGCGTGCTCGATCTGGTCGCGCCCATCGGTAAAGGCCAGCGTGGTTTGATTGTATCGCCACCCAAGGCCGGTAAAACCCTCCTGATGCAGAGTATCGCCCAGTCTATTACTCGCAATCATCCGGAATGCCACATCATTGTGCTGCTGATTGACGAGCGTCCGGAAGAAGTAACAGAAATGCAGCGCACCGTGCGCGGCGAAGTGATTGCTTCAACGTTTGATGAGCCACCTGCGCGTCACGTTCAGGTAGCTGAAATGGTTATCGAGAAAGCCAAGCGTCTGGTTGAGCACAAAAAAGACGTGGTTATTCTGCTGGATTCCATCACTCGTCTCGCTCGTGCCTACAACACGGTTATTCCATCCTCGGGCAAAGTGCTGACCGGTGGTGTGGATGCCCACGCTCTGGAAAAGCCCAAGCGCTTCTTCGGTGCGGCCCGTAATGTGGAAGAAGGCGGCAGCCTGACAATTCTTGCAACGGCTCTGGTGAACACGGGTTCCAAAATGGACGAAGTGATCTACGAGGAGTTCAAGGGCACCGGTAACATGGAAATTCACCTGGACCGCAAAATCGCTGAGAAGCGTGTTTACCCGGCTATCAACATCCGCAGCTCCGGCACGCGCCGTGAAGACTTGCTGATGAGCGAAGCGGATATCCAGCGTGTGTGGATCCTGCGTAAATTGCTGCACTCCATGGACGACGACACTGCAGCCATCGAGTTCTTGCTGGACAAGCTCAAAGACACCAAGACCAACGACGAGTTCTTCCAGTCGATGAAGCGTCGTTAAGATTGGTGTGTTAGCACCTTGGTCTTATAGGTCAGGTGCTGTATTCGCGCTTTTGCCTTTGGGGCTGGCAATACCGGGGACACCCTCCCCGGACACGCCGTAAACCCATCCCTGGGGGCTCGGCATTGCCATCCCTGGCAATGCACGGTCCGGGGAGGGTGTCCCCGGTACTGCCGATCAAGTGTTGGGCGCGCGCCTTTATTGGATTACAGTTAAGCTTTTGTGGGTTTCGGCCTTGAGTTAACTGGTGATTTCGTGAACGCGGTGAGGGCCTGCTTTCCCAGACTGTGTCTTGCCATGGATGGCAAGACCAAGCCCCCAGGGATGGGTTTACGGCGTGTCTGGGAAAGCAGGCCCTCATTGCGTTCTGCGCATCGGGCCAGAAGTCCGGAAAGCGACGAACTCCGTAATTAATGGCCAACAGAGAACGGAGCCAACGATGAAATACAACGACCTGCGGGACTTCATTGATCAGTTGGAAAAACTGGGCGAGCTGAAACGCATCTCAGCAGAAGTAGACCCCCATCTGGAAATGACCGAAATCTGCGACCGCACGCTGCGGGCAGGTGGGCCTGCATTGTTGTTTGAAAACCCCAAAGGCTACGACATGCCCGTGCTTGCCAACCTCTTTGGCACCACAAGAAGAGTTGCTCTGGGCATGGGGCAAGACAACGTAACCGCGCTTCGGGACATCGGCAAGCTGCTGGCCTATCTCAAAGAGCCGGATCCCCCCAAAGGCTTCAAAGACGCTATCGAAAAACTGCCCCTGCTTCGACAGGTGATGCGCATGAGCCCGAAGGTGCTCAGGTCTGCTCCTTGTCAGGACGTGGTGATAGAAAAAGACCAGATTGATCTGTACCAGATTCCCGTACAGCATTGCTGGCCGGGCGACGCCGGGCCATTGGTTACCTGGCCGCTGGTTATCACACGCGGGCCCCATAAAGAACGTCAGAATCTCGGAATTTACCGGCAACAGGTGATCGGCCGCAATCGGCTGATCATGCGCTGGCTAAGTCATCGCGGTGGGGCATTGGATTTTCAGGAGTTTCAGAAACAGAACCCTGGTAAACCTTACCCGGTAGCTGTAGCTCTGGGTGCAGACCCGGCTACAATTTTGGGTGCTGTAACGCCGGTACCCGATTCGCTGTCTGAATACGCGTTTGCAGGCTTGCTAAGGGGCAGTCGTACCGAGCTGGTGCAATGTGGCCTCAGTGACTTGCAGGTGCCCGCCAGTGCCGAGATTGTTCTGGAGGGCTTTATTTACCCCGACGATAGCGCGCCCGAAGGCCCGTTCGGGGACCACACAGGTTACTACAACGAGGTTGACGAGTTCCCGGTCTTCACCGTTGAGCGGATCACCCACCGCAAAGATCCGATTTATCACAGCACCTACACCGGCAGGCCCCCGGATGAGCCGGCCATTCTGGGTGTGGCGTTGAATGAAGTCTTCATTCCGATTCTGCAAAAACAGTTTCCTGAGATCGTGGATTTCTACCTGCCACCGGAAGGCTGTTCGTACCGCCTTGCAGTCGTGACCATGAAGAAACAGTACCCGGGCCATGCCAAGCGGGTGATGATGGGTGTATGGTCTTTTCTGCGCCAGTTCATGTACACCAAGTTCGTGATTGTGACCGATGACGATGTGAACGCCCGCAACTGGGAGGATGTGATCTGGGCCATTACCACCCGGATGGATCCTGCCCGAGACACAATGCTGGTAGAAAATACGCCCATTGATTATCTGGATTTCGCTTCGCCCGTTTCCGGCCTCGGCTCCAAGATGGGCATGGACGCTACCAATAAATGGCCGGGTGAGACAAGCCGGGAGTGGGGCGAGCCCATTGCCATGACCGACGCGATAAAGCAGCGGGTTGACGAGCTCTGGGATAGCTTGGGGATTGAAACTTCGCCTACCCGCCCTGATTGATATGAACAACAGGTGTTGGCGGGTGTGCCTCGAGCCCTCCGGGATTTATTTTTCCGCAGCAACCGGTACAGATTTGCTGAGCGCCGCTGCCAATGCAGGTATCGCCGTTCCTTTCGCTTGCAAAAATGGCGTATGCGAGCTTTGCGAGGCACGGCTGCTTAGCGGCTCCGCTCTGAGTACCCGAAACCAACAGATGATTCCGGTCGGCGCGCGACTGATGATGTGCAGAACCGCAGCGCTCGACCATCTTGAACTGGAGAATAGTGCCGTTATGGCAGCAGGAAAGAACCAACCCCGAAAGTTTCAGGCAAACGTCGTGGATGTAAGTTCTATCAACCACGATGTGTATCGGGTTGAGCTTCAGTTGCCAAGGCGGCGGGAGTTGTCTTTTCACGCGGGCCAGTATTTATCGGTCAACCTGCCGGACGCTGAGCCCTGCTACTTTTCCATCGCCAGCAGCCCGTCAGATCAGAACATTGAACTGCATATCCAGGCATCCCCGGAGTGGTTGTCAGCGCAAAAAGTTATTGATGCCCTGACCTCGGGCGAAACGGTCAATCTGGAATTGCCCCACGGCAAGGCTTGTCTGGCCTGTGCGCCGGAAAAACCGTTGTTGCTTGTTGCCGCCGGCACTGGCTTTGCGCAGATGAAAAGTCTGGTGGGTTATTTACGAGGTACATCGTTTACCCAGCCGGTAAAACTGTTCTGGGGCGTGCGTCGCCACGAAGACATGTACCTCAGATCCATGGCCCGGCAGTGGGAACAGGACTGGCCAGGGTTCACCTTTCAGCCCGTGGTCGGTGATGATGAGGACAGCGAATGGAGCGGACATCACGACCAGCTCGTGCGTGCGGTGTTGGCCTCTGGCATGAACTGGAAAAGCGTGGAAGTACACGCCAGTGGCTCGCCGACGATGGTCTACACGCTGATGGATGCTTTGGTGGAAGCCGGGTTGCCATCCGAAGCATTCTTTTCAGATGTGCTGGAATATGCACCTCGAAGTTGAGGTGCGGTGGCAGACGTCGGGGCGTTAGAGATAAATAGAAATGGCCGGTCAGGCTTTGGGCATGGGCAGTTTCGGTAGTCCGTTATCGTTCGCCAGTCCCTGCATCATGAGTTTAATGCTCACTTCCTCGTCGCCCATGTGAGCGCTCAGCCGGCTTAGCTCTGCCAGGCCTTCCCGGCTGCGGCGTAACCTCAAGCTCGTTTCGAAATATTCTCTTGCCTTGCCCCACAGCTCATTGCGCAAGCTCAGTCGGCCGAGAGCCAGCAGCAGCTCGGCATTGTTTGGCCGGTCTTTTAACCACTGCTCTGCGGCAAGAAGCTGCTCGTCCGGTTTGCGTCCCTCTATCCGGCCATAGAGATTGACGAGGTTATCGCTCCAGTGGTTTTGCAGAACTTTGCGTAACAAGGTTTCCGTTTGCTCTTCATCGCCCAAGGCTGCCAACAGGCGCGCGTAATCCCCGATGGTCTTTTCGTCGCGGCGCAGAAAACCCGGCAGTTCATCCCATAGGCGGGTGAGTGGTTCCAGCGAGGTAGTCGGATCCTGTTCTCGCTGGCGTCGACAGTCTTCCGCGGCCCGCTCCAGCAGGTTGTGCCATACCTGGCGCTCCAACTCACCCAGCTCGGACTCGGGAAGCACATTGCGTTTGCGCAGCTCCGGCAGCAGTTTTGCCAGCTCTCGCCAATCTTCCAGGCGAAGGTAGGTGCTCTTCAGAAGCTTGAGCACAAAAGGATGGTGCGGCGACTGTTTGCGCAGACGTACCAGAGTCGCCAGCGCCTGTTCCAGGCGGTTGCCGGCAAGCTGCAGCTGAGCCTGGGTAATACCAACGGCCATATCCGATCCGGGTGTGCTTTCATAGGCCTTTCTGAGCAGTTCATCTACGGCCTCGTAGTCTCCGCATTCAAAAGCGGCCTGGGCTGCCGCCAGGTAGTTGATCAGGGGCGTATCGGCGTTGCCGGCCCCTGATGTGAGCATCTTGCGTGCTCTTGGCCAGTTGCCTTCCGCCAATGCAAGCAAACCCTGGGTGGTGCGACGGCGAGCCCTTCGTTCCTTGCCACGGGAGACCCAGTTGGACACCAGTCCGCCGCCTTGGCGCATACGGCGTATCATGCCGATGCTCAGCACAATCAATGCCACCAAGGCAATGAGCAATGCGAGACCGACCCAGAAGTTGGTTTCGATCAGGTAGTGACCGAGGCTGATACGGATGTAACCCAGGTCGTACTGCAACCCAAGGGAAAGACCGGTACCGATTAGCAAGGCAAACAGAACAATCAGAAGCAGGCGAATCATGAATCATCGCCTCCGTTACCTTTTTCCAGCCGGCCTGCGAGCCGTTCTTTGAGCAGGCCCAGGGATTTGCTGATGTCGGGCAGGTCCGGGGCGACGTTACGTGTGGCGAGCTCTGCAAGCGTGCTGCTCAAAGCGCTCACTCGTGGATTGCTCGCGTCGTACCAGTCGTCAACGGCCGCCTGGGCCTTGATAAGCGCACGCTCATACAGGGGTTGATTGCCCCTGAGCACGGCCATTTCCGATTCTTCCAGCATCAGTTGCAGGTTCAGTCGCGCATAGGCGCTCTGATCCGGGGACAACAAAGGCTTCACCGACTCATCCAGGCGACGAACCACAACTACTTGCATCAGGGTGGATTTGAATTTCTGCCAGCCTCTGACCAGAATGCCTGGCTCTCCGCCATCATCAGGGCCGTTTTCCGCCTGTGAGCCGCCGACAAACCCTGGCGCCTGTTCACGGATAAGCGCCTGATCGGTGAGCTGGTGAACGCTGTCTATTGCGGCTTCGAGGGTGAGATAAAGCCCGGTCCTGTCGACACTGGCGATGCCTTTGAGCGCCAGAACTTCACGAGCCAACTGCTGGCGAACAGGGTATACACCAATATCGTCAGACTCTGTGAGCACTTCGTCGGCAGCCTCGAGTGCGGAAAGAGCGCCGCGAATGTCTTTTTCGATCAACAGCCGCTGGTTGGCAACGCGCAGCAGATACTCAGCCTCGGCGAGCAACCAGTCGGTGCGAGTGCGGTTTCCGGCTTCCAGAAGCTCGCGGGCATTGTGATCAATCTGCCGCTGCTGGGTAGCGATCAACTCCCGCTGGGACGATAGCTTGTCTTCGAGGGATTGAAGGCGCTGGCCCTGTTGACTGCCACGATCGCCATAAAGGCTCTCAAGCTGGGCGGTATCCTGCTGCAGGTTGCTCAGTGTCTGCATCGTAGCCTGGTGACCGTTCCATTGCTGCCAGTTCCAGACAGCAAGCGCGGCAACACTGATGAGGGCAATGATAGCGATAACCCAGACCGGCCATATTTTCTGTCGGGCAGGTTGTTCTTGGGCAATCGGGGCGGGTAATTGTTTTGTTGTTTCAGTCACGGGCATCCTTACTTTGCTTTTCCGGAGCCACCGTCCCGGCCTGCCAGCTGTTCTGCGACGGCGTCCACGATGTCATTATCGGCAAGGCTTCCTGGTACACACGGAGCGTTGAATCCCGCATTGCGAGCCTGATCGGCAATGCGCCGGGCGGGCACAATAACGAGTCTATCGTATAGATTATGGCTGCAATTCGCACTTAGTGCGATGAGATTGTTCAGGGTTTCTCCGGAGAGCGCAATAATGGCATCCGGCGCAAACTCTTCCAACGCTGTGTTGATCTGCTCGGGTGTGTAATCCGGGCAGAATCTCCGATAAAGCGGCATCACGGTAACTCGTGCGCCGCGTGCCTCCAAAGTTCTCCGGGTCAGCTCTCGTCCCTCTTCGCCACGGGCCACGAGTACTCGCTCTCCATCGAAATGTGCCAGCGAAGGCAGCTTCAGCAGTGCCTCGCTGGTCCAGCCTTCGTCGGGCTTGCGCGGGGTTAGTCCGTACTCTGCAAGCGCCTTGGCTGTGCCTGCTCCCACACCGTACCAGTTCAGACCGGCTGGGAGTTGGGGCCACCAGGTGTCCAGCTCTTCCAGTAGCAGACGAGCCGCGTAGGGGCTGACAGCAATAACATGGGAGAACTCATCGAGGCTGAGAAGGGTGGTTCGCCGTTCGGGCGTCTCTAGCAGGGGTTCTCGAACAACTAGCGGAAATATATGGGTCTCGGCGCCGGCAGCTTGAAACTGCCGGGCCAGCCGTGACGCTTCCGGCTCCGGCCGGCAAATCAGAACGCGCCGGCCGGCCAGGCACGTCGGTTCAGTGCGGAGTGTGGCCATAAATTTCAGCCAGTATTTTGTCTGCGCCCATAGCCAGAAGATCTTCGGCCAGTTCACGGCCCAGGCGTTCGCCGTCAGCCCGGGGTGCGCGACCTTCCACGCGGAGGATCTGGGTGCCGTTAACCGCACCAACCAGTGCCCGCAGCCATAAAGTGTCGTCGTTTTCCAACAAGGCGTAGGCCGCGATCGGCACCTGGCAGCCGCCTTCAAGGCGACGGTTAAGTGCTCGTTCCGCTCTCACTCGGTCGGCTGTGTCCGTATGGTTCAGGGGTTCCAGCATGGCGCGCAGCTCGTCATCATCAAGCCGGCATTCAATGCCAAGAGCGCCCTGACCAACAGCTGGCAGTGATACGGTGTCTGGCATGGAGTAACGAATGCGGTCATGGAAGCCCAGACGCTTGAGGCCAGAGCTCGCCAGCACAATGGCGTCGTAATCGCCGGCGTCGAGCTTGGCCAGGCGAGTATTCACGTTGCCCCGCAGAACCCGGATTTCCAGGTCCGGTCGGTAAGCACGAAGCTGGGATTCCCGGCGCAGGCTGGCGGTGCCAACTATGGCGCCTTGGGGCAAGGCGTCCACGTTATCGTAATGATTGCTGACGAAAGCATCTGTCGGATCTTCCCGTTCGCAGTAAGCAACCAGGCCCAGGCCTTCGGGAAACGCCATCGGCACGTCTTTCATTGAGTGCACCGCAAGATCCGCGCGGCCATCGAGCATGGCTTCTTCCAGTTCTTTTACAAACAGGCCTTTACCGCCAATTTTGGCCAGTGGAACATCAAGGATCTTGTCCCCCTGGGTTTTGATCTTGATCAGCTCCACAATCACGTTGTCGTGGAGCCGTTCCAGTTCGGCCTTGATAAATTCTGCCTGCCATAACGCCAAGGCGCTGCTGCGGGTTGCGACACGAAGGGTTCGTTTGGACATGGTGCTCACTGTCAGTGCTGAAAATGTTCGCCAAGGTTACCTTGTGGCGCCGTAAAAGTCCCGTCAGAGACCGCTTTGCATCGCCTGCTGCTGCAGGGTTTGTTGCACCTGCAGTCTAGCCTGGTTGCTGTCCTTGCAGCCATTGCCGCACGCCAGTGGCGTGCCGACGGCTTACCTGAAGTTCGCCCAGGTTATCTCTGAGTGATACCAGGTTATGGCCTTCCGGCGTGCGTTTCAAAGCCTGAATAAAGCGCACACCCACCAGCGTGTTGCGGTGAATACGGAGCAACTGCTGAGGATAGGCAATTTCCAGTTCTTTCAGGGTGTAGTCGGAAACAGCTTCACCACGGGAGTGGTGAATGGTTACGTATTTCTGATCCGCCTGGCAATAGCGGATCCCGGCTATATCGATCAGCTCGGTACCTCTGTGTGTGCGAACTGGCAGCTGCTCGTTTCCTGCGGTATTCCTGCTTGTGCTGTTGTCGACGGGCTCTCCTGAAAATGCCTGCAGCTGCACCCGGTTGACCCTCCCGGCTCGGGCAAGGGCTTCTTCCAGCGCCTGCTTGCGAACAGGTTTCAGCAGGTAGGCTATGGCCTGCACATCAAAAGCCTGAATGGCGTAGCTGTCGTATGCCGTGCAAAAAATGATGGCCGGTGGGCTGCTGAGTTTGCTCAGGTGTGCAGCAACCCCCATGCCGTCGAGGCCGGGCATGCGTATATCGAGCAGCAGGATATCCGGTTGCAGCTCTGTTACCCGAGCGAGCGCCGCATCGCCGTCTCCGGCTTCGCCGCAAACCTGGTATCCCGGCAAGTCATCGGTCAGCCGCCGGAGGCGCCCACGGGCAAGGGGTTCGTCGTCAACGATCAGGATCTTCTGTTTTGTCATGGGTGCTGTGTGGTTTTTGGTAGCCTTAGGGTCACCGTGTAAACGTCTCCCTGATGGCTGTGCTTGAGAACGGCCTGCTCTCCGAACAGGGCTTGCAGTCGTGCTTGTATATTGCTCAGTGCCATACGATTGCCGTTGTGCAAGCTCCCATTGCCATCAGGCTTGGGGTTTTGCACCAGCAGGTACACGAAGTTGCCGCGTGCTTCTGCTTCGATGCGCACCGTGCCTCCCTCCGGGCGGGGTTGTATGCCGTGATACACCGCGTTCTCTACCAACGGCTGCAGGGTCAAAGGCGGAATGGCCTGGCGCTCCAGCCCTTCGGCAATGTGCCATTCCAGCTTCAGGCGCGGGCCAAGGCGCAGGGCTTCAATAGCCAGATAACGTTGGCAAAGTTCAAGTTCTTTTGCCAGCGGTATGAGTTGGTCGCCCGTTCGCAGGCTGGCACGAAAGAGCTCGGACAGATCAAGAACCGCATCTTCTGCCTGCTCAGGGTCCGTGGCAATCAGGCTGGCGATGGTGTTCATGCTGTTAAACAGGAAGTGTGGCTGTATGCGTGCCTGCAGCGCTGCCAGATGCGCCTGCATTTCTGCTTCCCGTTGTTGTTGCCATTGGTGTTGCAGATAGAAATAGCGCAGAACCATAAGGACAATTAACAGCGCCAGCAACAGCTTTTTGGCAATCGCCAGCCAGTCAATGATCCCTGGCTGAGGGTGCAGAACGTTGTCGGCAAACAGGCTGAAGGCGAGTACGTCCAACATTACGATCGTTGCTATCGCGAGGGTGGCGCGGGGCACCGATATTCTGGCCAGCCTGTGCCGCAGCAAACAGATCAGCGCAGCGCTGGTAAGGGTGGTCCATTGCACGAACAGCGACAGTAGCGCGAAATAGTTCCAGTCAATCCAGCCGTCGCTAGCCTGAACAATAGCCAACACCAACACCAACAGCTCGCTGGTAATAAGCAGCATGAATACCGATCGCACCCGGCACAGATCCGGTACGAAGAAATCCTGTGTGGTTGCCGCTTTGTCCCCGTGCAGGGGAGTCTCTTTTGTCCGGGTCAGAATGCTATACTCCCGCCACGTTCAACGTACCTTCAATATACCCAGTTCCCGCCAGATAATGCCGGGCTGCCAGCAGGAAAGATAGACCATGACGGATCAGAAAAAACCTGACCAGGCCACAACCTCCGAAAAACCCTGGGGCGGGCGCTTCAGCGAACCCACAGACGCATTCGTGGAACGCTTCACGGCGTCTGTAGGGTTTGATCAGCGCCTGTATCATCACGACATCACCGGTTCCATTGCCCATGCGACCATGCTCGCCGAGGTTGGCGTTCTGACGATGGATGAGCGCGATCTTATTATTGAAGGCCTGAACGGCGTAAAAGAAGACATTGAGGCCGGGCGCTTTGAGTGGTCTGTGAGCCTTGAAGATGTTCACATGAACATCGAAGCCCGGTTAACGGATCGCATTGGTATCACGGGTAAGAAACTGCACACAGGCCGCAGCCGCAATGATCAGGTGGCCACGGATATCCGTCTGTATCTGCGCGATGAAATTGATGTGATTGCCGAGGAGCTTCAGCGCCTGCAATCGGGCCTGCTGGATCTTGCCGAAGGCGAAGCCGATACCATCATGCCCGGTTTTACCCATCTCCAGACCGCGCAGCCGGTTACCTTTGGGCACCACCTCCTGGCCTGGTATGAGATGCTGGTTCGCGACGCCGAGCGTCTGCAGGATTGCCGCAAGCGCGTGAACGTGATGCCACTGGGCGCAGCGGCACTGGCCGGCACCACCTACCCGATTGACCGTGCCATGACTGCCCGGTTGCTGGGCTTTGATCGACCCTCGGAAAACTCGCTGGATTCGGTCAGTGACCGGGATTTTGCCATTGAGTTCTGCAGCTTCGCGGCCTTGCTGATGACGCACATGTCCCGCTTCAGTGAAGAGCTGGTGTTGTGGACTTCAGCGCAGTTTGATTTTATTGATCTGCCGGATCGCTTTTGCACGGGTTCTTCAATCATGCCCCAGAAAAAGAACCCCGATGTGCCTGAGCTCGTGCGGGGCAAAACAGGACGGGTGACCGGCCATCTGATGTCCTTGCTCATACTGATGAAAAGCCAGCCACTGGCGTACAACAAGGATAACCAGGAAGACAAAGAGCCATTGTTCGATACGGTCGACACCATTAAAGGTTGCCTGAAAGCCTACGCCGACATGGTCCCGGCTATTCGTGCCAAAGCCGATAACATGCGCGTGGCCGCCAAGCGCGGTTTCTCGACCGCGACGGATCTGGCGGATTATCTGGTCAAGAAGGGCATGCCTTTCCGGGACGCCCATGAAGTTGTAGGTAAGGCAGTGGCTTTCGGTGTCGCCGAAGAGCGGGATCTTTCAGATATGAGCATCGAAGAGCTCAAGCGCTTTTCTGACACCATCAGCGACGATGTATTCGACGTGCTGACTCTCGAAGGCTCGGTTCAGGCCCGTGATCACTTGGGTGGCACGGCACCTGCTCAGGTGCGGGCGGCCGTTGCTCGCGCACGAAGTCTTCTCGGCTGAGTCCGTCTTACCCGGACTGGAAAAAACCTTTCTCAAGGAGTCGCCTTGACCGCACTGGCAAGACCGATTGCCCTGGATTTTGATGAGGGCATTGATCGCAAAACCCTGCGCCGTCTGCGGGACAGGTTTCTTGTGGTTAATCACCAGCGCTGGGAAAGGGCGCACTCATCGCTCACCTATCGGCAGCAGGTGGTGCTTGAGGTTTTGCCGTTGGTTTTTCACACCAACCACCCGGCTCTGCCCGGCTATCTGGACGCTGATTGCCCCTATGGCCTGAGCCACTACCGACCGGACCCGGCAGCCATAAGTGCTGCAAGACGTCTGGCGCGTACCTTCAGTATTCGCGACGAAGGCCGGCGCCGGGCTGATCTGGAGGCACTGTTTCTGATGGGTAGCCCTGGCACCCTTGGGCACTCTGTCGCCAGTGATCTGGATGTCTGGCTGTGTCATCGGGACGACCTTCAGGAACCTGGTATCCGGCGCCTTGAGCGCAAGGCCGCGAAGCTCACAGAGTGGGCGTCTTCCTTTGGCATTGAGCTGCATGTTTTTGTGTTCGCTGCGGCCGACTGGCGGCAAGGCCGGCAGCGCGCTGAGGTGAGTGGTGAAAATTGCGGCAGCGCCCAGCACTACCTGTTGCTCGATGAGTTTTATCGCACCGGGATCCACTTGGGTGGTTGTTACCCGCTTTGGTGGCTCATTCCCTCTGAACAGGAAGGCCGCTATCAGGAATGTGTAAGCAAGCTGGTGGATTACCGGTTTATTCGTGGCAACGAATACATTGATTTCGGTGCAGTACCGGTCATCCCGGCCAGTGAGTTTCTCGGCGCCGGTGTGTGGCAACTCTATAAGGGCATTGATGCGCCCTGGAAGTCTATCCTGAAGTTGTTGCTTATCGAATGCTACGCGCAGACTCAGGATCAGCCGGTGTTGTCACGGGTGTTCAAGCAGGCGGTATTCAGCGGCATCACCGATGTGGATGTTCTGGATCCGTATGTCATGTTGTATCAGCGCCTTGAGCAGTGGCTGACAGCAGCAGAAGCCGAGTCGAGGCTTGATCTGGTGCGCCGCAGTTTGTATGTCAAAGCGGGACTGCCGCTGACCCGGATCGGCGCGGCGGATCAGCAGGGAGCAGAGCCCTGGCGTGTCCGGCTTCTGAGGAAGCTTGTGGCCGGCTGGGAGTGGCCGGAAAAACACATCGAAGTGCTGGATAATCGGCAGCGTTGGCGGGCAGAAGAAGCCTCTTCATTGCGCCGCGTGGTGGTGTCGGAGCTAACTCACAGTTACCGGCTGCTCTCCAAAATGGCTCGTGACCACGGCGAACAGTCTGCGATCAGCGCAAACGACATCAACTTGTTGGGCCGCAAGCTCTACGCAGCGTTTCAGCGCAAGGCTGGCAAGATTGAGCAGATTAATCCGGGACTGGCCCCTTCGCTGACAGAGGAGAATCTTGCCTTTCACCATCAGTCAGAGCAGGGCGGCGCAGGAACAGGGTGGTTGTTGTACCGTGATCTGGAAGATCCATCAGATGCCTTCTGGCAGCCTGTTATCCGGCGCTCCGGAAACCTCGCGGAACTTGTGGCCTGGTGCTATTACAACGGGTTGCTGACTCGCTCTACTCGCCTCAACGTCCGTTCCGGGCAGGGCATCGCTTCCGTCAGTGAGCTGCGGGAAATGCTGGATGCGCTTACGGGTTTTGTACCCTTTCCTGTTTTGCCAGCCGGGCGGGAGGCTCTTGCCCGTGGTGTTCACCCACTGCGCAATCTTCTTCTGGTCAATGTGGGTGTTGATCCGCAATCCCACCTTACGGAACGTGGGCTGCACAAGCTCAGTGCCAGGCATGATTCGCTGGGGTTCAGTGGCGGACGTGAGAACCTGGTTGTTACCATTGATCAGATCACGCTTAACAGCTGGCACGAGGTCAGCCTTCAGCACTACGCCTCCGGTGATACCCTGATTCAGTGCCTGAAGAATGTCCTTGCCTCGGTTGCCCTCGCTCCCCACAACGTTCCCGGTATTGAGGTGCACGGTCACAATCGGGGCCATGGCAGCGCTATTGCACGGAGGGTGCGGGAGCTGTTCGCCGATGTGTTGCGCCAGTTTTTTGCCGGAGGCGCCGGACCACACCCTTTGCGTTACGTGATCGAAATGGATCACCGGTACTTTTTGCTGGAGTTCAGTGGCACGGAACCCGGTTTCATAGCTCTGGAAAGCCGGGTTGCCCTGATGGAGTGCCTTGCTCAACCCCGGGACGTCTATTTGCCGGTGGTGTTTGACCGCCATGCACTGCTGGATGACCCGGCTTTGCGGGCTGCCTGCCAAGCCAGTGAGCCGGACAGCATTCAGGTGTTTTACGCTCTTCGGGGCGAGCGCGCGCAGATCCGGGTGATTGATGAGCGAGGTTCGCTGTTCGGTTGGGATCAGCCGATTACCAGTCGCCGCCATCTGCTGACACCGCTGTTGCGATTTCTGGAAAACCTGGTTGAGCGACGCACGCTGCGCAACAGCGAGGGTCCGGTGGCTCTGGCCGGAGTGCGGTGCTACGAATTGGTTGCAAACAACGGCCAGTGGCGCCCGGAATATCGGCCGCAAGCCGATACCGGAGCCCCTTTGTCAGGGCTTGAAGTGCAAGCAGTGGGTGTACAGGAAGGCGATAGCCGAGTTCGTTTTGATCTCTACTGTGGCGAGCAGGAGTTTACGGTATTGCAATACGGTGACCAGCTGATTCCCGCAGTTGCTCATTATATCCACTCACTGCGTCAGAGCCGTGATCGCTATCCGGTTTACCTTACGGATGTGCACCTGCCCCATGACCTGGATCCAAGGGTGTATCAGCAGGATATACAGACCAGCCAGTACCTCTATTACAGGGCTTTTCTGGAGGATGCCCTGAACCGTGAGCTGGAAGCGTTTCGATAGCCCTTCACCCTCGCCGTGCGGGCCGCGGGTCAGGTATACTTTGGTCATTATAAACTCAGGGGTGGCAATTATGCGCGCGTGGACACTGCCGATCGCGATTCTGGTTGTGACGGCCACACTCGGTGGCTGTGGCCAGAAAGGGCCGTTATACCGGGAGGATCCGGAAGCGTCAGCCGGCCAGTACCAGACTCCGCTACACGATCGGGAACCTAATGGATCATTTTAACTACCGTGACGGCGAGCTTTACGCCGAAGATGTGCCTGTTTCTGCCATTGCCGAACGCTTTGGTACGCCGGCTTATGTATATTCCCGGGCCACTCTGGAACGTCATTACAAATCCTACGACGAAGCTCTGAAAAAGCGCGAGCTTCTCGTTTGCTATGCCGTCAAAGCCAACAGTAATCTTGCCGTGCTGAATGTGCTGGCGCGCCTGGGTGCAGGTTTTGACATTGTATCCGCCGGAGAACTGGAGCGCGTTTTGCGTGCTGGTGGCGACGCTGCCAAAGTGGTTTTTTCCGGTGTCGGGAAACAGGAATGGGAAATGCGCCGGGCCCTGGAGGCGGGTGTTCGCTGTTTTAACGTCGAATCCGACACCGAGCTGGACCGGCTAAATGCAGTGGCCGGTGAGCTGGGCGTCAAAGCTCCGGTCTCGCTGCGCGTGAACCCGGATGTCGATGCCGGTACGCATCCATACATCTCCACGGGCCTGAAAGAGAACAAGTTCGGCATCGATATCGCAGAAGCACCGGCTGTTTACGCCCGGGCTGCGACATTGCCAAACCTGGACATCAAAGGCGTGGATTGCCACATCGGCTCGCAGCTTACATCGATTTCTCCATTCATGGACGCCCTCGACCGCGTATTGGAGCTGGTTGATGCCCTGGCCGAAGGCGGCATTCATATCCGGCACCTGGATATGGGCGGTGGCCTGGGCGTTACCTATGACGACGAACAGCCGCCTGAGCCGTCCGAATACGTTCGGGCTCTGGATAAGCGAATTGGCGACCGCAAGCTGGAGCTGATACTGGAGCCGGGCCGCTCAATTGCGGCTAATGCCGGCATACTGCTTACCCGTGTCGAGTTCCTGAAGTGCACGGAACACCGTAACTTCGCGATCATTGATGCCGCCATGAACGATTTGATCCGACCGGCGCTTTACAGTGCCTGGCAGGCTATTGTGCCAGCGCAGTCGCATCAGGACGTTGAAGAAAAGATCTGGGATCTTGTTGGCCCTGTCTGTGAAACCGGGGATTTTCTTGGTAAAGACCGGCCCCTCCGGCTCCGGGCTGGCGATCTCCTTGCTGTGCGTTCTGCCGGCGCCTATGGGTTCGTGATGAGTTCCAATTACAACACCCGCAACCGTCCACCGGAACTGATGGTCGACGGAGAGCAGGTGCATACTGTTCGTCGTCGCGAGACCATTGAGGATCAGCTTGCAACAGAAAGCTGCCTGCCGGCATGAGCGGAGAGCAGGAGATGACCCAGCATCGCAGAAACCAGGGGCCCCTGCTCCGGTTCAGTAAAATGCACGGCCTGGGCAACGACTTTATGGTGGTGGATGCCATCAGTCAGCCTTTTCGGCTGGGCCCTGAGTTGATCCGGGAACTGGCCGACAGGAATTTTGGTATCGGTTTCGATCAGCTGCTGGTTGTAGAGCCCCCCGGTTTGCCGGATGTGGATTTCCGTTATCGCATTTTCAACGCGGACGGTTCCGAGGTGGAACAGTGCGGCAATGGAGCCAGGTGTTTTGCGAAGTTTGTCCGCGATCAGCGCTTGACCAACAAAAAGAACGTTCGGGTCCAGACCGCCGCAGGAGTGATTGAGCTGCGGGTAGGCAAAGACGGCATGGTGATGGTCAACATGGGTGTGCCGGAACTGAGCCCGGCGGCTATTCCTTTCGACGCTGAACAACGCAAAAACGTGTATACCCTGGAAACGGGCGCAGGAGTGGTTGAGCTAAGCGCTGTTTCCATGGGTAATCCTCACGCGGTTATTCTGGTTGATGATGTGGATACAGCGCCGGTTGCAGATTTGGGGCCGCTTCTTGAAAGCCACCCCCGGTTCCCGTCCCGCGCCAATATCGGTTTTCTGCAGATAGTCAGTCGCAGCCATGCACGCCTCAGAGTCTATGAACGTGGTTCGGGCGAAACTCTGGCGTGTGGCAGCGGCGCCTGTGCCGCTGTGGTGGCCGGGTGTCTGCGTGGCTTGCTCGACAAGCGCGTAGAGATGGATTTGCGCGGGGGACGGCTGGTCATTGAATGGCAGGGTGAAGGGACGCCTGTTATGATGGAAGGGCCCGCCACAAGTGTATTTGAAGGACAGTTGCGACTGCCCGGTGAGCCAGGTGGTAACCGGCGCCGAAAGCCCAGCCGCCCACACAAACAACGGATCTGAAAGCCAGGAGAGCACGATGACAGACCAAACGGCCCAACAGAAGGCCGATGAGCTCACCCGGGAAGACGTGGCTGAGTACCTGAGAAGCCATCCGGATTTTTTTATTGATCAGGACAATCTTCTGCGCAGCCTGACCCTTCCGCATGACAGCGGTCGGGCAATCTCTCTGGTTGAACGTCAGGTGCATCTGTTCCGTGAGCAGCGGGACACACTGCGACATGAAATGGCGGAGCTGGTTTCTATCGCCCGTCACAATGATCGCCTGTTTGAAAAAAGCAAGCGTTTGCTGATGCAGGTGATTGAAGCTCGCAACCTTGTTGATATGGCATCTACCATTGATGACAGCATTCGTGGTGACTTCGGGCTGGATGCCGCATCGGTGATCCTGTTTACCGATGCAGAAGTGCCCGGCAGCTCTCAGGGCGCGCTTCATGTTGTGAGTCCGGCGGAGGCCCGGAATCGTCTTGGCAACTTGCTGGAAGGCAGCAAGGCGGTGTGTGGCCAGTTCCGGGAGAGTGAGCGTGAATTTCTGTTCCCGGATCGGGACGAGCCCATTGCATCAGTTGCTCTTGTGCCTTTGCGTCACGACGATCTGGTAGGGGTTTTTGCCGTTGGCAGTTGCCAGCCAGGCTATTTTGACCAGAGTATGGGCTCGCTGTTCCTCAGTTATATCAGTGACACGCTCAGCCGGCTTCTGCCACCTATGGTTCAGCGCCATACCACCACCGCTCCGGTAACCGACCTCGCGACGGAGTCTCGCTAAGGTGACCGCCGTACCCGTGCAGGCTCAATTCCCTGACGAGCTGAGCGGGTACATATTTGATTTTATCCAACACCTCGCATCTGAAAAACGCCATTCTCCCCGAACCTGTGACAGCTACCAACGTGACCTGAATCGGCTTGCCGCCTGGCTTGTCGTGCAGGACAACACGCAATGGCGGTCCGTCAGTGGCTATGATCTACGCCGCTACGTAGCTAACCTCAGCCGACAGGGGCTCAGCGGGCGCAGCATTGCCCGCCATCTGTCAGCCATAAGGCGTTTTTACCAGTATCTGTTGCGGGAGCGGCTGGCCACGGACAATCCGGCTTTGGATATCCGGGCACCAAAGAGCGGCAGACGCCTTCCCGCGGTGGCCGACGTGGATCAGCTTACCTATCTTCTTGATGCCTCGCCTGATGACCCACTGGAAGTGCGCGACCGGTGCATGTTTGAACTCATGTATTCCTCAGGTTTGCGTCTGGCCGAGCTGGCCAGCCTGGATGTCGACGCTGTTGATTGCCAGGGCGGTGAGGCTCGGGTGGTAGGTAAAGGCAGTAAAACACGACTGCTGCCGGTAGGCCGGAAGGCGCTGGAAGCGATAGCCCAGTGGATGCCCATCCGCGCCGGGCTGACTCCCGATGCAGAGAAAGCCCTGTTCGTAAGCCGTCGTGGCGATCGTCTGAGCCACCGCAGTATTCAGGCTCGCCTGAGCCGGTGGGGGGTGGTCAAAGGCGCCGACCAGAAGCTCCACCCGCACATGTTGCGGCATTCATTTGCCAGCCACATGCTTGAATCCAGCGGAGATTTGCGCGCGGTACAGGAATTGCTGGGTCACGCGGACATAGCCACTACACAAGTCTATACTCATCTTGATTTCCAGCATTTGGCTCGGGTTTATGATCAGAGTCACCCCAGAGCGCGCCGACGCCATTCGCGTGGCTCTGACGACCAGAACTCCGGACAGGAAGGAAACAACTGATGTCATCGGATCAATCCTGGAAAGAAAAATATTTCCAGGAGCTTGAGGTTGCAGAACACAGGGAGGCGCATTGGAAGGCTGAACGCAATACGCTTGAGCGCATGCTTGTGCGCACGTGCCTCGCATCCGAAGGCCAGGCGCCCGATCTCGATCGTTTGCTTGCCCGTGTTCGATCTGACTTGCGCAAGAACAAGGTTGAGCTGGATAGCTGGAAAGAACTGCAGGAGCAGATAGATCGCCAGGTCGCGCTGTTGGATGATGTGCCTGCCCGAAACGACAGTAATCGGCCCGCTCTCGCTGTCGAAGCGGTTTCTGAGTCAAAGCTTGTAGCCGAAGCCATGCATGAGGCTGAACTACCGGATGGCGCGCCCGATGTCGGAAGCCAAAGCCAGCGGCTTCGGATCGCCCGGCGTGTTGGTCATCTTCTGGGACAGTTGCTTAGCCAGGTTTCATTGGAGCCCGAGGCCGAGAAACGGGCGAGAAACCTTCAAAGGGCGCTGCTGTCCAGCGATAACTGGGACGAGCTGCGGGATGGGCTGAATCAGGTTGCGGATCTTATTGTCGCCGCCGTTACCCGCAGTCAGAGAGAGTTTGAGGCCTTTCTCAAGCGGCTTGATAAGCGGCTTGAGGCGCTGCAAGATCATTTTTCTGCGCAATCATCCGCACAGTCAGGCCGGCAAGCGGCCGCAGAAACCCTTGATCGCAACATCCGTGAAGAAATAAAGCTGGTTGGCCGGCACATCGAAGCGAGCGATGATCTTCAGGACCTCAAACAATCCGTCAGTCGCCATTTGGAGTTTATAGGCCAGGCGGTTGGTCGTTTTCGAATAGAGGAAACAGAACGGGAAAAAATGCTCTCCGAACAGCTGTTGGCCGTGCAGGAAAAAGTGGCGGTTATGGAGGCGCATTCCGAACGGATGCAGGGGCAAGTGCGCAAGGAACGTGAGCGGGCTATGACAGACCTCCTTACGCAGCTGCCCAACCGGGAAGCCTGGCAGGAACGCTTGTCTTTCGAGTTCAATCGCTGGAAGCGTTACCAGTACCCACTGACAGTGGGAGTTATGGATATAGATCTTTTCAAACGGGTAAACGATTCATATGGCCACAAAGCCGGTGACAGAGTGCTTCAGTTGGTGGCAAGAGAGATCAAACACCGCTTACGCAACACCGATTTCGCGGCCCGCTTTGGTGGTGAGGAGTTCGTGCTGCTGTTTCCGGAGACACTGCCAGATGACGCCCTGGTCGTAATGGATAAGCTCCGGGCTCATATCAGTGCGCTACCATTTCATTTCGGGGGTGACCCTGTAACGATTACCTTCTCCGCAGGCCTGGCGGGATTTGCCCCGGTCGATACCGAAGAAACTGTCTTCGATCGCGCGGATCGTGCGCTCTATTCCGCAAAGGATGAGGGCCGAAACTGCGTCAAGATCAGCCCGACGCCAAGTTAACGCAGATCGTTTGATCTTAGCGGCCATGGTGCCTTAATGTCGCATGATAGCATCCAGTTCGTCGATCACCTCCGCCCAGTCACTGTCATCTTCCAGGCCCTCTTCCAGAAGCTGAGACTGGCTTTCAGACCAGAAAGGCGCATCTTGAAGGGCAATTTCACGGGGTAAGGGAGAATAGCGAGCGGTAAACGCTTCTATGCTCTTGTCATCCGATGGTAGCCCGAGCTGATCAAAAAGAGTGCTCAAGTTGTGTTTGCTTGTATCCATGAAGAGCTTCTCCCGATTAACCACTGCCTGAATGAAATTTCACACATTTGCAGGTATTGTTCCCTGAAATGTAGTGCAACCTCTGAGGATATCCAGTGAAGGCCACCCTTCTGTTTGTATCTTGCTGGCTGTTGCTGGTTTTTCAATCCACGGCGTTGGCAGACCCACCCCAAGCCTCACCTGCGCCGGTTCTGGGTAGCAAGGATCTGAATTGGGTCGGTGAACAGGAGAGCCTCAGGGTTGGCGTGCGTGCGGATCAGGTACCGCTGGTTTTCGATACCGGAAATGGGCACCTTGCCGGCACCTATATCGACTATCTTGCGCTGCTTTCAAGCAAGTTGGTCTTATCGATAGAGCCGCTCGTGATCAGCAGAGACGCCAGTGCGGAGGCAGTGCTTGACCAACCGGCAATCGATGCGCTTCTGACAACGAGAGTGCCGGGTACACCGGTGCCTGCTGGAAAACGTTTTACCAGCCCTCTGATGTCACTCACCTATGGCCTGTTCGTCAGTGCAGGCGACGCCGCAATCCGCTCTCTCGCTGACCTGGAGGATGGCCGCATAGCGGTGATTGAAGGCGATCCCAATCAGTACAGCATGCTCGATTCGGTAGAAAGTTTTACCCCGGTGCCTGTTCAGAGTTTGAGTGAGGCTGTCAGTCATGTGTTGTCCGGCCAGGCCGACGCTTTTCTTGGCCCGGTACCTGTGGTGTCGGACTATCTTCAGTCGGCAATGATCAATGGTATTGGCCTGTCCGTTCTACTCGATCAGAAGTCGGTGGACGTTGTCTTTCAGGTGGATGAGAGCAACGGCCCGGTGTTTCGTGTTCTGAATCAGACGGTAGAGGCGATCAGCCATAATGAGCATCGGGTTATAAGGCAATCGTGGCTGCAGGTGGATCTGTCTGAACTGGAACAGAGTGGGGTAGAACTCTCGGCTTCCGATGTCGACTGGCTAAGGCGCCATCCGGAATTAAAGGTTGCCTATCGCTCTGACTGGCCACCGTTTGAGTATGCTCAGGACGGGCGTGCTACCGGCCTTGTGCCAGATCTCGTCGCACGCTTGGAAAATCAGTTGGGGGTAAGGTTCGACAACACAATTCTGGAAAGTCGCGTAGTTGCCGAGCAGGCTCTGATTTCCAAAGAGGTGGACATTCTGCCCGGCCTGTCTCGCACGCCGCGAACAGAGGAGTCGTTTCTTTTTACCCGTGCCTACGTGAACGTGCCGATTGCACTGGCTATACGGGATGATGGGCGTTTTATCGGGGATTTGCGGGAACTGCGCAACGAGCGAGTGGGAGTGGTCAACCGTCATGCGGCGCATGACTACCTGCTTATCAATCATCCGAATCTGGACCTTTACCCTGTTGCAACGGTAGAGGATGGGCTGCTGGCGCTCTCCAATGGCGATCTTGATGTCATGGTGACCCACATTCCCGCCGTCAGCTATACGGTTGCCAGGCTGGGCCTGTCCAATCTGAGGATTACCAGTATAACGCCCTACCAGTATGATCTTCGGCTTGCGGTACGCAAAGACAGCCCGGAGCTGCATCGTATTCTGAATAAAGCACTGGGTAGCCTTGAGCCAGCTGATACCGAGGCGATATACAACCGGTGGATCCATCTCGATATTGAGCAGGAAGCCGATTACACCGTGGTTCGCCGGGTCGTGCTTATCGCTATCGTGGTTGTGCTTATCTTTCTTTACTGGAATCGCAAGCTTTCACGGGAGGTGGACGAGCGGATCCGCTCTGAAAATGCGCTGCGCCGGAGTGAAGATGAGCTGCGGGCAGCGAAGTTGGAGGCGGAACGGTTGGCCCGGGAAGCGGAGGCAGCAAGTCGGACCAAAAGTGAGTTTCTGGCCAATATGTCTCATGAAATCCGGACACCCATGAATGCGGTGATCGGCTACTCGGATCTGTTGAGCAATACCGTTACCGACCCTCAGCAACGCAACTATCTGGATGCCATCCGGGCGGGCAGTCGCAGCCTGTTGATGCTGATTAACGACATTCTAGATCTCTCACGTATTGAAGCCGGGAAAATGCGCCTGGACTACTCGCCGGTATCGGTGCGCCGGCTGCTTGACGATGTTCGCCACATCTTCGATTTGCGTGCGCGGGAGCAGGGCATCACTCTTGAAGTGAGTGTCGGTTCAGACATGCCTGTTACCATGATGCTTGATGAAACACGCTTCCGTCAGGTGTTATTCAACCTTGTCGGTAACGCCATAAAGTTCACCCATGAGGGGGGAGTGGCCGTGCGGGCAACCGTTAGGGCGGTCAAGGGTAAAGCCGGAAAAACCCAGGAACACCAGACCTACCGGCTTTCGGTCAAGGTAACGGATTCCGGCATTGGAATTCCTTCCGATCAGCGCGACCGGATCTTCGACGCGTTTGAGCAACAGGAGGGGCAGAATACCCGCCGCTACGGAGGCACCGGGCTGGGGCTCGCGATCAGCCGCAAGCTGGCCCAGATGATGGGTGGGGAGCTGGAAGTGGAAAGCGAGCCGGGGAATGGATCGGTGTTTACGCTCACCTTGCCCCAGGTTGAAGCGACTGGCGAGCTGGCAGAGGACGAAGGCGAGACCAAGGAGTCCGAACGATTACTGGCGCAGACATTGAGTATGCAGGAGCGGGGTTGGCTGAGAGAGCAGCTGACGGCAGACTTTGGCAATGAATGGGAAGCCGTGCGCGAAAGCGGTGATCCGGAAGAGATGAGAGCGTTTGCGCTCCGGGTGCTGGAATGGGGTCAGCGTTACCGCTCCCGGTCAGTAACCAGCTTCGGGGAAAAACTGCTGGCAGATGTAGAAGCTTTCAATCTTGACGCCGTCAACAGTGCGCTTGAAGCGTTTCCAAAACTGCTGGGGCGAGAGGATTAAATCAACTTGCCGGTACGCGGCGCGGCAGAGTTACAGACAGTCAAACTGGGAGCGGCGATCAAACGCGACAGAGACCATGTCGTAGCCGGAATCAGACAGGCTACGAACCAGTTCCCGGTCTTTCAATAGCGCCATGCAGACTTTGTGAACGCTGGCCTGGAGTTGTTCCGATGCGGGTTGAGTGGCCGCAAGGCGAAAATCCACGATCAGATACTTGCGCTCGATCGCGGCAGAAACCGGAACATCTTCACGCTCGACGCTTTCATAGCCGATGTAGGTTGCGTGATCCTGAGGGAAAACCTGGCTCATCACGATATCCAGATTTTCCGCTTGGGCGGCTGGCGCAAAAAACAGCGTTGCCACGGCTGCAGTGCGGATCAGATTCTGGATTTTCATGGTGTCGGCTCCCCGGAAGACTCTCCGGAACAAATGTAACATAATGTAATGTTTGGTTACTGTGAATTATTGCAAAGACGACCGTTAATTACGCGGGGTCTGGCTGTTTTTTTTCAATTGTTTGCAGTTTGCATACATTTGGCAGCAGGGTTCTGTGCGCGTGGGGCTCCCCTGGCGTTGATCTATCAACTATTATGAAACGAAAATCGACGGCGGGAGAATTGCCATGTATCAGCTCGTATTCAAGGGTGAATGTGCCCCCGGCATTGAAATGGCGACGGCGCGCCGCAATGCTCGTACGCTTTTCAAGGCCAGTGTTGAGCAGGTAGAGCGCATGTTCAGCGGTAGCCCGGTGGTCATCCGGAACAAACTGGATGAAGAGCAGGCCGAAAAGTATCGGGCGGTGCTGACAAAACACGGCATGATCGCCTATGTTCAGCCCATGCCCGGAAGCCAGTCGCAGGCGAAGCCAGCCGCTCGGTCGGCCAGCACCGCGAATGAGCCGGCGAAGACAGTTTCCCAATCTGTCAGCGCAACGCCCCGGGCTGGCATTCCAGATGTTGCGCCGGGCGATCGCTTGCCAGTAGCCGGTGACAAGGTAGATGCCATTCTCGCGGGATCGGCGCTCGGACTCGACCCCGTCGGTGTAACCCTGGTTAAGCCGCAGGTGGTAGAATCGCCGATGTTCCAGCACCTGGAAGACTGGACGCTGGCGCCGGCAGGCAGTGACATAGGTGTTGAGCGGGATCTGCCCCCACCCATTGTGCCAGACGTTTCGCACCTCTCGTTGGAAGATGACGAGCCGGACAACAAGTGAGTATGGGAGTTATGGGATCGGCCAGGTTTTGAAACGATTATCCGAATTGCCCCTCGTCTGTCTGGTTTTAGCACTCCTCGTATCGCTTCCGGCTGCGGCGGCTGATAGCGTTGCTGAACGTCCCCGGGTTGGCCTTGTGCTCAGCGGCGGCGGAGCCAAAGGTATGGCCCATGTAGGCGTACTTCGGGTGCTGGAGGAAATGCACATTCCGGTGGATATGGTGGTAGGAACCAGTGCTGGCTCAGCGGTGGGCGCTCTCTATGCCTCGGGTATGTCGGTAGCGGAAATCGAGCAGCGCTTTATCAGGCTGGACTGGTTATCGAGCTTTCGGGATGACCCCGGTCGGGCTTACAAGCCGGTTCGCCGGAAGCAGGTAGACTGGCGATTTCCGGTGGCGCCGGGGCTCGGTGTCAGCCTGGATGGCCTGCATCTGGGTGCTGGCATTATCGCCGGCCAGAATCTTGGTTTTATCCTCAACGAGCTGACCCGTAGCGTTGCCCTGGTTGAAGATTTCGATCGCTTACCCATTCCCTTTCGTGCGGTTGCAACCGATCTGGAAACCGGTGACATGGTGGTAATTGGCCTTGGTGATCTGGCTACGGCCGTGCGTGCAAGTATGAGCATCCCCGGTGTTTACGCTCCGGTCAGTCTTGACGGCCGTTTGCTGGTGGATGGCGGCATTGCGAACAACCTGCCAGTGAGTGTCGCTCGTGACATGGGCGCCGACGTCATTATTGCGGTTGATATTACCGATGAACTGATGGGGCCGGATCAGCTGCGGGAAGCCTTCTCTGTATTCGGCCAGCTAACCACCATCATGACCCGGCGCAATGCAGATCAGCAGCTCGAGTTGCTGGGTGACAAGGACGTGCTCATCCGGCCAGATCTGGAAGGCTACGGCTCGGCTGACTTCTTTGACGCCCCGGCACTGTTTGAATTAGGTGCCAGCGGCGCTAGAGCGCATGCGGTGGAGCTCAACCCTCTGGCTGCATCAAACGAGGCCTGGTATGCATACCGGTCGCGACTGGCCTCTGTCAGCCACAGCGCAGGACTGATCGTCGGCATTGAGGTTGAGCATGATCGCCGGCTGGGCCAGGAATTCCTCCGGGAGCGAATACGGCAAAAAATTGGCGAACCTCTGGATGTAGGCGCACTGGAAACCGATCTGAAGCGCATATATGGGCTGGGTTATTACGAAACAGTGTCTTACTCCCAGTCGTCATCGCCAGATGGAACGCTTTTAACCATCAAAGTTAAGGAGAAAAGCTGGGGGCCCAATTACCTGTCTTTTGGTTTGAACTACGAGGACAATTTGGACGGCGATACCCGATTTAATCTCGCAGCTTCCCTGCGAATGACCGAACTGAATGAACTCGGTGCTGAGTGGCAGACAGGAGCCCAGCTGGGTACGGAACCGCGCGTCCGAACCCAATGGTACCAGCCGCTCGATTATGGTTATGAGCGTTTTTTGTTGGCGGGTGCTGAGTATTCCCGCGACACAGTCAGCGTATATGACTCCGGAGGTGAGCGTGTTGCAGAGCTGGATGTGACACTCCGTCAGGCGGATCTTGGTCTGGGAATGGAGCTCGGTGGCAATGCCGAGGTCAGCTTCACCTACGCGCGCGGGTATGCCACCGTAGACAATCAAATTGGAGCGGCCGTCGCGCCCGAGGACGCGGTTCATCAGGGTAATGTCAGCCTTCAGTTGGTGCACGACTCTCTCGACGATGCCTTTTTCCCGCAAGAAGGGGCGTTTGCCGGAATCCGTGGCCGTGTGGAGCGTGAAGATCTGGGGTCCGATCGGCATTTTGACTCGATCACGGGTATGGCGCTTGGTACGGGAAGCTGGAAAGGGTTTACCCTGACAGGACTGCTCTATGCTCATACGGTGACCCGCGGGGATGCGGGAATTGAAAATACGGTGCGTCTGGGTGGTTTCCGGCGGTTATCCGCCTACGCTCCAGGCCAGATTACGGGCGACAGTGCGGCTATGGCGTCTGTTTATGCTCGCCAGGCATTCGGAGGCCCGATTACGCCCTGGTTTGCAGGAATGGGGCTGGAGACAGGAAACGCCTGGGAGTCGCTCAGTGATGCCGGGTGGAACAGCTCGGTAAAATCCTGGAGTATCTTTGCCGGCGTGGACACCTTCCTCGGCCCGGTGCAGCTGGCAACGGCATACAGCAATAAGGACAGCTGGGCGGCTTATCTGAATATCGGTTTTTCGTTTACGCAGATTTTCTATTGAATAACCCCGGCAAGGGTTTCTGTGCCTGAAGCGGCCTCACGTACTTGCTGGCACTGCTGAATGGCATAGCGGTGGAGTACAGAAGCAAGCCTGTCTTCATCTCTGTCTCTGATCGCACTGATGGATTCACGCATGTGCGCCAGGTTATCTTCCAGGACTCGCTTTCCTCCGCGTTTGAAGGCAGCGAAGGCACAGCGCCTGGCCGATGGCCAGAGATCATCGATTGCCGACAGAATAAAATAATTGTCGGCGTAAGCCAGAGAAGCCTTGGTGTATTCAACACCCAGATCCAGAAACGCCATCAGATCATTCCTGCTAAAGCAGCTTTCCATTTGTTGGTACAGCTCCTCCAGTCGCTCCAGATCCTCCGGTTGCCATTGCCTGGCAAGCTTTCGGCCGGTGTGGGTCAGGTACAACTCCAGCGTTTCGTAAAGGCTGCGCACGAAATAATCGTCCAGTGTTGTAACAAAAGCGCCTTTGCGGGGCACGTTATTCACCAGATGGCGCTTTTCAAGAAGTAGCAGGCCCTCACGGATTGAGCCATTGCTGACTTCCATCTGTTTGGCCATGGCTGACTCGTAAATCCGCTCTCCGGAAGCAAGTTGGCCGAAAACAATCAGGTTCTCTATGTGGCGGGCGACCTGTTCGGTCAGTGTAACTTTGGGTTTGAAGGCCGTCATGGAAGGTGTTCACTGAGCTCGATTAGTGGAATGAGAGAGGAATAGTCGCATATTCTCTCGTTTAGGAGCCAGCATCCTTGAACTGCCTACAGCAAAGGCGCAAGCAAGCGAACCGCCCGGCAGGTAAGCCGGAACAGAATAGAGCGGCCCTCATAGTCGTGTTCAGTCATCTTGCGGCAATGGATGAGGTCTTCTGTGAGCATGGAGTCCACGTCGGACACAAAAGACTCGGAGGTATTGATCGCCATGATTTCGAAGTTGAGACGCATGGATCGGTTATCGAGGTTTGCAGTGCCCACGGCCGCGTAGTGCGTGTCGACCAGGACTACCTTCTGATGCATGAAGCCGGGTTGATACCGATAGATGCCAATGCCCGCCTGATTAGCCTGCAGCAGGTACGAGTACGCCGCCAGGCGGACAAGCTGACTGTCCGATTTTTCCGGGATGATGATTCGCACATCCACGCCGCGAAGGGCAGCCAGTTGCAGGGCATTCACGACCTGCACGTCCGGAACAAAGTACGGTGAGGCAATCCAGATGCGGGCCTGAGCATTGTTGATGCAGTTAAGAAAAAACAGTGTGCAGGTTTCCCAGGTGTCTGCAGGGCCGGTGGGGAGTACCAGAACCTGCTCATCTCCTGATTTTTTACCTTCAGGGGCCCAGTCCAGATCCGGGAATTCATCACTGGCCCAGTTCCAGTCTTCCAGCCAGGCAAGCTGTAACCCTGTCACAGCGGGGCCTTCTATCTGGCAGTGGGTATCCCGCCAGGGCTCCTGGTCGTTCACGGCGCCAAGGTACTCATCGCCCAGGTTGATGCCCCCGACAAAGCCGATCCTGCCATCACAGACCAGCAGCTTGCGGTGGTTGCGGAAATTTATCTGCAATCGGCGCCGCCGGATGTTGCCGTCGCCAAATGAAGCAACCCGGGCGCCGGCTTTTGCCAGTCCTTTCAGGTAGGTGCGGGACAGCCCGAAGCTGCCTACGTCATCGTACAGGAACCATACCTGCACACCTTCTGAGAGCTTCTGTTCAAGAATGGTTTTGATGCGCTGGCCAATCTTGTCTGAACGTACAATGTAGAATTCCAGAAGAATATAGGAGGTTGCGTTCTCCATGGCCGTAATCAAGGCATCGAAAGTCGCCTCGCCATCGCGCAGCAGTACGCACCGATTTCCTTCGGTAAAGGGCTGTCGCCCGAGCTTGCAAAGAACCTGCAGTTGTTTGTCGAGCTGCCTCTGCTTCGGTGTGGAGAGAGAGGTTTGCTGCTGTTCAAAGCTGTTGAGAAGTTCAGAGAGAGACTGGTCTCCCATACGGCGGGCTTTGATATACCCGCCGAAGCGTGAGCGGCCAAAGACCAGAAACAGCGGCACAGTGATATAGGGCAGGCCCAGAAGGCCGACAATCCAGGCGATGGCGCCCTGGGTGGTGCGGTAAGTCAGTAAAATACGATAAATACAGGCAGCGGAACCCAGATAGAGAAGGGTGACTGCGATGGCCAGTAATGAGGTGTCAGGCATCATTGATCGGGTTCCCGGGTAAGGTGCTGGGCACGGTACTGAGCCGGTGCAATACCTGTCCAGCGCTTGAAAGCTCGACTGAAGGCACTCAACTCGGAGAACCCGAGAAGAAAAGCGATTTCCCCCAAGGCGTAGTGGTCGGATGCGACATAGCGCAGGGCCTTGTCTTTCCGCACCTGCTCCACCAGATCATGAAAGCCCAGCCCTTCTTTTTTTAGCCTCCGATACAGGGTCTGACGACTCATGTGGCACTGCCGGGCCAGGGTGTCTGCATCAATCTTGTCGGTCGCCATCTGCCGCGATATGAGTTTGCGGATTCTGCGGCCGAATGAACGCCGGGTTTGCAGTCGTGCCAGTAGTCCATTGACCTGTCGAAGCACGGCTGAATACACATAAGGGTTGCGGTGAGGAATCGGGTGGCTCAGATGGCGGCTGTTGAATGCCAGCCGGGTTGCTGATGCCCCGAAAGTGACCGGACCTTTTAGCAGTTTTTCATATTTGTCTGCGTAATCCGGTCGCGGGTGTGCAATTTCCGCCCACTCGGCCTGAATGCCGGAATAAATGAAATGTCGGGTACGGCACAGCGCGGCGGCGAGGGTGCGATCCATATCCTGACGGCAGTAGTGTGCGGGTGAATCCGCCTGCCAGGTGAGAATGGCCTGATCCCCGGTCTGTTCGAAGCTCAGAGTTACCGATTCGTTGATTAGCCTGTGCAGGCGCACATACTGGGTTACCGCCTCGCCCAGAGTGTCGCAATTAAAGAAAACATGCCCAACCAGCCCCATGCGCTCCGGGTCGATAATCTGCCCGGCATGGAGTCCTATGGCCGGGTCCCCGGTGACTTTCTCTGCGTGATCCCACAGTTTGTAGTGCGCCTGAGCAGGCACGCGCCGGTCAGGGTCCTCCAGCGCTGACATATCAAGGCCAATAAGCTCCTCTACGCGACGGCTGTCCAGAACCCCCTGGCGGCTCAGGTAATGAACCAGTGCCAGCGTGCTGGAAGCAGCAACGAAGAGTGTCGTTGTGGTGTCCTTTGGCGCAGTGTTCACATTAACCGTCTCATTAACGGGTTGTCATGGGTGCTGATACAAAATGTCAAGCGAGTGGGACAGTCTGTCAACGGGTTTTGCCTTCTTAAACGATAACATTTATTCATCAGGTTGAAGTAATTGGAAGACCAGCCGGGAGGCTTTTATGGAACACGAAATTTTTGTACCCCGTACCCAACGTGAGCGTGAAAATGTTGTGGCACTTGCTGAGTACCTGAGCGACATGTATTGCTGCTAAGTATTCAGATGCAACATTTATAACCTTCGGACCGGGCTTAGCCCGGTCTTTTTTTGCCTCAAGTAAACGTCACCCTTCCTCGCTCCCCTTGCTCGTGTTACTGGCAGTGTTACTGTATCGGCATTCAAACAAGACAATCCCTGACGGAGACGGCCTGCCTATGAGCGTTAAACTGAACCACAGAATCACCGGAGAAGGTCCCCCCCTAATCCTGTTACACGGCGTGTTCGGGTCTCTCGAGAACCTTGGTGGTATTGCCCGGAAACTGCACGGCGAGTGGCAGGTCCATGCGCTGGATCAGCGTAACCATGGCAGCTCTCCCCATACCGACACCATGGATTACCCTTCTATGGCAGCGGATGTGGTGGCGTATATGGATGAGCAGGGGATCGAAAAAGCCTGCCTGTTGGGGCATTCGATGGGTGGCAAAGTCGCCATGCAGGTTGCCTTGCAAGCACCTGAGCGCGTCGAGAAGCTGATTGTGGCAGACATTTCGCCCGTGACTTACAAGGCTGGCCACGATGCCATCCTTGACGGATTGAAGCAGATTGACTTGAGCAATGCGCGCTCGCGCAGGGATGCTGATGCGCAGTTGGCCCAGTTTGTTGAGATGGCAGCTACTCGGCAGTTTTTGCTTATGAACCTTGAGCGCATCCCGAAGGAAGAGCAGGGCAGTGATGGCGCGGTGTATCGGTGGCGTCTGAACCTGAATGCGATCGAAGCCTGCTACGCCAACCTGGCCAAAGCGCCGGAAGCAGGTGCCCCTTTTAACGGCCCGGTTCTGTTTCTGAAAGGTGCCGATTCCGCTTATATCCAGGAAAAGCACCGGGATGAAATCTACCGACTGTTTCCGCACGCTCAGTTAAACGTTATTGAGGGTACGGGGCACTGGCTGCACGTTGAGAAAATGGACACGTTTGTAGCGCTTTGCCGGCGGTTTCTGGAAGGTCGTGATACAGATTGAACACCGGTAACAAGGAACGGATAACGGGCAGGCTTAAAGTATGAAGTACTTAATGGCAGGGTTACTGATTTTATTCCTCTTGCTGGGTGGGTTTCTCCTGGCGCCGCCACCTATCGACGCCCAGGCATGGCAGCCCCCGGTACCTGAACCCATGACCGGCTTGCTGGCACCTAATGAACACCTGCGCGATGCGGAGCTGTTGGCGCTGGGGCAGGTCTACGGGCCTGAAGACACAACCGTTAACTCGGATGGCGTGGTTTTTGCGGGAACCCAGGACGGGTTCATCGTGCGCGTGTTTCCGGACGGTCGAATTGAAAACTGGCTTTCCACAGGAGGCCGTCCCCTTGGGATGGTATTTGATCAACAGGGGAACCTGATTGTTGCCGATGCCTGGAAAGGGCTTCTCTCTATTACGCCGGATGGCGATGTCACGGTACTTGCCACTGAGGCTGAAGGCGTTCCTTTCCGGTTCACCGACGATGTTGATATTGCCGCCGATGGCCGGATCTATTTCACCGATGCCAGCTCCCGCTTCTACCAACCGGACTACCAACTCGACCTGTTGGAAATGAGGCCCCATGGCCGACTCCTGCGGTACTCCCCGAAAACCGGTGAGACAGAAGTTCTACTGGGCAACATGCACTTTGCCAACGGTGTTGCCGTGGCACCGGGCGGCGATTATGTGCTGGTAAACGAAACCTGGAAGTACCGCATTCTGCGCTACTGGATCAACGGCCCCAAAGCCGGCCAGTCGGAGGTGTTTGCAGACAACCTGCCCGGGTTCAACGATAACCTTGCGGTGGACGAACAAGGCCGGTTCTGGGTGGCGTTCCCTGCGCCGCGCAATGCCAGTATCGATACCTTGCATCCTACCCCCTGGCTTAAGGAACTGGTCGCCAAACTGCCGCAAAGCCTGCAGCCCGCACCTATGGAATATGGTCTCGTTGTGGCGTTCGACAGTGATGGCAAGGTGATCACCAGCCTTCATGACACCAGTGGTACGCACCTTCAGGAAATCACGTCAGTGAACCCCCATGATGGCTATCTATATTTTGGTTCACTTCACAATGACCGTATAGGGCGCTTACCGTTGCGTGATATTCCGGGCCTTGGAGAGCCTTAATGACAGAGCAAAAGCCAATACAGTGGGATCTTCCCGACCCCTTCACTCTTGAGATTCTGGTGGTCGAAGACGATACCGATGAGCTTGGGCATGCCAATAATGTGGTTTATGTGCGCTGGCTGGAAGATATCAGTTGGGCGCATGTCAAGAGCCTGGGTATGACCTGGGAATTGCATGAGGCCACGGGCAAGGCCATGGCGATCACCCGTACAGAGATTGATTATCTTGCGGCCGCCAACCCCGGTGATCGGCTGGTCATGGGAACCTGGCTCACCGGCTTTGATGGCCGCTTCCGTTCTGCGAGGCACTTCCAGCTGGTACGCCCGGAAGACGGGAAAACCCTGGTTCGGGCGGTGTCGACCCATGCCTGTGTCGATCTGAAAACCCAGCGCCCCTCGCGCGCACCGAAAGAGTTTGCAGATATTATGGCTGCAGCCTGTGTTAGCGGAGGAAAAGGCCTGTAGCCTGTCTGAGTCACTATTGCCTGCAACTTCTGGTAACCTGAAGTACGACAGAATACCCCGTCGCAACCCGTCACTATCAGCGCCCTATTCCGGAGATACCCATGGATACACCCATTGATCAGCATTCCGAATCGTCCATGAAAAAGGTGGTCTACCGCCAGTTTGGTGAGCGTGATGTTCTGCAGGTCGTAAGCTCTGATATGCTTTCACCGCAAGAGGGCGAAGTTCTGATCCGCGTTCACGGTGCCGGGCTGAACCCCATCGATTGGAAAACCCGCAAAGGGTTCGGGTTTGTGGCGCAGCAGATTGAAAGCTCACTGCCGTGGACACCGGGATACGATGTGGCCGGGGAAGTGGTTGCCATCGGAGATGGCGTAACGACTTTGACTCTCCGAGATCGGGTCATGGGAATGATTGGCTTTCCGCTGAATGGTGGGGGCTATTCCGAGTATGCCCTGGCAAGGGCAGATGAACTGGCTATCGTGCCGGAAGAATTCGATCTGGTAACGGCCGGGGCGCTGCCACTCGCGGCGCTAACCGCCTGGCAGGCACTGTTTGAAGTGGCCAAGCTTGAGCCCGGGCAAAAAATTCTGGTGCACGCAGGCGCCGGTGGCGTGGGGCATCTGGCAGTGCAGTTCGCGTTGACACGGGGCGCCCATGTTATTGCAACGGCGTCAGCGAGTAACCGGGATTTTCTTGCCGAACTTGGTGTTCATGAAGTTATTGATTATCACACTACCGATATCGCCGATGAGTGTTATGGGTTGGATGTGGTGCTGGATCTGGTTGGTGGTAACACGGGTAAGCGGTCCCTGCGCACCTTGGGTGAGAATGGCATGCTGGTTACAATCCCTACTATTACTGCAGATGAGATTATCAGTGCGGCCGAAGAGTTGGGATTAAAAGCGCATGGTATGACCGTGCGTCCGGATGTGTTTCATCTGGATGAAATTGCCGAGCTTATCGAAGATGGCGACGTGAAGGTGCACATAGAGAAGGCCTTTTCGCTTGACCAGGTCGCACAGGCCCACGAACTTCTTGAAGGTGGGCATGTGCGCGGCAAGCTGGTGCTGGACTGTCGCTAGGCGCTCAGTTTCTTGGTGTAGAGCTTTCTGTTGAGGGCTCTTTACCTGGGACTGAAGGATTTTTACCGGGAGCTGTCGGCTCCTTCCCCGGAGCTGAGGGCTCTTTATCTGGAGCTGAGGGCTCCTTCCCCAGAGCTGACGGCTCTGCCCCATTTCCCTTGTCTTTTCGCTCTTTGCGGTTCTGGGGCGGTACCAGGCTGATCAGTATCCAGTCGTCATCGGGTTTCAGGTCGTTCATGCTGCGAACTGGCTTGATACGGCTCTTGCTGTCGAATATAAACAACACCAGGGCCTGGCCCTGGTATTTCTCCAGAAAGTCGTTGTACTCAAATTCTTCGCTGAGCTGGGTGGTTTTTATCGAGTAACCCTGGCTCGCCAGGCTGGCGAGTTTGGCATAGCTTACGTCGTTGAACAGGCCCCGGGTCATCTGGATTTTACCCGCCGTCTGGTGTCGCGCCTTTTGATCCTGATCGCCTTCCGAAAGGCTGAACACATTGGTGTCACCGAACCAGTCCAGAAAGTGGTAAGTCGCCAGCGAGTTCATGTGTTTGTAGGGCGAGATAACCAGCAGGTTACCGATCCCCGTGAGGTCAAGGTGGGTTGAAGCATGCTCGGAAACCGGGTTGCCAAAGTACACCTTCAGATTATCCATCCGCGCCTGGCGCACGTTCTCCCAGTTGGTGTCAGCCAAGGCAACCGGCACCTCATGTTTCTTGAGTGCTTGCCCGATCATGCGGGCAACCGGGTTGGCGCCGAGAATCAGGAATCCATATTCAGCTGGCTCAGTAACCTTCAATAATCGGGCGATAGGCCGCGCGGTCAGGCTTTGCAGGGTAACGGTGGCAATAATCAGTACGAACACCATAGGCACAAGGGCGGCCGCGCTCTCGTAGCCGAGCTTCTGGAGCTGAAAAGCGAACAGGGCAGAAACCGCCGCAGCGACTATCCCCCTGGGCGCAATCCAGCTTAGAAACAGCTTTTCACGCCAGTTCAGGCCGGTTCCGATCGCCGACAAAAACACGCTCAGCGGCCGCGCGATCAGCATCAGTACTGCCAGAACTACCGCCAGGCCCCAGCCCAGATCCGCAATGGCGGCGAACTCCACCCGCGCCGCCAGTATGATAAACAGCGCCGATATTAGCAGTACGCTCAGGGATTCCTTGAATTCAAGAATGCTGTCGACGGAGACCTGCTTCATGTTGGCCATCCAGATACCCATCACCGTTACCGTGAGCAGGCCGGACTCGTGGGCCATTTCATTGGAGAATGCATAGACGCCCAGCATGAAGGTGAGCGTGGCGGCGTTGTGCAGATAATGCGGCATAAGGTGTTTGCGCAATACCAGGCCGTTCAGATAGCCGGCCAGGGCTCCGAGGACGAAACCGATCAGCAGGGTTTTGCCAAAAATATACAGGGAGTGGCCAAACACATTGCCCTGGCCCCAGGAAACAATACCCTCGAATACCAGAACGGCCAGCAAGGCGCCCACTGGATCAATGATAATGCCTTCCCAGCGCAGAATATTCGCCAGTTTGGCGCTCGGGCGCACGGAGCGGAGCAGCGGTGCAATAACCGTTGGGCCGGTAACAATGGAAATAGCGCCAAAGAGCATGGCGACGGCCCAGGAAATGTCCAGAACCCAGCGTGCCGCCAAGGTGCCGATAATGCCGGTGACGATGGAACCAACAGGTATGAGATTGCGGGCCATTTTGCTGTGCCCGCGAATTTCATCAAAACGCAGGGTCAGGCTGCCTTCAAACAGAATGATGGCAACGGCCAGTGAAACCATCGGAAACAGCAGGTCACCGAACACCTCGTCCGGGTTGAGAAAGCCCAGCACCGGACCGACAAGAATCCCTCCGGCAAGCAGAAACAAAATGGCCGGTACTCGCACACGCCAGGCGAGCCACTGAAAAGATAATGAGAGGATGCCAATGCTTGCAAGAATCACGACTGTACTGGCTGGCATAAAGATTGGGTATCCGTGTGGTTATTGGTTAGTGCGCCGTGCAATGCGATTTAGCAGCCGGGAGGCTGCGAACAGACCAAAACTGGCAGTCACCGGACAGGCAGCGCCAAAGCCGGACGCGCAATCCAGCCGCGAGGGGCCTGCAGTTGCAGGCTTTTGCAGGCAGACTTCGCCATCTCCGGCCGGGTACGTCAGCTGTTCTGTTGAGTATACGGCCTCAATGCCGAAGCGTCGCTTGGGATTGCGGGAGAAACCGTATTCCCGGCGCAGAAGGTTACGAACCTTGGCCAATAAGGGGTCCTGAGTGGTTTTGCTGAGGTCCGCTACCAGAATTTTGGTGGGGTCTGTCTGGCCACCCGCGCCTCCGGCGCAGATGATCGGAATTTTTCCACGCTGGCAGTGAGCAATCAGTGCGGCCTTTGGTTTTACGCTGTCGATGGCATCAATCACACCTGTCATGTCAGGCGTGATCAACTCCGTGAGGTTTTTCAGCGTGAGAAAACCAAAGTGAATTCGTATATCCGCATGAGGGTTGATGGCTTTCAGTCGCTCGGCCATGGCATCGGTCTTGGTGCGTCCGTATTGGCCTTCCAGAGCATGAAGCTGGCGGTTGGTGTTGGACACGCAGATATCATCCATATCGACCAGGGTGATAGTGCCAATGCCGCTGCGCGCCAGTGCCTCGGCCGCCCACGAACCAACACCACCCAAGCCAATCACGGCAATGTGGGCATCGCGAAAGGCGTTCAGGGCGTGGCGCCCATACAGCCTTTCAATACCGCCAAAGCGGAAAGCGTAATCGTCGGCGTTCATGCGGTCTCCGTTCAGATCCGGGCGCAAGCCGGAGAAACTCAAAGGGCGCGATTATACCCCAGTGCCGGCGCAGACAGAAAACTCCTCTCTGGGCAATATCAATGCTGATCCATACGGCTGTTCCAATTTCGTGGTTCACTCGTTTATGCGGTCTGCTGTGCCAATTGTTCGTATATGGTTGTGAACTTAGGGAGGAATGATATGAAGCGAATTCTGGTGGCCGGCGTATCCGGTGGGATTGGTGGCGCGCTGGCAGAGGCGCTTTTGGGGCGCGATGAAGAATCTGTTGTTGTGGGCTTGTGTCGTGATCCCGGGAAGGTACCTGAGCCATTGCGCAGCCACAGTCGGATTACACTTCTGACCTGGGATGCGGAGGATGATCAGTCACCGGATAGCGTTGCCCGGGGACTAGGAAAAATCATTCCTGCTTCGGAGGGTATAGATACGTTCATATACGCTGCTGGTTTGTTGCACGACAGCGATATGTTTCCCGAAAAGCGGCTGGAAGAGTTGAAAGCGGAAAGTCTTTCCCGGGCCTTTGCGGTGAATGCATCAGGCTTTGCCATGCTTGTTCAGGCGTTGTTACCTTGGCTCCGCCATCGCGAGTTCAAACGGATTGTCGCCATATCAGCCAAGGTGGGTTCGATTGAGGATAACCGGATGGGGGGCTGGTATGCGTACCGAAGCTCGAAAGCCGCCCTCAACATGCTGGTTCGTACGCTTGCGGTAGAATTGCCCCGCCGCTGCAAGCCTGTTGCTTGTGTATCACTGCACCCTGGAACAACCGATTCCTCCCTGAGTGACCCCTTCAAACAGTCTCTGGCGCAGCTTCAGGTCCACAGCGCCGACGACACTGCCAAAAATCTGTTAGCTGTCATTGAGGGGATAACGCCAGAAGACAATGGCCGCTTTCTGAGCTGGGACGGTTCACAGCTTCCCTGGTAGAAAGCGGCAATCGGGGTGCCAAAAATCAGCTTATGAAGGGGTTGAGCATCCGGGTGAAGGTCCCGGTCAGCTTTACCGGTGCGCTCAGCACAGAAAGCGTAATGCAGTCTTCGCATCCAACTGCGACTGGCGTGTGTTCATCCTGATCGGTCAGGACGACAAAATCCCACTGGTTAAAAACGCCATTCTGATCGGCGAAGGCACCCTGCAGCACGATGGTCGTCTCGGTACCCCTGTGGGTATGTGCAGGCGCCTTGCCTCCAGAAACCAGTTTTTGCAAAACCACCTGCTCATTCTGGCCGGGAAACTTTTCGGTGATATCCAGCACGCTGACATCACCCAGCTGGCGCTTCCAGGGCAGGTTGTTAATGTCTTCTCCCAGCAATTTTTGCAAGACACTGATTTTGGGGGCGGGCTTTGCCGCAGGCTGGGGCGCGGGTGAGCTATCTATCCTTGCCAGAATACTGTCGAACATCGACTCGGAGACGCTGACTTTCGGCTGCTGTTCCATCATCACGGCACCCAGGCTGTCGAGCGTATCCACTCGACTGCGGCAGAGGGAGCATTCGTCGAGATGTAGCCGGATGCACAGGGCATAAGGCTCGCTCAGGTTGCCCGCGCTATAATCCATCAGGCTCAGGCTTTCGGGGTGGTGCCGTGTCATACGTTCTGGTCCTGCAAAATCACTTTCAGCTTGTTCAGCGCAAGGCGAACCCGGCTTTTGACCGTGCCGAGGGGGATGTTCAGCTCGTCAGCTACCATCTGGTGGGACTTTTGCTCCATGTACACTTTTGCTATCACGGTAATCTGTTCTTCTGGCAGGTGTTTCAAAGACTCTCTCACACGCCGCTCGGACATCAGGCGATGCAGTGAGGTTACGGGTTCGTTGTCATCCTCGCCCGGGATCTGCCAGAGGTCTTCTGTCTCAACGTGCATTTCCGCGCTGGTCCGGCGCATCTTGCGCAGCATATCTATACGCTGGTTACGCGCTATGGTGAAGATCCAGGTTGAGGCTGCGGCTTTCTGCCAGTCGTATAGACATGCCCGCCTCCAGATTGAGACAAATACTTCCTGCACCAACTCTTCAGCGTGGCTGGCCATGCCGTTTGCCATGGCGTAATACTTGAGTTGCGGAGCAAAGTGTTCAAACAGCGAATGATAGGCCTGACGATCCCGGCTTTTCCCCACCTTAACCAACAGCTGACTCCAAGGGTCCTTGCGGCCCTCGCCACGTGCTGGTTGTTGTTCCAGTGTGGTCACCGGACGCTCCTTGACTGTCGCATGATTTAAAATTGTTACGTTGCTCATTCTATGCACTCGTCCCGGGTTTGTCAGTTCTGGTATTTACGCGCCGGTTCTTTGTGCAGATCAGCCTGGGGTAAAAGTTATTTCGTAAGCGGGCTGATTTTTGTCTCACTATTCAGAGATATTTTAGTCTTCCAGATAGGTATACCCCTGAAGTCCTGCGGCCAGTTCTTCCATCAGAGTTGTTTGGGCGTCCTCCGGCAGGTCACTTGTGGCAAATTTGTCTCTGTAGGCTGCCAGCAGGGCTTCGGGTTCAAAGTTCACGTACCTGAGCACGTGGGCAACTGTATCGCCGATTATGGGTGCGCTGGTGTCGAAGCCGCCTGAGTCGTTCAGGCGCACATCCACAGAATGGGTGTCGCCAAACAGGTTGTGCATGTCGCCCAGAATTTCCTGATAAGCGCCGGTCATGAAGAAGCCCATCAACAAGGCTTCGCCGGGTTTATCTTCCGGTAAGGGCAGGGTGGTTTCCGTGCCCTGGCCATCCACATAACGGTCAATGCGCCCATCGGAATCGCAGGTGATGTCTTGAATCACTGCGCGCCGGCTGAGCGGGCGGTTGAGGCCGTTCACTGGCATGACGGGAAATATCTGGTCTATGCCCCACACATCGGGCAGTGACTGAAACAATGAGAAATTGACGAACAACTTCGCAGCCAACTTTTCGTTCAGCTCATCAATAATTTCACGGTGAGCTCTGCTGTTTTTGTCGAGCTGCCCCTTCAGAAGTCGACAGCAGCGTATATAAAGCGTCTCGGAGTCCGCGCGTTCCTGCAAAGAGAGCGTGCCGTGGGCAAACTGGCCGTGAACATCTGCCATGGCATGCAACACGTCGTGATAGATTTCGGCCAGCGAGCGCGGAGATTCCGGGTCCTCAAGGCTTTCCAGATCGCGCCAGAGATCCTGCAGCGGTGCCGGCGCATCCTGCCTTGGCGGTTTGGCGGGCTGCTCCTCCGGCTCCTCGTGGTCAATCACATTAGTCACCAGCACCGAGTGGTGTGCGGTCAACGCTCTGCCTGATTCGCTGATCAGGTCGGGGTGAGGATGGCCGTGGCGATCGCATTCAGCCTGCAGCACGTGCACGACGTTGTAAGCGTATTCGTGCATGCTGTAGTTCATCGAGCACGCGCTGCGGGAACGAGTGCCCTCGTAATCAACACCCAGGCCACCGCCGATATCTACGGTATTCACGGGTGCACCCATCTGCTTCAGCTCACTGTAAAAGCGCGCGCACTCACGCAGGCCTGTCTGGATATCGCGGATATTGGCAATCTGTGAGCCCAGGTGAAAGTGCAGCAGCTGAAGGGTGTCCAAAGCGCCTGCCTCACGCAAGGTATTCACAACATCCAGGACTTGGCTGGCAGACAACCCGAATTTGGATTTTTCACCGCCGGTGTTTTGCCAGTTGCCCTTGCCGATCGTCGCCAGCCGAACGCGCACGCCGATAAGTGGCGACACCTCAAGCTTCCTGGCTTCGTCCAGAATGAGCGGCAGCTCAGACTGCTTTTCCACCACGATATAAACCCGGTGACCCAGTTTCTGCCCAATCAGCGCCAGGCGGATGTACTCACGATCCTTGTAGCCGTTGCATACGATAACCGAGCCAGGCCGTCGTGCCAGGGCAAGCACCGCCATCAGTTCCGGCTTGCTGCCGGCCTCCAGACCAATTTGCCCATTGCTGGCAGCTGGTTCTGCGGCGATCAGCTCCTCAACCACCCGGCGCTGCTGATTTACCTTGATGGGGTAGACCGCGGTGTACCGCCCTTTATAGTCATGTTCTGCGGCAATTTTGTTAAACGCATTGCACAGCTTGTTCACCCGATCGTGAAGGATGTCCGTGAAGCGGATAAGCACGGGCAACTGGAGCCCCGAGTCCACCAGCGAGCGAGTGAGCTCGGGTAAATTAATCTCTGCCTCACTCTTGCCACGGTTTGGCCGGATAACAACCTCGCCTTCCGGATTAACACCGATATAACCATCGCTCCATTGGGCGATGTTATAAACCTTGTGAGCCGGGGAGGTGCTGGTATTGCTCATGGCTTCTGTCCTTCTGGTAAAACCGGGGGCCGGGCAGGTCGACTGAATGGCTGGTATTGTAGGGTTTAGCCTTTGCTCCTGAAAGGTTTGGCTGCTGTTTATCGAGGCCGCACGGGCGCTAAACTGCAGAAATTCCCAACAAATATTTTGGCTGGCCGCTGCACACCTCTACAATATGCACTTCGAATATGCCCCAGGTTTCGCAGGAGAGCACCATGACAACGCTGAGCAACAACTGGTTTACCGAGGTCTTCCAGGATCAGGGAACCGCATTTTCCCTGCAGGTGAAAAAGAAGCTGCACGAAGAGCAGACGCCGTTTCAGAAGCTGGAAATCTACGAAACGGAAACCTTCGGTAACCTGATGGTGCTGGATGGCTGCGTAATGCTGACCACCCGGGACAACTTTCTTTATCACGAAATGATGACCCACCCGGCTTTGTTTACCCACAAAAAGCCGAAAAAGGTTGTGATTGTTGGTGGCGGTGATTGCGGCACCCTGAAGGAAGTCCTGAAACACCCTGACGTTGAAGAGGCCTGGCAAGTTGAAATCGACGAGCGTGTTACCCGTATGTCCGAGGAGTACTTCCCCGAACTCTGCGAATCCAACCATGACCCGCGCGCCAATTTCTTCTTTGGCGACGGTATAAAGTGGGTGCGGGAAGTGGATCCCGGCAGCATCGATATCCTCATTATCGACAGCACCGATCCGGTCGGCCCCGCAGAAGGCCTGTTTGCCCTGGATTTCTATCGTGATGCCATGCTCGCGCTGGGTGAGGGCGGTATTATTGTGCAACAGAGCGAATCGCCACTGCTGCACACCGACACCATCATAAAAGACATTCATAACGACATGCGCAAAGCCGGCTTTGACCACGTGCAAACGCTGTCATTTCCGCAGCCTGTATACCCCACCGGCTGGTGGAGCTGCACCATGGCCAGCAAAGACAATCCGGTAAGGTATTTCCGCGAGGACGACGCAAACAATCGCCCGTTCGTAACCCGTTACTACAATTCAGGAATTCACCACGGTGCGCTCGCCATGCCCCAGTTCATGATTGACGCGCTGGAAGACGAAACGCGACCGGCAGAGGGCTAATTCGAGCGCCTAAAGTGATCAAACAAAACGAACTCTACGTGACGCCTCAGCAGGCGCTTGCGCAAACCCTGGACGATTGTCAGCCCGACACATTGCTGGTATACGGCACGCTGCCGGTTCGCCTGGGTCGGGCCTGGCATGAGCAATATCCGGACAGGCTTTACACCGAACTGTCGCTGTCGGCTCCCAACAACGGTCTGCCCTCGGCGGATACACATGATATGGCACTGATTGAGGGCGCTCTGGAGCAGTTGAGCCATGAAGAAGGCATCCTGTTGCTTGGCCAATTACGCAACTTTGGCACGCATCGGATAGCCGTGATTATGACCAACGAGTCGGGCTGGCAACTGAGTGATTTTCTCGGCCTGGGTTTCAAACGTCAGGCGCATTTGCAAGGTACTCCTGCGCGCACGTTGTATACCTACAACATCGACAGTTACAACCGGCGACGGGACTGGAACAACCCCCAATACTGGGCTAACCCGGAAATGTGGGACAAGGAACGCTGGTAAGCGGGCTACTCCACGACCCAGATTCGCTCCAGCGTCAGCTGGTCAGGATCAAACTTATACACGCTGATACCGCCGGTAGACTTATGCCCCATGGCCAGAATGCCTGCTTCGGGTGAGGTGGCGATGGCGGTGTTGCGGTCGTAGTTGCTGCCGTACGTGACAAGTTTCGGTGACTCGCCCAGGTCAAAGTACTTCACGGGCCAGGGGCTGCCGGCTTTAAATAGAGCAGCCATGTGACTGTTGTTGCCGAAGCGGAGGTAGTATTCGCTGTTGTGGATGAAGGCGACGGCAAGGGTTGTGTCTTTTACCCCAGCCGGAGCTTTGATGAGCTTGCTTTGATCGTAGTAGTCATTGTCCGGAAGCCCCGCCGGTAGGCTATCTCGGAAGATGCCGCCGTGATACCTAGCGAGCCGGTGCCGTTCTTTGGGGGCGTCAGTGTTCCAGTAAAGCCCTATTCCAGCTTCATCATTACTGACTACCCATTGCCCATCTGGACTGATTGTGGCGTGGGTTTTAGAAGAGTTACCATCCAGTTTCGCGATTGGCTGTCCGGTTCCGGTGTTCCATAAAGCGATGCTGTACAGGTGTTCGTAGTCTGGGCCCTGATCCAGAACTTCTTGTAGCGACCGATAATAAGGAGGATCAAACTTTTTGGGCTCGCCGCTGCCCGCAGATACCAGCCATTGCTCAGACTCGTCTATCGAGAGATTGAAAAGCTTGTGATAGCCAAGAAAAGCTCTGCCATCCTTTGCTTTAATGGTCTCTGTCGATCCGTCTTCCGATCGTCGAAATATTCCCCAGCCAATGTCGGAGTAGTAGTAGGTGCTGAGGTCCTGGGTCATAAGATGACCGTAGGTAGGCTTGTCTAGTTCAAAAGCTATTTTAACCTTGCCGTCGACCGCTTGAGCGGTGACAGTATTGTCGAGATCCTGCCAGAGAAAAGTGGGCTGGTGTTTGATGAAGTATGCGCTGTAGATATTGGCGTTGCGGCTGATGATTTTACGGCGGTGTCCTTTCAAATCCCACAGAATCAGCTTCTGATCCCCGTGGGCGGTGATGACGAATGCACCGTTTGAGGAAACTGAGGCGCTCATAACCGGCCCGGATGAGTTGTAGGCGTGCCAAAGCCCATATCCCGCAACCAAGGTGAGCCCCAGTACTAAAAGCGGCCGCAGATTAAATTTACTCATCAATAACGTCCAAATTTTGAATTTGCCAGCAATCGGCTCAGCATGATTTCTCGTTGATAAACTTCTTCGAACAACTCTTGTGTGGGCACTCTCATGCCTGAGTGACTGAATAGCCATTTGGTTTGATCAATGGGTGCAAATGTACCTTGGTCAAAATTGCGCCCAATAAAGGCATCAAAATCGGTCGTGCTCTTTTCCAATAGCTTATCAAACCCCACATACCCCAAAGCTGGCCTGGGTGATTGCTCCGGAAACCAATTGTTCACGGCCATTTTTTTCAAACGCAAAACATAATCCTTCGCCACCTGCGGGCTTACGCTCGCTCGGTGGTTCAACGGCGCCAGCAAAGTATAACCAGGCGGCCGCTCACCATTGCGCAGGCAGTCTATGCAGGGCTGCCACAAGGTGTTTGCTTCGGCAAGAATGTCTTTTTCCAGCCTGCTCCAGTTTTCAAGAATTGTTCGCTTTAACGCTTCGGGTTTAGTCAAAGAGCGCTGAGGGTGGGCGGTCATCCGCGCATCGTAAGTCAGCGGTAAGTAATCTTTGTAAAGCTTTTCGATTGCCGGCCCGAAGCCGTTGTCCAGAAAGCTCGGGAAGGTCCACCACTTTTTATCATAGGCACCCCGAAAGTAGCCGAGCACATCGTCCATGGCGTCGTCCGCAGTTGCGAGATGCCATGCTGCCGCACCAACAATAGCTCCGGGAGACGAGCGAAACAGAGCTTTCTGCCACCAGGTGCTATCTTCCTCGTCACCCGGGCCCAGGATGCCGTCGCCACGGGAATGTAACACCACGATTTTGCGGGCTGCGCTGTGAGCTGCAGGAAACACACCCAGCCCCAGAGGGTGAACGTCACGGCTGCTATCGTTGGTAAGCGCATTGTCGGCAACGGCAGGTTGCCAAAGGAACAGGTGATCGAGCAGGTCACTATGCCCGATGGCTCCGAGAATGTTCAGAGCCGTCAGGCCTACTCGCGCTCCCAAAGAATGGGTTATCAGGTTGATGGCAATGCCGGCATTCGCCAGTTGCTGAAGCATGGGCACCAGACGTCGCCCGGCGGCCATGGCATTCAACTCTGCCTGCATAAAGTCGGTGGAACCCGTCTCGCCTGGCCAGGAGATGTTGATGATGCGGCTGTAAGGCATCCAATCCTCACCATCAAAGCCCGCAGCACGGTTCAGCTGATACTCCAGATGAACAGCCCAGTTATGAGCGCCGGTGCCATTCAGTTTATCTTCTTCCGGTGCGCCGGCGCTTTTGCCCGAAAGCGCTTCCCCATTCTGCCAGACCGTGGCTTTATTGAGATGCCAGCTATAGGCCTTCGCAAACGACGGTGCGTTGCCGTGGTAGGGGTCGCGGCTGTCGTCATACTCCAAAAATCGCCCCCAATCCCCGTGTGGCACGTTGTAGCCGTGTATATAGATGAGCGCGTTGTTGCCGTTTTCACGGAAATAATCCAGTTGTTCGTCTGTCAGTAAATCGGCGGTTGCGGGCGCCGATTCGCGTAAGTTAATGATTACCGGTGGAGGCAGGTGTATTGCCGTTGCTTTGCGCTCGCCCTGTGTCACCGTCAACTTTACGCCTTCGCTGAGGTGCTGGCCGGGGGCGAAGCGGCGTTGTTCGCTTACGGTATCGAACCCTATCAGGTGTTCTCCCTCTGGTTCCTCAGGCCAGTGCCATTTGGCGTTGCCCGTGATGAGTTGGGTGAAGCGAGCCTCTGCATTGTCCAGAGTCTGTTCCATACCACCTTGCAGTTCGGCGGTCACAACATTGCCGCTCTCATCTGTAATTGTGCCGGCGTTGGTGAAAGCCCTGGGACGCTTGAGGTTATCCGAGCGCTGTAGCCGGACGTTTGCGGTTTCATGCGCGCAAATGGGCGCACCATGGGCTCCCAGAGGCGCTGAACTGGGTGAAAAGGGCAGGTTACTAGCGGATGTCATTCAGGGTTCCCTCCTGTGAATGCGCTAATGTTGCGAGCGTTTCCAGTGTGTCTGACCAATAGGCTCCTTGCCTGGTCTTGCGTATCGTCGCGAGTTCGTCTTCGCTTAGTGCTCTGGTAAAACCTTGCCTGATCAAAAGCTCTGCGCCTTCTACCAAGGCTTGCTCATTCGGAGCCCCAAGAATGATCAGTTGTTGAAACCAGGAGGAAACGACGTCCTCATCCAAATCGTTGTTCGCTGCAAGAGACTTTGCCAAGAAGTTGTGGCGATAGCGTTCCACTGCCGCGAGATTCTCTTTTGTGAGCACAACGGGTTGCGAGCAGAGTTCATTTGATTCAGTCGAGACTACCTGAGCTTCATTCTTCACAAGTGACCAGTTGGCGCCCGCATAGCACCCATGAAGAGCGGTTAGCGGACCGAGCACTCGCAAGCGCTGTTGGTGTGACAAGGATGTCCCAAGGCTGCCAAGTGTTGCCGGATCTGCATAACGAAAGAGACTGTCACCTTGGGGAGCACGAACGGTATTCAGGCTTACAAGATGGTCACGAATTGCTTCCAGCGTCAATAATGGGCCGTGCAGTGCCAAGGCTTTGCCTTTTGCCAGCCAGCCGTGTAGCCATTCTTCACTCTGGCGTGTTGTGGGCTGGATAACGAGAGGGCCATCATGGGCTTGTTCACGGTATTCCGAATGGATATACGGCAAGTCGTAAATGGGTGCTGGGTCATGCTCAAACAGCAGGCGCAACACTTCAGGGTGTTTTACCTGATCAACCAGATACCAACTGGTATCTGCTTTAAAAGGGTCAGCATGGTAAAAAAACGACGTGGTTTCGTGAGCCTTGTGGCTCAGGGCTGTGGAGTCCTTCATGGCTGCCTTCATCTATCCTTAGATGACCAAAATTGCAGTGTGATAGTAGCGGAACCCGAAAACACTGTCACCTTCCGGGGCTTTTCACATCCACTTTCAAGAAACAGGTCTCCAGAAAATGAGAAGGGGTGCCCAGCCAGGCACCCCCTCCAGTTCATCTACAGAGATTGTTACTTGCTGCTGACAAACTCCGGATAGGCTTCCATGCCGCACTCGGACAGATCCACGCCCTCGTACTCCTCTTCTTCGCTGACACGTACACCCATTACGGCTTTGATAATGCCCCAGACCAGCAGGCTGGCAAGGAATACCCAGCCGAAGATGGTTGCAGCGCCAATCAACTGTCCGCTGAAGCTAGCGCCACTGTTAGTGACAGGAACCAGCATCAGCCCGATAAAACCACACACGCCGTGAGCCGAGATGGCGCCCACAGGATCATCGATACGCAGTTTGTCCAGGAAGATGATGCTGAATACAACGGCTATGCCGCCCAGACCACCCCAGAGGGTTGCGACCAAAGCGCTAGGCGTAGAAGGCTCGGCGGTGATAACCACCAGGCCTGCGATCGCGCCGTTGAGGAGCATGGTCAGATCCGCTTTGCCGAAGAGCAAACGGCCGGTGATAAGAGCGGCTATAGCACCGCCGGCGGCGGCCGCGTTAGTGTTGAGGAACACCATGGCAACCGAGTTGGCGCTGGCGATATCGCCCAGCTTCAAAACCGAGCCGCCGTTAAAGCCGAACCAGCCCATCCACAGGATAAAGGTACCCAGCGCTGCCAGAGGCAGGTTGGCACCGGGGATGGCGCGGATTTCGCCGTTAGGGCCATATTTGCCTTTACGGGCTCCGAGGAGGATTACGCCCGCAAGTGCAGCGGCCGCACCGGCCATGTGAACAATGCCAGAACCTGCAAAGTCGCTGAAGCCAAGGTCGCCGAGGTTATACAGCCCGAAGACGTCATTGCCGCCCCAGGTCCAGGAGCCTTCCAGCGGGTAGATGACGCCGGTCATGGCAACCGCAAAGATAAGGAATGCCCAGAGTTTCATGCGCTCAGCCACGGCGCCGGATACGATCGACATGGCGGTAGCTACGAACACCACCTGGAAAAAGAAGTCCGCCGCGCTGGAGTATATCGCTCCGCCTTCGAAGCCATCTTCGCGGGTGGCAAAATCCCCTAATACCGCTGCAGCATCCGTTTGCTCAATGCCGTTCAGTAACAGGGTGCCGTCGTACATGATGGCGTAGCCACACACCAGGTACATGATGCAGGCGACGGCATAGAGCGCGACGTTTTTAGTGAGAATTTCCGTTGTGTTTTTGGCTCGTACCAGCCCGGACTCGAGCATGGCAAAGCCTGCGGCCATCCACATCACTAATGCACCGCACATCAGAAAATAAAAGGTGTCTATTGCGTACTGCAGGTGAAAAATATTGCTTTCCATGAGAGGCCCTCCGCACGAGGCACTTCAGATTGGTTTTTTTTGCGTTAGCTGCTAAATAATCAGAGCAGGGTCAGACGGCTTCTTCGCCAGTTTCGCCTGTCCGGATCCGGATCGCCTGTTGCAGTTCGGTCACGAAAATTTTGCCATCACCGATCTTGCCGGTATTGGCGGCCTTGGTGATGGATTCGATAACCTGATCCAGCAGGTTGTCGCCAATGGCAACTTCCACTTTCACTTTGGGCAGAAAATCCACTACGTATTCCGCGCCACGATAGAGTTCTGTGTGGCCTTTCTGCCGACCGAAGCCTTTGACCTCAGTGACGGTTACGCCTTGTACGCCAATCTCGGATAGTGCCTCGCGGACATCATCCAGCTTGAAAGGCTTAATGATCGCTGTCACAAGTTTCATTGCTTTCTCCTTGGTAAAGCCGTCTCAACAGTGAGAGCCCACCGGCCAGTTGTTGAGTTCGGGGTGCTGCCGCTTCGCACGTCAATTGTGCGGATTGCGTACAAAAGCTTTAGCACCGGGTATGCCAACGCAAAAAAATACCTATTAATCAACGTCTTGGTTCGTTCTGGCGGCAATTCCGTATAAATCAGCTCGCCAATTTACGCACCATGATGGAGCACCTTGCCACCCCGTGAGCCAGATCGGAGCAGGCCTGGGGGTGAGCAAGGCTATTATAGTGCTCACCGCGCCTAGTATGGCAGGGCTGGCGGTGTGATACACTCCTGCAAACCGACCACGGTGCTATTCTTTTGCACTATCCAGGGCCGTAGCATTGGCCGGGTCTTTTGGTCGAAACTGGACGCTATTTTAATCAGTGAGGTGATGAGTGAAAGGTCCACAGGATATTTTCGCGCAGCTACAGGGGCAGTTCGGGCAGTTTGTTCCGGATATGGCACGTGCGGCCCGGGAAGACTTCGAAACCCAGGCTCGCGCCACGGTTATGGCGGTTCTGTCGCGCCTGGAGTTGGTAACCCGTGAAGAATTTGATGCCCAGCAAGCGGTGCTTATGAAAACCCGCGAGAAGGTAGAGGCGTTGGAAAAAAGGGTTGCTGAGCTGAACAAGGCTTCGAAGGCCCAATAGCTCTGAAAGATTCCCGGCAGGACGCCGGGTCGGTCGGCTTATTCCGGCCACCATATTGATACTCACAAACCATGGAAGGTTGTTATGCTTGCCGTCGTTCATTCCCGCGCCAGCATTGGTGTTTCTGCGCCCGAAGTCACCGTTGAGGTGCACCTCTCAGGTGGTCTTCCTGCCCTCACTATTGTCGGCCTGCCGGAAACCGGTGTGCGCGAAAGCCGGGAGCGCGTCAGAAGTGCTCTGCTGAATGCGGGTTTTGAATTTCCTGCCCGTCGAATAACAATCAACCTCGCGCCTGCCGACTTGCCCAAAGAGGGCGGTCGCTTTGATCTTCCTATTGCGCTGGGCATTCTTGCCGCCTCCGGGCAAATCCCCGCAGAAAGCCTGTCTTCCTGTGAATTTCTTGGTGAACTCTCTCTCGATGGTGCGCTTCGCCCGTTAAAAGGTGTTCTGCCTGCAGTGCTGGCTGCGCGTAGAGAAGGCCGGAGCTTGTTGATACCCAATGGCAACGCCGAAGAAGCAGCCCTTGCCAGCCAGGAGGATGTGCTCTCGGCTGGTCATATACTCGCAGTCTGTGAGCATTTGTGCGGCCGGGCCCGGCTGGTTCCTGTGCCCCGGGCCATACCGGAATCTGCAGCTGTTGTCGGCATGCCTGACCTGGCCGATGTGCGTGGCCAAAGTGTCCCGCGAAGGGCTTTGGAGGTTGCGGCGGCGGGCGCGCACAATCTGATTTTTTTCGGTCCGCCAGGAACGGGTAAGAGTATGTTGGCCAGCCGTCTGCCCGGAATTCTGCCAGACCTGAGCGATGAACACGCCATGGAAGTAGCCAGTGTGCATTCGGTTGCCGGTCAACCGCTAAGAGCAGGAGGCTGGCGTCAGCCTCCGTTCAGATCCCCGCATCACACCGCCTCCGCAGTCGCTCTGGTGGGCGGTGGTAGCAGCCCAAGGCCCGGAGAAATCTCCCTGGCGCATCGTGGTGTACTTTTTCTCGACGAGCTGCCGGAGTTTGAGCGCCGAGTTCTGGAAGTACTGCGAGAACCCATGGAAACCGGAGAGATTTCCATCAGCCGGGCCGCACGGCAGGTTAATTTTCCTGCTCGGTTTCAGGTCATCGGTGCCATGAACCCCTGCCCGTGTGGCTACAGTGGGCACCCGACCATTGAATGCCAGTGTACACCGCAGCAGGTAATGCGCTATCGGTCGAAAATTTCTGGTCCACTTCTCGACAGATTCGACCTTCACGTGGAAGTCCCCGTGCAAAGTGGCGATCTCCTCATGCAGTCCGGCGGTGACGGCGAACCCAGTTCCGTTGTGCGCGAGCGGGTGGCGCATGCGAGAGAACGCCAGGCCCGGCGCGGATGCGTTAATGCCACCTTGTCTGGTCGCGAGTTGCAGGAAGCCTGCAGCCTTGAGCGTTCCGGTGAAAAGCTGCTTTCCGGAGCTATGGAAAAGCTGGGGTTGTCCGCCCGGGCACTGCACCGGATACTGCGCGTTGCCCGCACTCTGGCGGATCTTGACGGGTCTGATGTGGTTACGCAGCCGCATCTGGTCGAGGCGCTGGGCTACCGACAGTTTGATCGCCAGACCGGCAAGAACTCTGTGGTATCCGCCTGATTCTTCCTACTCTGGTAAACTGTGTGCAAACTCCATTAACAATACCCGCAGCCTGGGGTTAAGGATTGCAGATGACTGACCAGAAAGAACCGCACGACCTTGGCGACGAAAACGCACCGAAACAGACGGCCAGTGATTCGCCTATCACCACCCGCCGTGGTGTTCGTAGCTTTGTGTTGCGCCAGGGGCGCATGACGGAAGGCCAGAAGAAAGCTTATGAGCGCAGCTGGCCGAAGTTTGGCCTTAGCCGTGAAGATGGCATGATTGATCCGCGCCAGATCTTTGGCCGGGATGCCATGCTCAACCTCGAAATCGGTTTTGGCATGGGCCGTTCGCTGGCGGATATGGCGGAAGCTGCACCGGAGCAGGATTTTATTGGCGTGGAAGTTCACCTGCCAGGCGTAGGTGCTTTGCTCAAGGACATCGAAGATCGTGGGCTTGAGAACATTCGCGTTTACAACATAGATGCCAATGATGTGATTGATTTGTGCCTGCCGGACGCTTGCCTGGATCAGGTGATGGTGTTCTTCCCGGATCCTTGGCACAAAAAGAAGCATCATAAGCGCCGGCTTGTGCAGCCTGAATTCGTGCAGCGCATCCGCCATAAGCTGAGAGTGGGCGGTATCCTGCATCTGGCGACAGACTGGGAAAACTACGCAGAGCACATGATGGAAGTAATGGGAGGGTCCGAAGGGTTTGCCAATACCCAGGAACAGGGCGAATACTCACCGCGTCCGGAATATCGCCCGGTTACCAAGTTCGAGAAGCGTGGCGAGAATCTGGGCCATGGCGTGTGGGATTTACTGTTTCACCGCACTAACTGATAGTGCGCTAGCCCGGCGCCAATGGATGGCGCCGGGCTGCCCGGACAATAACCAATCCTGCGATGCCAAGTGTCAAAGCGGTAAATTTGGCCAGCGCGCTGATTGCCGCGGCAAGACTTATGGCGTCTGTGGGCGAGTTCAGGTTATTGAGTAACAGAACGTTCTCCGTTACATCGGCCAGGCCTGCGGTTACAAACAGTGCGCGGATCCAGCGCGCAGCCGTGCGCTCGCGAACGCCAGGCCTGTCCAGAGTGCAGTGTCGGGTTAGCAGTATCAGCGTAAGGCAGTAGACGGGGATAAACAGGAAGTCTAGCCATAGGGAAAGCTTTGCCCGTTGCAGCCCTTCATCTCCCCAGCTTTGTACGATAGCCAAGGCCTGTTCGGCGTTCCCGGCCAGTTGGAAGCTGACGATCCCCTGATGCGCTGACCCCATTTTCAGGGGCTGATTGATCAGCAGCAAGGCCGCCAATAGAACCAAGGTCGCAATCAGGCAAGCTTTCAGGCTTTTGGGTAAAGCCGTTAATCCCTTTTCCGTGTCCATTACAGAAAACGCTCCAACAGACTGTTCAGATACCTTTGCCCCAAAGGTGTCGCCTGGAGCCGGCCACTGATCAGTAGTTTATCTTCACGCAGTTTCTCAAGTTGTACCGCAACGGATGTCAGGGGTAAACCCGTGCGTTCGAAAAAAAGGCTTTCATCCACACCTTTTCGCAGGCGGAGTGCATTCATGAGGAATTCCAGAGGGAGTTCCTCCTTGTCGATTTTTTCGCGCCCGGCGGTGCGGCTACCGATTCGGTTCAGGTAAGCATCTGGCTGTCGTGTTTTCCAGTAACGCCAGATAGTGCCGTCTGGAAGGCTGATTTTTCCGTGGCCACCCGCACCCAGTGCCATATAGTCCCCGAACGACCAGTAGTTGAGGTTATGCCGTGATGCCTTGCCGTCATGGCACCAAGCAGACACTTCATAGTCGCTGAACCCCTGCTGCTGAAGGTACTCACCGCCGCGCTGAGCGATCTCCCAGAGGTGGTCGTCATCCGGCAAGTCCGGTGGCCGGCTGTAGAATTCGGTATTAGGTTCCAGAGTCAGCTGATACCAGGACAGATGTGGCGGTTCATGGCTCATGGCTGCTCTGAGATCTTCGAGGGCCTCGCCTGGGGTTTGGCCGGGCAGGCCATGCATCAGATCCAGATTGAAGTTGTCAAACCCGGCTTTTCTTGCGGCGTCGATGGCCCTGTGTGCTGCCGTGCTGTCGTGAATGCGGCCAAGGGCTTTCAGGTGCGCCGGATTGAAACTTTGCACGCCAATCGACAAGCGATTGATACCAGTATCACGGAAGGCTTCGAATCGGCCTTCCTCCAGAGTGCCCGGGTTGGCTTCCAGAGTGATTTCTGCATCTGGTGCAAATGTCAGGCGCGTTCTGAGCCCCTTGAAAAGCTTCCGGTAGAAGTCACCACTCATCAATGACGGCGTTCCTCCACCGATAAACACGGTTTCAACAGTGCGGCCTGATGCGAATTCAAGATCCTGGTCCAGATCTTCGAGCAAAGCATTCAGGTAAGCGGATTCCGGGAGGTCATTCTGGATGGCGTGGGAGTTGAAATCGCAGTACGGGCATTTGCGCACGCACCAGGGTACATGGATATACAGGCTTAGCGGCGGTTTGACCGGCACCGGTGTAAGGGTGGTCACCGGCTCAGATCTCCGCCCGAAGCTGGTCCATCAGCAGCGCCAGGGCCCGGCCCCGGTGGCTTATGCGGTTTTTTTCTTCCCGGCTCAGTTCAGAGGCGCTGCAGTTCTTTTCCGGGCAAAGAAAGATCGGATCATAACCAAAGCCGCGATCACCTTGCGGTGCCCTGAGTATCGATCCAGGCCAGCGACCGTGGCAGATAATTGGCGTCGGATCGTCGGCGTGCCGGAGATACACCAGCACACAGTGGAATTGCGCACCGCGTTGACCGTCGGGTACATCGACCATGGCATCCAGAAGTGCGTTCAGGTTATCAAGATCGGAAGCGCCGGCGCCGGCGTAACGTGCCGAGCGAACTCCGGGTGCGCCGTTCAGTGCGTCCACGGCCAGGCCGCTGTCATCCGCCAGTGCGGGCAAACCGGTTTCCCGGGCGGCATGGCGTGCTTTCAGGATGGCATTCTCTACAAAAGTTACGGCCGGCTCTTCGGCTTCGCCAACGCCCAGCTCGCCCTGGGGCACTGGAACAAGGCTCAGTGGCGCAAGTAGCTGGGTAAATTCACTGATTTTGCCTTTGTTGTTGCTGGCAATAACAAGTTGCTCGGGCATGGTCCGCTCAGTCGCTGAAAAGAGTGTGGGCGAATCGTACCGGCAGATCCTGGCCATGCCCGGAAGGGCGAGCGGTCACGTTGAATGTCATCAGTTCGCCGGATGAATACTGGTATTGGGCTATAAAGTACACGGAATCGCCTTCCTGTATTCTGCGGAAAGCCAGAAACTTTACCTGTTGTATGTCGTTTGAAGCCTTGCCTTCCACCTGGCCCGTAACGGGCTTGAGAATGCCGCTCTCATTTTTCTGCATAATGGCAATATTGACGATGCCAATCCCCTTGCTGCGCTGCAGATTATTGGCCTTGGCTGTCTCGGGTGTCAGGAAGGTACTGGGCAAAACGCTCCAGTGCACCTGATAGTCCCCGAAGTCCTCGGATTCGGCATGGGCAGGAAGGCTGATAAGAGCAGCGAACAAAGCCACTGCCGCTAAGGTAAATATGCTGTGCAAAGTGTTGGTTATCATTGCTGTTTCTCCCGGGTAATACGGTAAATCGCGATCTCTCCCAACAAATTGGGCCAGAAGCGCGCCAACCAATTGTTCTGGTGCTGACCGTCCACCACACGTCTACTTTTGATTCGAATGCCTTTTTGGCGACACAAAGCCTCAAAATCCTTGAAGGTGCATAGCCGTATGTTGGGCGTGTTATACCATTTATACGGAAGCGCCTCGGATTCGGGCATACGACCACTGAGAGCCAGCCCCCAGCGCAGGCGCCAGTGTGCAAAGTTGGGGAAGGTGACTATGCCTTCATCGCCAAGGCGCAGCATTTCATCCAGCACCTTGTCGGGCCGTCGCACGGCCTGCAGTGCCTGCGTCATCAGCACAATATCAAAACTGTTGTCTTCGAAGTTGTCCAGCCCCTGGGTGTCCAGGTTTTGCTCAATCACCGAGACACCACGGTTCATGCAGGTGGTTATATGGTCCGGATTGATCTCCAGGCCAAAGCCACTTGCATTGCGTTCCCGCTTGAGGAAGTCGAGCAGGGTGCCGTCGCCACAGCCAAGATCCAGCACGTGATGGCCGGGCTTTACCCACTGCTGGATGATTTCGAGATCCGCCCTCATACGCCGACCTCCCTGGCAACCCGGTCCATATACGCAGTGAAGATGTCGGTGTAGCGCGGGGTTGGAATCAGAAACGCATCGTGACCCCAGGGCGCATCAATCTCTGCGTAGCTGACCTTTCGGCGGGCTGCGATCATGGCGTTCACCATCTCTTCAGAGCGGGCGGGCGTAAAACGCCAGTCGGTGCTGAAGGACAACACCAGGAACTCGCAGCTGGATTTGGCCATGGCTTTGGACAGGTCGCCATCAAATTCATAAGAAGGATCAAAATAATCCAGCGCACGGGTCATCAGTAGATACGTGTTGGCGTCGAAGACTTCCGAGAAGCGTTCTCCCTGATAGCGGAGGTAGCTTTCCACCTGGAACTCGGCGTCGTAACCAAATTTGTAGGCCTGATCTCTCAGCTCGCGGCCAAACTTCTCGCCCATGGAGGCATCTGAGAGATAGGTGATGTGCCCGACCATCCTGGCCAGCATAAGACCGCGGCGGGGCAGGGTGTTGAAATCGTAGTATCGGCCGTCGTGGAATTCCCGGTCTGAGGTGATGGCCTGCCGTGCCACTTCGTTAAAGGCGATGTTCTGAGCGGTCAGGCGGGGGCTGGAGGCGATGGCTACTGCGTGCTTCAGGCGATCCGGGTAGTCCAGGCTCCACTGCAACGCCTGCATACCGCCCAGAGAACCACCTACCACGGCCGCCCAGCAGTCAATCCCGAGACGATCCGCCAGCAGTGCCTGGCTTTTTACCCAGTCACTAACAGTGATGACCGGGAAGTCCGGGCCATACGGCTTGCCGGTGGCGGGGTTGGTTGAGTTGGGACCGGTGCTGCCATGGCATCCACCCAGATTATTGAGGCTGACAACAAAGAAACGATTGGTATCGACCGGCTTGCCCGGCCCGATGCAGGTATCCCACCAGCCTGGCTTGCGGTCGTCTACGGAATGATAGCCGGCGGCATGATGGTTTCCGCTCAGGGCGTGGCATATGAGCACAGCGTTGCTGCGATCAGCGTTGAGTTCGCCATAAGTCTCCACAACCAGATCATAGCGCTCCAGCGCTTGTTCGCACGCCAGCACTATGGGTGTTTCAAAATGGTATGTCTGTGGGGTGACTACCCCTACAGAATCCACAGGTATGGGATCAGACATCGGCGCGAAGGGTTCCTGAATCGGTCCGTTAGTGACTGCTTTGCTGGTAGGGGTAAAACCTCTATCAGCAAAGCAGTTTAAAGGCGGGCCGTCATGGCTGCAACCGACAGGCTCTGTGGTGGCCGGGCGAGAGGTTAGATAGCGCCGGAGATATTAACCACTTTTTGCTGGATCAGGGTGGGCGCGGGTTTGCGGATCTGGCGCTGCATAGCGTCGGCTAATTCCAGTTGCCGGCGTAAGTCGCTGATGGTGTTGTCCAGCCGCTCACGCTCGAAACGACCGTCTCGATCGCTTCTTACCATATCCCGGAGGCGCCGTATTTGATGCTCCAGCAATTGTTTCTGTTCCATGGAGTACTGCATGATTGGTAGCAGTGCTTCTGAAGGCCAGCGCTCCACATCGCTGCGCACTCTGGAGTGCAGGGTTCTGGCTTCGCTCACCATTACATTGAAAAAGCGCTGCACCAGAACGGACTGCTCTGTGAGGAGGTTCTTGGGGCTGCCACGGAAACGCCGGGCTTTTTTGCGCAGTTCTCTCACCGCAATGACATGTCGGCCGGCACGCAGTGGAATAGGCTCCAGGTGCCGGGCACGGGTATCCTCGTTATATCGGCGATAGATGGAACCTACCATTTTCTCCGCAAGGCGGCCCTCGCTGAGTAGGTTGCTGAAATCGCTCTCGAGAAGCTCAAAAAACTGATCCATGGCCCTGTTCATGCCTGCGGTGGTCCAGCTTTTCGACATGCTTTTGCGGATCTTTCCGGCGTGAGCCTCAAAGCGATCTTCGGCGACCAGGCTTTGCAACATGTCACCTTGAGAGCCCATCAACCTGCGGCTTGACCGCAGCGTGATGAGCTTTTTGTAGTAGAAGTCGTAGTCTTTCTGAGCGCGATCGGCCAGCCGGGCGAGAGCTGCTTTGTCCATGGTGGTACCGGAGCAAGCCTGGGACTCTTCTTCGAGCGATTCGAGACGAGTCTGCATCACAGCCTGGCTATTTTGCAGCATGCCCAGCAGGTCATTGATCAGACTTTGGGTGATCAGCTGTTCCTTGTGCATCAGAATACGCTGGATAATCAGTTGTTCCAGGTTGCCGATGTTGGAGCGAGTAAACAGATCGTTGTCTTTCCTGACCCTGGCGACCAGACCCTGTTTGGCGGACAAGGGTATTACGTCCTGCTGCCGGATGCCGAGGTGGTCTGCGGTATACCCGCGCACTCTTTCGATGGCTTCGTTGGTGTGCTTCTCGCCCTGAAGGTCGTCCCACAACACATCGATTTTGTTCAGTACCGCAAATCGCCCTGCGCGGTGATCGGCATTTTCGGTATCTATGTGCTCTTTCCAGATGGTCATGTCGCTGGCGGTAACGCCGGTATCTGCACTGAGCACAAAAATAACGGCATGAGCTTTTGGCAGCATGCTGATGGTGAGCTCGGGTTCGGAGCCGAGGGCGTTAAGGCCCGGGGTGTCAAGAATGCGCAGGCCGCGTTCGAACAGGGGGTGGCGAATACTGATTTGGGCATTGCGCCACGCTGGAACCAGAACATTGCCCGGGTTGTTGCGATCATGCTCGAGCATGCCTTCGTCAAAGCCGAGCGCTCGGGCCTGGTCGGGATCAACACTTTTAACCCGGGCAACTTCCCCCAGGATTTCACGCATGATTTCAGGATCACGCTCATCCAGGCCGTGCTTTACCCAGCGTTCGGGCTGTTTGCGCAGTTGCTGTAACGACAGGTTGCCAGTGCGAGTCTCTATGGGGAGCAGCATCAGGTAGTTTTCGTTGGCGCTGCGGTCAAAAAACAGCTCGGTCGGGCACATGGTTGTGCGTCCGGCCTGGGAGGGCAACATGCGCTGCCCAAACTCCGAGAAAAACAGCGCGTTTATCAGCTCTGTTTTGCCGCGGGAGTACTCACCCACAAATGCAATGGTGAGCTCGTCCTCAACCAACAGCTCAAGGCCATGACGGATACGCGTGCTGATGTCTTCAGAGAACAGGTTGTTATCCTGGAGCCATAACCGGTAACGGCCAATCTGGCGGATCAGCTCTTTTTTCCAGTTGTGGTACGCCTCTACCTGCTGAGTCAGGTGTCCCTGATGATTCATCGGATTTTCCTTCTACACGACTTCTGGCGTTCCCCGGGCAGATTCGCTGGGATCCACGTGGCGACGAATGGTGACGCATGAGTTAATTAATTACGGTTAATACTAGCTTGTTCCGGGAATTTTTGCGGCTGAGTGTTTGCAGGTGTGTGGCCATTGTTGACATGACTTGAATGAAAAAAGCCGCAAAATCAACGAAGTGAGGATGCGGCTTGTAGTTCAGGCTTTTTGTGGAGAACTGTTACAAATTGTTTGTTTGTGACGTGGTTTACAGTCCCAGGCCAATGGCCCCGAGGCCGACCGCGACTTTCATATGGTCAATAACAACAGACAGCACGTTAAGAATCAGGAAAACAATAATGGGTGACAGGTCCAGTCCACCCATGGATGGCATCAGTTTTCTCACGGGTCGCATGACAGGTTCTGTGATCTGGGCAACCAGCTGTATCGCTGGGTGACTGCTGCCTGGTGCAATCCAGCTGACGACAACAACAGCGATAACCGACCAGAAGTATATTTTGACGATCAGATCCAGAACGGAAACCACGCCCCAAACCAAAAGTATGAGTGGGTTAAATGATGGAATGCCGCCGCTAAGAGCGATCAGGATCAGGAAGAAGGTGACCGCCTGAATAAGAACTGCAAGAACCAGAGCCGCGCCGTCAATTCCGCCCCAGCCAGGAATGAATCGGCGCAGGGGTCTGAGCAAAGGGTTGGTGGCCTTCACCGCAAACTGGGAAATCGGGTTATAGAAGTCGGCCCGGGCCAGTTGCAGCAAAAAGCGCAGCAGTATGATAGTCATGTAAAAGGTGGACGCGATCAGCAGGATCGTAATCAGGATGTCTGCCAGCATGTAGCCATTTCTCCGTTGTCAGTGACTGTTTTACTCTTTGCCCGCCAGTTCTTTGGCCATTTCTTCTGAACGTTTGTACGCAGCGTTATACGCTTTCTTTACCAGAGCGCGCATTCCGCCTTCTTCAAACGTATTGACAGCCTGCTCTGTGGTACCGCCCGGAGACATTACGTTTTTCTTCAGTTGGGCTGGATCATGCTCGCTTTTGGCGGCCATTTCCGCCGCGCCTGCCATGGTCTGAATGGCAAGTTGTCGTGCGGTTTCTGCGTTCACGCCGGCGTCAGTTGCCGCCGCCTCAAGAGCCTCAAGCATCAGGAAGAAATAGGCCGGGCCGCTGCCCGAAAGTGCCGTTACGCCATGAAGTAGCGCTTCATCCTCAACCCACACCGCAATGCCTATGCCTTCAAAAACCGATTGCACCATTTTTTTCTGGGCGCTGGTGACGCTCTCGCTGGCAAAGAGCCCGGCAGCTCCCTTGCCGACCAGGGAAGGGGTGTTGGGCATTACCCGCACGATCGGAAGACCGCCGCCAAGCCATTCATCAAGCGTGTCGGCGCCCAGGCCCGCTGCAATCGATACCATCAACGGCCGGGTGTTCTGGGCGATAGGTGCGATATCGCGGCAAACGTCCGCCATTGCCTGGGGTTTCACCGCAAGCACAACCATGTCTGCCTGCTGAGCGCAGTACCGGTTGTCTGTTGTGACGCTGATTCCAAAGCGTTTTCGAATGGATTGCAGGTGGCCGTCGTCTGGCGCGCTTGCCCATATATTGCTGGCTTTGAATCCGCTATCCAGCATGCCGCCAATGATGGCGCTGGCCATGTTACCGGCACCGATAAACGAAATGGTTGGTGATTTGCTCAAAGTCTGCTCCAACGGTTATTCGGTTAGACATTCGGATCCGATAATAGCAGGAACCGGTCAGTTCAGCTCTTGCGCGGACGTTCGCCAAAGACGGCCGTGCCAATACGAACCCAGGTGGCGCCTTCTGCAATCGCCATTTCGAGATCACCGGACATCCCCATGGATAAGGTGTCCAGTGGCCCTGCTTCCGGATAGTCCCGCCGCAACTCCTTCAGAGTATTGGCAAGCTTGCGGAAGCTCACTCGCAGGGCGGACTCGGCCTGTTCCGGGTCGGGGATGGCCATCAGCCCCCTGAGTTTGAGCCCCGGTAACTGGCTTATCCCGGAAATCAGCTCTGGCAGTTCATCTGGCTGGCACCCGGATTTGCTCTGTTCATTGTTAATATTGACCTGAAGGCAAATATTCAATGGGGGCAACCCTGTTTCTCTCTGTTCGCTCAGGCGCCTGGCCACTTTCAGACGATCCACGCTGTGCACCCAGGAAAATGCGGAGGCAATCTGCCGGGTTTTATTGGACTGTATCGGGCCGATAAAGTGCCAGTCGATCTCGGTCAGGTCGCTGAGCTCGGCCATTTTGTCCAAGGCTTCCTGAAGATAGTTTTCGCCAAATGCCAGCTGGCCAGCAGCTACTGCCTCTCTCAGATCTTCTGCTGACCGTGTTTTACTGACCGCCAACAGGCTCACAGAATCGGGTTTTCGGCCCGCCTGCATTGTTGCTTTTTGTATGCGTCGGGTTACGCTCCCGAGGTTGTCTGCTATGCTGCTCATAGTATGAAATAGTCGCGTTTGGTCTGTCTGTTATTTGCCGACACGTTACTCGCAGGTCACTGAAATGCCAAGTGATCGCCAAGTGACAAGAGCCGGGTTGTGCCGAGCAGACGCTGCCTGTGTAAAAAAAGAAAAGCCTTCCGAGGACTTCAATGGATATTACTGAACTGCTTGCCTTCTCGGCGAAACAGGGTGCGTCTGACTTGCATCTTTCCTCCGGCCTGCCACCGATGATTCGTGTTGACGGTGATGTTCGCCGTATCAATCTTCCGCCCCTTGAGCACAAAGAAGTGCACGGGCTGATCTACGACATCATGAACGACAAGCAGCGCAAGGACTACGAAGAATTTCTGGAAACTGACTTTTCCTTTGAAGTGCCGGGTGTCGCCCGCTTCCGTGTTAACGCATTCAACCAGAATCGCGGGGCTGGCGCTGTTTTCCGTACTATCCCCTCGAAAGTGCTGACAATGGAAGACCTGGGCATGGGCCAGGTGTTCAAGGATGTGTCCTCTGTACCGCGAGGGCTTGTGCTGGTCACCGGGCCGACGGGTTCCGGTAAGTCCACCACGCTGGCGGCAATGATTGATTACATCAACGATACCCGCTATGAGCACGTTCTCACCATAGAAGACCCGATTGAATTCGTGCACGACTCCAAGAAGTGCCTGGTTAACCAGCGGGAAGTGCATCGGGATACCCTCGGTTTTAACGAAGCTCTGCGCTCTGCGTTGCGGGAAGACCCCGACATTATTCTGGTTGGTGAGTTGCGGGATCTGGAAACCATCCGTCTTGCCCTTACTGCGGCGGAAACCGGCCACTTGGTGTTTGGCACTCTGCACACCACTTCGGCGGCAAAAACCATTGACCGGGTGGTAGACGTGTTCCCGGCAGAAGAAAAATCCATGGTGCGCTCCATGCTTTCGGAATCGCTGCAGGCTGTTGTTTCCCAGACACTGATGAAGAAAATGGGCGGTGGCCGGATAGCTGCCCATGAAATCATGATTGGTACTGCTGCGATTCGTAACCTGATTCGCGAAGATAAAATTGCCCAGATGTACTCGTCAATCCAGACCGGTGCGTCGCTGGGCATGCAGACGCTGGATCAGTGTCTTGAACGTTTGTTACAGAAAGGGCTGATTTCCCGGGATGCTGCGCGGGCCAAGGCGAAAATGCCTGATAATTTCTGATTTCGAGAGAAGGAGAAAGGAGCCAAGCTGTGCCAGGACACGCCGTGAATACGTCCCTGTAGGCTTGACGGCAGCATCCATGCTGCCGACAGTCCCGGCACAGCTTGGCTCCTCTCTCCCCGGCGTTTATCGGGTCGTCATATAAAAAGAATGTAGGGAATCAAAAATGGAATTCGAAAAGCTGCTTCGTCTGATGGTAGAGAAAGGAGGCTCAGACCTCTTTATCACGGCCGGTGTTCCGCCCAGCATGAAAGTGAATGGCAAAGTGCTGCCGGTCACGAAAAACGCGTTAACGCCGGAACAGACGAGGGAGTTTGTATACGGGGCCATGAACGAAAAGCAGCAGGCCGAGTTCGAAGACTCTCATGAGTGTAACTTCGCCATTAGCGCCCGCGGCATTGGCCGTTTTCGGGTGAGTGCGTTCTTCCAGCGCAACCTGTGTGGCATGGTTCTGCGACGGATTGAAGTTAAAATTCCTCAGATTGACGAACTGTCGCTGCCAGAAATAATCAAAGAGCTGGCCATGACCAAGCGTGGTCTCATCATGTTTGTGGGTGCGACGGGTACGGGTAAATCAACGTCGTTGGCGGCGATGCTCGGGCACCGGAACCGGAATAGCCGGGGCCACATTATTTCCATTGAAGACCCTATCGAATTTGTGCATCAGCACCAAGGCTGCATCGTGACGCAGCGGGAAGTCGGAATTGACACCGAAAGCTTCGAAGTGGCGCTGAAAAACACGTTGCGGCAGGCGCCCGACGTCATCCTCATTGGTGAGGTGCGTACCCGTCAGACCATGGAATACTCCGTTCAGTTTGCCGAGACGGGTCACCTTTGCCTTGCAACGCTGCACGCAAACAACGCCAACCAGGCGCTTGACCGGATCATCCAGTTTTTCCCGCCCGAGCAGCACAACCAGATCTGGATGGACCTGTCCCTGAACCTCAAGGCTATCGTGGCGCAGCAACTGATTCCGACGCCGGACGGAAAAGGCCGTAAGGCTGTTATTGAAGTTCTTATTAACACACCTCTGGTAGCGGATCTGATCCGGAAGGGTGAGGTGCATAAGCTCAAGGGCTTGATGGCGAAATCCAACGAGTCCGGTATGCGGACATTCGATCAGGCCTTGTATGAGCTTTATGCTGAAGGCTCTATAACCTACGAAGATGCGCTGGCCCACGCCGATTCGGCTAACGACCTGCGCCTGATGATAAAGCTGGGTACGGACGCCCAAGGGGCAGACAAGTTGTCGTCTTCTGTCGACAAGCTGACGATTCAGGATAATTGATCGGGTATTTGCCAGCGAAAGCGGTAAATGATTAGGGTTTTAAACTAGTAGCTTTAGCATTTGAGGCGGCAGGCTGCAGCTGCGTATACTCCGCCCAAACTATAAAGGAGATGCCGCTGTTATGAAATCCACACTGCTTACCCGTGCTGTTCGGCTGGCTACACTGGCCGCAGTTGCTGCCCCGGCCAGCGTTTTCGCTGGTGGTTTTTCCCTCAACGAACAAAGTGCCAGCGCTATGGGCGTTGCAAACGCCGGTGCTGCCGCGAATCCGGAGAATGCGACCACTGTATTTTTTAACCCTGCGGGCATGAGTCAGCTAAAGGGTACGAATATTTCTTTTGGTGCTGCTGTTCTCGATATTGATGCCAAAGCAAAAAACGGAGCCAGAGCAAACAATCAGCTCCCGTCCGTCCACCCCCAAAGCGAAGTTCAGGGTACCACTGGTGGTGACATTGCAGATCCGGCAGTTTTGCCAAACATTTATCTGACTCACGAAATCAATGATTCGATTGATGTGGGCTTCGGCATACACGCACCTTACGGTCTGGCTGCTGACTATGATGACGATTTCGTTGGCCGCTTCTTCGCAGACAAAACTGAGCTGACGGCGCTCTCATTTACGCCAGCCATTTCCCTGAATAACGGACAGGGTTTGTCTATGGGGTTGGGCCTGAACGTCATGTATGTTGAAGGTAAGCTTACAAAGTTTATGGATAACTCGGGCACTCTCGGCAGCGCCCAGCAAAATAGCATTCCTGTGGCTCCTGGAACTCCAGCTCAGGGATACGCTGACATTGAGGGTGATGATGTTGCCGTCACTTTTCAAGTTGGCTTCCTGTATGAGTTGAACAGCCGGACTCAGCTTGGTCTGAAAGCGCAGACAGGCACGGAGCTGGAACTTAAAGGCGATGCCAAGTTTACAAATGTTGCGGCTCTGGATCCGAACCTGGGCGCTGTCGGAGCGCTCAACTCGACCGAGCCGGCCAGAGTCCCGCTGGCAATCCCGGAAAGCATCACTGCCGGTATCCGGCACCGCCTGACAGATGAGTTCACGGTTCTGGCAGGAGCGACATACTCCCGCTGGAGTCGATTTGAGTCCCTCGACATTTACGGGCGCGATTCCAGCAAGCCGTTGACCAGTCAAAGCCCGGGTGGCGAGCCTGGCAGTGGTCAACTGACTCATATTCCGGAAGAATGGAAAAACACGTGGCAACTCAACGTGGGCGGTATCTGGCAGGCAACGCCTGAGTGGGCACTCAAAGCTGGCTATGCCTGGGATGAGTCGCCAGTTGATCAATATGTTACGGCACGTATTCCTTCCAGTGACCGTCACTGGCTGACGCTGGGTGCGCAATGGAAACCGGCTCAGAGCGGCTGGACGGTAGACGCTGCGGTAGGCACCTTACTGTTCACCGACGACCCGAAAGTGCTGGATAAATCCTACGTTCTGACCTCGGGAGGCACTGCTGCAAGCACTAGGGATCCGAACTCGTTCTACGAGGGCGAGTATGATCTTGAGGCATGGAGTGCCGCTATTCAGATCAGTAAAGCTTTCTGATCCGCTGCTCTCGCCCTGGGGCTGATTCCATTCCCGGAGTCAGCCGACCACTTGTCCCCGATAAATTCTTTTCTTGTGCCGGGGCTCCTCCTCGGATTTTTCCGCTTGTCGTTCGCGTCTATCCTCCCTGATCGGCTGCCCCCTATACGTTCTCAGCACTTGGTTTGGCTCTCCTTCCGCCGCGTTCAGTTCCGGAACCCTTTGTTTCAATGCTTCCCAGGTGTGAATCAGCTGACGAGATCTGGTTTTGCTGGCGTATTCGGCCAGATGCTGCTCCAGGTCGGCCTCGTCGTAATGGAGTTTTACCCCGAATTCGGACTGAATCAGACGCCGACATTGGTGAACCAGTTTTAGCAGGCAAGGGTCAAACAACCAGCTGCGTTCGCTCGTTATTGAATTCATGGAAAGGCCTCACATCAGTGTCACTGCAACGGGTTTTACCCCGGACCTCCGAATAATGCAGGTTTTGTGCCGTACAGGATGATTAGTGGAATCACTGGTTTGTGAAAGGCTGTATAAAAAACACGCCCTGTTTCTGTGCGGTTCATATAGAACACGAACAGAAGCAGGGCGTTGTGTTTCGGTCTTGGAGTGGGTTAGTGGGCCTGATCCCAGTTGTCACCAACGCCGGCTTCTACCAGCAGAGGCACGGCCAGCGTTGCGGCGCCGGACATGCGCTTGATCAGCCCTTCGCGGATCTCATCTACCGCTTCTTCTTTCACTTCAAGAATCAGTTCGTCGTGTACTTGCATGGTCATGCGAGCGGTATCAGCGTGCTCTGAAAGCAGCCAACTTTCCACTTCAATCATCGCCAGCTTGATGATGTCGGCGGCTGTTCCCTGCATCGGGGCGTTGATAGCGGTGCGTTCTGCAGCCTGTTGCAGTTGCTTGTTGCGCGCGTTGATTTCCGGTAGGTACAGTCGGCGGCCGAACAGGGTTTCGACAAAACCGTCGTCGTGGGCCTGCTTGCGGATATTGTCCATATATTGCAAAACGCCCGGGTAGCGTTCGAAATAACGGTCGATATACTGCTGTGCGACTTTTCGGGCTACATCCAGTTGGCGGGCCAGGCCGAAAGCCGACATGCCGTAAATCAGGCCGAAGTTAATGGCTTTGGCGCTGCGACGCTGGTCACTGCTTACGTCATCCAGCGCCACGCCAAAGACCTCTGCCGCTGTTGCTTTGTGGATGTCCTCGCCCTTTTCAAAGGCCGTTAGCAGGCCTTTGTCGCCAGACAGGTGCGCCATGATGCGGAGCTCAATCTGAGAATAGTCCGCAGCGATCAGTTTGTAGCCTTTCTCGGCGATGAAGGCTTGACGAATACGCCGGCCTTGCTCGGTGCGGATAGGGATGTTCTGCAGGTTGGGCTCCGATGAGGACAGCCGCCCGGTGGCTGTTACAGCCTGGTGGTAGGAAGTGTGCACACGACCTGTGCGGTGGTGAATCAGCTCTGGTAGCGTGTCTGTGTAGGTGGACTTGAGCTTGCTCAGGCTACGGTGCTCCAGAATCAGTCTGGGCAGTTCGTGTTCATGGGCCAATTCCTGCAATACAGGCTCGGCGGTAGAAGGCGCGCCCTTGGGGGTTTTCTTGATTACCGGGAGCCCCATCTTTTCGTAAAAGATAACCTGTAGCTGTTTGGGGGAGCCGAGATTGAAATTCTCTCCTGCCACCTCATGCGCTTCTTTTTCCAGCTCGGTCATCCGTTCTGCCAGTTCCTGGCTGTGCTGGCGCAAAGTGCTGGCCTTGATCAGAGTTCCGCGTTGCTCCATGCGTGACAGCACCGGCACCAGGGGCAGGTCTATGTGTTCATAAACTGATTGCAGCTTGCCAACCTTTGCCAGCTGCGGGCGCAGCACCTGATGCAGGCGCAGGGTTATATCTGCGTCTTCAGCTGCATAAGGGCCGGCCTTTTCCAGATCCAGCTGGTTAAAGGTGAGCTGCTTGGCGCCTTTGCCGGCAATGGATTCAAACGTGATGGTTTCTTCGCCCAGATAGTTCCGGGCAAGGGTGTCCATGTCGTGACGAGACGACACGGAGTTCAGCACGTAGGACTCCACCATGGTGTCTTCGGCGATGCCATCCAGACAGATGTCGTGGTTGGCCAGCACGTTCTTGTCGTACTTGAGGTTCTGTCCCACCTTTTTCTGTTTCGGGTCTTCCAGCAGAGGTTTCAACTGAGCCAATACAGTGTCCCGGTCGAGCTGTTCTGGCGCGCCCATGTAATCGTGGCCAAAGGGCACGTAAGCCGCTTCGCCTGCTTCAATGGCGAACGATACGCCCACCACCTCAGCGTGCATGTAGCGCAAGCTTGTGGTTTCAGTGTCAAAGGCGAACAGCTCGGATTTTCTGAGTCTTGCGACCCACCCATCGAGTTCGCTCTGGTCTGTGACAACGCTGTAGCGCTTTTCCTGAGGAGTTGGCTGAGTGTCGTTGCTGGTTTCTGTTGCCTGATTACCGCCGTCTTCTGCGGGTTCTGATGCTTTGGCTTCCAGTTCGGCAGTCCAGCCGCGCAATTCATATTCACGGAACAGTTCCAGCAGATCTGTGTCGTTCTGCTGTCGCTCCTCAAGGTCTTCCAGTCCAAAGTCCAGGTCGACATCCATTTTGATGGTGGCCAACTCCCGGCTCAGTGGCAGGGTATCAATGGCTTCACGCAGATACTCACCAATCTTGCCCTTGATCTCGCCCGCATGCTCAATCACGCCGCCGAGATTGTCATAAGCCTGCAGCCATTTCACCGCTGTTTTCGGGCCGCACTTGTTGACGCCAGGAATGTTATCCACTTTGTCGCCCACCAGGGCCAGGTAATCAATAATCTGGTCGGGGCGGACACCAAACTTCTCAACGACACCGTTCTGATCCATCCGGGTTTCGGTCATGGTGTTGATCAGCGTTACGTGGTCGCTGACTAGCTGGGCCATATCCTTGTCGCCGGTTGAGACCACGACATCGATGCCTTTGCTGGTGGCTTCGTTTGCCAGAGTGCCAATCACATCGTCGGCCTCCACGCCCTCCACAATCAAAAGTGGCAGCCCCATGGCTTTTACCATCTGGTGAATGGGCTCAATCTGCACGGCCAGATCGTCCGGCATGGGGGGGCGGTTGGCTTTATACTCTTCGTACAGATCGTGACGGAAGGTTTTGCCTTTTGCGTCAAACACGACGACCAGCTTTGAGCCGGGGAAGTCCTGCTCCAGGCGCCGGATCATTGCGATAACGCCTTTGATCGCACCGGTTGGGTGGTTCTTGCTGGTGGTCAGTGGTGGAAGTGCATGATAAGCACGGAATAAATAGGACGAACCGTCCACAAGCACCACAGGTGGGGTCTTTTGTTCAGTCATGTCAAAGCGGGTCCGGAATCTGGTTGAAGCGTGGGTTGGCTTATGCAACTCTGTACTTAATTCGATGGACAAAAGGGTATCACGAAAATGAAAAAAATCGTCTGTTCCGCATTTCTGCTTGTCTTCGGCGTTGCGCCCGCGTTGGCACAGGACAGCGGTGCTCTGGATGAGACCCTTGTTGAAACGCCCAGAGAGCCGGTTGTGGTTTCTGACTATCAGTCATCCAGTGATGGCCCGCAGATCGTGATTCGGCCGGGTGATGGCGAGGTATTCTACGAGTATCGGGTGAACGGACAGCTCATGGAGATAAAGGTTGTGCCGGAGGTCGGTCGTGAGTACTACCTGGTGCCGGCTGATGGCGGAGGCTGGATACGGGAAGCTGATTCCGGCATGCTGGTGCCGAGCTGGATCTTGTTCCGCTGGTAAGCGTTCCGTTCAGATCAAATCGACCATGACTGCTGGAGAGCGTTTGCTTTCCAGCCCCTGCGCATCAACTGTTGTGATCGCGAATTCGTAAGCGCCAGGCGGCAGGCTCGTGAGCGGCTGGCTCGTGCGCTCCGGGTTATTGACCGGTATTACATTGAAGCGATCTTCATGCCGTAAACGGTAGTAGATCCGGAATCCTGCGATCTGCCCAGGTTTCAATACTGAGCCGTCTTCACGTGTTTGTGGTGCGCTCCAGCTCAGTGCTTTGGGTGGCTTTGTTTCTTCTGCCGCTGTGTTAGCCGGTTTCTCTTGCCCAAGTGTTTCAAGTAACCCACCTGTAGCCATGTCGAGCCGACTGTTTGCAAGCTCCGATGCGCGCAGGGTCGACGTGTGGGTGCCCCGGTCGTCTTCCTGACAGCCGGTTAGCAGTGCCAGTGCGGAGATAAAAATAATAAATGGCAGGCGGGCGAGCGGGGTAATCTTCATCGCACTGTCCTTAGCACCTTCGCGCCAATGCTGGCGTCGCAGACTTTATTATTAATAATGGGCCTGCAGCGCCGGAATAATACGAGGACGCGGGTTGCAGAAGCAAAAAGCATTATGCGAATTGAGGGGCGAGTGACAAGTGAATAATCCGTAAAATCACTCATATGCGACGTATGCACGGCGCCTGTTTTAGTATGAACATTCTAATTTTTCCCGGTAACCTTGGTTACAGAATCAAAGAAAAGCCTTCACCTTAGAGCTGATCAAGCAGGCTAGGCCTCAGTCAGAAGCGATAAGGGAAGAGTTTGAAAATACTTCAGTAAACCAAGGAGAAGTGACATGGGTAAACTTAAAACATATCAGGAACAGCTTCAGGAAATCGTAAACAAAGGCATCAATGCTGCTGAAGAGCAGCAGAAGAAGCTGGCGGCCAAGCCGTTTGACTACGCTGAAAAGCTGGAATCAGAAGCGCGTGAGTACAGTGTTAAAACTCTGCGCACTCGTTATAACGGCTACAGCGACAGCCTTTTTGGCCAGCTGCGCACTCTGAACAGCCGCTTTGGCAGCTTCGCAGCCGATCTGGTTGCAAAGCTTGAAAAAGAAGCAGTTGAAGGCGCAGACGCAGTATCTGAAGCGGCAGACGACGTATCCAAAGCCGCTCAGGATACCAAGAAGTCGGTAGAAGCCAAGAAGCCCGCTGCGAAGAAGAAAGCAGCAGCGAAGAAAGAAACTGCTTCAGCCTGATTCAAGGCGATGCAGTAATGCCAGCACAGAGCTTGTGCTGGTATGCGAAAAGGGCGCCAAGCTGAGTTTTGGCGCCTTTTTTATTTTTAATGGCGGTGTGGGTGTAGTGTCGTTGCCGGCGACAGCGTATCAATCTGAGGTATCGTCTGGGTCCAGTTCCAGTGTGCGAGTTTCGCCGGTAACTTTTTCGAGCCGTTTCACATCGGCCTCAAACGACCGTATCAGGGAATCTGTTTCCTGAGCTTGCCAGGAAATTTCCCTCTCGATATCGCGGATCTGTGATTCAAGGCGGCGGATTTTTTCGAGAGTCGCGTCTGGTATTTTTTGTCCGGATCGCTCCATGTTCGCTGCGCGGCTTTGCTCGTTATCGAGCTGGCTTGAGATGACGGAGATGTTACCGCGCTTGAGCTGAATCAGGCCTCGCAGTTCATCAAGCTTGCGATGCATGGCTCTGATTGCCTGGTCTGGGTGGCTGAAGCGTTTCAGAAGCTGGGCGTCTTTTTCGCGTTGAACGGCGAGTTCTGCCTGGCGCTGTTTTTCAGCTTCGCGAGCAGAGATTTCATCTTCTGTCGGCGCCGGCGGGATGACTTCCACGACGCGGCCATTCGAGTTGAGGATGTCGTACCCGCGCTTTGTGGCTGGTTGGGGAATGGTGTTGCTGATTACGACCTGGCCTTCTTCATCCGTGTAGCGGTACATGCCAGCCTCTGCCTGGGTTGTCATGCCCAGCGACAGCAAAAATGCAGAGGCAGTAGCTGAAATTACGGTGAGGCGCTTGTGCATCAGTCAGACTCCGTAAAGTTCCCGGTAGCTGGCTACCTTCGCGGCATGGCCAGAAAAGTCCGGATTGGTTTCAAGATAGTCCAGAACCTGTTCCAGGCGGATGATACTGACCACCGGGATGCCGAATTCGCTCTCTACTTCCTGTATGGCTGAGAGCTTGCTGTTGCCCCGCTCCTGCCTGTCCATGGCGATGAGCACGCCAGCCGGCTCCGCGCCTGAAGCCCGGATAAGGTCGATGGATTCGCGTATGGCAGTGCCAGCGGTAATCACATCATCTACGATGAGTACTTTACCCTGCAACGGGGCACCAACAATATTACCGCCTTCGCCGTGATCTTTCTTTTCTTTACGGTTGAAGGCAAACGGCTTGCTGTTGCCCTCGCGGGCCAGTGCCATGGCAGTCACGGTTGCCAACGGAATGCCCTTATAGGCAGGCCCGAAAATGATGTCATAATCCAGACCGCTGCGGTCGATGGCTTCAGCATAAGCTTTGCTGAGCTGCAGCAGGTCGTCCCCGGTGTTGAATAGCCCGGCGTTGAAAAAGTAGGGGCTGGTGCGGCCGGACTTGAGGGTGAAATCACCAAAACGAAGTACGTTACGGCGGATGGCGAATTCAATAAAATTTTGCTGATAGTCGTGCATGGCAAGGCTTCTGGCGGGTGTGGATCTTTTAATAACGCGTGAAAACGGTATCATACACACAAACCGAATCAGGGAACACGTATGCGGGTAGTATCAATCAGCGTCAATGGTCTTGCCCGGGCTGTTGATAAAGGTTTCTTCGACTGGCTGGCCGAACAGGATGCAGACGTTGTCTGTGTTCAGGATCACCGTATGCGCGCTTATGAGATTGAAGATTACAATCTCATTCCCGAAGGGTATGAGGCCTACTTCATCGATGGCGAGAATAATGAGGACGGTGGCGTGGGTATTTACACGCGGCATTTCCCCAAGGCCATCATGTACGGGTTCGCCAATGAGCAGGCGGACCGCGAGGGGCGCTTTATTCAGGCGGATTTTGATAAGGTTTCGGTTGCCTCTGTTCTGGCACCCTGCGCCCTTGGGCGTGAGGAGGAGTTGATCAGCGAGGATGACCTGACCGTTCTGGACCATAAAGATGATTTTATGGACGCGTTTGGGCTGCACATGCAGAAAACCCTGCGTAAGCGCCGCCAGTTCATTTTTGGTGCCAACCTGCAGACGGCCCAGCATGTGACAGACGCCAGCCCGCTTTACCACAAGTTGGACTTCTCCGGTTTCCTGCCCCACGAGCGTGCCTGGTTGGATCGTCTGTTTGATGAAATGGGCTGCGTGGATGCGTTCCGTGATATCAACAAGCAGAGTAATCAGTTTACCTGGTGGCCGGAGCAAACCGAGGGTTCGCGGAAAAATGCGGGTATTCGGGTAGATTATCAGTTGATGACGCCGGGTATTCGCAAAACCATTCAGGATGGCTGGATTGACAACACAACCCGTTTTTCCGATCACGCTCCGGTGATTATGGATTACGATATAGAGATTGGCGTGTAATTATCTGGGGAAGCGCCTGTGCAACGGCACCTCCCCAGACACGCTGCAAGTACGTCCATGTACGCTTGTTTCCGGCCATCCTTGGCCTCCAACAGTCTGGGGAGGTGCCGTTGCACAGGCGCCCAGACTTGAGAGTTGTCTTCCTTAGCCTTCCAGCGCTTCTTTCTGCAGTATGAACAACTTCTCAATGCCTTGCTTGGCCAGTGCCAGCATGCTGTCCAGTTCTTCCTGAACAAACGGCGCAGCTTCTGCAGTTCCCTGAATTTCGATGAAACCGCCCTGATCAGTCATGATCACGTTCATGTCGGTTTCGGCTTCGGAGTCTTCCGGGTAGTCCAGGTCAACCACCGGTGTGCCTTTGTAAATGCCAACAGACACAGCTGCCACCATTTGCTTTAGCGGTGATTTCTTCAGTCGCTTGGCTGCAACCAGGTGGTTCAGCGCGTCGACCAAGGCCACGCAGCCGCCGGTGATCGCTGCTGTGCGGGTTCCGCCGTCGGCCTGGATAACGTCGCAGTCGATGGTGATGGTGTGCTCGCCCAGAGCTTCCATGTCGACAGCGGCGCGCAGTGAGCGACCGATCAGGCGCTGGATTTCTACGGTGCGCCCGCCCTGTTTGCCACGGGCAGCTTCGCGGCCCATGCGGCTACCGGTCGAGCGGGGTAGCATGCCGTATTCTGCGGTGATCCAGCCTTTGCCTTCGCCGCGCAGGAATGGCGGTACTTTGTTCTCTACGGAGGCAGTGCAGATAACTTTGGTATCCCCGAATTCCACCAGCACGGAGCCTTCGGCGTGGCGAGTGTAGTTCCGGGTAAGGCGGATCTCTCTGGGTTGTTCGGGCGTTCTGCCGCTTGGACGCATAGTGTTTCCTGATTTCTGAGGTAAGTGTTCGGGAGCCTGTCCCGGGCGGATTCGGATTTGAAAGCCGGCAAGTATAACACGTTGAGCTCGGGTAACGGGTGACAGGGCAAGGCTCTCATGGCTGCCTGCATCGGAGTTTTAAGCCGGGTTCGCCGCAAGTGATCGCAGCCTGATAGACTCGGGTTCTATAATCAACGATCACGACCAACGACCAAGCCGGAGCTGCCATGATCAGAAGTATGACCGCATTTGCCCGGAAGGATGCTCAGGATGTGCAGGGAACGCTGACCTGCGAGATTCGGACCGTCAATCATCGCTACCTGGAACCGTCTTTCCGGTTGCCAGAGGTGTTGCGCGAGCTTGAAAATCCTTTCCGGGAGGAACTGCGAAAGCAATTGAAGCGAGGCAAGGTGGATGTGTCGATTCGTCTGCAGTCGACCGAAGCGGGTACGCCAGGTTTTGAGATTAATGAGGACATAGCCCAAGCGGTCAATGAGGCCGCAAATCACGTTAATCGAATGTTGGATAACCCTGCGCATATCAATGCTCTGGATATTCTGCGTTGGCCCGGAGTGTTGTCGGTGCCTGAGCAGGACTTCAGCTCTGTCCGGGAGGCAGGCATAGAACTGTTCAAACAAACGGTTGAGGAACTGGCGGTTGTCCGTGAGCGGGAAGGTGAGCGTTTGCGGCCTTTGTTTGAAGACCGCCTGACGGAAATGAAAGCGCTGGTTGCGACGGTTCGTGAGGGCATGCCTGGGCTGATCAAAGCTCAGGAAGCGCATCTGCGTGAGCGTTTCCAGAAGGCAAAAGTAGAGCTTGATCCCGAGCGTATTACCCAGGAAATGGTCATGCTGGCGCAGAAGAGTGATGTGGCGGAAGAGCTGGACAGGCTGGATGCCCACATCGGCGAGGTTACGGATACCCTCAAACGCGATGAAGCGATTGGGCGCCGCCTGGATTTTCTGATGCAGGAGCTAAACCGGGAGGCCAATACCCTGAGCAGCAAGAGCATTGATGCCGGTGTAACCCGGGCCGCAGTCGATTTGAAAGTGCTGATTGAACAGGTACGGGAGCAGGTGCAGAACATTGAGTGATGTCCATTGGTGTTCATAAGTGTATTTAAGTAACTGTTTTTTAAAGCTTATAAATTAACATTGTCTACTGGCATCTATCAAGATCTAGTTTAATCCGGAATTAAATGGGGGGTATAATGGGGAGTGATTTGACGCTCTCCCCATTATAGGTGCGATTTTCCCATGAGTACTCCCCACTTTAGGCTCTATCCCCCGAACTGGCTTCTCTTGTCAGGCAGTGTGTGCTGCCCAGCTCCAGTAGCTGCCAGGTCAAACGGTAACTGTTTGATGACACGCATAGGGAGGAAGTAATGGGGAGCTTTACAGTTAAGAAAGTTCAATCTCTGATCAAAGAAGGTTCACCAGGCCGCTTCAGTGATGGGGGAGGGCTATATCTGATGGTGCCCAAAAAGGGCGCACCCTACTGGATGCTTCGATACACGCTCGCTGGCAAGCGGCGTGAGTTGACGCTTGGTAGTTGCGAGCAGATTTCTCTGGCTGAAGCACGAGAGCAAGCTGTAGAGACCAAGAAGGGCATTCGCAGTGGCCTAGATCCGATTGAAGCACGTAAGCGCGAGGAGCAAGCTACTCTCCGAACCGTCAGTGATCTCTTTGGTGACTGGTGCCAAGATCTAGAGAAACGCCTCAAGCACCCTCACATCCCAAAGCGAATCTTTATAAAAGAAGTTGCACCCTCAATAGGGCAGTTCACCTTGGATAGCGTTACTCCACTGGATGTGCGGGCCATCGTCAGAGCGGTAGCCAACAGCGGCCGCCCGGCCACCGCAAACGATACTCTGATGTACCTGAAGCAGCTGTTCAACCATGCCATTAAACTGGGTCTGCTCACTTACAATCCAGCTGCGGCCTTCAGTGTCACTGATGCCGGAGGTATAGAGAAGAGCCGAGACAGGGCACTTGCTCTTGACGAGATTTCAAAGGTTTTCAAGATCTTCCGAGAAAACAGTGACAGCCTCACCCGAGACAATTATCTCGCCTGCGCACTACTGCTCGTTTTGGGTGTGCGAAAGACAGAGCTTACGGAAGCTCGATGGTCCGAGTTCGACTTGGAGAACCATCGGTGGCAGCTATCTGGGGAGCGCAGCAAGTCAGGTGCCGAGATCGTCATTCCGCTTCCCCTTCAAACTGCCAGTTGGCTGCATGAGCTCAAAATCCGTGCCGCGGGCTCAGGTTATGTTTTTCCCAATCGGCGCAGCAGCAAGCAGCCCTACATGGGCAAGGACACGTTGAACCGCGCCATTTCCAAGCTATTCGGTAGAGAGCCGGGGAGGAAAATACAGCCAGAGAACATGATGGGGGATGTCGCCCCGTTCACCGTGCATGACCTGCGACGTACTTGCCGTAGCTTGTTGGCTTCTACTGGTGTGCCTGGGCATGTGGCGGAGCGCTGCCTGAACCACAAACTGAAGGGGGTTGAAGGGATCTACGACCGCTATGACTACTTCGACGAGCGAAAAGAAGCCTTGGTCAAAGTGGCGGAGTTGGTTGCGCCGTCCATTGATGGTGCCCCTGGTTAATCGCCCTTTATCATTTTTATATTTTTTCCTTAGTGAAGAAAGGCTGGTTGCCGGCCTAATTACAGGAAAAATCTAACGAAATGCACTATGATCGGAACGAAGTTGCGATAATTGCTGGTGAATAGGCAAGTGATAGTAGCTGTTACAGAACTTCAGTGACTATAGGAGCATTGCTCAAAATGGAACGAGTATCTTTTCTCAAACCAAGGATGGCGGGGAAGCGCTTTGACGACCATGCGATTCCTCTGGAAATGCTCAAGGAGCTCGCGGTATTGGAGGAAATGATCGTTGAGGTTGCTAAGTGGCATTACCTTAGTGATCATCCGAAACGCGAACGCTCACCCAGAGGTTTCACTAAAGGTATTTCCGTCAAGCTGACCGCTATTGACGAGGGCAGTGCTATGCCTGACATGTCACTGTTCGTCGATCAACGCCAACTTGTAACGCCAGCAAATCAGGATTATTTTGAGCGCGCCCGAGACAGCATCATCGACGCAATAGAGGCGGCAGAGCGAAATACTGAGATCAAACAACATCTGCCAGAGTCACTGCTCGGCTACTTCGATAAGCTTGGAAGAGGTCTGCGTCCGGATGAATTTATTGATTTTGCCCCAGGGGTAGTCGGGCGGAGCGCAAGGTTGAATCAGGCTACGCGACGAGCATTGAGGCTGGCTTCTTCGCAACTGCAAGAACTGACTGAGGAGGTTAGCTTAAGAGGGATAATTCCTGAGGCAGACCAAGCCAAGCTTAGTTTTGAGTTGGAAGCTATTGGCGGGCTTAGAGTTTCAGGGCCTATTTCGATGCAGCACTTTGATACCATTGTCAAAGCTTTCAATGGTTATCGAGACGGACTTCGAGTGAGTATACAAGGAATTGGTCTCTTTAGCCGGAACGGCCAACTGAAAAGCATGGTGGAAGTTGAGCACGTCACGCTGTTGGACGAATGCGATGTGGGCGCTCGGATTGATGAGCTGCGCCTGCTGCAAAATGGTTGGCTTGACGGCAAATTAGGCAAATCTCTGGACTCTGGCCAATTGAACTGGTTGGAGAGTCGGCTGGATTCCTACCTGAGTGAACCTCTGCCATCTCCCTATTTATACCCGACCGCAGAGGGTGGTGTGCAGTTAGAGTGGAGCATCAATGCTTACGAGATAACATTGGATGTTGATCTGGCAGCCAAATCAGGACACTTTCATGCTTTGCATATGCCCACTGAGCAAGAAAGTGAATTAGAGCTGGACCTCTCAAAAGACGATGACTGGGAGGAAGTTGTCAGTATGCTTGCAAAATTGAACGGAGAGTACTCGTGAAGGAAGACACCCGGCTACTGAGGCAAGTCCATCCAAGCTTTATCCAAAATGGCAGAGTTTCTTCGCAGGCCTTTCGACCTACTCCGAAGGACGGTAAGAAACTGTCGGTATATGACGGTGACGCTATAGAGGCGCCAGCCGCTTATGAGCATTACACTAAATCCCTGAGACAATCCTCGAACGGAGTTATGGCCGTGACTTGTCAAGAGTGTGCGCAGTTAGAACTTGATGCACAGAATGATCCTTTAGAAGATTTCCCCGAACATGCGCTCATCGACTTCAGTCCTTATGGTACAAGTGCAACCGAAAAGAAGGCTAAACTTCTGAGGAAAAGGGCAGAGGAGCGTAATTGGCTTTTCTGGAATACTGGTAGCTGATTCCGACTCGCCTTTCCCCTCAGATTCGCGGCAGGCTCGAGTTCTACAGTGAGGAGCATTCTCAGCGGCTTGCTCCCGAGAAATGGTAGTCGGTTTCTCTCTGGAACTTTTCACAGCTGAGGCATCTTTTGGGCAAGTGGTATACCTAACGTTCCTTGTTGCGACTTACCACAACACACGGTTTGTTTGGCTTTGTCCATTTATGGCGCATGCTGCTACCAGCCATGTGCGTCCTATTTTTTGATCTTTTTAATATGCACCTGTCAAGCCTAAAAGCTCCGTGAGCGTTTTTTAATCACGTCTTACCGTTTTCGTTAACAAAAGCATCACCTCTCGTATCCAATCAACGAAATTTCAAACATATATCACCTCTGTGAACCAAGGTCCTAACAATGCCTTCCCTCCCAATTCACAGAGGAAAACCAATGTCTGAACAATGTCCTAACTGCCAGTCTGTCCGGATTGGCAAGAACAATTACGGTAAGAAAACGGCTGGTGTGGTCGGAGCGTCTGCTGGTACTTATGGCGGCTACGCGGCTGCAACGGCTGGTGCTCAAGCGGGTGCGTCTCTTGGGGTCGTTGCTGGCCCCGTTGGTGCAGCGGTAGGTGGTATCGGTGGTGCCCTAATCGGTGCGTTGCTTGGTGGCGCAACCGGTGCATCTGCTGGCGTGATTCTGGGCGATGTCCTGGATGATCGTGTTCTCGACAACTATCACTGCCTTGAGTGCGGCTATTCCTTCAGTACTGATTCCGACTCTCACGACGATATCCGTTAATTCCCCTCGCATATTTCAAAGGAGAACAACCATGGCTCATCTTGTTGAACAAATGGCCTACGTTGGCCAAACCCCGTGGCATGGCCTGGGGAGTGAACTGACTTCAAATCAGCCCTTGGAAGTTTGGGCAAAGCAGGCTGGCTTGGATTGGCAGATTGAAGAAAGCCCGGTGCGCTTCGTCACCAATTCCGGTGGCCCTCTCGGAGAGATTTTGGCTTATCCGGATAGCAAGGTGCTGTATCGCTCGGATACCAAAGCTCCATTGTCTGTTGTTGGCAACCGGTTCAAGGTTGTTCAGCCAGAAGAGATCCTGGAATTCTACAGGGATCTGACAGAAGTCTCTGGTTTTGAGCTGGAAACAGCAGGTGTTTTGAAAGGTGGTCGAAAAATGTGGGCACTGGCGCGTACCGGTCAATTTGGTGTGCTGAAGGGCAACGACCAAACCAATGGCTACGTGCTTCTGGCCACAGCCTGTGATGGAACCATGGCCACAACCGCACAATTCACCAGTATTCGTGTGGTGTGCAACAACACTCTTGCGGTTGCGCTGAAGGATGCCACCGCAACGGCAGTTAAGGTGAAGCACAACACTGCCTTTGATGCGAACCTGGTCAAGAAGCAGTTGGGCATATCGGTTACTGCGTGGGACGACTTTATGTATCGCCTGAAAACATTGAGCGAACGCAAGGTCAAAACCACAGAAGCACGAAACTACTTCCTGAAAGTGTTCACGGAGGATGTGAAAGAGGGCGTCGGTAAAACTAACGAGCGATCCATGGCCCGCGCACTCGCGCTTTATGAAGGTGAGGGCATGGGTGCCGCTTTGGCCTCGTCAGATGGCACGGCTTATGGAATGCTGAGCGCAGTCACTGAATTTATCGACCACCACCGCAGAGCCAAAACCATTGATCACCGGGTAGATTCTGCCTGGTTTGGAACCGGCGCCGCCGTTAAGAACCGGGCGCTAGAGCAGGCCATGTCACTTGTGGCTTAACACTGCTTACTAAAACCAAAACGTCATAAAGCCCCGCTTGAGCCTATTGCTCTTGCGGGGCTTTTTTATGTCTGGAGGAAACATCATGGGCATGAGTGCAAAAGCAATTCAGAAGCAGCGTCCAGCTTTGCGGCTGGTCTCCACCAAAGATCTAAGTCGGGATGAATGGCTGAAGGTGCGCAAGAAGGGTATTGGCAGTAGCGATGCCTCTGCAGCCATTGGCATGAACCCGTATCAATCTCAGCTTGAGCTATGGATGGTCAAAACGGGCCGGGATGCTGGTCTGCCAAAGCCAAATTCCGATGATCCTAAATCCCCTGTGTACTGGGGGCATGTCTTGGAGCCAATCGTCGCTGAACAATACAGCCAGCAGACAGGCCGAAAGGTGCGCCGAGTGAACGCGGTGCTGCAGCATTCCGATCCTGACAAACACTGGATGCTGGCTAACCTCGATTACTCGGTAGCAGCCGATGACGAGGTGCAGATTCTTGAGTGTAAAACCGCAGGGGAATTCGGATCGCAGCTCTGGAAAGACGGTGTGCCGGATTACATCCAGTGCCAGGTTCAGCACCAGTTGGCGGTCACTGGCAAACAGGCAGCGGATGTGTGCGTTCTGTTGTGTGGCCAAGAGCTCAAAATTTACCGGATTGAGCGGAATGAAGAGCTCATCGATGCCCTGATTACGCTGGAGCGTCAGTTCTGGGATTTCGTGGAAACGGATACGCCACCACCTGCCGATGGAACCGATTCTGCAGACCGCGCACTACGCCATCTGTACCCGGTAGATCAAGGCGAAACTCTGGACTTCAGCCAAAGCAAGGAGCTGTCCCAAGCCTTTGACGAGCTTCTGGCTATCCGGTCTGAAATGGAAACCCTGAAGTCTACAGAGTCGCACCTAAAGCAACGAATTCAGAGCCAAATGGGGGAGGCCTCAAAGGCCACCTTCCCAAGCGGCAGTGTTAGCTGGAAACGAAGCAAAGACTCCGTTGCGTTGAACACCAAAAAACTGCTTAAGGAACAGCCAGAGCTGCTGGAGCATTACCCACTTACCAGGCCGGGAAGCCGGCGATTCCTCATGCAAGCATGAACACCCCTTGGCCACGCGGGTATGACAAATGCCCCGTGGCCCTTTTTCAGGAGAGTCATCATGATTAAAGGTTTAGCGATTACGCCCCCGGTGTTGGGGCGTATCAGTATTGGTCGGGTCGTTGAGAAGAACGGTATCCGGCTACCTCAGAAAGATAATCAATTTACCATTACCTCGCAGATTCAGGAAAAGGATGGGTGGCTACTGCATCCCATGGACGAAGAACTGCGAAAGGATGCGCCAAACGGCAAGCTGCGAACCATTCCGGTACGCATGTTGTTCAACGATGCGGATCTCAATTTGCGGGCGGAATACACCATGTTCGACCGGAAAAGTGGACGACCAATGTGTGTAGGTGATGGCGATACATGTAGGCGCCTCACGCAGTCAGGAGTGCAGTCCTTGCCATGCCCGGGGCCAACGTTGTGTGAGTTCGGTAAAGGCGGACTGTGTAAGCCCTACGGTCGTTTAAACGTAAAGGTGGGTGATGACGATGACCTGGGTACATTTATCTTCCGCACCACTGGCTACAACAGCATACGGACACTGGCGGCGCGGCTTAGTTATTACCAAGCAGTCTCTGGGGGCTTACTGGCATACATGCCGCTGGAATTGAAGCTTCGAGGGAAGAGCACGACGCAAAGCCGTCGCACACCGATCTACTATGTGGATTTGGTGATCAAGGAAGGGTTTTTGCTGCAGGAGGCTGTGGCTGACGCAAGGGAGAAAGCTAAACAAATGAAAGAGGAGGGCGTTAACCAGAATGCGCTGGACGCTGCGGCGACGAAGGGATTTGGTAATGCACTGTTTGAGTATGATGAGGATGAAATGTCTGACGTGGCGGAAGAGTTTTATCCAAGCGAGCCGCCCGCCAAAATGAATAATCCTTCAATTAGCATGTCGACATTTCAGAGGGGCGTGGAGAGAGATAAGTTGAAAACAGGTTAATCAAGGGTGACAAAACAGGCAGCCGAAACACCGGCTGCCTGTAAACGAACTTCACATTTTTTCCAGAAAGGGAGTCCGTGGATGCGGAAATGTGAACCGAGGCATCAATTCCGACTGAATTCAGGAACCCTCCTGAATAAGAGCTATGAGGTCATGTCGAATTTCTTCCCCGCTCAGATCGGTTCGCATTAACAAGCGGGGGTTGCCTCCGCGATCAAATACATAAATTGCGCTGCTGTGGGACACGGCATAATTACCATCCGGATCCGGTTCCTCATAACCGAAGGTGGTCCGATATCTTTTTGCCAGTTCGCGAAGTTGAGGTTCTTTTCCGGTGAGCCCCACAATATTGTCACCAAAAAAATCGACGTATTTTGCGAGGCGCTCAGGCGTATCACGTCGAGGATCGACACTCACGAACAAAGTGAGTACTTCTTCCTGAAGCTTCGGGTCCAGGCCACTGGTTGCCTGATTGAGTTTTCGCAGGGCCGTCGGGCAAACATCGGGGCACGAGGTAAACCCGAAAAACAGCATTCTTACGCGGCCACTGTAATCACTGCCAGACACCGGATCGCCTTGGCTGTTGATTAAGTCGAATTCCAGCTCAGGCATCAGGCCACTGATATTTTTCCCATGCCAGTCCTCATCGTTGCCAAAACAACCAGTAAGCAGCACGGGCATCACCAGCAATAAAATAGCCGGTAAGGTCTTTGTCCAGTGTAGCCAGAAACGGTTGATCATGAGGCTCTTTCCTGCAGCTTTTTGGAATGATTGGTGTATTTCCCGTCTTCATGCATGGTACGGCGGAGTATCAGAAGAATGCCGAGGACGCTCATCATGGCAGGTGGAATGTAGGTCAGTATACCGCCGAGGAGTTGGTCGACTTCCGGGTCCAGGGGCCAGGCACGGCCACAGACTTCGTAAACGTCGTAAACCATGTCTCTTGAGAATACGATCCATGCCCCCAGCAACATCTGGAGCACGCCTGCCGCCGCAAGCAGTAACATCCGTCTTCCGTAACCCAGTGACGAGGTAATGGCGGGTGGCCGGGGATCAAAAATCAACCACCAGAATAATAATCCGTCCAGCAGCATGCTCCAGTTCATGATCCAATACAGGTCTCGGCTGAGCATGGCGTCGAAATGAATTGGTGGCCACAGCCAGAAATAGATAAGACCTACAAACAGGAAGAGAGCGATGATGGGGTATTGCAGTACTTGATACACCCAGCCCACAGGCCGGAAGGCATTTTTTAAGCCGGGACTCATTCTGCTGTGCCAGAATCGCATTACTGGTAGGGGGTTCGACAACGCAATCAGTATTGGGCCGATGTGGTGAAGAATGAGGTGCTGGCCGCGATGGACGAAGAACATATACTGCGCGTAATAGTCGAAGCGAGTCTGCATGACGCCATAGCAAATCATGACGCCCAAAATGAAGGCAAAGATCCTCAGAGCGCCCGGCCGCTCTTCGTCTGGCATTCGCAGAAGGCCGACGCCGTAAAATCCAAGCACGAGCATAAAGCTCAGCACGGTCAGCGGCGAGAAATCGTAAGGTAACAGGTAGACGAGTAGTGACATGAGTTTGCCGGGTCAGTTTTTTATTTCAGTGCATTTACTTCGGAAGTCACCAGATCATACAGCTGCTGGGGCCCGAGCTTACTCAATGGCTGACCATTGACAAAGAAGGTAGGCGTGCCTGTAATCCCGACTTTCTGAACGTCGGCAGCGTCCTGCTGGATGATGGCATTGATTTCTGGCGCGTTCATCTGATTTCGAGCTTTGTCGACATCCAGCCCTGCTGACCTGGCAGCTTCCCAGGCGGCTTTCACCTCCGCATCATCATGCCATTGCGGCTGTGCTTCCATGACGGCATTAAGTACGGATACATAAACCCCTTGATTGCGGGCCGTTTCAAGAATTCGGACGGCTTTTTCCGATCCTTTATGAAACAGCACGTAGCGCAATACCAGCCGCACGTTGTCCGGATAGGCTGCAAGAATCTGTTTTACGTAGGGGTGCATGGCCCGACAGCCTTCGCAGGAAGGGTCGAAGAATTCAACAATGGTGACCGGCGCGTTTTCGGGGCCAATAACCGGTGAGTGGTCCCTCACAAAGGGTGTTTGTTCGACCGTGGCTGTCGCCTCCGTCGAGCTCTCGGATCGGTCGTAAATAACAAATGCGGCGGCAAACACGGCCAGGCAGAATGCGCCAAGGCTCAATACAAGAGTGCGGGTTCGCATGTCACATTTCTCCAGAAAGATCTGATGTATTAAAACTTAACGAACATCAATCAATGGCCTTGGTGGCCACGATTGTGTTGCGGTCCCTCATCGTGTCCGTACAGCACCGCTCCTTCATGTGGGTAGTGTGGGTGCTCGAATTCAAGCGTGGTATGGGCAATCCCGAAACGGTTTTTAAGAACACCCTTGATCTGAGATTTTATGGCTTCAATGCGGGTCCATCCCTGTTCAGTCAGAACAATATGGGCATCCAGCGCGGGTGTGTTTTCCTGCATTTGCCAGAGGTGAACATGGTGCAGTTCGGTGACGTCCTCTACCTCCTGCACAGCCTGCAGAACCGCTTCTCCGTCAACATCTGGCGGGCAGCCTAGCATCAGAGTGCGCACGGGCGCTCCAATTTCGGTGAAGGCAAGATAAAGGATATAAACTGCAATGCCGATGGTAATGGCCGGGTCGACCCACCACATGTCGTACAGAATGATGAGGGTGCCCGCCACGATGACCGCAACGGAAGCCAGGGCGTCCGACAGGTTGTGCAGAAACAGCGCGCGCATGTTCACACTGCCTTTTTGCATGGAATAGGTCAGAAGTGCCGTCAACGCGTCAACAACCAGTGCCACAGTAGCGATAATGACAACCGTCCAGCCCGCCACTTCGGTCGGTTCAACGAGCCGCATCCCACCCTCATAGATAAGGTAGAGCCCGATCACAATCAGCGTGGTGTAGTTGACCACCGCCGCAACCACTTCAATCCGACCGTAACCGAAGGTCATGCGGGAATCGGCAGGCCGGCGTGCAATCTTGCGCGCGGCAAAGGCAATAATCAGGGAGGCCATGTCGGAAAAGTTATGCAATGCGTCTGCGATCAGTGCCAGACTGCCTGAAAAAATCCCCCCGACAATCTGCGCGACGGTCAGTATCGCATTTGCCCAGATGGCAACGGCAACCCGGCGGTCGCCACTGTTCGGGTCAAGATGAGCATGAGTATGGTCGTGATCGTGCATGGTTACACCTACCAGTAAAATAAATCAGGGAGCTTTATGAACCCTGTAGTAACTATAGAGTCAACGCTTAACCTTGCAGATTGATGGAGTATCCGCCGCTTTGGGCTATTGTCTGGCACTTCGTTTCAGCACCTGAGCCAGATCTTCCGGCAGTGGCATTGATGCAAAAGGGCTTACGTTCGCGCGCCCTTTGTTACCAATGGGAACCCAGATGCGGGAAAAGAACAGGGCGGCAATCGTTCGAGTGAGCTGTCCCCGAACTTCGTGCATGTCTCGTAGATGCCAACCGAGTTTTAGCATGTGCAAGTGGGTGGCCGCATGGGCCAATGTGTATTTCTGGCTGAGGATATGGGCGCGTTCAAGATGGGTGAAGGCTTTCTGCAAATCCCCCACCCTTTCTGCCTCGTGGGCCGACTGAAGTTCCGAACGAAAGAACTGTCTCAATTCACTGTGCATGGGTGCCTGGTCCTATTTATTTACAGAATCGATTGTTTGGGAGGGCGAGTCTTCCGACTGTTTGTCGCGACTGTTTTCGGCCCTAAAGCTCGTGGCCAAAATCATGAAAACGCCCAAGACAATGAAAATGTCGGCAAGATTGAACGCCGGCCAAAACCAGGATTGCCAATGGAAATCCAGATAATCGACAACATAGCCTCGAAAGATTCGGTCGATTACATTTCCAATTGCGTCGCCAACCCCCGCCATTGGCGAAGAGACTGAATGTGACACCGGTGTTCCAAACGTGCACCTAGTTAAAGAACGAAGTGATTTCGATGGATTCGCCATAGGCCATAGATTGCTGGACGAGCCACTTAATGACTTGGTCTGCCAGCACGATCAAAGCGGAAAGGCTGAAAAAGGTCCACGCTGAAACCTTTGCGGATTCTCCCTGCATCGAATTAACCTTTCAGTGCGAGGATGCGCTTGGCACCCAAAAGAACGATACCGCCGATAATCAGGTCGGGATAATGGGAGCCGGTCCATGCGACAAGAGCCCCGGCAAGGATAACCCCCAGGTTTATAACCACATCATTGGCCGAAAATATCCAACTGGCTTTCATGTGGGCACCGCCCTCACAGTGTTTGGCGATCAAGGCCAAACAGCTGACATTGGCAATAAGGGCGACAGATGCGATGGCCATCATCATCAGTGACTGCGGTTCACTGCCAAACAGAAAACGCCTGCCAACTTCAATAAAGTGCCGGACTCCTCGGACTGATTGGCGGTCGACGATTCAGCCGCCCTGACGGATTCAGAGGTAGCAAACACCCAAGCCCAGAGTATCCAGTCTGTGGGTAATAGGCTCGTTTTCGCCTTGATGAATAATTTCCAGTTTTCGGTTCGTTAAATCGAATGAGAGTGACAGAACGTTGTCAAAGCCACCGAGAGCCATACGAATTATCCGCTCTTCCGACGGGCAATCCATTTTTGACACGTTATAAGTGCTGACGTGGGTGCCAGATGCAGCGGCTGTAGGAATGTGCGAGTTATTATCCATGGCAGATTTCATACAGCTGCATTGTTCTTTGCAAGCTTTGCTCATTGTTTGACTCCAAAGTTATCTCATTACCGATGTGAACTTTAAACCCTGTAGTTACGAGAGGGTCAATGTTTGTTCAGTAGCTTGAGGCCAGTCTCTTAATCAGCGGCTATTCGAAGGGTTACCACCCTCTTTGATCTTATAGTAACTAAAGTTGAGCGTGGTCTCTGAATGCAGGGAAGCCGCCTTGCAGGTTTCTCAAATATTTTCAGGATTTCAAGTTCATTTAAGGTTCGTGTGAGAGTCTAAACATGAGTTATATCAGGTTACTTAATGGCGGGAATGCTTCATTCCCGCCTTTTTTTTGACCTTTCGTCCGTTGTCTTAGCTGGTTTTAAGATTTACGCCACTATCCAGACGAATCGGAAAACACAAACAGTCGAAAAAGAAACTGAAGGGGAATAAGTTGAAACGCAACATTCTGGCCACTGCAATTACGGGGATAACGACATTGTCGGGAAGTTGGGCCGCAACGGCTGCGGAAATTGAATTCCATGGTGATATGGATAACCGATTTCAAGCCTACACCAACCAAAGGGATTGGTTTGCTGGCGGTAACTCGGGCGGCGGTACGCTGAAAGATGAGGAGCCGACCGAGAGCTTTGGCGAGGTCAAGTACCGGTTTTGGGCGAAGGCAACTTCTGATGACAAGAAAGTTACTGGTGTTTTCGCAACAGAGATTGGTGGCATCCGCTATGGTGAGGGCTCAGGTGGCGACTATTCCGGTGATGGCGTCAACATTGAAACGCGGTGGGCCTACGTGGATTTTTTGGTACCCAACACGCTAAACCAGCACGTATCGCTCGGCTTGCAGCCAGTGTCAGTGAACCGACATGTCTGGAGCGAAACCGCTACAGCCGCAGTGTGGAAGGGCTCGCTGGATTCCGGTTTTGACTACCAGTTGTTATGGGGGCGGGGTGACTCTTCCAATGAGAGCGGCGTTGACTCAGGCCAGGATGAAGGCTGGGATGGAGCGGACAACTTCGCGATCAATTTGAATAAGCGTTACTCACCTAACCTCAGTGCTGGCCTCTTTTACCTCTACCAGATGAACAATCAAATTGCTGAGGGAGTAGGTACGGTAAATAGCAGGGAATATGAACTGAAGAGCATTGCGGATAACTCCAAATATTCCGTTTCCAGCCTTGGGTTGGAGCTGGATTATGATCAGGAAACATCGCTGGGCCGCATGTTCCTGAAGGGCACGGCGATTGCCCAAAGCGGCACAATAGAGGGAGTAAATTTCGTTCCTCTGAATGGCGCTACAAACCCCAATACGAGCTACGACCTTTCGACTTTTCTCGGGCGAGGAGAGCTCGGGCTGCAGTTCGGCCCAAACCAGTTGACGTACACCGTGCTCTACGCATCAGGCGATGGCAATGAGCAGGATGGGAATTTCGACGCCTTCATCGCCACGGATGTAGACTTCAGCGACAGTATGATTTTTCAGGAAAATATGACGAGCGATGACTATTTCGCAGAAACGCCCTATATCCTGGACAAGGGGTATTTCATGAACAAGCTGCAGCTCGATCATAAGGTGGCTGCCAATATCACGGTTAGCGGAATGATCGTCTACAACCGCTTGGCTGAGGATGTCGCGCTTGCAGGCGGAACGTCCTCAAAAGATCTCGGGCTGGAATTTGGGTCCAAGGTCTCCTACTTCCCATACCCTTCGTTGGAACTGTCGGCAGAGGCTGCATACTTGGCGTCAGGCGATGCCATGGATGCGCTGGAGGAAACTGCCTTGCAGGACGGCAAAAGCGATCAGGACATTGTCCATGTTGCAGGTCGGGTAAGGTATAAGTTCTAACAATGGCGGGGTGGTGGTGGCACCGCCCCGTTCTTGTTCTCTGAAATGAATCCGTATTGAGTGACCTTTTCTATGATTACACGTTCTGCAGTATTTGTGTCCCTGATGATGCTACTAGCTGGTGCGGTACAGGGGGTTGAGCGTGGGCTTCCAGCAAAGGCAGAAGTCACTCAGGTAGATCGTGATCAAAAAGTGCTCTCCCTCACAGTTGACGATGCCATTGTTGAGGTAGGTGACTTATTTGTTGTGTTGCAGGAACCTGGCGATGCAGACACCTCGGAAAAAAAACCTGCGGTCATCGGCATCGAAAGTGTCGAAAAAGGTCGGGCGCTGGGGAAGGTGCTGTTTGGCGCGATGCCCTCTGTTGGAGCTGTATCGAAACGCTTTTACCGTATTCCGGCGGTGTTCACTGACAGAGCCGGCGATCCCAGGCCGGTAACGCCGGTATTGAAATCCAGATTTCCTGATCTTTTGTGGCTGGATGAGTCAGAAACGTCGAGGGGTGTGCCTTTAGTGCGTTTCCAGGTTACCGGGAGAGGTCAAGCCGTCGCGACCTATAATAACACCTGGTTGATCGGCATTGTACAGACTGATACCGAAGAAGGTCGGGTAGATTCAGTTAAAAAAGATGGCTCCTCAGCTTCTCCCTTTGTCAGGCTGCCCATCAACGCAAAATCGTTGTCTGCGTTTCGCTCTGGCAACAATTATTATTTCGCGGCAGAGCATGGAAACAAACTAAGCTTTTTCCTTGTTGATTCCGATGGTTCCGTTCAAAGCCTGACGTCCATTGAGGTGCCTCGTCGAGAGAAAGTCATACGAATGGACTGGTACGTTTCAGAAACCTCGTATTACCTCATTTTGAATCAGTGGAATGGCCGTCGCGTTTCAAGCTCTTTGATCCAGTTGGACAATGGGAAGGCCAAAGCCATCGGTTTCATCCCCCTGCTTTTGGGGTTGCAGGATTTAGATGCTGACGGTCGCCGGGAAACTATTCTCGGGCAGTCTTTCTACTCCGAACAGGGGTTTGGTTCAGAGATTTATGAAATATCAATCTCATCGAACGGGTTTAAAAAGACCAATTACGAAAAGCTGAGCAGATACGCGCCAGTATTTCAGGTAACTGGGGCCGTTGTTCAGAACAAATCTGAACCGTTGAATATGGTGACAGCCTCTCAGGGTGAGGTTTCATTTTTCCCCTCTGGCGCTGAGGGCTCCCGTCTGGGCTATGAGACTGGAAAGGGAGTTGCAGGCACGAGTATTACTTACGACGTGTCGCCGGAGTTGGTGTTTAGTCCGAGGAAAACACTGTTTTTACCGAACCTGCTCGTGCGCTCCGATGAGGACGGAGTTAACATCGGGATTCCGCAGAAATCCAGTGCAGCTGAAAACATGATAGGCGTTTATGATACGCGTGTTGATTGGTTGACGCTAAGGTCCGGGAAATCTCCAGAAACGCAGTCAACAAGTCTTGTAACGTCGGCTCCGGTGTCCCCAGTCTCGGGCAATACAGGGTTGTTCTTTATGTCGTCCGATGAGAGTTCTATTCGAAACGACGGTGTCGGCTTTGAGACCTTGGTGTATAGCGCTTTTATACCGGCAGGTAACTGACTAGAGGTGGTTAACCTGCCCATGTAGTCGTCAAATGCTCCTGGGAAGCTCGATTAAAACCCGAAGACCACCTTTGCGTGATGTTGAAAAATGCATGGCACCAGCGTAATCGTTGACGATTTCGTCAACGATTGATAGCCCAAGGCCATAGCCAGGAGTTTTTTCGTCCAGTCTTTTCTGACGCTTGGTAAGGTCGGCAAGTTGGTGTGAAGCTACTCCTGGGCCGTCATCTTCAATAAGAATAGTCAAGGTGTCATCGTGAAGCTTCAAGTGTAAATAGACTTCCTGACAACACCATTTGCCAGCGTTATCAAGTACATTGCCTAAGATCTCATTAAAATCGCGCTCATCAATTGGCCAGACAAGCTCTCTGGGCAATGCTTCTTGAAGATGGATTTGTTTGTATGGATAGATTCGACTGACTACGTCCACCAGTGCCAGAGTCTTCTCAATGATCGGTGTCGCCTTTCCAATATACTGACCGGACATTTCGGTTTTTCTCATTTGAGTGTCGATCAGTTCGTGCATTTCAGACAGTTGATTCTTCAGCTGATTAATGATTGCTGTAGGAATAGCGTCGTTGCTGACGACAGAGTTCATGACAGCGATCGGAGTTTTCAAGCTATGAGAGACATCCGCCGCAAGGTGGCGTGAGCGATTCAGTTTTTTGTCATAGGACTCGAGCAACCGATTAAGATGTTTTACCAGTTCGTTGAATTCTTCAGGCACGTTCTCATCCAGCCTTTTTCGAGTCCCTTTTTTTAGAGCAGACAGTTGTGCGCTCATTCTTTTTAGTGGCTTTAGAGCGATAGTGATCCCAATGAAAATTATGATGATGATGGTAATCAAAATTGTAAAAGAGATCGTCCATATCAGGACGTGGAGCTTGTCAAGAGTGTTTGGGGAATAAGAGTCCCTCTCAATGATAGTAACGTTAAATTGGCTGTTATCGCTATCAAATATCTTGTTGTAACCAAGCGTGGATAGACCGTTATCGGGTATGTGAAAAATTCCAGGTTTTCTGAATTTTTTTATGAGTTCTATGCTTGGTTTGATATCTTCGCTTGTGGAAGATCTGCCTTGGCTATCTTCAATATGAGCGGAATATTGCGATAAAGCATGGTTGCTGACAGTAGATTTTTTAAGGTTTTTTTTATTTATTTTTAGTTTTTCTGAAAGCCGGTTGGCCGCGGACTGTAGCTGCTCCCTGTGAAGCTCATCATGGATATAGTCAATTAGAAAAGTGTGTGAGGTGAATATTAGCGCAGAAAAAATGAGCCCGGTTAGTGTCAGGAACTTAAAAAGTTTTCGCTTTATAGATGATTGGTTTCTGGGCATTTTCTTCTAAATTAATGGTTAAGGGAAGTGGTTTTTAAAGTTGGATTAAAAAAGCCGCACTAACGAATTAGTGCGGAAAAAAGGAATGGTGGAGACCATTCACAATGCAGCGGAATTTTAAAAACTATTTATCGATAATAATGTATTTTTAGCTCATGAACGCTAATTTATTTTTTCTAGTGATTTATCTGGCCTGCTGAAAAGTTGTCTGTTTTTGATAGGACAATATCGCCAGATTTAATCATCCCATGAAAAACCTCATCTTTCTTAGAAAGTATCAATTTCCGGCGGGCTTCCATTCCTAATTCAGAAAGGGCTCCTTGTGTCATTGCTCGATGTTGTCTCTTCATGTCCTGAATGTTGTGATCTGTCAGTGCTTTTTTTGCCAGTGTACTGTCGTTTCCCTCAGAGGCATTGAGATTGCCGGAAACCAAGGTTATTACAATTGATGCGAGCAGTAGGTTTTTTCTCATAACGCCACCTTTAAGTTTAATGAACTTAGCGCTATGTAAGCAGATGAACTTTAACTCAGTTTGAAAAAATGAAATTAAGAACATGACCGAACAGAAAGATTTACCAAAACTAGGAGGGGTGGGCTCGATAGGAAACGTTGACACAAAAGTATGAAACGGCATTTTTCAATTTCGTTTCAAGTTCATTTGCTATTAATGATGCGTTGATATGGTAGAGAGTGCCAGATCAACGAAGCGATCACCGGGCAGAGACGTTATCCGGAACGTTTCAGGGGATGGCATGCCAATGCCAGCTACCTGTTAGGTGACTTTCGACTCAGTGCTGTGCTGATCAACAAGCTTCGCACAGTAGACAGTATGTGACTGATTATCTAATAAAAAGTCTAACGAAAATTTGGAGACAATAAATGAAAAGATCAAAGTTAGGAACCTCCATCCAAACGGTGACATCCCTGTTGATTTTGGGTATTGCCGGACCTGCTAGCGCGATGAAAATTGTGGGCAATGCTGACGACATGTCAGAACTCGAAAATTTTTCGGTTGAAATATATGGATATGCGCGACTGAACGCGAGCTACGATATAGACGAAGAAATTGCTCTGGGTGCTCGTACCGGCGACTTCAGTCAAATAAACACGGGAAGTGATGAGGCGAACGAAGCTGGTGGCAACTTTGGTGCCGACGCTTTCCAGAGCCGAATTGGCGTGTTAACCACTCATCCATCAGGCCTTAAAGTGAAGGTTGAGGGTGACTTTGAAACCAATGGAAATGGATTCCGACTCCGCCACGCTTATGGCGAATATAAGGGGGTCCTAGCGGGCCAAAACTGGTCTAACTACACCAGTTTTGTTGGTTATACGCCCACGATCGATTTTGATGGTCTCCCGGGCAATGCTGGCAATCAATTCCGTACTGCTCAGGTAAGATACACTACTGGGCCGTTATCGGTTTCACTGGAAGAGCCGCTCAGCTATAACGGTCTGATCAACGGTGCAGGCGGTGGCAGTGAGAAAGAGAGCCTACCCTTGGTATCAGTTCGCCTGGAGGACTCCGTAGGAGCCCTCTCATACTCAACAGCAGGGTTTCTGAGACAGCTTGGTTATGATAACGGCACTCAGGACGACAGCGCCATAGCCTACGGCGCATTTGGTGCGGTCACACTCAACGTAACAGGCGCATTGAACCTGAATGCAGTTATTAATTATACCAACGGCTCGAACACTAACCTTTACCGCTCGGGTGAAAACTATGGTGCTGAGGACGGGTACGTTGATTCGTCGGGTAGCCTCGAGCTTATCAGCGGCTACGGAGCAACGATCGGTATGAGCTATGACCTCGGTGGTGGTCGTTCCATCAATGGCGGCGCAGGTATGACCAATGTGGACTGGGACGACGCTCTTGCCGATCTCGGCGCCGCTACGATTAGCGACAAGCATGAAAAAAATACCAGTGTACTGATCAACTACCAATGGACACCTGTTAAGAGTGTGACCATGGGCGTTGAATACGGGTATTACATGGTTGATGAGGTCGACGGCGACGATGGGGACGCCAGCCGCCTTCTTTTCGCTGCACAGTATAACTTTTAACCCCCTTGTCAGAGAGATGAGTTTTAACTGCCGGACCGGAGTTGTAATTTAGTCCGGCCCGGCAGTTAAGTCCTAAAGCCGTTGCTCAAGAGACAATACGTTTTTCAAATCTATGCCGCTGGTTCGATCCAGTGACGTCTCTAACGCCGGGGCAGCGTTACCTGTCGTTGGATCTTCCTTCTGTCCAAAGCATGTGACTGCGCAGCACAGCTTCCTGGTCAGTAGTCTCGTCGATCACATAGGTACAGACCTGCTCGTAGCCGCTGAGTGATACTCACTCACCACAAGTCCTTATGGAAAATGTTAACCAGCGCTATCGCGACCACACGTCGAGACCTTGCACCTGGCGGTTTCACAGGGTTTCTCGGGCTTCAATCAAAGGTGATGCAAGGCAATCGGTAGGTTTGGTGTATGGGGCTTGCCGATATACAGCCACGATGGTGAGCGTATGCAACATACCTCGTCACTATGATTCGTCTGGCCAAACGAGGTCAATCCTTTCTTGACTCGGTACTTTCTTTGCCCCGTGACGCTGTCCAGCACAAAGGTAAGGCCACTGAGTAAGGGGCAGATGTTGCTGACATATTCCAGCATAATGGCGCGACCCACTGTTCGGGCACAACCCGTCTTTGGCGGACCGGTTGATATCCGCTTTACAATCGGCACTACCTATAGCGCTATAGCGCGTGCCGAATCGATGGGCTGGCAATCGCGCTTATTCTCTGCCCGGTTGTGCAGATTGCCTTCCCGAGCTGGGGGCTGAAATATTGAAAATCTTTGAACAGTTTCCGCGTCATTGCGGTAGAGGTCATTCAGAATCATATAGAGCCGCTCAGTAATTGTGTTTTTCTCTTTGCCACAGATTATAAATTGTCTCCCGCCCTGCCATCAATCCACCCCCTTGCTGACTGAGTTCCTCTAATACTCGCCCCGAAGCTATCTTCGTAAATTTTTCGGAATTCCGATCTGAATTCAAACTCATTTCAAAGTTTGCACTTATTATCCTGACCTCTTCCTACCTCCTCATGGGCGCACCGTGCCTATGATTTTACGGCTATTAATCGCTTCGGGAGAAGTACGATGAAGGCAAACAAGCACTCGCCTCGGGCGTTTCTGTGTTCAATATTATTATGCACTCCTCTTTTCGCTCAAGCGGAGACCGCTAATTGGGCGAATTGGTTCTCTGGCCAGATCAGCAAGCACCCGGATGTGCTGGCGGCGACAGAGCAGTCAGCAGCCCGGAAAGCGGATGCTGAGGTAAGCGAACAACCGCTGTACAACCCGGAGCTGTCAGTAGGAGCCAACAGGACGGGCAGTGAAAACAATTTTGAGGCAGGGTTTTCACAAACGATTGACTGGTCTGATCAACAGGGTGCGCTAAAGGAGAAAGGAAAGCTTATACGGCTTTCCGCTCAAGCAGCCTTGAGTGAGGCAGTTTTGGCGCAAACGTCAGAATCATTATTGGCGCTCGTCGAGTGGCGTGCCAGCAAGCTTGATGAGGAAATTGCCGAATCTCAACGGCAGCGGCTGAATGCTTTGCTGGACCTGGTTGAGCAACGCCAGCAGGCCGGCGACCTGGGTCGTGCCGACGCAGAGTTACTGTTTTTAAGCCTCTCCCAGCAGCTGAGTGAAGTGACCCAAGCGAAGGCTATTGTTGATCAGGCGGAAGCCCGGGTCAGGGAGCTTTTGTCAGACTGGGGGCCACGAAATGGCGGGATTCCAGAATCGTTTTGGGCAGAGCTCGAATCCGAGGTTGGTGATACTGATTTGCTGGCACACCCGGCAATAGCTTCTGCCCGAGCCCAATGGCAGGTCCTGCGGGCTGAGGCGGAGGTTGCCCGGCGCAGGGCAACAGCGTCGCCCACGGTCGGGCTGAACGGAGGGCGTGATGGAGGTGAGAATGTGGTGGGGCTTACTTTCTCGATCCCTCTGAATGTGCGCAACAATTACAGCGCCGAAACCAGAGCCGCCAATCGACGCGCATTGGAGGCTGAAGCCCGTTTTCAGGCGCTCTATCGGAAACAGCAATATGAGCTGGCGGGAGACCGCGCTGCTTGGAAAAGATACGACCAGCAACTCAACCGATGGAAAGAGCTATCCCGGGGGCGAGTGGAAAGAAGTGCTGATTTGCTAGAGCAGCAGTGGCGGCTCGGTGACATCTCCACGTCCGAATATCTTCTGGCTTTGGGCCAGCGGGGGGAGAGCCTGAAAACAGGCATAGAGCTGGAGAAACGGGCGCAGTTGGGCCTGATCGAACTCTTGCGCCAGTCCGGTGAACTGGCCACCCCATTCCGTTAATGTTCTGGAAACTGGATATCTATCATGAGAAAAACTCTGATTTCTGTATTTGTATTGTCGCTGTCTGTGACCACCCCTCAATTTGCGCTGGCCGAGGAAGATACTCTTAACGAGAAAGACCACGAGCATGCCGCCGCTCGTGACGACCACCAAGAAGACGCTGGCCAAGAAGACAAGCAAGAGGATGGACATGCTAACGACCGTGACCATGAAGGGGAAGATGGTCACGGTCGAGAAGAGGAGAGTAATGGTGGGCATGAAGAAACCACTGCGGCAAGCATCAATGTAAAGCAGAAAAAAGTTGCAGGCATTGAGGTGGACTCCCTAGAGAGTCGCCGGATCGATTACGAAGTATATGCACCCGGCGAGCTACTTACTAACGGTTATACCAGCTATCACGTGTCTCCTCGGGTTGCGTCAGTGGTGTTGCGCCGTCACGTGGAATTGGGTGAGCACGTAACCAAGGGCCAGTCGCTAGTGACCCTATTTAGTGAGACTGTTGCACAGGCGCAGGCTGATTATAGAAAGGCCTACCCAGAGTGGGAGCGAATCAGCGAGCTGGGTCGTTCGGTGGTTGGTGATCAGCGGTTCAATACAGCGAAAGCCAATATTGAAGCTGCCAGGGCAACTCTGCTTGCCTACGGACTAAACGCTGCTGATATTGCTGCGTTGAAAGCCCGCGGCATGGGAAGCCTGGGGGAATATACGCTCAGGGCCCGTGTGGATGGTGCCGTGCTGACTGATGATTTTGAACAGGGACAAAGAGTCGAGGCTGGCCAGCCGCTGGTCACTCTTGCAGATGAAAACGAGCTTTGGGTAGAGGCTCACTTACCAGCAAACTCCGACATCGTTCTTGAGCAGGGGTCGGAAGCAGAAATCAGAGCAGCTGGTCGTGTTGCTACGGCAACTGTGTCCCAGGAAGCCCACACCATCGATCCTGTGACCCGTACGCGGATTGTCAGACTCGAACTGGACAATCCGGAGGATCGATTTCATCCCGGGATGTTTGCAGATGTGTATTTCCGATTTCAGACTACGGAGTCGGTGCTTGCGGTACCGGAGAGTGCGTTGATGCGGGGAGCCGATGGCGACTGGACGGTCTTTGTGGAGGAAAGCGAAGGGGAGTATGAACCAGTGGAGGTGGAGTTGGGCCGCTCAATTGGCGGGCTCCGTGAAGTTTCCGGCCTGACTCCAGGCAAACGAATCGTTTTTCAGGGGGCATTCTTCGTGGCTTCTGAGATTGCAAAAGGCGGCTTTGATCCACATAACCACTGACCTCAGGAGCCATTATGTTCAACCGAGTTGTCGATTGGGCGGTTCAGAACCGCCTGCTTGTTCTTATTGCCCTTGCGGTGTTGATCGCTACAGCCGCATTTCAGATACCAAAACTGAATCTTGATGCTTTCCCCGATGTTACAAATGTTCAGGTTGCTGTCAATACGGAGGCGCCGGGGCTTGCGGCTGAGGAAGTCGAGCAGCTGATTACCTATCCCATTGAAGCAGTGATGTACGCGTTGCCCGATGTTGAGGAAGTGCGATCCATTTCCAAAACCGGGTTGTCCGGCGTCACGGTGGTGTTTAAAGAGGGCACCGATATCTATTTCGCGCGCCAACTGGTGTTCGAACGATTACAGGCCGCCAGTGAACTCATTCCGGATGGTGTCGGGGTGCCTGGAATGGGGCCGAATACATCTGGTCTTGGCCAAGTGTACCAATATCTGCTGATAGCGGATCGGGATTCGGGTTACGACGCGATGGAATTGCGCAGCCTGCACGATTGGTTAGTCAAACTGTTATTGATACCAACGGAGGGCATCACCGAGATTCTGTCTTTTGGTGGTGAAGTCCGTCAGTACCAGGTGAACGTGAATCCGGCGCGAATGCTGTCCTATGATTTATCACAGAGCGACGTCATGGAAGCCCTGGAGAGCAACAATTCCAATGTTGGGGGCTGGTACATGGGCCGCGGACAGGAACAGTTGGTTATTCGCGGTATGGGCTGGTTAGGCAATGGCGAGCAAGGTCTGGAACAGATCGGTCAGGTACCCGTTAAAACCAGTGGTGGCATCACTGTGACGGTGGATGATGTAGCCCAGGTGGAACTTGGCACTGAAATTCGCCAAGGCGCCGTTACTATGACCCGTAAGGACGAAAACGGCCAAGTGGAACAACTGGGTGAAGTCGTTTCCGGAATTGTGCTTAAACGAATGGGGGCCAACACTAAAGCGACTATCGACGGGATTGAAGCTCGTATTGATCGCATAAACCAAGCTCTGCCTGAGGGAGTTCATTTTGAACCCTACTACAATCAGGCGGATCTGGTGACCAAGGCGGTAGAAACGGTAACTAATGCATTGTTGCTGGCTTTTGTGTTTATCGCAGTGATACTTGCGCTTTTCTTGATGAACCTCCGAGCAACTATGTTGGTGTTACTCTCGATACCTATCTCCATTGGTATCGCTTTGATGATCATGGCCTGGCTCGGTCTCTCTGCTAATCTGATGTCTCTTGGAGGAATTGCCGTAGCAATTGGCATGCTAGTGGATGGTTCCGTTGTTATGGTCGAGAATATGTTCAAGCATCTGACGCACCCTGATGCAGAGCACGATGCCCACCGGGAGGAATTGCTTGAAAACGATTCTGACCCATTGGATGCATCCCACGATGATCATGGTATTGCGCTTCGACTCCAGGAAGCGGGGCGCGAAGTAGCGAGACCAATCTTTTTTGCTACAGCGATTATCTTGGTCGTTTTCATGCCGCTATTCAGCTTTGAAGGAGTAGAGGCCAAGCTCTTCCAGCCTATGGCAATTAGCATAATGCTAGCCATCGTGTCCGCTGTGATTGTGGCACTGGTGATTGTGCCCGCGTTGGCGTCTTTTGTGTTCCGGAAGGGCATCCGGGAACGGGAAAGTTTCGTGGTAAAACCTCTGGAAAAGCTCTATCGCAAGGGCCTCAACTGGTCGCTAAACCATACCCGTATAGTTGTCAGCGCAGCGGCCGTTCTCGTGGTGCTAGCGGCACTGGTTGTACCTAGGCTTGGTACTGAGTTTGTCCCTGAGTTGGAAGAGGGAACTATTAACGTCCGAGTGACGCTGGCCCCCTCATCAAGCCTTGATACGGCTCTTGAAGTTGCACCAAAGTTGGAAGCCATGTTAATGGAGTTTCCAGAGGTAACCTACGCTCTGTCCCGGGCTGGTCGAGCGGAAATAGGCGGCGATCCGGAGCCAGTGAATAATGTTGAGATTTACATTGGCCTCAAACCAACATCAGAGTGGACCAGCGCCAGTAATCGCTATGAACTGCAGGCGCTGTTTGAGGAGAAACTCGAACAGCACCCAGGACTGCTGTTTAACTTTTCTCAGCCTATCGCGACCCGCGTTGATGAATTGTTGTCGGGTGTCCGCGCGCAGCTGGCCATTAAACTCTTTGGCCCGGATCTTGACGTACTGGCGGCGAAAGGCCAACAGATTGAGGCAGCGGTGCGAACGGTTCAGGGTACCCGAGACGTGGCCATGGAGCAGATTGCTGGTGAGGCACAATTGGTAGTCCAGCCAGATCGTCAGGCACTCTCCCGCTATGGTCTTGCAGTGGCTGATGTGATGAGCGTTGTCCGGGATGGTCTGGGTGGCGCTGCTGCGGGCCAGATCATAAATGGCAATGAGCGGTACGATATTTATGTGCGCCTCGCCAAGCGTTTCCGGGAAGATAGGGATGCCATTGCCGATCTCCGGTTACAGGCACCATCTGGCGCGTGGGTCAGACTCGGCGATGTTGCCGATGTCTCAATACAGTCGGGCCCTCCTCAGGTGCGCCGTGATGATGTGCAGCGCCGTGTGGTCATTCAGTCCAATGTCCAGGGTCGTGACATGGGTAGCGTGGTTGCCGATATACAGGATGTTATTGCGTCAGAAGTCGATCTGCCCCCTGGGTATTCAGTCGATATCGGTGGCCAGTTTGAAAATCAGCAGCGAGCTCAGAAGCGGTTAACAATTGTGGTTCCTGTCTCCCTGGGCCTGGTTGCATTGTTGCTGTACTTTGCTTTCAGTTCGGTTGGCCAGGCGCTGTTAATCCTTGTCAACGTGCCGCTTGCTGTTATTGGCGGGGTCTTTTCACTCTGGGTCTCCGGCCAGTACCTTTCGGTACCCAGCTCGGTTGGCTTCATCACGCTATTTGGTGTGGCGGTGCTCAATGGGGTTGTTATGGTCGAAAGCATTAACCAACGAATACAGGATGGGGTAAATGTGGATATCGCGGTGTTTGAAGGTGCCGTTTCTCGTTTGCGTCCTGTCTTGATGACAGCGATCACCTCGGCTCTCGGCTTGATACCCATGCTATTGTCGACGGGTGTGGGGGCCGAAATCCAGAAGCCCCTGGCCAGTGTAATTGTCGGTGGTCTTGTGACTGCAACTTTCCTGACGCTGTTTGTTTTACCGGTTCTATTCACACGGTTCTCAAGAGCTAAACTCGGCGATATGCAACGGTAGAAGGGAGGCGGAAATGCATAGTTGCTGTCACAAGCAGGACAGGGTAATTCCGCCGCTATAGCCGGGACGGCAAACTAACTACTGTTGTGCTTTACTCTGGGAAAGGAAGCATGACTGTGATTCTGGCGCCCCCTGTTTCTGAAGATCCAATGTCCATCTGTCCGAAATTGTCTTCTAGAATTTCGGACACGATGGACAATCCCAATCCAAACCCAGGAACTGTTTCATCAAGTCGGGAACCTCTATCCACCACTTTTGAGGCCGCTTCTGGAGAAATTCCGGGGCCGTCGTCAGCCACTTTTATCGTTAGCCCGGAAGCGGTCTGGCTAATTGAAACGTCAACCGCGGTCTGACTCCACTTCCCGCCGTTTTCGAGCAGGTTACCGAGTAACTCTGATAGGTCCTGACGTTCCATGGGCCAACTGAATTCATTCGGCAAGGAAGTTTTAATGCGAAAACTCCTGTCGGGAAAGATTTTTTCCATGACAGAAATTACATTGTCCGCTATTTCAATCGGCAAACATGTCTGTCCCATCTGTCTGCCGGATATATCAGCCTTGCTCATTCGGTAGTTCAGGGACCGGCTTAGATCCCTTAAGTTGGAGATCATGAACTCTATGTCGTCGCGGGACGGAGGTAGTGAATCAGTGTCCGACAATATCGCGAGGTTGGCAGAAATTGAGGTCTTTACCATGTGAGAAAGATCAGAGTTGACGCGGCGATGGCGGTCAAGGCGGCGACTTGCGAGTTCAAGTAAGTTGTTGAACTGCTTGATCAGCGGACTGAATTCCTCTGGTGCGTTAGGATTCAAACGACGTTGTTTGCCAGATTGCAGTCGCCTCATGTCGTCCTTGATGTGCCCGATTGGTTTCAATGCCAGGTAAGTGGTGGCACCTACCAGGGCCATGAGAACAACGAGTAATAATGCGGAGGCAGCGAGCAAAGTCAGGTGAGCCCAAACGGATCGCTCAGCAAGTCCACTTTCCATTTCTAGGATGGTGATTGAAGAAAGTGGGCTATCAATTCTGACATCCCGTTTTAACCCAAGAAGGCCATCTGCACCCGGGGGTATTTCTACAAAACCTGCAGGTTTTTCTGAAACCATGCGCAACTTTGTTTGATCTATGTTGCTACTGGCAATGATGCTTCCGTCTTTCATTTCGACGATGAGGGCGTGTTCCAGCAGCAGTTGGAATCGATAAATCATGCTGCTGATCTCGTCTGGCGCCGGCGCTTCGTTTTCAATGATGGCCTGTAAACTCTCCACCTCTTTGTCAAGGCGATGTTTTCTGGATTCGTTCGATAGCTGCTCTATTACATAAGTGTGTGAGAAGAAAATAAGCAGAAAATACAAGAGGCTGAAAATGATGCCATATTGGAGTGCCGTTTTTCGGATGCTTTTCTGCGTTGTCATGATGTTAGTTATGGTCGATTAAGCGGAAGAGGTGCTAGCTGAAGGCTAGAGAGGCGTCTGAACTCGAAAGCATAGATGGGATTGATGGGTGTCGCAACCCACGTCAGCCTGAAGGGTTCCTGCCCTTGTTCATAGGTAGACAGGTAGGGCGCAGTCTCATGGTTTTCAGGCAGTTGAATACCTATAAATTACGTCCATTTTCAAATTTGTTTAAGGTTTCGATGTTCTACTGAATGTGAAAGGTGATCGAATTTCGTTGGTTAACCTGGAATACATACCGGAGCTGTTTATGAAGAAAGTGTCTGTAATTTTAATAGCAACTTTTCTGGGAAGCGGGGCTTCCATAGCCCTCGCAGGGGGCCAAGCAGATAGATATAACGAGGCAAGAAGCTATCCCAATAAGAGTATTGATGAACGCTCCTCCGGTTATCGTTTTGAAGAGAGCGAGACTGTCAAAAAATTGAAGGAAGAGCATCGAATGATCAAGGAGCTAGTTGCCGATTTCTTGAAAAAATAGTGATTTTTGGTCTTCTATGCGAGTCAGGTTGGAGTTGCTGACGTGACTCGCGGTATGCATTTGCTAGTGAGGATTTCTCGCAAAAAAGTAACCTTGCCCTCTCAATGTCTTTATCCTTTCTTTTCCAAGTATCTTCCTAAGTCTTGTTACATATACTTGCACGACATTTCTAGTTGGGCACCTCTCAATATTGTAAAGCGATTCAACAAGGTCATCCTGGGAGAAGACTCTGTCAGGGGATCGAAGGAAGCATTGTAAAAGGCGGTACTCTGTTGCGGTTAGCCTGAACTCTTTATGATCGGGAGTTGTTAGCGTTCTGTAGGTTGAATTGAGAAGAAACCCATCAACAGCTATTTTATTGGTTGTTCGCCCGTCTTTTCTTCTTATTATGGCGCTAAGTCGAGCTTTCAGTTCATCAAATTCGAACGGCTTGGGAAGATAATCATCCGCCCCGGCATTCAAACCTTCAACTCTCTCTGTCCAGTTGGACCTGGCCGTTAGAATCAGGATAGCCTCATCCTTGCCATTGCTTCTCCACTTCCGCATCAAAGAAAGTCCGTTCTCGTCGGGCAGTCCGACATCGAGTATGATTGCTTGGTAACTGCTTGTCTCTACAAAAAAACTGGCCTCTTTGCCGTTTCGGGCCACATCTACCGTAAAGTTTTCCTTCGCAAGCCAACCAGAGATTTTTTCTGCGAGTACCGCGTTATCCTCGACAATTAGAACTTTCATCTATAGGCGCCGTTCTGGATGTTAAAAAATTTGGCCGTCACCCATCTTGAGTGCAAACTAAAAATAGCTCAGAGATTGGGCTTCAAGCGACCCGCTATAACAACAGACGAAGCTGAATCTAGCTTGAAAAAGACATTAATGTTAGGACAGGTTTAAGGTAGATTGGTCTTCTGCCGCTGATCGTGATGACCAAGTAACAACGCAACCGCTACTCCGACGAGTTCAAGGCTGAGGCTGCACGAGTCGCAGATCTATGGCTGGCGGTCTGCCGCCAGGAAAAAGGCCCATGTTTCAGGCCGTGAAGCCGAGTTGGCCACTGAAAACGTCCGGCTCAAGCGCCAGCTCTCGGAGCAGACACACTCCTCGGAAGGCTAGTCGGCAGAGAACTGAGCTGTGCCGACCAGTCGCCAAATTAATTCTATTCAAATGCCAGTTTACGACTTCCGTTTTCAGTATGAATTCAGGTTGTTGTAGTTTACTGCGTCTTGAAGCAACACCCATTAAAGGCAGTTTACACTGTGCTGAGAGCTACCCTGCTATTAAAGCATGGTAGCTCTCAGTTTGTGGGCGCTAAAGGTGGCTCGATAATATCCACACGCCGACACCGATGAGCGTAACACCACCAAAGATTTCCGCTCTGTGTCCCAACACGGAACCCACAACCCTCCCTACCATCACGCCCAGTGTCACCATAAACGTTGTCGCCAAACCAATCAGACCAGCGGCAATCCAGATGTTTACGTCTATAAACGCCAGGCCCACGCCTACTGCCATGGCATCAATGCTGGTGCCAATTGCGGTCAGAGAAAGCTTCAGGAAGGACTGTCTGGAAGGTTTCTCCATATCTTCCGCACCGGGTTTCAGGCCTTCGTAAATCATGTGTGCCCCGAGAATTACCAATAGGGAGAAGGCTATCCAGTGGTCCCAGGCCTCTACGTACGACGATGCCGACTTACCGATTAACCAACCTATCAGAGGGGTTATTGCTTCAATTGATCCGAAGATTAGCCCGATTCTCAGCGCGTCGGGAAGGCGGGGGTTTTTGAGGCTTGCGCCCTTGCCGATCGCAGCTGCAAAGGCATCTGTAGACATGGCAAAGGCAAGCAGAATGAGGGCAATTGGGTTCAAGTAGATATCTCCGGTCGGGCATGTTGAGTCCACGATATATCCACACGCCCGACCTCAGGCATGAATATATCGATGGTCTCGCCAACCGAGAGGTGTCCGTACCATGGCATGTGGCCAGGTATGTTGATACGAACTCTTCCGACTACCGGAAGCAGGCTACTCCCCAAAGAAACGCTAGCTTAGCAGTCATTCTCAGGAGCCACAAACCAAGATTAGGCTTTGTTTCTGCTTACTTAGGGTCAGACTCCACAGTATATCGCTGTGGCTCCACGGTTATATGCATCAAGGTGTGGAAGCGAGCCTGAATTCGTTGTCTGTAAAAATCAGGCGACTCCGGTTCGTACGAAACAACAGAAACAATAGCTGCATAGATGTTGGGGCCGATGCTCCAAAGGTGAAGATCGCTAATTCGTGTATCGTCGTCCTCAATAGCGGTTTTGACACTTTCTTCCAGATCGCTGCGCTGCTGGTCGAGCAACACGCTGGAAGTCTCCTTGAGCAGAAGCCATGACCAGCGGGTGATCAATGCAGCGCCCACGAGCCCCATGAACGGATCCAACCAGTTCCAGCCTGCATATTTACCTGCTAACAGAGCCACAATCGCCAACACTGAGGTCAAGGCATCGGCGAGAACGTGAAAATAGGCGGCCCGGCGATTATGATCGTGGTGCCCGTGATGATGGTGATCATGACTGTGTCCATGGTCGTGATCCCCTCCACCGAGTAACCAGGCCGAGACGCCATTGACCACCAGACCAATCACCGCGACAAAGATTGCTGCATCAAAGGATATGATGACCGGATTAATAATGCGTCCAATGCTTTCAATCGCAATATAGAGCGCGAAACCGGCTAACAGGACGGCTCCAGTAAACCCGCCCAGCGCATTCACCTTGCCTGTACCAAACGAGAACTGCCTATTGCCTGCGTTTTTGCGTGCGTAGGCATACGCGAATGCAGCAATGCCCAATGCGACCGCATGGGACCCCATATGTAGCCCATCGGCCAACAAAGCCATCGAGCCATAGATAATACCGGCCAGAATCTCCCAAACCATCATTGTTACAGTTAGACCGACGACGATGAGAGTGCGAGTTTCTCCGGAGCGCTTTTGGTCTTGACCGAAAACGTGATCGTGTTGCCACTGATCGAGATTATGACGGTGCATTTTAAGCGTTCCTGGGTTGGAGAGAATAAAACCCTCTGAGGTATCAGAGGGTAGCCAGATTGATATTTATAGTCTGAGTCGTAGCCCGCCACCCGATCGGGCCTATCTAAAGTCGATAGGCCCGATCCTGGCAGTTATTATTCAGGCGACTTCCATCACATCGCTCTCTTCATTTCGCCATAGTCACCCTCGGTGCGAAGCACCAGCGTGACGTCGTTGTCGTTCCGGTTACGGAAAAACCAGCCGTGATTTCCAGTGAACGCAGCTTCCAGTTCGCCTTCATCTTCCGGCACACCACGACCTTTTTCATAGGAGATGGACTGCCCACCGCCATCACCGTGGGTGTCGAAGTTGACGGGGCCGCCTTCAGTTTCCCAGGAGAAACGCGCTACGGCCCCTTCCTGCATAGTGAGCTTGAACTCTGTGCCTTCACCAGGCGTAAGGGTGACGCGCACCTCGTCTTGCCATTCGGGTTCGGCGGCGGGTGCCTGGACAGGCTCCTCCGCTTTTGGCTCGGCTGCAAGTTCAGGTGGTGTGGCTGCCTGGGGTGCTGTTTCAGCAGGCTGTGCTGCGCTCTCCTCGCTGGAGGATTGCACAGACACCATCTGGGCGGCTTCGTCGGCGGCTGCTTCTTCCACGAGTTGTACCTTGATTTCACCCATTGCCGTCAAACCAAGCAGGCGGCCAGCGCCTGTAGGATCCAGGGCGTATTCGGAGGGCATCACCACGGTTACGAGCAGCACCAGTGCTACGATGGCTGCGATGATGGTGGAGCGAACCAACTGCGCGGAGCTGGGTAATTCGTTACGTGTGGGCATATCGGTGTTGTACATAAAAAAGTCTCCAGAATTAAGCAATGAAATAGCCGGTTAGCTGAAAGCCAATGAGCAGGAAGCCGGCACTCATCATGGCGATATTGGCGGTATAAGCATGGCGGAAAAAGCCATCGGTTTTACGCCAGTAGCTCATGACGATAAGGATCATCGCCAAGGCCAGAAGCTGGCCGATTTCCACACCCACGTTGAACGCGAGCAGGTTCGGTATCAGTCCATCCGGGGAGATGTCGTACTCAATGATCTTCGTGGACAGACCAAAACCGTGAAAGAAGCCGAAGATCAGCGTGGCAGCCTTGGTGTTGGGCTGGAAGCCGAACCAGCGCTGATAGGCGCCCACGTTATCCAGTGCCTTGTAAACCACCGACAGCCCAATGATGGCGTCGATGATGTAGCTGTTGATGCCGACGTTAAAGTAGACACCCAGCAGCATGGTGGTGGAATGCCCCAGCGCAAACAGGCTTACGTAGATTGCGATGTGCTGCATGCGATAAAGGAAGAAGATGACCCCCAGAAGAAACAGCAGGTGGTCATAACCGGTGACCATATGCTTGGCCCCAAGGTAGATAAACGCAATGAGGTTTACCCCAGTTATTTCCTGGATGTAGCCCTTGTCTCCCTGGGCAATGGCATGAGCCAGCACATCGGCGCTCATTCCGAGCAAACCGAGTGTCAGGAATATCCAGATCAGACGGCGACCGCCGGCGGCTGTGTGCGCACGCCAAAGGCCGTCAAGCAAAGTTGACAACATAACGACTCCAATTTTTTTTCGTTTAAAAGGCTGCGGTGCAGCAAGGCTTAAACAATCAGAGAGGCTTTTGGAGGGCGGTCGAGCCGATAACGAAAGCTGCGGGGAGAATCTCCGGCGCACGGAATAGGCTGCCGGAGTGAGATCGAACAGTCTGAGATGGAGCGGATCGCCGGATGATCCACAGATTCGTGGCTGTGATTTCCAGCGTCGTGGTGCTGGTGAATATCGGACTTCTCGTCTAAATCATTGTGGTTGTGCGAATGATCATTTTGATCCGCTGATACAAACCCGCTCAGCTCGGCGACACCATGAGAGGACGCCTCACCGATTACCGAAAACGTCATGCCAGCCAGAGCAAACAGCAGGGCAAGAAACGGAATCAGTTTTTTCTGATAGGTGGCCGTAATCATAAGTGCGGGCTTGTTAATCTGGCTGTTGGATTAATTCGGTGATAGAGAATATCATCCCCCTAGGGGGGATAGGAATTAAAAATGGGAAATGATCACAAGCACCACTCACATCCGCAGATCATCAAACGCCTGAAGCGGGCTCAAGGTCACTTGGGCAGCGTGATAGAGATGATGGATGCTGGGCGATCCTGCCTGGAACTGGCGCAACAGCTTCATGCTGTGGAAAAGGCCATTCAACAGGCAAAGCGGGTGTTGGTCCAAGATCACATCGAACACTGTCTTGACGATGCGATTGGTCCACTAGAGCCCGATCAAAAAAAGCGTATTGATGAGTTCAAAGCCATTGCCCATTACCTTTGAATGTTGCTGAGCCATGCTTGATATTCTGAAACACAGAACGTACCGGCACCTGTTCTTCGCTCAGGTAGTGGCTCTACTGGGAACCGGTTTAGCGACCGTTGCGCTCAGCCTTATGGCGTTTGATTTGGCGGGTAACGAAGCCGGTCAGATACTGGGCACCGCGATGGCGATCAAAATGACCGCCTACGTGCTGATCGCACCGTTGGCCTCAGCGTTCGCGGAGAGCGTCTCCCGCAGGATGCTGTTGGTGTCACTTGATGTCGTGCGTGCCTTAACGGCACTGGCGTTGCCTTTCGTTACCGAAATCTGGGAGGTGTATGTGCTAATCGCCGTACTCCAATCCGCCTCTGCCGCGTTCACGCCCACATTTCAGTCCACCATTCCGGATACGCTTCCGGATGAGGACGATTACACCCGCGCCCTCTCCCTTTCTCGCCTCGCATACGATATGGAAAACCTCATCAGCCCAGCGTTGGCGGCGGTGATATTGCTTGTCACAAGTTGGCAGGGACTGTTTTCAGGAACGGTCATTGGTTTCATTGCGTCGGCGCTGCTGGTGGTTTCTGTAGCATTGCCGTCGAGTGCTAAAACGGAGAAGTCTCGTGGGATCTATGAGCGTGCCGGGCGTGGGTTCAAAATCTTTTTGGCAACGCCCCGTTTGCGGGGATTGATGGCATTGAACCTTGTTGTCAGCCTGGCTGGTGCGATGGTAATTGTGAACACAGTTGTGTTGGTCCAGGGCCAGTTTGGCTTGACCGACCGGCACACGGCGATGGCTTTTGCGGCCTTTGGCGGAGGATCGATGCTGGCCGCATTCGCTTTACCGGCTTTGTTGAAACGGTGGCAGGATCGTCGCGTCATGCTGACGGGGGCAGGCTTCCTCATTTCCGGGTTGATCCTTGCAATACCCGTAGGCAGTCTGGGCTGGCTACTCCCGGTCTGGGCCTGGCTTGGTATTGGTTTTTCTACTGCACAAACCCCTATTGGCAGGCTACTCACACGATCATCCCATGGAGAAGATCGACCCGCGCTCTTTGCCGTACAGTTCTCTTTGTCCCATGCAGGCTGGCTGGTTGCGTACCCGTTGGCCGGTTGGGTCGGATCGGTCGCTGGAATGCAGATTACTCTGGTTATGCTGGCCAGCCTTGCGTTGATTGCACTGATCCCAGCTATCAGGCTTTGGCCTTCTGTTGATTCAACAGAGCTTCTTCATTCACATGATGATCTGCCCGATAACCACCCGCACACCGCAACGTCTGGCCGTGAGCATGTCCACCCTTACATTATCGACAGTCTGCACTCGAAATGGCCGGACTAACGCTGTTTACACCACCATCAACCCTTACCAGTGATATAGTCGACTTCCAGTTATGAGGTAATAGCCTATCAATGGCGCTGCTCTTTTGCGTCGGCAGTCTTGTCAGCACACCCTTCAGATAAGCATACGGCTCGTGTCCACTCAGCTTGGCAGGCTGGATCAGAGTCATCACCGCAGCCGTACGTTGGCCACTTTTAAGTGAGCCAGCGAACAGCCAGTTATTACGGTTATGCAAGTGTTTCCACAACAAGAAGAAGTGGCTTTTCTGTCGGGAATCTTGAGCTCAAAGCACAGTTGCGAGCCCGGCATCAGTTGGTAATGCCCGGCGAGGACTTTGATACGGCTAGAAACACCCGTTGGCGGAGGGGCTTTTGGTAAGGGGCGACTCGTTGAGTGCTGCTTCTGATTTATTGATGGGCAGAAAGGCGTATCCCTTCTGTCCATCGTTTGAGGTTAACACCAGAATATTTATACAAGCGTTAGTTTCGGTGGTTGAGGTTTATTTCGCAGCTGGACGTCTATTTGGCCGAGTAGCTGTGAATCCAGTCCTGTTACTTCCCCCAGGAACGACCTTTTTACTTTGAGCATTTGTGCCAGCTCATCTATCCCAATTGAATGATTTTCAGATAGAGCCTGTATTGCAGTGGCTAGCAGTTCAGGCGGCTCCTTGTCGATTAAATAATCGTCTTTTTCCCCGCTGCCCTCACCATATTTGCGGAGTGTAATTACACCGGTTTTGTATTGCTGCTCGGTTAAGAGATCCAACTGCCGTGCTCTGTAAAGAATGGCCGCTTTGCTCACCTTCCAGGTTTGCTTGAATTCGCGGATACCAATCCAATTAAGTCGATTTCCTCTGGGGCGTGGGAACAATTTGGCCATCATGGTTCGCGGCAATAGGAAAGCACTGGCAAAACGGTTGGCTTGGCTTTCCGTAGTCCTGTCACCTGTAACAACGCCCTCATGCATCACTAAATGACCCAGCTCATGCGCAATATCAAAGCGCTGCCTGCAGGTATCAGTCTTAGCGGTGTTTCGCACTATAAACGGTCTCTCGACCGCCACAGATAGGGCGTCAATGTGCTTTGATACTCCCGCAAACGTGGTGACAACGGCGCCGACGTTCTCGGCAAGCCGTGTCATGTTATCGATTGGCCCTAAGCCAAGGTCCCAATGTTTGCGACATGACTCGGCAATTGCCTCGATATCGTTCACGCTGGTCACATGGTCGTAGCAGGGGATGTTCATCGCTGGGAGCTTTAAGTAGTCTTCCAGCACATGAATGAGCTTGTTGACCATTTCGCCCCTTGCTACCGCTATTTGCCTGACACTGCTCTTGGTAGTCATCAAACTACGGAAATGAAACTGATCCTCATGCAGCTGCAACTTTCGGTTTGAAAAAAAACCAACCTCAACATTGAGTGCTTCAGCGAGCTCAGCTGAAAGCTCTGGTGTGGGATTACTTTGCCCCGTTTCCAGTTTGTGTAGGTATTGGCGAGACTTTTCGACCTTTTCCGCCACCTCTTCAAGCGAAAGCCCGCAAAAAATGCGGGCTAACCTCAGGGCGGCTCCTTCGAACTCTGTGGTCATGCTAGCTTACTCACGTTGTCCAGCCTGAGACTGATCAGGGAGTGATCTTTGTGTGTGTATCGACAGCATCTTTGCCGCCCCTTAAATGTACGGCCGCTGGCGGGAGCTGTTTCGATTTTGGCACTGCATCGCCCACCGCATAGGGGCTACTGACGCCAGGCTTGTGTTCCCAGAGCGACACCTTGTCCTGCAGTTCATTAAAGCCTGCGAAGTACACCCTATCCTCATCCTCTTCCGTCATTGCGCGCTCAATGATAAAACGCCACATTACTGGAGTAACCATGTCTATAGGGAAGAGGTCATCGGTCCTGTTCTGTTTGAAGAATCCTCGCTTTCTGGGATTGTCCGGGTCGTCTCTGAAAAATCTGAAAGGTACTTTTTTCCCGATGCAAAGCGTGACATCCATGCCAGCATGGCTAACGCTCAGCCAGTCACGCTCCTTACACAAGCCCATGAGGCGATTACGACATCGACCGAACACTGCAGATTCCTTGGTGTAAGCGTCATCCCACTCCGAACTTAATGCGCTCAAAGTTTCATGCCTGAGGTCCAGCAATTCGTTTGCAATATCAGTCAATCGATCATTGGTGAGCTCGGGATAAAACGTCGATGGGAGGGGGAGTGTCATAATCGTCTACCTGGCAGATTCTGTTATTTGTCAACCATTGGCATGTTCGGGCAAATTCTCCATTTTGTCAACCAGTAGTCCCGCCTAAAATTGATTGGGTGATTTTATGGATTGCTATGTAGGGGAAGAACGAGAATTTGCGCTTAACTACCATGAGAGAAACTCAAAGCCTCGCCTACCGCTATGGGATTCAGATAAGTCTTCGGCAATCCTGGCGACAGAATACTCTCGCTCATAACGAAGATCGTCAGCTTGGGATATGCGCGAGGGCAGGAATAAGTTCCGTTGAGTTCCATACACGGCCACTGTCTTCACGCCTCTTAGCTGCTCAACGATGTACAAAAAGGTCTGATTGTCAGCGCTGGGACAGCAAGTTTCGATGATCCTTGAGATCTTGCTCTGCAAAGAATTCCGATCCCGTATCGTTGCCGTGGGTATTACGCAGGACTGTACGTCCGCCCAGTTATCGGGATCTGCAGGCTGAACCCAGTCCCGTTTGATTCGCTGAATTAGTTGTCCTTGGGTCTGCAAATTAATCAGGTTTCGCGATACGCCCATGAAAAATGTGAATACGGGTGTCACTCTGGGCCTCCCGTTTTTTGTTTGATTTACGTCCAGCTGCAGAAGCCGCAGCGTGGTTCTAACATTGTTTCTCCAGAATCCTTGTGCACCGGCGATAGATAATTGCTCTAGCAGCGTTTCTAGCTGTTTTCGGAGATCTAAAGGAGCGCAGGGTACGCCCGCCAGTGTAATGGCCATCCAGTTTGGAAAAAGTCGTGGGTCACTTTTCGACGTATGCGTGAATTCGCTGTTAATCGCCGATCGTAGTGCCGATGCCCAATTTTGACCTCGCATTCGTTGGCAGTCAGGGCAAAACCGGTGATGACAGGCCAGCAAGTGTGGATTGGTTACGACACGCTCAAACGGGTACGTTTTCACGTTTTGCCCGCACTCGTGAATCATCCTTGCTTGGTAGTTTGTTGCTTCATTTCCTTGAAAGTACGCAGCGACTTCCGCAGTCGTTGGCGGTTGGTTTGGTTTGTTTTTCATAAGGGTTGCTCTTTAAGGCGAAACGGGTAGGCGAGGATGGGTGGAGAGTGGAGCCTACTCAGCTGCTGGGGGTTCTGCTCGTGCCGAAGTTGTGACTGCCTGAGCCAAATAGCTTGCTGGCGAGCTTGGCGAAGTAGCTTAGGCGGCGGAAAAGGTCATCGTATTGCTCACCCCTCCTGATCCTGTAGATGGCATTACTAGGGATGCTCACAGCTCCGTCAGGCAGATATTCGTCGATTCCTAGCGCACTTGCCCAGGCGCTGCTGATCATGCCGTAGAGGCTTCCTGAGTAGGGGTTGAATTCGCCCAATCCACGGAAAGTCTGTTTGTTGAAGAAGAGAACGCAGTGGTAGTGCGGCTTGCCATTCTTTCCAAATTCTCTGGTCCAAATGAAGTGAAGTTTAGTCGGATGAAATCGCTTCCCATCTCTTAATGTCCGTGCCTCTCTTGCTTTTATTTTGGCCTTCAACGAGGAGGTAAACTTGCTGAACACAGGCCGCAAATCTGGCTGAGCCATCCAGTTGAACTGGAAAGGAAGTCTGAGTTCGACTCTGACGGCCATTATGCTGGAGTGGTCTTGAAGTGCTCCCTGAATCGTTTCATCAATGCGTTGAAGATAATTGTAAATGAATGGCCCCTGCTGCCAGATAAGAGGCATTCCGCTGTAGAAGTAGCCATTGTAAATCCAGAGGTTTGGATCTGAAGAGTGTCTGTAGAGGTAAGGTGTGTCAGTCACGATTGTTTCCTTGTTAGTCAATTATCAGACACAGTGATCCCTAGGTAACCTGCTTGATGGATAGGTTTCCTATAGGTATCTGATCTAATTATTCAATTGGTTGTGATATGGTGATGAGATAGATGGCGTGATGCCGGTAAGTAAATACTATTTAAAGCCTACACCAGGTTAGCCGGTGCGCCTTGAATGTTGGTTTCGGTTTGATCGGGCGAGCTTGAGGATTTCAGAGCGTCGATACTCTGCATCAATATCAAGGCTGTTTGGATAGGCGCGGGTTATTCCCGAGGGAGTCAATCAAGCAACGGAATTACGGTTCATCGGGTGGTTTTGGATATCGCGGTTTTCAATTTTTTCTGTAATCCACTCGTGTATCTCGGCGTCAACCCAGCCGACACTCCTACCGCCCAGGGGGATGGGTTTGGGGAAAGTGCCTGCACTGATGTACTTATATATCGTCGAGCGGGCTAGGCCGGTCATGCCAGTTACCTCTTTGAGCCTGAGAATCTTCATGTTTGGTCTCCTATGTTGTTTGTGTCCAGATCATAGGAGGGACCGTGTAAGGAATGATCTATGGCGAGCTATCATCGTCCCTGATTGCCTTTCTCGATGCAGGAGTGTGTTGATCGTCGAGTAGGCGGCGAGGCGAAAGGATAGAGGTCACGTTCTGAGTGTGATTCGCTCAAGCCTGATTTTCGAACGTTTGCCGATGCCAGAGGGTAATATCCGATAGGTTGTCATTGGTGTGTTCAGAGTACTCGCCCTTTTTGGCAACTTGCCCACCCGGATGCACAGCGATGCAAGCTGATGGGATAGTTCCTCCAGGTCGGCGCAGAGGCTGTAGAACATGCGGCTGTATTCGCCACTCTTTTTTACTGCGGTAGGGCGCCCTCCGGTCAATTCTTGAACAAAGCTCTCACTGGCGTGGTCTTGGGCATTCCTCCATTCTGATTCTGAAAGGATTGAACTTGGATCGCTCAGCAGTTTTGCCGCATAGCGCTCGATGACGCACTGGGTATACAGTTTTGCGGCAGGGCGCCAAAGAAGGTCGGGCGCATTCTGTTCCCATGAGCCAGGGCTGATCCGTGTCTTCTTTATGCTGGTAGGTGTTGCGGCATGCTGTGCTGCAGATGCGAGGCGATCACGTGACCCAGGGTGACCGAGTTTCATTGCAAGTTGATCCATTTCCGTCGATGTACAGCCTTTCCCTTGAATAGGAATTGGTTCCGCTTGAATGCCTGTCGCTCTTAGGGTGGGGTGGTTGAGGTTCAGGTAATAGATAGAGTTGGGTTTTCCAAGAACGGCTCCCTCGACCAGGCCTGGAACGATCTCGGTGATGAGCCCAAGCTCTTGAAGCTGAGAGAGTCTTCTCTGCATCTGTGGCCTAGGGATTCCGGTGTATTCGCTTAGTTTCGATTGGCTCGTCGTTGAAACTACCCCTGAATGATCCGCTTTGGCCAGAAGTATAAGCAGTAGCATGAACAGGCTGTTGTTCAGGCCAGCCTGTGCAGCACGATTCGGATATTTCAGCCTGTTACTGATTAGATTGAAGCTCTGTTTGACGAGCCGGGCTCGAAAGAAGTCCTGATTGTTTATATTGCCTCTCCAACTTCCTGCGACTGCCCTTCTCAATTTTCTTGGCCGGCCCAGCCAGCCTTGTTCCGTGATTTCTTCAATAAGCCCTTCGTTCCTTAATTTATGCAGAGCCCTGAACGATGCCTCCTTGGTAAATCTGAGGCGTTTTCCGAGCTGGACGCCGTTTTCTCTTACCAATGCAAAACTCCCAGCACTGGTAGTGCTTTCTGAGATGAATAACATAAGGATGAGAAAAAGTTTTTCATCTGCCTTAAGATTCGGGATGATTGAGTTTAGGCATTGGAGCGAGGAGTGCATAAGCAGTTAAATTACCATCTAAAAACCGGAATAAACTAACCTTATCAAATTTGAGTACCTATGAAAATATAGAATTAATTAGTAAGCGAAACGTGTAAATTACGTTTAAATGACGTGTAACGTAATATTTAATAACGTTTCACGCTGGTTTAAAACAAATTTTTACACGGTTTTGACTGTCATTTTTGAACATTTTGTGTACGTTTAGGGCATGTCATTTAAAACTAATGCAGTATGCAATTGATTAGCTTGACATCTATAGTTGTGTGTATATGTACTTACTTTTCGGGTGTTAGTGTGGCAATAGGAGAGCGAGCATGAGTGGTCAGAGACCGTGGTCGAACAAACTGGGAGGGCTTCCGGTCACGGCTGTAATTGGCGACCAGTCGCTTGCAGATCCAGTCAAAGTATCTCAGTGGCTGGAAGGCGCGGACGAGTTTCAATGCCAGTGGGCAGTGCGATATCTGTGGCGCCAGGTTTCAAAAGACTCCCTAGAGCTTTACCTGGGTGATTGGAGTCATGGTCAATTAGGAGGTTTGGTCGAATGGATGCTTTGCGGTGAAGGACTAATGTTCGGAGGGTCGTGCTTTCCCTTGCCACTTTTTGGAATTCGTCGACACGGGGCGGACCACTTTGCCAAGGCAAGAAATGCCTGGAACCAGCGCGTAAATCGACAAAGAAAGGCCGAGCAGGCCGCTAATACAATAACCGTGGATGCCGACACTAAACGCAAGATTCAGAAGTTAGCGGCTGAGCACAACTTGAAAGGCGATGAGTTCCTTTCGCTCCTGATAGACCTTGTTGCGGAGCGGCGTGGAGCAGTTGAGGGTATTTTAAAGCAGCGCAGGGAAGTAAAAAGAGCCGCACTTGCCTCGGATTTTGGTTGGTTGTCACCGCCAGCCAGTGGAGCTGACTCATCTCTTTGACCGGAACGGGTTTAGGTTCGGCAGGTTGGCATAGAGCGTTGCGGAAGACTTTGGCCTGTAGGAGCTTACTTCTTGGGCTTAATGGTATCGAGGTAATCCGCCGAAGTCTGCATCATTTGTCGGCGATCCTCAATGAAGTCGGTTCTGTTGTAAGCCCGCCCATGCATATCGGCGACGCGATGGCCTAGCTGCATTTCAATCGGATAAGTCGGCTGTAATGGCGAGTGTTGATGGCGGCCTAGGCCGGTCTTCAGGCGGGCTGTTACACCAGCAGCGTTCTGCTGAGTGGGGAGTATATTGGGTAGTAGGAGAGATGCTTTTTGTTATTGTTGGTCGCAAGATATTGAATATTTTATTAATTTTCTTCCCGCTCTATCTTTAGGTGCAGAACGTCGAGTGAGTCAGCACCGCCCGTTCAGGCCGGATCCAGGCTGCTCAGAGGCTCCGGCAATTCCAGTTTCAGCCGTTGGCGGCTTAGCGGGCAGTCAAACTCAAGGCTGACGGCCAGCAGTTGTAAGGGAGCCTTGGCGGGCTTGCCATACAGGCGGTCGCCGACAATGGGGTGGCCTATGCTCTCTAAATGCTTGCGGATCTGGTGTTTGCGGCCTGTTTCGATGTTGATCTGCAGAAGACTGGTTTCGGTGGTTTCATCGGTGCTTAGCGTGGAGGCGCGACTGATGGCGGCTTTGCCGTCAATCGGCGTGTCGATCAGTTGATCTTGCACCTTTATAACGCCGGTCACTCTGGCCAGGTAGTGCTTCGTCATGGTGCGCCCGGCGAAGCACTGGGAGAGTGCGCCGGCGGCTTTCGGGTCGTGTGCGATGAGCATGAGCCCGGCGGCATCGGCATCGAGCCGGTGGATAAGGAAGCAGGGGCGCTTTAGCTCAAGCTCCACGCGGCGCAGCAGGCTGCAGTGGTCGCCCCATTGTGAGCCTTGAGCCAGTAAGCCGTGGGGCTTGAACCAGACGCTATAGCGGCTCTTGTCCGCTATCAACGTTGCCGCTTCGGGTTTTCGATCCAGCACGTTCTCATCGTAGTAAAGCTGGAGTCGCGTGCCAACCTTGAGCTCCTTGGTGGCGCGCCGAAGTCGAACCTGCTTGCCTTTTAGCGTCCACCAACATGCGCCCTTGTTCATGGCGTCTTTGATGCGTTGGCGCGAAAGCCCTGATTTCTGGCTCAGGGCCTCAATAGCGGTTTCGGACTGCTCAGTTGTAACATCAAATTTTCTGCGCATTACTGGCCAGCATCTCCGGGCTTGATGGCAAGTAGATCGGTTCTCAGGTGAGTGAGCACTTTTTCTGCGGTATTGCCAATGACTCTGGCCCTGAGGCCGGTTTTACCACTGGTGCCAATCACCACCATATCGGCTTTCAGCTTGCTGGCAACGCTGGGGATAACCTTGTGTGCCGGTCCAACGGCCAGGTGAATCTGGTTCCGGCTCAGCTTCCAGGTATTGCACAGATGCGTGATGGCGGGCTCCAGCGCCTCCTTGCGCTTTTGTTCATGCTCGACCACGTTGATGATCTCAAGATCTGCCAGCACCTCGGAAATGTGCAGGGCGTGCACCAGGTAAATTTCCGTTTTGAAGGCTTTAGCCAGTGTGCTGGCCTGTTCGATGATCTTGGTGTTGAGCGCTTTTTTAACCGGTTTGGTGGAGCTCAGGTCTACCGCTGCCAGAATAGGGTGGGCGTGATTCCACTTTTGCTCTGCGACCAGCATGACCGGCACCGGGCACTCCCTGATCAGGTGCCAGTCGGTAGGCGTATAACGCCAGGTTTCCGAGCGACTACCGGTTTTAATCACCGCTTTGAATCGGTTGGGGTGGCAGTGCTCGATAATCCACTGATGTATGTTCTTTTCCCACACTGTGTGTGTGGTGACGTGCAGGTCGCTGCAGTCTGCAAGGGCCAGCATCTGATCCAGCCAGCGCTGTCGAAGTTCAATCAGAGCGTCCCGGGCACGCTGCTGCAATGCGGGGTCTGAGGGTAGGGCGCCGAGATGTTCATGGGTGAACGCTACGATTTCCAGGTGGGCACCAATCGCGCGCGCCAAATCGATTCCCCGGGCCAGGGCTTTCTGGTGCTTATGGGCTGGATCCATGACAATCAGAAGTTTATCCATGCTGCCTTTCCGTCGTTTTGCTGAGCTTTAGTTTGGTTCTGCGGTGTTTAGCTGCCACATTCTCTGATGTTACCAGTTGTGAAGGCATCCGGGATGCGGTGTTTGGTCAAAGGCCGTATAATTAACGGTTTTCCGGGGCCTCGTTAATGGTGGCCAGATCAAGTTCAGGAGTTGTCGAGTCATGAGCCAGGCCGGTGAAACGGGTACGCTGTTTGTTGTTTCTGCTCCATCGGGTGCTGGCAAGACCAGTCTCGTAGCAGAAATGTTGCATGCAGATCAAAAGCTGGGAGTGTCTGTGTCTCATACCACTCGCCCTATGCGTGAAGGCGAGAAAGACGGCATCAACTACCATTTTGTCAGCCGGGATGAGTTTGAAGCCATGATTGCCCGTGGGGACTTCCTGGAGCATGCTGATGTTTTCGGGAATTACTACGGCACGTCTCAGGTTTGGGTTCGGGAAATGCTGGCTCGTGGGCGTGACGTTATTCTGGAGATTGACTGGCAGGGCGCCGCCCAGGTGCGACGCCTTGTTCCTGAATGCATCAGTGTTTTCATTGTTCCACCTTCGGCTGAAGTCCTGCGGGATCGCCTTGTGGGCAGAGGTACTGATGCGCCCGAAGTGGTAGTGCGGCGCCTCACTGAAGCGCGGGAAGAGTGTCGTCACGCTGCGGAATTTGATTACCTGGTGGTGAATGATGACTTCCACGATGCGCTGGGTGACTTGCTGGCGATTGTGCGCAGTCAGCGTCTGCAGATAGTTGCCCAGCAGGCACGGCATAGACATCTGCTCTCGACGCTTTCAGGGGGAACCGGCAGCGCTGCCTGATACGGGCTTTTTCTGTATACAAATTGTGCCGTTGGCAGTAGACTACGCGGTCTGCTAAATCAGTCATTTTTATTTTGTCGGGGAAGTTATGGCACGAGTTACCGTTGAAGATTGTCTGGAACACGTTGATAACCGTTTCCAGCTGGTCATGTTGGCTACCAAACGTTCCCGTCAGCTTGCCACCAAAGGTGCCGAGCCGATGGTCGCAGAAGAAAACGACAAGCCTACGGTAATCGCCTTGCGCGAAATTGCTGCAGGTTTGGTTAGCCGCGATCTGCTGAACGAAATCGAAGAAGATTAAGAAAGCATTGAAATCTGCCTCCGCAGTTTTATAGTGTATCTATAGATCGTTGCTGGAAGGATAGAGAAAAGACCCGAGTGCATGCATTCGGGTCTTTTTGTTTGTGCTCCCGGTAGCCGTGGGGAACGAATATTACGGAGGTGAAGTGTCGCTTGAGGCTACGGTAGAAGGACTGGCGGGTGACCTCAGTACCTATCTGGATACCAATCGCATTAACCAGGTGCGAAGGGCCTACTATTATGCCGAGCAGGCCCACGAAGGCCAGATGCGCAAAAGCGGTGATCGTTATATCACCCATCCCCTTGCCGTTGCCCATATTCTTGCCGGTCTGAAGCTCGATCATCAGAGCCTTATGGCGGCCATGCTTCATGATGTTATAGAAGATACTGGAATCCCCAAGGATGCACTTGCCGAGCAATTTGGCGAGGATGTGGCGGAGCTTGTGGATGGCGTCAGCAAGTTGACGCAGATAGAGTTTCGCACCCGTGCCGAAGCTCAGGCGGAGAACTTCCAGAAAATGACCCTGGCCATGGCCAGGGATATACGGGTTATTCTGGTCAAACTGGCCGACCGCCTGCACAACATGCGCACCCTGGGTCCCATGCCCTACGAAAAGCGCCAGCGCATTGCTACAGAAACTCTCGATATATACGCCCCCATCGCCAACCGCCTTGGCATGCATGCGATTTCCACCGAGCTGGAAGATCTTGGCTTCGCATCGCTGCACCCGATGCGCTCCCGCTATATCTCCAAAGCCGTCGACAAACTGCGTGGCAGTCACCGTGAGATTATTGAGGATATTCGGGGGCGGCTGCAGGAGAAGCTTGAGGAGCGGGCCCTTCCAGGGCGGATACTCGGGCGTGAAAAGCATCTGAACAGCATCTACAACAAGATGAAGCTCAAGCAAAAATCGTTCTACGAAATCATGGACGTATACGCCTTCCGCATCATTACCGATACCGAAGACGACTGCTACAGGATTCTGGGGGCGGTTCACAGCCTTTATAAGCCTATGCCCGGCAGGTTCAAAGATTACATTGCGATGCCGAAGGCCAATGGCTATCAGTCACTGCACACCACCTTGTTCGGTATGCATGTGAATATCGAAATCCAGATCCGCACTGAGGAAATGGAGCATATTGCCAACGATGGTATTGCTGCACACTGGATGTACAAAAACGAGCCGACCAGCGCGACCAGCGTTAACCAGACGAGGGTCGACCGCTGGGTCAAAGGCCTCATGGAAATGCGGGAGCGGGCAGACGACTCTCTCGAGTTTATTGAACACGTAAAAGTGGACCTCTTCCCGGACGAAATCTATGTATTTACCCCAAAGGGTAAAATCATGGAATTGCCAAGAGGTGCAACCCCGGTAGATTTCGCTTATGCAATTCACACGGATATCGGCAATGCCACCGTGGCTTGCCGGATAAACCGGAATCTCGGCTCTCTGAGCAAACCCCTGCAGAGTGGGCAGACTGTTGAAATCATTACGGCACCTGGTGCTCGTCCTACGCCTGCATGGCTCAATTTTGTGGTAACCGGCAAGGCCCGTAGCAGCATTCGCCACACTCTCAATAGCCAGAAACTGGCGGAATCTCTGGATCTGGGGCGGGCGTTGCTGAAAAAGTCTCTTCATGGCTTTGGTGCCCGCTTGTCCGATATTGATGATGCCCAGAAACAAGCCGTTGTGACTCACAATCAGGTGAACAGTTTTGATGATCTGATCAGTGATATTGGCTTGGGCAACCGCATGGCCTACCTGGTCGCACGCCAGCTTGTCACGGGTGCTGAAGGCGCAGAATCCAGTGAGTCTGCGAAGAATATTCAAGGTGGTGATGATGCCCCTGTAACCATCCAGGGGACCGAGGGCATGCTGGTTCACTTTGCTACCTGCTGCAAACCGATCCCGGGGGATCCCGTTGTCGGCGTGATGGGGTCTGGCAATGGCATGGTCATCCATTCAGACACCTGCTCTCGCCTGCCGGAAGATAATGAGGGCCGGTCCCGCCTGACCAATCTTACCTGGGCCAAGGATATTACCGATGAGTTCTCCGTAGAGCTGCGCGTTGAACTGGAGCGCCAGCGCGGTGTGATTGCAGAAATCGCCAACGCCGTCGCCATGGCAGATGGCAATATTGAGCGTATTAATGTGGACGAGCAGGACGCCCGTTTTGGCGTGGTCAGCCTGATCGTCAAGGTCCACGGTCGCAAGCACCTGGCTCGCGTCATGCGCCGGGTTCGCAACGTCAAGGCCGTCACGTCGATAAACCGGGTGAAATACTGAACCCGCAGAAGGGGTGTGGTTGACAGTTCCTGTGCCGAAGGGCGACGATTAGTGTTTTAGACGAAAGGAAGTTAAACGGTATGACCAACAAATCCGTAATCCAGACTGAAAATGCACCTCAGGCAATTGGTACCTACTCTCAGGCCGTAAAGGCAGGTGACACGGTTTATATCTCTGGTCAGATTCCGCTGGTCCCCGAGACCATGGAAGTGGTCGGAGGGGACTTCGCTGCCAAAACCCGCCAAGTATTCGAAAACCTGAAAGCGGTATGTGAAGCGGCTGGCGGCGAGCTGAAGGATATCGTCAAGGTGAACATATATGTGACCGATCTGGCGAACTTTGCCACGGTCAATGAAATTATGGCGACGTATTTTCCGGAGCCTTATCCGGCCCGGGCGGCCGTTGAGGTTTCAGCCCTGCCCAAGGGTGTTCCGGTGGAAATGGAAGCCGTGATGGTGCTGAGCTGACAGCGCTGGGTCGAGGGCGCACAAAACCTCAATATTTGTAGTTATAAAGGCGGCCTTGGCCGCCTTTACTTGTTCCAGGTCTAGCCTTTCTCAATCATTTCGCGGTATCCAGCCCGGAAATCCGGATAGCGAAAGGTGAATCCGGTTTGTAGCAGGCGCTTATTGTTACAGCGCTTACTGCCAGCCCGGCCGCCTTTTCTGGCGTCTGACACTGGTTCAGCGCAAGGGACCTGTTGGCGGACCCACTCAACCACCTCATCCAGACGAACCGGCTCGCAGTCGCTGGCCACATAGCAGGTATCCAGAGGCTTTCCGGAAAACGCCAGCCCGTTGAGCCAGGCCACAGCGGCAGCTGCGTCCTCCTCGTGAATGCGATTGCTGAACGGCGCCGGTTTCAACGGATTCATGCGGCCCTCAATAACCTCTTCCAGAAAACGCCTCCTTGAAGGCCCGTAAATTCCGCTGAAACGGATAATGGTCGCGGGGTGGCCGCTGCCCAATGCCGTCTGTTCACCGGCCAGAATTTGCTGACCGGTAACGCGGGCGGGAGAGGCGGCGCTGGTTTCATCGACCAGGCTGTCATCATCCTGCGCGTAGACACTGGTGCTGCTGATAAAAAACAGCCGCTTTAGCGGCTGATCACCCAGCGCCTCAAGCAGATTGGTCAAACCGTTAACATACGCATCGCGATACCCCTGCTCGTCATAACTCGAGGGGGTCAGGCAGTAGATAACTGTATCCAGATTGTCAGGCAGCTTGCCACCCAGAGACTCCGGGCGAGTCAGATCTGCACCTATACCCTCAACGCCTTCAGGTACTTTTTCCGGATTACGCCGTAATCCGTAAACCTGTGCGGACTCTTTGAGCATAACGGCGATAGCGCCACCGAGCTTGCCACAACCCGCTACGAGAATTCCCGGCATACTATTGCGATCAGCGATTGCCATAGACAATATCAATCCTTATCCTCTAATCCATTAATCAGTGAAACTTCGACCCGTATCCTTTTGACCGGAGATCACCATGACTCTTACCGAGTTACGATACGTCGTTACACTTGCCCGCGAAAGGCATTTTGGCCGCGCCGCCGAGCGCTGCCATGTGAGCCAGCCGACACTCAGCGTTGCGGTCAAAAAACTGGAAGACGAGTTGGGTGTGCCTCTGTTTGAGCGCAGCAAAAGCAGCATTCGCGTAACGGAAACCGGTCAGCGCATTGTAGAGCAAGCCCAGCGTGTTCTGGATCAGGTAGGTGTGATCCGTGATATGGCGCAGGATGGCAAAGATCAGCTGAATTCGCCGCTCAAAGTCGGTGCCATATACACCATAGGCCCTTACCTGTTTCCGCATCTTTTGCCGGAACTTCGTCGTGCGGCGCCAGAAATGCCCCTGTACATCGAAGAAAACTACACTGCCAATCTGCGTCTAAAGCTGCGTCAGTCTGAGCTCGATGCCATTATTATCGCGCTGCCGTTTGAAGAGGCTGAAGTGCTCACGCTGCCGTTATACGACGAGCCGTTTGTTGTGCTTCTGCCGGCCGGTCACCCGTTGGCAAAAAAAGAGCACATCACTGGCGCTGAGCTTGCCCGCGAGCAATTACTTCTGCTTGGCCCAGGGCACTGCTTTCGGGATCAGGTGCTCGAATCCTGCCCGCCTCTGGTGGAAGCCGTTACCCGACGCGCTGATGTTGGGGCGCCTTCACTGGTTACTGAAGGCAGCTCCCTGGAGACCATACGCCACATGGTTGCCTCCGGCTTGGGGATTACTGTACTGCCACTCTCGGCGGCCACGGCCATGCAATACCATAAAAATGTTCTGGTAACCCGGCCTTTCGCCCCGCCAGTGCCTTTCCGTACGGTGGCATTGGCCTGGCGAGTGACCTTTCCCCGGCCCAAAGCCATTGATGTCCTCTCGCTTGCAGCCAGTCAGTGCCGTGTAATCGAGAAAGCGAAAGCGGACACGCCGGTTGTTGCCGAGACGGACTGATCTCTGCCATGGCCTCACTGGAAGATATCCCTGTTACTGAACTTAAAGGAGTAGGGAGTGCTCTGGCTGAGAAACTTGCGCGGCTGGGTATCGCGTCCTTGCAGGATCTGCTGTTTCACCTTCCCCATCGTTATGAAGACCGTACACGCATCATCGCTATGGGTAGCCTGAGGATCGGCGATGTAGCCGTGGTTGAGGGGGAGGTGATGAAGGTGGACCTGGTGATGGGGCGCCGTCGTAGTTTGCAGGTTACGCTGAAAGACAATAGCGGATTTTTGGTGATGCGCTTTTTTCACTTCAACGCAGCTCAAAAAAACCAGCTGGCTGAAGGCGCGCTGGTTCGATGCTTTGGCGAGGTGCGCCCTGGACGCTCGGGTTACGAGTTTTACCATCCGGAATATCAGGTTAATCCGCCGCCTATGCCTGCAGCCGGGCAGGCAACCCTTACACCGGTTTACCCGCTGACTGAAGGCATTCAGCAGCCCCGCGTCAGAGGGCTGTGTCAGCAGGCCCTGGGGTACCTTCAGCGCCACCCCATACGTGACTGGCTGCCAACCGAACTGTTAGCAGGTTACCAGCTGCCAGGGATCACCGAAGCCGTCCAGACCGTGCATTCTCCGCCGGCCAGTGCGCCGGTCCATCTGCTGATGGAGGGTCGGCATCCGGCACAGCAACGATTGGTAATGGAGGAGCTGCTTGCTCATCAACTGAGTATGCTGCAAGTGCGGGAGCAGATTCAGGCGCGTAAAGCACTGCCATTGCTGCCTTCCGGAAATCTGGCTGAGCGCTTTCTTGACGAGTTGCCATTTTCACTGACCGGCGCGCAGCGCCACGTTGTGAGTGATATCCGACAGGATCTCAGTCAGCCACTGCCCATGCTCCGATTGGTTCAGGGTGACGTGGGATCAGGTAAAACTGTGGTGGCAGCACTGGCGGCAATTCAGACCATAGGTGCGGGTGCCCAGGTGGCGCTTATGGCGCCGACAGAAATACTCGCTGAGCAGCATTATCAGAACTTCTGTGGCTGGCTTGAGCCCCTCGGTATTCAGTTGGCCTGGCTGTCTGGTAAGGTGAAAGGAAAGGCCCGTAAAGAAGCGCTGGAGGCCGTCCATTCAGGTGCCGCCGGCGTGGTAATAGGTACCCATGCGCTGTTTCAGGGTGACGTGCAGTTTCACCGTTTGGCTCTGGTTATCGTAGATGAGCAACACCGGTTTGGTGTGCACCAACGCCTGGCACTGAGGGAGAAAGGTGTTGGCGGAACATTGGCGCCGCATCAGCTGATCATGACCGCCACGCCCATCCCGCGGACCTTGGCCATGAGCGCCTACGCAGACCTTGATACCTCGATGATTGACGAACTACCCCCGGGCCGCAAGCCGATAGAAACGATTGTTATCCCTGATAGCCGGCGAGACGATGTAATTGAGCGTGTGCGTAGCGCCTGCACTGATGGCCGTCAGGCCTATTGGGTCTGTACCCTGATTGAAGAGTCAGAAGCCTTGCAGTGCCAGGCGGCTGAAGTATCTGCGCAAGAGCTGGCTGAGCGTTTGCCGGGGCTTAAGGTCGGGCTCGTTCATGGGCGGCTCAAGTCGGCAGAAAAAGCCGATGTGATGAACAGCTTCAAGCAGGGTGAGCTGGATCTGCTGGTTGCTACAACTGTGATTGAGGTGGGCGTGGATGTACCCAACGCTTCCCTGATTATTATTGAGAATCCGGAGCGTCTTGGTCTCGCCCAACTTCACCAGCTTCGCGGCCGGGTAGGACGTGGCGAACAGGCCAGCTTTTGTGTGCTCATGTACCATCCGCCCTTGTCGGCAAATGGCAAGGCACGGTTGCAGGCCCTGCGTGACAGCCAGGATGGCTTTGTTATTGCAGAGAAGGATCTGGAGATCCGCGGGCCGGGAGAAGTGCTGGGTACGCGCCAGACTGGCATGATGCAGTTCCGGCTGGCAGACTTTGAGAGAGATAAAGGCTGGATTGAGCCGGTGCGAGAGATGGCGCCGGGGCTGATGAAGCACCCCCGGTTAGTGCAGGCTTTGATAAGACGCTGGCTGGGCGAGAAATTACGTTATGGAGATGTATAAACCGGTCTGATACGCAAGGCTGACCGTAGATTCAGCTGCATGAATTGGTTCTATATCAACGTTCAGGCCCTATACTGAAAACCCTGCGGCGGACACCAATCGCCGGATGGCAAGCAGCAATACTCGGGAGAAGATGATGGAATTACCTGTCACAGTTCAGCAAGCTCTGGGCGATGCAGCCAAGGGCGTGTCGCTGAGGGACGCACGCCAGGCAAGCAGGCATGAGCTATTGCGGATGGTGTTGCTCAACGACGGGCAAGAAAACCTCCAGGCTATCTGTTGTAAAGAAGACCTGATTGATCTGGAACGGCTGAACAAGGAGTTGGGGCGGGATTTTCATCTGATGAAATCCCGAGAGCAGGTTCGCGTGAAAGAGCGTGCCGGGCTGAGGGAGCTTCCAGCACTGCCTTCGCTCACAGGCTGGCCCACCATTGTCGATCGCCGGGTGGATGATTTGCCTTCGGTCGCTTTGGAGTTGGGAGAGCAAAATCTGGCGATGGTGATGCCCGCTGAAGATTTTCGCTCATTGACGGAAAATGCAGATCGTCGGTCGTTTACGGTGGCATCGGAAAACATAGCGGTAAACCTGGATGATCCAGATAACGACCGTGTCCAACTGACGTTCGCCATCAAAAAGTTCACCAGCCTTCGCATTCAGCAGCGCCTGGAAGACACGCTGGAGCTTCCGCCGCTGCCGGAAACGGCGCAACGCATCATTCACTTGCGGGTGAACCCGAATGCTGTGATGGGAGATCTGGTGGATATTGTCGAGAGTGACCCCAGCCTGGCAGCTCAGGTTATCAGCTGGGCATCGTCTTCATTTTATGCGGCCGCCGGGCAGGTTCGTTCTGTACACGATGCCATATCAAGAGTGCTCGGGTTTGATATGGTCATGAACCTGGCCATGGGGTTGTCTCTTGGGCGTGCGCTCAGGCAGCCTCAGGATCATCCGGACGGGTACGTCGACTACTGGCAGCAAGCCATCTGGCAAGCCCAGTCGGCAGGTGTTCTGGCGAGTATGATGCCCCGTGGTGAGCGCCCTGTATTCGGGCTGGCTTATCTTGCAGGCCTGCTGCATAACTTTGGCTACCTTTTGCTGGCCCAGGTTTTTCCTCCCCATTTCAGCTTGGTATGCCGCTCTCTGGAGGTGAATCCCGGTATCGATTCCTCGGTATCAGAGCATTATCTCTTGGGCATTACCCGTGAACAGATTGCAGCCCAGCTTATGGAAAACTGGGGCATGCCGGATGAGGTCAATCTTGCTCTCAGGTATCAGAAAAACCGGGGCTATAAAGGCGCCAACTGTGTTTATGCCAGGCTTTTATGGTTGGGCCGGCAACTGCTTGCTGCCCGAGGTGTGGCTTTGGGCGCAAGCGAGCCCATCGGGCAAGAGATCTATGATGAACTGGGCCTGGATCGCGAGCAGGTAGAAGTGCAGTTTGACGAACTGGTCGCCAGTAAAGATAACATTATGGCGATGGCCGGAATGATGAATCAGCAATAAAAAAACCGGCCTTGTGAAAAAGGCCGGCAAGGCTTCCGCTCATAGCAGAGTCGTCCGAACGTATCAGGAGAAACAACGCAGGGCGGAAATCGATGCAGTAAAAACTCACCGCCCTATCTTCAATCTAGACAAGGCCTGGGAAAAGAAAAGGGGATTGAGGCGGGGCTCAGAACCTGAGCCCTATGTCACTTTTCATGGTTTGAGCAAGCTGCTGATATTGAATTGGTAAAAGCCTCTTCCGTAATATTTTCAGTTACAAAAAGATACAAAATCAAGATGGGTCAGAAAGTGTGATTCCGGATGGCTGTTGCAGCCCGTCGTATTTCATCGGCGTGGCGTTCTTCTACAGCGAATCGCTCCTTGTCCATTTTCTCCACAAAACGCGCTTCCGTATCCTGGCGTGCCTGATGGGTGGGCATATGGCGGAGTTGCTCATAGACCTCCATAAACACCCCATAGGGTGGTTTTTCCATAAGCTCCGGCGCGAGATGATCAAGAAGACCTTTGATGCGCAGGCACGCTTCTGAGTATTCGACCTGATCTTCCTCTATGGCCATAGCGATAACGCGGATACTGTCGATCATATCCTGGCGCCGCTTCGCCTGAAAAACCTCAGCTTTCTTCTGACGCTTGCGGCTTTCAGACAGCACAGTCATTTGCCGCCGGATAAAGCCCAGCAGCATGAGGATGGCGATAGTGCCGACAGTAATCATGCTCCATTGCAGCCATTGAGGCATTCTTTTCTCCCTGTTTCGTTCAGGCCGGTATGCGTTGCTGTTCCGGCTGCCAGACTTTGACAGTAACCGGCTGACCATTCAATACGGATGTACCCGCCACCGGATCGGTATCCTGATCGCTCAACAAGTCGTTGATACTCGCACCGGCATGGGCGGAGGCTGTGGATTGTCGCGTGCCATCGCGATCATGCCCCCAGCCATGGGGAATTGAAACCACGCCTGGCATCATATCTTCGGTGACCTCCACGGGTAGTATGACCTGACGGTCGGCGGCATTGATCTGCGCCTTGCTGCCTGCCCGAAGGCCGAGCCGGTTTGCATCATGTGGGTTTATCAGCAGTGTACAGCGGTCCTTGCCCTTCACCAGCCGTCGGCTGTTGTGCATCCATGAATTGTTGCTGCGTACATGGCGCCGTCCAATCAGCAGCAATCCATCCGAAGGCTCTGGCGCAGAGAGTTGCCGGTGCAGGCGTTCAACATCTTCCAGGTAACGTCGGGGAGCCAGGTGTATCTTGCCGTCCCGGGTGAACAGACGGTTGGGCAGCGCGGGCCGTAGAGCGCCCAGGTCAATACCATTGGGATGTTCCTTCAATCGCTTGAGGGAAAGTCCTTTGGGTAGCTCTTGCCATTGTGGGTTGAGTGAGCTCAGTTTGGCGAGACCGCGCAGGGGATGATGTTTCGGGAGCAGGTTCATAATCACGCCTGTAGCGGGTTCCAGCACACCGCGAGCTCGCCCGGTATCGGCACCGTAGGGCCCGGTACGAAGCAGCAGGTCGATGATCGGGTCGGGGCCTGTCTGTTTGAACGCCCGCCAGCCCAGCTCGGAGCGGATTGGGAGCGACCCGCCTTTGCGCAGTTTCTCCAGCCTGTGGGCCAGCTCCAGCAAAATTTGCCAGTCATGCCGGCTGTCCGAACCGGCGTCAAACAGTGCTTCGCTGTATTTTGATACGTTACGCACCGCCAACATGTTAAAGATAATGTCGTAATGGCTGCGCTCAAGAGCGGCGGTTGGAGGCAAAATAATGTCCGCATGGCGAGTGGTTTCGTTGATGTAGTAATCCACCGACACCATAAAATCCAGTCCGCTCAAAGCTTCGTCGAGCCGGCGCCCATTGGGGCTTGATAGCACCGGGTTGCCCGCTACGGTCACAAAGGCGCGGACTTGCCCTTCGCCTGGAGTGAGTATTTCATCCGCCATGGTGCTGGAAGGGTACTCACCGGCAAACTCCGGCAGCCCCTTCACGCGGCTGTGGCGCTTGCCGAAATGCCCTTGCTGTCCGGACATGGCACCCAGGGCGATCAAATCAATCGCAGGCTGAGTGAACATGACGCCGCCTACGGTATCCAGCTTCCCTGTCAGGATATTCAGACAATAAGCCAGCCAGGTAGCGATACTGCCGAACGTCTGGGTGCTGGTGCCCATGCGGGTGTAGAGCGCTGCTTTGGGTGTATTTGCCAGCTGGTGCGCCAGATCGCGGATGGTTTCAGCAGAAATGCCTGTGCGCTTGCTGACGACTTCAGGAGTGAAGGGCAGGGACGCCAAGCGTAAAAGATCCAGGTCTTTTATTAGACCTTCTGCGGGACCCGCGTGCACTAATTCATCCGCAAACAGTGTATTCACCATCGCCATCAGCAGAAACGCGTCTGTCCCGGGACGAACAAAATGAAATTCCTCTGCAAGCTTGGCGGTCTCCGTGCGTCGCGGATCCACCACAATCATTTTGCCGCCGCGTTGCTTCAGGGCTTTAAGCCGGCCACGGAAGTCCGGCACGGTCATCAGGCTGCCGTTGGACGCTATGGGGTTTCCGCCAATACAGATAAACAGATCCGTGTTGTCGATATCCGGAATAGGGAACAGAACCTGATGGCCAAACATTTCCAGGCTCGCAAGCATGTGTGGAAGCTGGTCATTGGAGGTTGCTGAGAAACGATTTTGCGTGCCGATGGCCCGCAGAAACGGCACCGTGGCGATGAGCGAGCCGTGGTTGTGCACATTCGGGTTGCCAAGGTAAACGCCAATGCTGTTGCGGCCGTGGGTGCTACGAGCGGTGTGGAGCTGTTCAGCTACCGTTTTGAAAGCTTCGTCCCACTCAATTTCCTGCCAGCCGGTGGGGGTTTTGCGAACCGGCTTGCGCAGCCGTTCTGTGTCTTCATGAAGATCTTGCAGGGCCACGGCTTTGGGGCAGATGTGCCCGCGGCTTAACGGATCTTTTTCATCTCCGCGAATGGCGGCAATGCGGCTCCCTTTCACTTCGACGGCAACGCCGCACATGGCTTCGCACAAATGACAGGTGCGGTAGTGAATGCCGTTTTCCATGAACGTGTCTCCAAATCTTTTTGTTGTTTGCGAACGGGTTTCGTTGTGCAACCAGATTAGCAGGAAAACGATTGCTGAGGGAAACAGAGAGTCCTTCGTCCGGGTACAAAAAAGGCCAGTCCTGAGACTGGCCTGAAGAGTGCGGCAGTGGGTCTACTGCTCTGCGGGGAAGTCCTTTACAGGATTTGTTACGAAGTTGAGGTAGGTCCCTCCAACCGGGATTTGGAGGGGCAGATTTATGGTGATCAGGCCGGCATTGGGTATCCCTAAGGTATTTGCTCGCACGTTGATATCGACCAGGTTGGTATTACGTTGTTCGATCTGCATTCGACCATCATCAAAGAATGTGATGTCGCCCTCGAGGTCAAAAACAAACTCGCGAGCGTACAGATCATGAGTCCCTCCAAGGGGGATTTCCATGTCTGGCGCATCCAGCATCAACTCAGCTCGTGTTTTGAACACCGGCTGCCCGTTATCTCCCTCAACGATGACCCCGGGAATTAGCTGGTTCCGGGGGCAATCGGGCGCGCTTGCACAGCTCGGGTCTTTGGAGTAACGCATACGAATGATTTGCGTATTGGTGATGGACTCTTCCATAAGAGGAATAAAGCCCAAAACCTTGAGCTCAACGAACACGCTTATCGAGCTTGTTGCAAGCATGGTGGGATACAGATCTACCAGAATGCCCTCTTCCCCGGTTGGCTCATAGATTCCCGGGCCTTTTACCTCTGTGTTCAGCGCATATGTTTGATAGATAAACTTGTTTTTGGGGCAGCGCCCGTCCGTTTCACAACCTACGCGAGCGTCTGCTTTTCCTGAAACCAGACCTGGAGTGGCTGATGCCTGGTTGTTTTTGACGCCCAGCTTCGTTGTGTTGGCAGAAGGAGCCCAGCCCTCAGCGTCGCTGCCCTCATGCGCAAAGGGTTCGAGACAGCTGGCATTGTCGTTCGAGCTGCAGTCAATGCGGAAGTTGGCATTGGTGTCGCGAATCGGCAGGTTTCTCAGCGGAGTGAACACAGAACTCTGTGCGGCCACGCCTTTAAAGTAGATGACCATCGAGTTGTCACCGCTGCCGCCGCCGTTGAGACCTTCAAGCAGATCGGCTTTCAGAGGGAGCTCGTTCGCACCACAGATCGATGTCGGGTTTTCCTGGCTGCAGTCGGGCGTGGTCCTGTCAACTTTCATGGCGTAACGGTAAAAGGCATCCTGCTCCCATGGCTGGTCCGGGAAGAAGCGAATGCGCTGGTTGTTCTTTTCCAGGCGCCCGGATACGGTCCCGATCGGGTTTTTGTTTGCGTCAACCTTCTCGACGACAAAGGTCTCTTCAGCGCGGATTGAACTCAGCTTCATCGGTTGTGAAAACACCACCGTTATGGGGCGGTCTGCTGGCATTTCCGATACCGGAAGCACGTCGCCGGCCTGGCCTCCGGACGTGGCGTCCCAGCACTGGCCATGAACCCCGGCGGCAAGATCGATGTCGTCAAATGTAGTTTCGCAAGGAAAACCCGGGTAAGTCGTCAGCGCAAGAGGCGGAGCTTTGGGCGTTGAGTTGTCTCCGGTCGGGTCGAGTTTGAAGTTCAGTGGAGCAACTGCTGCCACATTGCCAGCCAGATCGGTCAGCCCGTTAATCGCAACTTCATAGTCAACGCCCTGTACCAAACCACCCTCAGGGTTGATGCTGAGCGACGTGCCGTCGAGCCGTGTTTGCAAATCGCTGACGGGTGCACCGCCTGCCTTCAGGGCAATGCCTGTTTCGATCGATTCCGGGTCCAGGGGTTCATCAAAGAACAGGATGACCGGGTCACCAGGGCGGTGCATGGATTGCCTTGTCGCCGGAATGGCGTCAGTGGCACCAGGGGTCCAACTCACCAGCTTGGGTGCTGTGCTGTCGAGCTCACGATCCAGCTCTGCATCAAGGGCAGATTCCGCATCGGTGGCTGCCTGCAGGTGAAAGGCAATGGTTGAGTCGGTGTATTCCTGGCCAAGCAGGTTGGGTTCCACCATGCCAAGGGCATCGATCGTGAGTACGCCATCTTTTACGATAGCGATACCGCGCAGCTCTACGCCCATAAGATCTTGCGACAGCGCCGCGTTAGGCTGGGCTTCCGCGGTGTTCATGGACACATCCATGAACAAGGTGATCTGCCGGGGGGCGTTGATGTCATCGGTATAGGCGTTCGGGCTCAGGTAACCGGACGCATCGGATAGCATGGTCACCTTGATGTCGCCGGTGGTCTGAAGGATACCGGTTGCAGCATCGAGAACCGGCACCTCTCCGCCCACCAATACGTCCAGACTGGTACTGCGAAGGATGCTGCCCTTGGCGATACGCAGGGGGAGTGCTTCAGTCGCCTCAAATGACGGTGCGAATGCCAATTCGGCAAATAGATCGCCAGTTTGTTGGGACGGTCCCGCCGTTCCCTGAAGTACAGAGTTAAGCGTAACGCCGTTGATAATCGCATTGTTCAGAATAGAGCGTGTTACATCTTCCGGAGCCTCACCGGCGGCCAGGCCTGAGTCCACGGCGCTCTGTTTTAAAACGACTGTTGGACCAGTAGCTCTGGGCGTAAAACTGAAATCCTGGGTAAGCCGGTTATCCTCGGCGGAGTTGGTCAGGCTTGCCAGGTTGGTAAACTTGAGTGTGTAGGTTTCACCGCTGTTAAGTACGTCCTGTTTGCCGCCACACTGCTGGGGATCGGATGTGATACACGGATCAACGGTAATGCGGTTGCCTTTGACCAGAACAGTTGCAGGCACTGGCTGATCGCTCTGATCCAGCATTTCAATCGAGCCGCCAAGCTCCTTCCAGTCCGGGTGCACCGGCTGAGTCATGGCAAAACGGAACGTGGAAAAGTTCAGGACCTGAAAGCTCTTGTCGCTTTGGTTATCATCGGCGGGTACCTTCCAGGCAACACCAAAGCTGTCTTCGGTGTTTGCCAGCTCTGCCAGTCCGGAAAAACTGCCGCGGGTCTGGAACTGAATGCCGGGATCACCGACACCGTTGGGCGTGTCGATCATGCGCCCGCCTTCAGCCTGAAGCGGCTCATTAAAGATAATCGAGTACTCCGATGCGCTGCTCAGGACGCCGGTTGTCGTCAGTTTCAGGCTTCTGCCACCGTCGATCATTTCACTGCTGAATGGTATGGCTGTGCCGTCGGATTCAACGCTGATTTTGTTTGAAAGGTCCGTTGTCTCTTCAGTTATCACATGGGAAAACCGCAGAACAATGTCTGCTTTCGGGCTAACATCTGCTTGCCCGTCTGCCGGGTATGAGTAGATCACCGAACCGGGTGTGGTTTTCTGGTTTACGGTCTGTTCATCCCCACCACAGGCTGCAAGCAACAGGGCGGGAATCAGTGCCAGGGTCTTGTTGTACTTCATGGCAAACTTCTCCTCAGAACTTCAGGGTAACTGAGCCGCTGATAACATGGACGTCGCCGTCTGCTGTTACGTCGGTTTCAGTGCCGTCAAAATCCACCAGGGTGAAGTCGCGTTCCTGCAACTGCTGGTACTGGTAACCCAGATCGAAACGAACAGGGTAAGCGAGCAGGCGAGTGCGGTCGTAGGTGGCACTCAGGCCCAGGCCAACCACAATCTTGTCGGTATCCAGGTAGTTGATTTCAGGGTTGCGTGTAGACTTCAGCGGCGACTCCTCATAGGCAATGCCACCGCGAACAGAGAAGTTTTTGTTAAGGGCGAACTCTGCGCCGATGCGTGGGATCAAAGTGTCATCAAACTGAATTCGGCTGGCGGCTGCCAGTGTTGACTGGTCCTTGATGGTGTCACCGTTGAACTCCTTCGAGAGCTCGGACCAGTTCTGTTGCTCGATACTGCCGCCAATTCGCCAGCCTTCGCCTTTGTACTGCGCACCGAATCCGAAGGTTTCTGGCTGAAAAGAGTCTATGGTGGAAACGGCAAGACTGAGGCCCGGGTCCGGAATGGTCTGGGTCACGATAATATTGGAATCCACGGTCGTAGCCGCCGAGGATTTGGTGCGATAGGTGAAGGCCGTCTCCCAGCCTTGCAAAAAGCAGCTGCTGTCAGGGCAAAAAGTACTTCCCAGATCGATCGTGGTACCAAGAATTGTTTTCAGCGAAGGCTCTGCGTTAACGGCCAGGCGTTCCCGGCTTGTTTCGCCGCCGAGCGTAGAGACCGCATCAAGGTTAGCGGTGGCCTCCAGGGTAATACGGGCGGATACACCGACCGAAATGCCCCGCCAGATCGGTGTTGCACCGCCGATGTTCAGGAACAGGGGTTCTTTGCCATATTGCAGAAACTGACCATTGGCTGAGGTTTGGGAATCAAATGCCAGCATTTCCTTGCCGTATTTTTCCACACCGGCAATGAATCCCAGATAAATCGGATGATCAGAGCGGGTAAGAGAGCCAAGGTTGGTTTTCATGCCGATCAACACGTGCTGGCTGGGGGAGTTGGAAACCACGTCGCCATTGGCATTGGGGTTTGCAGACCGCAGTTCCTGCTCAGCGTGCAAGATGCCTGTTGTCAATTCTCCACGTTCATCCCGGGTCAGTCCGGCCGGGTTGTAATAGGTGGCGGATACCTGGTCGTTAAACATGGAGAGAGACTGTGCGGTAGCGACGTCTATGGGCATTACGCCATAGGTTGTTCCGATATTACCCATACTGGCTGAGGCGGACATAGACATGCCGGTGGACGCTGTCGCAATCGCAAGGGTCAGCGCCCGTGCTGAAAACCGGGAGGTGGAAACCATTGATTCACTCCATTATCTCGTTGTTTTTATACTCTGGCCGTATGTTCAGTGCCCCAAAACCAGGGAGCTGTACATGGCTGGTACATTCGTTCAAGGGGGAGTGTATGAGGCTTGTCCTTTCAGGACGTTGGCATTTTTGACACGATATTGTGTCGAAATGACCATGTGTTGTGTTGGGTGATAAAAAACTTAGTTATTACATCGGGTTATGAGAATGTTAAATCTGTGCTTTGCGCAAGGATGCGCAGGCGGGAATTGCAGGCATGGGCCGGCTTTTAGCAGGAAGTGAGAAGTAAACGGAGAAATAAAAGAAGAGGCGCACCCCGCGGGTTGGTGCGGGGTGTGCTGAAACTCGCAGAGCTCAGCTTGCCATGGAAGCTTCATAATCGCGGATCATTCCGTAAAGCTGATCTTTCAGGCTCAGCCGTTTCTTTTTCTGCTCTTCCAGATACTCATCGGAAGTGGTCTCGACACCCTGTTCGATGCGGTACACTTCGTGATCAGTGTCGTGATAGGTTTCGAAGAGCTTGGCAAAATGCTGATCCGTCATTTTCAGTTCATGGATAGCGTCCTTGGATTCCGGCAGTTCACGCAGGAGATCGTGTTTTTCGAGTGACATTCGTTAGTGCTCCCAAGTTTCTATGTGTGTTGTACTATCTCAGTCTAGGATTTTTCACGTTGACCTGCTTGATGCTCGTCAATGTATCCTGAATTCAAGATAGCGCTTTGAGTGCGCGATGGGATCTTACAGGTCAAGTAGGCGCGTGTAGGCGAGATACCCGTAAGCTTGTGATAAAGGGGAGAGAGCTCTCCCCCATGGCTTCCGCTTGACTCAGTTTTCCCTGGTTTCGATCTTGCCTTCCTTGTCCGAAATGACAATTTCCACGCGGCGGTTCTGTTGGCGGCCTGCGGAGGTGTCATTACTGGACACGGGATATTGCTCACCGTAGCCTTTGGTTTCTACCCTGCGACGCTCAATTCCCTGGGAAACCAATTCATCCCGGACAGCTTGGGCACGACGCTCGGACAGCATCTGATTGTAGGATTCGTCACCTGTGCTGTCAGTGTAGCCTTCCACGCGGACCCTTCGATCCTCATACTCCCGCATGAACTTTGCGAGGCGGCCGATGGTCTGCTCTCCGGATGCCTTCAGGTCGGCTTTGTTCAGGTCAAAGAGTACGTCGCCCAGAGTCAGTACCATGCCGCGATCCGTGCGTTCGGCCTGTAACTCTTCCATTCGCTTACGCAGCATTTCGGCTTCTTTGCGTGCTCTTTCGGCTTCACTGGATTGCTGGTCAAGCATCAGTTTGCGACGACGCTCTTCTGCAGAGTCAATTTGACTCTGCAGTCTTGCACGTTCGCCCTGCTCATTGGCAATCTGGGCGTGACGATTAGCCAGGTAGGCGGCCTGTTCAACAAGAACACTATCTTCGCCTTCTTCCAGCAAAGACTCGGCCCGGCTCAATTGGTCTCTTGCGCTACGAAGCTGGCGGTCACCACTGCGGGCAACATCCGGGTCGTCCTTGATTTTTGCGTAACTGGCGCGTGCTTCACTTACCATCGCGTTGTCTGGCGGTGTTGTGGCGCAGCCGGCAATCAGTACTGACAAGCTCGCGGCAATGCCCAATGTTATGTTGCGTTTGTTCATAACAGTCTCCTTTCCAGATGTGGCGATTACTGGCCTTGATTCATTTGCTTGCGCAAGGATTCAATGTTGCTATTGATCTCCTCGACGGCCTGCCTTGCTTTCGCCGTATCAGCGCGGGCACCGGCTAGTTGTGCATCGACGGCGGCCTGCTCCAGGAGGCGCTCAGCTTCCGTATACTTCTCCCGCTCAATCAGGCTTTTCGCGTCCGCTACTTTGTTCTGTGCGTTATTGAGTAGTACCGGCTCATACTCCCGGGCATCTGCAGCAACGGCCTGTTGAAGAGAAGCCTCAGCAGACTGAAGGTCTGAGTCAGGTCGCTCGCCAGGGCTGGCGCAACCGCCTATGGAAAGAGCGATACCGGTAATGCCGGCTGTATATAACATCGACTTGTACTTGATCATGCACGATCTCCTTTCAGCGATAAGTAAGCTTTGCAGGAACGTGTTGGATGCACAAAACAATCCTGCCGCCAAGTTTGACGGGCTCTTGTGAACGGCGAGATGTACCGTAAAACTGCGAAATATCACGCTCGCCTTGCATTAACTCTAGCAGGCAGCAGGAAATCAACCATGACTGATTCGCAACAAATTCGGGGGAGCGGCCTGTTCAAAGCTGCCGCGCAATTACGCGCTTGATATATAGGGTGCTGAAATAAAAGGAGTAAATTGGGCGGCGGTGTGGTGAACAAGCTGTCATAGGGGGCGGGCTGCAGACTAATGAAAGTAGAGCTGTCTGAGGAGTCGTCAGCGAGAGGCGAAGTATTTTCGAGTAATGGTGGGCCCACCTGGACTCGAACCAGGGACCAAAGGATTATGAGTCCTCTGCTCTAACCAACTGAGCTATAGGCCCGTTCAGCGAACGCTGTCAGGAGATTGTTTCCTGTGGGGGAAACAAAGCGGGCGCCATTATACCGGGGAGGTGCGGCGCCCGCTACTGTTGTGTTACTTATCCGTTGCCCTGATCGTCAATAAAGCCGCGCAGGTGGTCGGAACGGGAAGGGTGGCGCAGTTTGCGCAGTGCTTTGGCTTCGATTTGGCGAATCCGCTCGCGGGTTACGTCGAACTGTTTGCCGACTTCTTCCAGCGTGTGATCGGTGTTCATCTCGATGCCGAAGCGCATGCGCAGTACTTTGGACTCACGAGCAGTGAGGCCAGCCAGTACCGAACGAGTGGCTTCGCGCAGGCCTTCTGCCGTCGCAGAATCCACCGGTGAGAGCGCCTGGATGTCTTCGATGAAGTCGCCCAGATGGCTGTCTTCATCATCACCGATTGGCGTCTCCATGGAGATCGGCTCTTTGGCAATCTTCAGTACCTTGCGAATCTTGTCTTCCGGCATTTCCATGCGCTCGCCCAGCTCTTCTGGCGTGGGTTCACGGCCCATCTCCTGAAGCATCTGGCGGGAAATCCGGTTAAGCTTGTTGATGGTTTCAATCATGTGCACCGGGATACGAATGGTGCGAGCCTGATCCGCAATGGAGCGGGTTATGGCCTGCCGAATCCACCAGGTGGCGTAGGTCGAAAACTTGTAGCCACGACGGTACTCAAACTTGTCGACAGCCTTCATCAGGCCGATGTTGCCTTCCTGGATCAGGTCCAGGAATTGCAGCCCACGATTGGTGTACTTCTTGGCAATAGAAATAACCAGACGCAGGTTGGCCTCCACCATTTCTTTCTTGGCGCGGCGGGCTCTTGCCTCACCGATGGATACGCGACGGTTGATTTCCTTGATGTCAACAACGTCCAGATCGACTTCGGTCTGCACATTCTGAATGCGCTTCTGGAGCCGAACGATTTCATCAATACGCTCGCCCATTGGCGCAGCGTAGGGCTTCTTGCTCTTGATGATTTTTTCGGCCCAGTCCTGATTTGCCTCATTGCCCGGGAAGGATTTGATGAAATCCTTGCGTGGCATTTTGCAGTCACGGACGCAGATCTGAAGAATTGCACGCTCATTCTGTCGCACGAGGTCGTTGGTGGAGCGCACGACGTTAACCAGCTCATCAAAAGCTTTGTTGTTCAGCTTGAAGGGCGCAAAAACCTGACCCAGTTCGTTCAGCGCAGCCTGCGTTTTCTTGTCGGCGCGACCGTGCTTTGACAGGGACGTCTCTGCGGTGGTCAGTTTTTCCCTTAGCTGCTCGAAACGCAGACGGGTCTCTTCGGGATCTGGACCGCTCTCGGGTTCTTCTTCCTCTTCGTCTGAATCGTCGTCAGATTCTTCGCCTTCCGACACCTCCGGTTTTTGCGGAGGTTCCGGCATGAACGGCTCAGCTCCGTCGGGATCAAGGAAGCCGGTAACGATATCGGTGATTCGGCCTTCGTTCTCGATGATGCGGTCGTAGGCCTGAATAACCGTGCCAACGGTGCCGGGGAAGTGAGCAACCGCTGCCATGACATCACGAATGCCTTCTTCGATGCGTTTGGCGATGACAATTTCGCCTTCACGTGTCAGCAGCTCGACGGTGCCCATCTCGCGCATGTACATACGCACAGGATCCGTAGTGCGGCCGGCATCGGACTCCACAGCGGCGAGGGCGGCAGCGGCTTCAGCGGCTGCGGCTTCGTCGGCGGTTGAGTCGCCGTCGGTCATCAGCAGCGTATCGGCGTCCGGTGCCACTTCGGATACCTGGATGCCCATGTCGTTGATCATGCGAATGATGTCTTCGACCTGATCCGGATCGGCAATGTCTTCCGGGAGGTGGTCGTTCACCTCGGCGTAAGTCAGGTAGCCTTGTTCCTTGCCTCTTGCGATGAGGTCTTTCAAACGTGATTTTTGCGAATTGCCTGACATAGACACCCTGTGAACCCGCTTAAATAAAGATAAAATGAAACAGCCATTATAGCTGCCGCTCTAATGCTCTGCCACCGAATGGTTAGATGGTGATCAATGTGCAAAGTTTCAAGTGCTGTTAATCCGGGGTACCCCCGCTCAGCGCTCTCAGCTCTTGCCGCTCCTCGGCAGTAAGGTTTGCGAAATTGCGTAACAACGTGGCCAGCTTTTGCTGCCTTGTTGCTTCTTCGTTCGGGCTCAGTATCTCTCTTGCTGCGGCCAGTGTGCTTTCCCTTGCCGGGATGTGCTCAATGCCGTCAAACAGGTGATAGAACCGCTCGCGCGCCCGGCTGTCGAGAACCAGTGTTGTTATAAGTGCTTTCCGATTCCGGATATCGTGCTCCAGAATGAAGCCGGCAAATTTTCCGGCCTGAGTGTACTGGCGGGAGTGCTGCGCCAGTTCGGTGACCTCGCTCGCCATATCCGGCGCCTCCAGAAGCGCCAGGCACAGAATGCTGTCTTTGCTCAGCTTTACGTCGATACGCTCTTCAGTGACACGATCGCGCCGCTCGCCTTTCCAGTTTCCCCGCTGCTGGGGTGGGCGGTTCTGCCACTGATTGCGACCGCCACACAAGCGCAACATTTCGTGCCACATGGCATCCCGCAGGGTGCTCCTGGGCATCTTGTTCAGCAGCGGCTCGGCCCTGGCTCTAAGCTCGCCCCGGTTTTCCGGCAACTGAAGGTCCAGGCCTTCGCTCTGACGGTCAAAAAGATACCGGGAGAACGGCGTGGCGCCATCAATGCGTTTCTGAAACGCTTCCCGGCCTTCCTTGCGTACCAGCGTATCCGGATCTTCGCCCTGCGGGAGCATCAGGAACTGCAAGTGCAGCCCGTCCGCCATAAGTTCAAGGGCATTATCCATCGCGCGATCTGCGGCCCGGAAGCCCGCCTGATCGCCGTCAAAGCAAAACACAACATGCCGTACCTGCTTTAACAGGGCGGTCAGGCTGTCCTGATTTGTTGCTGTGCCAAGCGTTGCAACAGCGTAATGAATGCCATGCTGGGCCAGGGCAATCACGTCCATGTAGCCTTCTACTACGAGCAACTTGTCGAGTTGTTTCAGTACCTGCTTTGCTTCAAACAGGCCGTATATCTGACGGCTTTTGTGAAATACATCCGACTCCGGAGAGTTGATGTATTTGGCCTTGTCTTCGCCGAGCGTTCGCCCGCCAAACGCTATGGTTTTGCCCCGGCTGTTGCGGATCGGGAACATGACCCGGTTGCGAAACAGATCCCGTGGTCGGCCGTATTTGTCAGAGACCGTGCCGGTTTCAATCAGCGGCCCCTGTAAATCCTTGTTTGCAGCATCAAACAGGGCCGTGCCTGTTGCCGGCGCATAACCCACCTGATATTGCTGAATAATATTCTCATCCAGCCCCCGCTGTTTCAGATAATCGCGGGCAAAGGCGCCTTGCTGGCCATTCAGTTCCGACTGGTAGAATCGACTGGCGAAATCCAGCGCATCTGTCAGCGTTCTCGCCTGCTGGATTTCCTGCTTGGCAGCCTGGTCGTATGGCACTTCCAGCCCGGCCCTGCGCGCCAACTCTTCGACAGCGTCGGTAAAACCCAGGCCCTCAAATTCACGTACAAAGCTGATCGCATCGCCATGAGCGCCACAGCCGAAACAGTGATAGAAGCCTTTGTCCGGCCTTACATTGAATGAGGGCGTTTTTTCATCATGGAACGGGCAGCAGGCCTTATAATTGGCGCCGGCCTTTTTGAGCGTAATGCGCGAGCCGATCAACTCTGCCAGATCTACCCGATCGAGCAAGTCTTCAACGAAGCGTTGGGGGATCAGTCCGCTCATGGAGGCTCCACTTCAGGCCGGCTACATGCCGGGGCCAATAGCCAAAAATGCCGCCGAAGCCAGGCCCCGGCGGCATTTTTTGATCGCTCTGTGCAGCCTGCGGCTTTACAGGCAATCAGTGCTTTGCAGTCAAGCGGCGTCTGCTAAAACTCAGTACAAACGCTCAAACTTGCGCTGTTCACGCTGAAGCTTCTTGAGATGACGCTTAACGGCAGCGGCTGCTTTGCGCTTACGAACGGAAGTCGGCTTTTCATAGTGCTCGCGACGACGTACTTCTGAAAGTACACCCGCTTTTTCGCAAGAACGCTTGAAGCGACGCAGTGCTACGTCAAACGGTTCATTCTCTTTCACTTTAACAGCTGGCATTCGACAATCACCTACCTGATAGATTCGGTTTCATTTAGATGCGCGCCTGGCAGTGCCAGACCGGCTCGATTCTCTCGATTCCTGGTCAGATTGGCTAAAATGCGACCAGTTCGTAATTTAGGGCGGCAATGATAGCGCCTGGATCGTGGCAAGGTCAATGTTTGTTCGATGAAACTGCCAGTGAGTTTCGGATTTCTGCTAAAATGCGCACCGTTTATTCATTTACGCCAACCAATATGGCCAGGTTATATGTTGATTCTGGGTATTGAGACCTCCTGTGATGAAACCGGCGTCGCCTTGTTCGACACCGATAAAGGGCTGCTAAGCCATGCGTTGTTCAGTCAGGTTGACATGCACGCCGATTATGGAGGTGTGGTGCCAGAGTTGGCATCCCGTGACCATGTGCGCAAGCTTCTCCCGCTGTGTGACCAGGTTCTCTCAGAGGCAGGTCTTACTCGTAAGGATATTGAGGGTATTGCTTATACGGCGGGGCCTGGCCTGATTGGCGCTCTTATGGTGGGTGGCGCTGTTGCCCATGCTCTGGGGTTTGCCCTCGGCATACCGGTGCTTGGCGTGCACCACATGGAAGGCCATCTGCTGGCGCCGATGCTTGAGGACAACCCGCCGGCATTTCCGTTTGTGGCTCTTCTCGTGTCCGGCGGACATACACAGCTGGTGCGTGTGGATGGCATTGGCGAATATCAGATGCTCGGTGAATCCGTGGACGATGCCGCCGGAGAGGCGTTCGATAAAACGGCCAAGATGCTGGGGCTGGACTATCCGGGAGGCCCTCGGGTAGCCGCGCTGGCTGAAAAGGGCGTTCCGGGCAAGTACCGGTTCCCGCGACCGATGACGGATCGGCCGGGCCTGGATTTCAGTTTCAGTGGTCTGAAAACCTTTACTCTCAATACGGTCAATGCAGAAAAGAAGTCAGCGGACGCGCTAAGCGATCAGGTACGTGCTGATATTGCCTTGGCGTTTGAAACGGCGGCGGTGGACACCCTGGTGATTAAATGCCGCCGAGCGCTTGAGCAGACAGGCTGTCATCGCTTGGTAATTGCGGGAGGCGTGAGCGCCAACAAACGCTTGCGGGCAGGCCTTGAAAAGATGGCTGAAAAACTGCGTGCTCAGGTGTTTTATGCGCGACCGGAGTTCTGCACCGATAATGGAGCGATGATCGCTTACGCTGGTGCTCAGCGCATGAAGGCGGGACAGCGCGATGGTGAACGGATTGTTGCCGTGCCCAGATGGCCGATGAACACGCTTCCGGCCCTCACGGATGCGCGACTGTCCGGGCTTGTAGACTGAGTCAGAGTGACGTTAATAGTGGCGCTAGAAGCCGATTTCTCTCCCTTGAGCGAGTCGTATCAGGTTATCGCGATGACGCACGATAATGAGGATCGCCAGCAAGCCGAACGTGGGGAGGTTTGCGGGTTCGATGAACGCGCTGATGGCCGGGCCGCTTACGATGGCTATCACAGACGCCAGTGCGGAAATCTTCCAGCGCCATAGTACCAGTAACCAAAGTGTAGCCATTGCGAGCGTAGTGACCGGCGCCAGGGCAAGGCCTGCACCCAGAGCGGTTGCAACGCCTTTGCCACCCTTGAACCGGTAGAACACTGGAATCATATGTCCGGTAACCGCGCACAGAGCCACCACCGCCTGTACCAAGGGGGATAGTCCGGCATTGTATGCGAGCCAGACGGGCAGCCAGCCTTTTGCGGCATCCAGGGCAAGGGTTATCAGGGCAGGGAGCCAGCCACCGGTGCGGTATACGTTGGTTGCGCCCGGATTGCCCGAGCCCTGGGCTCGTGGGTCGGGTAGCGCCCAGAGCCGGCAAACCGGCAGCGCAAACAGCACCGAGCCACCCAGATAGGCAGTCATGCACAGCAGAACAGTTACTGTCGGATCACTCAGGGCCATTTTGCGAGCTCGGAGACAAAGACGTGTCAGGGTAATGTGTGCGAAAATACCGACCCCCAATTTGCAGGCCGGTGTGGTTACAGTATCCGCAGTCTGTACGTTATTCAATCAGCAGTGTGTGGGATCGCCCCGGGAGCTCCTTTGGCAGACAGTGTATTGATCGAAGGCCTGGTTGTAGAAACCGTAGTGGGTATATACGACTGGGAGCGCGAAGTAGCCCAGGTGCTGGTCCTGGATCTTGAAATGGCCTGGGACAATCGTATTCCCGGCGCGTCTGATGAAGTAGCGGATGCCCTCGATTACGCCTCCGTAAGCGCGTTGGCTGTGCAGTGCCTGAAAGAACTCAAGCCAAAGCTGCTCGAACACGGTGCTGAGGTTTTGGCGGAAAGATTGCAGCGGGAGTTCGGCATCGGCTGGCTTCGGCTGACGCTGCGCAAGCCCGGAGCCGTGCCTGCTGCTCGATCTGTGGGTGTCTGCATTGAAAGATCTGCTTCGAAAGGAGAGCGCGGTGGCGGCTGATCAGGTTCCGGTTTATATCAGTATTGGCAGTAACATCGACAGGGAGCGCTATGTACGTGCGTCTCTGGATGCTTTAGCAGGCTGGTTTGGTGAGCTCGAAATTTCCCCGGTATACGAAAGTGAAGCTGTAGGATTTAATGGCTCACCATTTCTGAATCTGGTTGTGGGTGTGAAAACCCATCTTTCCGTAGGCGAGCTTTCACGGTATTTCAAACAACTGGAAGCAGAAAACGGCCGTCGCCGGGATGCTCCGAAATTTAGCGCCAGAACGCTGGATCTCGATATTTTGACGCACGGAGAAGCGGTCGGCCAATTGGACGGTGTGGAGTTGCCCAGAGGCGAAATTCTCAAAAATGCGTTTGTGCTTCGGCCGCTGGCAGATATTGCTCCGACGGTGAAACACCCCGTATGCCGGAAGAGCTACCATGAGCTTTGGCAGGCTTATAATACCGACCAGAAACTCTGGCCGGTGAACTTCAGCTGGCAGGGGCGAGCGATTTCACAGGCGGTTCGCTGACCGGAAAAACGCAATCAGGTTGTCCGTGGCGCTGTCACTGGCTTCGCAGGGTGTGTCCGGTTGCAGCAGTCTTGGCAGGATGTTTTCACCCAGTTTTTTGCCAAGCTCGACGCCCCACTGATCAAACGAATCAATGTCCCAGATGACGCCTTGCACAAAGGTGCGATGTTCGTACAGCGCGATCAGCGCGCCGACGGTTTCCGGCGTCACTTTGTTCATCATCAGCGTATTGCTGGGCTGATTCCCGGGTATCACCTTATGCGGCGCCAGGCGCTCAATGTCGGTTTCTGCCATGCCGCTGGCTGCCAGCTCGGCCTTGGCTTCTTCAAGCGTTTTTCCGGTCATCATTGCTCGGGATTGACCCAGACAGTTGGCGAACAAGTCCGCATGATGTGTCGCGACCGGGTTATGGGTTTGCAGGGGAATGACGAAGTCAGCCGGAATCAATCGGGTGCCCTGGTGAATCAGCTGATGGTATGCGTGCTGGCCATTGGCGCCGACACCACCCCAGATTACAGGGCCTGAATGGTAGTCCAGCGTCTTCCCCTGCTGATTCACCCTTTTACCGCTGCTTTCCATGTCCAGCTGCTGCAGATGATCCGGCAAATTGCGTAGGTAGTGGTCGTAAGGCAGTATGGCGTGTGTTTCAGCGCCCCAGAAATTGCTGTACCAGATGCCCAGCATCGCCATGACAACGGGCAGATTCTTTTCCAGCGGCGCGTCGCGGAAGTGGGTGTCCATGGCGTAGGCGCCGGCGAGCAGTGCCCGGAAGTTGTCCATACCGATGGTCAAAGCGACAGGCAGGCCGATGGCCGACCATAGCGAGTAACGCCCGCCCACCCAGTCCCACATCGGGAACACGTTTGCCGGATCGATTCCAAAGTCCTGCGCGGCGGCCTTGTTGGCCGTAACGGCCATAAAATGGCTGGCAACCGCTTGCTCGTGACCGCTACGTTCTATGAACCAGTCCCGGGCAACTTTGCTGTTTTCCAGGGTTTCCCGCGTGCCGAAGGATTTTGACTGAACCAGAAACAATGTGGTTTCAGGGTCAAGCTTTTCGAGAGTTTCACAGATTTCGGTGCCATCGATGTTGGCCACGTAGTGGCAACGAAGACCGGGTGTCCGGAACGGCTGCAATGCCTCGGTCACCAGTTTTGGGCCGAGAAAGGAGCCCCCGATGCCGATGCTGACCACATCGGTAAACGCTTTGCCTGTAAAGCCGGTGCGTGACTGGTTTCGCACGTCCTGAACGAAGGTGTCCATGCGTGCCAGCGTTGCGTTTACCTCAGCGACTACATCCTGCCCATCAACCATGATGGTGTCAGTCCCGGGGTTGCGTAAAGCTGTGTGCAATGCCGGGCGGTCTTCGGTAGTGTTCACCTTCTCTCCGCGCAGCAGGGCTGCCCTGCGATCCTCAAGCTTGCAATGGCGAGCCAGCGCTGTAAGCGCTTCGAGTACCTCGTCTGTAAGCCGGTTTCTGGAGAAGTCGAGCGACAGCCCTGCACCCTCAATGAAATAACGCTTTGCCCGTTCCGGGTCTTCAGAAAAAAGCGTCCTCATCGGTCGGCTTTGCAAGCGCTCCCGAAGGCTCGCCAGTGTTTTCCATTGGGAGGAGTTGGTCAGTGCTGTGTGTGGCGAAGTCATCAGAGAGTCCTTTCCTGGTGGATCAACAAGGTTTCAGCGCGTAACCGAGATGTTGTCGATCAGCCGGGTCGTGCCAAGATAAGCAGCGGCCAGCAGCGTTATATCTCTGTCCTCCGGCGTGGCGGGTTTCAGGGTCCGGCTGTTTGCGATGTTAAAGTAGTCCGGGTGTAGGCCGGCCATGCGGAGACTGTCTCCAGCTTCCTGTGCCAGCATCTGAAAATCATTGCGCCCATCGGCAATTTTTGCAGCTGTCGCTTCCAGTATCTGGTAAATGGCCGGCGCAATCTTGCGCTCCGCTTCGGAGAGATACCCGTTGCGCGAGCTCTTTGCCAGACCATCGTCTTCCCGGACGGTTGGCGCGCCGATCACTTCGACCGGCATCATCAGATCCAACGTCATCTTGCGGATGACCGCCAATTGCTGGAAATCTTTCTCGCCGAACACGGCGAAGTCGGGCTGGATCATGTTGAAAAGAACAGAGACCACCGTCGCGACACCTTCAAAGTGCCCCGGCCGGCTGGCGCCGCAATGCCCATCACTGACTTCCGGCACCACAATGCGAGTGTGTCGGGCAAGACCATCCGGATAGACTTCCTCGGCAGACGGCGCAAAAACCAGCGTGTTTCCGGCAGCGCCAAGCTTTTCCTGGTCATCAATCAGGGTGCGGGGGTAGGTATCGAGGTCTTCATTGGCACCAAACTGCATCGGATTAACGAAAATGCTAGTGACCACGATATCGGCTGCTTCTGCCGCTTTGCGGACCAGCGAGATGTGCCCCTCATGCAGGTTGCCCATGGTGGGAACCAGGCCAATGGTTTTTTCCTGCTGACGGTAACCGCGGAGGATGGCACGCAGTTCTTTTAGTGAATGGACGGTTCTCATGCCTTGAACGTATGCTCCTCAGCGGGGAATGCGCGCTCACGCACGGCTTTTGAGTAGGCCGCGATGGCGCCCTGAATAGAGCCGCTTTCGGCCAGAAAGTCTTTCACGAAACGCGGTTTGCGCCCCGTGGTAATGCCCAGCATGTCGTGCAGCACCAAAATCTGACCATCGGTATCAGCGCCTGCCCCAATGCCAATCACAGGCGCTGTGACAGCTTGAGTGATCCGCGCGGCCAGAGGTGCGGGCACGCACTCCAGCAGAATAACGTCAGCACCCGCAGCGACGAGTTCGCAGGCGTGATCTATCATCATATCCGCTGATTTTTCATCGCGCCCCTGAACCTTGTATCCGCCAAACTTGTTGACGAATTGTGGCGTCAGGCCGAGGTGGGCGCATACCGGCACAGCCCTTTCAGAAAGCGCGGTAATCGTGTCTTTCATCCAGTCGGTGCCTTCGAGCTTCACCATGTGAGCGCCTGCCCGCATGAGTTCAGCGGCGTTCTCCAAAGCAGCGTCTACAGTGCCATAACTCATGAAGGGCATATCGGCCATGATCAAAGAGCCGCGGTTGCCTTTGGCGACACAGCTTACGTGGTACACGATCTGGTCCATGGTGACGGGCAATGTGCTGTCGTGGCCCTGAAGAACCATGCCCAGCGAGTCGCCAATCAGGATGACGTCCACTCCGGCTTCGCTCACAACCTGAGCAAAAGTGGCATCGTAGGAGGTGAGGGCGGAGAAGGCTTCTCCCCTCTGTTTGTATTCCCGCAGGGTATTGATGGTAACAGCCATAAAATCCTTGCCTTTTGGGTAGGTGGGCCAAGACCGTGCCGGGATGACCGGCTTTCAGTTGCTAAGAGTAATCCGGAGGTAGAAGGCGGCGCAACCGGTTGTCTGGGCATTGTGCCCTCAAAGCAGCGATTGCGGTGCCGTTTGGCAGTGTCAGGTCCGGCTTCAGATCCAGTAGCGGTTGAAGGACGAAATCCCGATTGGCAAGTTCGCAGTGGGGAACGCTAAGCCGGTCGTCATTGAGTACATGGTTGCCGAAAACCAGCAGATCAAGATCCAGTGTTCGTGGGCCCCAGCGCCTGAGCCGTTCCCGCCCCTGGGCCTGTTCTATAGCTTGAAGCTGATCAAGTAGGGTGTGAGGGTCAAGCCCGGTGCTGAGCCACACCGCGCCGTTCACAAAGTCCGGCTGATCCTGTGGACCAACCGGGCGGCTGGTGTAAAAGGGCGACTGGGCGACCAGCGTAGTGTCAGGTAGTGCCGCCAGTTCTGCTACGGCTCTTGCCAGCTGGGCTGAGGGCTCTTGCAGATTGCTGCCCAAACCAATGAAGGCATCCGTTTTCATCAGGGTGCTGGCCGTGTAACCGGTTTGCGGCGACGACGCTTTTTCGGTGCGTCGCTGCTGAGTTCGGAAAGCATACGTTCCTGCCCACGTTCGTCCAGACGCTGGAACTCAGTCCACCAATCACCCAGCCCTGGCCCAATTTCACCGCAGGCTTCCCGAACCAGCAGGAAATCGTAGGCCGCACGGAACCTGGGATGGCTCATGGTTACGAAGGCCCGCTTGCCTTGCCGGCGGGGCAGGCGCATCTGAAGCTCCCAGATTTCTTTCATGGGGCCAGAGAATCGCTTGGGTATAGAGGTTGCCTGCACCTGGCGGCCAATGACTTTGCCAATTGCACCGTGAAGCGCCGGCTGCACGGGGTCGCCGTTGTCCTGGCGGTGATTCCACTCTTTTTGCAGCGCGGGCCAAAGCATGGCGGCAAACAGGAAGTAAGGCGTAACAGACTTGCCTTGCGCGATACGGGCGTCGGTGTTGCGCAATGCCTGGCGAATCAGCTCGTCAGGCTCGCCGGCCTCGATCGCTTTTACGGTTTCGGGGAACAGTGGGGCCAGCAGGTTATAACGGGTAAGTAGGTCATAGGTGGCTTCGCCGTGGCCAGCTGAAAACAGTTTCAGGACTTCTTCGAACAGGCGTGCCGCCGGAATGTGAGTCAGCAGCGGGGCCAGTGTTCCGATTGGAGCTTCGGTTTCGGGCTCTATATCAAAGCCAAGCTTGGCGGCAAAGCGGATCGCACGAAGCATGCGAACCGGATCTTCCCGGTAGCGGGTTTCAGGGTCACCAATCAGGCGGAGTTGCCGGTTACGGAGGTCTTCAATGCCGTTTGCAAAATCAACAACGGTAAAATCGCGGATGCAGTAGTAAAGGGCGTTGACTGTAAAATCGCGGCGCAGCGCGTCCTCTTCCTGGTTGCCGTAAACATTATCCCGCAGCAACAGGCCATGCTCGCTGGTTTTCCTGTCGTCATCGGCGCTGTCGTCTTCGGCTTCGGTGGCGTTACCACGGAAAGTGGTGACTTCAATAACCTCTCGCCCGAATACGACGTGCACTATCCGAAAGCGTCGCCCTATCAGGCGGGAATTACGAAACAGGTCATGCACTTCTTCTGGCGTGGCATTGGTGGCAATGTCAAAATCCTTGGGCTGCTGCCCCAATAGGATGTCACGCACACCACCGCCCACAAGGTAAGCCTCATAACCGGATTTGTTGAGTCGGCCGAGAACTTTCTTGGCCGGTTCGCTTATGACTGAGCGTGAGACGTTGTGCTGGTCTCTGGAGATTTCCTGTCGCTGGTAAGCTCGGGCCTTCTTCTTCCCGTTTCCGGGAATGAAAGAGCGGAGCTTGTCGATGGACTGCTCGAAGATGGAGGAAATTGATTTTGGCATTGAAATCCGTGGTTGCGTTGAGCAAAACCGAGAGTTTAACGGTTTGAGCAGGATTTGCACACGTTTGCCTTGGAATCTTGCGTACCCGGATAATCAAAAGGCGG